>Ga0187809_10000012_pt1 | contig 220071 bp, 188 predicted proteins | sample NC_wetland_sal_i_8_FD_132415 | JGI IMG/M metagenome (GOLD analysis project Ga0187809, IMG submission 132415) | Wetland sediment microbial communities from Neuse River Estuary, North Carolina, USA - ASW_4 | ecosystem: Environmental > Aquatic > Freshwater > Wetlands > Sediment | place: USA... | reverse complement strand
GACGGGCCGGTATGCCGCGCTCAGAGCCCGGATTCCTCCGTGCGGACGAGGATCCTGCGGCACTCCTCGCAGCGGATCACCTCGTCAGGGGCCGCCGCACGGATCCGGTCCAGGTCGACCTGGTTGAGCTCGAGCTGGCAGCCGCCGCAGCGCCGCGCCCTCAGGGCGGCAGCACCCGTCCCGCTCGTCGTGCGGATCTTCTCGTAGAGGGTGACCAGGTCCTCACCGGCCGCACCCGCCAGCTCGCCGCGGGGGGCGCTCACCCGCTCGGCCTCGGCATCCAGCTCGGCGAGGGCGGCATCGCGCTCGGCCACGGTGACGGCGAGCCGGGACTCGAGCTCGGCCATGCCCCGTTCCAGCTCGGCGACGTCGTGCTCGAGGTTCTCGGCGCGCTCCATGACCTCGAGCTCGACCTCCTCGAGCTCGCCCTGGCGCCGGGCGAGCGACTCGAGCTCGTGCTGGAGGGCCTGCAGGTCCTTGGCCGTGCCGACGCCCGCGTCGAGTCGGCTCTGGTCGCGGGCCGCGCGGTCGCGGACGAGCTGGACGTCGGCCTCGGCCTTGGCGACCTCCCGCTGGACGTCGCCGACGGCAGCCCGAGCCCGGACCAGCTCGTCACCGAGGACCGAGGCCTTGCCGACGAGGTCGGCGTGGACGGCCAGCTGGGGCAGATGTGCCCGGGCGTGGGCGATCTGGTCGAGCCGGGTGTCGATCGCCTGGAGGTCGAGCAGACGCAGCTGACGCTCGGGCTCGGCTTTCACGACGGCATACCTCCCGGCGGCTCGGCGCCGACCGTGAAGTCCCACGGGTCGGTGCGCACTGTGCTGATGTGGGTCTCCACCCTAGGGGAGCCGTCGTCGTCGTGGCCAAGGGCCGCCAGCAGGTCGGCCTCGAGGCGGGTGAGCCAGTACGCCTCGGTCGCCCAGTGCCCCGCGTCGACGAGGTAGGGCGTCGCGCCCCGGGACTCCTCGCGTGCCTCGAGGGCGGGGTGGTGGCGCAGGTCCGCGGTGACGTAGACGTCGGCCCCGCAGGCCCGCGCAGCGGCGAAGAGGTCGTCACCGGCGCCACCCATGGCGGCGACCCGGCGCACCATCGCCTCGGCCGGCCCGGCGACGCGGAGGCCGCCGGCGGCCCGGGGCAGCGTCCGGGACAGCCGCTCCACGAAGGAGGCGAGGGTCATCGGCTCGGCCAGGTCGCCGACCCGGCCCAGGGGCTGTCCCTCCTCGACGGCCAGCGGTTCGAGGGCGGCGGGGTCGAGGCCGCACGCCTGCGCGAGGGCGTCGCTCACCCCCGGTGTCGCGACGTCGGCGTTGGTGTGCGCGACGTAGAGCGCGACGTCGCCGACGACCAGAGAGGTGACGCTCGCCCCCTTGGCCGTGCTCGTGGCGACGCTGTGGACCCCCCGGAGCAGGAGCGGGTGGTGGGTGACCAGCAGGTCGGCCTGCTGCGCGCGGGCCTCGTCGATGACGGCCAGCGTGGGGTCGAGGGCAAGGTGGATCCGGGACACCGGTTGGTCGAGGTCACCCGTGACGAGACCGACCCGGTCCCACGACTGGGCCGTCCGAGGTGGGTAGAGCCGTTCGAGCACGTCGACGACGTCACGAAGGGTGAGGTCCATGTGGGCCCGGCCGGGTTCGAACCGACGACAACCGCGGTGTAAGCGCGGCGCTCTACCAGCTGAGCTACAGGCCCGCGTGACCGACGGGGCCCCCGGGGCCCCCGGTCACGGCGGTCATTGTGTCAGCACCCGGACCGGGCCCGCGCCCCGCTGACGAGGAGCGGGCCCGTGGTCCGGTGACGCAGCTCGGTATGCCGCCCGCGCGGCCTACCGAGCCGGCTCAGTCGAGCTCGGCGAGAGCGGCGTGGTAGCCGGAGAAGTCGCGGGCCGCCCCGGGCGGGTTGACCAGGGTCCACCGGATCGTGCCCTCGGTGTCGATCAGGAAGGTGCCGCGCACCGCGAGGCCCGCCCGGTCGTCGAACACGCCGTAGGCCTGGGCGGCCGCACCGTGCGGCCAGAAGTCGGACAGGAGGGGGAAGAAGTAGCCCTCCTTGTCGGCGAACCCGCGCTGGGCGTACATCGGGTCGCACGAGATGGCGAGGACCTGGACCTTGTCGGAGACGAAGGCCCCGAGGTTGTCGCGGATCTCGCAGAGCTCCCCCGTGCAGATGCCCGAGAAGGCGAAGGGGAAGAAGACGAGGACGACGTTCTTGTGACCGCGGAACGAGCTGAGGGTGACCTCCTGGCCGTTCTGGTCCTTGAGGGTGAAGTCGGGGGCGGTGTCGCCGACGGAGGGGGCAGCAGTGGCGTCGCTCATGGGCCGAAGTCTGCCAGCCGTGTCCGGTCGCCCGCCCAGGAGGTCGAGGGTCGGCGACCGCGGCGCCGACCGGGCCGGCTAGCGCCTGCTCCTCGGCGAGGCGAGCTTCGTCGCCCGCCACCCGTCGCCGGCGCTCGCGCTGCCGCCCCCGTGCAGCCCGGCGGTCACCGCGGCCTCGTCGATCTCGCTCGCCTCGACCTGGCCGGGCTGTCCCGGCTTGGGGGTCACGAGGACCACGAAGCCGCCGTCGCCGAGGACCGCGACCGTGTCGACGAGCGCGTCGGTGAGGTCGCCGTCGTCCTCGCGCCACCACAGGACCACCGCGTCGACCTCTCCGGTGTACTCCTCGTCCTCGAGCTCACCGCCGCAGACCCCCTCGACGGCGGTCCGGAAGTCCTCGTCGACATCGCTGTCGTAGCCGTACTCCTGGACGATCTGCCCGGGGGCGAAGCCGAGCTTCTCGACCCCGCCGGGCAGACCCCCCGGCTCCCGGTCGGCGCCGGTCCTCGACGCTGCTGGGCCGTTCACGGTTCGTGGTCCTCCGTCCGGTCAGGGGTGGGGTCGGGGGTGGTGCGGTCCTAGTCCACTGGGTCGGCGTCCGCTTCGCAAGAGGCGTCCCGTGGTCGGCGTGCCACGCGGGACCGGGCCGCCTCCTCGCGCACCAGCCGCTCGGCCTCCTCGACGACGAGGTGCTCGATGCCCGGGCGGACCGGTCCGGGGGTCGACACGAGGGCCACCGAGGCCAGGCCGAGCCACCGGTCGAGGATCCCCTGGTGCAGGGTGAGCGACTGGATCCGGGCGTGGGGGGTGATCGTCGCCCAGCGGTGCAGCCGTCCCCGGCGGATGAGCACCGAGTCCGCGGACGCGGCATACCCGTTGCGGCGCCAGCTCAGCGGGTCGAGCAGCCGGGAGCGCGCACCGGCCGCCGTCCAGCCGGGCTCTCCCCCGGCGCCGGTCGCCGCGGTGCGCACCTCGGCGGGGTCGAGCCGGGCGTCGATGAGGGTCAGCAGGGTGAGGACGTCGTCGAAGGTCCCGACCGGCAGCACCGTCGTCTCCTCGCGAGCCCCGTGCTCGTCGTGGATCCCGGCGACGTTGACCCGGACCCGCCACCACCGGAACGGTCGCCACCACAGCGGCTGGTGCACCTCGAGCGCCTGGACGCGATGCAGCGGGACGGTCGTCGTGCGCAGGTCGGTGAAGCCGTGCCGGACCCGCAGGCTGTCCGGGAGGTCCGCGACCGAGAAGTTGCCGTGCTTGAGCAGCTCGCGCACCCGGTTGCTGCCGATGCCGAAGACGACCGGCACCAGGCCGGTCAGCGCCCCGAGCGCGCCGAACCCGGCCGCCGTCGACCCGACGACGACGAGCAGCCCGAGGACGAGGGTCGAGGTGTGCAGGAGCGTTGCGACGAACAGCCGCCCGTTGGGCACGGCGAGGACCGGTCGCTCCTCCGGCGAACGGTCGTCGGCGACGAGGAAGGAGCCCGCCCGGCCCGGAGCCGGCGGCTGCGCCGGTATGCCGTCGGGGCGGCGCACCCGGGCCCGCTCGTCACTGCGCCCGGCCAGGGCCAGCAGCTCGTCGCGCACCGCCTGGGCCCGGGCCAGGGCCAGGTAGGACACGGTGAGGTGCGCCCCGCGCCCGCCGGCGGACTGGACGACGACCTGGGCCAGCCCGAAGGCGCGGGCGAGGAGCGGTCGGCTGATCTCGACCGCCTGGACCCGCTCGAGCGGGACCTGGCGGTGCTGGCGCAGGAGGACGCCCGACCGCAGCTCGACCTGGCCCGACCCGATCCGGAAGCGTGCGAACCGCCAGCTCAGCCACGAGACGGCCCCGATGGCCAGGACGATCGCGATGGCGCCCAGCCCGAAGAGTGCCGGATGTGCGAAGACCTGGTCGGCCTGCGGGTCCCCTCCGGAGTCGCCGAGCCCGCCACCGCGCAGGATCGCGTCGAACCCCTGGCTGACCAGCCAGTAGCCCACCGCGAGGAGGACGAAGCCACCCCGGAGCAGGGGGGTGAGGGGGTGCAGGTGCTGCCACCCCTCGTCGGCGCCCGCTTCGGGCGGGACCGGCCCGGACGCCGGACGGTCGGGGTCGGCGAGGCTCACAGGCCGGCCCGCTGCGCCTCACCACGGGCCGCGAGCCGGGCCCGCAGGGCCTCGGCCTCCGCGACCGGCAGGCCGGGGATGACGCCGCCGCTCTCGGGTGAGGCCGTGTGGATCTCGACGGAGGCCAGCCCGAAGGCCCGGGAGAGCGGGCCGCTCTGGATGTCGACGTACTGCAGCCGGCCGTACGGGATGCTCACGAGGGTTCGGAAGAGCCGGCCCCGACGGATGACGAGCTCCTCGTCGAGCTCGACCCAGGTCGTCGCGCTCACCTGACGGACGACGACCCAGGCCGACCAGGCCGCGGCCACGGCGACCGCCCCCAGGGCGACCGCGAACCACGGGCTGACGAGGACGGCGAGGACGGCGCCCGCGATCGCGACCGGGCCGAGGACGAGCCCGAGGGTGATGAGCCGGAGGGTCGCGAGCGAGGCGGAGACCGGATGCCACGGCGGACCGCCCCCGAAGAGGGTGACGTGGGCGGCGTCGGGGATCGTCGGTGGCGCCTCGCTCATGACCTCAGTCTGCCCGACGGCGCCGCCGTGACCCCGCCCACGGACCCGACCTCAGGCGAGGAAGTCCCCGACGATCCGGTTGAACTCCTCGGCGTGCTCGATCTGGCTCCAGTGCCCGCACCGGCCGAAGACGTGGAGCTGGCTGTCGGAGATGAGGTCGAGCAGCCGGTAGGCGTTCGCCAGCGGGATGACCCGGTCGTCCCGGCCGTGCACGACGAGGGTGCGGTGCGGCAGCTCACGGATGAGCTCCTCGGCCGTGGCCAGGTCGTCGACACCGTTCTGCCGCGGCTCGGGGAACATCGCCGAGAAGGACTCCTGGAAGCCCGGACGGGTCGAGGCGGCATACCGGAGGCGGGCGAGCTCGTCGGTGACGAGCGAGCGGTCGTAGGCGAAGATGTCGAGCAGCCCGCGCATCGCCTCCAGCGACGGCTCGTAGCCCCACACCGCGTCCAGACCGGGTGTGATGGGGAACGAGACCCCGACGGAGCCCATGAGCACGAGCCGGTCGACCCGCTCGGGGGCGTGGACGGCCATCGACAGGGCCAGCCCCCCGCCGAAGCTGTTGCCGACGATCGAGAACCGCTCGAGCCCCAGGGCGTCGGCGAAGGCGAGCAGGTGGGCGCGCCACGTGTCCATCGAGTAGCGGAAGCCCTCGGGGCGGTCGGTGAAGCCGAAGCCGACGATGTCGGGGGCGTAGACGGCGAACCGCTGCGCGAGGGCGGGGATGGTCAGCCGCCAGTTCGAGTAGGCGGAGACCCCGGGGCCCGAGCCGTGGACGAGGAGCACCGGGGCACCCTCGCCGGAGTGGAGGTAGTTCGTGCCGATCCCGCCGGCGTCGACCCGCAGGCCGACCTCGGGGTTCTCGGTGGGTTCGGGCGTCGAGGTGCTCATGGCTCGCAGGCTAGGCAGCCGGTGCGTCGGCGGCCAGCGGCGTTCCGCAGCCCGTAACGACCAGGGCTTACCCTGCGGTGATGGGCCGTCGAACCGCTCGGGTCCCGAGCACGCGTCTCGACCTCGCGACCGGGGCGGTCGTGAGGCGGCCCGATACCGTCGCCGTCGAGGAGCCCCTCGAGATCCGGGTCGGCGAGGCGTCCCTGACGACGACGATGCGGACGCCGGGCGACGACTTCGACCTCACCCTCGGCCACCTGGTCACCGAGGGGCTGGTCCACGACGGGGCCGAGGTCCGGGGCCTGATGCACTGCACCGACACCGGGCCCGACGGCTCCCCGACCTTCAACGTCGTCGACGTCACCCTCGCCCCGGGCGCGACGCTGCACGGCCCGCCGCGCGAACGCGCCGAGACGATGACGAGCGCGTGCGGCATCTGTGGCACGGCGAGCATCGACGCGATCCGGCTGGCCGCCCGCTTCGCCGTCGCCGCGGACCCCACGACGCTCGACCCCGCCGTCGTCGCCTCGCTGCCCGAGCGGCTGCACGCCGAGCAGGCGACCTTCGACCGCACCGGCGGCGTCCACGGGGCCGCCCTCTTCACGGCCGCCGGGGAGCTGCTCGTGGCCCGCGAGGACGTGGGCCGCCACAACGCCGTCGACAAGGTCATCGGCTGGGCGGTGCGCGAGCGACGACTCCCCCTCGCCGGGACGGTGCTCGCGGTGAGCGCCCGGGCGAGCTTCGAGATCGTCCAGAAGGCGCTCATGGCCGGCATACCCGCCGTCGTCGCCGTGTCGGCACCCTCCTCGCTCGCCGTGGCGCTGGCCACCGAGACCGGGATGACGCTCGTCGCCTTCACCAGGCCGCCCCGCCTCGTCGTGTATGCCGGTGAGCACCGCCTGACCTCATAGGCCCCTCGGGCCGCTCACGGCGCCGAACGGGCCCAGCATCGTCCGGACGGATGATTTCCGTCCGAATCGCGAACGTCATGGCCGACCCGTTCCTACGATGGCGCGCATGAAGTCCGGGGTCCGCTCGGTCGGCTTCGCAGCCGCGGCGATCGGTGCTGCCCTGATGTGGCTCTACGCCACGTCCTCGCTGTGGACGCCGCACCTGTCCAGCCAGACGATCCTGCCGACCATCGTCTCGATCATGATCGACATCCCGCACGCCCAGCTGGCGCGGACGATGGCCGGCGCCATCGCCGTGGCCCTGACGACGGTCGTCGGCTTCCGCCTCTTCCGGACCACCGGCGCCTTCCTCGCCGTGTGGCTCTCGCTGTTCGGCTTCCTCGCGCTCTACTTCACCTCGCCGAACCGGCCCGCCGACCTGGTCTACCAGGCACACCGCGCCGACTTCCGTCAGCTGGCCACCCTCGCCGCGAGCGGGGACCTGCCCGACAAGACGGCCTACGGCAACACGCTGTCGCTGCGGCTGCGCTACATGTCGACGACCGGGCGGGTGAACTGGGTCAACGGCGCGCTCTTCGTGCCGCGTCGGGTCGTCTTCCCCGACAACTCGGCCGGCTTCTGGTACGTCCCGAAGGGCTCCCCGGTGGGCAAGGACATGTTCGGCACCCAGTGCTCGGCACCGGTCCACCTCGACACCCACTGGTGGGCGTGCGGGATGACGTCCTGACCCCTGCCGTCCCGCCTACCGGACGGTAGCGTCCACGACGCTCCACGGAATTGTTCGCTCCCGGGCCCGCGAGGGAGGATGGGGTGTGACGCGCCACACCCTGGGGCGCCCCCCAGCACGACGAGAGGACCACTCGTGACGTTCCGCGAGGAAGCCGGACCCATCCTCAACGGCATCCCTGCCCACCTGCCCGACACCGACCCGGGCGAGACCCAGGAGTGGCTCGACTCCCTCGACCAGGTCCTCGAGGTCGGCGGCCGGACCCGGGCCCGGTACGTCATGCTCCGCCTGCTCGAGCGGGCCCGCGAGAACCAGATCGGCGTTCCGTCCCTCACGGCGACCGACTTCGTCAACACGATCGGGCCTGAGCAGGAGCCGTGGTTCCCCGGCGACGAGGACGTCGAGCGCCTCTACCGGCGGATGATCCGCTGGAACGCCGCGGTCATGGTGCACCGCGCCCAGCGGCCGGGCGTCTCCGTCGGCGGCCACATCTCGACCTACGCCTCCGCGGCGACCCTCTACGAGGTCGGGATGAACCACTTCTTCCGCGGGCCGGACCATCCCGGCGGTGGGGACCAGGTCTTCTTCCAGGGCCACGCCTCCCCCGGCATGTACGCCCGGTCCTTCCTCGAGGGCGTCCTCGGCGAGGAGGACCTCATGGGCTTCCGCCAGGAGAAGAGCCACCTCGTCGACGGACACATCCGCGCCCTGTCGTCCTACCCGCACCCGCGGATGATGCCGTCCTACTGGCAGTTCCCGACCGTCTCGATGGGCCTCGGCCCGCTCAACGCGATCTACCAGGCCCAGTTCAACAAGTACCTCCACCACCGGGGCATCAAGGACACCAGCCAGCAGCGGGTCTGGGCCTTCCTCGGTGACGGCGAGATGGACGAGGTCGAGGCCCGCGGCGCCCTGCAGATCGCGGCCTACGAGGAGCTCGACAACCTCACCTTCGTCGTCAACTGCAACCTCCAGCGCCTCGACGGCCCGGTCCGCGGCAACGGCAAGATCATCCAGGAGCTCGAGGCACAGTTCCGCGGCGCCGGCTGGAACGTCATCAAGGTCATCTGGGGGCGGGGCTGGGACCCGCTGCTCGCCGCCGACCGCGACAACGCGCTCGTGCACATCATGAACACGACGACCGACGGGGACTACCAGACGTTCCGCGCCAACGACGGCGCCTACGTCCGCGAGCACTTCTTCGGGCGCGACCCCCGCACCCGGCGGCTCGTGGCCGACTGGACCGACGACGACATCTGGTACAAGCTCAAGCGCGGCGGCCACGACTACCACAAGGTGTTCGCCGCCTACCAGGCTGCGGCCCACCACACCGGGCAGCCGACGGTCATCCTCGCCCACACGATCAAGGGCTACACGCTGGGCTCGCACTTCGCCGGCCGCAACGCGACGCACCAGATGAAGAAGATGACGGTCGAGGACCTGAAGAACTTCCGCAGCCTGCTGCGCCTGCCGATCACCGACGCCCAGCTCGAGGCCGACCCCTACCAGCCGCCCTTCTACCATCCCGGCGAGGACGACCCGGCGATCGCCTACATGATCGAGCGGCGCCGGGCACTCGGTGGCTCGCTCCCCCAGCGGCGCAGCAGGTACACGCAGGTCTCCCTGCCCGAGGACGAGGCCTACAGCCAGATCAAGAAGGGCTCGGGCAAGCAGCAGGTCGCGACGACGATGGCGTTCGTCAGGATGCTCAAGGACCTGATGCGCGACAAGGAGTTCGGCAAGCGGATCGTGCCGATCATCCCCGACGAGGCCCGGACCTTCGGGATGGACAGCTTCTTCCCGACCCTGAAGATCTACAACCCGCACGGACAGAACTACACCCCGGTCGACGCCGAGCTCATGCTCAGCTACCGGGAGTCCACCGAGGGGCAGATCCTCCACCTCGGGATCAACGAGGCCGGGTCCTCGGCCGCCTTCACCGCGGCGGGCACCTCCTATGCCACCCACGGCGAGCCGATGATCCCGATCTACATCTTCTACTCGATGTTCGGGTTCCAACGGACCGGCGACTCGATCTGGGCCGCGGCCGACCAGCTGAGCCGGGGCTTCCTCGTCGGCGCGACCGCCGGGCGGACGACCCTGACCGGCGAGGGCACCCAGCACGCCGACGGGCACTCACCGCTCCTGGCGTCGACCAACCCGGCCGTCGTCGCCTACGACCCGGCCTACGCCTACGAGATCGCCCACATCATGAAGTCCGGTCTGGAGCGGATGTACGGCGAGAACGCCGAGAACGTCATCTTCTACCTCACCGTCTACAACGAGCCGATCGTCCAGCCGGCGGAGCCGGACGACGTCGACGTCGAGGGCATCCTGCGAGGCATGTACCTGCTCAAGCGGGTCGACACCTCGACGTGGGGCCACGAGCCGCCGCGGGCCCAGCTCCTCGCCTCGGGTGTCGGCGTGCCGTGGGCCCTCGAGGCCCAGGAGCTGCTGGCCAACGACTGGGGCGTCGCCGCCGACGTGTGGTCGGTGACGTCGTGGGGCGAGCTGCGCCGCGACGGGCTGGCCGCCGACGAGCAGGCCTTCCTCCACCCGCAGGGCGAGGCCCGGGTTCCCTACGTGACCGAGCGGCTCCGTACCGCCCCCGGTCCGGTGCTCGCGACGTCGGACTACATGCGGGCGGTGCCCGACCAGATCGCCCAGTGGGTGCCGGGTGACTTCGTCTCGCTCGGCGCCGACGGGTTCGGGTTCGCCGACACCCGCGCCGCGGCGCGGCGGTTCTTCCACATCGACGGCCCGTCGCTGGCCGTGCGCACCCTCCAGGTGCTCGCGCGGCGCGGCGAGATCGAGGCGTCGGTGGCCCGGGAGGCGGCCGACAAGTACAACCTGCTCGACGTGACGGCCGGTGCGTCCGGCACCGAGGGCGGCGACGCCTGACGCCCGGCGCTGAGTGCGGCAGGGGCGCGGGCCGGGAGCACCTCGCTCCCGGCCCGCGCCCCTGCCCGTCGCGTCAGACGCTGGGGACGAGCGCGTCCCGCCAGCCCGGGAACAGCTGGTCGGCGTCACCGGGGAAGGACTCGAACGCCCGGGCGAACTCGTGGTGGTCCTTGGCCCACTCGACGGGGTCGGCGCCCGCTGCCCAGCAGTCATAGGCCTGGCGCAGCGACCGGGCCCCGGCGGCCGGGCTGTCGAGGTGTCCGTAGGCGCCGCCACCGGCGGTGTTGATGACGTTGCCGTGCCCGAGGTTGGCGAAGAAGCCGGGCAGCCGAAGGGCGTTCATCCCGCCGGAGATGATCGGCGTCGTGGCCTTGATCCCGTCCCACTTCTGGTAGTAGACGGGGCCCTGGGCCTCGTCCCGCTCGATCATGTAGGCGATGACCTTGTCGTCGCCCTCGCCCTCCATCTTCCCGTAGCCCATCGTGCCGACGTGGATGCCGGAGGCACCCTGCAGACGCGACATCTTGGCCAGGACGAAGGCCGTGTAGCCCCGCTTGGAGCTCGGCGAGGTCACCGCGCCGTGGCCGGCCCGGTGGTAGTGGAGGAACTGGCCCGGGTAGTTGCGCCGGGCCGTCGTCACCATGCCCGGGCCGCCGACGTAGCCGTCGACGAGGAAGGCGAGCTTGTTGGCGTCGGGACCGAAGACCTCGAGGGCGAAGTCCGCGCGGGCGAGCATCTCGTGGTGGTCGTCGGCGGTGATGTTCATCGAGAACAGCTTCGCCTCGCCCGTCTCGTCCATGGCCCGCTTCATGGCGTCGTAGACGAGGGGGATGGTCCGCTTGAGCGGCGCGAAGACCTGGTTGCCCTGGGGCTCGTCGTTCTTGATGAAGTCGCCACCGAGCCAGAACTGGTAGGCCGCCTCGGCGAACGGCTCGGGACGCAGCCCGAGCTTGGGCTTGATGATCGTCCCGGCGATGTAGCCGCCGTCCTTGACCGGCCGGCCGAGGATCCGCCACAGCTCCTCGATGTTGGTCGCCGGGCCGTCGAACTGCCGGATGACCTCCGGGGGGACATAGAAGTCGACCATCTTGGCGTACTCGATGTCGCCCATGCCCTGGTTGTTGCCGATCGTCAGGGTGAGGAACGAGACCATCATCATCCGGCCGTCGATGACGTTTCGGTCGAAGAGGTCGAGCGGGTACGCGATCCGCATGTCCTCGGTCGTCTCGTCGACGTGGTAGACGATGGCGTCGACGCCCTTGGTGAAGTCGTCCGTCGTCGAGACCTCGACGTTGGTGCCCGTCGAGGACTCGGCCGCGAAGTGCGCCGCCGACTCCAGGTAGCCGTGGCCGGCCTTGGGCTTCATCCGGTAGGCGCACAGGATGTGCTTGCCTCCGGCGATGAGCTCGTCCTCCTTCAGGCTGAGGTCGGCATACCGCGCTGACTGGTCCATGAGGTGCTCCTTCGCTCTGTCGAGCCGGGGTGGGTGGGTGGTGCCTCTGACCGGGTGGCCCGGGCATGGAGGTCGATGAGGTCGGCGGCGGTGCACGCCGACAGGTCGGTGCGGATCTCGGCCGCGCCGGACAGGTCGTCCCGAGCCGCCGGGGGGCTCGGGGTGACGAGGGTGGGTATGCCGGCCGCCACGGCGGCCTGCAGGCCCGCCCCGGAGTCCTCGACGGCCAGGCAGCCGGCGGCCGGCAGGTCGAGACGGCCCAGGACCCACGTGTAGACGTCGGGCGCCGGCTTCTTCGCCGCGACGACGTCACCGGCACCGACGACCTCGAACCACCCGGGCGCCTCGGGGCCGAGGGTGGCCGTGAGCAGGCCGGTCACGTTGGCCGGGGTCGTCGTCGTCGCGATCGCGAGCCGGATGCCGTGCCCTCGCAGGTCGCCCAGCAGGGCCGCGACCCCGGGGCGCAGGGGCACCTCGCCCCGCTCGACGAGCGCGACGTAGTGGCGGGTCTTGGCCGCATGGAGCCGGCGGATGTCCGCGTCGGCGGCGGCCCCCTCGAGGAAGGCCGGCGCGTATCGCTCGCAGAAGTGCCGGATCCGCTCCTTGCCTCCCGTCACCCGGAGCAGGTCGTCATAGAGGACCTCGTCCCAGAACCACGGCAGGCCGGCCTCGGCGAAGGCCGCGTTGAAGGCAACGCGGTGACCGGCACGCTCGGTGTCGGCGAGCGTGCCGTCCACGTCGAAGATCACGGCTGCGAGGTCCATCACCGCCGACGGTAGGGCGGGCCGATCCTGCCGGCCTCACCTGCACGGGGGGACAGGGGGGTGAATAGGTCAGCCTTACCTCGAGCGCCCACAGCCCGCTCGGGGGGGCGGACCGCCCACCACGGCGCTCGGTTCCCGGACGGCGGACGGCGGGCACGCGGCATACCGGGCGACCCCTAGGCTGGTCCGCGTGTCCAAGGTCCTGACCTCCCTGCCCGTCGGCGAACGCGTCGGCATCGCCTTCTCCGGAGGCCTCGACACCTCTGTCGCGGTCGCCTGGATGCGTGAGAAGGGGGCGGTCCCCTGCACCTACACGGCCGACCTCGGGCAGTACGACGAGCCCGACATCGACAGCGTCCCGGGGCGGGCCGGCCAGTACGGCGCCGAGATCTCCCGGCTCGTGGACTGCCGCAGCGCCCTCGTCGAGGAGGGCTTCTCGGCCCTGGCCTGCGGCGCCTTCCACATCCGCTCCGGCGGCCGGGCCTACTTCAACACCACGCCACTGGGCCGCGCCGTGACCGGCACCCTCCTGGTCCGGGCCATGCAGGCCGACGAGGTGTCGATCTGGGGGGACGGGTCGACCTTCAAGGGCAACGACATCGAGCGGTTCTACCGCTACGGCCTGCTGGCCAACCCGCAGCTGCGGATCTACAAGCCCTGGCTCGACGCCGACTTCGTCGGTGAGCTGGGCGGGCGCGGCGAGATGAGCGCCTGGCTCTCCAAGCGGAACCTCCCCTACCGCGACAGCGCCGAGAAGGCCTACTCCACCGACGCGAACATCTGGGGGGCCACCCACGAGGCCAAGACGCTCGAGCACCTCGACACGGGGATCGAGACGGTCGAGCCGATCATGGGCGTGCGCTTCTGGGACCCGGCCGTCGTCATCGAGGCCGAGGACGTCACGGTCCGGTTCGTCCAGGGTCGGCCGGTCGCCCTCAACGGCACCGAGCTCGCCCCCGTCGCCCTCGTGCACGAGGCGAACGCCATCGGCGGCCGGCACGGGCTGGGCATGTCGGACCAGATCGAGAACCGCATCATCGAGGCCAAGTCGCGCGGCATCTACGAGGCCCCCGGCATGGCGCTGCTCCACATCGCCTACGAGCGGCTGCTCAACGCCATCCACAACGAGGACACGATCGCCAGCTACCACACCGAGGGCCGGCGGCTCGGGCGGCTCCTCTACGAAGGGCGTTGGCTCGACCCGCAGTCCCTCATGCTGCGCGAGTCGCTCCAGCGGTGGGTGGCCTCGGCCGTCACCGGGACGGTCACCCTGCGGCTGCGCCGTGGCGAGGACTACTCCATCCTCGACACGCGCGGCGAGAACTTCTCGTACCACCCCGACAAGCTGTCGATGGAGCGCGTCGAGGACGCCGCCTTCGGGCCGGTCGACCGGATCGGCCAGCTGACGATGCGCAACCTCGACATCGCCGACAGCCGGTCCAAGCTCGAGATGTATGCCGCGCAGGGCCAGCTCGGCGTCGGCCACGTCGACCTCGTCGGCGAGCTCGAGCCCGGTGGGGCCTCGCAGATCGCCGCGAACCCCGCGGCCGTCGTCGACGAGGACGACGCCGCGCTCGACCGGGCGGCGATGGAGTCCGGCACCGACTGAGGCCCCCACGGGGATGTGACGCATGTCACGCTGAGGGGACTGTGTCCGGTGCACGACACCGTCCGGGTGCAGGGGTGTCCAGGCGGCCGTGACCCAACACGGTCCCAGGGCGCCGTCGCCGCTCACGAAGGAGACCCTCATGCTCTCGTTCCCCCGCGCCGCCGCGCGCGCCCGGACCCGGCTCCCCTCCACGACCGCTCGGCGGGTGGGCCCGGGCGCCGTGGCCGCCCTCGTCCTGGCCGCCTCCTCGGCCCTGGCCGCCTCCGCCCTCTCGACGTCGGGCACGGTCTACAACGGCTGCATCCGGCATACCGACGGGGTCATCTACAACGTCACGACCGCCTCGACCACCTGCAAGCGCAAGGACACCGCGATCAGCTGGAACCAGACCGGGCCCGCGGGGCAGACCGGGGCGCCGGGCGTGGCCGGCCCTCCCGGACCCGCCGGCGCGCAGGGGCCACAGGGGGTCCCCGGCCCGGCCAACGTCATCACCACCGGACTGCATCAGGCCTTCCCCGGCGACCCCCCGGTCACCATCGCCGAGGCCGACGGCATCACCCTCGAGCTGGTCTGCGACTTCCAGTCCGTGACCGTGCAGGTCCGGCCGACCGTCGCGGACGGGGTCGGCTACGTCAGCCTCTACGCCGACAGCTCGATCGGGGGTCACGTCGCGTCGACCGTCAACCGTGGCGCCTCGCCCGTCGTCATCGAGAGCTTCGGGACGTCCGGGGACCGGGCGTCCTTCAACGCGAGCGTCCTGGGCCACACGATGGACGGCACCGTGTCCGTGACCTTCGCCCCCACGGCGGCGTGCGGCTACGAGGCGAGCGTGGCGGTCGGCTGACGGGCCGTTGTGGACGGCATACAAATAGAATTCGCCGTATGCCGTCCACACGACCCCCCCGTGCCACACCGGCCGGCGCCCGGCCACGCCCGTCCGCGGCGACGGTGCGCCGGGTCGAGCAGGCAGCCGGGGCGCTTGGGGCGGCGGCGGTCCAGCAGATGGAGACCGACCACGAGTGGTACCGGGCGCTGTCGGCCGAGAACCGCTCGTGGGTCGGCCTCGTCGCCCAGGCCGGCATCCGCTCCTTCCTCGACTGGTTCACCCGCGGTCCGACGCCGATCCGGGTCACCGCCGACGTCTTCGGCACGGCGCCTCGTGAGCTGACCCGGTCGATCAGCCTGGCCCAGACGCTCGACCTCGTCCGCACGGTCGTCGACGTGGCCGAGCGCGAGGTCACCGCTCTGGCCGCCCCGGGGGACGAGGCCCCCGCCCGCGAGGCGGTGCTCCGCTACAGCCGCGAGGTCGCCTTCGCGGCGGCAGAGGTCTATGCCCACGCGGCCGAGACCCGTGGCGCCTGGGACGCCCGGCTGGAGTCGCTCGTCGTCGACGCCGTCGTGCGCGGCGAGGCGGACGAGTCGATCCAGTCGCGGGCCGCGGCGCTGGGCTGGGGCACGACGTCGCAGGTCACGGTCATCGTCGGGACGACACCCCCAGGCAGCCCCGAGCTCGTCGTCGAGGCGGTCCACCGCGCCGGCCGGCGGATCGGCGTCGAGATCCTCGTGGCCGTCCACGGCCGTCGGCTCGTGTGCATCGCCGGCCCGGTCGCCGACGACCTCGAGGTGGCCGGGGCCCTGTCACCGGTCCTCGCCGACGGGCCGATCGTGGTCGGCCCGGTCGTGCCGCACCTGTTCGCCGCCGGGCGTAGCGCGCGGGCCGCGATGTCGGGCCACAGCGCGGCAGCGGCCTGGCCGGGCGCGCCGCGGCCGGTGCGCGCCGACGACCTGCTCGCTGAGCGCGCCCTCATCGGCGACCAGCCGGCGCGCGGGGCGCTCATCTCGCGGATCTACGTGCCGCTGCGCGACAGCCCCGGCGGGGCGCTGCTCGCCACCGCCGCGGCATACCTCGACGAGGGCCTCGGTGTCGAGGGGACGGCCCGGGCCCTGTTCGTCCACGCCAACACGGTCCGCTACCGGCTGACGAGCATCGCCAAGGTCACCGGCTACGACCTCGCCGACGCCCATGACGCGCAGACGGTTCGGGTGGCCCTGGCCCTCGGTCGACTCAGCACACCGTTGTAGGAAACCTCCAAAAGGCACGCCTCACATTCGTTCACCCTCATCACGACACCCGGGCCACCACGCAGGGAGGCTGGACGGGTGCTTGTCATCGTGTGCCCCGGACAGGGCTCGCAGACTCCCGGCTTCCTCTCCCCCTGGCTCGAGATCCCCGGCGTCGCCGACCGGCTCGCCTGGCTCTCCGCGGTCGCGGGCATCGACCTGCTGCGACACGGGACGGAGTCCGACGCCGCGACCATCACCGACACGGCGATCGCCCAGCCCCTCATCGTCGCCTCGGGCCTGGTCTCGCTGCTCAGCCTCTTCGAGCACCCCGCCGACGGCTTCCGTCGGGTGGGCGCCGGAGCCGGCCACTCGGTCGGTGAGATCACGGCCGCGTCGGCGGCCGGCGTCATCTCGGCCGAGCAGGCCATGGTCTTCGTGCGGGAGCGCGGTGCGGCGATGGCCGCCGCCAGCGCCGTGCGGCCGACCGGGATGAGCGCCGTCGTCGGCGGCGACGCCGAGGAGGTGCTGGCCGCGATCGAGCGACACGGCCTCACCCCGGCGAACCTCAACGGCGCCGGCCAGGTCGTCGCAGCGGGGACGATGGAGCAGCTCGCCGCCCTGGCGAGCGACCCGCCGGCCAAGGCGCGGGTGATCCCGCTGCGCGTGGCCGGCGCGTTCCACACCGAGCACATGGCGCCCGCCGTGGACACCCTGGCCGGCTACGCCCGGGCCATGTCGACGCACGACGCCCGGGTGCCCCTCGTCTCGAACAAGGACGGCGCGGTCGTCCACGACGGCCGCGAGGTGCTGCGCCGGCTCGTCGGCCAGGTGAGCAGCCCGGTGCGCTGGGACGCCGCGATGGAGACCTTCCGCGACCTCGGGGTCACCGGCCTCATCGAGATCCCTCCCGCCGGCACCCTGACCGGGCTGGCCAAGCGCGCCCTGCCCGGCGTCGAGCTGCTCGCCCTGAAGACCCCCGACGACCTCGAGGCCGCCCACCGGATGGTCCGCGAGCACGCGGAGCCCGACGGGGCCGCCCAGGACCCGACCTGGCGGCTCGTCGTCGCCCCGGCCAAGGGGACGGTCTCGCTCGACGGCATCCCGACCGAGACCGGCGCCACCGTCGCGGCGGGTTCGGTCGTCGCGACGATCGGCACGCTGCGTGACACCTACGACGTCACCGCCCCGCACGGCGGACGGGTCGTCGAATGGCTCGTCGAGGACGGCGACCCCGTCTCGCCCGGCCAGCCCCTGCTCCGTCTGCACCCCCTCGAGGGATGACCCGAAGGCCCGCCATGTCCCCTGCCACGATCACCGCCCCCCAGGGCGCCCGCCATGCCCGGATCCTCGGCATCGGCGGCTACCGCCCCCGCCGGGTCGTCCCGAACGCCGAGGTCGTCGACGCGATCGACTCCTCCGACCAGTGGATCCGCGAGCGCTCGGGCATCATCGAGCGCCGCTGGGCCGGCGAGGGTGAGAGCGTCGTCGAGATGTCCGAGGCCGCCTCCCGCGATGCGCTGGCGATGGCCGGGATCCGACCCGAGCAGGTCAGCGCGATCGTTGTCTCGACCGTGAGCTTCCCCTACCAGACGCCCGCGGCCGCCCCGCTCCTGGCCCACCGCCTCGGCGCCGTCGACGCCGCGGCATTCGACATCTCGGCGGCCTGCGCCGGCTACTGCCACGGGGTCTCCCTCGCCAACGACATGGTCCGCGGCGGCAGCGCCGAGTACGTCCTCGTCGTCGGCGTCGAGCGGCTGTCGGACTTCACCGACAAGACCGATCGCGGGACCGCCTTCCTCTTCGCCGACGGAGCCGGTGCCGCGGTCATCGGCCCGTCCGAGACGGCGGGCATCGGCCCGACGGTGTGGGGCTCCGACGGCGCCCAGTGGGACGTCATCGCCCAGCGCGAGAGCTGGATCGACGTCCACGAGCACAAGCTCGACTGGCCGGCGATCGCGATGCAGGGTCAGAGCGTGTTCCGCTGGGCGGTCTGGGGGATGGCGCCCGTCGCCCAGAAGGCGATGGACCTCGCCGGCGTCACGGCCGACGACCTCGACGCCTTCATCCCGCACCAGGCCAACGTCCGGATCATCGACGCGATGGCCAAGCAGCTCAAGCTGCCCGCCGACCTGCCGATCGCCCGGGACATCGCCGAGACCGGCAACACCTCGGCCGCCTCGATCCCCCTCGCCACCGAGCGCATGCTGCGCGAGGGCACCGCACCCCGCGGTGGCCTGGCCCTGCAGATCGGCTTCGGCGCGGGTCTGGTGTATGCCGCGCAGGTCGTCGTCCTGCCGTAGCGTCGCCACCGTCCACCGACCCACCAACTCCCGTCGGCCCACGGGTACTCGGGCCAAGCAACCAGCACCACGAGGTCTGCGACAGACGTGGACCCGACCGATGAAGGAGCGCACCACCATGGCTGCTAGCGAGCAGGAGATCCTCTCGGGCCTCGCCGAGATCATCAACGAGGAGACCGGTCTGGACCCCGCCGAGGTCCAGACCGACAAGAGCTTCACCGACGACCTCGACATCGACTCGCTGTCGATGATGACGATCGTCGTCGCCGCCGAGGACAAGTTCGGGGTGCGCATCCCCGACGAGGAGGTCAAGAACCTGCTCACCGTCGGCGACGCCGTCAGCTACATCCAGAGCAACCAGGGCTGACCGCTCGGCGGCGGGGTCCCACCCGGCCCCGCCGCCGCGGCATACCCCTCCCGCGCCACCTCTGCGTCACCCCCTGCGCCGCCCACCGGCGGCATCCGACACCCCGGCCGCTGCGCGCCGCACCCAAGGAGCGAGACCCACATGAGCAACGAACGCCGCGTCGTCGTCACCGGCCTCGGCGCGACCACCCCGCTCGGGGGGACGGTCCCCGAGACCTGGGAGGCGATCCTGGCCGGCCGGTCCGGAGCCCGGTCGCTCGACAACGACTGGCCCGAGGTCTATGGGCTGCCCGTCAGCTTCGGCGCGTCCATCCACACCCCGCCCGAGAACGTCCTGGAAAAGGTCGAGATCCGGCGGATGGACCCCAACGCCCAGTACGCGCTCATCGCCTCCCGCGAGGCGTGGGCCGACGCCGGGGAGCCCGCCGTCGAGCCCGAGCGGCTCGGCGTGGCGATCGGCACGGGGATCGGCGGGGTCTGGACGCTCCTCGCCCAGTGGGACAACCTGCGCGAGCGCGGCGCCCGCCGGGTCTTCCCGCTCGCCGTCCCGATGCTCATGCCCAACAGCGCGAGCGGCAACGTCTCTCTCGCCTTCGGGGCCCGGGCCGGCGCCCACACGACCGTCTCCGCCTGCGCCTCGGGCGCGGAGGCCATGGGCTTCGCCGCCGAGATGATCCGCTCCGGTCGTGCCGACGTCGTCATCGCCGGCGGCGCCGAGGCCGCGATGCACCCGCTGCCCTTCGCCGGGTTCGCGGCCATGCAGGCCCTGTCGACCCGCAACGACGACCCGGCTCGGGCCTCTCGGCCCTACGACACGGGCCGCGACGGGTTCGTCCTCGGCGAGGGTGCGGCCGTCATCGTCCTCGAGGCCGAGGAGCACGCCCGGGCGCGCGGTGCCCGGATCTACGCCGTCCTGGCCGGGCTCGGCATGTCGGCCGACGCCTACCACATCGCCGCACCCGAGCCGGAGGGCGCCGGTGCGTCACGAGCCATGGTCGAGGCGGTGCAGAGCGCGGGCCTCACCGCTGCCGACATCGCCCACATCAACGCGCACGCGACGTCCACCCCGGTCGGCGACGTGGCCGAGTCCAACGCGATCCGGCGGGCCTTCGGCGACGCGACGGACGGCATGTGCGTCAGCGCCACGAAGTCGATGACCGGCCACCTCCTCGGGGCGGCGGGAGCCCTGGAGAGCGTCCTGACCATCCTGTCGATCCACCACCGGGTCGCACCGGCCACGATCAACCTCGACGAACTCGACCCCGAGATCCACCTCGACGTCGTCCACGGCGAGCACCGCGCCCTCCCCTCGGGGGACCTCGCGGCACTCAACAACTCCTTCGGGTTCGGCGGCCACAACGTCGCCCTGACGATCACGAGCGCCTGATGACCCATCAACCGAATGCCGCCTCGGCGTTGGCCTCCCGGTCGGCCAAGCCGAAGGTCGACCGTGACAGCGACCCGCGCAACCCCGTCCTGCGACTCGGCGCGTTCTTCGACGACGGCAGCCTCGAGCTGCTCACCCCCTTCGACGACTCCGGTGCCCTCGCGGCGCGGGGGACCGTCCGCGGCACCGAGGTCGTCGCCTTCGCGACCGACCCCACCGTCATGGGCGGGGCGATGGGCGAGGCGGGGTGCGGCGTCATCGTGGCGGCCTACGAGCACGCCCTCGCCGCCGGCGCCCCGATCGTCGGCGTGTGGCACTCCGGCGGCGCCCGGCTCCCCGAAGGGGTGAGCTCGCTGCACGCCGTGGGTGAGGTCTTCGCCGCGATGACCCGGGCCTCGGGGAAGGTCCCCCAGATCTCCCTCGTGCTCGGCGCGGCCGCGGGCGGCGCGGCATACGGCCCGGCCCTCACCGACATCGTCGTCCTGGCCCCCGAGGGCCGGATCTTCGTCACCGGGCCCGACGTCGTGCGCTCGGTGACCGGCGAGGCCGTCGACGCCCTCCGGCTCGGAGGCCCGGAGCCGCACGGGCGCCGCTCCGGCGTCGTCCACGTCATCACCGACTCCGAGGCCGAGGCCCTCGAGCGCGGCCGCGACCTCTGCGAGCTGCTCGGCGCGCAGGGCACGCTCGACGCCGAGGCCGTCGAGGACCTCGACCTCGCGACCGCCTTCCCCGAGTCGCCGAAGCGCGCCTACGACGTCCACCCCGTCGTCGACGACGTCCTCGACACGGGCACCGTCCGCGTCGAGCTGCACCCCCGGTGGGCCCCCAACATCGTCACGACCCTGGGCCGCTTCGGTGGGCGGACGGTCGGCGTGATCGCCAACAACCCGATGCGCCTGGGTGGCTGTCTCGACTCCAACTCCGCCGAGAAGGCCGCCCGCTTCGTCCGGATGTGCGACGCCTTCGGCGTGCCCCTCGTCGTCCTCGTCGACGTGCCGGGCTACCTGCCCGGTGTCGGGCAGGAGTGGGACGGCGTCGTGCGACGGGGCGCCAAGCTGCTTCATGCGTTCGGCGAGGCCGTCGTCCCGCGGGTCACCCTCGTCACCCGCAAGACCTACGGCGGAGCCTACGTCGCGATGAACTCACGCTCCCTCGGGGCGACGAAGGTCTTCGCCTGGCCCGCCGCGCAGGTGGCCGTCATGGGGTCGGTCGCCGCCATCCGCATCCTGCACCGTCGCCGGCTGGCCGAGGTCGACGACGCCGAGCGACCCGCGGTCGAGGCCGAGCTGGCCGCAGAGCACGACACCCTCTCGGGTGGTCTCGCGCGCGCCGTCCAGATCGGGGTCGTCGACGAGATCATCGAGCCGACCAAAACCCGGTCGGCCCTGGCGCGGGCCATCGCCGAGGCACCCCAGCGCCGCGGCAGCCACGGCAACATCCCACTCTGAGGTCCGCCGCCGACGCGGCACCAGCGGACGCACGAGAGGGCAGCCCCCCTTCCTCCGGGGGCTGCCCTCTCGCCGTCCTGGGCGGTCGTCGGCCGCTAGCCGACCTTGTGGAGCCAGCGCACGGGTGCGCCGTCGCCGGCATACCGGAAGACCTCGAGCTCGCGGTCCCAGTCGGCGCCGAGCAGCTCCTCGATCATCTCGGTCATCGCCTCGGGTGAGCCCTGGGCGAGGACGAGCACCTCGCGGAGCCGGTCCTCGTTGATGACGGCGTCGCCGCTCGCCGAGGTCCACGTGTGGTGGATGCCGAGGCTCGGTGTGTGCGACCACCGGGACCCGTCGCAGCCGGGGCTCGGCTCCTCGGTCACCTCGTAGCGCAGGTTCTCCCAGCCACGCAGCGCCGACGCGAGCCGGGCGCCGGTGCCGGCACCGCCGGACCACGACAGCTCGGTGCGCAGCAGGCCGGGACCCGCCGGCTGGGACGTCCAGTCGAGGGTCACCTGGGCGCCGAGCACGGACTCGACGGCCCACTGGATGTGCGGGCACAGCGCGGCGGGGGTCGAGTGGATGAACACCACTCCGCGCGTGATGGAACGCGGCATTGCGACGGACATCCGGGCCTCCTTCGGTGCGAGGGACGTCTTCCCCAACGCCAAAGCACCGATGTGGTCCGACCGTGCGGCGAGGCCGTCTGCTGCCGTCGTGCGTGGCGGCCCGCGACCCCGTATGCCGGGTTGTTCGCTGTGCGGGCGCGGGTCGCCGCGCCGGTTGTGTCGCCCATTGTGCATCACGCGGCGCACTTGCACCAGGCGCCACGACGACGATGATGCGTCCCGTTCGCCTCAGATGCCTCTCCGGTGTGGACCTACCGGCTCGGACGCACCGCGGACTCGGACGATCCGGTGCCCCGCGGGCGGGCAACGGTCGTCGGTGCGGCCGCTGCGGTGGCGAAGGCCGCCCCGGCCAAGCCGAGGGCGGCGGCGGCGAGACCGGTGCCGGCACCGAGGAGGAGAACGAGGCGCATGACTGCTCCTTTCCGAGAAGGATCGCTGACACCACGGTCGCGCCCACCGCTGTGGCCGGAGTCTCGCGCCGCTGAGGGCGCACTGTGCGACCGGCCCGCCCCCGGACGCGCCTCGACCCCCCGGTCGACCTGTGGATCGACCTGTGCTCGGCGCGGTGCGGCAGCCGCGGGGCGGCGCCGGGACCGTGATCTGGCCGCCTCGCCGGTAGGCTGACCGCCGGTCCGGCCGGTCCGTCCCGCGCGCAGCGGGTCTGCCGCTCCCGGCCCGGGGCGTTAGCTCAGCTGGTCAGAGCAGCGGACTCATAATCCGTCGGTCGTCGGTTCAAGCCCGACACGCCCCACGTCGCATCGTTGCCGGTCGGAGCCGCGGAACCTGCACGAGGACGCGGATGGTGCCGCGTCCGCTCGCAGCAACCGCGTCCCACGGGACACCTGGACCGGCCCCGGACCGGCCCCAGCACCCGGACCGGCCCCAGCACCCGGACCGGCCCCGACACCCCCGACACCCCCGCCGTCGCCCCGCCGAGCGAACTTCACCACCGTCCAACGCGCCACACCAGACCCAAAGGCGGCAGGATGTCCCCATGGGACGCGTCCTGGCCTGCGGGCTGGCGACGGTCGACGTCGTCCAGACCGTCGCCGCGCCGCCGGGGCCGAACGACAAGATCGTCGCCTCGGCCGCCTCGATCGAGGGCGGCGGCCCGGCGCTCAACGCCGCCGTGACCGCGGCCGTGCTCGGCGCCTCCGCGGTGCTCGTGTCGGCCGTGGGCGACGGACCGCTCAGCCAGGTCGTCCGGGCCGACCTCTACCGGTATGCCGTCGAGCTCGCCGACTGCGGCGTCTCCGGCTACGACCCTCCGCTCTCGACGGTGCTCGTCACGGCGGCCACCGGTGAACGGGCCGTGGTCTCCCGCAACGCGCTCGGCGCCGAGAGCTACCTCCCCATCCATGACAACGTCCTCGACGGCGTCGGCGCGGTGCTCGTCGACGGGCACCACCTGCCGCTGTGCCGCGAGGTCGCCTTCCAGGCCCGGCGCCGCGGCATCCCTGTCGTCCTCGACGGAGGGTCGTGGAAGCCCGGCCTGGAGTCCCTCCTGCGCGAGGTCGACATGGCCGTCGTGTCAGCGGACTTCACCACCCCCGACGGCGACGGGCTCGACGCCGTGCTGCGCTACGGCCCGACCTTCGCGGCACGGACCCGCGGCTCGGGCCCGGTGGCCTGGCGGGCCCGCGACGGCTCGTCGGGCACGATCGACCCACCTCGGGTCCGGATCGTCGACACCCTCGGCGCGGGCGACGTCCTCCACGGCGCCGTCCTGGCCCGGCTCGCCGAGCAGGGCTGGTCCGACCCGGCGGCCGTCCTCGAGTACGGCGTGCGCGTCGCGAGCCGGTCCGTGGGGTATGCCGGTGTCCGCGGCTGGGCCCGCCGGGACCCGGCGGCAGGCCAGGTGGCGGGATAGGACATGATCGGCGTCGTGACCGACTTCGACGCCGAGGCTGACACCTGGGACGAGCAACCCCATCGACTCGAGCGCGCCCGGGAGGTGGCCGCCGTCATCCGCGCCAGCGTCGCACTCTCGCCGCGGATGTCGGCGCTCGAGTACGGCGCCGGCACAGGGCTGCTCGGACGCGAGCTGGCCGGCGATCTCGGCCCCATGACGCTGGCCGACGCCTCGGTCGGCATGACCGAGGCCGCGGCCCGCGCCATCTCCGGACACCCGGCTGCCGACCGGCTGCGTGCGCAGCGGCTCGACCTCATGACCGACCCCGTGCCGGCCGACCGCTACGACCTCGTCCTGTCGATGATGGCGATGCACCACGTCAGCGATGTCCGCCAGCTCCTCGCGGCCTTCCACGAGCTGCTCGCCCCCGGTGGGCAGGTGGCGCTGGTCGACCTCGACGCCGAGGACGGCTCGTTCCACGACGGCGACTTCGACGGCCACCTCGGCTTCCCGCGCGACGAGCTCGGCGACTGGCTCGGCGCGGCCGGGTTCGGCGACGTCGGCTTCCGGACGGCCTACACGATCGACAAGGTCGTCGACGGCGAGGACCGCAGCTACACGCTGTTCCTCGTCACGGCCCGTCGGGGCTGACCAGGAGCCCTCAGCCGGTCAGCCCGGTCAGCCCGGTCAGCCCGGTCAGCCCGATCGCCCGGTGGACCCACGTCGAGGTGACGACCATGCCGACCTTCTCGTAGAGGCTGAGGGCACCCGTCCTGGAGTCCGTGCTCAGGCTGGACCGACGCGCCCCGTGACCGCGCGCTTGCTCGAAGGCGTCGACGAGCAGCGCCTGGGCGAGCCCGCGGCCCCGCTGGTCGGCCCGGACCGCGAGCTGCTCGACGAACCCCTCGGTGCCCTCGTCGGCGAGCAGGACGAGGGCCACGCCGACGACCGCACCGCCGGGCTCGACGGCGACCCGCATCATCCACGGCTGGAAGCCCGGTCGGCGGATCGTCCGCGAACCCCACTCCTCGACCGTCTCACGCGGCCTGCTCGACCACTCGAGGAAGGCGTCCTCGACGACCCGGTGGCACAGGGGGTACTCCTGGACGGTCGCGGCGCGCACGGCATACCCCGGCGGGAGCGGCCGCTGGGGCACCTCCCGGCCCTCGGGCAGCTGGAGGACCCAGCTCTCCCAGCGGACGTGGTAGCCCAGTGCCTCCAGGAGGCGGTCACCGGGCGAGCCCTGCGGCACCGGCATCCCGATCGTGGCCCGGCCGAGGTCGGCCGCGCGCTGCTGCATCCAACCCGCCAGCGCCGTCCCGATCCCCCGTCCACGGTATGCCGGGTGCACGGCGGCATCCCCCCGCTCCCCGACCGAGACCTCGGCATAGCCGACGAGCCGGTCCTCGTCGAAGACGCCGACCGTGCTCGACCCGACGTCGAAGCCCGGGTGCTGCCAGTCGGCGACGATGTCGGCCTCCTCGATGACGACCTCCCCCAGGTCATGGCTCTCCTCGAGCGCCATGACCGTGTAGACGGCGGTGGCGTCGGCCGTGGTCAGCGGCCGCGAGGTGAGACCGGCGGGCAGGGCGAGGAGGGCATCGGTGCTCGGCATGGGCACGAGTGTGGCGCGGGCAGCCGCCCCACGTCGCGGGGATTTGGCCGCGCTCGGTCGACCACCGTCCGCTCGCCCCCGCGTCCGGGTCAGCTGTCGAAGCCGACCCCGAAGCGGTCGAGGGCGCTGAGCCAGGCGCCTCGGCGCCCGGTGCGGTCCTCGGCGGCGAGGGCGGAGCGGGTCAGCCGGACGGCGGCATACCGGAGGGGCTCGGGCGGGAAGGGCACCGGCTTGCGCCGGACCATCGCGAGCGAGGTGAGCTCGGTGGCGCGCCCGGAGAGCAGGTCGAGCGCGACCCGCGCCCCGAACCGCGTGGAGCCCACCCCCAGCCCGGTGTAGCCGACCGCATAGGCGAGCCGCCCCCCGAAGGCGGTCCCGAAGACCGGCGTGAAGCGGGATGTCGTGTCGATGACGCCGCCCCAGCGGTGCGTGAAGCGCAGCCCCTCGAGCTGGGGGAAGATCTCGAAGAAGTGCCGTGCGAGCAGGCCGTGCGAGGCATCGGACTGCTCGAGGTCGGGATCGACCCGGCCGGGGAAGTGGTAGTTGGCGTCGTAGCCGCCGAAGAGGATCCGGTTGTCGCTCGTCATCCGGTAGTAGTGGAACTGGTTCCCCGCGTCGGTCAGCCCCTCGCGCCCCTCCCAGCCGACGGCGGCGAGCTGGGCGTCGTCGAGCGGCTCGGTCATGAGGACGTGGTCGTAGACGGGGAGCACGTAGGCGCTCAGCCGGCGGAGCACCCCCTGGTAGGCGTTCGTACCGAGGACGACGGAGCCGGCCGTGATGCTCCCCCACTCGGTGCGGACCCGCAGCCCGGCACCGCCGCGCTCGAAGCCGCGCACGGCCGTGTCCTCGTGCAGCCGGACGCCGAGCGACTCGGCCGCCGCCGCCAGTCCCCACACGAGGCGGGCCGGGTCGACGAGCCCGACCGAGGGGTCGAGCCAGCCGCCGAGATAGGCCGGGGAGGCCACCCTGGCCCGGGCCGCCTCAGCATCGAGGAGCTCGACGGCCCGGCCGTGCGTGCGGTGCAGCTCGTAGGCCTCACGCACGGCCGCCACCTGGTGCGGCGCCAGCGCGAGGGTCAGCTCACCGGGGACGTGGAAGTCCGCGTCGATGCCGTATGCCGCGATCGCCGCCTGGATCCCCGCCATGTTGTCGGCGCCGAGGCGTTCGAGGGTCTCGATCTCGTCGGGCCACTGGCCGACACCCTGAGCGAGCCCGTGGGTGAGCGAGGGCGACACGAACCCCCCGTTGCGTCCCGAGGCGCCGATCCCGAACCGTCCGGCCTCGAGGAGGACGACGTCGCGGGAGGGGTCCTCCTCCTTGGCCTGGACGGCCGCCCAGAGGCCGGTGAAGCCGCCGCCGACGATGACGAGGTCGGCTCGACCACCCGAGCCGGTGAGAGGGGGGCGGGCCGCCGGGCGCAGGGCCGGGCGGTCGGTCCAGTACACCTCGGGGACGGCGTCGGCGAGGGCGGCGCGAGCCGCGGCATCGGTCGTCATGGGTCTATGGTGCCCGGCCATCCCGGCTTTTTTCGCACAGTGAAACGAGAAGTTTTCCCTACCGGGTCGGCTCCGAGCGGGGCGGCGGGTCAGCGCGGCGCGCCGGCCGGGCCGAGGACCTCGGTGGCGACCTCGACGGACACCTGCTCCCCGCCCGGGCGGCGGAAGTACTCCTGGGCGCCGCCGAAGCGGGCCAGGACCATGAGCACGGCACCCATGACGAACATGAGGATCGCCATCGCCAGGGGCGCCCCCATCCCGAGGACGGAGGTGCCGCTGTAGCTGTTCTCGGGGTTGGCGTAGTCGCGCACGGCCGCGACGAGCATGACGAGGAGGACGACGGCCCCGACGACCGGAGCCACCCCGATGAGGAGGAAGGCCCGCCACGACCGGAGCAGCGTATGCCGCCAGTAGATCGCCGCCGCGATCCCGGTCAGGGCGTAGTAGAACGCCACGACGATCGAGAGCGCCGAGAGGCTGTCGAAGAGGAAGTTCTCCGAGATGACGCTGCCGATGACGTACCAGAGCACCGCCACCCCGCCGATGACCCAGGTGCCGAAGGCGGGGGTCTCGAACCGCTCGTGGATCTCGCCGAACCGTTTCGGGAAGGCCCCGGCGACCGCCATCGACAGCGACGTCCGCGAGGCCGGGATGATCGTCGTCTGCGTCGAGGCCAGGCCCGAGGTGATGATCGACAGGACGAGGAGCCAGCCGAGCGGGCCGAGGACGACGTGGCCGACCTCCCCGAAGAGCCCCTCGTCGTCGTCGTACTGGGCGACCGTCGACAGGCCCAGGACGCCGATGATCGCGATGGCCGACCCGAGGTACATGATGAGCAGCAGGACGGTGCTGACCACGGCGGCCCGACCGGGTGCCTCGGCGGAGTCGTGGCTCTCCTCGGTGAGGTTGACCGAGGACTCCCAGCCCCAGTAGCAGAAGACGCCGAGCAACATCCCGGCGACGAGCGACCCGCGGTCCAGGCCGATGGGGCTGAGCCAGCCGAACGAGGGGGTCGGGGCGTCCTTGGCCACCGAGCCGCTGATGATCTTCCACCCGGCGACGACGACGAAGAGCAGGACGCTGCCGACCTGGGCCATGACCATGTAGCGCTGGACGTTGGCGGACAGCTCGGTGCCCCTGACGCACACCCACGTCAGGACCACGGTGAAGACGACGGCCAGGAGGACGACGGCCACGCGGTTGTTGCCCAACGCGTCGAGCCCGAGGACCGAGTAGACGTACTTGGCCGCGACGTCCGCCTGGGCACCGATGACGAGGACCCCGCTGAGGAAGATGGCCCAGCCGCCCATCCACCCGAACCACGGCCCCATCGCCCGGGTCACCCAGCTGAAGGTCGTCCCGCAGTCCTGGTCGGCCCGGTTCATGTAGTAGAAGGCCGAGGCGATGAAGAACATCGGGACGAACGAGATGAGCAGGACGGCCGGGGCCTTGGTGCCGGCGATGACGACGATGGAGCCCAGGGCGGCCGCGATGGAGTATGCCGGTGCCGTCGAGTCCACCCCGAAGGCGACCCCGTCCCAGAAGTGGACGACGTTGGGCTTCAGGCCCTTGCCCTGGCGCTCGTCCTCACGTTCGCTCGTTGTGCCGGACACGATGCCCTCCCTCAGTCACCTCATCGATGAGGATCGGCGGCATGCTATGCCCGCGTGGAGCGGCATACGGGGCCTTCTCGACGCGCCGTTCGTCACATCGGCCCGGGCCGGCGGGACCCACGACGAGCGGCCCTCGGTTGACCCGAGGTGCGGCCTCCTGACACGTTTCTCCGGTGGCGCAGCCCCTCGTCTCCCTCCGGCAGGTCCACAAGTACTTCGGTGACCTCCACGTCCTGCGCGGCATCGACCTCGACATCGCTGCCGGCGAGGTCGTCGTCGTCATCGGACCCTCGGGCTCCGGGAAGTCGACCCTGTGCCGGACGGTCAACCGGCTCGAGCGGATCGACTCGGGGACCATCGAGATCGACGGGCGGCCGCTGCCCGAGGACCCCCGCTCGCTGGCCCTGCTGCGGGCCGACGTGGGGATGGTCTTCCAGGGCTTCAACCTCTTCGCCCACCGGAGCGTCCTCGACAACGTCACGCTCGGGCCGACCATGGTGCGAGGGCGAAGCGCCGAGGTGGCCGAGGCCAGGGCGATGCAGCTCCTCGAACGGGTCGGGGTCGCCGAGTATGCCGCGCAGCTGCCGGCCCAGCTCTCCGGCGGTCAGCAGCAACGGGTCGCCATCGCCCGGGCGCTGGCGATGGACCCCAAGGTCATCCTCGTCGACGAGCCGACCTCGGCCCTCGACCCCGAGATGACGACCGAGGTGCTCGACGTCATGACCGAGCTGGCCGGCAGCGGGATGACGATGCTCGTCGTCACCCACGAGATGGGCTTCGCCCGGCGGGCCGCCCACCGGATCGTCTTCGTCGCCGAGGGTCGGATCATCGAGGAGGGCGACCCCGAGTCGTTCTTCACCGCCCCGCAGACCGACCGGGCGAGGGACTTCCTCGGCAAGGTCCTCCCCCACTGACCCCGGCCCGGGCCAGGGCGGCCCGGCCCCCGATGGGCGCGACGACCCCGGAGGGGACGCACCTGCTCAGCCGGCCCCGTGGCCCCGCGGGTCGGTCTGCCCGTGCGGGTGGTCGTGGCGGTGCTCCGCATGGTGGTGGTGGCCGCGGAGCTCGCCCTCGGGCACGGGAGCGACCCGGTCGTCGAGGAGCGGCCGCGCGGGGTCCCAGCGGGTGCCGTCGGCGGCATCCTGGCGGCGCCGGGCGATCGCCGAGAGGGCCTCGAGGACGACCCGGTTGGCCAGGGCCGCCGTGATGTCCGCGTGGTCGTAGGGCGGGGCGACCTCGACGATGTCGAGCCCGACGACCGGCAGCTCGAGGCAGATCCGGCGGACGGCGTCGAGCAGCTGGCGGGCCGAGAGCCCGCCGGGCTCGGGGGTGCCGGTTCCGGGCGCGTGCCCGGGGTCGCAGACGTCGATGTCGACCGAGAGGAACACCCCGTCGCACTCGTCGGTCGCCACGGAGAAGGCCTCGGTGAGGCAGGTGTCGAGCCCGCGGTGGACGATCTCGGTCATCTCGTAGGACCGCATCCGCTGCTCGGCCATCCAGCCCAGGGTCTGCGGTCCTGGCCAGTAGCCGCGCAGCCCGACCTGGAGGAAGCGGTCGCCGCGGACGGCACCGGACTCGATGAGCCTGCGCATCGGGGTGCCATGACCCCACAGCGAGCCGAAGTCGATGTCCCCGGTGTCGGCGTGGGCGTCGAAGTGGATGAGCGAGGCCCGTCCCTGGCCGAGGACGTCGGCCACTCCCGAGGCGTCGGCAAAGGTGATCGAGTGGTCACCGCCGAGGACGACGGGGATGGCCCCGGTGCCGGCGATCGTCGCGACGGCCGCTCGGATCTGGCCGAGCGATCGCTCGACGTCGCCGGCATAGATCTCGAGATCGCCCGCATCGACGACGCGAAGGTCCTGCAGGGCGTCGGTCCGCAGCGCGAGCGAGGGCCGCGAGCCGTCGTGGGGCAGGTAGTCGGTGCCCCGGATGGCCTGTGGCCCGAAGCGCGCCCCTGACCGGTAGGACGTGCCCCCGTCGAGGGGGGCCCCGAGGATGACGACATCGGCGCCGCTCAGCGTGTCCGGTTCGTCGAGGTCGGCGGCGGGCACTCCGAGGAAGGTGAAGTCGGGGCCGAAGAGGTTGCCGATCCGCGTCATGACCGTGCCGCTCCTGTCTGTGCTGGGTCGTCGCCCGGCCCCGCGGAGCGCAGCCAGGCCGGATGCAGCGCGACGACGGCGAGATAGACGACGCCCGCCGCGATCCCCGAGGTGAGGAAGCTCGTGTCGACCCCGCCGAGAGCGGTGGCGATCGGGCCGGTGTAGGTGTCGGTGGAGTTGGACAGGACCCCGACGACACTACCGGCGAGCCAGGCCAGCAGGGCTCCGGGGTTCCATCCCCGGTGGTACCAGTAGCGACCCCCGGTCCGGCGGCGGTTGAAGACCTGGAGGTCCTCGGTGTCGAAGCCTCCCCGGGTGCGCCAGAAGCCGAGGAGGGTGATCGCGGCCCACGGCGTGGCGAGTGAGGTCAGCACGACGACGAAGGTCGTCACGGCGCTCTCGGCATCCCAGACGAACTTGCCGAGGAAGACGAGCAGCGTCGACAGGGCGGTCACGGCGACCGTCGACTGGACCCGGCTGAGGCGGGGCAGGATGGCGTCGAGGTCGAGGCCCATGCTGTAGAGGTTCATGCCGCCCTGACCGAGGCTGCCCACCAGGGCGGCGAGGAGCACCGGCGCGAGGAGCCAGCCCGGCGCCCCGGTGACCAGGCCGCCGACGAAGCTCACCTCGTCGAAGAGGACCGAGGAGACGAAGGCACCCCACAGGGTCGGGATGAGCAGCCCGCCCAGCAGGCCCACGAAGAGGGCGAGGAGGAGCCGCGACGGCCGGTGCCGCTGCGGGGAGATGTAGCGCGTCCAGTCCCCGATCTGGGTCACATAGGACACCGGTCCGGCGATCCCCGAGGTGAGGGCCGCGAGCAGCCAGGTCGGCCAGAACGACCCCAGGGCGTACTGGTCGGGGGCACCGGCATACGACGGGTCGAAGCGCGACATGAGGCCCACCACGGTGAGCACCATGGCCGCCCCGACGACCCAGACGATGAGCGAGCTGACCCGGACCAGCCACCGGTAGCCGTAGATGGCCACGACGGCGACGGCCACCGCGAGGACGCCGTAGCCGATGACGTACTGCACGGTCGACGAGGGTGTCCCGGTGAGCCGGTCGAGCCCGGCGGCGAGAGCCTCACCTCCCGTCCAGATGGTCAGTGCGACGTAGCCCAGGCACAGCAGCAGTCCGATGACCGAGGCGACGAGCCGCCCCTGGACCCCGAAGTAGGCACCCGAGGTCACCGAGTTGTTGGTCCCGGACCGGAACCCGAGGAGGGCCATGGGTGTCACCGCGAGGGCACCGACCGTCGTCCCGACGACGATGGCGCCGACGCTGGCCCACCAGCCCAGCCCGTAGAGGATGACGAGCCACCCGAAGACACCGACCGAGAGCGCCATGTTGCCGCCCCAGAGGATCGTCACGAGGTCGCGGGGCGAGGAGGTCCGTGCGGACTCGGGGATCGTGTCGACGCCGAACTGCTCGACGCCGCCGGCCGAGGCCGGCTGCACCCCGGTTGCGGGGGGTGTCGTGTCCAGGGTTTCCATGGAGCGACACCCTAAGCCAGAGTTAGAACGAAATTCTAGGCTCTTGAACAACTTTCTAGAATGCCGCCGGAAGCCCCTACACTCGGTGGCGTGACTCGTGATCTCCCCGGCCGGCCCGAGGTACGCGCCAAGGTCCTCGACGCCGCACTGCTGGCTGCCGCCGAGTCGTCCCCCGGACCGGTCAAGGTCGCCGACATCGCGCAGCGGGCCCGGATGAGCCCCGGGCACGTCATGTACTACTTCAAACGGCGCGACCGGATCGTCGCCGAGACGCTCCTGCACGCCGAGTCCCAGCTGGCCGCCCGCCGTGACCGCCAGCTCGCGGGGCTCGCCCTGCCCGACGAGCGGCTCGAGGCCCTCGTGCGGCTGTATCTGCCGGCCAGCCGCAACGACCCCCGCTGGCGGCTGTGGGCTCAGCTGCTCGCCAGCCCCCCCGACGACGCCGCGACCCGCGCGTCCTTCGCGGCCGTCACGGACTCGTGGAGCGACGCCCTCGCCTCGGTGATCCGCGACGGGTGCGCCGCCGGGTCGATGTCGTGCACGGACCCCGGGGCCGCGGCATACCAGGCCTGCCGGCTGATGGACGGGTACGGCCTGGAGGTGCTCATGGGCCTGCCCGGCCGCGGTCGGGCGTGGGCGGTCCGAGCCGTGCTCGCCGCCGTCCGGCGCAGCGTGGCGGCCTCCCCCTGACCGACGCAGCGTGGCGGCCTCCCCGCGCCGTGACGGTGCCGCCCCGGACGCGCGGAGCCCCGGCCTGCATCGCGCGGGCCGGGGCTCGTCTGCTCCCCCGGTTGGACTCGAACCAACAACCTGCCGGTTAACAGCCGGCTGCTCTGCCAGTTGAGCTACGGAGGAAGGTCTGCCACAGGATCGCTGCGGCAGCGCCCGGCAACGATAGCAAAGGCTCGGCGCCGCGAGAAAACGAGGAGGCCGCGCACGGCGCCATCCCAGGCGTTAGATGTGTCACCTGTCACGGGGGGCGGTGCCGGGGTGGGGCCGCCCGGGCGCCACAATGTCCGGGTGAGTACCCCCCGGGTCGACCTGCGCCGGTTCGCGTGGCTGTCGATCGCCGCCGCCCTGTCGACGATCGCCCTCAAGACGGGGGCCTGGTGGGTGACCGGCTCCGTCGGCCTGCTCTCCGACGCCGCCGAGTCCCTCGTCAACCTCGTCGCGGCCATCGTCGCCCTCATCGCCCTGACCATCGCGGCGCGCCCGGCGGACCTCGGCCACCAGTTCGGGCACACCAAGGCCGAGTACTTCTCGGCGGCTGCCGAGGGCCAGATGATCCTCGTCGCCGCCGTGTTCATCATCGTCACCGCCGTCCAGCGCCTCCTGAGCCCCCAGCCCCTCGAGCACGTCGGCGTGGGCCTGGCCATCTCGGTCATCGCCTCCGCCATCAACGGCACGGTCGCCTGGGTGCTGCTCCGCACCGGTCGCGAGCACCGCTCGCTCACCCTCGTCGCCGACGGGAGGCACCTCCTCACCGACGTCTGGACCTCGGCGGGGGTCGTCGTCGGGGTGCTGCTCGTCGCGCTCACGGGTATCGAGCGGCTCGACCCGGTCATCGCCCTCCTCGTCGGCGCCAACATCATCGTCACCGGCTGGCGCCTGCTGCAGGAGTCGTTCGGGGGCCTCATGGACAAGGCCCTCCCCGATGAGGAGTGCGCAGCGATCAGCGATGTCCTCACCGGCTTCGTCGACGACGAGGTCCATTTCCATGGCCTGCGCACGCGGGTGTCCGGCCACCGGGGGTATGCCGAGGTGCACGTCCTCGTCCCGGGAGCCTGGTCCGTGCAGCAGGGACACGACCTCGTCGAGCGGGTCGACGCGACCCTGGCCGAGCGGGTCGGGTCGGTCACGCTGGTAGCGCACCTCGAGCCGAGCGAGGACCCGCGGTCCTACGACGACTACCCGACCGAGGTCCCGGTGCTGCCCCACCACGAGCTCGGTGACGGCGTCGGGGCCGGCTGAGCCACACCACGGGACGGGAGACGGCGCCGGCCCCCCGCCCCGCCCCGCCGGATGGTTGCGCGACGGTCCGCCGTGGCCCCACGCTGACCTGCGTGGAGTTGTGCATCGAGGACGTCCGCAAGGTCTACGGGGCCGGGGCCGGGTCGACGGCCGCCCTGCGGGGGGTGTCGTTGACGGTCGACGAGCCCTGCGCGGTTGCCGTCATGGGCGCCTCGGGTTCGGGCAAGTCGACCCTGCTGCATCTGCTCGGCGGTCTGGATCGGGTGACGTCGGGATCCATCCTGGTGCGGGGATCGGATGTCGCTGGCTTGCGGGGTCGGGCCCTGGTGGCCCACCGGCGCCGGGTGGGTTTCGTGTTCCAGAGCTTCCATCTCGTCCCCGGGCTGACCGCGCTGGAGAACGTCGAGCTGCCCATGCTGCCGTACGAGGGGCGTCGGGAGATCCGACGGCGCGCGCTCTCCCTGTTGGAGCGGGTGGCCCTTGCGGACCGGGCCTCGGCGCTGCCGGGCCAGCTGTCGGGTGGCCAGCAGCAACGCGTGGCGATCGCGCGAGCGCTGGTCAGCGACCCGGTGCTCCTCCTTGCTGACGAGCCCACGGGGAACCTCGACTCCACCAACGCCGAGTCGGTGATGGACCTGCTGACCCACGTCCGGGAGACGACGGGGGCGACCATGGTCGTCGCGACGCATGCCCCGGAGGTCGCCGCGCGGTGCGACCAGGTGGTGCACCTGCGCGACGGGCGGCTCGCCACCGGCCGGACGGTCGAACCGGCGTGAGGGCTCTGCGACCCCGCCGCGGTGGGCGGTGGTTGCTGGCGGGCAACCTGGCGACCATCCTGGCGACCCTGACCCTGGCCTCGGGGGCGTTCGGCGTGCTGACCGCCACGACGGAGACCACGCGCCTGGCGGTCCGCGGCACCGTCGACGCGAGCGCGGTCTCGGCCGGCTACGACATCCTCGTGCGCCCCGCAGGATCTCGTTCACCGGCGGAGGAACAGACCGGCCTGGTCCAGCCCGGTTTCCTGGGCGCGGTGAAGGGCGGGATCTCGGTGGCCCAGTGGCATCGGGTCCAGCAGCTCCAGGGAGTCTCCGTCGCGGCCCCGGTGGCTGTGGTCGGCTGGGTGATCACCTACGCCACGGTGCAGGTCGACCTCGGCGACCTGGTCGACACCGACCACCCGGTGGTCGTGCGAACCCGGACCAGGTGGACCTACGACAACGGTGCCAGCGTCGTGACCGCGGCCCCGGCCCTGCTGTACATCACCCCGAACCCGATCCGGTTCCAGCCGCCGTCGGGCGACGACCCGTCAGCACCCTCGGTCATCGTCGAGACGAAGCCGGATGGCTCCGAGGTGGGCTTCGTTGCCCCCGACCCCCTCAGCGAGACCGTCGAGGACGCCCCACCGACGCTGCTGGCCCTGTCGACGCGCAACCTCCATCCCGTCGCCGGCAGTCGGTCCACGACGACCGTGGACGTGCCCTACCCGTTCCCCTTCCTGCTGGCCGCGGTCGACCCCGTGGCCGAGTCCGCGCTGACCGGAGTGGACCGCGCCATGGTCGAGGGGGCCTGGCTCACCCCGGGGGCCCCGGCCCGCCGGGAGTTCCACTTCTCCGATGGGACCGCCGACACGGAACGGCCGGTCCCGGTGGCGGTCGCGAATGCTCCCTCGCTGGAGCTCGACGCGGCCTCGGAGGTCGACGTGTTCGACGGTCCGGAGGTGACCCGGCTCGCCGAGCACGGTTACGACGGCACGGTGCCGGCGGCATTCCTCGGAGACGCCGATCGGACCCTCGGCACCCTCAGCGCGAACGCGAGCACCGCCTACGCCCGGCTGCTGTCGTCGTTGGCGACGCCCACCACCGACGGGTATGCCGGTACCCGCACGGTGCTGCGCGTTCTGCGGACCTCCCCGCTGACCCTCACCTCGCGACCCGACGGAACCCTCGTCCCGAAGGCCGCCTCCACCTTCACCTTCGGCTGGGGGTACGGCACCGGGCTGCCCGGTGCGGAGGGCTCGGCCATGCCGCCCGGCGGGAACGACACGCCGTTCCGCACCATGGACGGGTTCTTCGCGGCACCCGAACAGGCACCACCCGCCCTGATGAAGGTCGGGGTCTTCGACCCCTCCCTCCTCGCCGGCGCCGGCTCGCTGGCCGCGCTCCCTCTGGGGACGTTCGCCTACTCCGCGCCCACCGGCGCCGACCCGGCGAGCAGGGCCGCCCTGGGCGGGCGGGGCTGGTACCCGTCGGCGAACATCCGCGGCTACACCCAGCCGCCCCCGCTGATGCTGACCAACCTCGACACTCTGGAGGCGTTCTCCGACCCCGGGCTGTGGAGCCAGGCGACCTCCGCCGGCATGGTCGTCCGCGGCACCGCCCCGGTCTCCGCCGAGCCGATCTCGGCCATCCGGGTCAAGGTCGCCGGCGTCAGCGGCGTCGGCGACCTGGACCGGGAGCGGGTGCGGTCGGTCGCCGAGGCCATCGCCGAGGGGACCGGCCTCGATGTCGACATCACGATGGGCGCCTCGACCGGTGACCAGCACGTGAGGATCGCGTCCGGCACCCATGGTCGCCCAGCGCTCGACGTCCTGCAGCCCTGGGTGGTCAAGGGCGTGGCGACCCGCCTGGTGACCGGCATCGACCAGGCCTCGGCCGCGCTCGCCCTGATCGTCCTGGTCGCCGCTGCCCTCGTCGTCCTGGACGCCGTCTTCGCCACCGTCCGGGCCCGGCGGCGCGAGGTGGCGACCGTCCTGGCCCTGGGCTGGCGGGGCCGTGACGTCGCGTGGGGCATCCTCGCCCCGGTGCTCGCCGCCGCCGTCCTGGCCGGGACGATCGGCGCGCTCGCGGCATTCGCGATCCGACGAGGTCTCGGCCTCACCGCACCCTCCTGGACCGGGCTGGCCGCCGTTCCGGCGGCTCTGGTCGTCGCCCTGCTCGCCGCCACCTGGCCCGCCCTGACCGCGGCACGGACCGCCCCGACTGCCGCGATGGCGCCGGTGGCGTCGGCCCGGGGCGCCAGACTGGCGCCCCGCGTGGCCTCCGTGGCCGGTGCGGCATGGCGCTCGCTCGCGGCCGCACCCGGACGGGCTGCCGCGTCGACGCTCGGTGCGGCCACGGCAACAGCCGCCCTGGGCACCCTGCGGACCATCCAGGACGCCTTCTCGAGCCGGGCTGTCGGCACGGTCCTCGGAGATGCCGTCACCGTCCAGGTCCGCACCCCCGACCTGGTGGCCGCCGGGCTCACCGCCCTGCTGGCCGGCGCCGGGATCTACCACGTCGTGGCCACCGAGGTCCGCGAACGCCGGACCGAGCTCGGCACCCTCTCCGCCCTGGGCTGGCGGCCACGCACCATCGACCGGCTCCTCGTCACCCAGGCGCTGCTCGCGACCGCCCTCGGGGTGCTCGTCGGCACGGCCGTCGTCGTCCTCGTCGCGCACGGCGCGTTCGCCGCACCCGTCACGGCAGCGATCCGCGGGAGCGCACTGGCCGGCGGTGTCACCCTGTTGCTCACGGCTCTCGCCACCGCTCCGGCGCTCCTGCACACCCGGCGTTCGGTGCCCGCCCAGCTGTTGCGGGGCGAGTAGCCGCTCGGCCCGAGGACCCGACGGGCGGCCTCACCCCGGAACGTCGATGGTCACCCCGGAAGACTTCCCGGGCGAGGATGCAGGTTCCCCGATCCGGCGGGAATGTCGGGGCCGGTGGGGTGGGTGGGGCAGGGCGGGCGGGGGCGCGCTGCTCAGAGCAGGCCGACCTGCTCCTTGAGGTAGCCGAGGACGGCCTCCGTCGTCTCGCGGACCCCGGGGTCGTCGATCCCCACGCCTCGACCGAGGACGGTCTGACCGAGCAGGCTCCCGGACTCGAGGTCGCGGCGGATGACCACCCGTGCCGAGCCACGCTCCCCCAGGCTGACGTCCTCGCTGAGGACGACGCTGGCCTGGACCCGCTCGCGCACCGCCTGGAGGAACGACGTGCCGTCCTCGATGACCCATCGGCACCGGCGCTCACCGTCGACCCAGGTCACCGTCAGGCTCGAGCTCTCCCTGTTCCAGCGGCCGGAGTCGACGAGGTGCCACGGTCGGGCGAGGGCGAGACGCCCGCCGGTCACGGCATACAGCCGCGCCGAACCCGCGACGAGGACGGTCCCCGCGGTGTCGTTCGTCCAGTCCAGGACCCGCTCCCCGCCCGAGAGTGAGAGCACCCGGCGAGCGTCGTCGGGCACGGGGCGGCCGTGCCAGGGCATCCTCATGCCGGCCACGTCCTCACGCCAGGCCCTCCCGGAGCCGGACCCGGGCGAGCTCGAGCTCGTGCAGCCGCACCGTGTGCTGACGCAGCGCGTCGGCCGACGCACCCGGGTCGTTCTGCAGCCGGCGGACCGTGGCCGTCGAGTCCGCGATCTGACGCGACAGAGCGGCGTCCTGGACACCGACGACGAGGGAGTCGAAGTAGCGCCGGGGGGGCATCCCGGTCGCCTTGTCGACCCGCGTCGGGAGCGGCGCGACCGACAGCTCGGCGATGAGCGGGCCCACGGCCAGGGGTGCCGCCTCGGTGACCGCGGACGCCCACGCCGCGGTCGAGGCGGTGCCGGCCCGGGCGGCCGCCGCGCGGACCCCGTCGAAGACGGCGCGATGGGCCGGTGCGGTGAAGGCGGTCGGCTCGATGGCATCGATGGTGGCCGTCCCGAACTGGGCGGGGTACTGGAGCAGGGCCTGGAGGAGCTGGCGCTCGGCGAGGACGACGGGGTCCCGCAGGTTGGGGGCGGGCAGGGCGGACCGGCCCTCCTGGTCGCTCGGCTCGGGGACCTCGTCGGTGCTCGCGGGCGCCGGCCGCGCCTCGGCCGGGTGCGCGGCGATCCGGCCGGCCCGGGCGACCTCGGCGGCCACCTGCTCGACCTCGACGCCGAGCCAGCCGGCCACCGACCGGACGTACTCGGGCCGCAGCGAGGCGTCCCGGATGGAGGCGACGATCGGGGCGGACTCCCGCATCGCCGAGACCCGGCCCTCCGCCGTGCCGAGGTCGAACCGGGCGATGGTCGTCCGCACCGCGAACTCGAACATCGGCGTCGCGTCGGCGACGAGGTTGCGCACGGCCTCGTCGCCGCGCTCGACGCGCAGCTCACAGGGGTCCATCCCGTCGGCGGCCACGGCGACGAAGGACTGCGAGGCCCACCGCTGGTCCTCGCCGAAGGCGCGCATCGCCGCCTTCTGCCCGGCGGCGTCGCCGTCGAAGGTGAAGATCACCTTGGCGGGGGCCAGCCCGGGCTCGTCGCGCATGATCCGGCGCAGGATCTTGATGTGGTCGACGCCGAATGCCGTGCCGCACGTCGCGACCGCGCCCTCGACACCGGCCAGGTGGGCCGCCATGACGTCGGTGTAGCCCTCGACGACGACCGCGCTCCGGGTCCCGGCGATCGCCTTCTTGGCGGCGTCGAGCCCGTAGAGGACCGTCGACTTCTTGTAGATGGCGGTCTCGGACGTGTTGAGGTACTTCGCGGCGATCCGGTCGTCGTCGAAGAGCCGCCGGGCGCCGAAGCCGACCGTGTCGCCGGTGATGTCCCGGATCGGCCAGACGAGCCGGCCGCGGAAGCGGTCGTAGACCCCTCGGCTCCCGCGACCGGACAGGCCACCGGCGACGAGCTCCTCGTCGGTGAACCCCCTGCCGAGCAGGAAGCGCGAGAGCTCCTCGCCCCCGCGCGGGGCGAACCCGACCCCGAACCGCTCGGCGGCCGCCCGGTCGAAGCCCCGCTCGCGCAGGAAGTCCCGGCCGGCCCGGGCCTCCTGACGGTCCACCAGAGCCGTGGCATAGAACTCCTGGGCGGCCCGATGGGCCTCGACGAGCCGGGTCCGCCGTCCCAGGCCGCCCTCCTCACGGGCCCGGCCCCCGCCGGGGCCCTCCTCGTAGTGCAGCTCCATGCCGAGCTTGGCGGCGAGCCGCTCGACGGCCTCGGTGAACGTCAGGTGCTCGACCTTCTGCACGAAGGAGATGACGTCACCGCCCTCGCCGCAGCCGAAGCAGTGGTAGGCGCCGACGGTGGGCCGGACGGTGAAGGACGGGGTCTTCTCGTCGTGGAACGGGCACAGCCCCTTGAGCGACCCCACCCCGGCCGGCCGCAGCGTGACGTGGTCGCGCACGACGTCCTCGATGGACGAGCGCTCCTTGACGGCCGCGATGTCCTCGGCCTTGATGCGACCCGGCACGAACCCTCCTTGTCTGGCGCGAGTCTAGGTGCTCGGTCCGGCGCCGCGGACCTCGCTCCACAGCGCCCGACGACGGTCCGGGCCGCTCAGCACCAGCGGGCGTGCAGCTCGAGGGCGCGCACATCGGTGAGCGAGGCGACCTGGTCGACGACGACCCGCAGCGCCTCGGCGTCGGACCCGACCACGGCGAGGTCGGCGCGCAGGTCGGGGTCGAGCCGCCCGGGGTCGGCCCGGTAGGCCTCGACGAGGGCGGCGACGATGCCGCGCTGCTCGGCCATGAGGGCGACCCGCTCGTCGGTGAACATGACGAAGTGCGCCGCGACCGCCTTGAGGACCGCACACTCGGCTCGGGTCTCGTCAGGGACGACGAGGTCGGCCGCGTGCCGCGTCAGCTCCCCCGGGCCGTGCCGCTCGCGGGTCGCGACCTCGACAGCCAGGACGAACCGGCCGATGAGCCGCGAGGTGATGTCCTTCAGCCCGGCCCGGTCGCGCCGGGAGCCGTCGTAGGCCGTCGGCACCGCCCCGATGGCGAGCAGCCGCTCGAGCGCCGCGCCCAGGTCGTCGGTGGTCAGGTCGGACGCATAGACGCCGACGGCCACCGCGAGCACGCCCGCGACGTCGTCGGGGTCGCGCAGCCGGCGTGGGTCGAGCCGCCCCGAGGCGATGGCGTCCTCGACGTCGTGGACGGAGTAGCCGACGTCGTCGGACCAGTCCATGACCTCGGCCTCGAAGGCCCTGCCCCGCTCCGGGGCGCCCGCGCGGAACCACTCGAAGACCGGCAGGTCATCGGCATACACCCCGAACTTGCGGGTGCGCTCCGGGCCGTCGCCGCGCAGCCACGGGTACTTCGTGGCCGCGTCGAGGCTGGCCCGGGTGAGGTTGAGGCCCGCCGGGCGCCCGTCGGGGTGGAACCGCTTGGCCTCGAGCCGGGTGAGCAGCCGCAGGGTCTGGGCGTTGCCCTCGAAGCCGCCGATCCCGGCCGCCACGGCGTCGAGGGCCTCCTCGCCGTTGTGGCCGAACGGGGGGTGCCCCAGGTCGTGGGCCAGGCACGCGGTGTCGACGACGTCGGCGTTGCAGCCCAGGGCCGCCCCGAACTCGCGGCCGATCTGGGCCACCTCGAGGGAGTGGGTGAGCCGGTTGCGGACGAAGTCGTCGCTCGCCGGCTGGACGACCTGGGTCTTCGCCGAGAGCCGGCGCAGGCCGGCCGAGTGGATGAGCCGGGCGCGGTCGCGGGCGAAGTCGTCGCGGTCCGCGCGCTTGACCGCCGGGTCCTCGGCGACCCAGCGCTCGCGGTCGCGGTCGGCATACGTCACGGGGCCACCCTAGGGCCGCTCGCCCGCCCCCTCGGCGGCGGCTGCCGCCCGGGCGACCCAGGCCGGCTGGGTCCCGTAGCGCTGCGAGGGGATGAGCCGGCCGTGAGCGCTGTCGTCGACGAGCTGGGCGAGCCGACGCTCCCGGGTCGCCTGCTGCGCGGCCGAGGCGAGCCAGTGTGCGCAGATCCGCCGGTAGGAGGGGGTGGTCAGGGCCCAGAACGCGGCCGCCGCCTGGTCGGCGAGGAGGGCCGCCTCGGCCTCGGGACCCAGCTCGAGCGGACCCTGCTCGAAGGAGTAGATGCCGGTGCGCTCGGGTCGGCGCCGCCCGTATGCCGCGAGCCCCGCCGGACGCATCCGCCCCTCGGCGATGAGCCGCTCGACGGCGGCGACGTTGACCGAGCTCCACACGCTGCCCGGCCGGCGCGGGGTCCACCGCAGCCGGCGGGCGTCGTCGTCGACGCGCTGTGCCTGGCTGTCGATCCACCCGAAGCACAGCGCCTCGAGGACCGCGTCGGCCCAGGTCAGGCCCGGGTCCGGGACGTGCCGCTTGTAGAGCCCCATCCAGATCTCGGGCTCGCGCTCGTGGTGGGCCTCGAGCCAGGCCCGCCACTCCTGCGGGCCGGAGAAGAACACAGCGGGGCGCTCGGGCGTGCCGCCCGGTGTCCCGATCCGCTGCTGTCCCACCGTCCGAGCCTGCCACGGTCCGCCGACAACGCCCGACCCAGCGCTCCGGCTCAGCGCCCCGGCCAGCGCCCGGCTCAGCGCCCCGGCCAGCGCCCGGCTCAGCGCCCCGGCCCGGTCAGCGGTCGTCGGCCCCGGGTGGCCTCGAAGATGAGCGAGGTCTCGACGTGGACCACGCCGGGCCGGTTCGCCAGGTGGTCCAGGACGAGGTTGCGCAGGGCGTCGGCACCGGTGGCGGCCACGTGGACGAGGTAGTCGTTGGCGCCGCTGGTGTTGTAGGCCGCGAGGACGCCCGGGACCTCGACGATCTCGTCGCGGAAGGTCTCGATCTCCGCACGGTGGTGACCTCCGAAACGGAGCGCGACCATCGCCTCGACACCGAGCCCGACGGCGGCGGGGTCGATCTCGGCGTGGATCCCCCGGATCACCCCCCGCTCGCGCAGCCCGCGCACCCGGTCGGCACACGTCGACTCCGCGATGCCGACCGCCCGCGCGAGCGCGGCGTTGGACTGCCGGCCGTCCGCCGAGAGGGCCGCGACGAGCCCGACGTCGATGGCGTCGAGGGCGGGCCGGGGTCGGGGGCTGGGTCCGGGGGTCAGCGTGGGGGTGCTCACTGCCCCACGGTAGGCCCGGACGTTCCGGTGGACCAGCGGTAGGAAGTGGGGTTTGTCGCGGAATCAACGGAACACTTCCCATCCTCCCGGCGGAACCGCATCCTGACGTGAGGAGCCCGAGACACCGTCGTCGACAGGAGCTGGCCATGACGCCCGCCGACCGGCATTCCGACACGATCGCCGTCCACGCCGGACGTGAGGATCTCCACGAGCTGGGCGCGCACGTGCCACCCATCGACCTGTCGACGACCTACCCCCTCCACGACATCGAGGCCGGGGGCCACGCCTACGACGTGATGGGCGCCGGCGGCCGGCCGGACGCCGGGATGCCGCTGGTCTACCAGCGGCTGTGGAACCCCAACGTCGACCGCTTCGAGCGAGCGGTGGCCGCCCTCGAGCACTGCGACGAGGCGGTCGCCTTCGCCACCGGCATGGCCGCGCTCACGGCGACCCTGCTCGCCTGCGTCGCCGAGGGCCGCCCGCACGTCGTCGCGATCCGCCCGCTCTACGGCGGCAGCGACCACCTGCTCACGACCGGCCTGCTCGGCACCACGGTCACCTGGGCCACACCGGCCACGGTCGCCGCCTCGGTCCGGCCCGACACCGGCCTGGTGGTCTTCGAGACCCCGGGCAACCCGACGCTCGACCTCATCGACATCGCCGCCGTCGTCGATGCGGCGGCGGGGGTGCCGGTCCTCGTCGACAACACCTTCGCCACGCCGGTCCTCCAGCAGCCGGCCCGGCACGGCGCCACGCTCGTCCTGCACTCTGCGACGAAGTTCATCGGCGGCCACGGCGACGCGCTCGGCGGGGTGGTCGCCGCGACGTCCGAGTGGACCGCCCGGCTGCGGCGCATCCGGGCCGTGACGGGGGCCCTGCTGCACCCGCTGGCCGCCTACGAGATGCACCGCGGCATCCAGACGCTGCCGGTGCGGGTGCGAGCCGCCCAGGAGAGCGCCGGGGTCGTCGTGGACTGGCTCGGCCGGCATCCGGCCGTCGCCGAGGTGTTCTACCCCGGCCTCGAGGACCCGCAGGGGCTCGTCGGGACCCAGATGAGCGGCCCCGGCTCGATGCTCGCCTTCTCGCTGCGCGGGGGCTACCCCGCGGCCGCGACCGTGGCGGCCTCGTGCACCCTCATCACCCACGCCGTCTCGCTCGGGGCCGTCGACAGCCTCATCCAGCATCCGGCGGCGCTCACCCACCGGCCGGTCCCCGAGGACGCCCGCCCGCACGCCGACGTGCTGCGCCTGTCGGTGGGCCTGGAGGACCCCGCCGACATCATCGCCGACCTCGACAAGGCCTTCGCCCAGATCCTCTGAGGTCAGCCGCCCGAGACCGACAGCTCGGCCTGGGCGACGGCGTCCCGCTGGGCCTGGTCCAGCTCGCGGCTCGCGAGCCAGTTCTCCGGCAGGGCGACCACCCGCGGCGAGCCGGCCCGTCCGCGCGGGCCCTCGGCGGGCTCGCCCGGCCAGGGGGCGTCGAGGTCGAGGCCGCCCAGCAGGTCGTCGAGCGCCTGCAGCGACTCGACGAGAGCGAGGCGGCTGCGCACCTCCGAGCCGGCCGGGAACCCCTTGAGGTACCAGGCGATGTGCTTGCGGATGTCGCGGCAGCCCCGCAGCTCGTCGCCGTCGTAGAAGTCCACGAGGTATGCCGCGTGCCGCCGCAGCGTCGACGCCACCTCGCGCAGGCTCGGCCGGACCCGGGCGTCGGACCCCGCGAAGGCCGCGGCGAGGTCGGCGAAGAGCCACGGCCGGCCGAGGCAGCCACGGCCGACGACGACGCCGTCGCACCCCGTCCGGGCCACCATGGCGAGCGCGTCCTCCGCCGACCAGATGTCCCCGTTGCCCAGGACCGGCACGGTCGTCACCGCCTCCTTGAGCCGGGCGATGGCGCTCCAGTCGGCCTGGCCGGAGTAGGCCTGGGCGGCGGTCCGGCCGTGCAGGGCGACGGCGGCGACGCCCTCGCCCTCGGCCACCCGGCCCGCCTCGAGATAGGTCAGGTGCTCCTCGTCGATGCCGACCCGCATCTTGACGGTGACCGGGACGGCATACGGGTCGGCCTCGCGGACCGCTGCCGCGACGATCGCGCGGAACAGCCCAATCTTCCACGGCAGCGCCGACCCCCCACCCTTGCGGGTCACCTTGGGCACCGGGCAGCCGAAGTTGAGGTCGATGTGGTCGGTGCGGTCCTCGGTGACGAGCATCCGCACCGCGCGGCCCACCGTGGCCGGGTCGACCCCGTAGAGCTGGACCGAACGGGGGCTCTCGTCGGGGTCGTGGCCGACGAGCCGCAAGGTCTCGGGCTTGCGCTCGACCAGCGCCCGGGAGGTCACCATCTCGTTGACATAGAGGCTGCTCGCCCCGCTCGCCCCACCTCCGTCGGTGCCGAACTCCCGGCACAGCCGCCGGAAGGCGCGGTTGGTGATGCCCGCCATCGGGGCCAGGACGACCGGCGACCCCAGCTCGAGGCGGCCGAACCGCAGCGGCGGGCGGACCGGCGCCGGGGCCCCCGGCGAGGGTGCGTCGGGGGCGGGGCGGGCGCTCGTGGTCGTCGACATCGCCGCCCATTGTCCCAGGGCGGCGGACCGGGCCCTGCCGGCTCTCGGGCGCCACGCGCACCGGGTGGTGAGGCAGGGCTCACCACCGGGAGTACGGTCGGTTCCGGTGGAGGTGTCGATGAGCGAGGGGCAGGGCGAGAGGCCGGCCGGCCGGACGGTCCGCCGCGTCCTCGCGCCCGTGATCGTCCTCGCCCTGCTCGCCCTCACCCTCGCCGTGGCCCTGTGGCAGCAGGGGCCGGGGTCGCCCGGCGACGCGGGCACCCCCACCGGGGAGATCACCGTCACCGAGCCTCCCGCCTCGGCGAGCCGGCCCACCCGCCCCGAGCCCGAGATCACCGTGTCGGGTCCATGGCGGGTCTATACGGACGAGGACCGCGACACAGCCCTCCTCGACCTCAGCTTCCGGCCCGGTGGGGTGGCCAGGGTGCTGGACCCGCCGGAGGGGACCGGACGGCTGAGCGTCACGTCCTGGACCTATGCACAGGAGGCGACCAAGGTCGAGGTGAGCCTGCTGCTGCGGATGGTCGACCCCGCCCACGACGTCGACTACACGATGCAGGCGTGGCTCCACCTCACCCGCCGCGATGACGGCACCCTCGCCGGGGCGTACGAGGCGCACCTGATCGACGACGCGACGACCGGCACCCACCTGGGCCGGCTGCGCGACGCGAGGACCCGGACCGTGCACCCGGCCGTCGTCGCCGAGCGTCTCGGCTGACGGTCGCCGCGGTCCGGGTCAGGGCGAGAGGGCGACGTCGCCGGTGAACCCGCCGGGGAGGGACGACACCGGCCCCAGCTCGCTCACCCGCCACAGGCGACCGTCGATGACGTCCCAGGCGAGCAGCCGCAGGGTCGTCGTCGTTCCCGGGTCCGAGAAGGTTCTCGAGGTGAAGAGGACGACGTCCTGCGGGGCCCAGCCCCGGGCCTCCACCGAGCCCTTGGGAACCCCGGGCGTGTCGGGGGCCGCCAGCACCCGGGCGTGCGCGCTGACGTCGAACTGGACGGCATACAGGCCCTGGTAGGACGCCGCCGTCGCCGTGACCGGCGGCGAGAGGAACGCCCCCGACACCGACCAGCCCTCGAGGTTCGTCACCGTCTCGCCCCACCACCCGGTGGCCCCGTCGGGGGCCGGGCGGGCGTCGGCCCGGGCGCCGTCGGCGCGCGCCGTCTCCAGGACCGGGGAGCCGGAGGTGCTGCTCACCAGCCGGGCCCGCCCGGGGAAGGCCTGGCCGGAGACCCGCGTGACGGCACCGGTCGAGGCGTCCACCCGCCACGTCGACGCGACGCCTTCGACGACGACGCTGTGGCCGTCACGGGACCACCCGCCGGACAGGAGCCGGTCGGGCACCGGCCAGGAGTGCGTCGAGCCGTCGCGGGCGTCGAGCACCAGCACCGCGTCGGGCTGGATGAAGGCCATCCGGTGTCGGTCCTCGGCGATCGTCGACGGGCCGAGGTAGGCGAAGGAGTAGCCGTCGGCGTCGGTGAGAGGTCGCAGGGTCACCGAGTCGTCCTCGACGTAGGCGCCGTCGCGGCGGTCGGGGACATAGAGCACGGGGTGCGACGCGCCGCCGTCGACGTGCCGGAGCAGCACCGCTCGCACGGGCTGGGCCAACCCACCGAGGTCGGCCAGCCGCGGCAGGGTGGCGTCGGCGGCGAAGCCGAGCCGCCCCGGCAGCGAGATGTCCGAGGCCTGCGGCAGCGGGGGGAGCTCGCTCTCCTGCAGCGGGTCGGGCGCGAGGTCGACCGTCGTCCCGTCGACGACGACGTGGGCCGGCTGGTATGCCGCCGGTGTCCCACCGTGCCCCGGCACCGGCGCGGCCGTGGGGGTCTGGCGCAGCTGGGCCGCTCCCAGCGCGACGGCGGCGACGACGGCCGCCCCTGCCACGGCTGCGGCGGCCACCCGTCGGCGCCGGGCCACCCGGCGCCGACCTGCGACCCAGGTGCGGGCGGCGAGGTCGGGCTCGGGGATCTCGGCGGCGAGGTCCTGCAGGAGCGGTCCGACGGGTGTCCTCATGGGGCACCTCCGATCGACGAGGTGGGCTCGGGTGAGGGCGGAGCGCCCCCGCCCGAGCCCTCGGTGAGGTCGGGGACGAGCTCGCGGAGCCGCTGCAGGGCCGCGTGAGTCTGGCTCTTGACCGTCCCGGCGCTGACCCCGAGGATGCCGGCGGTCTCCTCGACGGAGCGGTCCTCGACGAAGCGGAGCACGAGGACGGCGCGTTGGCGGCCGGTGAGCCGCCCGAGGGCCCGCTCGAGGTCGACCCTGTCGACGACCCCGTCCGGCCCGGCTCCGGTCCCTGCCGGGACGGCGCCGGGGTCGTGCGGCCCGGCCGGGAGGCCGACGACCTCGCGGCGCCGCCTCCGCCAGGCCGAGATCGCGTCCCGGTAGAGGATCTGCCGCACGTAGGCGTCGGGGTACTCCCCCCGCAGCCGGGGCCAGCGCGCGGCGAGCTTGACGAACGCCTCCTGCAGGAGGTCCTCGGCCAGCTGGCGGTCACCGCAGACGAGGTAGGCGGCCCGGAGCAGCGCGTGCTGGCGGGCCCGGACGTAGTCGGCGAAGTCCGGGTCCACGGCATACCTGTCGGCCACGCGCCTCGCCTCCGCCCTCGCACTCACCAGTCAAACGCGTCAGGGCCGCCTCGGGTTGGGTCGGGGCCGAGGTTTCCTAGAGCCAGCCGTTCTCGTCGGCGATCCGGGCGGCGTCCGCACGGTTGCGCCCGCCGGTCTTGCCGATGATCGAGGACAGGTGGTTGCGCACGGTCCCCTCGGTGAGGTGGACGTCGCGGGCGATGTCGGCGATCGACCCGCCGGCCAGCGCGGCCCTGAGGACCTCGGCCTCCCGCGCCGTGAGCGGTGACTCCCCGCTGACGAGGGAGTCCGCCGCCAGCGCCGGGTCGACGACCCGCATCCCGGCATGCACCCGGCGGACCGCGTCGGCGAGGGAGCGCGCGGGGGTGTCCTTGACGAGGAAGCCGTCGGCGCCGGACTGCAGGGCGCGTCTGAGGTACCCCGGGCGCCCGAACGTCGTCACGACGAGGACCCTCGTCCGCGGGGCGGCCTCCCGCAGCCGGGCAGTGGCCGTGATGCCGTCGAGCCCGGGCATGTCCACGTCCATGATGACGACGTCCGGTCCGCTCGCGACGACGGCCGCGACGACCTCGTCGCCGCGCCCCACCTCGCCGACGACGGTGAGGTCCGACTCGAGGTCGAGCAGCGTCGCGAGGGCGCCGCGGACCAGCGCCTGGTCGTCGGCGACGAGGATCCGGATCTGCTCGGTCACGGCCGGACCACCTGGACGGCCGATTCGGTCGCGTGGGCCAGGTCGGGCACCCGGACCTCGAGCCGGGTCCCCCGCGGCTGCTGGGCGACGACGTCGAGGTCGACCCCGACGAGCCGGGCCCGCTCGCGCAGCCCCCGCAGACCGTTGCCCTCGGTGCCGGTGGACGCCCGGCCGGGCCCCCGCCCGTCGTCGGCGACGACGAGGCTCATCGGGGTGACCGAGATCCGGCACCGCTGGGCACGGCTGTGCCGCAGGACGTTCGTGACCCCCTCGCGCACCGACCAGGCGAACATCTCATCGAGGTCCGAGGGCAGCACCGGAAGCTCCGTCGGCGCCTCGACGAGGATCCCACCGCTGTGGAGCGCGCCGCGGGCCCGGGCCAGCTCGTCGACGAGGGAGATCTCGCGGTAGCCGGCGACCGCCCGTCGCACGTCCGCCAGCGCATCGCGGGAGAGCCGCTCGAGGTCGGCCACCTCGGCCCGCGCCCGCTCGGGCGAGCTCTCGAGCAGCCGCCCGGCCAGCTCGGCCTTGACCGTGATGACCGTGAGGCTGTGGCCGAGGATGTCGTGGAGGTCGCGGGCGAACCGGTCGCGCTCGGAGATGACGGCGAGCTGGGCCTCGACCTCCCGCGAGCGCGCCTGGTCGACGTTGCGCTGGAGCACCATGACGAAGCCCCAGACGGCAAGACCGGCCGAGATCGTCCCGGTGGCCAGCCCCCCGTTGTCGGACCAGGTGCCGGACAGCCCGCGGATGGCCACCTCGGCGATCCCGGCGGTGAGGAACACCCACGCGACCGCCCATCGGCCGAAGACGATCGGCCCGAGCACGGCGACATAGGGCGCGGTCGCCAGACCCGGTATGCCGAGCAGGGCCACCGAGGCCATGGAGAGCGCGACCATGAGGCCCATGCCCCAGAAGGTGAACCACCGGTCCGCCCGGCGCTCGCGGGCGATGACGCTCCGGAAGGCCCGGGCGACGACGAGGTAGGTCGCGCCGAAGGCGAGGAAGGTGACGGCCGCGGCATACCCCCGGACCGTGCCCAGCTGGACCGCGTCGACGAAGGGTGAGATGAGGAAGATGAGCCAGACGCCGGCGAAGAGGGGACCCCAGCGGCGCGCGCTGCGCCACCAGGGCTCCCTCCTGGCCGTGGTCCGGTCGGTCGTCATGTCGGCCACGCTACAAGCCGCTCGGGCACCTCAGGCCGGTGCTCACACCCGGGCCGTGTCCTTGCGGAACCGCCACACCGCGCCCGCGACGAACAGCGCCGCCCAGACGACGAGGTTGACGACCCACGAGAACTTGAAGGTCCCGTAGGTGCCGCTCGTCGTCAGCGTCGTCGGCCAGTGCGCGATCGCCGAGAACCCGTAGATCGGGGTCATCTCGGCGATCTTGCCGTAGAGCGAGTCCGTCGAGATCGGCCCGGTGAAGATCCCCCCGAAGATCGACAGGATGGCCAGGACCGGCCCGATGAACTGCATCGCGTTGTCACTGGGCAGCAGGTAGCCCATGAACAGCCCGAAGGCGGCGAAGACGAGCGCGCCGACGAGGATGATGAGGGCGCACTCGACCCAGCTCCGGGCCGCCATGTGCGCGTGGCCGGTGGCCGAGGCGACGATGAAGGTCACCCCGGTGGCGATGGCCCCGAGGACGAGTGCGCTGATCATCTTCATAGCGATGTAGGCGACGGGGTTGAGCGGGGTGAGGCGGAGCTGGCGGCTCCACCCGCTGGCCCGCTCGATGGAGACCGACGCCCCGGCGGACGTCGTCGCGAGGACGGCCCCGTAGAGCGCCATGCTCACCATGACGTAGGCGCCGACGTTGGCGATGATGCCGGGGCCCATGACGTCGTCCTTGCCGGTGATCTGGGCGCTGATGAAGAGGAACATCACCGGCGGGAAGACGACCATGAAGATCATCGTCCGGCGGTTGCGCAGCACCCGGCGCAGCTCGATGCCGAGCACGGTGAGGTCGAGCAGGCCCCGGTTGGGACGCGGCCTCGTGGACAGGTCGATGGTGGGGGCGGACATCTCAGCGCACCTCGCTGTTCTCGGTCGTCGGAAGGTCGGGGGTGTCGTCGCCGAAGGCGGGCAGGGCCGCGCTCGCCTCGGCCTCGTCCCCGGTCAGGGCGACGAACGCGTCCTCGATGCCCCGCGCGACGACCTCGAGGTCGTGGGCCGGGGTGCTGGTGAGCAGGAAGCGGGCGACGGCGTCGCTGTCCTTGGCGTGGACGAGGAGCTGGTCACCGCGGATGTCGACCGTGTCGACGCCGGGTATGCCGCGCAGCTCCTCACGGGTCACGCCCTCCCACGTCGCGCGGATCGCGCGGCCGGAGCCGAGCGCCTTGATCTCGGCGGGCGTCCCGTCGGCGACGACCCGGCCGTGCCGGACGAAGACGATCCGGTCGGCATACGCGTCGGCCTCCTCGAGGTAGTGCGTCGCGAAGAGGACGGTGCGACCCCGCTCGGCATCGGCTCGGATGCTGTCCCAGAAGGCCCGTCGCGTCGCGACGTCCATCCCGGTGGTCGGCTCGTCGAGGATGATCAGCTCGGGGTCGCTGACGAGGGCCATGGCGAAGCGCACCCGCTGCTGCTCCCCGCCGGAGCACTTCCCGACGCGCCGGTTCGCGATCTCGGTGACGCCGGCCGTCTCCATGACCTCCTCGATCGGCCGGGTGGCCGCGAAGAGCGCCGCTGTGTAGCGGATCGTCTCCTTGACGGTGAGGTCCTTGAGCAGGCCGCCGGTCTGCATGACGGCCGAGACGAGTCCGTGGGCGATGGCGTCGCCGGGCTCGAGGCCGAAGACGGCCACGGTGCCCGAGGACGGCTGGGCGAGGCCGAGGATCATGTCGATGGTCGTCGTCTTGCCGGCGCCGTTCGGGCCGAGGAAGGCGACGACCTCGCCCTGGCCGATGCTGAGGTCGATGCCTTGGACGGCATGGACCGACCCGAAGCTCTTCGTGAGAGCGGTGAGCTCGATGGCTGTGCTGGTGGTCATGACGTCCAGCATCGCCGACGATCCCGGATCGGGCCCGGAACGCCCGTCACGGTCCGCCCATGACCTTTGTCAGGGCGTGCCGTCCCAGCATGTCAGGGCGGGCCGTCCCAGCAGTGTCAGGACGGGCCGTCTCAGCAGCCGACGAGCCGCTCGGCGAGCCAGCCCTCGACGCGGTCCAGAGCCACCCGCTCCTGGCTCATCGAGTCGCGGTCGCGGATCGTCACGGCCTGGTCCTGCAGGGTGTCGAAGTCGACCGTGATGCAGTAGGGCGTGCCGATCTCGTCCTGGCGTCGGTACCGGCGACCGATGGCCCCGGCGTCGTCGAAGTCGATGTTCCAGTGCCGCCGCAGCGCCGCCGCGAGGTCGCGCGCCTTGGGCGAGAGGTCGGCATTCCTCGACAGGGGCAGGACGGCGGCCTTGACCGGTGCCAGCCGCGGGTCGAGGCGCAGGACGATGCGCTTGTCGACGCCGCCCTTGGTGTTGGGCGCCTCGTCCTCGGCGTAGGCGTCGACGAGGAAGGTCATGAGCGACCGGGACAGCCCGGCCGCCGGCTCGATGACGTAGGGGGTGTAGGACTCCCCCGCGTCCTGGTCGAAGTAGACGAGGTCGGTCCCGGAGTGCCGGGAGTGGGTCGACAGGTCGAAGTCGGTGCGGTTGGCGATGCCCTCGAGCTCGCCCCACTCGCTGCCCGCGAAGTTGAAGCGGTACTCGATGTCGACCGTCCGCTTGGAGTAGTGCGAGAGCTTCTCCTGCGGGTGCTCGTAGTGGCGCAGGTTGTCGGCCCTGATGCCGAGGTCGACGTACCAGCGGGTCCGCTCGTCGATCCAGTACTGGTGCCACTGCTCGTCCTCGCCCGGCTTGACGAAGAACTCCATCTCCATCTGCTCGAACTCGCGGGTACGGAAGATGAAGTTGCCGGGGGTGATCTCGTTGCGGAAGCTCTTGCCGGTCTGGGCGATCCCAAACGGCGGCTTCTTGCGCGAGGCCTGCATGACGTTGAGGAAGTTGATGAAGATGCCCTGCGCGGTCTCGGGGCGCAGGTAGTGCAGGCCGGACTCGTCCTCGATCACGCCGAGGTAGGTCTTGAGCATCATGTTGAACTCGCGCGGCTCGGTCCACTGCCCCTTGGTGCCGCAGCTCGGACAGCCGATCTGGTCGAGGGTCACGTCGTCGGGGTCGGTCTGCCGGCCCTTCTTGGCGTCACGGTCGGCGATCGCCTCCTGGAGGTGGTCCATCCGGAACCGCTTGTGACAGGACAGGCACTCGATGAGCGGGTCGGTGAACTCCCCGACGTGACCCGAGGCCACCCAGGTCTGGCGCGGCAGGATGATCGAGGAGTCGAGGCCGACGATGTCGTCGCGCCCCGTCACCATCGCCTTCCACCACTGGCGCTTGATGTTCTCCTTCAGCTCGACCCCGAGCGGCCCGTAGTCCCACGCCGAGCGCGTCCCGCCATAGATCTCGCCGCAGGGGAAGACGAAGCCGCGCCGCTTGGCGAGGGAGACGACGGTGTCGACGGTCGAGGTGGGGGTAGCCATGGGGCACAGGCTATCCGGGCGGGCGGGCCCGCAGAGACGCGTTGTCGCCCGCCGGACCGCAGCGGGGTATGCCGCCTTGCCGCGGGCCGGACCGCAGCGGGTATGCCGCGTCGTCGCCCGCCGGACCGCAGCGGGGTAGGCCGCCTTGCCGCGGGCCGGACCGCAGCGGGTATGCCGCGTCGCCGCCCGCCGGACCGCAGCGGGGTAGGCCGCGGCCATCGGCTAGCCTGTCCGCCGTGTCGACGTCCCTGAGGAGCTCACTCGAGCAGGCCAGCCGGCCCGTCGTCGCCGGGCTCAACCGGGTGCCCAAGGTCCTGGTCTTCCTCGTGGCCCTGGCGGTCCTGGTCGCCGGGGTGCTCGTCCCGGGCTGGGGCTGGGTCCTCCTCGCCGTGGTCGCCCTCTTCCTGGTCTGGGTGCTCTACCTCGCCTGGCCCGGGATGAGCCCCCCCGAGCGACTGCTGCGGATCGCCGTCCTCGCGATCCTCGTGGCGGTCACGCTGACCCAGGCCGTCCCGCGGGGCTGACGCCGCCCAGGGCTCCGCCCCGCCCCGGACTCCGCCCCGCCCTGCACGAACCTCTGCTAGCAGAAGTTCGTGCAGGGGGACCGTGTTGCAACACCCCCGTTCGGCAGCAACCTCTGCTAGCAGAAGTTCGTGCAGGGGGCGGCGGCGGCGGGGGGATTTGACACTCGGCCGCGGCGTAACTGAGAATGGTTTTCATGATCGCACTCGGCAAGTCCCTCGTCGCAGGGCTCGGCGTCGCGGCCGTCCTCGCCGTCGCAGCGTGCGGGGCCGGCTCCGCCCCGGCCGGGGGACGTCTGGAGGTCAGCGCGGCGTTCTACCCGCTCCAGTACGCGGTCGAGCAGGTCGGCGGCGACCACGTCACGGTCGTCGGGCTGACCAAGCCGGGGGCGGAGCCGCACGACCTCGAGCTCACCCCCCGCCAGGTCGCCGACCTCACCCGCTCCACCCTCATCGTCTACGAGAAGGGCTTCCAGCCCGCCGTCGACGACGCGGTCGCCACCGTCGGCGGGAGCAGGGGCTTCGACGTCTCCCCCGCGGCCGACCTCACCCTCGCGCCCCCCACGGGCGAGGCCGGCGCCACGGCCCTGTCCGTCGACCCCCACTTCTGGCTGGACCCGGTGCGCTACGCCCACGTCGTCACCGCGATCGGTGACGAGCTCGCCGCGAAGGACCCCGCCCACGCCGCGGCATACACAGCCAACGCCACCGCCTTCGTCGCCCGGCTGACGACGCTCGACGCGGCCTTCCGAACCGGGCTCGCGCACTGCGCCGACACCGACATCGTCACCGGCCACGCCGCCTTCGGCTATCTCGCCCAGCGCTACGGGCTGACCCAGGTCAGCGTGAGCGGCATCTCTCCCGACGTGGAGCCGACGGCGAGCCAGATGAGCGACATCGTCTCCCTGGTCCGGTCCCACAAGGTCACGACCGTCTATGCCGAGACCCTCGTCAGCCCGGCCCTCGTCGAGACGATCGCCCGCGAGACCGGCGCCTCCGTCAAGGTCCTCGACCCGATCGAGGGCATCACCGACAGCTCGGCGGGCACGGACTACCTTGAGGTCATGCGCTCCAACCTCGCCACGCTCGAAGCGGGGCAGCGGTGCGCGTGACCGACCCGGTCCTCACACTGCGGGCCGCCTCGTTCGGCTACGGGGACGTCGAGGTGGTCTCCCGGGTCGACCTCGACATCCACGCCGGGGAGGTCGTCGCGCTGCTCGGGCCCAACGGGTCGGGCAAGTCCACGCTCGTCAAGGGCGTCCTCGGGCTCGACGCCCACCTCGCCGGGGAGGTCGAGCTCTTCGGGGTGCCCCGGGACCGGTTCAGGGACTTCACCCGGCTCGGCTACGTCCCCCAGCGGCACTCGCTCTCGGCCTCGGTACGGGCCACGGCTGCCGAGATCGTCGAGGTCGGCCGGCTGCCGCACCGGCCCTGGTGGCGCCCGCCCACCCGGGAGGACCGGCGCATCGTCCAGGACGCGCTCGACGTCGTCGGTCTCGGAGACCGGGCCGGTGAGGACGTGAGCACCTTCTCCGGGGGCCAGCAGCGGCGGGTCCTCATCGCCCGGGCCCTGGCCTCGCAGCCGGACGTCCTCGTCATGGACGAGCCCACCGCGGGGGTCGACGCGGGGAACCAGCGGGTCCTCGTCGACGTGCTGCACCGCCTCGTGGCCCGGGGCACGACGATGGTCATCGTCACCCACGAGCTCGAGGCGCTCGAGGACCTCATCACCCGCGTGGTCTGTCTCAGCGGCGGAAGGGTCGACTTCGACGGGACGGCCCCGGCGTATGCCGCGCACTGCGGCGTGCACAGCGCGGGCGACGACCACCACCCCCACCTCACCCCCGCCGGGCCGGGCATCGGCCGGGACACCGGGGTGGCCGGGCCCTTCGACACCGAGCACGACGACGAGGTGAGCCCCCGTGCCTGACTTCCTCGCCCTCGACTTCATGCGCCAGGCCCTGTTCGCGGCCCTGCTCGTCGGGATCGCCGCTCCACTCGTCGGGGTGTTCCTCGTCCAGCGGCGCCTCTCGCTCATCGGCGACGGCCTCGGCCACGTCTCGCTCGCGGGCGTCGCCATCGGCATCCTCACCGGCAGCGCACCCGTCCTCACCGCCCTCGTCCTCGCGGCCCTCGCCGCGGTCGCCATCGAGCTGATCCGGGTCCGCGGGCGCACGAGCGGCGACATCGCCCTCGCCGTGATGTTCTACGGCGGCATCGCGCTGGGTGTCGTCCTCATCTCGATGTCGACGGCGTCGAGCCCGGCCAACCTCACCGCCTACCTGTTCGGGGCGATCCTCACCACGAGCGCCTCGGACCTGCAGGTCTTCGCGCTGCTGGCGGTCGTCGTCCTCGCCGTCACCGTGACCCTGCGCCCGCGGCTGTTCGCCGTGGCCAACGACGAGGAGTACGCCCGGGCCACCGGCCTGCCGGTCACCGCTCTCAACCTCACGCTCGCGATCCTCACGGCCGTGACCGTCGTGGTCTCGATGCGGGTCGTCGGCCTGCTTCTCATCAGTGCACTGATGATCATCCCCAACGCCAGCGCCCAGGTCCTGGCCTCGAGCTTCCGCTCCTCGGTGCGCTGGGCCGTCCTCATCGGCGTCCTCGCGAGCATCGGCGGCGTCGTCGGGTCCTTCTATGCGGGCACCCCCTCCGGCGGGACCATCGTCCTTGTGGCGATCGCGATCTTCCTCGTCGCCACCGGCGGCGCGGCCCTGCGGACCCGGTTCCGGGCCCGGCGGCACCGACGCGCCGAGGCCCACGAGCACGAGCACGGCCCCGGCTGCGGGCACCCCTCGGTCCCGCACGGCGACCATGTCGACTACGTGCACGACGGGCACCGCCATGCCCCGCACGGAGGTCACTGGGACGAGCACGCCGACCCGTCGCTCCCGACGCCTGACCCGGACCGGGCCACGGCGACGCAGGGAGAGGGGTGACCGCGATGACCAGCCACGCCGACGGCCAGCCCGAACGCCGGTCCACCCGCCAGCGGGCCGCCCTGTCCGAGGCGCTCGCCGACTCGCCGGTCTTCCTGTCGGCCCAGGAGATCCACGCCCGCCTGCGCGACGCGGGTACGAGCGTGGGCCTGGCCACCGTCTATCGCAACCTGCAGTCGATGGTCGCCGACCACGAGGTCGACGTCCTGCGCACCGACGAGGGCGAGTCGGTCTACCGGGCCTGCACGAGCTCAGCCCACCACCACCACCTCATCTGCCGGGGGTGCGGTCGGACCGTCGAGGTCGCCGAGCGCGCCATCGAGGTCTGGGCCGAGAAGATCGCCGCCGAGCACGGCTTCGTCGACGTCCGGCACACCCTCGAGATCGACGGGCTCTGCGCCGCCTGCGCCGCGCAGCGCTGACGCCGGCGGCACGTGGCCCGGCCGGCGGCAGGGTCACGAGGTGGGGGTCGGCCGGGCCTTCCTGAGGTGGCGTAGCACCGCACCCGGGTCGACGACCGCCGCAACGATGACGGTGATCGGCAGGTAGCCGAGGAGGTATCGGGACCGGCCCTGCACGAGGAGCGTGAAGCCCATGATCCCGAGCACGACGACGGCCACGAGAAGGGTCTCTCGCCGATAGGGGGCACCGAGCAGGCCGACCCCGGCCCAGAGGAGCAGGGCGAGCCAGAGCCCCGTCGTCAGCGAGGCCCGGGTGACGTAGAGCGAGCCGCCCGGGTGGTCCCAGCGCTGGACGCTACGCGCGAAGCCGTCGTGCCGGAGCAGCAGCCCGGGGTCGGTGTCGAGACCCTCGCCCCAGGCGTAGAACATCCCGTCACCCCAGTTGTAGGCCTGCTTGTCGACGAGGAATGCCGCCAGCCCGCCCGCCCCGAGCGCGGCGAGCCGATCGTGGAGGGCCTGGTCGGCATACGCCTGGAGTGCGGCCCCGCGCAGGTTCCGCGAGTCGCGGACCATGGTGCTGCTGAACCCGCCGTAGGAGACCCTCCCGCCGGACTGCGACGTCGTCAGGCCCATGGCGATCCACCAGGCCGAGGGCGGGTACCGCGACGGGTCGAGCTGGGCGGCACTGATGTGGGCCGCCGACTCGCTGGCCCGGTCGACGGCGGCCGCCGACGCGCCGAAGACCAGCGCGGCGGCGGCAGCGAGGGCGACCGGCGTCACGACCCGTCGCAGCCGACGGCCGTCGAACGCGCGCAGCAGCAGCACGAGAAGGACGGCGATCGCCGCCGCGGCCGTCGTGTGCTTGAGGGCGTACCCGACGGCCAGGACCGCGCTCCCGGCCAGGACCGCGGCCCACCGCAGGGCCGGCCGACGGGCCCGCAGCCCCGCGACGACGAGGACGACCCCGCCGGTCGCGAAGGGCGTGAGCAGGACGTCGGTGTAGGGCACGGCGACCCACGGGGACAGGGCCAGGAGCAGGACGACGACGAGCTGGGCCGCCACGGCGGCGCGGTGGCCACGGAGCAGCCGGACGCCGACGTAGACGAGGAGGACCGAGAGGCCGACCAGGGCGGCGTTGAGCGCGATGAAGACCGGGTACATCTGCGTGCCGAGGTGGCGCGCCACGATGCGGCAGACGTTGTCGACGGCGACGATCCCGAGGTTGAACGGGTACCTCGACAGGTAGCCCAGCTGGTATGCCGTGGGCGGATGACCTCGGGAGAGCCGCTGCGAGATGAGCGAGGTCACCGAGGCATCCCAGCCGTAGCGGTAGGAGACGGCGGTGGCGGTCACGCGGGCCACCACCCCACCGACGACGGCGACCACGATCCCGACCGACCACGAGGCCCACCGCGACCCAGCGCCCAGGGACCAGCCGCGCCGGCCACGGGTGGCCCTCAGGGCGAGGGCCAGGGCGAACGATGCGAGCAGGCCAACCACCACCCAGACGGGGCTCAGGTCGATGGTCGCGTAGCGGGGCCGCACGAGCACGAGGGCCACGGTCGCCACGAGGACCACGCCGACGACGCGCATCACCACCGCGCCGACCCGGCGCTCCCACGCTCGCACGGTCAGCTCACCGGGGTGTCCACGGCGCCACCGTAGCGACGGTCGCGCGAGACGTACGTCTCGACCGCCCGCCACAGGTCGCGCCGGTCGAAGTCCGGCCACAGCGTGTCGAGGAAGACCAGCTCGGCATAGGCGCTCTGCCACAGCAGGAAGTTGCTCGTGCGCTGCTCCCCCGAGCTCCGGACGAAGAGGTCGACGTCGGGCATGTCCGGCTCGGCGAGGTAGCGGCCCACGGTCCGCTCGTCGACGGCCCGCGCCTTGAGCCGACCCCGTGCGACGTCCTCGGCGATCCGGCGGGCCGCGTCGCCGATCTCGGCGCGACCGCCGTAGTTGACGCAGAAGTAGAGGGTCAGGCCGGTGTTGTCCCGGGTCAGCCGCTGGGCCGTCTCGAGCTCGGTGATGACCGAGCCCCACAGCCGTGGGCGACGGCCGACCCAGCGCATCCGGACACCCCACTCGTGGAGCTGGTCGCGGCGACGGCGGATGACGTCGCGGTTGAAGCCCATGAGGAAGCGCACCTCCTCGGGCGAGCGCTTCCAGTTCTCGGTCGAGAAGGCGTAGGCCGACAGGTGCGTCACCCCGACCTCGATGGCGCCGGCGACGACATCGAGCAGCGCCGCCTCGCCCGCCTCGTGGCCCTTGGTCCGCGGCAGCCCCCGGGCGTTGGCCCAGCGACCGTTGCCGTCCATGACGATGGCGACGTGCCGCGGGACGCTCCCGGCAGGCAGCTCCGGAGGCCGGGCCCCGCTCGGGTGGGGGAAGGGCGCCGTGGTCACCGGTCCACCATACGGAGGCTGCGCAGGCCGCGTTCGAGGTGCCACTGGAGGAATGCCGTGGCCAGCCCGCTCGCCTCACGACGGTGCCGCGGGTCCGAGGCGTCGGCGAGGACCCAGTCGCCCGCGAGGAGCGCCGCGAGCAGCGCGAGCGTCTCGGGCGCCGGCGCGGCGGAGCCGGGCGGACGGCATACCGGGCACACCGCGCCACCCGAGGCGAGGTGGAACGCCCGATGGGGCCCCTCGGCACCGCAACGGGCGCAGTCGTGGAAGCTCGGGGCGTAGCCGGCGACGGACAGCGCGCGCAGCAGGTAGGCGTCGAGGACGAGGCCCGGCTCGTGCTCACCGGCCGCGAGCGAGCGCAGCGCCCCCGACACGAGGAGGAACTGCTGGATCGCCGGCTCGTGCTCCTCGGTGAGCCGGTCGCACGTCTCGAGGACCGCGGTCGCCGCGGTCCAGGTCGGGTAGTCGCGGGCGATGGCGTCGCCCCAGGGCTGGATCGTCTCGACCTGGGTCACCGTGTCGAGGCTGCGCCCCTCGTAGGCCTGGACGTCGATGAGCATCGCCGGCTCGAGCCGGGCACCGAACCGCGAGGAGGTCCGGCGCACCCCCTTGCCGACGGCCCGGACCTTGCCGAGGCGCCGCGTGAGCAGGGTGATGATCCGGTCGGCCTCGCCCAGCTTCTGGGTGCGCAGGACGACCGCCTCGTCACGGTAGAGCGGCACCCCCCCATTGTCGGTGCTCGCGCGGGTTCGGCGGGTATGCCGTGCCGGTGAGGTCCGCGCCGCGTCGGGTGCGGCGGCCTCTAGGGTGTCCTCGTGACCCCGCCCGAGGACTTCTTCGCGCCGCTGCCGCCGGCACCGGAGCACCACGACGAGCCACCCGTCTACCCCGACCTGCCCTTCCAGGTGCCGATCAACGTCATCGGGGTCCCCATGGCCCTGCGGCTCGGGCTGGCCCGCACCATGGACACCCTCGTCGTCCTCAGCCATGCCGTCGTCTACCACCGAGGGCTGACCCTGACGATCGACAGCTGGGCCCGTCCCGGCACCGAGCTCGACCACCGCGACCATCCCTGGGAGGCCCTGCGGCCACGGTTCGGGGTGCTGCTCGAGGACGGGACCAAGGTCGGTCACGACCCGACGACGGCGTGGGCCCAGGCGCCCGCCCCCGGAGGCGACGGCGTCGTCGCCCCGGGGATGGTCCAGGTCGGCGGTGGCGACGGGCTGCTCACGACGAGCACGACGTGGTGGCTCTATCCCTTCCCGGACGGGCTCACCCTGGACCTCGTCGTCGCCTGGGCGGACCGGGGCATCCCCGAGACCCGCACCCGCCTCGACCTGGCCCCGATGCACTCGGCCGCCGCCCTCGTCGAGCCGCTCTGGCCGCTCCCCCCGGCTCCGGCGCCCCTCGGACGGGACCGGCTCGACGAGGGACGGCCCTCGTCCGGTGGCGCGCACCCCGTGGTGTCCCTCGACCCCTCGGACCCCGGCTTCACCTCCTGACCAGACATCACAGTCATCAGCCCCAGGCTCTGCTCGACACCCCCGCCCCGACCCGCCTCCCCTGCACGAACCTCTGCTAGCAGAAGTCCGTGCCGTAGGGGGGTGTTGCACCATCCCCCCACGGCAGCAACCTGTCCGTTGGTGCCCGAGGCGCCCTCCCGGGCCGTCCGACGCAGGCCCCGCGACCGGCGGCCGGGGGCCGCGGCATACGGTGGAGGGATGGAGTACCGACACCTCGGCAACAGTGGACTGAAGATCTCCGAGATCACCTACGGCAACTGGCTCACCCACGGCTCCCAGGTCGAGAACGACGTGGCGACGCAGTGTGTGCGGGCGGCTCTCGAGCACGAGATCAGCACCTTCGACACGGCGGACGTCTATGCCAACACGGCCGCCGAGAGCGTCCTCGGCGAGGCTCTCGCGGGCGAGCGTCGCGAGAGCCTCGAGATCTTCACCAAGGTCTACTGGCCCACCGGGCCGGGCGGCAAGAACGACACCGGCCTGTCCCGCAAGCACATCATGGAGTCGATCAACGGGTCGCTGCGCCGGCTCCGGACCGACTACGTCGACCTCTACCAGGCACACCGGTTCGACACCGAGACCCCGCTCGAGGAGACGATGCAGGCCTTCGCCGACGTCGTCCGACAGGGCAAGGCGCTCTACATCGGGGTGAGCGAGTGGACCGCCGAGCAGATCCGGGCCGGCCATGCCCTGGCCGGCGACCTCGGCTTCCAGCTCATCTCGAGCCAGCCCCAGTACTCGATGCTGTGGCGGGTCATCGAGGGCGAGGTGGTCCCCACCTGCGAGGAGCTCGGCATCGGCCAGATCGTCTGGAGCCCGATCGCGCAAGGGGTGCTCACCGGCAAGTACCGGCCCGGCCAGGCCCCGCCGGCGGGGTCGCGGGCCACCGACGAGAAGGGCGGCGCCGACATGATCAAGCGGTTCCTCCGCGACGACGTGCTGAGCCGGGTCCAGGGCCTCGCCCCACTCGCCGACGAGGCGGGCCTGACGATGGCCCAGCTCGCCGTCGCCTGGGTCCTGCAGAACCCCAATGTCTCGGCCGCCCTCGTCGGCGCCTCGCGCCCCGAGCAGGTCGGCGAGAACGTCAAGGCCGCCGGCGTCCGGCTCGAGGACTCCCTCATGGCGCGGATCGACGACGCCCTCGGCGACATCGTCGTCCGCGACCCCGGCATGACCGCCCGGAACGCCCCGCAGGGTCGCGTGGCCTGACCCGTCCGGTAGCACGCCAGTCGAACAGGTGTTCGACTGGCGTGCTACCGTGGGTCGATGAACGGGCTTCAGGGCTCCCTCCTCGACGTCGCCGACACCGCGGCGCTGCGACCGCTCGACGGGCACGTGGCGCGCACCTCGCTCGCCCACGGCGCCTGGGTCGACGTGAGACGGGGCTGGCTCGCCGGCGGTGACCAGCTCTTCGAGGTTCTGCGCTCGGCCGTGCCCTGGGCGGCGGAGCGCCGCCAGATGTACGACGCGGTCGTCGACGTGCCCCGCCTGACCTGCTTCTACACCGAGACCGACCCCCTCCCGCATCCCCTCCTCGAGCAGGCCCGCGAGCGCCTCTCGACCTACTACGAGGCCGAGCTCGGCGAGCCGTTCGTCACGGCCGGGATGTGCCTCTACCGGGACGGGCACGACTCGGTGGCCTGGCACGGGGACCGGATCGGTCGGGCCCGCGACGTCGACACCATCGTCGCGATCGTCTCGGTCGGCGCGGACCGGCCTCTCGTCCTTCGCCCGCGCGGCGGCGGACCCTCGCGCAGGGTCGCCTCGGGGCACGGCGACCTCGTCGTCATGGGCGGGTCGTGCCAGCGCACCTGGGACCATGCGGTGCTCAAGACGAGCAGGGCCGTCGGACCGCGCATCTCGGTCCAGTTCCGGGTGAGAGGGGTGCGCTGACGACCCACCGCTCGTGAGCGGGCGTGGCGGGGCCGGCATACGCACCCGTCGCGGCGGACCGCGAGGGTATGCCGGTCGGCGGGCGACGCCGCTACGGTCGGCTCGTGTAGACGGCGGGACGCTTGTCGAGGAACGCGGCGATGCCCTCCTGGGCGTCCTCGTGCACGACGGCGGCTGCCATCATCTCGACGGCGAGGTCGTAGGCCCGCCGCTGGTCGAGGTCGACCTGGGCGTAGAAGGTCCGCTTGCCGAGGGACCGGCTCCAGGCGCTGCCCCGGGTGACCCGGGCGACGAGGGCGGCAACCGCCGCGTCGAGCTCGTCGTCGGGGACCGCCTGGTTGACCAGCCCCCAGTCCACCGCGGTGGCCGCATCGATCGTGTCGCCGGACAGCGCCATCTCGAGGGCGCGCTTGCGGCCGATGTTCCTCGCGACGGCGACGAGCGGGGTGTGGCAGAAGAGTCCGCCCTTCCCGCCGGGGATCGCGAACCCGGCGGAGCTCGCCGCGACGGCGAGGTCACAGCTCGCGACGAGCTGGCAGCCGGCCGCAGTGGCCAGGGCGTGGACCCGGGCGATGACCGGCTGCGGGATCGACTGGATCGTGTCCATCAGGTCGGTGCACTGCAGGAACAGGTCGCGGGCCTCGCGCAGGCCGGTCCCCCGCATGTCGCCGAAGTTGTGCCCGGCGGAGAACACCGGGCCCTCGGCGGCCAGGACCACCGCGAGGGCATCCGAACCACCGGCGTCGCGCAGCGCGTCGGTGAGGTCGGCCATGACCTCGCTCGAGAGCGCGTTGCGCTTCTCGGGGCGGGTCAAGGTCACGGTGATGGTCGTCCCGTCGCGCTCGCTGCGCACGTTGTGGCTCATCGGCCCAGCATCGCAGGCCCGCCCGGATGCCGGTACGCCGCCACCGACAGACGCCACCCCGCCCGGACCGACGTCGGTCGGTCCGGGCGGTATGCCGGCGCGTCAGCCGACCGGCGCCTCGACGAGCGCGTCGCGCTCGGCCCGGTTGACCGCGGACATGATCGCGCGGAGCGAGGCCTTGACGATCGACTCGTGCAGGCCGACGCCCCACAGCACCCGGTCGCCCACGGCGCACTCGATGAAGGCCGCCGCCCGGGCGTCACCACCGGCGCTCAGGGCGTGCTCGTGGTAGTCCAGGACGCGGACGTCGACGCCGAGCGGCCCGAGTGCGTCGATGAAGGCCGCGATCGGCCCGTTGCCGTTGCCGTGGATCTCCACCTCCTGGCCGTGGTCGGTGATCGTCGAGTCGATGTGGTCCCCACCCTGGTCCGAGCTCGTGAGCGTGGACCGCACCGGGGCGAACCTGCCCCACCGACGGGTGGCGTCGAGGGCGTGGAGATACTCGTCCTCGAACATGTCCCACAGCTGCGCGCTGGACAGCTCGCCGCCCTCGGCGTCGGTGCGGGCCTGGACGACCTTGGAGAACTCGACCTGGAGGCGACGCGGCAGGTCCAGCCCGTAGTCGTTCTTGAGCAGGTAGGCGACCCCGCCCTTGCCGGACTGGCTGTTGACCCGGACGACCGCCTCGTAGGTCCGCCCGATGTCGTGGGGGTCGATGGGCAGGTAGGGCACTCCCCAGTCGATGTCGTCGATGCCCTTGCCGGCGGCCTGCGAGCGCCGGTCCATGTCCTCGAAGCCCTTCTTGATGGCGTCCTGGTGGCTGCCCGAGAAGGCCGTGAAGACGAGGTCGCCGCCCCAGGGGTGGCGTTCGTGGACCGGGATCTGGTTGCAGTACTCGACGGTGCGCCGGATCTCGGCCATGTCGGAGAAGTCGATCTCGGGGTCGATGCCCTGGCTGAACAGGTTCATCCCGAGGGTGACGAGGTCGACGTTGCCGGTTCGCTCGCCGTTGCCGAAGAGGCAGCCCTCGATCCGGTCGGCACCGGCGAGGAAGCCCAGCTCGGCGGCGGCGATGCCCTCGCCGCGGTCGTTGTGGGGGTGCAGGGACACGACGACCGACTCCCGGCGCGCGAGGTGACGCACCATCCACTCGATGGAGTCGGCATACACGTTGGGGGTCGCCATCTCGACCGTCGCCGGCAGGTTGATGATCATCTTGTGGTCCGGGGTCGGGTCGATGATCTCGATGACCTCGTTGCAGATCCGGACCGCGAAGTCGAGCTCGGTGCCGGTGTAGGACTCCGGCGAGTACTCGTAGTAGACGGCCGTCTCGGGCACCGTCTCCTCGAGCTTGCGACAGAGCCGGGCCGCCTGGGCGGCGATGTCGACGATCCCGTCCTGGTCGAGCCCGAAGACGACGCGGCGCTGGAGGACCGACGTCGAGTTGTAGAAGTGGACGATCGCCTGCTTCGACCCGCGGATCGCGTCGTAGGTGCGCTCGATGAGGTGGTCGCGCGCCTGGGTGAGGACCTGGATCGTCACGTCGTCGGGGATGTGTCCGCCCTCGATGAGCTCGCGCACGAAGTCGAAGTCGGTCTGGCTCGCGCTCGGGAAGCCGACCTCGATCTCCTTGTAGCCCATCCTGACGAGGAGCTTGAACATCCGCATCTTGCGCTCGGTGTCCATCGGGTCGATGAGCGCCTGGTTGCCGTCCCGCAGGTCGACCGCGCACCAGCGCGGGGCCTTCGTCATGACGGCGTCGGGCCAGGTGCGGTCCGGGAGGTGGACCTCGATCTGGTCCTGGAAGGGGACGTACTTCTGGGTCGGCATGCCCGAGGGCTGCTGGGGGTGGATCATCGGTCTTTCACGCCTCGTGTGTCTCGTCGGGGTTCAGCCGGGCAACAGCGACTCCGCGACGAGGGGCGGCCGATCAGGCCTCGCCGCGGCACCGAAGGAGGAGGCGCGAGTAACGCACCCGGCCAGTATGCCGCCGCCCGCCCCCGTGGGTCCACCTCCGCCGCGCCACGGCCCGGCATCCGGACACCAACGGCTCACCCGTGCAGGGCCCGTACGCCCGGGACGCCGGCCGCTCGCCCGGCGTGGCGCTCAGCGGCTCCTGGCCCGGCGTGGCGCTCAGTCGCTCCTCGCCCGGCGTGGCGCTCAGCCGCGCAGCCGGACCGACAGGCAGGTGACGCAGCCCTCGAGCTTCTCGAACTCCGAGATGTCGACGCTCGTCACGGCATACCCCTCGTCGCGCAGCAGGCGGGCGGTCCGCGCCGCGCTGGCGGCCATGAGCAGGTGGTTCTCGCCGAGCACGACGACATGCGCGCCGGGCTCCTCCTCGACCGAGCGATAGCGCGGGAACGCCGCGGCGTCGTCGACGACGGGGTCCCAGCCGATGACGGTCCCGTCGGGCAGTGCCGTGCAGGCGCTCTTGAGGTGGAGCGCCCGGGTGACCGGCACGGCCTGCACCCGAACCCCGTGCGCACGCAGGTGCCCGGCCAGCTGGTGGATGCCGGCGCCGTTGGTGCGCCCGCCCAGCCCGACGTATGCCGTGTCCCCGTGCTTGAGGACGTCACCGCCGTCGAGGGTGCCCGGGGCCTCGATCCGGGCCACCCGGTAGCCGAGGTCGCGCACCGCGCGTTCGACGGCCTCGGTCTCGCCGCGGCGCGACAGCGCGCCCGGCCTGCCGATGACAGCAAGGTCACCGTGGACGACGACCGGGTCCTCGACGAAGACCGCGTCCGGGCAGTCGTCTGCGGGGTCGACCTCGACGGTCTCCCAGCCGGCCGACCGGAGTGCGGCCACGTAGCCGTCCCACTGGGCGCGGGCGAGGTCCAGGTCGAGAGGGGCCCGTTCGAGGTGGGTCAGCTCACCGTCGGCGAGACGAGGGCCGGGACGGCGGACGAGGGCGCGGGTGCCGTGCATGAGCCCTGCCTATCACGGGACGCGCGGCTCGTGGGCTGGGCGACCGCCGCCGAGTCCGCAGGTGCGTGGCGCTAGCCCTGGAGCGCCTCGACGACCTCGGCATACTCCTCGCGCGCACTGTTGCGGCCCATGCCGGCCAGCGCCGCCCACGCGTCGTACTTGGCCCGCCCGACGAGATCGGTGAAGCGGGGCCGGCCGCCCTGGACGTCGCCGACGGTCGCCTGCTTGTAGAGGGCGTAGAGCCGCAGTTTGGTGTCGTTGCCGGGGTCCTCGGTCAGCGAGCCGACCGCCGCCACCGCCGCCTCGAACCGGTCGTCGATCTCAGCCATGCGGTTCAGAGTAGCGGGGGCCGGTCGGGTACAACGGGCCCGTGACGCCCGACCCTGACCCGCGGCATCCCGACACCTGGCGGGCCCGCGAGACCCGACGCTGACCCGCGGCATCCCGACACCTGGCGGGCCCGCGGGGCCGGACGAGGACCCGCGGTGTATCGACGGACAGGTTGCTGCGGATCGTCCCTGTTGCAGCACGGTCCCCCTGCACGAACTTCTGCTAGCAGAGGTTCGTGCAAGGGGGCGGTGCGGGCGGTGGCGGGGTGAGCGGGGGCGGGGTGTCAGCGGCGGGCGGGGTGTCAGCGGCGGGCGAGCAGCTGCTCGGCCACCTGGACGGCGTTGAGCGCGGCCCCCTTGCGCAGGTTGTCGCCGACGACGAAGAGGACGAGCCCCCGTCCGGCCGGCGCGCTCTGGTCGACGCGGACCCGGCCGACGAAGACCTCGTCGCGACCGGCCGCCTCCAGGGGGTTCGGGACATCGGCCACGATGACGCCGGGCGCCTTGTCGAGGAGCGCGAGCGCGTCGGCTGGGGTGATCTCGTCGGCGAACTCGGCGTGGATCGCCAGGGAGTGGCCGGTGAAGACGGGCACGCGCACGCAGGTGCCGGACACCCGCAGGTCGGGGATGTGGAGGATCTTGCGGGACTCGTGACGCAGCTTCTGCTCCTCGTCGGTCTCGAGCGACCCGTCGTCGACGAGGGACCCCGCCAGCGGCACGACGTTGAATCCGATGGGCGCGGCATACACGGCGGGGGGCGGCAGGGTCACGGCATCGCCGGACAGCCGCAGCTCGCTGGGGTCTCCGGAGGCGTAGCCGCCGCGGAGCTGGGAGTCGAGCTCGACGACGCCCTTGCCGCCCGACCCCGAGACCGCCTGGTAGCTCGCCACCGTGAGCCGGAGCAGGCCCGCCCGGTCGTGCAGCGGTTTGAGGACCGGCATCGCCGCCATGGTCGTGCAGTTGGGGTTCGCGACGATCCCGCGGGGGATGGTGTCGAGGTCCTCGGGGTTGACCTCGGCGACGACGAGGGGGACCTCCGGGTCCTTGCGCCAGGCGCTGGAGTTGTCGATGACGACCGCGCCGGCGGCCGCGACCTTGGGGGCCCACTCCTTCGAGGTCGAGCCGCCGTTGGAGAACAGCGCGATGTCGAGGCCGGAGAAGTCCGCCGTCGCGGTGTCCTCGACGACGACCTCCTGCCCGGCCCACGGCAGGGTCGTCCCGGCCGTCCGCGCCGAGGCGAAGAAGCGGATCTCGTCGAGCGGGAAGGCCCGCTCGGCGAGGAGGGTGCGCATGACCGAGCCGACCTGACCGGTGGCTCCGAAGACTCCGACTCGCATGCGCTCCAGTCTACGAACCGGTCCGTATGCCGGGCTGCGGGCTCACCATGTGGCCACCGGACCCGTGGGCCCGGGTCAGGGTGTCGTAGAGCGCGCCGCCACGGTCGGTGAGGCGAACGGCTCCCTCACCACCGGCCGTGTCGACGAGCCAGCGGTAGCCCACGCCACGGTCGACGAGGTCCTCGGCATAGGCCCCGGGGTCCGGAGGCCCCGCGGTCCAGCGGGTCCGGGCCCGCTCGAGCTCGGCTCGCCCGAGGCCGCGCAGGGCCAGCACGGCACCGAGAACCGGGACGACCAGGGCGAGGACGACCCCGAGCACCAGGGCGAAGACGACGGTCGCGACGAGCCACAGCGCCGCGTCGTCGGGCAGGAACCATCCCGTGACGACGAGCGCGACGACGAGGTAGACCGCGGCATAGAGGACCGACCACCCCGCCTGCGCGCCTGCAGGGTGCGCGACGGGACGGAAGGCGAAGACGTCGGCCGCCCCGACCCTCGCGACCCGCACCACCGGCTCGAGCCGCCGCCCGAGGACATAGGCGAGGACCGCGCCGACGACGACGAGCAGCACCGCGGCGGCGACCAGCCAGGGCAGGGCGTCGCGGAGCCATCCCGCCACGGAGGCCGGCCGGAGTTGGACCACCCCCCACCCGACGAGCACCGGCACACCGACCCAGAGGAGCGGGGCGACGAGGCGCGGGAGGAAACGCACCAGCGCGTGTGCCACCCGCATCGTCCCGTGCCGACCGGGGGGGACCCCCATGTCGTCGGCGAACCGGCCGAGGGCGACCATGACGCTCCCTGACGTCGACGGGATGCTGCCGAGCAGCATCAGGCCCAGGGTGAGCGCCCCCAGGGCGAGCAGGGTCGCCGCCGTCTTGGCCGCCCCGGCCTTGTCGGCGTTCTCGGACTGGTAGACGGCGAACGCGATGAGCGGCGCGACCGGGCTGACCAGGACGAGGCTGTGCAGGAGGGTCCGCGTCCGGGCCGCGCCGTAGGCGAAGGCGAGCAGGACCGCGCTGGCGCCGACGAGCGAGGCCGGGCCGGCCCAGCCCGCGGGCAGCGTCCCGAGCAGACCCGTGAAGAGGAGCACCCCGCCGAGGGAGAGGACGAGGACGGCGAGGGTCCGGGCCAGCACCGCACCGGAGGTGAGGCCGACGACGGCCCAGTAGACGACGAGCATGGCGCCCCGCAGCACCTTGGTCACCGGCTTGAGGGCACCGAGCCCGGAGGCCTGCGAGTCGAGCACGGTGGCCGCCACCGCCGCCGCCGTGGCCGTGCTGCGGATGGCGAGGTCGCCGCTCAGCTCCTGCCCGAGGGCCTCGCGTCCGATCCCCGCGCGGTCGAACGCCGCGAGCGCCTGGTCCCGGTCGGCCATCGTCAGGGTGCTCTGATGGCGGGTGGCCCGGTCCATCTGGTCGATGAGGTCGCGGTACTGCTCGAGGAACACCTCACCGTGGGACCGGACGTCGGCACCACCGACGTGGTCGGCCCGGATGGCCGCCGCCAACGTCGGGACCTCCTCGGGCACCACCCGCGCGTGCACCGCCCAGGCGAAGATCCCGGCGAGGGCGGGCATCGAGGCCGGCAGGTCGCTCGTCGGCGTCGGGAGGGTGAACGCCGACGCGACCTCGGTCACCGCCGTCCGCACGAGGGACGCGAACCTGTCGTCCTGGCCCGGGCGACCGTCCGGGAAGAGGGTGTCGCAGAGCGAGTCGAGCAGCTGCTGGGCGAGCCGCCCCGCATCGGCCCCCGGGGCGAGGTAGCCGGACTGGAGCGCGACCCGGCGCAGCCGAGCGGGTTGGAGGACCGTGAGGCAGAGGATGGTCGCGGCGTCGAGGCGCCCCCAGATCCAGTCGTTGACCCGCCAGGAGCGCTTGAGGAAGCCGCCGAACCGGTCCAGCGACATCCCCCCGAGCTTGTCGTCGGCCGTCACCGTGTAGCGGGTGAACGGGTTGGCGGTCTGCGCCGAGAGCTGGACGAGCTCGATCGGGATCGTCGATCCCGTGTAGTCGTCGTCGCCGAGCGCGGTCGTCACGACCTCGAGCTGGAGCAGCCGGGCCAGCAGTCCCGCGTCGTCCGGGACGGGCGCCGTGTCGCCACCGAGGAGGATCCGGCGCCAGTCCCGCAGCGAGCGCACCTCCTCGTTCCAGGCCCGCGGGTCCGCCGTGCCGTCGAGGACGGTGTCGAGGATCGGCATGACGCTGCGCAGGGTCGAGACGACCGCCATCACCTCGGCGAACACGCGACGGCCGGCGGTCGGCGCCGAGGTCCCGGTCGTCGCGGCGTCCGGTGTGTCCGGAGCCGTCGGCACAGTCGGCACCGTCGGCGTGGCCGCGGTCGGAGGCGCGGTGGTGGCCGGCCCGGGGCCCAGGGTGGCCAGCCGGGCCGTGGCCTCGGTGAGGTATGCCGCCCGGCCGCGGTCCTGGGCCCGCGCGACGAAGCCGTCGAGCCCGACCATCTGCTGGGCGTAGTACGCCAGGCGCAGGGTCCAGTAGTCGGCGTCCGGCAGCATCCGGCGCACCGCGGCGTCGGTGTTCCAGACCGCGTCGATGAGCTCGGCGGGCAGCCGCCGGAGGGTGGCGATGTGCCCGGTGACGGCCGCCCGCGCGTGGCAGACCGCGGCATACGCCGTCTCGTCGGTCACCACCCAGATGAGCTCGCGGAGCATGTCGTTGACCGTCTCGGCCACGGCCACGGCCGCTCCGTCACCCCAACGCCACGTCGGCTCGGCGCCGGCGGGGACGACGGTGGCGGCCGTCGGCGGGTCCTCGGGCACGTAGGGCAGGTCGCCGAGGGTGCGCTCCCACTTCTGCTGCGCCTTCTCGGCGGCCCGGCGGACCCGTTCGAAGTTCCAGGGCCCCGTCCCGCCGGCGCCCGCGTCGGCCCCGGCGAGCCAGGGCGAGTCGGCGAGCTTGCGGGTGGCCAGGGACCGGGCCGCGCGGCGCACTCTGAGCCGGCGGTAGTGGGCGAAGAGCTGCCGGCTCGCGGACTCCAGGTCGATCCGGTCCGGCCCGGTCGTGTCGTCGGCGTTCTCGGCGAGGGCCGAGATGACGTCGAGACGGGAGCCGCGGCGGGCGGCCGACAGGGTGTTGTGCTGCTCGATCTCCTCGACGAAGGTGCGGCTGCCCTGGGCGGTCAGTGCTCCGAGCACGCCGCTCATCGCCTGGACGACGCTGGGCCGGGCCTTCTCGTCGTCGGCGGGGTCGAGCCCGGGCGCGGGGGCGTGGGGGTAGACGAGGAGCATGATCCGGCGCACCCCGCGACCGGCCGGGAGCTGGTTGATGGCGTCGAGCGCGGGCTTGGTGGGGGTGTTGGCCAGGACGCCGCCGTCGACGACGAACCGGGACCGGTCGGCGACCTCGGCGCTGCCCCAGTCCCCGACGACGGCGCTCATGTCGGGGCGCAACGGCGCTGCCGGGACCGCCGGCTGCGTCCGCACCGGGATGAAGGAGGGCTCGAAGGCGACGGGGAAGCTCGCGGTGGACCGCGCAGCGAGGGCCAGCTCGGCCGCGGTCTGCTCGATCCGACCGGGGCTGAAGGGGTCGCGGTCGGCAGGACCGCTGCCGGGCGCGCCGCTGCTGCCGGTCGGGGCGGGGGTGCCGTCCGGGGTGGGGGTGCCGTCCGGAGCCGTCGCGGCGGCCACGGCATCGAGCCGGGTCCAGGTGAACCGGGCGCCGTGGATGCGCTGCGGCAGCTGCTGGCCCAGACCGTCGACCGTGACGGTCTGGTTGCCCGAGAGCACGGTGGTCATGATGTCGAGGTGGATGGGCGCCTCGCTGGGTGAGGTCGGGGTCACCGGAAGGGCCATCCGACGCAGCGCCTTGACGAGCTCGGGCAGGAAGTACTCGTCGCCCTTGAGGAACGAGCTCGGCTGCCCCTGGAACGGCTCACGCAGCAGGGAGTCGATCTGGCCCTGGTCGACCCACACGTCGCGCAGGGTCGAGACCTGCGCGCTGCGGTTGACCTGGGCCAGCGCGAGCGCCGCGCCGTTGATCCCCCCGGCCGAGGTCCCCGCGATGACGTCGACCCGTGCCAGACATCCCGCGAGGGCGAGCATCACGGCATACGGGTCGGCCGCGCCGGCCGGGTCCGTGCTCGTGACGGGCTGCCAGCCGCCGTCGTCCGTCGTCCGGCGCGCCTTGACGAGGCGGTCGAGCTCCATCGTCGCCCCGCCCATCCACACGGCGAGGCTGACCCCGCCGTTGAGGACGACGGCGAACCGGACCTCCTCCGGCTGCACCCGCCCGGTCTCCCAGTACCTGCCCGAAGCCTGCTGACCAGCGTCCATGGCCGACTCCCCTTCGCCGCACCCATGATCGCCCGGCTCCTCGCTTCCCGCCAGGGGACGGGCCCCGTCCCGCGGGTGACGCCGAGCGCCGGGCCGGACGGACCGCAGCGGTCAGGAGGCCCGGCGGTCCAGCCCGGCGGGCACCCGGCCGCGCGCCCAGGAGGCCGCGAAGGCGGGCATCGCCAGCGGTCGCAGACCGACCGGGTCCTCGCCCTGCGCCACCCGCCGCAGGGCGTCGTAGCCCTCGGCGGCCGCCGCGAGAACGGCGAGGTCGCGGCCGCAGTCGTCGCCGACGAGCTCGAGCGCCACCAGGGTGTCGGCGAGCCGCTGTTCGCTCGCGACGAGGCAGGGAGCCTGCGCCAGGTCGCCCGCCCAGCGGCAGCTCACCTCGGCCACGACGCCCTCGAGCACCTCACGGGGCTGCGGGCCGGTCTGCAGGAGGTCGTGCAGCGCGAGGGCCGCACCGACCTGCCACAGCTCACCGGGCTGGTGCACGGACTGGCGTGACTCGAGGAAGGAGGCCGCGACCGACCGGGCGGCGCCACGGGTGGCGGCCTGCGCGGCGATGGTCGAGTCGAGCACCGTGACCGCGAAGCCCTCGGGCAGCTCGGCAGGGCGCAGAACGATGATCCGAGACAGATCGTCCATGACGGGCTCCTTCCTCCGACGGGACGGACGGTGCGGCTGGTCCCACCGCTAAGGACCCCATCGGCCGGAGCGTGATACCGCTGAGGGGTCGAGCAGGCTCGGAACGAGCCTCAGAACCCGAGCCGCTGGAGCTGCTTGGGGTCGCGCTGCCAGTCCTTGGCGATCTTGACGTGGAGGTCGAGGTGTACCCGCTGGCCGAGCAGGGCCTCGATGCCGCGCCGGGCGTTCGTCCCGACCTCCCGCAGCCGCGAACCGCCCCGGCCGATGACGATCGCCTTCTGCGAGGGACGTTCGACATAGACGTTGACGCGGACGTCGAGGAGGGGGTCCGACAGCGGCCTGCCCTCGCGGGGCACCATCTCCTCGACGACGACCGCAAGGCTGTGCGGCAGCTCGTCACGCACCCCTTCGAGCGCGGCCTCACGGACGAGCTCGGCGATCATGACCGCCTCCGGCTCGTCGGTGAGCACCCCGTCGGGGTAGAGCGGACCGGGAGAGGACGGCAGGTGGCCCATCAGCTCGGCCGCCACCTCGTCGACCTGGTCGCCCCGGGTCGCGGAGCACGGCACGATCGCCGCCCAGTCCCCGAGCCGGTCGATGGCGATGAGGTGCTCGGCGAGCCGCTCGCGGGCGACGAGGTCGGACTTCGTGGCGATCGCGACGACCGGGGTGCGCCGGCTCTGGCCCAGCTCGGCGAGCTCGCGGGCGATGAAGGTGTCCCCCGGGCCGATCCGCTGGTCGCTGGGCAGGCAGAAGCCGATGACGTCGACCTCGAGGAGGGTCTCTCGGACGAGGTCGTTGAGCCGCTCCCCGAGCAGCGTCCGGGGCTTGTGCAGACCCGGGGTGTCGACGAGGACGAGCTGGGCGCGGTCGGTCGTGACGATGCCGCGGATCGTATGCCGCGTGGTCTGCGGCTTGCTCGACGTGATCGCGACCTTGGCCCCGACGAGCGCGTTCGTCAGCGTGGACTTCCCCGCGTTGGGGCGGCCGATGAGGCAGGCGAAGCCCGCGGCATACCCGGCCGACGAGGCGGATCCGGTCACCGCCCCTCCCCTCGGGTCTCGGTCAGCACGCTCTCGTCCTCCCGATCGGTGCCGGGACGGGCCAGCGGCTCGACGATCACCGTGGCGATCCGGTGACGGCGACCGGCCATCTTCTCGGCCGTGAGCCGCATCCCGCCCACCTCGCAGGTCGAGCCGACGATGGGGACCCGACCGATCGTCTTGCCGATGAGCCCGCCCACGGTGTCGACCTCGTCCTCGTCGATGTCGAGGCCGAGGTAGTCAGCGAGGTCGTCGATGTCCATCGTCGCGTCGACCCGCAGCCGCCCGTCGCCGAGCGGTTCGATCTCGGGGTCCTCCCTGTCGTACTCGTCGGCGATCTCGCCGACGATCTCCTCGAGGATGTCCTCGATGGTGACGAGGCCGGCCGTGCCGCCGTACTCGTCGACGACGACGGCCAGGTGTGTCTGGTCGCGCTGCATCTCCGAGAGGAGGTCGTCGACGGGCTTGGACTCCGGGACGAAGGGCATCGGTCGCATGAGCTCGGTGACGGGTATGCCGGCCGCGTCCGGGTCGGCCGTGGTGCGCCGGATGACGTCCTTGAGGTAGAGCAGGCCGAGGATGTCGTCGGAGTCCTCCCCGACGACGGGGATCCGGGAGAAGCCCGACCGGAGGAAGAGCGTCATGGCCTGCCGGGCGGTGCGGTCGGCGTCGATCGTCAGCATGTCGGTGCGCGGCACCATGACCTCGCGGGCCAGCGTGTCACCGAGCTCGAAGACGGAGTGGATCATGGCTCGCTCCCCCGCCTCGATGAGTGCCGACTCCCCGGCGAGGTCGACGAGGTCGCGGAGCTCGGACTCGGACTGGAACGGCCCGTCGCGATAGCCCCGCCCGGGGGTGACGGCGTTGGCGATGGCGATGAGCAGCCGGGCGACCGGGCCGAGGACCCGCCGCAGCGCGATGGCCACGGGCGCTCCGACGAGGGCGACGCCGGTGCTGTGCTGGACCCCGATCGTGCGGGGCGAGACCCCGACGAGGGCGAACGAGACGACGACCATGATCGCGGTGGCGATGAGGACCCGGCGCCACGTCTCGGAGACCTCCTGCACGACGGCGATCGTCACGACGACGGCGGTCACCGTCTCGAAGCCGACCCGCACGAACGCGAGCACCGACAGGTAGCCGCCCCCGTCGCCGACGACGGTGACGAGGGACCGGGCCCCGGGCCGGTGCTCGTCGAGCAGCTCGTGGGCCCGGATGCGCGACATCCGGGTGAGCGCGGCCTCGAAGGCCGCGAGGACGAAGGCGACGACGATGCCGAGCACCGACAGGGCGACGAGACCGGCCATGGCGCCCTCAGGCCGGGCGGCCGCGGGTGGCGAGGAAGGTGAGGAGGAGCTGGCGCTGCAGGTCGAACATCTCGCGCTCCTCGTCGGGTTCGGCGTGGTCGAAGCCGAGCAGGTGGAGGATCCCGTGGGTCGTGAGCAGGAGGAGCTCCTCGACCAGGGCATGGCCCGCCTCGACGGCCTGCCGGGCCGCCACCGGGGGACACAGGACGATGTCGCCGAGGACCCCCTCGTCGGGGTCGGCGCCGTCACGGCCCGGGCGCAGCTCGTCCATGGGGAAGCTCATGACATCGGTGGGGCCCGGAAGGTCCATCCACTGCACGTGGAGGGTCTCCATCGCCGCCTCGTCGACGAGCCGGATGCACAGGTCGGCGGCCGGGTGCACCTTCAGCTCGGCCATGACGTAGCGGGCACAGGTGACGAGCTCGAGCTCGTCGACCACGGCGTCGGTCTCGTTGAGCACATCGATGCTCATGCGCGCTCGTCGGCTCCTTCAGCGCTGGGAACGGGCCTGCGGCGGCCGGTCCGCACCGGCGTCCGACCACCGTTGCGGCGGGTCTCGTCCCAGACGCCGTAGGCGTCGACGATGGCCCCGACGAGGGGGTGCCGGACGACGTCGTGTGCGGTCAGCTCAGCGAAGTGCACGTCGTCGAGCTGGTGGAGGATGTCGCGGACCACCCGCAGCCCGCTCTGCGTGTCACCCGGCAGGTCGACCTGCGTGACGTCGCCGGTGACGACCATCTTGGAGCCGAAGCCGAGCCGGGTGAGGAACATCTTCATCTGCTCGGGCGAGGTGTTCTGGGCCTCGTCGAGGATGATGAACGCGTCGTTGAGCGAGCGCCCCCGCATGTAGGCCAGCGGGGCGACCTCGATCGTCCCGGCCGCCATGAGCCGCGGGATCGAGTCGGGGTCGACCATGTCGTGCAGCGCGTCGTAGAGCGGGCGCAGGTAGGGGTCGATCTTGTCGTTGAGGGTGCCGGGGAGGAAGCCGAGCCGCTCCCCCGCCTCGACCGCCGGGCGGGTGAGGATGATCCGGTTGACCCGCTTGGCCTGGAGGGCCGCGACCGCCTTGGCCATCGCGAGATAGGTCTTGCCCGTGCCGGCCGGACCGATCCCGAAGACGATGGTGTGGGCGTCGATCGCGTCGACATAGCGCTTCTGGCCCAACGTCTTCGGCCGGATGGTGCGACCGCGCGAGGACACGATGTTCATCGTCAGGACGTCGGCGGGCCGCTCGCTCGTCCGGGCCCGCAGCATCCCGATCGACCGCTCCACGGCGTCGCGGTTGAGCTGCTGCCCGGCGTCCAGGACCGCGAGGAGCTCGTCGAGCAGCCGCTCGACGAGCGCGACGTCACCGCTCGGTCCCGAGATCGTGAACTCGTTGCCGCGGACGTGCATGGACGCGTGGGGGAACTGGCGCTCGATGGTCCGCAGCAGCTCGTCCCGGGGACCGAGCAGCGCCACCATGTCGACGTCGGGCGGGACGACGACGGTGTGCTGGGGAACGTGAACCGCGGCCGGGCTGGCGGCCGCGGTGCTGTCGGGTTGGCTCTCGGTCATGTCCCACCAAGTCTACGTACCTCGGCGGCCGGCGCGCCGCTCCGATCCACCCGGCTCGGCACCGCGCCGCGGAGGAGGGGGCCGGACGTCATCCGGGCGGCCAGCCGAGGTCGCGTCCGCCGAGCAGGTGCAGGTGGGCATGGAAGACGGTCTGCCCCGCCCGCTGGCCGGTGTTGAAGACGAGCCGGTAGCCCTCGTCGAGCCCCTCGTCGGCGGCGACCTGCCGGGCCGTGGCGACCACGTCGGCGAGCGCGGCCGGGTCGGCCGCGGCGAGCTCCGCGGCATTCGCGACGTGCTGTCGGGGGACGACGAGGACGTGGGTGGGCGCCTGCGGGTTGACGTCGCGGAAGGCGACCGAGGTGTCGGTGCTCGCGACGACGGTCGCCGGGACGTCCCCGGCCACGATCCGGCAGAAGAGGCAGGAGGCGTCGGGCTGGCTCATCCCCCGACGATAGCGACGCGGCCGGCGGTCCGCGCCCTCCGGGCCGGGCCGGCGGGTCGCCGGCTCGCCCGGCCGGGTCGACCGACCGTGTCAACCGGCCTGCCCCGCTGCGCGTCTTCAGGGCGTGAGAATGGCAGTCGTGAGCACCGCGGCGGGAGCCGGCGCGCGGCCGGCGAGCGCCGACGAGGCGATCGCCTCCCTGTATGCCGCGCAGTGGCGGCCGCTCGTGCGGCTCACCTGGCTGCTCGTCCACGACGACGGGCTCGCCGAGGACATCGTCCAGGACGCGTTCGTCGCCACCCACCGGCACTGGGACCGGCTGCGGGACCCCGACCGGGCCACCGCCTACCTGCGTCGCGCGGTCGTCAACGGCGCCCGGTCGGCCCTGCGCCACCGCGGCGTCGAGGAGAGATACGCGGCCACCCGGTCCGCACCGGTCCTGGCCGCGGTTCCGGAGGACCTCGCCACGCTGCGGGCACGGACCGACGACGTGATGGGGGTGCTCGCCGGGCTGCCAGCGCGGCAGCGGGAGGTGCTCACCCTGCGCTACTACCTCGACCTCAGCGAGGCCGAGATCGCCGCGGTGCTCGGCATCGCCCGGGGCTCGGTCAAGGCGCACGCGAGTCGTGGGCTCGCGACGCTGCGCGCCCGGATCGGGGACCCGAGGACGGAGGGACTGTCATGAGCGACCACCTGGACACCGAGGACCGTGTGCGTGAGGCCCTGCGGCACCGGGCTGCGCTGGTCGACCCGGCCGACCGGCTCACCGCCATCCTCGATGCCGCACACGCCGAGGAGCTCGAGCACCCCGGCGGGCACTCGCTGTCGCGGCCGCGGTGGCTCGTTCCGCTGGCCGCGGCGGCGGCCCTCCTCATGATCGTCGGCGGCGTCTGGCTCGCCGAGCGCCGACCCACCGCACCGCTCCACTCGGCGAACCCGCCCACGGCGACCCCCTCGCTCCCCGTGACCTCTCCGACCCCGACGCCCCCCTCCCCCACCCCGACCTCGACGGCCGTCCCCTCGACGACGTCGGTGGCCCTGCCTGTCTATGTCATCAACGACAACGCCTGGCCCGTCTCGGCCGCGACGACCCGCTGGGCCCTCTTCCGCGAGTTCCACAGGGTGCCCCTCGCCCAGCCCACCGACGCCGGGAGCCGGGCACTGGCTGCCGCCGGCCTCGCACTCGCGAGCGAGACCCCGCTCGAGCCCGGCGGGACCCTGCAGGTGTGGCAGGGCGTGTCGGCGCGGTCGGTGTCGGTCTCGGCGACGGGGATCACCGTCACCCTCGGCGGGTCGGGAAACGCCGCCCTGCCTGCCGCCCTGAAGAGGCTGGCCGTCGACCAGCTCGTCTGGACGGTGCAGGGTGCCGTCGGGCGGGGCAACCTTCCGGTCCGGCTCGTGATGGCCGACGGGGGCTCGACCGTCTTCGGCAGCGTCTCCGTCACCTCGACGTTCAGCCGGCCGGCGCCGCTGCAGTACGCCACGGTGCTCGGCGACATCTGGGTGACGGCACCGGAACCCGGCGCCGTGCTGCCGGCCGGTACGGTGACGGTCTCGGGCCAGGCCTGCGTCTTCGAGGCCGCCCTGCAGTGGGAGCTGCGCCGCTCGGGCGCCGTCGTCGCCACCGGCTCGGCCATGGCAAGCATCGGGGCCCCCGAGCGCGGCACCTTCTCGGTACCCCTCGGCCGGCTCGGCGCGGGCGACTACGTCATGACGGTGTGGTCCACGAGCATGAAGGACGGCAGCATCGCGGCCGCGCGGCAGGTCTCGTTCACCGTGGCCTGAGGGCCCACGGGTCGTGGGGTCAGCGCCAGCGCGACGCGGCCGAGAGGACCGCCAGGGCGGCCGGACCGGCGCTCGAGGACCGCAGCACGCTGTGCCCGAGCCGGACCGGCAGGCCGCCGGCGGCGGTGAGGGCACCGAGCTCGTCGGGGGTGATCCCGCCCTCGGGTCCCACGACGAGGACGACCCGCCCCGAGCGGGGTACCGGTATGCCGGCCAGCGGCTCCGCGGCATCCTCGTGGAGGAGGTACGCAGCCGTCGCCTGGGCCACGAGGGTCGCCAGGTCGGCCGTCGTGGCGGCCGGGGCGAGCGTCGGCCGGCGGGCCCGGCGCGACTGCTTCGTCGCGGCCCGGAGCACCTCGTCCCACTTCCGCCACGAGCGCTCGCCCCGCTCACCGCGCCACTGGACGATGCTGCGCGCGGCCTGCCAGGGGACGACCACGTCGACACCGATCTCGGTGGCGGCCTCGATCGCCTGGTCGTCGCGGTCTCCCTTGGCCAGCGCCTGGACGAGGACGAAGGACGGGTCGGGCGGCGGCTCGTCGCGGACCTCGTCGACCCGCAGCCCCAGGGCCGCCGCGTCGACGGCGAGGACCGTGCAGGTCAGCACCCGGCCGGCGGCGTCACCGACGAGCAGCCGCTCGCCGACGGCGGTCCGCCGCACGGTCGCCGCGTGCCGACCCTCCGGTCCGTCGAGGCGCAGCTCGGCGCCCGGGCCGAGCGACGCCAGCTCCTCGGGGGCGGCGAGGTAGAGCGGCAGGGTCATGACGGCATACCCGCGCGGCCCGGGTCAGCGCGCCTTAAAGGCGTCGCGGAGCTTGCCGAAGAGCGAGCCGTCGCCGGGTGAGGACACCCGGGCCTCGGGTCGCTCCTCGCCCCGCAGCGCGGCGAGGCGGCGCAGCAGCTCCTCCTGCTCGGCGTCGAGCCTCGTCGGGGTCTGGACGAGGACGTGGACGACGAGGTCGCCGCGCCCGGTGCCGCGCAGGTGGGTGACCCCCAGCGCCCGCAGCGTCGTGCGGTCACCGGACTGCGTCCCGGCCTGCACGTCGATCTCGCGGTCGCCGTCGAGGGTCGAGAGGGTGATGGTGGCGCCGAGGGCAGCGGCCGTCATGGGTACCTCGAGGGTGGCGTGGAGGTCGTCGCCGCGGCGCTGGAACATCGGGTGGCTCTTGACGGCCACCTCGACATAGAGGTCGCCGGCGGGGCCGGCACCGTGACCGACCTCGCCCTCTCCGGCCAGCTGGATCCGGGTCCCCGTGTCGACCCCGGCGGGGATCTTGATCGTCAGGGTCCGCCGGGTGCGCACCCGTCCGTCGCCGGAGCACTCGAAGCACGGGTTCGGGATGACCGTCCCGAAGCCGTGGCAGGTCATGCACGGCCGGCTGGTCATCACCTGGCCGAGGAAGCTGCGCTGCACCTGGCGGACCTCGCCGGCGCCCCCGCACACGTCACAGGTCCGCGGGGCGGTCCCCGGCTGGGTGCCGGCACCCTGACAGGTCCCGCAGGCGACGGCCGTGTCGATCGTCAGGTCCTTCTGGCCACCGAAGACGGCGTCGGCGAGGTCGATGTCGAGCCGGACGAGCGCGTCCTGGCCCCGGCTGCGCCGGGACCGCGGCCCGTGCCCGGCCGCCGCACCGGCACCGGCACCGAAGAAGGCGTCCATGATGTCGCTGAAGGAGAAGCCCTGCCCGAAGCTCGCCGCGCCCGCGGAGTACGGGTCGGCGCCCATGTCGTAGGCCCGTCGCTTCTCGGGGTCGGAGAGCACGTCATAGGCCTGCGAGACCTTCTTGAACTGCTCCTCGGCGTCCGGCCCCGGGTTGACGTCCGGGTGGAGGCGGCGCGCCGCCTTGCGGTAGGCGCGCTTGATCTCGTCGGCGCTGGCGCTGCGTTCCACGCCGAGCTCGGCGTAGTAGTCGTTCACGAAGCGGTCCTTCGGCGGGGGTCGGGGCGGGCGGGTGGGACGGGCCGGGACGGCGTGGCGTGACGGCCCGGGACGCAGGCGGTCATTCGGCGAGGAGCCGGGAGACGTAGGTGGCGACGGTACGCACGGCGACCATCGCCGTGGGGTAGTCCATCCGGGTCGGTCCGACGATGCCGAGGCCGGCGACGCGCTCCTGCCCGGCGCCGTAGCCGCTCGTCACCATCGAGGTCGAGTGCAGCCCCGCGAAGGGGTTCTCGTGACCGATCCGCACGGCCACGTCACCCTGCTCGTGGGCGACACCGAGGAGCTTGAGGAGGATGACGTGCTCCTCGAGGGCCTCGAGCACCGGCTCGATCGAGGCGGGGAAGTCCGCGCCGAGCCGGGCGAGGTTCGCGGTACCGGCGAGGACGACGCGCTCCTCGCGCTCCTCGACGAGGGCGTCGTCGAGGGCGCCGGCGACCTCGCTCACCAGCTCGGCGTCGCGAGGGCTCAGCACGCCGGGCAGCTCCGCGAGGCGGGTGGCCGCGGCGCGGAGCGGCTGTCCGGCGGTCGCGGCGTTGACCTCGGTGCGCAGCCGGGCGAGCCGGGCGTCGGCGTCGGCCCCCACGAGGTCGGCCTGGGTCTCGATGACCCGCTGCTCGACGCGTCCGGTGTTGAGGATGAGCACAACAAGGAGGCGGCCCGCCGCGACGGGCACGAGCTCGACGTGCCGGACCGTCGACCGGGTCAGCGAGGGGTACTGGACGACGGCGACCTGTCGGGTCAGCGAGGCCAGCAGCCGGACGGTCCGGTCGACGATGTCGTCGAGGTCGACGGCCTCGTCGAGAAAGCGCGCGATGGCCCGGCGCTCGGGAGGGCTCATCGGCTTGATGGCGCTGAGCCGGTCGACGAAGAGCCGGTACCCCGCATCCGTGGGCACCCGCCCCGCGCTCGTGTGGGGCGCGGCGATGAGGCCGTCCTCCTCGAGGGCGGCCATGTCGTTGCGGATCGTGGCGGCGGAGACCCCGAGGTGATGCCGCTCGAGGAGCGCCTTGGAGCCGACCGGCTCCGAGGTCTCGACGTAGTCCTGGACGATCGCGCGCAGCACGGACATGCGTCGGTCGTCACTCATCGGCACCTCCTCGGCTCGGCGCGTGCGGCGAGTGGCCGCGGTCGGGCCCCGGGGGTCGTCCGGGCCCACGTGCTGGCACTCACCTGCGTTGAGTGCCAATCCTACGTCCTCCGCACCGGCGTGGCCCAGCCGGACCACCGGCGCCGAGCGCCGCCCGGGCACCTGTGGGCGCGGCGGCACGGCGCGGCGACCGCTCCCCCGCACCGTGAGCGTCTAGCGTCGGACGCCGTGACCGACCGTCCGCGCCCGGACCGCTACGGCGGCGACGTCCTCGCCGGCGACTGGCGGGTCCCGCCGCGGGGTCGGTCGGTGCCCACCCCGGCCGAGACGGGCCTCGTCGTCGAGGACGTCGAGACGGGGTGGTGCGGGGCCGTCGTCCGGGTCGAGAAGGCCGGTGGCGTCCACGTCGTCCACCTCGAGGACCGCCGCGGGCGCACCCGGGCCTTCCCTCTCGGGCCGGGCTTCCTCCTCGACGGTGCCCCGGTGGTCCTCACCGCACCGACCCGCGCCGCCGAGGCGCGCCTGGCCGAGGCCCGCGCCGCGTCGGCCCGCACCGCCAGCGGCTCCCGGGCCGTGAGCGGCGGCCGCGCCCGGGTCGCCGCCGCCTCGCGCATCCTCGTCGAGGGCCGTCATGACGCCGAGCTCGTCGAGAAGGTGTGGGGGGAGGACCTGCGCGTCGAGGGGGTCGTCGTCGAGATGCTCGGCGGCGTCGACGACCTCGAGGCCGTCGTCACGGACTTCGCCCCGGGGCCGGGGCGGCGCCTCGGCGTCCTCGTCGACCATCTCGTGCCGGGCAGCAAGGAGTCCGCGATCGCCGAGCGGGTGGGCCGGCTGCGCCCGTATGCCGCCCACGTCCTCGTCGTCGGCCACCCCTTCGTCGACGTGTGGCAGTCGGTGCGCCCCGAGCGGCTGGGCATCGAGGCGTGGCCGACGATCCCACGGGGGACGTCGTGGAAGGCCGGCATCGCGGCATACCTGGGCTGGCCGCACCGGACCCAGGCGGACCTCGCCCGGGCCTGGCGGACGATCCTCGGCGCGGTCCACGACTACACCGACCTCGAGCCGGCCCTCCTCGGTCGCGTCGAGGAGCTCATCGACTTCGTCACCGACCCGGCGGCCGTCCCCTAGGACCACACGGGGCGGCCTCCCCCAGCCATCCGGCCGGGGTGTGGTCGGACGAAAGGGTGACCTTCGCCCGATCGGCGGACGTGGGGTCGCGGGCTGGCCTTGACTGGCGCCATCAGCCCCGCCCCTCAGGGAGGAACCGCCCATGACCCAGGACGCCAGCGGCGCGCTCGCCGCGCCGCGCCACGCCGCGACCCGGACCGAGCGGCGGTCGGACCGTCACTCCTCCGCCCGCGACGCGCGCCGGTCGCAGACGCACTCGGTCCGGCACGCTCGGGCCCTCACGGCCGACGAGGCCATCGAGACGCCGATGGAGGACCAGCGCACCGCGGGGATGCTCGCCCACGGGCTCGCGGCCGTCGTCACCCTGCTCAGCGTCGGGGCCCTGGGCTTCCTCGTCTCGCTCATCGTCTTCCTCATCTACAAGGACCGGGGCGAGTTCATCCGGGGCGTGGCCGCCAACGCCGTCAACATCCAGATCATGACCGTCTTCGGGCTGTTCTTCGCGATCATGCTCTCGGTCATCGGGACCTTCATCGCGATCATCGCCGCGGCGATCATCCTCGCGGTCGCCGTCGCGATCCACATCATGGGCGCGCTGCGCGCCAGCCGCGGCGACTGGTGGACCCCCCCGCTCACCCCGCGGATGGTCAAGTAGCTCCCACCCCTCCCCTGCCGGCGCGAGCGGCCACCGATCCCGGTGGCCGCTCGCAGCATGTCCGGCGGGTCCGGGGCTCAGATGCCGCCGGTGAGGAGGAGCCCGCCGTCGACGACGAGGGTCTGGCCCGTCATCCACGCCGCATCGTCGGAGAGGAGGAAGGCGACCGCACCGGCGATGTCCTCGGGGACCCCGAGCCTGCGCAGCGGGTACGGGGCCGCCACGGCCTCCTCCCGGCCCTCGTACAGGGCGGCCGCGAACCGGGTCTTGACGATGGCCGGCGCCACGGCGTTGACCCTCACCCGAGGCCCCAGCTCGACCGCCAGCTCCTCGGTGAGGTGGATGACCATGGCCTTCGTCGCGCCGTAGAAGCCGATGCCCGGCGCGGGACGCAGGCCGGCGATCGAGGCGACGTTGACGATGGCGCCGCCGCGCTCACGCAGCCCGGTGGCACAGACCCGCTGGGTCCAGGCCAGGGTGCCCAGGGCGTTGACCTCGAGGATCTTGCGGGCCGCCCCGAGGTCGAGGTCGAGGAGCGGGCCGAAGGCCGGGTTGATCCCGGCGTTGTTGACGAGCAGGTCGACCGGACCGTATGCCGCCTCGGCCGCGGCGATGGCGGCGTCCTGGTGCTCCGGGTCGTCGGCTGCCCCCGCCACGGCGACGGCGTGCTCGGGGCCACCGAGCCGGGCGACCGCCTCGTCGAGCGCCTCGGCCCGGCGCGCGGTCACGACGACGCGGGCGCCCTCCTCGACGAGCCGGGCGGCGATGCCGAGGCCGATGCCCCGGCTCGCGCCGGTGACGATGGCGGTTCGGCCGGCGAGACGCGGTGCACGTGGTGGGGTCATGGCGTCACTCTCGCCTCCGGTCGGGGACGGGTCAACCGGCCATCCCGAGCAGCCGTCGCACCACGGTGTCGGCGAGCAGCCGCCCACGACAGGTGAGCACGACGTGACGGTCCCGGACGGCCGCCACCGCGTCGACGAGCCCGTCGGCGATGAGCCCCGCCACCGCCTCCCGGCCGGGGGGTGCGAGGGCGCCGAGCGGCAGGCCGGCGCGGGTCCGCACGCCGAGGAGCACGCGCTCGTCCCGACGCTGGTCACCGGTGAGGGTCTCTCGCGCGGCCGCGGGCGAGATGCCGTCAGCGAGGCGAGCGGCATACGCGCTCGGGTGCTTGACGTTCCACCACCTCACCCCGCCCACGTGGCTGTGCGCCCCGGGGCCGAGGCCCCACCACGACCCGTCGCCCCAGTAGCCCTCGTTGTGACGGCATCGGGTCCGACCGTCGCGCGACCAGTTGCTCACCTCGTACCACCCGTAGCCGGCGGCCTCGAGCAGTGCGTCCGCGAGCTCGTACTTCGTCGCCTCGTCGTCGTCCTCGGGCGGGAGGACCTCGCCGCGACGCACCCGGGCGGCGAGCCGGGTGCCCTCCTCGACGACGAGGGCGTAGGCCGACAGGTGGTCCGGATCGAGCGCGATCGCCGCCTCGAGGCTGGCCCGCCAGTCCTCGAGGCTCTCCCCCGGCGTCCCGTAGATGAGGTCGACGCTGGTCTGCAGCCCGACCCCGCGCGCGGCCCGGACCGCCGCCGCGACGTTGTCGGGCCGATGCGTCCGGTCGAGGGTCGCCAGGACGTGCGGCACGGCGGACTGCATCCCCAGGGACACCCTGGTCACCCCGCCGGCGGCGAGGGCCGCCAGGTCCTCGGCCGTCACCGAGTCGGGGTTGGCCTCGACCGTGACCTCGGCGTCGGGGGCGAGCCCGAAGGCCGCCTCCACCGCCTCGAGGAGGGGACGGAGCCCGGCGGGGCCCAGCAGCGTCGGGGTCCCCCCGCCGACGAAGACGGTGTCGACGCGCGGTCGCAGCGGCGCCAGGACCGCGGTGGCCAGGTCGATCTCGGCGAGCACGGCGTCGCGGTAGGCGGGCGGCGCGGCAGCGCCGTCGACGAGCTCGCCGAGGGTGTAGGTGTTGAAGTCGCAGTAGCCACACCGGACCGCGCAGAAGGGCACGTGCAGGTAGATCCCGAACGGCCGGCCACGGGCGGCCTCGAGGGCCTGCGCCGGGAGCTCGCCCCCGGGCGGGGCGGGGTCGGCGTCGGGCAGTGCGGGCACGACCGTCATCCTGTCACCCGGCGTCGGGGGCGCCCCGCCGTGACCGGTCCCACATCGTCGGACGATTCGCGGCATACGGGTTGCGCTGGGGCCTCGGGAGGACTACACATACACCTACGCGACCACCTCGGTGGACGCGTCGACCAGGGTCTCGGCCCGGGTCGTCGAGGGCCTCGGGAACTCATACTTCCCGGGGCCCTCACCCATGTCCGGCACTGATCGCACACGTGAATTCACTTGTGTCACAAGCGAATCGGCGTGTCTGCGCGACACGCCGAGGACCCGGGAAATAGGTGGCACGATTGTCGCCGAACCCCTTGCGGGGTCACTCCGGAGGGACTAGAAATACACCCGTAGCCGCCGCAAGGCGGAGACGGGACCGGGGTCTCGACCCCGGTCTGACCGAGGGCTTCGGCTCGCGGTCGACGGTCAGGGCTTCGGCCTTGACCGGGCCAGGGCTTCGGCCTTGGTCAGGTCCGGGGGCTTCGGCCCCAGGACCGGGTCCGGACCTCGGTTCGGGCCGGTCGGCGCTTCGGTGCCGACGCCCCGGTGACGGCTTCGGTCGACGCCGGGAGAGGGCCCCGGGAACTCATACTTCCCGGGGCCCTCGCGCGTGACCGGACCGCCCGGTCGGCCGGACCGGCCGAGGGTCCTCTACCCCGGCGCGGCGGTGGGTACCGCACGCCTGGGCGGCCGGGGCGGGCGCCTACGATGGCACGGTGACGGACGCACGTTGGGTCGACCTGGACGGCGTCGTCAACATGCGGGACCTCGGGGGTCTGCCCACCCGGGACGGGGGCCGGATCCGCCCGCGACGCCTCATCCGCTCGGACAACCTCCAGGACCTCACCCCCCGGGCGGTGCGGACGCTCGTCGACGAGCTCGGCGTCACCGACATCATCGACCTGCGCAGCGAGACCGAGCTCCGCGAGGAGGGGCCAGGCCCACTCCTGCGGGTCACCGAGCTGACCCACCACCACCACTCCCTCATCCCGGAGCAGGGGCGCCGCGCCACCGTCGAGCAGGCCCTCACCATGCCCTGGGCCACGGTCGAGGACGGCGGGCGCGACGCGTCGTACTGGGCCGGCCACTACCTGGGCTACCTCTCGGACCGCCCGGACTCGGTGGCCGCTGCCCTGCGCGCCATCTCGACGAGCGTCGGGGCCGCGGTCGTCCACTGCGCGGCGGGCAAGGACCGGACCGGGACCGTGGTCGGGATGGCCCTCGACGTCGCGGGTGTCCCGGTCGACGAGATCGTCGCCGACTACGCCCTCTCCGGCGAACGCATCGAGGCGATCCTCGCGCGGCTCGCCGACCGACCGCTCTACGGCCCGGCCCTGAGTGCCCAGCCCCTCGCGGACCAGACGCCCCGGCCCGAGACGATGACGGCCATCCTCGGCGCCCTCGCCGACGGCTTCGGCGGCTCCGCCGGGTGGCTCCGGGCCCAGGGCTGGAGCGAGGCGGATGTCGACCGCCTCCGCCGACGGCTGCGCGACTGACACCCGTTACGGTGGCCGGGTGGCACCGCCTCCTCCAGCCCCGCCGCCGCAGGGCCCCCCGCAGGGCCCACCGCACGGTCCGCTGCCCGGCCAGCCGGGCTTCGTGGTCCCCGACCCGCAGCGGCGGCCCCGTGCCGCCCGCCGGGCCGTGCGGGTCCTCGTCGTCGACGAGGACGACCGGATGCTGCTCTTCCTCGACTCCGACCTCGGGCTCGACCCGGTCCCCCACTGGTGGGTGACACCGGGTGGAGGTGTCGATCCCGGCGAGAGCGACGTCGAGGCGGCGGTCCGCGAGATCCGCGAGGAGACCGGCCGGTCCATCGCCGCCGGCGCCCTCGTCGGCCCGGTCCTCACCCGGCGGGCCGTCCACGGCTACAGCGACAAGGTCGTCGACCAGACCGAGGTCTACTACCTCCTGCGCGTGCCGGCCTTCGACGTCGACACGAGCGAGCACACCGAGGAGGAGCGGCTCACCGTGGCCGACATCCGGTGGTGGCGGCGGACCGACCTCGCGTCCGCTGTGGAGGACGTCTGGCCCCGGGACCTGCTCGCCGTCTGGGCGCTGGCCGAGGACCCGCGGGCCTGGCGGAACGGCCCCGTCGACGGCGGCTCGGTCGAGGAGTCGACGGTGCCGGCCTGAGGGCTCAGCGCTTGGCCTTCTCGCCCGCGTCGCTGGACAGGGCGGCGATGAAGGCCTCCTGGGGTACCTCGACCCGGCCGACCATCTTCATCCGCTTCTTGCCCTCCTTCTGCTTCTCGAGCAGCTTGCGCTTGCGGGTGATGTCGCCCCCGTAGCACTTGGCGAGCACGTCCTTGCGCATCGCCCGGATGTTCTCCCGGGCGATGATCCGCGCACCGATCGCGGCCTGGATCGGCACCTCGAACTGCTGGCGCGGGATGAGCTCCTTGAGCTTGGCCGCCATCGCGACGCCATAGGCGTAGGCCTTGTCCTTGTGGACGATCGCGCTGAACGCGTCGACGGTCTCGCCCTGGAGGAGGATGTCGACCTTGACGAGGTCGGCGACCTGGTCCCCCTCGGGCTCGTAGTCGAGCGAGGCGTAGCCTCGGGTGCGGGACTTCAGCTGGTCGAAGAAGTCGAAGACGATCTCGGCCAAGGGCAACGTGTAGCGCATCTCGACCCGGTCCTCGGACAGGTAGTCCATCCCGCGCATGCTCCCCCGGCGGGACTGGCACAGCTCCATGATCGCCCCCACGTAGTCGCTCGGGGCGAGGATCGTGGCCCGCACGACCGGCTCGCGCACCTCCGTCACCCGGCCGGTCGGGAACTCGCTCGGGTTGGTCACCGTGACGGTCGAGCCGTCCTCCATCGTCACGTCGTAGACGACGTTGGGCTGGGTGGAGATGAGGTCCAGGCCGAACTCGCGCTCGAGCCGCTCCCGGACGATCTCGAGGTGGAGCAGCCCGAGGAAGCCGCACCGGAAGCCGAAGCCGAGGGCCGCCGAGGTCTCCGGCTCGTAGACGAGGGCCGCGTCGTTGAGCTTGAGCTTGTCGAGCGCGTCGCGCAGGTCCGGGTAGTCCGACCCGTCGATCGGGTACAGCCCCGAGAAGACCATCGGCTTGGGGTCCCGGTAGCCGCCCAGCGCGACCCTCGCGGGCTTGCCGGCATTCGTCACCGTGTCACCCACCCGCGACTGGCGCACGTCCTTGACCCCGGTGATGAGGTAGCCGACCTCGCCGACGCCGAGCCCCTTCGACGGCACCGGCTCGGGCGAGATGACCCCGATCTCGAGCAGCTCGTGGGTGGCCTTCGTCGACATCATCGCGATCCGCTCGCGGGGGTTGAGGTTGCCGTCGACGACACGGACATAGGTGACGACGCCGCGGTAGGAGTCGTAGACGGAGTCGAAGATCATCGCGCGGGCGGCGGCCTGGGCGTCGCCGACGGGAGCGGGAACCTGACGGACGATCACGTCGAGGAGCGGCTCGACCCCCTCACCGGTCTTGCCGGAGACCCGCAGCACCTCCTCGGGCTCGCAGCCGATGAGCCCGGCGAGCTCGACGGCATACTTCTCGGGCTGGGCCGCCGGCAGGTCGATCTTGTTGAGGACGGGGATGACCGTCAGGTCGTTCTCCATCGCGAGGTAGAGGTTCGCGAGCGTCTGCGCCTCGATGCCCTGGGCCGCGTCGACGAGGAGCACGGCGCCCTCACAGGCCGCGAGCGAGCGGGACACCTCGTAGGAGAAGTCCACGTGCCCCGGGGTGTCGATCATGTTGAGGGCGTAGGTGTGTCCGGCACTCTCCCAGGGCATGCGCACGGCCTGGGACTTGATCGTGATGCCGCGCTCGCGCTCGATGTCCATCCGGTCGAGGTACTGCGCCCGCATCGCCCGCTCGTCGACGACGCCGGTGATCTGGAGCATCCGGTCGGCGAGGGTCGACTTGCCGTGGTCGATGTGGGCGATGATGCAGAAGTTGCGGATCGCCTCGGGCGGCGTGCCGTGCGGCGGCAGCGCGGCGGTGGCTCGGGGGGACACGGTCGGGGAGGTTCCTCGGGACGCGGGAGAACGGGCTCGGACCAGTCTCCCATGCCGGGGCGGACGACCCGACCATCCACCGCCCGCCTGGTCGGCAGGCCGCCGCGGGTATGCCGCGCCGCCGGCTCACCGCGTCGGCGCGGCCGCCTCGTCCTGCCGGTTCATCGCGCCGGCGCGGCCGCCTGGGCCCGCCGGCTCAGGACAGGCCGAAGTAGTCGCGGATCGAGGCCGTCCCCGCGTCTCCCGCATGACCGAGCAGGGGGAGCCCCAGCATCTGCTCCATGCCCTTGAGGGTCGAGAAGTGGTCGAGGGCGGCGTTCGTCGAGTAGCCGGCCGGTGTGTAGGCGGACGCGACGATGAAGGGGACGACCTGGTGGCTCGTGTTCCCCTCGTCCCACGTGATGATGACGACGGTCCGGCCCGCCTGGTACTCCGGTGTCGCGAAGACCTTGGGCAGGTACTGCGCGGCCCAGGTGTCACCGTTGCGGATCCGTTGCGCCTGCGACACGGAGGAGCCGCTGTCGGGCTTGTGCATGATGTGTGTCTTGTTCGGCGTCAGCACGGTGAAGCTGGCGCTGAGATCGGGGGTCGCCGGCATCGGGACGTCGTTCGTCGGGCACGTCGTGTGGGCCAGATGGGTGTAGTACGGCGCCGGGTTGTGGTTGACGGTGTAGTCCGTCGCGTGGTGGATGTAGCACGGGCTGGGCATGCTCTCGACGAGCTCGCGCCAGTCCGACCCCAGCTGTTCGAAGATCGACGTCGAGGACTGGGGCCAGGTGTTCGGGTTCCGGTTCGACGTGATGTGGGTCGGGTAGCCGGTGTAGCCCGACGTCAGGGCGATGTAGTTCGGCAGGCTCGTCTTGGGGTCGACGGTGCTCATGTTCGTGGCCCGACCGCAGTCGGCTGCCAGGGACTGCAGGTACGGCGCGTTGCTGCCGGTGAAGATCTGGTCCCGCCACTTGTTCTCGAAGATGAGCAGGACGACGTGGTCGAAGTGCGCCGGCGGGGCGCCGGTCGCCCACCCGCACACCGGGTTCGGAGCCGCCGACGCCGTGGCCAGGGCGTGCCGCGGCAGGGTCGCGGTGACCGCGAGCGCAAGGCCCAGCGAGGCCCCGACGGCGAGCAGTCGGCGACGGCGTGGGCGAGCTGTCATGGCGTGTCCCTCCCGGCGACGGCAGCCCGGACCAGGCCACCCCGATCGTCCCAGTATGCGACGGGTCGGGCTCGATGGCGCGTCGGCGGACCGGCCCCCCTGCGGGGACGCACCCCCGGACAGCGCGAGGGCCCGCCTCCGCAGGTGCGGTGACGGGCCCTCGTCGGGGCGGGTCCGGCTCAGAGACCGGCGGCCCGCTTCGCCATGGCCGACTTCTTGTTGGCCGCCTGGTTGGCGTGGATGACGCCCTTGCTCACGGCCTTGTCGAGCTTCGTCGAGGCGACCTTGAGCGCCTCACGCGCCTGCTCGACCTGGCCGGCGTCGGCAGCCTCGCGGAAGCGGCGGATGTAGGTCTTGAGCTCGGACTTGACGGCCTTGTTGCGCTCGGTCGCCTTGTGGTTCGTCTTGATCCGCTTGAGCTGGGACTTGATGTTTGCCACGGGTTGTCTCTCGTGCTTTCTGGTGGGTCGGTATGCCGTTTGAGGGCGGCAGACGCGCCTCGGGACCGGGCGTGGGGATACCCGTGCGTGAAGCGCTCTGGATGCATCGTGCGCGCACGACCTCAAGCGCGCACGCAAGGAGCAAAGGTACCAGGGGCCGGCGTGGCTCGACAAAACGGCCCGGCCCCTCCCGGGCGTCGGGCCACCCGTCACCGGGCGGGCGAGCCGTGCTCCCGGGTGATGGTGAGGACCGCACGCTCCACGGCATACACGGGGTCCCGGCCGCCACCCTTGACGTCGAAGTCGGCCAGCGCGACGGCGCTGATGCACCGGCCCAGGGCCTCGGCGCTCCAGCCCCCGAGGGCCCGGCGCGCCTTGTCGACCTGCCACGGCGCCAACCCGAGGTCGCGTGCGACATCGGCGGAGCGGCCGCGGCCCGCCGAGCCGACCCTGACGAGCTGGCGCAGCTGCTGGGCGAGCACCGCGACGATGGGGACGGGGTCGACACCCACGGCGAGAGCGTGGCGGAGCAGCCGCAGCGCCTACCCGGCGTCGCCGCCGATCGCCGCGTCGGCCACCCGGAACCCGGTCGCCTCGACCTTGCCGCCGTGGTAGGTGAGCACCACCTGCTCGTCGATCGTGCCGGTCGTGTCCTCGATGAGCTGCGCGCAGGCGGCCGCGAGCTCGCGGACGTCGCGACCCACCGCCTCGACCAGGGCGTGCACCGCCTCGCCGGTCGCCCGCCGGTGGGCCCGTCGGAACTCGTTGGTCGCGAAGTCCGCCTTGTCGCGGTCGGTCTTGATCGCCGGGACGTCGATGACCCGGGCACCGGCGCTGCGGAGGGCGTCGAGGGTGCGCTTGCCCCGGGCGCCGCCCTTGTGCAGCACGACGAGCGTGACGTCGGGATCGGCCGGTCCGGCCGCATGGGCCTGCACGTCACCCTGGAGCTCGTCGCCGCCCTCGTCGAGGTCATGGACGACGAGCGCCTTGGCCCCACCGAAGAGCGAGGGGCTGGCGTGGACGGTGAGCTCGCCGGGCTCGTAGGCCGCGGCATACAGGTGGATCACCTCGAGGCCGGGCTCGTGGACCCGTAGGTCCTCGATCGTCTGGGCGACGGCACGCTCGGCGAGGACCTGCTCGGGCCCGGCGACCAGGACCAGGCGTGGCCCGGAACGGTGTCCGCCGACGGCCTGGTCCTCGCTCACGGGGACAGCCTGCCACGGGCCCCGGACACGGGACGAGCCCGGCCGGAGACCGGCCGGGCTCGCCCGTGATCGACCGCGGTGGCGGTGGTGGGCCGCAGCCGCGGTCCACCACCGCCGCCCGTCACGGGGTGACCGTGATGGGGGTGCGGACCGTCGTCGTGCCGGCGACGGCGTCGGACGTCAGGTCCGTCTGGAGCGTGCGCTCACCCGCACCGTGGCCCTTGAGGGTCAGGGTGTAGGACAGCTGACCACCCGGCTGGCCCGGAGTGGTCGTGACCACGTAGCTCCCCGTGGGCAGACCGGAGATCTGCGCGCCCGCGGTGCCGGTGACGTTCTCGGCACCGACGGTGAGCGTGTTCTCCGACCCCGGCTGGTTCACGGTGTCCGTGTCGTAGCCGTAGGAGATGTCCTCCGTGGTCCCGGTCTGCATCCAGACCTGCATCGAGCGGGTCGCCGTGGCGTCGCCGAAGAGGTGGACCTGCCACTGGACGACGATCCACGAGTGGGTGCCGTCCGTCAGCGTGCCGACCGTGACGCCCGGTGCGTCGGCGGCGCCGCCGCCGGCGGGCTCACCGGACAGGTCGGTCCAGTACGGCGCGAGAACGCCGTTGGGCCGGGTCGGGTCGGGCAGGGTCTGCGGGAGGTAGGAGATGTCCTGCTGCCCCTGCGAGCCGCCGAGCACGAGGTACCCGTCGGACACGACCCCGATCGAGGTGTACTGCTTCCCGCCGAAGGTGAAGGCGGGAACCGAGTAGTTGTACGCGTCCTCGTCCCCGATCGACGTCGGTGCCATCCCGAAGAGCCCCAGGTCGAGGAACCCGCCGCCCGGGGTGTCACCGGTCCCGATGGCGGGGATGGCGTCCTTGGGGGCGGCCAGCGTCGCCGCCGCCGTCACCTTGGACCCGTTGACGCGCACCGCGCCACCACCGACCGCGTCGGTGATCTTGAGGAGCGAGGACGTCGTGCTCGTCAGGTTGACCTGAGCGGGCCCGTCCGCCTTGTTCTCGGCCGTGACCGTGCACGACGTGGTGCCACCGTTGGGAATGGTGCTCGGGTCGCAGGACTGGGCCAGCGTGACCGCGCCCTGCTGGTTCTTGAACGCGACCGGCAGGTGAAGCTGCGGTGCGCCCTTGCCCGAGATCCTGATCTCACCGAAGTACTGCCCGGAGGGCGCACTCGAGGTGATCGTGATGGTGAACGTCCTGCTCTTGCCCGCACCGATGGTGCCGCTGCTCGGCGAGACCTTGATCGACGCCCCGGCCGGAGCCGTCGTGCTGACGTGGAAGCTCCACGCCTTGCCCGTGACGTTGGTCGCGGTGCGGTGCACGGTGACCGAGCCCGGCATCGTCGGGACGTTGACCGACGGCAGGTTGAGGTCGAGGGCCGTCATCGAGTTCTGGCCCAGGTTCCACATGTTCTCGGCGCTCTCGTCGAAGACGAGAGCGGCCTTGCCGGCCTTGGTCAGGTCGACCCGGCCCGCCCCGTCGTCGAACGGGTCGGCGGGGGTCACCTCGTCCTCCTTCACGACGTCGGTGGTCGCCGTCGTCATGAGGGCGGACTTGATGGCACCCGGGGTCCAGCCCATGTGGGCAGCCTTGACGAGGATCGCCGAACCGGCGATGCCCGGCGAGGACATCGACGTACCCGCGATGGCCTGGAAGTTCTGGCCCGCCGGGCCGAGGGCGGTGTCGCCCGGGAACGGCGTCGGGGTGTTACCGGCCAGGATCTGCACGCCGGGAGCGGTGATGTCGGGCTTGAGGAACTGCCCGCCAGGCCCACGCGAGGAGAACGACGCCATGACGTCGCCCTGCGCCGCGGCCTTGCTGCCGTCCGGCCACGACGCCGTCGCGTCCGGGTGGGCCGCCATGAACGCGAGGAACTGGGTGCCGTCGGCGAGGTGCACCGCGGGCAGCCAGTGGTTGTCACTCTCGACGTCCATCAGGCTCGGGTTGTAGAGGATCATGCCGGCCGCGCCGCCCTGGAGGACGTTGTAGCCCTTGTCCACGCGGGCGTTGGTCCCGCGCTTGCAGGCGACGACCTTGCCCGCGACGGCGCCCGCGGGCACCGGGGTGAGGCACAGGGCGTCGTTGTAGCCGGGGATGTTCTGGGCCATGACGATCGGCGTCGGGCTGGAGACACCAGCCGTCAGCGACGTACCCGTGAAGGTCGCGGTGGCGCCGCCACCGGAGACCGTGAGGGTCGTCTCGAACGCCCGCGAGAGCGTCGACGCCGCCACCGTGGTCACCCACGGGCTGTGGTGGTCGGTCGTCCCGGCGCCGGGGCCGCTGTTGCCGGCCGAGGCGGCGACGAAGACGCCCGCCTGGTAGGCGTCGAGGAACGCCAGCTCCACCGGGTCGCTGTAGGGGCTGGACCCACCGGAGATCGAGAAGTTGATGACGTTGGCGCCATCGAGGATGGCCTGCTCCACGGCGTTCATCGAGTCGGAGCTGTAGCAGCCGTTCTCGCCACAGACCTTGTACTCGAGGACCCAGGCACCCGGGGCGACACCGCTGACCGGACCCTGGTCGACACCGAAGATCGGGGCCGAGCGGACCGCGTCACCGGCCGCCGTCGTCGTGGTGTGGGTGCCGTGCCCGTCGGCGTCGCGGGCCGTGTCCGCGTAGAGCTCACCCGGGTAGAGCGAGTTGTACGTCGTCAGGAACGAGTCGCCACCGATGACCTTGTGGTTGCACGCGAACACGTCGGTCGCCGTGGTGAGCGGGTTGTCGCCGAAGTTGCACGCCCGGGCCTCGCCGCTTGGCGCGGCGGGCGGGGTGCCGAGGGCGGGGTTGTCCGCCAGCATCGGGTTCTCCGGCCAGATGCCGGTGTCGAGGTCGGCGAAGATGACGCCCTTGCCGGCGAGGTCCTTGCCGCCGAGCTGGTTCCACAGCGTCGGCGCGCCGATGAACTGGGCGTCCTCCGGGAGGGCGTCCGGCTTGTTGAGCGTGTCCGCCTGGACCGCGACGACACCGGGCAGGGAGAGCAGCTTGCTCGCCTGGTTCGCCGGCAGCCGGACGGCCACCCCGCCGTAGACGGTCGTGAAGCTGTCCCCCGCCGTGGCGCTGGGCAGCTTGGACTTCAGTGCCGACCGGAAGGTCCGGTCGAGCGTGGAGACGTGTCCCGAGTACGCCTTCTCGGCCGCCGACGAGCCGGTGAGCCGCTTACCGGTCACACTCGGGCTCGTGGCCGCCAGGCCCGCGATCCCCCCGCGGTAGCTGGCCGTGGCGTCGTAGTCGAGCTTGACGACGACGTTGACCATCTTCGAGTCGGTCCGCTTGAGCAGAGCCTGGTCCGACTGGGCGAGGCGCCCGCTGTCCGACTTCGCCCCCGTGATCGTTGAGCTGGGGCTCAACGCTTGTCCTGTCAATCCATCCGGTCCACGCGTGGCCGCTCCGGCGGACGATGGTGCGGCGAGCAATGCCGCAGCCAACGCTGCCGAACCCAAGGTTGCCCACGCGCGCCGAGAAGAAACCAGCATCTAGGCGCTCCAATCTAGGGTTATGTGCATCGAACCCCCAGGGGATCCGATGCGAGTGACTGTAGCCACACTTTCGGTCCGGCGCCTCCCCTACCGGCGATCTGATTTCCGGGGGCCGGTCCGGCCGCAAGGACCGCCGAGCGGGCGGCGGGGACCCTCGGGTGACTACCGGCCGAAGTCGAGCGTGGGCGGCTGGCCCGCCTGCAGACCGAGGCCGTCGAGGCGAGCCTGGACGGCCTCGGCCGGCCGGTCCAGCGACTCCGAGAGCTCGTCGAGGCTCAGGCCCAGGTCGACGCCGTCGCGCAGCTCCTCGTCGTCCTCCGCGCTCCACGGCACACCCTGGGTGACCGCCGTCCGGCTCGTCGGCGCGACGGGCGGAGGCACCGCCACGGGTCGAGGGTCGCGACCCACCGCCCCGGCTCCCCCCGTGCCGACCGGGTATGCCGTGACGCCGCGCGGCGCGGGCTCGGCGACCGGCTCGGGCGCCGACGCGGTCTCGTCGAGGCGGCGCAGCGCCGACAGGACGAGGTCGCGGTCCGCGGTCGGCCAGAAGGGGGGCAGAGAGCGCTGGAGGAACCCGGCATACCGGGCGGTCATCATCCGCGAGTCGAGGAAGGCGACCACCCCGCGGTCGGAGGCCCGCCGGATGAGCCGTCCGGCGCCCTGCGCGAGGCGGAGCGCGGCATGGGTGGCCGAGACGGCCATGAAGCCGTTGCCGCCCATCCGGGCGATCGCCTGGGCCCTGGCGGAGGCCAGCGGGTCGTCGGGGCGGGGGAACGGGATCCGGTCGATGAGGACGAGCTGGCACGAGGACCCGGGGACGTCGACGCCCTGCCAGAGGCTCAGCGTCCCGAAGAGGCAGACGCCCGGGTCGCGGGCGAACCGGCGCACGAGGGTCGAGATCTGGTCCTCGCCCTGGCACAGGAACTCGATCCCCTCGTCCTGCGCGAAGCGCTCCCGCATGGCGTCCGTGGCCTCGCGGGCGGCCCGCATCGACGAGAACAGCCCGAGGGTGCGCCCGCCCGCCGCGCGGACGAGAGCCTCGATCTCGTCGACGGTCTCCGCGGCCGTGCCGTCGCGTCCCGGGGCCGGCAGGTGGGTCGCGACGTAGGCGATCCCCTGGCGTGGGTAGTCGAAGGGGCTGCCCACGTCGAGACCGGTCCAGGCCGGGGCATCCTCGCCCCGCAGGCCCATCGTGCCCGCCACCGCGTCGAAGGTCCCGCCCAGCTCGAGGGTCGCCGAGGTGAGGACGACGGTCCGGTCCTCGAAGACCTTGTCCCGTACGAGCAGGGCGACGCTCATCGGGGCGACCCGCAGGAGCCGGCCGCGCCGGGGGTCGGCACTGACCCACGCGACGTCGAGCTCGCGCTCCGCCAGGACCCGCTCGGCCGTCTCGAACACCTCGTCGACGGCCGCCCGGGCCACCTGCCTGGCCGCGTCGACCTCCTCGCCCGCCGCCGGCTTGAGCTCGGACTGCGCGGCGCGGGCGGTGTCGCGGACCCGGGCAAGGGCGAGGGCGAGGGTGTCGGGCAGGCCGGTGAGCCGGCCCTCGGGGAGGTCCTGGAGGACCACCTCGAGCAGGTCCGCCGAGTCGGAGAGCGGCTCGCTCGCGTCGACCCCGCGACCGGCCCGCTTCGCCGCGGCCCGGACCGAGCCCGGGGTGAGCTCGTCGGTGATCGTCGAGGTGACCCGGTCGACGAGCTCGTGCGCCTCGTCGATGACGAGGAGGTCGTGGGGAGGCAGTAGCTGCCGCCCCTCGAAGGCGTCGATCGCCATGTAGGAGTGGTTGGTGACGACGACGTCGACGTCGCGGGCGAGCTCGCGGGACCGCTCGACGAAGCACTCGCCCAGGGCCGGGCAGCGCTGGCCGAGGCACTCCTCGGCGCTCACCGAGACCTGGCGCCAGGCCCGGTCGGAGACCCCTGGGACGAGCTCGTCGCGGTCGCCCGAGACGGTCTGCTCGGCCCACTCCCGCAGCCGGACCACCTCCGCGCCGAGCCGGGAGGCCTGGGCGTCGACCTCGGCGACGGAGAGCAGACCGTCATCGTCGTCGGGGTAGCCGCCGCCGAGCTTGTGGGCGCAGAGGTAGTTGCGTCGTCCCTTGACCAGCCCGTAGGTGGGCCGTCGGCCCAGCAGCGGCTCGAGGCTCTCCGCGACGCGCGGCATGTCGCGGTCGACGATCTGGGCCTGCAGGGCCAGGGTCGCGGTCGCCACGACGGCCGGGGTGCCGGTGTCCATCGCATGGCGCACCGCAGGCACGAGGTAGGCGAGGGACTTGCCGGTGCCCGTCCCTGCCTGGACGAGGAGGTGCGTGCCGGACTCCACGGCGTCGGCCACGGCGCGCGCCATGTCGACCTGGCCCGGCCGCTCGGTCCCTCCGACGCCGGTGACGGCGGCGTGGAGCAGGTCGTCGAGGGAGGGCACCAGAGCAGGGTATGCCGCGCCCCGGGAGGGGGGCGGCATCCGGTCCACAGCCCGGCAGTGCCAGGATGGCCCGGTGAGCCTCAACGACGAGTCCGCATCGACGCCTGCCGCCTTCCCCAGTGACCTGGAGATCGCCTCGGCGGCCACCCTCCGCCCGCTCACCGAGGTCGCCGCCTCGATGGGCCTCAGCGAGTCCGACATCGAGCCGTACGGGCGCGACGTCGCGAAGCTCGATCTCGACCTCCTGCGCACCCTGGCCGGCCGCCCTCAGGGCAGATACGTCGTGGTCACGGCGATCACCCCCACGCCCCTCGGCGAGGGGAAGACGACGACCGCCGTCGGCCTGGCCCAGGGCATGGCCAAGATCGGCCACACCCCCGTCGTCGTCCTGCGCCAGCCCTCGATGGGGCCGACCTTCGGGATCAAGGGCGGAGCGGCCGGGGGTGGCTACAGCCAGCTCGTGCCGATGGAGCGCTTCAACCTCCACCTCACCGGTGACTTCCATGCGGTCGCCGCCGCCCACAACCTCCTCGCGGCGATGGTCGACAACCACCTCCACTTCGGCAACGAGCTCGACCTCGACGAGCGCAACATCACCTGGCGCCGGGTCATCGACGTCAACGACCGATCACTGCGGGACATCGTCATCGGGCTCGGGGCGCGCATCGACGGCGTGCCCCGTCAGACGGGCTTCGACATCACCGCCGCCAGCGAGGTCATGGTCCTGCTCACCCTCGCGACGTCACTCACCGACCTGCGTCGGCGGCTCGGCCGGATCGTCGTCGGCTACACGACGCAGGGTGAGGCGGTCACCGCCGAGCAGCTCGGGGCCGCCGGAGCGATGGCGGTCCTGCTCAAGGACGCCCTCAAGCCCAACCTCCTGCAGACGCTCGAGGGCGGTCCCGCCCTCGTGCACTGCGGGCCGTTCGGCAACATCGCCACCGGCACCTCCTCGGTCATGGCCGACCTCATGGCGATCCGCGCCGGCGACACGGTCATCACCGAGGCCGGCTTCGGCGCCGACATGGGCGCCGAGCGCTTCTTCGACGTCAAGTGCCGGGTCAGCGGCCTGGCCCCGGATGCCGCCGTGATCGTCACGACGGTCCGGGCGCTCAAGGCCCACTCCGGCCGGTTCGACATCAAGCCCGGCAGGCCCCTCCCCGCCGAGCTCCTCGCGGAGAACCCCGGGGACGTCGCGGCCGGCATACCCAACCTGCGCAAGCACATCCAGATCGTCCAGCGCTTCGGCGTGACCCCGGTCGTGGCCATCAACGCGTTCCCGACCGACTTCGCCTCCGAGTTCGACGTCATCCGGGCCCTGTGCGACAAGATGGGCGTCCGGTATGCCGTGAGCCGGCACTTCACCGACGGTGGCGACGGGGCCCTCGAGCTGGCCCGGGTCGTCGACGAGGCCATCGCCGAGCCCAGCGACTTCGACTTCCTCTACACCCTCGACATGTCGCTGGCCCAGAAGATCGAGACCATCGCGACCGAGATCTATGGAGCAGACGGGATCGACATCTCCCCTGCGGCCGCCGCGGCCCTCGCGGACTACGAGCGGCTCGGCTTCGGGACCCTGCCCGTCGTCATCGCCAAGACGCACCTGTCCATCTCGTCGGACCCCACCAGGCTCGGCGCCCCGACCGGCTGGCGGCTCCCCGTGCGGGAGGTCCGGGCGTCGGTCGGGGCGGGCTACGTCTACGCGATCTGCGGCGACATGCGGACGATGCCCGGGCTCTCGCGCCATCCCAACGCCGAGCGGATCGACATCGACGAGTCCGGCCGGACCGTCGGCCTGTCCTAGCCGCCGTCCCGAGCCGGCGGGGCGGCCGCTCCGGCCGCCCCGTCCCCTCGGTCGGCACTCGCCCGGATCGCGTCGCGGAGCAGCTGCGCCACGTGGACCGGCGTCCGGTCGGTGAGGTGCTCGATCTGCTCGCGGCAGCTGAACCCGTCGGTGACGACGAGGGTCTCCTCGTCGGCCTCCCGGATGCGCGGAGCGAGCGCCCGCTCCCCCACGCGCACCGACACGTCGTACTTGTCCCGGGCGAAGCCGAAGGACCCCGCCAGGCCGCAGCACCCCGCGTCGAGCACCTCGTGCTCGACGCCGAGCCGGGTGAGCAGCGCGGTCTCGGCGTCCGTGCCGAGCACGGCGGAGTGGTGGCAGTGCATCTGCACCAGCGCCCTGGCCTCGAGCCTCGGCGGCTGGTAGCGCTGCCGCTCGAGGAACTCCGAGAGGAGGTAGGTCTGCTCGGACAGCCGCCGCGCATCGGCGTCGTCGGGGAGGAGCGCGACGAGCTCGTCACGGAAGGCCGCGACGCAGCTCGGCTCCACGCCGACGACCGGGACCCCGGCCACGATGTCCTCGCGGAGGGAGTCGAGGACCTCACGCCACAGCCGCTTGGCCGTGACGAGCATCCCGGCGTCGTAGAGCGGTCGGCCGCAGCACAGCGGGCGGCTCGGGAGGGTCACGGCATACCCGGCGTGCTCGAGGACCTCGGCCGCGGCACCGAGGACGGGTGAGGTCAGGTAGTTGTTGAACGTGTCCGGCCAGAGGATCACCCGGTCGGTCTCGAGAGGTGCGTCGGTGCCGTGCGGGTGCACGGTGTTGCGCTGCCCGTGCCGCTGCATGCCCGGCGTCGTGTAGGTGGCTGCGGCGAAGCGTGGCGACCGGGCATGGTCGATCGCCGGTTCACGGCCCTCGTGGGTGGGTCGCCCGACGGGGCCGGCCGGCGAACGCCCCTGGAAGGACCGCGAGAACGGCGGGTCGGCGAAGGTGGGGATCTGCCGCTGCGCCGCGACGCCACCGACGAGCTTGAGCACGGGAGCCAGGAGCCGGTTCTGGGTCACGGCGTTGACGAGGCGAGGCATCCGGCTCGCGATCCGCGCCCACCAGTAGATGAGGGTGATGGCGTAGTCGCTGCGTGGCCGGAGCCGCCCCGCGTAGTAGTGCGACAGGAACTCCGCCTTGTAGGTCGCCATGTCGACGTTGACCGGGCACTCGTTCTTGCAGGCCTTGCAGGCGAGGCACAGCTCGAGGGCGTCGGCGACGTGGTGGTCGCGCCACCCGTCGAGCTCGTCGCCCCGCAGCATCTCGAAGAGCATCCGCGCGCGCCCTCGGGTGGAGTCCTCCTCCTCCCGGGTCGCCATGTAGCTCGGGCACATCGTCCCGGACCCGACGTCACGGCACAGGCCCACCCCGACGCACCGGGAGACCGCCTTGCCGAAGTCGTGATCGTCGTCGGGGAAGGCGAAGTGGGTCCGCACCGGTGTGAGCCGGGCGTCGGGTCCCATCCGCAGGTCCTCGGTCGGCTGGTGGGGCCGGACGACCTTGCCCGGGTTCATCCCGCCGTCGGGATCCCAGACGTCCTTGAACTCGGCGAACGCCTCGACGAGCTCGGGGCCGTACATCGTGCCGAGGAGCGCGGCCCTCGCCTGGCCGTCGCCGTGCTCCCCCGAGAGCGAGCCACCGTAGCCGGCGACGAGGCGGGCCGCCCGGTCGAGGAACTCCCGCCACTGGGTGAGCCCCTGTGCGGTGTCGAGGCGGAAGTCGATCCGGCAGTGGATGCAGCCCTGCCCGAAGTGCCCGTAGAGGGAGGCGTCGTAGTCGAACTCGTCGAGGAGGTCGCGGAAGTCGCGCAGGTAGTCCCCCACGCGCTCCGGCGGGACGGCGGCGTCCTCCCACCCCGGGTGGGTTCGCGGCATCCCCGGGACGAGGGCGGTCGCACCGAGGCCCGACTCGCGGACCTGCCAGAGCTTCTCGGCCTCCCAGTCGTCGGTGAACACCTTCGTCGTCGGCGGCGGGTCGAGGTCGCGGCAGGCGGCGACGAACCGGTCGGCCTGGGCGTCGGCGTCGGCCTTGTCGTCGGAACCGAACTCGACGAGGAGGAAGCCCCCGCCCTCGGGGAGGAGGTCGACGTCGTCGGGGTGCAGCCCCTTCTTCCTCATGAAGTCGATGAGCCGGCGGTCGATGCCCTCGCAGGCGACCGGGCGGTGCGTGCGCACCATCGGGACGTGGTCGCCGGCGGTCGGGGCGTCGGGGAAGCCGGCGGCGACGAGGGTCCGCTCGCGGCGGGCGTCGATGAGCCGGACCTTGGCCCGCAGGACGGTCACGCAGGTCCCCTCGGTGCCCACCAGGGCCTTGGCCACGTCGAAGCCCTGCTCGTCGAGGAGGCGGGGCAGGTTGAAGCCGGACACCCGGCGCGGGATCTGGGGGAAGCCGGTCCGGATCGCTGCGAGGTGGCGGTCGCGGACCTCGCGCAGCCCGGCGAGGATCCGTCCGCGCTCGTCGCCCACCGCGACGGCCGCGTCCAGCTCGTCGGCCGTCATCGGCCCCACGGTGAAGCGATGTCCCCGGTAGGTGAGGACGTCGAGCTCGAGGACCTGGTCGACGGTCAGCGGCCCCGGCCCGTAGAACTCGGCCATGACCGAGTGCGTGCCGCACGAGTTGTTGCCGATCATGCCGCCGAGGGTGTTGCGGTTGTGGGTCGCCGGGTCGGGGCCGTAGGTCAGGCCGTACTCGGCCGCGGCGCCACGTAGGTCATCGAGGGTCAGACCGGGCTGGACCCAGGCGGTGCGCTCCTCGGGGTCGATGGACTCGACCGCGTTGAGGTACTTGGAGAAGTCGATGATGACCCCTGCGTTGCAGGTCTGGCCGGCCAGGCTGGTGCCGCCCCCGCGGCTCGTCACCGGTATGCCGTGGCGCCGGCATGCCCCGACGGTCGCCACGACGTCCTCGAGGGTGCGGGGCAGGACGACGCCCGTGGGGACGATGCGGTAGTTGGAGGCGTCGGTGGAGTAGGCCGCCCGGCTGCCGTCGTCGAAGCGGACCTCGCCGGCCACCTGGGTCTTCAGCTCCTCGAAGAGGGCATGCGCCTGGGCCGAGAGGGCGGGCGCGGGCTCGTCGCTCGTGACGGTGGCCAGGCCGGTCAGCTCGCGGGGCAGGTCGGTCGTCGTCATGGTGTTTCCTCTCAGACGGGGACGCGGTAGGCGGACAGGTCGGACCAGCGCACGTCCAGGCCGTGGCCCGGGCGGCTCCGGTCCGGGCGGAGCGCACCGCCCTCGGGCCGGAGCACCCCGTCGAAGGCGAGTTCCTCGACGCGCACGTGGTCGGCGAAGTACTCGAGGTGGCGCAGGTGCCACACCGCGGTGAGGGCGTGTGCCGTCACCTGCGGCGCGCAGTGGCCCGACAGGTCGACCCCGGCCGCATCGGCGAGCGCCGCCGCCCGGAGCACCCCGGTGATGCCACAGGCACGGGTGACGTCGGCCTGGAGGCAGTCGACGGCCTCGGCACCGAGCAGGTCGCGGAAGTGGCTCAGGTCCCAGCCGTACTCGCCGGCGGCGATCTCCATCCCCGCGGGCGCCCGGTCGCGCAGCAACCGCAGGCCGGCGAGGTCGTCGGAGCTCACCGGCTCCTCGAACCACCGGACGTCGTGCTCGGCGAACCGCTCGGCCAGCCGCAGGGCCTCCTTGCGCCGGTAGGCCCCGTTGGCGTCGACGAAGAGGCCCACCGCGGGTCCGACGGCCTCACGGGCCAGGGCCACCCGCCGCGGGTCGGCGTCGGGGTCGCGACCCACCTTGAGCTTGACGGCGGGGAGGCCGTCGTCGGCCCAGCCGCGCAGCTGGGCGGCCAGCTCGGCGTCGGACAGCGAGGTGAACCCACCGCTGCCGTAGGCCGGGACGGCCTGGTGGTAGCCGCCGAGGACGTCGACGAGCGGGAGGTCGAGCAGCCGCGCCTTGAGGTCCCACACGGCGATGTCGAGGGCCGCGATGGCCGCGCTGACCGGCCCGCGCCGGCCGAGGTTGCGCACGGTGTGGCACATCGCTGCCCAGGCCGCCCCCACGGCCATCGGGTCGCGGCCGCGAAGGACCCCCGCGAGGGTCTCCTCGACGAGCGGGACCACCGCCGGCGCGGCATACGTGTATCCGGTCCCGACCCTGTCGCCGGCCCGGACCGTCGCGATGACGAGGGTGGTCGCCGTCCAGCACAGGGTGCCGTCGGACTCCGGCCGCTCGAGAGGGACCGTGTATGCCGCGGCCGCCACCGCGTCGATGGGCGGCCCTCCCGCGGCGGCCGTCCCGGGGGCCCCGAGCGTGGCCGCTCGGGGCGCCGGGTCAGCCACGGTGTCCCGGCCCGACCCTCGCGAAGAGCTCGGCGGCCATGGCCCGGGCGCCCTCGACCACGACGCGGCCCCGCTCGGGGTCGCCGTGGAGAACCGCCCGGGCGACCCCCTTGGCCTGCTCGAGGCTGATGTGGGCGGGAAGCGGCGGGACGTTGCGGTCGACGTGGACGTCGAGAAGGACCGGGCGGTCGGCCGCGAAGGCCCGGTCCCACGCGGCGTCGATCTGGTCGGGATGGTCGACGGTGATGGCCGCGAAGCCGAGGAGGCGTGCGTACTCGGCATAGTCCATCGGCTCGACGAGCTGAGCGGTGTCCCAACGGGGGTCGCCGGCCTCGCGCATCTCCCACGAGACCTGGTTGAGGTCGTCGTTGTGCAGCACGAGGACGACGAAGGTCGGGTCGGCCCATTCGTGCCAATGACGCTTGACGGTGAGCAGTCCGTTCATCCCGAGCATCTGGAACGCGCCGTCGCCGATCGTGCACACGACGGGCCGGTCGGGATGGGCGAACTTCGCGGCCATCGCGTAGGGCATCGCGGCGAGCATCGTCGCCAGCCGGCCGGACAGGTTGCCCATCTGGCCCCGACGCAGGCGGATGTGGTGGCCGTACCAGTCCGCGGTGCTCCCCGCGTCGGCCGTGACGATCGCCCGCTCCGGGAGATGCGCGTTGAGGGAGTGGAACACCCGCCGGGGGTTGACCGGGTCGGCCTCCGCCATCGCCACCCGCTCGGTCTCGGCATCCCAGGCCCGCATCGCCTCGACGATCCCCTGCTGCCAGGACAGGTCCTCGGTCTGGTGCAGGAGCGGAAGGAGGGCGGCGAGCGTGGCCCCCGCGTCACCCCACAGGTTGACCTCGGTGGGGTAGCGGATCCCGAGGTGGGCCGGCGACATGTCGAGCTGGACGGCCCGCGCCTGCCCGGTCGGCGGGAGGAACTCGCCGTAGGGGAAGTTCGTGCCGATCATGAAGAGCGTGTCGCACTCCTGCATCATGTCGTAGCTCGGGCGCGACCCGAGCAGGCCGAGCTGCTGGGTGTGGAAGGGCACGTCGGCCGGGACGACGGCCTTGCCGAGCAGGGCGGTGACGATGCCGGCACCGAGCCGCTCGGCCACCGCGATGACCTCGTCGGTCGCGTCCATGGCGCCCTGTCCGACGAGGAGCGCGACCTTGGACCCCGCGTTGAGGACCTCGGCCGCCCGCTCCAGGTCGTCCGACGTCGGGACGAACCGGGGCGAGGCGAAGCCGATGCCGCTGCGCGACACCCAGTGGGCCGGGCCCGGCTCCTCCATCTCGAGGTTCTGCACATCGGCGGGGAGGATGACCACGCTGGGCCCGCGATGGGCCCTGGCGACGCGGATCGCCTTGTCGATGACCATCTGGGCCTGCATGGGGGTGGTCACTGTCTCGACGAACTCCGCGACGTCGCTGAACAGCCGCTCCAGGTTGAGCTCCTGCTGGAAGTCGCTGCCCAGAGCGACCCTCGCCTGCTGTCCGACGATGGCAAGGACCGGCTGGTTGTCGCCCTTGGCGTCGTAGAGCCCGTTGACGAGGTGGGCCGCGCCCGGCCCGGAGGTGGCCATGCAGACCCCCACCTCGCCGGTGAACTTCGCGTGGGCCGTCGCCATGAACGCGGCCATCTCCTCGTGGGTCGGCCTGATGTAGACGAAGTCCTTGCCCTCCTTCTCGGCACGGCCGAGGGCGCCGTCGAAGCCGCCGATGCCGTCCCCGGGGAAGCCGTAGTAGCGGTGCAGGTCCCAGGCGATGAGGCGGTCGATGATGAAGTCGCTGACGGTGGGCATGCGCGTCTCTCCCGGCGGTCTCGGTCGGTGTCCGGTAGCGCTGACCCGACCGACGGTCTCCGCCGAGCAGGCCCCTCGGGAGGCCGCCCCGCCCGGTGCCGGCCTGTCCGGCGCCGCGGCCGGGGACCGCCGTCCGATGGCTGCGCTCAGCAGGCCACTACCCGGCCCCCCCGACGACAAACGACACCACGGGACGGGCCGTCCGCCCGGCCGGCCGCGGCAACCTTGAGCCCCCCTTGACCTGGCCTTGACACCCGCGGCCGCGGCCCGCGGCTACCGTGCGGCCGTCGGCACCGGAGCCGACCGATCGGAGGATGACCATGTCCGTACTCCCGTCCGACCCCGCACGTCGACCTCTGGCCGGACCGACCGGCGCCGAACGCCGCGGGCCGCGGCTGCGTCGGCTGGTGCCGGCGGCGGCGGTCCTCGCCACCCTGGCCGCCGGGCTGGGCGCGGCACCGGCCGACGCCGCCACTCCCCGGGCTTTCACGTGTTCGGGTGTCATCAGCCGCGCCTACACCCTGCAGACGGTCACGGGCACTCTCACCGGGACCAGGCCCAGCGCGACCACCGTCCTCGACAGCGGGGGCACCCCCGTCCTCACGACGAGCTCGCCGACGCGGGCCAACGGCTGGTGGGGCGGGTACTGGAGGTCGACCTACGGGCTCACCCAGTGGAAGCTCGGCACCGACGCAGCCGGTACCGTCTACCACCTCATGCTTCCCGGCACCCGGCCCGGCGGCGCCTTCGACGCGCTTCTGGTGTCGGAGTTCGGTGGTGGCGCCCAGGGGAACTGGCAGAACTGGATGACCTGCACGGCCGGCTGAGCCCGGACCCCCGACCACCTCGCCGAGGGGGCGGGTCAGCCACCGGCGAGGGCCGCGGCGACGCGGTCGCGGAAGCCGGTCATCGTGAACCCGGGCACGACGGCCTCCAACCCGCTCAGAGCGGTGTCGACCGGCACGGCCGAGGGATCGTCGGCGCCGGTGAGCCCCGCGACGGTCGCCACGGGCAGGCCCGTTGCCGCCGCCACGTCGGTCAGGGTCATCCACCCCTTGATGGTCTGGCCGGACCCGTCGCCGGTGCCCGCGCCGCCGCCGCCACCCGGCCCCTGGCCGGCGCTCATCGTGCCTCGGCCGGTCGTGGTCCACACCCCGGTGGCCTGGGCGCCCACGACGGTCCCGACCAGGAGGACGATGACGAGGATCGGCATGACCCACCGGTTGACGGTCATGACCGCGCTCCGGCGGTGAGACGGCGGGTGATGTCCGCGAGGGGGATGCCGGCCTGGACGCTGAGCGCCCCGCCGACCGGGCACGTCGACACGCAGTCGAGGCAGCCGATGCAGTCGGTGCTGACGGCGGCGGTGGTCGCCGACACGTCGATGCCGACCGGGCAGGGCGCGGTACACAGCGAGCAGCTCGTGCAGGTCGAGGAGCTGCGCCGGATCCGCAGGATGCTCAGGTGTCCGAGGACGGCGAACACCGCGCCGGCCGGACAGAGGTAGCGGCACCAGAAGCGTTCGACGACGAGCGACCCGGCAAGGACGACACCGAGGACGAGCAGGGCCGGCCATATCGTGGCGAGGTCCGGCTCGGTCAGCCAGCGCAGGCCGAAGGCCGTGGCATAGGGGTCGTAGTCGGCGAACCAGAGCCGGGCCGTCTCGACGCTCGCGACGACGACGACGCCGAGGACCACGAAGCGACCCCAGCGCAGTGCCGCGTCGACGCGGCGAGGAATCCTCAGCTGCGGGATGTGCAGCCACCGGGCGAGGGCGTGCAGGCCGTCCTGGAGGGTCCCGAACGGGCAGATCCAGCCGCAGAAGGCGTTGCCCGCGAGGAGGAGCGAGGCGAGGACCGCCCCGCCGAGGACGAGGTTCGACGGATGGGTCTTGCGGATGAGGGACCCGGTCGTGAGATAGGTCCACAGGGTCTCCACCGCACCGAACGGGCAGAGCGCGTCGGTCGAGGCCGTCGAGCCGCTCGCGGCCCCCGAGTGCCGGATGGCGGCGACGAGGATCAGAGCGGCCACGCCGAGCTGGACGACCCGGCGGACGGCACGGAGCCGGTGGATCGAGCGGCGCCGGCGCACCGCGGCCGACGGGCGGCGGGTCCGGGGAGCACGAGGGGTACGGGTCGCAGGCAGCGACGGTCGGCCTGCGGGGACGGGTGGGGCGTCGGAGGACATGCCGACACGGTCCCCTCGCGGCGTGAAGCGCGCGTGAAGGAGCGACGAAGCCTTGGTGTGGCCGCATCCGCCCTGCTGCCGTCCAGGCCGGCAGCCGTCCAGGCCGGCAGCCGTCCGCCCGCCCGCTCGACGACGCTGGGTCAGTCGCGGCCGTCGGCGAGCAGCTCGCGCCCGTCGAGGCGGCGGGCCATCGTGATGTCGTCGCGGTCGTCCCCGGGGGCGACCCGGATCGCACCGGCCACTCGTCCGGTCTCGACGTAGCCGCTGTCACGGTAGAACCGCGAGGTCCCGTAGCCGCTGCGGACGCCGAGCACGGCGATCTCCGCTCCGTCGTCCCTCGCGCACCGGTGCATGGCGGCGAGCAGGACCCGGCCGAGACCGCGTCCCCGCCGGTCCGGGTCGGTCATGACCCGGTATGCCGTCCGCACGTGGGAGAGCAGCGGGTTGCGACCGACGGCCCAGAAGCCCAGCCCGACGAGGTCGCCGCCGGCCGCCTCGAGGGTGAGCAGCACCTGGGCTCCCCGGGCCATGCCCTGCTCGTGCACGTCCAGCGCCTCGGCCACCCGCTCGCGCGGCGCACCCGGGAGGAAGCCCACCGCTCCCCCGGCGTCGTTGACCCGGCACCACAGGTCGAGGACGGCCTCGCGGGCATCGTCGTCCAGTCGGGTGAGCCGTCGGGCGCGGGGAGCCTGCAGGATCGTGGACTCCGGCTCGCCGGGGCGGTCGTCACGCAGCGGGCGCGACCCCGCCCGTTCGAGGCCCGCGGCCAGGGCCGTCGCCATCGACGGGTGGTTGTGCTCCTTGACGAGGGCCTGCACGGGCAGGTCCGGCAGCCACTCGACGGCGTGGGCGACGGCATACCGGGCGGCCTCCCGTCCCAGCCCACGCCCGTGCCAGCCCAGGGACAGCCGGTAGTAGAGGTTGAGGAAGCCGTCGTGGTCGGCTCGTCGCAGCCCTGCCACCCCGACCGGTCCCGCACCGTCGGTCGCCTCGGCGACCCAGTAGCCGAAGCCGGCCACGTCCCAGTCGGCGACGGCGTCGTCGAAGCGGCGCCCGGCCTCCTCGTCGGTCGCGGCCATCGCGTGGGGTGCGTGGGTGTAGGTACGCGGGTCGCGGTGCAGGGCCACCCAGAACGGCCGGTCTGCCTCGGTGGGCGGCCGCAGCACGAGGCGCGGGGTCCGCACCGTCGTGGGCGCGTCGGTCATCCGCGCTCAGGCCCGGTATGCCGCGAGCTCACCGGCCAGGTCCGGGCGGACCCGGGCGGTCAGCCGGGTCCCCTCGGGCAGGTGCTCGCTGGCGAGGATCTCGCCCTCCTCGTGCACCCTGCTGACGAGGTCGCCGCGGTCGTAGGGCAGCAGGGCGACGACATCGACGTCGGGCTGGGGAAGCTCGTCGGCGATGAGGCGGCGCAGCTCCTCGAGGCCCGCGCCGGTGCGGGCCGAGACGACGACGCAGTAGCGCTCGGCGCGGCGCAGCCGGTCGAGGACCTCGGGGTCGGCGGCGTCGGCCTTGTTGACGACGACCACCTCCTTGACGTCACCGGCCTCGACGTCGGCCAGCACCGCGCGGACGGCCGAGATCTGCCCCTCGGGGTCGGGGTGCGAGCCGTCGACGACGTGGAGGAGCAGGTCCGAGGCCGCCACCTCCTCCAGCGTGGACCGGAACGCCTCGACGAGCTGGTGCGGGAGCTGGCGGACGAAGCCCACCGTGTCGGTGAGGGTGTAGTCGCGCCCGTCGGGCGTCTCCGCGCGGCGGACGGTCGGGTCGAGGGTGGCGAAGAGCTGGTTCTCGACGAGCACGCCGGCCCCGGTGAGGCGGTTGAGCAGCGAGGACTTCCCGGCGTTGGTGTAGCCCGCGATGGCCACGCTCGGGATGTGGTGGGCCCGACGGCTGCCGCGCTTGGTGTCGCGGTGGGTCTTCATGGCCGCGATGTCCCGACGTAGCTTGGCGATCCGGGTGTTGATCCGCCGACGGTCGAGCTCGATCTTGGTCTCGCCGGGGCCGCGGGAGCCGATGCCCTCGCCCCCGGCGACCCGGCCGCCGGCCTGCCGCGACATCGACTCGCCCCAGCCGCGCAGCCTGGGCAGGAGGTACTGCAGCTGGGCCAGCTCGACCTGGGCCTTGCCCTCCCGGCTCTTGGCGTGCTGGGCGAAGATGTCGAGGATGAGGGCCGTCCGGTCGATCACCTTGACCTTGACGATGTCCTCGAGTGCCCGGCGCTGGCTGGGCGCGAGCTCGCCGTCGCAGATGACGGTGTCGGCGCCCTCGGCGATGACGATGTCACGCAGCTCCTCGGCCTTGCCCTTGCCGAGGTAGGTGGCCGGGTCGGGCCGGTCCCGGCGCTGGACGAGCCCGGCGAGGACCTCGGATCCGGCGGTCTCGGCCAGTGCCGCGAGCTCGCGCAGGGAGTTCTCGGCGTCGGCGGACGACCCCTCGCTCCACACCCCGGCCAGCACGACCCGCTCCAGGCGGAGCTGGCGGTACTCGACCTCGGTGACGTCCTCGAGCTCGGTCGACAGCCCGCTCACCCGGCGCAGGGCGGCGCGCTCCTCACGGTCGAGCTGGTCGCCGTCGTAGCCCTCGGCGGACGAGGGCGTGCCCGGCCTCGCGAGCCGGGGGTCGGTGTCGTCGGCCAGCGCCTCGGCGCGGCCGCTGAAGAGGTTCGGATGGCTGCTCATACGGCTACCAGGGTCTCATCCCCCGGTGACGACGAGCCACCGGATTCCCCAACGGTCGGCTAGCGTGGCGCCCGAGATGACCGAGCACGCCGACCACTACTTCACCGCCAGCCCGGCGAGCCGGGCCGCCCTGCGGCCCCGGGAGGTCACCCTCTCCGGACATCGCCTCACCGTCCAGGTCGCCTCGGGGGTCTTCTCCCCCGGCGGTGTCGACCGGGGCACCGCGGTCCTGCTCGCCGAGGCTCCGCCACCCCCGGCGCAGGGCGTGTTCCTCGACCTCGGCTGCGGCTGGGGCCCGATCGCGCTCAGCCTCGCGCTGCGGTCCCCCGCCGCCACCGTGTATGCCGTCGACGTCAACGAGCGCGCCGTCGACCTGACCGCCCGCAACGCCGCCGCCGCCGGGCTCGACGGGGTCCGCGCGACCGGACCGGACGGCATACCCGAGGGCCTCGACTTCGACGTCATCTGGTCCAACCCCCCGATCCGGGTCGGCAAGGCGGCTCTGCACGACCTCCTGCTCACCTGGCTGCCGCGTCTCGCCCCCGAGGGCGTGGCCCATCTCGTCGTCGCGAAGAACCTGGGGGCCGACACCCTCCAGCAGTGGCTGGCGGACACCCTCGGCGAGCGGTTCGACGTCACCCGCACCGCGACCGCCAAGGGCTTCCGGGTGCTCCGGGTGGCCCGGAAGGAGCAGCGATGACCCCCCGCCTCGGCCTGGCCTACGTCCCGACGCTGCCGCCGGAGCGGCTGCGGTCCGTCGCGCTGGCCTGCGACGCGCATCTGGACGACCTGTGGCTGTGGGAGGACTGCTTCAACGCGGCCGCGGTTCGGGCGCTGGCGCGGGCGGGCGTCACGCACGTCGTCATCCAGCCCACCCAGGACGAGCCCGACCTCGAGGGGTTCATCGCCCTCCTCGGGGAGCAGGTGCGCCCGCTCCTGGGCTAGGAACCGCTGCGAGGACCGAACGCCCGCAGGTCGACGGTGCCGTCGGCGACGAGCACCGCCGGTCCGGCGAGCTCGACCTCGTGACCGGGCAGCGCCCGGACCCGCAGCCGCCCGCCCGGGACGTCGACCGTCCAGTCCCGGTCGGGGACGGCCTCGCCCGCCCAGAAGCTCGTCGCCAGGGCGGCCGCGCAGGCACCGGTGCCGCACGACCTGGTCTCGCCGACCCCACGCTCGTGCACCCGCATGGCGATGTGGCCCGGCGCCACCGGGCGGACCACCTCGACGTTGGTGCCCTGGAGGGGCTGGGGGTTCACCCTCGGCGCGCGGGTGAGGTCGATGCCGGCCAGCTCCACCGTCTCGGGCAGGGCGACGACGGTGTGCGGGTTGCCGAGGTCGAGGGAGAGGGCCGAGTAGGGGTCGCCCTCGTCGAGGTGGACGAGCGCGTCGAACCCCTCGGCCGCTGCGCGCTCCTCGTCGAGCAGCCGCCACGGGCCGAGGTTGACGGCGACGAGGTCGCCCTCGAAGCGGACGGCCTTGACGCCGGCCCGCGTCGCGATCGCGAACTCGTCGGAGGTCTCGAGCCCCTCGCGGCGCAGGTAGGCGGCGAGGACCCGGGCGCCGTTGCCGCACATCTCGGCGGTCGACCCGTCGGCGTTGCGGTAGTCCATGAACCACCGCGCCCGTCCCGCCAGCGCTCTGACCTCCTCCTCGGCCGCCGCCTGGGTCGGGACGACGCGGATGACGCCGTCGCCCCCGATCCCGGCCCGACGGTCGGCGAGGGCCGCGGCCCGCTCGGCGCTCAGCCCGAGGGCGCCGTCGAGGTCGGGCACGAGGACGAAGTCGTTCTCGGTCCCGTGCCCCTTGACGAAGGCCACCAGCTCAGCCACGGGGCCCATTCTCCCTGACCGACCGCGCGACCGTCGCCACGACCTCGTCGAGCTCCCCCGGGCGGGTCGGGTCGGCCCAGTGGATCCGCGGGTCGGGCCGGAACCAGGACTCCTGGCGCCGGGCGAACCGCCGGGTGGCGGCGGCCGTCTCGGTGATCGCCTCGGCGTCGGTGAGCAGCCCGTCGATCCTTGCGAGGGCCTGGGCGTAGCCCAGGGCCCGGCTCGCGGTGCGCCCCTGCCGCAGCCCGCGGGCGACGAGGGCCTCGACCTCGGTCAGCAGCCCGGCCTCCCACATATGCCGCGCCCGGGCGTCGATGCGGGCGTCGAGCTCGGCCCTCGGCGGCAGCAGGCCGACGACGACGGTGGGCAGGACGTACTCCCGCTGCGGCATCGCGGCGGAGAACTCCCGGCCGGTCAGCTCGATGACCTCGAGCGCCCTCACGATCCGCCGCCGGTTGTTCGGCTCGATGAGGGCGGCCGCGCGGGGGTCCCTGGCCGCGAGCGCGGCATACACGGCCTCGGTGCCGTCGGTGCGGGCCACCTCCTCCCAGCGGGCCCGGACGACCGGGTCGGTGGGAGGGATCTCGAGGCGGTCGAGCGCGGCACGGACATAGAGACCGGACCCGCCGACGAGGACCGGGTGGGACCCGCGGCCGCGGACGGCGGCGATGTCGGCCCGGGCATGGCGCTGGTAGGCCGCGACGCTCGCCTCCTCGGTGACCTCGAGGACGTCGAGCTGGTGATGGGGTATGCCGCGCCGCTCGGCGACGGGGAGCTTCGCGGTCCCGATGTCCATCCCGCGGTAGAGCTGCGAGGCGTCCGCGCCGACGACCTCGCCGCCGAGCTCCTCGGCCAGGCGCAGCGCCAGCTCGGACTTGCCGCTGGCCGTCGGGCCGACGACGCCGATGACGAGCGGTCCGGGACCCTGCTCGCCGGTGCTCACGCGCCGTCGGGACGGGCGGGTGCGCCCTCGACGTGGTCGTCGCCCGGCTCGTCGAGGTCGTCGTCATCGTCGTGCCCGAAGGGGTCACGGTCGACGCCCGGCATCCAGGACAGGCCCGGCACACCCCACCCGTGGGCCTTGACGGCCTTCTTCGCCTTCTTGGCCCATCGCCCGGAGAGCCGGTCGACGTAGAGGAAGCCGTTGAGATGGTCGTACTCGTGCTGGAACATCCGGGCGAACCAGCCGGTGGCGTGGTACTCCACCGGCGAGCCGTCGAGCGCGATACCGGTCAGGGTCGCCGACAGCCCACGGCGCAGCGGGAAGGACTCGCCGGGCACGGACAGGCACCCCTCGACCTCGTCGTGGGGGTCCGGCTCTCCGGGTGGCGGCTTGGCCGCGACGAGGTAGGGGTTGAGGACCGCGCCGCGCTCGGGGACCCCGTCGTCGTTGGCGAGCTGCCAGGTGAAGATCCGCAGTCCGACCCCGATCTGGGGGGCCGCGAGCCCCACGCCGCGGGCCCGGTCCATCGTCTCGAACATGTCGGCGACGACGGCGCGGACCTCGTCGTCGAGCACATCGACGGGCTGGGCCCGGCGATGGAGCACGGGCTCACCGGTGATGACGACGGGGCGGACGGCCATGGCTGGGATTCTCTCAGAGGCGGGGCGGACGGCCCACGCCGTCCCACGGCGCCCGGGGGCGACGGGCCACCGGATGGTGAATACCCCTGGCGCCGGGGGGTCGGACGCGCCAGAGTTGATCCGCCTGGTCGGCCCGGCCGGCCCGGCATCCCTGACCCCGAGAGAGAGGAGAGCCACATGGGACTGTTGGACAGCGCCAAGGAGAAGGCTGAGCAGCTCATGAAGGACAACCCGGACAAGGTCGAGGAGCTGAGCGACCAGGCCATCGACAAGGTGGGCGACGCGATCGACTCCGCGACCGGCGGGAAGTTCACCGACGCCATCGACACGGCCAAGACCAAGGCCGACGAGGCGATCGGCGAGGGCTGAGCCCTCCGACGACGCGCGGAAGGCCCCGACCCCGGTGGGTCGGGGCCTTCTGTCGTCCGGCCCGAGGGTGTGACCGGACCGGTGGCGGTCGGTGCCATCGGGTCTCAGCGGGCCATCGGGCCTCAGCAGCCTTCAGGTCTCAGCGGGCCATCGGGGCCTCACCCCGTGCGGCGACGGCGGCCGCCGATGAGCACGAGGGCGACGCCGAGGACGAGGAGGCCGGCCCCCATCCCCCCGAGCCGGGCCAGGTCGGCCCCGGTGTACGCGAGCGGCCCGGTCCCGGTGGCGGGAACGTCGACGGTCGCGGTGTTGGACAGCGTGACCCCCGCCGTGTCGGTGACCCGGTAGGTCACCACGGCGGTGCCGGTGAACCCGGCGGCGGGGGTGAAGACGACCTTGCCGTCGACGACCGCCCAGTGTCCCTGGCCGGGCACCGTCAGCTCGCTGACGCAGGCGGGGTCGCCGGTCCCGGCGCCGGCGACAGATCCGGCGGATGGGACGAGGCAGAGGCTGGTGGCGTCCCAGGTCGCGTCCTCGCTGGGCCGGTCGTTGCGCAGCGTGTCGAGGGTGACCGGCTGGCTGGGCCTGGTCCGGGTCGCGTCCGGGGCGGTGTAGGCATCCGCCGGCGCCTGGACCGTCACCGACACGACGGCGGTGCTCGTCGTGCCGTTGTCGTCGGCGACCCGGTAGGTCACCGGCGTCACCGCGCCGTGGAAGCCACTGACCGGCTCGAACCGGACGGTGCCGTCGGGACGGACCGTGAGCGTCCCCTCTCCGGTGATGGTCACGCTCGTCCGGTCGAGGCCGTCGGCGGGGTCGATGAGCTGGACCGTGCCCGGGTCGAGGGGGGCGCTGGCCGCCCCGGCGACGTCGTTGGCGAGGACGGCCACGGTGACCGGCCTGAGATAGGGCGTCGTGGCGGCGTCGTCGTGCGCGACCGGCGTGACCGCGGTGACGGTCACGACGACGGTGGCCGCCGCCGTGTCACCGAAGCTGTCGGTGAAGCGGTAGCCGACCCGTGTCGTCTCGCCGACGAACGCGGCCTCCGGGGCGAAGGTCACGGTGCCGTCGTCGTGGACGGTGTAGGTCCCCTCGCCCGGGAGCTCGAGCCGGTCGAGAGCGTCTCCGGTCACCGGGTCGAGGAGCACGAGGGAGGTGTGGTCGAGCGTGGCGCCGGTCCCCGGTACGTCGTCGGCGAGGAGGTCGACGATGACGGGGAGGTGCTGGGGGGTCGTCGCGGCGACGTCGAGGGCGACCGGCGGGGCTCCGACATCGATCCGGATGGCGGCCACGCTGCTCGTCCCGTTGCCGTCGGCGACCCGGTACCTCACCTGGGTCGTGGCCCCGTGGAACCCGGCGGCGGGGGTGAAGACGACCGACCCGTCGGGCTGGACGGCATACGTCCCCTCGCCCTGGACCGTCAGCGTTGCCGCCGGCGACCCGTCAGCGGGGTCGAGCAGCGTCACGGAGCCGGCGTCGAGCGGCGCGGAGGGGTCCCCCGCGACGTCGTTGTCGAGGACCGGGACCGTCACCGGCTGGTCGTGGCGGGTCGAGGCCGAGTCGTCGACCGCCCGAGGGGTCACCGCTGTCACGGTGACGGCGATCGTCGCGGTGGCCGTGTTGCCGTCGCTGTCGGTGACGCGGTAGGTCACCGGCGTCGCGTCACCGGTGAAGGTCCTCGAGGGCACGAAGGTCACCGTTCCGGACGGGTGGACCGTGTAGGTCCCCTCGCCGGGGACGTCGAGAACGGTCGTGTCGGCCGCGTCGGTGGGGTCGATCAGGACGACGGCGTCCTGGCCGAATGCCGCGCCGGCGCCCGCGGAGTCGTTGGCGAGCGGGTGGACGGTCACGCTCGTGTTCTGCAGCGTCCCGGCCCGGTCAGCGGCGGCGACGGGGGCGTCGCCCACGACGACCTGCAGGGTCGCGGTGACCCGTGTCCCGTTGGTGTCGGCCACCCGGTAGGTCACGGCGGACGTCACCCCCTGGAACGACGGGTCGGGGACGAAGGTCACCGAGCCCGAGGCCACGGTGTAGCTGCCCTCCCCGGGCACGGTCAGCGACGTGCCGTACGTGGAGTCCGCGGGGTCGCGCAGCCGGACGCTCGAGGCGTCGAGGGGGGCGCTCGGAGCGCCCTCGGCGTCGTTGTCGAGCACCGCGACGGTCACCGGGTGGTGGAACGGGGTCGTCGCGGTGTCGTTCGTCGCGACCGGCGTGACCGGCGTGACGGTGACCCGCAGGGTGGACTGCGCCTCGAGACCGTCGCTGTCGGTGACGCGGTAACCGACGACGAGGTCGCCCGTGACCGCGGGCGCCGGGTCGACGGTGACCGAGCCGTCGGCGCCGACCGTGACGGTGCCGTCGGCGGTGGTCACCGTCGTGACATAGCTGCCGTCACTGGGGTCGAGGAGGCGGACCGAGGACGGGACGAGGATGGCATCGGTCCCCGGCACGTCGTTGTCGAGCACGTCGACCGTGACGGTGACGTGCTGCGCGGTGGTCGCGTCGTCGGGCAGGGCGACCGGAGCCGCGCCGACGCCGATGATGATCCGGGCCGTGGCCGTCGTCCCGTTCGCATCGGCGACGCGGTAGTCCACCGGGCTCGCCGCACCCTCGTAGCCGGGCTCGGGGGTGTAGGTCACCGCCCCGTCCGCCTGGACGGCGTAGGTGCCCTGGCCCGCGACGACCAGCGAGGTGACGGCGGAGTCGTCGGCGGGGTCGAGGAGGACGACGCTGCCGGGGTCGAGCGGGGCCGACGGGTCGCCCGCGGTGTCGTTGGCGAGGACCTCGAGCGTGACCGGTCGACCCGATGGAGTGTGAGCCGTGTCGTCGGCGGCGACGGGCACGACGGCCGTCACGGTGACGGACACGGTGGCGGTCGCCGTCTGCCCCAGCTCGTCGCTCACCTGGTAGGCGACCGTGGCATCGCCGACGAAGCCGACGTCCGGCTCGAAGTCGACGGAACCGTCCGGCGCCACGGTGAAGGTGCCCTCACCGGCGAGGGTCACCGTCGTGACCGGCACCGAGTCGACGGGGTCGAGGAGGCGGACCGTGCTCGGGGGCAGGGTGGCGCCGACGCCGGCGACGTCGTTGGCCAGCACCTCGACGGTGACAGGCACGTGCTGGGGGGTCGTCTCCGAGTCGGGCTGTGCGGTGGGCGGGGCGGGCATCGCGACGGTCACCGTCACCGACGCTGTCGCGGTCGAGCCGTTGTGGTCGGCGACCCGGTAGGTGACGGGGGTGGCGGCGCCGGTGAACCCGCTCTCGGGGGTGAAGGTCACGCTCCCGTCACCGTTGGCCACGTAGGAGCCCTGTCCCGCGACGGTCACCGTCGACCGGTAGGTCGAGGTGGAGGGGTCGAGGAGGAGCACCGAGGACGGGTCCAGCGGCGCCGACGCCGCGCCTGGCTGATCGTTGCCGAGGACGTCGATGTCGAGCGGGGCGGCATACGGGGTCGTGGGGAAGTCGTTCGTCGCGACCGGGGTGATGCCGACGACCGTCACCGTGATGGTCGAGGTCGCCCGCTGGTTGGCCGAGTCGTCGAAGCGGTAGGTGACCGGGCTGGCCTGCCCCGAGAAGGTCGCGACCGGGTCGAAGGTGACGGTGCCGTCGAGGTTGGCCGTGTAGGAGCCCTCACCGACGACGGTCACCGTCGCATGGAACTTCCCGTCGGCCGCATCGAGGAGGCGCAGCGACCCGCGCTCGAAGGAGACGTCGGGCGCGAACGTGTCGTTGTCGAGCGGGGAGACGGTCACGCTGACGTTCTGCGGGGTGGTGGCCAGGTCGGGGGTCGCCGACGGCGCGGGGGGCAGACCGACGACGACGCGGATGGTCGCCGTGGCGGGCGTGCCGTTGGCGTCCTCGACGGTGTAGCGCACCGCCGTGACCGACCCGAAGAAGCCCGGGACCGGGGCGAACGTCACCGAGCCGTCGGGCTGGACGGCATACGCACCCTGGCCGGCGAGGGTCAGGGTCGTCACCGGCACACCGCTGGCCGGGTCGAGCAGCTGGACCGACGAGGCGTCCAGCGGCGCCGTCGCGGCACCCTCGGAGTCGTTGGCGAGGACACTCACCGCGACGGGTGTCTCGTAGGGGGTGCTCGCCGCGTCGTCGAGGGCGATCGGGACCACCGCGGCCACGACGACGCTGATCGTCGCGCTCGAGGTGCGCCCGGCGTCGTCCGAGATGCGGTAGTCGACGTGTCCCGTGCCCGAGAAGCCCGGGTCCGGGGTGAAGGTCACGGTCCCGTCGCTCTGGGCCGCGTAGCGCCCCTCGCCGGGCACGACCACCGAGCTCGAGGTGGTTCCGCCGACCGGGTCCACGAGGGTGAGCGAACCGGTGACCAGGGCGGCGGCCGGGTCGGTCGAGTCGTTGCCCAGGGGGTGGACGGTCGCCGTGACGCCCTCGGCGGTCGAGACCGTGTCGTCCAGCGCGACGAGCGCCTCGGGCGCCGTCACGGTGACGCTGAGGGTCGCCGTCCCGGTCGTCCCGTTCGCGTCGGCGACCCGGTACGTCACGGGCGTGGCCGGTCCGTGGAAGGCCCGGTCGGGCGTGAAGGTCACGGTCCCGTCCGTCGCGACGGCGTAGCTCCCCTCGCCCGGGACGCTCAGGGACGTGACCGCGCCGGAGTCGGCCGGGTCGACGAGCGTCAGCGTGCCGGCGACGAGTGGCGCCGACGAGGCGCCCGGGTGGTCGTCGGCGAGGACGTCGACGGTCACGGCGGTGCGGAACGGTGTGGTGGGAGCGTCGTCGGTGACGATCGGGACGACCGGGGTGACGGTCACGGTCAGCGTCGACCCCGCGACCTCCTCGTCGGTGTCGGTCGCCTCGTAGGTCACCGGGGTCGCCGTCCCGCTGAACCCGGGCTCGGGGTCGAAGGTCACCGAGCCGTCGGCACCGACCGTGTAGCTGCCCTCGCCCTCGACGACGAGCGAGGTCCGGTATGCCGCGTCCGCCGGGTCCAGGAGCCGCACCGAGTGCGGGTCGAAGGACTCGTGGCCGCCCGGGACGTCGTTGTCGAGCACGGGGACCGTGACGGTGACGTTCTGCAGCGTCGTCACCGCGTCGGCGTGGGCGACCGGCGGGGCGCCGACCGTGACCGTGAGGGCTGCGGAGACGAGCGTGCCGTTGGCGTCGGCGACGACGTAGTGGACGCTGGAGTCCCCGACGAAGCCCGGCTGCGGCGTGAACGCGACCGCTCCCCCGGGCTGGACGGCATACGTCCCTTCACCGGCCACCGTCACCGTGGCCCGGTGTGTGCCGTCTGCCGGGTCGATGACGGCGACCGAGGACGGGTCGAGGGGCGCGGAGACGTCACCGGCGCGGTCGTTGGCCAGGACGTCGACCGTGACGGCGCGCCCGGCGGGGGTGACGATGTCGTCGTCCACGGCGGTCGGGACGACCGGGGTGACCTCGACCGCCACCGTCGAGCTGGCCGACTTCCCGTCGGTGTCGGTGGCCCGGTAGGTCACCGGGGTCGTCGTGCCGGTGAAGGACGCGAGCGGGTCGAAGCCGACCGTGCCGTCGGGGTTGACGGTGAGCGTCCCCTGGTCGGGCAGCGAGACGGACGAGGTGTAGGTGCCGGTGCCGGGGTCGAGCAGGACGATGCTCGAGACGTCGAAGGTCGCATCCGTCCCGGGGGTGTCGTTGGAGAGGATGTCGACGTCGACGTGGACGTTCTGCAGGGTGAGGCCGGTGTCCGGTCCGGCGAGGGGCGGGTCGCCGACCCCGACGGCGACGGTCGCCGTGGCCCGGGTCCCGTTGGTGTCGCGGACCACGTAGCCGATCGCGGCGCGGCCGGAGAACTCGGCCACCGGTTCGAGCTGGACCGTCCCTGCCGGGAGGACCGACCAGGTGCCGACGCCCGGCACCGTGAGGCTCGAGTGCTCCGTCCCGTCGTCGGGGTCGATGAGGGCCACGGTGGCGGGGTCGAGCGGGGCGCTCGCCGCACCGGGCGTGTCGTTGGGCAGGACCGCCACGGTGACCGGGATGCCGATCGGCGTCGTCGTGGCGTCGTTGCGGGCGATCGGGGTGATCGGGGTGACGGTGGCCGTGATCGTCGACGTCACGGTCCGGCCGGCGCTGTCGGTCACTCGGTAGGGCACGGGGGTAGCGGTGCCGGTGAACCCCGGCTCGGGGTCGACGGTGACCGTGCCGTCGGCGTTGACGGTGTAGGTCGCCTCGCCCGGCACGGCGACGAAGGCGGTGTCGGTCGGGTCACCCGGGGCGCGCAGCCGGAGGCTGGCGGGCAGCACCGAGACGGCCGGGTCCGTCGTGTCGTTGGCCACCGGGCTCAGGGTGACCGTGACGTTCTGCGGCGTCGTGACCGTGTCGGGGTGAGCCACGGTGGCCGGCGGCTCGGTGACCGTCACCCTCAGGACGGCCGTCGCGGTCGTCCCGTTGGCGTCGGTGATCCGGTAGGTCACGGCGTCGACGGCCCCGAAGAAGCCCGCGACCGGCGTGAAGGTCACCGTTCCCCCGGACCCGACCGCGAAGGTGCCCTGGCCCGTCACGGTCGCCGTCGACCCGAAGCCCGGGCCGCTCGGGTCGCGAAGCACGAGGCTCGCCGGGTCGACCGGCGCCGAGGTCGCTCCGGCGCTGTCGTTGGCCAGCGGGCTGAGCGTGACGGCGTTCTGGTATGCCGTCGTCGCCCCGTCGTCACGAGCGGTCGGGACGATGGGCGTCACCGTCACGGTGATCGTCGACGTCACGGTGCGGCCGGCGTCGTCGCTGACCCGGTAGCCCACGGGCGTCGCCGTGCCGGTGAAGGCGGCCACCGGGTCGAAGGTGACCGAGCCGTCGGCCCCGACGGTGTAGGTGCCCTCGCCGGCCACCGTGATGGCCGCCTGGTACGTCCCCGTGGCGGGGTCGCGGACGGCCACGGTGGACGGGAGGAAGGCGGCCTTGGCATCCGTCGTGTCGTTCGCCAGGGGGTGGACCGCGACCGTGACGTTCTGTGGCGTGGTGGCGGTGTCGGGGTTCGCCGTCGCGGCACCCGGCGCGGACACCGTGACGGCGAGGGTGGCCGTGTCGGTCGTCCCGTTGGTGTCGGCCACCCGGTAGGTGACCGGGGTCGTCGACCCGGAGAAGCCCACCCCGGGAGTGAAGGTGACCGAGCCGCCGGCCTGGACGGCATACGTGCCCTGGCCGGTCACGCTGAGCGAGGTCCCGTAGCTGCCGGTGCCGGGGTTGAGGAGGCGGACCGACGTGGGGTCCAGGGGGGCGCTCGTCGCGCCCGCGACGTCGTTGCCGAGGACCGGTACCGTCACGGCCGTGCGGTAGGCCGTGGACGCCTGGTCGTTGACGGCGTCCGGGGTGATCGCGGTGACGGTGACGGTGAGGGTCGAGCGCGACGTCTGGCCCTGGTCGTTGCCGATGCGGTAGGTGAGCGCGGTCGCCGGCCCGGTGAATGCGGGCAGCGGGTCGAACGTCACCGTCCCATCCGTGTTCGCGGTATAGGTCCCCTGCCCGGCGATCGTCACGACGGCCTTGTAGGTCCCGTCGCCGGGGTCGTAGAGGGACAGGCTCGACGGGACGAGCGTCGTGAGAGGGCCGGCGCTGTCGTTGGCCAGGACCGGGACGGTCGTCGTGACGTTCTGGGGGGTGCTGGCCGTGTCGGGGGCCGTCGTCGGCGGCGTGGGCGCGACGATCTGGAGGGCGTAGTCCTCGATCTCGCCGGAGTCCGAGGCGCCGGTCGGGCTCTGCGTCTGCGTGGTGTTGTAGCCGATCCGGAACCGCGCGTAGCTCGTCCCGGCGACGAGCCCGGTCAGGCCCGTCCAGCTCAAGGTGGCCGACCGCTGGCCCGGGGTGACCTGCTGGCAGGACCGTTCGGCGGTGTCGAAGAGGTGGTTGCGGTCGAAGTCGACCCACCCGCACAGCTGCCCGGCCGCAGCGGCCGTGAGCGAGACCGTCGTGGAGTAGCTCGTGGCCGTCGTGAGCAGGTCGGCCGGGGAGGCGCCGTCGTCGCTGTCGCCCGCGGCGCTCGCGCCGGCGTTGGGGCTCGTCGTCGCGTTGACCGTTGTGGCGGCGTCCTCGGTCACGGCCGAGCCGAGCATGATCGTGCTGATGGCGGCCCGGGCCGCGTTCCCCGCGTCGTAGGAGGTCGGGGCGTCGCCGTAGTCGTCGGGCACCGTGACGAGGACGCTGACTCCGTCGGCCGCGGTGGTCTGGTTGTTGGGCGCCGCCACGTGGGCGTTCTGTGTGTAGACGGCCGAGACGGCGAAGGTGAGGCTCGTCGTCGTCCCGTTGACCCGCACCGAGCCGCAGCCCGCCACCGCCGCCGCGGAGGCGGGGTAGGACTTGCCGTCGGTCCCCACCATCGTGAAGTCCGTCGAGGTGCAGGTCGGCGAGGTGTCGGGGTTGGCGGTGGTGACGGTGGTGCCGCCGGTGACGGCGAGGTTCCCCCCGGCGTTGGCCTTGGTGAGGGTCAGGCCGGCCGTCGTCAGGGTGAAGACGCTGTGCAGCTCGGAGAGCGCGGCGAAGCTGCCGAAGGCGGTGGAGCCGGTCGCTCCGCCGATGCCGGCGAAGTGCACCGTCGGGTTGGTCACGGGCCGCGAGAAGGTCACCGTCAGCGTGCCCAGGCCCGAGCAGGCTCCGGTGCTGGGGCAGGTCCCCGTGCCGACGATGACGTCCTGCGCCGGTGTCGACGTGGCGAGGTCGGGGTTGTGCTGGCCGCTCGCCCAGCCGCGGGCGCCGATCGTCGTCGCCGTGCCGAGCGTCGTAGCTCCGGCGGCCGTGAAGGTCTGGGTCAGGCCGGAGCCGGCCATCGTCCCCACACCGGCCGTGAAGGCAGCGGTCGGCGCCTCGTAGGCCAGGGCGGCGGGCGCCATGACCAGGGCGGCCACGGTGGCCACCACGAGGGCGGACACCCGGCGGGGGATGTGTCCGGTCACGACCCGTCCTGACTCCGGCCCCGGCGGGGTGTGCCGGGGTCACCTAGGGGCTGTTATCCGCCTATCGGTACGGGAGAACCCCCGGTCCTCGACCGTTCGGGTGGGAGTGGTCGGCCGTTCGGACGACACGCGACCGCCCTGGGCCCCCAGGGAGGTAAGGTCCGCCTTCGCCCGGGCGGAAGCGGTTACCCCGCCGCGCAGGCCCCCGGTGCTGCGGGTACTGCCGCCGCCGGTCGCCCGACGCGGGGGAGGCCGAGGCTCACGGCCGGCCGGCCGGGCACGGCAGCGGTCGCGAGGGCGGCCCAGGCGTCGCCCCCCGGCGTCCGCCGGACGGCATACGCCCCGCCGGTGCGGGCCGAGTCGGCCACGAGGTGGTGCGGGGCCCCGTAGGTGACCCCGACTGTGACGAGGTCGCCCGGCCGCGGGACCTCGCCCCCCTGCGGGACGGAGAAGTGGACGAGCCGGTTGTCGCGGGCCCGGCCGCTCATCCGGGCGGTCTCGCCGTCCTTGCGCCCCTCACCAGGGGCGACGAGGACCTCGACCTCACGGCCCTCGAGCGCCCGGTTGCCGGCCCAGGAGAGGTCCTCCTGCAGGGCGATGAGCCGGTCGAACCGCTCCTGGACCACCGCCTTGGGCAGCTGGCCGGGCATCGTCGCCGCCGGCGTCCCCGGCCGTGGCGAGTACTGGAACGTGAAGGCACTGGAGAAGCGGGCCTGCTCGACGACGGCGAGGGTCTGCTCGAAGTCGGCATCGCTCTCGCCGGGGAAGCCGACGATGAGGTCGGTCGTGATGGCCGCGTCCGGCATCCGCTCGCGGACCCGGTCGATGAGGGCGAGGAAGCGTGAGGACCGGTAGGAGCGCCGCATCGCCGCCAGCACCGTGTCCGAGCCGGACTGCAGGGGCATGTGCAGGCTGGGCATGACGTTGGGGATCTCGGCCATCGCGTCGATGACGTCGTCGGTGAAGGCCGCCGGATGCGGGCTGGTGAACCTCACCCGCTCCAGGCCCGGGACCTGCCCGCAGGCCCGCAGCAGCCGGCCGAAGGCGAGCCGGTCGCCGAAGCCCACGCCGTAGGTGTTGACGTTCTGGCCGAGAAGGGTGATCTCGACGACGCCCTGGGCCACGAGCGCCTCGACCTCGGCGAGGACGTCGCCGGGCCGGCGGTCCAGCTCGGGGCCGCGCAGGCTGGGGACGATGCAGAACGTGCAGGTGTTGTTGCAGCCCACGGAGATCGACACCCACGCGCTGTAGGCCGACTCACGCCGGGTCGGCAGCGTCGAGGGGAAGGTCTGCAGGGCCTCGACGATCTCGACCTCGGCGCGTGCGTTGTGCCTGGCCCGGTCGAGCAGGGCCGGTAGCGAGCCGATGTTGTGCGTCCCGAAGACGACGTCGACCCAGGGCGCCCGGTCGACGATCGTGGCGCGGTCCTTCTGGGCCAGACAGCCGCCCACCGCGATCTGGAGGTCCGGGTTGGCCGTCTTGGCCGGCCGCAGCTGGCCCAGGTTGCCGTAGAGCTTGTTGTCGGCGTTCTCCCGCACCGCACACGTGTTGAAGACGACGACGTCGGCGGTGGCGGGGCGCTCCGGCTCGGGCACGCTGGCCAGGTCGACGTACCCGGCGGTCTCGAGGAGACCGGCGAGCCGCTCGGAGTCGTGGACGTTCATCTGGCACCCGTGGGTCCGGATCTCGTAGGTCCGCGCGGGAGCGGCCGCGGTCCTGCGGCCGGTGACGGCGGGGTCCGAGGCGGGTGGCGTGAGGTCGGTGGGCTGGGTCATGGCACCGTCCAGGGTAAGCGAGCCGACGGCATACCGGAGCCGCGGTCACCCCCCACCCCGGCGACGGACCGCACGGCGGTTCGCCGGCGCGCTCGGCCGGCACTCGCGTCACACTGCGGTGGTGACCTCCTCGCGTGCCCGGGCCCGCCTGGCGGTGCTCGTCATCGTCGTCCTCGCGGCGGCCTCCATGGTGACGGTGCTCCTGCCCCTGCTCCCACCCCGGCAGACCGCCGCCGTGCCCCTGCCCGCCCCCTCGGCCTCCCCCGAGACGGTCGTGCGGACCTACCTGGCGGCCCTCAACGCCCACGACTGCACGACGGCGACCGAGCTGTGGGCCGGTGACCAGCGCGACATCGCGGGCTCGTGGTGCACCGGGGTGGCCGAGCTGACCGGCATCAGCCTCGGCGCGCCGAGCACCGAGCCGCCCGGGAACTCGAGCAACCACCCGGACCAGAGCGTCACCGAGGTGCCGGTCACCTTCGACCTGCGCTGGCGGCGCTGGCACGGCGACCCGAGCCTGCCGGAGGGCAGGACGACCTGGGGCTACCTGCTCGCCCAGGACGCGCAGACCTCCGCCTGGCGGATCGTCGACAACGGGACCGGGTGAGCCGGCAGCCCACCCGTGGAGCGTGTCCCGTCGGCCGCCGACGCCTGAGCCGCCGCCCCCTACGACATGGTCGACGACGCCGGGTCAGGCCAGGCGGGTGAAGGTCACCTCGACGTCGAGGTGAGCCACCCCGCGCCCGGAGTAGACGCCCTTGAAGGGCGGCACGTCCTCGTAGTCGCGGCCACGGGCGACGACGACGTGCTCCAGGCCCACGGGGGTGCCGTTGGTCGGGTCGACCGGGAGCCACGTGGCGTCCCAGAACTCGACCCACGCATGGCTCTGGCCCGAGCTCGTCTCGCCGACCTCGCTCCCCCGCTTCGGCGCCAGGTAGCCCGAGACGTAGCGCGCCGGGATCCCCAGGCTGCGCAGCGCACCGACCGTGATGTGTGCGAAGTCCTGGCACACCCCGCGTCGCTCGGTCCAGGCCTCCTCGCCGCTGCTGTGCACACCGGTCACGCCGGTCTCGTACCTCATCCGCTCGCGCACCCGCTCGCTCAGCTCGTATGCCGCCTCGCGCGGCGTCCTCAGCCCCCGCACCGACGCGGCGAGGTCGTCGATCCCGGCGCCGGGGCGGGTCCGCGACGAGACCATGAGCCACTCAAAGCTGCGGTCGCGCAGCGCCTCGTCGTCGAGGGCGGCCCACCCGAGCGAGTCGGGCGGCGGGGCGACCTCGGTGCGCTCGACGGTACTGATCGCCTCGACGTCGAGGTGGTCGTGCTCCGAGAGCGACTCCATCGCCGTGACGTGGGTCCCCCAGTGGTCGCGGTAGACGTTGCTCCACGTGAGCGGCCGGATCCGGATCCGGTTCTCGAGCGTGGTCTGGCCGGCCTCGTTGGGAGGGGTCATCCGCAGCTCGTTGTGCGCCGCCCGGACGGGGGCGTCGTAGGCGAGCGACGTGGTGTGGACGATGCGGTACCGGCGCACGGTCACACCAGCTCCTCGGTCCAGGTCGGCATCGGCCCGGACTGGAAGTACTTCGCGGTGATGGCGTCGGACGCGGCGGTGACGGCGCGCTGGACGCGCAGCATCTGGGCCGGCAGCTCGGCGATGATCTCGGAGGTCGAGCGGTACTCCAACGACGTGCGGATCCGGCCCAGCTGGCGCCGCGCCTCGTCCGACACCCCGATCCGCGGTGCCTCCGGTGAGAGGTCGGTCAGCCGCCGCTCGGCCTCGGTGAGCGCGAAGAAGACCGACCGCGGGAACTCCCGGTCCAGGACGAGGAAGGCGGCGGCCCGCTCGTCGCTGAGCAGCCCCCGCTGGCTGCGCATGAACGCCTGCTGCGCCCCACAGCTGCTGAGGACGGTCGCCCACGGCGGACCGCCCCGGGGCAGCCCACCGGTCGCGACGAGCCGGGCCGTCATGTCGGCCCGCTCGAGGGAACGGCCGAGGACGAGGAAGTTCCACGCGTCGTCATGGCTCATCGTCGAGTCCGCGATCCCGCTGACGAGTGCCGCCCGCTCGCGGACCCAGGACAGGTGCCGGTCCGTGACCGCCGAGCGGCCCATCCCCTGCCAGCGGTGCCAGGTCGTGTTGATGCCCTCCCACAGCTCGGTCGAGAGGGTCTCCCTGGCGCGACGGGCGTTCTCCCGGGCCGCGAACCAGGCGCCGCTGATCGAGCTCGTGTGGCCCCGGTCGAAGACGAGGCTCGACCCCAGCGCGGCGTAGGAGACCGGCTCGGCGACCGGCATACCCATGATCACCGACAGGACGGTCCTCGACGCGGCGGCCTCGTCGGCGCCCGGGTCCTCGAGGAGCTGCAGTCTCGTGACGTCGACGATGCGGGCGGTCCCGTCGGCCCGCTCGACGTAGCGCCCGATCCAGAAGAGCGACTCCGCGATGCGACTCAGCACGGCGAGCCCCCCGCGCTGCGTGGCGCGTCGGCCGGTCGCAGCTGCTGCTGTTGCTGCTGCTGCTCGCGGATGGAGTCCTCGTGCGACGCGGTGGGGGCCGTCATGACGACGACCTCGCGCATGTCGCGGGCCGAGGGCGGTGGGGCCTGGGCCGGGCGCCCCTTGCCGGCGAGGACCCAGGTGTCCTTGGAGCCACCGCCCTGCGAGGAGTTCACGACGAGCTCGCCCTCGGGCAGAGCCACCCGGGTGAGCCCACCCGGCAGCACCCGGACCCGGTCGCCGTCGTTGACGGCGAAGGGGCGCAGGTCGACGTGGCGGGGGGCGAGCCGTCCCTCGATGAGGGTCGGGACCGTCGAGAGCTGGACGACCGGCTGGGCGATCCACCCTCGCGGGTCCTCCCGCAACCGGCGACGCACCTGGTCCAAGGTGGCGCCGTCGGAGCGGGACCCGATGACCAGGCCCTTGCCGCCCGAGCCGTCGACCGGCTTGACGACCATCTCCTCGAGATGGGACAGGACGTGGTCGAGGGCCGCGGGCTCGTTGCACCGGTAGGTGTCGACGTTGGGCAGGATGGGGTCCTCGTCGAGGTAGAACCGGATGAGCTCGGGCAGGTAGGAGTAGATGAGCTTGTCGTCGGCCACGCCGTTGCCGACCGCGTTGGCGACCGTGACCCGACCCGCCCGCATCGCCGAGACGAGCCCCGCGCACCCGAGGACGGAGTCCCCCCGGAAGTGCACCGGGTCGAGGAACTCATCGTCGACCCGGCGGTAGATGACGTCGACGGGGCGGTCCCCCTGCGTGGTCCGCATCCGGACCTGCCCACCGGAGCAGACCAGGTCGCGACCCTCCACGAGCTCGACGCCCATCATCCGCGCGAGGAGGGCGTGCTCGAAGTAGGCGCTGTTGAAGACCCCCGGGGTGAGGACGACGACGGTCGGGTCGCTCGTCCCGTCCGGAGCCGCGGCGCGCAGGGCGGACAGCAACATCCGCGGGTAGTCGCGCACCGGCCGGATCCGCATCGTCGCAAAGGCCTCGGGGAAGACGTTGGCCATCGCCCGTCGGTTCGCGATGACGTAGCTGACCCCCGACGGCACCCGGACGTTGTCCTCGAGCACCCGGAAGTCGCCCCGCTCGTCGCGGATGAGATCGACGCCCGCGACGTGGACGCGAACGCCGTTCGCCGGCCGGATGCCGGCGACGGCCCGGTGGTAGTGCGTCGAGGAGGCGATGAGCCGCCAGGGGATCACTCCTTCGTAGACCGCCCGGGGGACGTCCCCCTCGCGGGTGTAGATGTCGTCGAGGAAGGCCTCGAGGGCGGTCACCCGCTGGGTGACCCCTGCCTCGATGACGTCCCACTCATGGGCGGAGAGGACGCGGGGCACGGCGTCGAGCGGGAACGGCTGCTCCTCCCCGGCGTGGTCGAAGGTGACGCCCTGGTCGAGGTAGCTGCGGGCAAGGGTGTCGGCCCGCTCGCGCATGCTCGTCGCGGTCATCGAGCGCAGCGTGTGGTGGACCGCCTTGTACGGCGTGCGGGGCGTGCCGTCGGGCCGGAGCATCTCGTCCCAGGCCGCGTCGGGAACGTAGCCCTCGAAGAGGCCTGACGGCTCCGGCTCGGCGTCCACCCGCCGCACGCTAGGACCCCGCGGTGTCGGCACCGTCACCCCCGTGTGACGGGCGTGTTTCGGGTCGCTCGTCGAGCCGGGCCCGGGGCCGGTACCGTCGGGACCACCCGGCGGACCCGGCGGGCGTCGACGACGACGGAGACGAAGGACAGTCCGTGCGAACCCTGCTCAACCTCATCTGGCTGCTCTTCGGCGGGATCTGGCTCGCCGCCGGGTATGCCGTCGCGGGAGTGCTCCTGTGCGTGCTCATCGTGACCATCCCCTTCGGGGTCGCCGCCTTCCGGATGGCGTCCTACGCGCTGTGGCCGTTCGGTCGTGCGGTGGTCCGCGCCCCGGGCGCGGGGGCGGCGTCGGTGCTCGGCAACGTCCTGTGGTCCGTCCTCGCCGGCTGGTGGCTCGCTCTCGGGCACCTGCTCACCGCGGTGGCCCAGGCCCTGACGATCATCGGCATACCGCTGGCCGTCGCCAACCTCAAGCTGCTTCCGGTCTCGATCAGCCCCTTCGGCACCGAGATCGTCCGCAGCGACACGCTGCCGCCCGGGCAGCGGCCGCTCCACGCGATCTGAGGCGGCGCGACGGCCGGTCCGCCAGCCAGGTCAGTCGCGCCGATGCTCCGGGGAGTCCGCGACCGCGTCGCGGATGACCCGCAACGAGAGCTCGGAGGAGTAGCCCTTGCGGGCGAGCATCCCCGCCAGCCGACGGGTCTGGACCACGACGTCGAGACCGTGGAGCTGACGCAGCCGCTTGTCGACGAGGCGGCGCGCCGTCTCCTCCTCGGTGGCGTCGTCGACCGCAGCCAGCGCCTCGCGTGCGGTCTCGTCATCGACGCCCTTGGCCCGCAGCTCACGGGCCATCGCCGCGCGGGCCAGGCCGCGGCCGGCCTGGGTGGACCGCACGACGCCGTCGGCGTAGGCCACGTCGTCGACGAGCCCGACCTCCTGCATCCGGTCCAGGACCGCCGCCGCCACCTCAGCGGCGCAACCGCGGCGGCGCAGCGCGGACTCGAGCTGCGATCGGCTCTTGGCTGAGCCGGTCAGCAGCCGGAGGACGATCTGGCGGGCCACCTCGTGCGGGTCGGGCTCGGGGTCGACGCTCGCCTCGTCGGGGGGCGGAGGAACGAGCCAGAGGCTGCGCTCCCCCGCCCCCCGACCGGCACGGCGGGACGGCGTCATGCTCAGAAGTCGACCGGGACCTCGCCCACGGCGGCGAGCATCGGCTTGTCCACCTGCGGACCGACGCCGAGCTTCTCCTTGATCTTGCGCTCCAGCTCGTCGGCGAGGTCGGGGTTGTCCTTGAGGAACTGGCGGGCGTTCTCCTTGCCCTGTCCGAGCTGGTCCCCGTCGTAGGTGTACCAGGCCCCCGCCTTGCGGACGAAGCCGTGGTCGACGCCCATGTCGATGAGCCCGCCCTCCCGGGAGATGCCCTGGCCGTAGAGGATGTCGAACTCGGCCTGCTTGAACGGCGGCGAGACCTTGTTCTTGACGACCTTGACCCGGGTGCGGTTGCCGACCGGGTCGCTGCCGTCCTTGAGGGTCTCGATGCGGCGGACGTCGAGGCGCACGGAGGCGTAGAACTTCAGCGCCTTGCCGCCCGTCGTCGTCTCGGGCGAGCCGAACATGACGCCGATCTTCTCGCGGAGCTGGTTGATGAAGATGGCCGTCGTCCCCGTCGTGTTGAGGGCACCGGTGATCTTGCGCAGGGCCTGGCTCATCAGCCGGGCCTGGAGGCCGACGTGGCTGTCACCCATCTCGCCCTCGATCTCGGCCCGCGGCACGAGGGCCGCGACGGAGTCGATGACGATGATGTCGATGGCGCCCGAGCGGATGAGCATGTCGGCGATCTCCAGCGCCTGCTCCCCGGTGTCGGGCTGGCTGACGAGGAGGTTGTCGATGTCGACGCCGAGCTTCTTCGCGTACTCGGGGTCGAGGGCGTGCTCGGCGTCGATGAAGGCGGCGATCCCCCCGGCGCGCTGCGCGTTCGCGACGGCGTGGAGGGCGACGGTGGTCTTGCCGCTGGACTCCGGGCCGTAGATCTCGACGATCCGGCCGCGGGGCAGACCCCCGATGCCGAGGGCCACGTCGAGGGCGATCGACCCGGTGGGGATCACCTCGATGGGCGGACGGACGTCGTCGCCGAGGCGCATGACGGCTCCCTTGCCGTGCTGCTTCTCGATCTGTCCCATGACGATGCTGAGAGCCTTGTCCTTGTCGGCCGCAGCGGGAACTGCCATCACACACCTGCCTTCGTCTCGTGTCGCGAACGCGTCCACCGGCGACCGGATCTCGCGGTCGGTCTCGTTGCGATCCTCGGTCAGACGCTAGGTGGCGGCCCCGACATCGGTCCGCAGCTGCCGTCGATCTGTGGACAACCTGATGCCCGGCCCGTCACCTGTGGACGACCCTACCCGAACAGATGTTCGAGCAGCCGGATGCCGCGACACGACACGCCGACCCCCGCGCTCCGGCCCGGGCCGGCCGACCCGATCGGTCGCCCGAGCGGCGGGTCGCCCGACCCGGTGGTCACCAGCCCGCCGTCCCGGGGCCGCCCTTGACCGGACCGACGATCGCGCTCGTCACCCAGCCGCCGTAGAAGCCACCGGGCTGGGGCTCGACGAGCTCCTCGCCGACGTAGCAGGCGTCGACGCGCCCGGCGTACACGGCGACCCGGCCGCGGAGCGCGGCATACGGCCCGGCCGGGTCGAGGTAGCCCCACGCCGCCGCGCGCGCCACGAGGCCGCCACCGACGACGTCGAGGTAGTGCGCCCGCCCCTTCCACTCGCAGACGGAGGAGCCCTCGGCGGGGACGAGGGCACCGTCGAGGAAGCAGGAGGTGGGCAGGTAGTACGTCGGTGGATGGCTGGTCTCCAGGACGCGGTATGCCGGGTCGGGCACCCTGCCCGTGTCGGCGACGGCGACCCCGCCGAGGACCACCCGCAGCCGCGCCGCAACCGGCTCGATGCGGGGTGGCCGGGGGTAGTCCCACACCGACTCCTGACCCGGTCCCGGTTCGAGGCGCCGGGGCCTCACGAGCGCGCCCCGGTCACGACAGGAGCAGCCGCTCGAGGCGGCGGGCAGTGCCGAGGATCCCGAGGAGCCCGAGGACGGCGAGATAGGCCACATGCTGCAGGAGCCCCCACCCCACCTCGCCGAGCATGAGGCCGCGCTCGAGCGCGACGCCGTGGTAGAGCGGCGTGGCCCGGACCAGCCACTGGACGGCTCCGGGGTACGTCGCCAGGGGGTAGAAGGTCGCCGAGAAGAGGAACATCGGCTGGATGGCCAGCGTGACGTAGTCGAAGTCGACCCACGAGCGCATGAAGGTCGTCGCGAACATCCCGACAGCCGCGAACGCGAACCCGATGACGATCGCCGCCGGCACGGCCAGCAGGGCCCACCAGGACCGCACCGACCCGATGAGCACGGCCACGAGCAGGAACGCCGAGGAGTAGAGCCCACCGCGCACCAGCGACCACGAGATCTCGCCCGCCGCGATGTCCCGCGGGCCGAGCGGCGTCGCCAGCATCGAGTCGTAGAGCTTGGCGTACTTGAGCTTGAAGAAGACGTTGTAGGTGCTGTCGAAGACCGCGCCGTTCATCGCCGAGGAGGCGAGCAGGGCGGGGGCGACGAACGAGGCGTAGGCGACGGTGTGGCCGCCGTCGGTCGGGACGGTGCGGACGAGCGCGCCGATGCCGACGCCGAGGCTGAAGAGGTAGAAGACCGGCTCGGCGAAGCCGGTGAGCAGGGCGATCCACCCGTGCCGGAACGCCGTGACGTTCCGCTCGAGGACCCGCCGCGCCAGCCCGGCCCCGGCCGGCATCGGGACCAGGGTCGCGGCGCGCGAGACCCATCCCGGGGGTCGGCCGGGCGAGGACGAGGTGACCGCTGTCATGGCACGAGCCTGCGGCTGAAGACGCGGACCGCGAGCACCCAGCCGACCGCGACGAAGGCGAGGAGGACGACGACGTGGAGGACGACCGGCCACAGGCCGAGCCCACCCACCGACGCCGCCCGCGACAGCTCCACCCCGTGCCAGAGCGGGGTGGCCCACGCGAGCGGCCGCATCCAGCCGGGCAGCTGGGTGACGGGGAAGAACGTCCCCGAGAAGAGCATGAGCGGGGTGACGACGAGCCGGAACAGGATGTTGAAGCCGTTGTCGCCGTTCTGCGTACCCGTGAACGCGAAGATCGGCACGGCGAAGGCCAGTCCCGTGAGCACCCCGACGGGCAGGCACCACAGCGCCGCCCACGACCCGAAGGACCCGAAGAGCGAGGCCACCGCGACGAAGATCGCCGTCCCGAGTCCCAGGTGGGCCGCGACGGTGAGCAGGTGGCCGGCGAGCACCTCGCGGACCCGCAGCGGGGTCGCGAGCATCGCGGCATACATCTTGTTCCACTTGATGTAGCCCATGACCTCGTAGGTGGACTCGCCGACCGCGATCCACATCGCCTGGACGACGACGATGCCGGGAACCACGAAGTGGAGGTAGGTCTGCCCGTCGATGCCGCCGGAGCGCGAGTCGACGAGGGAGCCCAGCCCGAGACCCATCGAGAGCAGGAAGAGCAGCGGCGACAGGAAGCGGCCGATGAGCGACCCCCGCCAGGTGCGCTTGTACTTCGTCGCGAGGAAGCCCACCACCCCGAGCATCGCCTCGGCCGTGGCCAGCCGCGGCCGGGGGCCGGGGGCGAGCCGCGAGGCGGGCGCGGTGAGCGGCCCGGTGCGCGCGTCGAGCGCCATCAGTCCACCAGCGTCCGGCCGGTGAGGTGGAGGAAGACGTCCTCGAGCGTCGAGCGCCGCACGAGGGAGGAGAGCGGCTCGACGCCACGGCTGTGGATCGCCGCCATCGTCGCGTCCCCGTCGTCGGTGTAGACGAGCAGCCGGTCGGGCAGCACCTCGAGGCGCTCGCCGACGCCGCTGACCTGGTCGACGTGCAGGCCGTGGTCGTCGGTGTCGAAGCGCAGCTCGACGACCTCGCGGGTGGAGTACTCCTCGATGAGCGCGCGGGGCGACCCCTCGGCGACGATGCGGCCCCCGTCCATGACGACGAGCCGGTCGCACAGCTGCTCGGCCTCGTCCATGTAGTGCGTCGTGATGACGAGCGTGACGCCCTGGCGCTTGAGCCGGAAGAGACGGTCCCAGAGGATGTGCCGGGCCTGGGGGTCCAGGCCCGTCGTGGGCTCGTCGAGCAGCAGCAGCTCGGGGTTGTTGATGAGCGAGCGGGCGATGGTCAACCGCCGCTTCATGCCCCCGGACAGCGGCTCGACCCGGTCGGAGCGGCGCTCCGTCAGCTGGGCGAAGTCGAGGAGCTCGACCGCACGCTCGCGGACCTCTCGGCGGGTCAGGCCGAAGAAGCGGCCGTAGATCCACAGGTTCTCCTCGACGGTGAGCTCCTCGTCGAGGTTGTCGGTCTGGGGACAGCTGCCGAGCCGGGCCCGGATCGCGGGGCCGTCGGCGGCCGGGTCGAGCCCGAAGATGCGCAGCTCGCCCTCGGTCACCGGCGAGACGGCACCGACCATCCGCATCGTCGAGGACTTGCCCGCACCGTTGGGCCCGAGGAACCCGAAGGCCTCGCCCCGGCGCACCTCGACGTCGATGGCGTCGACCGCCGTGAAGTCCCCGAAGCGCTTGGTCAGCCCCCGGGCGTGCAGCAGGACGTCGTCGCTCACCCGCCCGACGCTACCTCGCGCCCCGGACACGGCTCATCCGGGTTCTCGCGGGATCCGGCCTCCCCCGGTGCCGGTGGCCCCGGGCGACTCAGCGACGACGGGGCGGATGGTCCTTGCCCAGGCGCCGGTCCTCCGGGACGTCCATGTCCTCGCACAGCGCCAGCCAGACCGAGCGGGGCCGCTCGCCCGCCTCGAGCGCCTCGGCCGCGGTCCGGCCCCCGAGCGAGCCGATGACGTGGGTCCGGGCCAGCAGACCGGCATAGCCGGCGCCGAACTCACCCTCCATGAGGGTCCAGAACTCCGACAGGCGCACCGGGGCACTCTACGACCCCGGCGACCCGGCGGGGCGCCGCCCGCGCGTCCACCCGGACCCACCGGCCCTCGTGCGGTGTCGGCCCGCGGTGAGAGGGTGGACCGCGTCATGACACCCAGCTCCGGTATGCCGCCGCAGTCCGCGCCCGACGCGGCCGGCGACATCCTCGACCGCTTCTCGCCCGCGACGGCCGCGTGGTTCCGCGGGAGTTTCTCGGCGCCGACCCAGGCGCAGGCCGGTGCGTGGGAGGCGATCAGCTCGGGGCAGCACACCCTCGTCGTGGCCCCGACCGGCTCGGGCAAGACCCTGTCCGCGTTCCTGTGGGCCCTCGACCGGCTCGCGGCGGCACCACGGCCCGCGGAGCGGATGGGCCGCTGCCGCGTCCTCTACATCTCGCCGATGAAGGCCCTGGCCGTCGACGTCGAGCGCAACCTGCGCTCCCCGCTCGTCGGGATCGGCCACGCGGCGACCCGGCTCGGCCTGCCGGCCCCCGACATCACCGTCGCCGTGCGCTCCGGGGACACCCCCGCCGACCAGCGGCGGGCCTTCGCCCGGACGCCCACCGACGTGCTCATCACGACCCCGGAGTCGCTCTTCCTGCTGCTCACCTCCGCGGCCCGGGAGGCCCTGGGTGGGGTCGAGACGGTCATCGTCGACGAGATCCACGCGCTCGCCGGCACCAAGCGCGGGGCCCACCTGGCCCTCTCGCTCGAGCGGCTCGACGCCCTGCTGCAGCGACCGGCCCAGCGGGTGGGGCTGTCGGCGACGGTGCGCCCCGTCGAGGAGGTCGCCCGCTACCTCGCCGGGGGCCGTCCGGTCGAGGTGGTCCAGCCGCCCTCGACCAAGGCGTGGGACCTGCGCGTCGTCGTCCCCGTGGCCGACATGTCCGAGCTGGGCGAGCCCACCGGTGACCTCAGCGGCGCGGCGTCGGGAGCCGAGCGGCGGTCCTCGATCTGGCCGCATGTCGAGGAGCGCATCGTCGACCTCGTCGCCGGTCATCGCTCGACGCTCGTCTTCACCAACAGCCGCCGGCTCGCCGAGCGGCTCACCGCCCGGCTCAACGAGATCTGGGAGGAGCGCCTCGCGGCCGCCGTGGCCGGCGAGGCTGCCGACGGGTCCGCGGCGGGCGATGCGGCGCGGCGCGCGGCCGCGGCGGCGCTGCGGCATACCCGCGAGGCGGCGCCCCCGCCGGCGGCGGTCATGGCGCAGTCGGGGGCGGGCCACGGCGCTCCGCCCGTGCTGGCCAGGGCGCACCACGGCTCGGTCAGCAAGGAGGCCCGCGCCGAGATCGAGGAGGAGCTGAAGTCCGGACGGCTGCCGGCCGTCGTCGCCACGAGCAGCCTCGAGCTCGGCATCGACATGGGGGCCGTCGACCTCGTCGTCCAGGTCGAGTCGCCGCCCTCGGTGGCCTCGGGTCTGCAGCGCGTCGGGCGCGCCGGGCACCAGGTCGGCGCGGTGAGCCGCGGGGTGCTTTTCCCGAAGTTCCGCGGCGACCTCGTCCAGACGGCCGTCGTCGTCGAGCGGATGAGAGAGGGTGCCATCGAGGCCCTCTCGGTGCCCGCCAACCCCCTCGACGTCCTCGCCCAGCAGATCGTCGCCCTGTGCGCCCTCGACGACTGGAGCGTCGACGACGTCCATGACCTGGTGCGCCGGTCGGCACCCTTCGCCGGGCTGACCCGCGCCGTCCTGGAGTCCGTCCTCGACATGCTCGCCGGCCGCTACCCGAGCGAGGAGTTCGCCGAGCTGCGCCCCCGCCTCGTGTGGGACCGGGTGTCCGACACGCTGACCGGTCGGCGGGGGGCCCAGCGGCTCGCCGTGACCAGCGGCGGGACCATCCCCGACCGCGGCCTGTATGCCGTCTTCCTCGCGACCGGGGACGGCCCCGGTCGCCGGGTCGGCGAGCTCGACGAGGAGATGGTCTACGAGTCCCGGGTCGGCGACCTGTTCACCCTCGGCACCTCGACGTGGCGGATCGAGGACATCACCCACGACAGGGTGCTCGTCACCCCCGCTCCGGGGCTGCCCGGGCGGCTGCCGTTCTGGAAGGGCGACTCCCTCGGCCGGCCCGCCGAGCTCGGTGCCGCCGTCGGGGCGTTCGTGCGCGAGGTGACCGGGCTCGCGCCGGACGCCGCGCGCGAGCGGGTGGCAGCCGCGGGGCTCGACGCCTGGGCGGGCGACAACCTGCTGGGCTACCTCGCGGAGCAGCGCGAGGCCACCGGCCACGTCCCCGACGACCGGACCATCGTCGTCGAGCGGTTCCGCGACGAGCTGGGCGACTGGCGCGTGGCCATCCACAGCCCGTTCGGCGCCCCTGTCCATGCTCCGTGGGCGCTCGCCGTGTCGGCCCGGCTGCGCGAGAGGTTCGGCGTCGACGTCCAGGCCATGCACGGCGACGACGGGATCGTTCTGCGGCTGCCCGACCTCGAGCTCGACGAGGCGGTCCGCGGCGACATCGGGGCCGAGCTCCTCGAGCTGGTGAGCCTCGACCCCGACGACGTGCATCCCCTCGTGACCGACGAGATCGGCGGGTCGGCCGTCTTCGCGGCGCGGTTCCGCGAGTGCGCCGCGCGGGCCCTGCTGCTCCCCCGGCGCCGCCCCGACCGCCGCCAGCCGCTGTGGCAGCAGCGTCAGAGGGCCGCCCAGCTGCTCGAGGTGGCGAGCCAGTACCCGACCTTCCCGATCGTCCTCGAGGCCGTGCGCGAGGTCGTGCAGGACGTGTTCGACGTCCCTGGCCTGACCCACTGATGCGTGACATCGCGGCGCGCCGGGTCCGGCTCGTCGAGGTCGAGAGCCCCCGCCCCAGCCCGTTCGCGCGCTCGCTCCTCTTCGGCTACGTCGCCCAGTTCCTCTACGAGGGGGACAGCCCGCTCGCCGAGCGTCGAGCGGCGGCCCTCTCGCTCGACCCGGCCCTCCTCGCCGAGCTGCTCGGGACCGGCGAGGGCCTGGCCCTGCGCGACCTGCTCGACGCCGACCAGATCGAGCGCACCGCCGCCGAGCTGCAGCGGCTGACGCCCGAGCGGGCCTGCCGCGACGCCGAGGACGTCGCCGACCTGCTCCGCTCGCTCGGACCGCTGCCGACCGACGCCGTCCGGCAGCGCAGCCGGTCCGACGCATCCACCGCCGAGGTGGGCGGGTGGCTCGTCGACCTCGAGGGCGCCCGCCGGGTGATCCGCGTGGGGATCGGCGGCCTGGAGCACTGGGCGGCCGTCGAGGACGCGGCGCGGCTGCGCGACGCGCTCGGCTGCTCGCTGCCGACCGGCATACCCCAGGTGTTCCTCGACCCCGTCACCGACCCGCTCGGGGACCTCGTGGCCCGCTACGCCCGCACCCACGGGCCGTTCCGGGTGGCCGAGCTCGCGAGCCACTTCGCCCTCGGGCCGGCCGTGGCGCACGCCGCGCTGGTCCGCCTCGCCGCGTCGGCCCGGGTGGTCGAGGGCGAGTTCCTGCCCGCCGAGTCCGGCGCGAGCGAGTTCTGCGACGCCGAGGTGCTCCGCCTGCTGCGCCGCCGCTCCCTCGCGTCGCTGCGCGCCGAGGTCGAGCCGGTCACGACCCGTGACCTGGCCCGGTTCCTGCCCGGTTGGCAGGGGGTGGGCGAGGGCCTGCGCGGACGGGAGGGGCTGCTGCGGGCCGTCGAGCAGCTGAGCGGGGCGGCACTGCCCGCCAGCGCGCTCGAGACCCTCGTCCTGCCGAGCCGGGTCGTGGGCTACACCCCGGCCCTGCTCGACGAGGTCATGGCCGAGGGCGAGGTCCTCTGGGCCGGCCACGGGCCACTGGCCGGCGACGACGGCTGGGTCTCGCTCCACCTCGCCGAGACGGCCCCGCTCACCCTCACGGCCCCCGGTGAGGCCGCCGAGGTCGACCTGCCGCTGCTGCGGATGCTGTCGGGCGGCGGTGCCTACTTCTTCCGCACCCTCGCCGAGGGCCTCGGCAGCACCGACGACGCGGCCCTGGTCCGATCCCTGTGGGACCTCGTGTGGGCCGGGCGGGTCACGGGCGACACGTTCGCCCCGGTGCGGGCGCTGCTGGCCGGTGGCCGCAACGCCCATCGCCCGGCGCGCAGCGGTCCGCGCCCCGGCCGGTATGCCGGTCGGCGGGGCTCGCTCGGAGCGCTCGGGAGCCGGGCAGCGCGTCCCTCCCTGCCGGTGCGCTCCGGTCCCCCGACGGCGGTCGGCAGGTGGAGTGCGCTGCCCGAGCGCGACCTCGACCCCACCCGACGGGCGTATGCCGTGGCCGAGCAGCTCCTCGACCGGCACGGGGTGCTCACCCGGGGGGCCGTCGCGGCCGAGGACGTCGTCGGCGGCTTCGCGGCCGTCTACCGGGTTCTCGCCGCCGCGGAGGAGGCCGGGCGGATCCGGCGCGGCTACTTCGTGGAGTCCCTCGGTGCGGCGCAGTTCGGGACCACGGGAGCGATCGACCGGCTGCGGGGCGCTGCCCGGGGGGTCCGCGACACGGACCGTTCCGGTCCGTCGCGGGTCACCGGGGCGCTGGTGCTGGCGGCCTGCGACCCGGCCAACCCCTTCGGCGCGGCCCTGCCCTGGCCGGTCCGCCCGGCGCGCGACCTCACCACCGACGACGCCGTCGGCGCCCGCAGCGGCCACCAGCCGGGCCGCAAGGCCGGGGCCCTCGTCGTGGTCGTCGACGGGGAGCTCGTCCTCTATGTCGAGCGCGGTGGCCGGACGCTGCTCTCCTGGGGCACGGACCCCGCCGCGCTCCAGGCGGGGGCCGACGCCCTGGCTCTGGCGGTGCGCGAGGGCGCCCTCGGCCGGCTCACCGTCGAGAAGGCCGACGGCGACCGCCTGCTGGGTTCGGACCACCCGCTCGTCGCGGCTCTCGAGGCGGCCGGGTTCCGGGCGACCCCTCGCGGCCTGCGGCTGCGCCGATGAGCCACCGGGCCCGAGCCGGGAGCCTCGATGCCCGAGGGTGACACGGTCTGGCGCACGGCACGTCGCCTCCACGACGCGCTCGTCGGCGAGCGGCTCGTCGTGGCCGACCTGCGCTGGCCGAGCTGTGCCGAGATCGTCCTCGTGGGCGCCCGGACGACCGAGGTCGTCGCCCGGGGCAAGCACCTCCTGCACCGGCTCGACTCCGGGACGACGATCCACTCCCACCTGAGGATGGACGGGCAGTGGCGGGTGGCCCGCACCGGCGCCGACAGCGCCGGCTGGCTGCGTCGCGACGACCTGCGCGCGGCCCTCGGCACCGCGGACTGGACCGCCCTCGGGCTGCGGCTCGGCATGCTCGACGTCGTCCCGACCCAGCGCGAGGGCGACCTCGTCGGCCATCTCGGCCCCGACGTCCTCGGCCCGGACTGGGACCCCGACCGCGCCGCCGCGGCCCTGGCCGCCCATCCGGGGCCGGTGGGCGCAGCACTCCTCGACCAGCGCACCCTCGCGGGTGTCGGTACCTTCTGGGCCAGCGAGGCGCTCTTCCTCGAACGGCTTCTGCCCTGGACGCCGAGCGCCGCGCTGGCACCGCCCCAGGCCGCCGCCCTCGTCGCGCGCGTCCATCGCCTCATGGACGCCGGGCGACGGTATGCCGTGCAGTCCAGCACCGGCATCCACCGCCCGGGGCAGGAGGCCTACGTCCACGCACGGTCGGGCCGGCCGTGCCGTCGGTGCGGCGACACGATCCGGGTGGCGCGCATCGGCACCCCGCCCACCGACCGGGTGCTCTTCTCGTGCCCGACCTGCCAGGGAGGTCTCGCGCCGACGGACGACGGCAGGCCGCAGCGACCGCTCGGCAGCAGCAGGCGCTAGCCGGAGCGGACCGCGGTGGCCGGACGGACGGCGCTCAGGCGGCGGAGGCCGACACGTCGGCCGCCTGCGGGAAGGTCAGCGCGACCGGCGCCGTCAGCGCCTCGGTCTCGGCCACCCGCTCCGACACGGCCCCGAGGACGTCCGACAGGGGCAGCCCGAGGGCGCCACAGACCGCGAAGAGGAGCTCGGAGGAGGCTTCCTTGGTCCCGCGCTCGATCTCGCTGAGATAGCCCAGGGACACCGAGGCCGCCGCGGACACCTCGCGCAGGGTCTTGCCTTGTGCCTGGCGACGCTCGCGCAGGACGTCGCCCAGCTCTCGACGCAGCAGGATCATGACGCCTCCTTCACGCGAACGATCGGCCGGTGTACAGGCCCCACCGTACCTTGCCTGACCGTCGAGGGTCGGGAAATACCCAACTCGTGGGCCGTGTGCCGGGGGCAGCGACCCGACGGGCGGGCGCCGGCGCCGCCACCGGGGACGTCCAACGTCCCGGTCGGCGCGAGGCTTCCCGGGCCGGTCAGCCGAGCCGGTCGAGCACGAGGCGCAGGGCCGCCTCGACGGTCGCCGCGCGGATGGCGGCGCGGTCGCCGGCCAGGGCGAGCGTCCGCGCCTGCGCGTCGCCGCGGACCGCGACGGCGATGTGCACCGTACCCACCGGGCGTCCGTCGGCGGGGTCAGGTCCGGCGACTCCGGTCGTGGCCACGCCCACATCGGCGCCGAGGACGCGGCATACCCCGACGGCCATCTGCCGCGCGACCTCGGGGTGCACGGCACCCTCGCGCTCGAGGAGCACGGTGTCGACCCCGAGAACCGTGGCCTTGACGTCGCTCGCGTAGGAGACGACCCCGCCCCGGACGACGGCCGACGCTCCCGGGACGTCCGTCAGCGCAGCGGCGACGAGCCCTCCGGTCAGGGACTCGGCCGTCGCGACCGTCAGGCGCCGGGCCGTCAGGGCGGCGATGACCGCGGCGCCGACGAGCTGGGTCATGACGAGCCGGAGCCCGTCCGGCCGGCGGCCCGCCTGGCCTGCTTCATCCGGGCCCGCTCGCTGGTCCGACGCAGCCGCAGGGCCTGCTGGAGGTAGTCGGCCCCGGTGACGACGGTCAGGACGACCGCGACCCAGAAGAGGGTCCAGGCGAGGGCGTCCCACACGGGCGGAAGAGGCATCGACCAGCGCGGCATGATGAGGAAGCCGAGGGCCAGGGCCTGGACGAGGGTCTTGATCTTGCCGCCACGCCCGGCGGCCATGACCCCGTGCCGGATCACCCAGAAGCGCACCGCCGTGATCCCCCACTCGCGGACGAGAACGACGATGGTCGCCCACCACGGCACCCCCGCCGTCATCGACAGCCCGACGAGCGCCATCGAGACCAGGGCCTTGTCGGCGATGGGGTCGCTGACCTTGCCGAAGTCGGTGACGGTACCGCGGCTGCGGGCGATGCTGCCGTCGATCCGGTCGGTGACCATGGCCGCGGCGAAGGCGAGGAACGCCCACCAGCGGTAGGCCGGTGACGACCCGCCATCGCTGAGCAGCAGGACACCGAAGACGGGCACGAGGAGGACGCGCAGGACCGTCAGCCCGTTGGCGAGGTTCCAGGCGCTCGGAGCGGTGCCCGTCGGCGAGGCGCTGCGCGGCTCGGTCACCACGACACCCCCCGCCTGGCTGCGCCGGACCCGGGCACGGCGCCGGCCACGCTCGCGACGAGGTCGATGCCCTCGCTGTCGGTGACGACCGCGTCGAGCAGCGAGCCGACCGGCACCTCGCCCTCGACGGCCACGACGGTCGCACCGTCGACCTCGGGACCCTGGTGCTCCGCGCGACCGACCACCTCGCCGGTGCCGGCGTCGACCTCCTCGACGAGCAGCCGGACCCGCTCGCCGACGCGCTCGGCGGCCCGCTGGGCGGTGAGCTCCTCGACGAGGTCGCCGACGCGGGCGGCGCGCGCCGCGACCTCCTCCGGCGGCAGGGCCCCCGCCAGGCCGGCGGCCTCGGTGCCGTCCTCGTCGGAGTAGCCGAAGACCCCCACGACATCGAGGCGGGCATCGACGAGGAACGCCTCCAGCTCGGCCACGTCGGCCTCGCTCTCACCCGGGAAGCCGACGATGACGTTGCTCCGGACCCCGGCCCCGGGCACGCGGGCCCGGATGTCCGCGAGCAGGGACAAGAAGGCGTCGGTCCCGCCGAAACGCCGCATCCGGCGCAGCAGCTCCGGGGCCGCGTGCTGGAAGGACAGGTCGAAGTAGGGCACGACGCCCGGCGTCGAGGTCATCACCTCGACGAGGCTCGGGCGCACCTCGGCGGGTTGGAGGTAGGACACCCGCACCCGGTCGATGCCGTCGACGGCGGCCAGCTCGGGCAGCAGCGCCTCGAGCAGCCGCAGGTCGCCGAGGTCCTTGCCATAGGACGTCGAGTTCTCCGAGACGAGAAGCAGCTCCCGCACCCCCTGGTCGGCGAGCCAGCGGGCCTCGGCGAGGACGTCGGCGGGGCGCCGCGACACGAAGGACCCCCGGAACATCGGGATGGCGCAGAACGCGCACCGCCGGTCGCAGCCGCTCGCGATCTTCAGCGGCGCCCAGGGTGCGTCCGCGAGCCGGGTGCGCAGGACCGGCCCCGACGCCGGCGCCCCCGACGCGGCGGCCTGCGCAGCGTGCCCGGGGAGGGCGAGTGCCGAGGCCGGGGCCGCGCGGTCGACCGGGGTGAGCGGGAGCAGGGTGCGCCGGTCGGTCGGGGTGTGCGACGCCGGCGGGTGCCCGTCGAGGACGGCACGCAGGTGGTCCGACAGCGAGGCGTAGGAGTCGAAGCCGAGGACGGCGTCGGCCTCGGGCAGCTCGGCGGCGAGCGTCGTGCCGTACCGCTCGGCCAGGCAGCCCACCGCGACGACCGCCCTGGTCCGGCCGCTGCCCTTGAGGTCGGCCGCCTCGAGCACCGCGTCGATCGAGTCCTTCTTGGCCTGCTCGACGAACCCGCACGTGTTGACGACGGCGACGTCCGCCTCGGCCGGGTCGGCGACGAGCTCCCAGCCCGAGGTGGCCAGCCGTCCGGCCAGCTCCTCGGAGTCGACCTCGTTGCGGGCGCACCCCAAGGTGACCAGCGCGACCCGTCGAGCGCCGGACGGGGTGCCTGCCATGCCGCACACTCTAGTTCGACGCGGGGTCGCTCCCGACCATGGCTACGCTCGGCCGTATGCCGTCCGACCTCGCCTCCCGTATCCACGCCCTCCTCGCCGACCACCCCGTCCTCGACGGCCACAACGACCTGCCGTGGGAGGCGCGCGAGCGGACCGGCTACGCCCTCGACGGGCTCGGCTTCGGCGGGGGCGCGGCGACCCACACCGACCTGCCCCGGTTGCGGGCCGGCGGCGTCGGTGGGCAGTTCTGGTCGGTCTTCGTCCCGGCCACCCTCAGCGGTGACGCGGCGGTGTCGGCGACCCTGGAGCAGGTCGACTTCGTCCGCACCCTCGTGGCGGCATACCCCGCCGACCTCGCCCTGGCCCGCACGGCCGACGACGTCGCGGCGGCCCTCGCGGGCGGCCGGATCGCCTCGCTCATGGGCGCCGAGGGCGGACACAGCATCGGCTGCTCGCTCGGAACCCTGCGGATGCTCCATGCCCTGGGCGTCGGCTACCTCACCCTCACCCACAACGCCAACGTGCCGTGGGCCGACTCGGCCACCGACGAGCCCCGGCTGGGCGGGCTCTCGGCCTTCGGTCGCGAGGTCGTCGCCGAGATGAACCGGCTCGGCATGCTCGTCGACCTCGCCCACGTCGCCCCCGGGACGATGCGCGACGCCCTCGACGTCTCGCAGGCTCCGGTCGTCTTCTCGCACTCCTCGGCGCGGGCCGTCGTCGACCACCCCCGTAACGTCCCCGACGACGTCCTCGCCCGGCTGGCCGACAACGGCGGGGTCTGCATGGTGACGTTCGTGCCCGCCTTCGTGTCCACCGCCTGCCGGGAGTGGGACGCCCTGGCCCGCGAGGCGGCGCTCGCCGAGGGGGTGTCGACGGCGGACTACCCCGCGGCGGCGAGGTTCCTCGCCGGCTACCGGACCGACCACCCCGAACCGGTCGCGACGCTCGACGACGTCGTCCGGCACGTCGAGCACGTGCGTGAGGTCGCCGGGGTGGCGCACGTCGGCCTCGGCGGCGACTTCGACGGGATGGAGCGGCCGCCGCGGGGCCTCGACGACGTCGCGGGCTATCCCGCCCTCCTGACCGCCCTCGCCGAGCGCGGCTGGTCCGACGCGGACCTCGCCGCGCTGACGAGCGGGAACGCGCTGCGGGTCCTGCGCGATGCCGAGGCCGTCGCCCGTGACCTCGGGGCCCGGCGCGGGCCGAGCCTGGCGACGTTCGCCGAGCTCGACGGCGGCGGGGCAACGGCCCGGTAGCCCTCCTATGCTGGCGCCGTGACGACCGCGCCGCTGCTCGTACCGGCCCTCGTCCTCGCCGCCGTCCTCACGGTGAGCGGCCTGGCCAAGGCCGCCGACCCGGACGGCACCGCCGACGCGATCACCGCCCTCCGGCTGCCCCCTGCCCTGCTCGCCCTGCGGGTCCCCCGGCTGCTGCCGTGGGCCGAGGTCGCCCTGGCCGCCGTCCTCCTGCTCGCGCCCGGTCCGGGGTATGCCGCCGCCGCGGCCCTCACCCTGGCGCTCATGGTGGTCTACGTCGTCGTCGTCGGCCGGGCCCTGCGCTTCCCGGACCCGGTGTCCTGCGCCTGCTTCGGCCGGCTCGGGACGGGCACGGTGAGCCGGGTGGCCCTGGCCCGCAACCTCGTCCTCACCGGTCTGGCCGCCCTCGCCCTCGGTGACGCGCTCACCCATCGCGCGGTGCTCCCCCGGCTCCGCGACCTGGGCGGTGACGGGTGGCTGTGGCTGTCGATGGTCGCGGCGGGGGCCCTGGTCACCGGCCTCATCGCCGCGCCGGGCGCCGCGACACCGGCCCCACCGTCGGACGAGGACTACCTGCGCGCGCCCATCCCCCACGCCACGCTGGTCACCCTCGACGGGACCCCGGTCACCCTGCGCGAGCTGGCCCGCACCCGGGCGCGTCTGCTCGTCCTCGTCACCTTGAGCTGTGGGTCGTGCCTGCGGGTCATCGACCGGCTGCCCGGCTTCGCCGCCCGTACCCCCGAGCTCGGCACGCACGTCGTCATCGGGACGGCCGAGGAGGCGGCCCAGCTCCCACCGGGTCTGGACCCGCTCCTCGACCCCGGGGCCGGGCTGCGCGAGCTGTTCGAGGTGCGCACTCCGGCGGCGGTCCTCCTCGGGGCCGACGGCCGCCTCGCCGGCGGCCCGGTCGTCGGCTTCGACGCCGTCACCGAGCTCATGGCTGCCATCGTCGCCCGGCTCGACGCGGAGCGGACCGGACCCTGACGCCGAGCGGCTAGCGTCGGCCGGTCAGCTGCCAGGCGTCCTCGGAGCCGCCGTCGTCGTCCCAGCCGGACTCCTCGTCGGGATCGTTCCACGTGTCGACGCTCTCGCCCTCGATGACCCCGCCGATGACGGGGACGTCCTCGGTGCGGTCGACGGAGGCGTCGGTGACGGCACGCCCCTGCTCCGGCGCGGGCTGCGGCAGGTCCTCGCCCCTCATGAGGGCGAGGGTCCCCGGCAGGTCGTCGGGCTTGACGAGGACGTCGCGCGCCTTGGACCCCTCCGAGGGGCCCACGACGCCCCGTGACTCGAGCAGGTCCATGAGCCGGCCGGCCTTGGCGAAGCCGACCCGCAGCTTGCGCTGCAGCATCGAGGTCGACCCGAACTGGGTCGTCACGACGAGCTCGGCGGCCTGGAGGAGCAGGTCGAGGTCGTCGCCGATGTCGTCGTCCACCTGCTTCTTGGCGGCGGTGACCGTCACGTCGTCGCGGTAGCGGGGAGCCAGCTGGGACGTGACCTGCTGGACCACCGCGTGGATCTCGGACTCGGTGACCCAGGCGCCCTGGACCCGCATCGGCTTGCTGGCACCCATCGGGAGGAAGAGCGCGTCGCCCTGGCCGATGAGCTTCTCGGCACCGGGCTGGTCGAGGACGACCCGGCTGTCGGCGAGGGAGCTCGTCGCGAACGCGAGCCGCGACGGGACGTTGGCCTTGATCAGGCCGGTCACGACGTCGACGCTGGGCCGCTGCGTCGCGAGGACGAGGTGGATGCCGGCCGCCCGGGCGAGCTGGGTGATCCGGACGATCGACTCCTCGACGTCGCGGGGGGCGACCATCATGAGGTCGGCGAGCTCGTCGACGACGACGAGGAGGTAGGGATAGGGCGCGATGACCCGCTCGGACCCCGGCAGCGGCTTGACGGTGCCCGCCGTGACGGCCTTGTTGAAGTCGTTGATGTGCTTGAACCCGAACTGCGCCAGGTCGTCGTAGCGCGCATCCATCTCGCGGACGACCCACTGCAGGGCCTCGGCGGCCTTCTTGGGGTTCGTGATGATCGGGGTGATGAGGTGCGGGATGCCCTCGTATGCCGTGAGCTCGACCCGCTTGGGGTCGACGAGGACGAGGCGCACCTCGTCGGGGGTCGACCGCATGAGGATCGAGGTGATCATCGAGTTGACGAACGAGGACTTCCCGGAGCCGGTGGCCCCGGCCACGAGCAGGTGCGGCATCTTGGCCAGGTTGGCGATGACGTAGCCGCCCTCGACGTCCTTGCCGACACCCATGACCATCGGGTGGGTGCTCGACCTGGCGATCTGGGAGCGCAGCACGTCGCCGAGGCTGACCTTCTCGCGGTCCGCGTTGGGGATCTCGATGCCGATCGCGGACTTCCCGGGGATCGGGCTGAGGATCCGCACGTCGGCCGAGGCCACGGCATACGCGATGTTCTTGGACAAGGCCGTGACCCGCTCGACCTTGATGCCCGGACCGAGCTCGACCTCGTAGCGGGTGACCGTCGGGCCCCGGGTGAAGCCCGTGACCTGGGCGTCGATGTCGAACTGGTCGAGGACCTGGGTGAGGGCCGCGACCACGCCGTCGTTGACGGCACTGCGGGCCTTGTGCGGGGACCCTTCGCCGAGGACGCTCGCGTCCGGCAGCGTGTAGGTGACGTCGCCGGCGAGCGAGAGCTGCTCGACGCGCTGGGGCAGCGGGGAGGTGGGCGGCGGCTCGAGATGGGTGGGCGCCGCCGGGACGGTGACGGTCGCGCCGGGCCCGTCCGCACCGGATGCCGGAGCGCCGGGGCCGGCGGGTCGCCGCTGCCCCGGACGCAGCCGTCGGCCCGTCGCCGGGTCGATGACGGCCGCCTGGTCGAACGCCTGGCGGTCTGCCGCGGCCACCTCGGCGCCGGAGCGACCACGGCCCCGCGCGGGGCGGGACGGGCCGGTCCCGGGCTCGGACGCGTCGCGGGGCTCGCGGTGGCGGGCGAGGTCGAGCAGGTGCTCGAGCCGGGCCGGGACATCACGCACCGGGGTGGCCGTGAGGACGAGGACCCCGTAGCAGCCGAGGAGGAGCAGGAGCACGATCGCGCCGTAGACCGACACGGCGGCGACGAGGGGGGTCGAGGCGAGGAAGCCGATGATCCCGCCGGCCGCGCGCATCGGGGCGGCGCCGTCGGGCGGCTCGGGCAGGCCCTTGGCGATGTGCACCAGGCCGGTCGCGGCGAAGGTCAGGGCGAGGCCGCCGACGACGAGCCGCGAGCTCGCGGCGTCGTCCGGGGGTACCCGTAGCATCCGCACACCAGCCGCCAGCAGCGCGATGGGCAGGGCATAGGCGACCGTGCCGAGGGTTCCCGCCACGACGGCGTGGACGACGGTCCCGAACCAGCCGGGCAGCCCCCACCACTCGCGCGCGGCGACGACGACGGCGAGGGCGACGAGAAGGAGCCCGAGGCCGTCGCGGCGGTGCTCGGGCTCGAGGTCACGCCCGGTCGTCCCGATCTTGCGGACGACGGACCCGGTCGCGGTCGCGAGCCCCATCCAGGTCGTCCGCACCGCGCGGAGCGGCAGCGGCAGCCCGCCCGCCGCCTTGCGGCCCCGGGGCGCGGCACCCCGGACCGGAGCGCGCCGGGTCGCGGGGCGCGTCGGGCGCGTCGAGGCCCGCCGGCCGCGGGACGTGGTGGATGCACGGGTCGCCATGGTGAGGACGCTACGCGAAAGACCCACTCGACACACGCGTCACACGCGCATCACCGGGCATCTCCTCCACCCGAGCCTCCTGAGTCTCCTGCACCTCGTGTACCTCTTGCGCCCCGCCACCCTCCCCGGCCCCACCTTGTCCCGACGGCCCGGCGGCGGTCGTCACCATGCCGGGCCGGCGCCTGCACGGTCCCGCGCGGCACGGCGTCGCGCGGCCGGCGGACAGGAAGGTATGGAGTGGGTAAAGTTCCTCCCGCGGGAGGGGCCCCGGACACCTGGATGCGTGGTCGGAGCCGCCCTCGCGTAGCCTCGTCACACCGGCACCGCGCGAGCGGCGACATCCGCACGAAGGACCCTGCCATGGCCGCCAGCCCCCCGACCCCGCCTCGCGGGGTGCGTCGGCGCGCCGTCCTGGCGGCCGGTGCGTGGGCCACTCCGGTCATCGCAGCGGGTGTCGCGGCCCCTCTCGCGGCAGCCTCGCCCTGCCCGCCGGCCGCCTATCTGCTCGACTGGGGCGTCACGGCCTACACCCGCACGAGCGACGGGCTCTCCGGATCGGCCACCATCACCTCGCCGACGACGCCGACCGCGCCCGCCGTGACGCTGGCGATCACGTCGACCTTCGTCAACGCCGGGACGGCCGGGACGATGGTCCCCAACCTCAGCAGCGGGCTGAACAACCTCAGCGCCTACACCGCCTCGACGCTCGGCGGGACCACCCAGAACGGCCTGATCATCATCCAGGACTGGCAGCACACCGGCACGAAGACCCCGAACCGGAACTACCGCCAGGAGATCACCTTCACCTTCAGCCAGCCCGTGTCGAACCTGTCCTTCCTCATGACCGACATCGACAGCCAGACGGCGAACTTCTGGGACGTCACCGAGATCTCCTCGGCGGCGTCCTACACGGCGACGACCAACGCGACCGTCGCCGGCGGTGCGACCGGACCCTGGGCGCAGACGACGTCGAACAACTCCCTCGACCCCTCGGTCGCCGGCGGCAACGTCCAGGTGACCTTCACGGCGCCGGTCACGACGTTCGCGATCGTCTACTGGAACAAGCAGAGCAACGTCACGTCGGGGAACGGCCTGCAGGGCATGTTCGTCGCCGACATGAGCTTCAGCTACGCCGCGAACACCTGCTGACCGGGACGTCGGAGTCGCGGCACCCCGCGCCGACCGCGGGCACCCACTGAAGCCGTCCGCCTCCCTCGCGCAAAATGAAGCTATGCTCTTGATATGAGCAGGATGAACCAGGATGCTTCACCGGTGGCCGTCCTCATCGGCGACGTCGTCCGCTCCCGGGACGCCACCGACCGACAGCGCCTCCACGACGGCCTCCTCGCCGCCTTCGCCGCGCTGCCCCGATGGGTGACCCCCCTGGACCCGGTGCGGGTCACGGTCGGGGACGAGTTCCAGGGGGTCTTCGGCCACGTCGGCGCGGCGCTCGACGCCGCGTTCCGCCTCCGGCTGCTCCTCCTGCCCGAGGTCGACACCCGCTACGGCGTGGCCTGGGGCACGGTGACCCGGCTCGACGCGACGACCCAGGACGGTCCGGCCTGGTGGGCGGCCCGCGAGGCCATCGACTGGGTCAAGGAGACGGCGGCCCACCCGGCGACCCGCCGCACCCGGACGGCATACCGCAGCGCCGCGCCGGGCGCCCCCGACCCCGGCGCCCTCAACGCCGCCCTGCTGTGTCGGGACCATCTGGTGGGATCGTGGGACGACCGCTCCATCCGGATCATGAGAGGGCTGATGACCGAGCACACCCAGGCCGAGCTGGCCGAGGCCGAGGGCATCTCCGCCTCCGCGGTGTCCCAACGGGTCCGCGCCGGCGGCCTCGCCACCGTCCTCACGTCCGCCGGCTGGCTGGCGGAGCTGCCATGAGCCTGCTCGCCCTCCTCCTCCTGGCCGTCGGGGCCGCCGACCTGGTCCGAGGTGACGGGGGCCCGGTCCGCCGGTATGCCGTGCCGGCCGCGACGGGTGGCCTGCTCGCCGTCGTCGTCGCAGCGCTCGCCGGGCTCGGCTCGGCCGCCGACCTCGCGCTGCTCGCCGTCGCCCTCGTCACGATGACCGCCTGGGTGGTCCTCGCCGACGCCGCGCTGCGCGGCCCGCTCAGCCGGGCCCGCATCGGCGTTGCCCTCGCCACCCTCGCCGTCGGCGGGGCGGCGCTCGTGCTGCTCTCCGGTGCCGTCGGCCCCGTCGGCGGGCCGCTCGCCCGGTGGCTGGAGTGGACCGCGGTCCCTCAGCGCCCTGGCCTCGACCCCGACCGCCTGGTCCTGCTGGCCGGGCTGTTCCTCGTCCAGACGTCGACGGGCAACCTCATCGTCCGGATGGCGCTCGGGTGGGGAGGGGCGGGCGACCCGCAGGGACCCCAGGGGGCCGGCGGCCGGCTCAGAGGTGGGCGCCTCCTCGGCCCGATGGAGCGGGTCTTCATCCTCGGGCTCGGCCTCGCCGGCCAGCTGACCGCGGCCGGCATCGTCATCGCCGCCAAGGGCCTGATCCGCTGGCCGGAGCTCCAGGCCGTCCGGGCCGGCGAGGACGACCCCGGCATCGACACGGTCACGGAGTACTTCCTCGTCGGCAGCTTCGCCAGCTGGCTCGTGGCCCTCGCCTCGCTCGCCCTCGTCCGGATCACCTAGCCGCGAGCCGCCCCCGCGCCCCGGTCGTCGCCGGTCGTCGCCGGGGGACCTCACGAGGACTCAGCGCACGTCGATGCCCAGCCCGGCCACGAGATCCAGCCCCGTGGCCGCGTCGACGACCAGCCCCTGGACCCGAGCGGTCCGGACGTCGAGACCGAGCCCGACCACGCCGACGAGGGAGGCCTCGCGCAGATCCGCCCCACCGAAGGCCGCCCCCGAGACGTCACAACCACCGAGGTCGGCGCGGCGCAGGACCGCGTCGGTGAAGTCGGCCTCCCGCAGGCCACAGTCCCGCATCACCCACCCCGTCAGGTCGGCGCCGGCGAAGCTCGACAGGTCGAGCTGGCAGCGCTCGAACCGCATCGGCACCGGCGCCAGCCCCGAGGTCTCGACCACCGACCACCGCACGGCCAGCGCCTTGCAGCCGACGAAGCGGCATTCGACGAACCGGCTGTCGACGAGGTCGGCCATCGACAGGTTGCATCCCTCGAAGGTGCACTCGACGAAGGTGCACCGGGCCAGCCGCGCCGACTCCACGACCACCCCGTCGACGACGCACTCCTCGAGCTCGAGGTCCTCGACCCGCTCCCCCGGCTCCAGCCCTCCGGTGACCCGCAGCCCGCTGTGCACCGACGCCCCGACCGCGGCGAGCTCGCGGAGCCAGGCCACGACGTCAGCTCTCGATGACGGTCGGGATGATCATCGGGCGGCGCCGGATCTTCCCCCCGACCCAGCCGCCCACCGTCCGCCGGATGACCTGCTGGAGCTCGAAGGTGTCGGTCACCCCCGAGGCGATGGCGTCGGCCAGGGCGGCCTCGATCTTGGGTCGCACCTCGTCGAAGACGTCCTCGTCCGGCGCGAACCCGCGGGCGGTGATCTCGGGACCCGCCACCACCTTGCCGGTCATCGAGTCGACGACGACGATGACCGAGATGAAGCCCTCGTCCCGCAGGATCCGCCGGTCCCGCAGCAGGGTCTCGTCGGCGTCGCCGACCGAGGACCCGTCGACGTAGACGTAGCCGCAGGCCTGGGCGCCCGCGACCGAGGCCCGGCCGTCGACGAGGTCGACGACGACCCCGTCCTCGACGACGACGGCCCGGGACCGCGGAACGCCGGTGGCGATGGCCAGCTCGGCGTTCGCCACGAGGTGGCGCCACTCACCGTGGACCGGCATGACGTTGCGCGGCTTGACGATGTTGTAGAGGTAGAGCAGCTCCCCCGAGCTCGCGTGGCCGGAGACGTGGACCCGGGCGTTCCCCTTGTGGACCACGGCCGCGCCGAGCCGCATCAGGCCGTTGATGACCCGGTAGACGGCGTTCTCGTTGCCCGGGATGAGCGAGGACGCGAGCAGGACGGTGTCCCCGGGTCCCACCTCGATCTTGTGGTCGCCCTTGGCCATCCGCGCCAGGGCCGCCATCGGCTCGCCCTGGCTGCCGGTGCTCAGCAGCACGACCTTGGAGTCGGGCAGGGAGTCGAGCGCCTTGACGTCGACGAGGACGCCGTCGGGGACGTGGAGGTAGCCGAGGTCGGCCGCGATGGTCATGTTGCGGACCATCGAGCGACCGACCATCGCGACCTTGCGCCCGGCCTTGTCGGCCGCATCCAGGACCTGCTGGACCCGGTGCACGTGCGAGGCGAAGCAGGAGACGATGATCCGTCGCTCCGCGTGGCGGAAGACCTTGTCGATGGCCGACGACACGTCGCGCTCGGGCATCGTGAAGCCGGGTACCTCGGCGTTCGTCGAGTCGGCGAGAAGGAGGTCGACCCCCTCCTCACCGATGCGCGCGAAGGCCCGCAGGTCGGTCAGCCGCCCGTCCAGGGGCAGCTGGTCCATCTTGAAGTCGCCGGTGTGCAGGATCGTCCCGCCCGAGGTGCGGATGCAGACGGCGAGCGCGTCGGGGATGGAGTGGTTGACCGCGATGAACTCACAGTCGAACTCGCCGATCCGCTCCCGGTCGCCCTCGCGGACGGTGAGGGAGTAGGGCTCGATCCGGTGCTCGCGCAGCTTGGCCTCGGCGAACGCCAGGGTGAGCTGGGAGCCGATGAGCGGGATGTCGGGCCGGAGCCGGAGCAGGTAGGGCAGGCTGCCGATGTGGTCCTCGTGGCCGTGGGTGAGGACGATCCCCTGGACCAGGTCGAGGCGGTCCTCGATGCACGAGAAGTCCGGGAGGATGAGGTCGATCCCCGGGTGGTGGTCGTCGGGGAAGAGGACGCCCGCGTCGACGACGAGCAGCTGGCCCCGATGCTCGAAGACCGTCATGTTGCGGCCGATCTCACCGAGCCCGCCGAGCGGCAGGACCCGGACGCCGCCCTCGGCGAGCGGCCCGGGGGCGCCCAGCTCGGGATGCGGGTGGCTCACGACAGGTCCGTCCGCGCCAGCGCGCGCTCGAGTGCGGCCACCTGCTCGGCGCTCGCCTCGAGGAGCGGGAGGCGCACCGCCGCACTGGTCAGCACCCCGGTCGCGACGAGCCCGGCCTTGGCCATGATCGCCCCCTGGGTGATCGTCATGACCGCCTCGACGAGCGGGACGAGCATCCGGTGCAGCTCCCGGACCCGGGTGAAGTCCCCCTCGGCGGCGGCCCGGGCCATCGCGGCATACGGACGCGGCGCGACCTGGGAGGTCACTCCGACGATGCCGGTGGCCCCGTTGGCGAAGTGGGTGAGGTTGGCGGCGTCGTCGCCGGAGTACCAGAGCAGGTCGGTCGCCGCCATGACCTTGGTGGCGGCCCAGTAGTCGGCCTTGGCGTCCTTGACCGCGCGGATCCGGGGGTGCTCGGCGAGGCGCAGCATCGTGTCCGGCTCGATGGGGACGCCGGCCCGGCCGGGGATGTCATAGAGCATGACCGGCAGGTCGGTCGCATCCGCGACGGCGGTGAAGTGGGCGACGAGCCCGCTCTGGGGAGGCTTGTTGTAGTAGGGCGTGACGACGAGCAGGCCGTGGGCGCCGGCCGCGGCGGCCTGACGGGCGAGCTCGATCGTGTGCGCGGTGTCGTTGGTCCCGACGCCGGCGATGACCCTGGCCCGGTCGCCGACCGCGCCGAGGACGGCATGCAGCAGCTCGGTCTTCTCCTCGTCGGTCGTCGTCGGGGACTCTCCGGTCGTCCCGCTGACGACGAGACCGTCGTGTCCGGCGTCGACGAGATGGGTGGCCAGGGCGGCAGCGGCGTCGAGGTCCAGCGAGGAGTCCGCCCGCATGGGCGTGACGATCGCCGACAGGACGCGGCCGAAGGCAGGGCTGTCGGACATGAGGGAAGGCTATCGCGCGGGAGTGCCCGTCCCTGCCCGGTGCTAGGTTGCGCTCGTGCGTACCTACCTCGACCTGCTCGAGCACGTCCTCACCACCGGGGTCGACAAGTCGGACCGCACGGGGACCGGGACGCGCAGCGTCTTCGGCTACCAGATGCGCTTCGACCTCGGCGACGGCTTCCCCGTCCTGACCACCAAGCGGCTCCATCTGCGCTCGATCATCGGCGAGCTGCTGTGGTTCCTGCGGGGCGACACCAACGTGCGGTGGCTCCAGGAGCGCGGCATCACGATCTGGGACGAGTGGGCCGACGAGCACGGCGACCTCGGCCCGGTCTACGGCCACCAGTGGCGCTCCTGGCCCACCCCCGACGGACGGCACGTCGACCAGATCGCCGGGGTCATCGCCTCGCTGCGGGCCAACCCCGACAGCCGTCGGCACATCGTCAGTGCCTGGAACGTCGCCGACGTCGACCGGATGGCACTGCCGCCGTGCCACACGATGTTCCAGTTCTATGTCCGACCCGACACCGACCCGGCCGCCGGCCCGGACGCCCCCGCCTTCCTCGACTGCCAGCTCTACCAGCGCAGCGCCGACGTCTTCCTCGGCGTCCCCTTCAACATCGCCTCCTACGCGCTGCTCACCATGATGGTCGCCCAGCAGACCGACCTCGTCCCGGGGCACTTCGTCCACACCCTCGGCGACGCCCACCTCTACTCCAACCACCACGAGCAGGCCAGGCTCCAGCTGACCCGCGAGCCGCTGGCACTGCCCACGATGCGGATCACCCGCAGGGACGCCATCGACGACTACGACCTCGACGACTTCGAGCTCGTCGACTACCAGGCGCACCCCTCGATCAAGGCCCCGATCGCCGTCTGAGCCCGGCGCCCACCCGACCCGCGGGACCCGCCGCGGGCGCGGCCAGCGGCGCCGCCGGGGGCGGCATACAGTGCCCTCATGACGCGCATCACCCTCATCGCGGCCGTCGCGCGGAACCGGGTCATCGGCCGGGAGGGGCGGATGCCGTGGCACCTGTCCGACGACCTCGCCCACTTCAAGGCGACGACGATGGGGCACCCCCTCGTCATGGGTCGCGCGACCTTCGAGGCCATCGGGCGCGCGCTGCCGGGCCGGCGGACGATCGTCATCACCCGGTCACCGCAGTGGCGGCATGCCGACGTCGAGGTCGCACACTCCTTCGCCGACGCCCTGGCGCTCGCCGGCCCCGCGGACGAGGTCTTCGTCGCCGGTGGCGGCCAGGTCTACACCGAGGCGCTGCCCTGGGCGCACCGGATGGTCCTCACCGAGGTCGACGACGCGCCCGAGGGCGACACCTTCTTCCCCGAGTGGGACCACGGGGCATGGACCGAGGTCGACCGCTCACCGCACGACCGCTTCGACATCGCCGTCTACGAGCGTCGTTAGGCTGGCCGGATGCCCGTCCACCTCACGACCTCCGACCAGGTCGCCCTGGTCACCATCGACCGCCCCGAGCGGCGCAACGCGCTCAACCTCGAGGCGCTCGAGGAGCTCCACCGCGCGGTCGTGGACGCCCTCGACGGCGGGGCCCGGGCCCTCGTCCTCACCGGAGCGGGCGGCCACTTCTGCGCCGGGGCCGACCTCACCGAGCTCGAGGACGTCGGCTTCACCGACCGGCTCGCGCAGGTCCTCGCCCACCTGGCGGCGGCGCCCGTCGTCACCGTCGCGGCCGTCAGCGGCTCCTGCATGGGGCTCGGGATGCAGCTCGCCGTCGCCTGTGACCTCCGGGTGGCCTCCGACGACGCCCGCTTCGCCGTCCCGGTGGCCCGGCTCGGCCTCATGGTGAGCCACTGGACGATCGACCGGGTGACCCGGTTCTTCGGCGAGGGCGCGGCCCGCCAGCTCATCCTCACCGGCGAGGTCCTCGACGCCGAGGACGCCTGGCGCCTCGGCTTCGTCCAGCGCCGCGGCGGCCTCGAGGCCGCGCTGGCGATGGCCGCGGACGCCGTGCCCCTCGCCCCGCTGACCCAGTCCGGCTCGAAGCTCGGCTTCGAGGCCCACGCCGACAACCCCGGCGAGGTCGCCCGCTACGACGCCGCGTTCGCGGCCGCCTGGGCGAGCGAGGACCTGCTCGAGGGGCGGCGGGCCTTCGCCGAGCGCCGGCCCCCGCGGTTCGAGGGCCGATGAGCGGTCCGCTCTCGGTGTTCGCCGTCAGGGACGCCCGCCCCGGGGAGGTCGAGGCGGTCGGGGCGATCCAGGCCCGGGTCTGGCGCGAGGCGTATGCCGGCCGGCTCACCGCCGACGTGCTCGAGGCCTTCGACGGCGCGGTGTTCGCCGACATCTGGCGTCGCTCGCTGCAGGACCCACCGGCGGGGGTGTACCGGCTGCTCGTCGCCCTCGAGGGTACGCAGGTCCGCGGGTATGCCGCGGTCGCGCCGAGCCAGGACCCCGATCTCGGGCACACCGCCGGAGAGGTGAGCACGCTGGGCGTCGACCCGCAGGCCCGCGGCCGGGGGCACGGGTCCCGCCTGCTCAACGCGTGCGTCGACCTTCTCGGCGAGGCCGGTGCCGAGCTCGTCGCCGCCTGGCTGCCCGGCTCCGACGAGGCGGCCCGCGCCTTCTTCCATGCCGGTGGCTTCGCCCCGGACGGGGCGTTCCGGGACCGGGTCGTCGCCGCCGACGGCGCGACCCTGCGCGAGGTCCGGCTCGTGGCGGCCCCACCGGGTGCCAGCGGCCTGCCGTGACCGAGCCCGCGCCGGCCCTCCCGGCGAACCGACGCCGCGAGGTGCTGCGCCAGTCGCTCTCCATCGGCGCGGCGACCGGCGCCTACGGGATCAGCTTCGGCGCCCTGTCCGTCGCGGCCGGGCTGAGCATCCTGCAGACCCAGGCCCTGTCCGCCCTGCTCTTCTCGGGAGGGTCCCAGTTCGCCGTCGTGAGCATCCTCGGTGCCGGCGGGTCCGGTGCCGCGGCGGTCGCGACGTCGAGCCTGCTCGGCATCCGCAACGGCCTGTACGGGCTGCGGACCTCGCGCCTTCTCGGGGCCTTCGGGCTGCGCCGGCTGGTCGCGGCCCAGGTGACGATCGACGAGTCGACCGCGATGGCGATCACCCAGCCCGAGCCCGCCGCCCAGCGGCTCGGCTTCTGGGTGACCGGCGGTGCGGTCTACGTCTTCTGGAACCTCATGACGCTCGTCGGCGCCTTCGTCGGGGACGCCCTGGGCGACCCTCGACGCTACGGCCTCGACGCCGCCGCGTCGGCGGCCTTCCTCGCGCTCCTGTGGCCCCGCCTGCGCAGCGGCGACGCCCGGGCGACGGCCGTCCTCGCGGCCTTCCTGGCCCTGGTGACCTCGCCCGTGCTCCCCGCGGGCGTCCCCGTCATCGTCGCCGCCCTGGCCGCCGTGGCCGTCGGGTTGCGCCGGTCCGGCCACCACGTGCCGCCGCTCGAGGGTGTCGACGGCAGCCTCCCCGGATCGGACCCGACCCCATGACCACCTGGGTGACCGTCCTGCTCGCCTGCGCGCTGGCCTACCTGCTCAAGCTCGTCGGCTACCTCGTGCCGGCGAGGTGGGTCGACGGGTCGCGGACCTCCCGGGTCACGACGCTGCTGCCGGTGGCCCTGCTGGCGGCACTGGTCGCCACCCAGACGCTGACCCGGACCGGGGGCACCGTCGTCGTCGACGCCCGGCTGGCCGCCGCGGGCGCCGCCGTCGTGCTGCTGCTGCTCCGGGCGAACTTCCTCGTCGTCGTCATCGGCGCGGCGGCCGTCGCCGCGCTCCTGCGGGCGGTCGGCTGGGGCTGACCTCAGGTCGGCAGGCCCAGCACCCGTTCGAGGCCGACGGTGACGCCCGGGTGCGCGGCCACCGACCGGACCGCCGCGAGCACGCCCGGCATGAACGAGGCCCGGTCGAGGCTGTCGTGGCGGATCGTCAGCGTCTCGCCGACCCCGCCGAAGAGCACCTCCTGGTGGGCGAGAAGGCCCCGGAGCCGCACCGCGTGGACCCGGACCCCGTCGATGAGGGCACCGCGCGCCCCCTCGGGGTCGGACTCGGTGGCGTCGGGCACCGGCCCGAGGCCCTCCTGCGCGCGCACCTCGGCGATGAGGGCAGCAGTGCGAGCGGCCGTACCCGAGGGCGCGTCGACCTTGGCCGGGTGGTGGAGCTCGATCACCTCGACCGACTCGTAGAACCGCGCCGCCTGCCGGGCGAAGGCCATGAGCAGCACCGCGCCGAGCGCGAAGTTCGGGGCGATGAGCACCCCGACCTCGGGATGCCCGGCGGCAACGCCCCGCAGGACCTCGAGGCGCTCCTCGCTCCACCCGGTGGTCCCCACGACGACATGGACCCCGCGCTCGACGCAGGCCGCGACGTTCGCGGGCGAGGCGTCGGGGACGGTGAACTCGACGACGACGTCCGCTCCGCCGAGGTCGCCGAGGTCGTCGCCCGCGTCGTACCGGCCCACGAGCTCGAGGTCCGAAGCGGCGTCGACCGCGCGGCATACCTCCGAGCCCATCCGGCCGGCCGCACCGATCACTGCGACTCGCATCACATCAGCCACCCGAGCACCCTACTCGCAGAACGCTCGTCGGCGAGGTCTCACCATCCCACGGCGGTCCTCCTGACCGGCGCCGGGGCGGGTGACCTCGGTCACGAGCTCGTGCGTGCGGACGTCAAGAACCCATCCACATCGTGAGATGACGCTGGGTAGGAAACGGCGATCGTGGTGGCCTGGAGACCTTCCAAAGGTCGCACGATCACCCCTCACGTGCGTCGGTGGTGGCGTCGAAAGGCTTGTCGCACAGGCCTTCCCGGCTCGACGTCTCATGTACGGGTGAGGCAGCTCACCCGCCGAGTCGACCACCTTGCCGGCCCTCGGGCCGCGCCCCTGACTCGCCGACGCCTACCCGTGCGGCCCGGCGAAGGGTGGTCGGCTCATGGGTCCCTGCCCCCTCCAGGGACCTGGCCAACGGAAGGATCGACCCCTCATGTCCGCCACCAGCCCGGTGGTGGTCGCAGCCCTCGGCCTGCTCGTCGGCGCTCAGCTCGGCGCCCACCCCGCAGTCGCGACCACCACGGCAACCACCTCCTCCCCCACCCCCGTCGTCGCCACGGCCACCCTGGCCGCCCCGTCCAAGGGCGCGACGTCGACGGTCACCCTCAAGCCGTATGCCGCGGGGAACACCAGCCGTGGCTTCGGCCCCCTCTCCGCTCTCGCCTCGCCGACGGCGACCGGAATCTCGTCCGTCGTCGTCGACACGACATGGGCGGCGCTCGAACCGACGCAGGGCACCTACACCACCGCACCGATCGACGGTGAGCTCCGGTCCGCCGCCTCGATGGGGCTGACCGTCCGGCTGCGGGTCCTGGCCGGCACCCAGGCCCCCGCCTATGCGAAGGCCATCGGCGGCACCCCGATCCCGTTCTACGACCACCAGCTCGGCGCGGCCACGACGATAGGGCGCTTCTGGCTCCCCGCCTACCAGACCCGGTGGCAGGACCTCATGCGCTACCTGGCCGGCAAGTACGACGGCAACCCGCTCATCGGTGACGTCAACATCTCGGGTACCGGCGTCGTGTCGGCCGAGGTCATGCTCACCATGGGCAACGACACGATCCCCGGGTCCACGGTGACCAACAACGACCGGCTGATCGCCGCCGGGGCCACCGAGACCGCGCGGCGCACGGCCCTGATGAACGACATCGCGTTCATGCAGCGAACGTGGGCGCACACTCACACGACGCTCTTCTGCCACCCCTACGTGTCGCTGTCGCCGTCACCGACGACGAGCCTGGCGACGACCGAGCAGATCATCTCGACGGCCTACGCCGCCGACCCGGGCGCGACGGTCTTCGGCCACACCGGCGCCTCGCAGGCCCTGCTCAGCGGGACGGCGCACTCGACGACACTCGACATGTACGAGTTCCTCATCGACCATCACTACCCCTTCATGGCGCAGACCCAGACCTATGGGGGCGGTGCCAAGAACGAGGGCGTGGGTGACCTGTCGTTCGTGGTCACCTGGCTCGCCTCGCACGGCGCGTTCTCCGTCGAGCTGCCGAACGGGTGGGACAGCGACGCCGCCGCCCTGCCGATCCTCCCGGCCACCACCCGTCAGATGCTGGCCTCCGCCTCGGCCGGCTGACCCTCCCGACGAACGCCGGCACCGGATGGGCGGACCCGGGTCCGCCCATCCGGTGCCGGTCGCGTGCCGCCCGCTCGCCGGCGGGTTAGCGCCGGTCAGCGACGTGAGTGAACAACATCCGTGTTTGTCAACCGTTTGGCCGATGGGCGTGTCGGACATCCACCCCGGAGCCGGGCCCCAACAGCCGATGTGTGGCCCGTGAGGTTTGGGGAGGCTGGTGTGCAGTTTCTTCTGCCCCTGAGAGAGGAACCCCATGCACGTCACGCGTGTGGCCGCCATCGTGGCGGCAGGCTGCGTCGTGCTCTCCGGATGCGCTGTCGCCAGCGGCTCCTCCGACGCAGCACGCTCGACCGCCCCCCACGAAGCCGCCCTCACGGTGGTTCCCGCCGCCGACACCGGCACGATGAAGCCCTACGTCCTCGGCAACGCCAGCCGCAGCCTCGGCGCGATCTCCGGGGCCACCGCCGCCCTGAGCGCCCGGGTCAACGCGGTGACGGTCGCCGTCAACTGGAGCGACCTCGAGGCGACCGAAGGCACCTTCACCTTCTCGGCCATCGACAGCGCGCTCGCCTCGGCGGGCGCCAAGGGCCTGACGGTCCGGCTGCGCGTCCTCGCGGGCACCAACGCGCCGGACTGGGCCAAGCGGATCGGCGGGACCCCGATCCCGTTCTACGACCACCAGGCCGGCCAGGCCACGACCATCGGGCGCATCTGGCGCTCCGACTACCAGGCCGCCTGGCAGGACCTCATGACCCACCTCGCCGCCCGCTACGACGGCAACCGGATCGTCCGCGAGGTCAACATCGCGGGGACCGGCTTCATCTCGGCCGAGCCGATGCTGACGATGGGCAACGACGCGATCCCCGGCTCCTCCCTGACCAACAACGACCGGCTCATCGCCGCCGGCGCGACCGAGACCGCGCGCCGCACCGCCCTCATGAACGACATCTACTTCATGGAGCGCACCTGGAAGCAGACGCACCTCACGCTGTTCTGCCACCCCTACGTCACCCTCGACCCGAGCCCCAAGAAGACCCTGTCGATCACCGAGGACATCGTGTCCGCGGCCTACAACGCCGACCCCGGCCACATCGTCTTCGGGCACACCGGCGCCTCGTCGGCCACCTTCCAGGGTGACGCCCACGACCAGGCCCTGGGGATGTACGAGTTCTTCATCGCCAACCACTACCCGTTCATGGCCCAGACCCAGGCCTACGGCGGCGGCGCGAAGAACGAGGGCGTGGGCGACCTGTCCTACGTCATCACCTGGCTCGCCGCCCACGGCGCATACTCGATCGAGCTCCCGTCCGGCTGGCAGTACGACAGCGGCGCCCTGCGCGTCATGCCGGGCACCACGCGCCGCATGGTCGCCTCCTCGACCCACGCGGGCACCGGAGGCCTCTCCGGAGCCTGACCTCCCGACCCCCTAGCGTCCGGCGGCCCCTCCTCCCCCCACCCCCCGACCGCCGGAGCACACGACGCGGGGCGGCATACCAGCTGGTATGCCGCCCCGCGTTCGCGTGTGCTGCTGGGCCGTGTCGGCGTCAGTCCTGCTCGACGCCGCCCTCGTGCTCGCCGCCGTCGCCACGGCCGCGGCCGCCACGACGACGGTTGCGGGGACGACGCTCGTGGTGCTCCTCGCCCTCCGCCCGTGCGCCGTCGTCGTGGGCGCCCGGCTCGGCGGTCTCCTCGGCGGCGTGGCCGTCGGCCGCGCCCTCGGGGAGGACGGCCGCGAGGCTGAGCTTGCCGCGCGGGTCGATCTCCTTGAGCTCGACCTGGACCTTCTGGCCGACGGCGAGGACGTCCTCGACGGCCTCGATCCGCTTGCCACCGACGAGCTTGCGCACCTCGGAGATGTGCAGCAGGCCGTCCTTGCCCGGCAGGAGCGAGATGAACGCCCCGAAGGTCGTCGTCTTGACGACCGTGCCGAGGAAGCGCTCGCCGATCTCCGGCATCTGCGGGTTGGCGATCGCGTTGATCGCGGCCCGGGCCGCCTCGGCGGACGGACCGTCGGTCGCACCGATGTAGACGGTGCCGTCGTCCTCGATGGAGATCTGTGCGCCGGTCTCCTCCTGGATCTGGTTGATCATCTTGCCCTTCGGGCCGATGACCTCGCCGATCTTGTCGACCGGGACCTGCACGCTGATGACGCGAGGAGCGAACGGGCTCATCTCGTCGGGCGTGTCGATGGCCTCGTTCATGACGTCGAGGATGTGCAGGCGCGCGTCGCGGGCCTGGGTCAGCGCGCCGGCCAGCACGTCGGCAGGGATGCCGTCGAGCTTGGTGTCGAGCTGGATGGCCGTGACGAAGTCCCGCGTACCCGCGACCTTGAAGTCCATGTCGCCGAACGCGTCCTCGGCGCCGAGGATGTCGGTGAGCGCGGCGTACTGCGTCGTCCCGTCGACCTCGGCGCTGACCAGGCCCATCGCGATGCCCGCGACCGGGGCGCGCAGCGGCACACCGGCGTTGAGCAGCGACAGGGTGGAGGCGCAGACGGAGCCCATCGAGGTGGACCCGTTGGAGCCCAGAGCCTCGGAGACCTGCCGGATGGCGTAGGGGAACTCCTCGCGCGTCGGCAGGACCGGCATGAGGGCCCGCTCGGCGAGCGCCCCGTGACCGATCTCGCGCCGCTTGGGCGAGCCGACCCGGCCGGTCTCACCGGTGCTGTAGGGCGGGAAGTTGTAGTTGTGCATGTAGCGCTTGCGCGTCACCGGCGAGAGGGTGTCGAGCTGCTGCTCCATCCGGAGCATGTTGAGCGTGGTGACACCGAGGATCTGCGTCTCGCCGCGCTCGAACAGCGCGGACCCGTGGGTGCGGGGCAGGACCTCGACCTCGGCGGAGAGCGCCCGGATGTCGGCCAGCCCGCGCCCGTCGATGCGGACCTTGTCGCGCAGGATGCGCTCGCGGACGAGCTTCTTCTGCACCGACCGGTATGCCGCGGACAGCTCCTTCTCGCGGCCCTCGAAGCCCTGGCCATCACCGGCCAGCTCGGCCTTCATGGCCTCCTTGATCTCGTCGATGCGGTCCTCGCGCTCGGCCTTGCCGGCGATGGTGAGGGCCTCGGCGAGGCTGCCGGCCACGGCCGCCTCGACGGCGGCATACGCGTCGTCCTCGTAGTCGAGGAAGATCGGGAAGGACTGGACCGGCTTGGCGGCCGCGGCGGCCAGCTGCTCCTGCGCCTCGCAGAGGACCTTGATGAAGCGCTTGGACGCCTCGAGCCCCTCGGCGACGACCTCCTCGGTCGGCGCGACCTTGCCCTGGTTGACGACGAGGTCCCACGTGGCGTCGGTGGACTCGGCCTCGACCATCATGATGGCGACGTCGTCGCCGACGACGCGCCCGGCCACGACCATGTCGAAGGTCGACCGCTCGCTGTCGGAGAAGTTGGGGAAGGCCACCCAGGTGCCGTCGATGAGCGAGACCCGGACCCCGCCGATCGGACCCGAGAAGGGCAGACCGGAGATCTGGGTCGAGGCGCTCGCGGCGTTGATGGCGAGGACGTCGTACTGGTGGTCGGGGTTGAGCGCCAGAACGGTGATGACGACCTGGACCTCGTTGCGCAGGCCCTTGGTGAAGGTCGGGCGCAGCGGGCGGTCGATGAGCCGACAGGTGAGGATCGCGTCGGTCGACGGGCGACCCTCGCGGCGGAAGAAGCTGCCCGGGATCTTGCCCGCGGCGTACATCCGCTCCTCGACGTCGACGGTGAGGGGGAAGAAGTCGAACCCCTCGCGCGGGCTCTTGCCCGCGGTGGTGGTGGACAGCAACATCGTGTCGCCGTCCAGGTAGGCGCTCACGGCGCCGCCGGCCTGCCTGGCCAGCCGTCCGGTCTCGAACCGGACCGTGCGGGTGCCGAAGCTGCCGTTGTCGATGACGGCTTCGGCGACAGTGATCTCTGGACCCTCCATGGGCCCTCCATTTCTTTCAGATGTCCAACGAACCGCGTGCATCGTCGTTGTGCACGGGCTTCCTTCGGTGGTCGTACCCGTATTCAGTTGTGACCTTCATGCGAGAGGAGCGGCCCTCGTGACGAGGACCGCTCCCCTGGCGAAGCCTTATCGGCGCAGACCGAGGCGCTTGATGAGCGAGCGGTAGCGCTCGACGTCGACGCTCTCGAGGTAGCGCAGGAGCCGGCGGCGCTGTCCGACGAGGAGCAGCAGGCCGCGGCGGCTGTGGTGGTCGTGCTTGTGCTCGCGCGCGTGGTCCGTGAGGTACTGGATGCGCGCGGTGAGGAGGGCGATCTGCACCTCCGGGGAGCCGGTGTCGCCCTCGGACGTGGCGTACTCGGCGATGATCTTCTGCTTCGCGTCGGTGCTCAGCGGCATGGGGCGACGACTCCGTTTCTGTGGCTGTTGCTGCGCGGCGCTCCCGGGCTGGTTCACCGGGGCTCTCTGGATCCGCGGCCGAGTTCACGGCGGTGCACCAGGCTACCAGCGGGGCGCCAGGTCCCCCTAATCGAAGCAGGCTTACACTTCCCCAAGGTCACTCGGCGCCGAGGAGGTCTGGGCTCATGGAGGATGCTGCCACCCCCGAGCGGCCGGATGCACGTCAGGTGACCGTGCGCTCGCTCGCCCAGGCCCACCACGACGAGCGCGGCGCCCTGCTCCCCGTCCTCCACGACGTGCTCGACACGTTCGGCTTCGTCGACCCCGACGACGTGCCGGTCATCGCCGACGTCCTCAACCTCAGCCGGGCCGAGGTGCACGGCGTCCTCACCTTCTACACCGACTTCCGGACGACGCCCCCGCCCGGCCACCGGGTGACGATCTGCCGCGCGGAGGCCTGCCATGCGGTCGGCGGCCAAGGCGTGTATGCCGCGGTCCGCGACCGCTTCGCCGCGGCGCACGACGTCGAGGTGGGTGAGGTCTTCTGCCTCGGCAACTGCGCGCTCGGGCCCTCGGGGACCGTCGACGGTCGTCTCCACGGCCGGCTCACGCCGGAGCGGGTCGAGGCCCTGGCCCAGGAGTGGGACCGATGAGCACCGTCTGGGTTCCCGGCGACGCCGCGGCGGCCTCGGTCGGCGCCGACGAGGTGGCCCGGGCCCTCGCCGTCGTGGGCGGGGTGACGGTGCGCCGCAGCGGGTCGCGGGGGATGCTGTGGCTCGAGCCGCCCGTCGAGGTCGAGACCGAGCACGGCCGGGTCGGCTACGCCCAGGTCCAGGCCGCCGAGATCCCCCATCTCGTGACGACCGGCCTGCTGCAGGGCGCGAGGACCGGGCACCACCTGGGAGTCGTCGACACCCACCCGTGGCTGACCAGCCAGCAGCGGCTCACCTTCGCGCGGGTGGGCCGCCACGAGCCCGGTGACCTCGCGGCATACGTGGGCAGCGGCGGCTTCCGCGGCCTGGAGCGCGCCCTGTCCCACTCCCCCCACCAGACCGTCCAGGAGGTCACCGGCTCCGGGCTGCGGGGCCGGGGCGGGGCCGGGTTCGCCACCGGCCGCAAGTGGGAGACCGTGCGGTCGGCCGAGGCACCCGAGAAGTTCGTCGTGGCCAACGGCGACGAGGGGGACAGCGGGACCTTCGCCGACCGGATGCTCCTCGAGGGCGACCCCTTCACCCTCATCGAGGGGATGGCCATCGCCGGGTATGCCGTCGGAGCGCGGACCGGCTACGTCTATGTGCGCAGCGAGTACCCCCGTGCCGTCACGGTGCTGCGCCGGGCCGTGGCCACCGCCCGGTCGCACGGCTGGCTCGGCGAGAACGTGCGCGGCAGCGGCTTCTCGTTCGACATCGAGGTGCGCGTCGGGGCCGGCGCCTACATCTGCGGCGAGGAGACCTCGATGCTCGAGAGCCTCGAGGGGCGCCGAGGCGAGGTCCGGGCCAAGCCACCGATCCCGGCGCTCGTCGGGCTCTTCGGCATGCCGACTGTCGTCAACAACGTCCTCACCCTGGCGACGGTGCCGTCGATCCTCGCCGACGGTGGCGAGGCGTATGCCGCCTACGGGACCGGCTTCTCCCGCGGCACCCAGGTCTTCCAGCTCGCCGGCAACGTCGCGCAGGGCGGCATCGTCGAGACCGACTTCGGCGTCTCCCTGCGCACCCTCGTCGAGGAGTACGGCGGCGGGACCCGCAGCGGGCGGCCGGTGAGGGCCGTCCAGGTCGGTGGCCCCCTCGGCGCCTACCTGCCCGCGGACGCGCTCGACATCCCCATGGACTACGAGGCGCTCACGGCGGCGGGCGCGATGCTCGGCCACGGCGGGGTGGTCGTCTTCGACGACACCTACGACGCCGCCGAGATGGCGCGGTTCGCCCTGGAGTTCTGTGCGGCCGAGTCGTGCGGCAAGTGCACGCCGTGCCGGATCGGCTCGACCCGCGGCGTCGAGATCGTCGACCGGATCAGGGCCGGCGTCGACGTCTGGAACGGGCTGTCCCTGCTCCAGGAGCTGTGCACGACGATGGAGAAGGGCTCCCTGTGCGCGATGGGCGGGCTGACGCCGATGCCGGTCCGCAGCGCACTGCGGCACTTCCCCGAGGACTTCCACCGGACCGCCGACGCGGAGCCGGGCGGACCAACGGACGGAGCGCGCTCATGACGACCTTCGCCGAGGAGCACGACCTGCAGCGCGAGCCCGGCCCCGGCCTGCTGCGCGAGACCGACTTCGGCACCCCACCCGTGACCGGGGTGCCGGCCACCGCGCGGGTGACGGTCGACGGCGTCGAGGTGCTCGTCCCGCCCGGCACGTCGGTCCTGCGCGCGGCGACGCAGGCCGGGGTCGACATCCCGCGGCTGTGCGCGACCGACTCCGTCGCGGCCTTCGGGTCGTGCCGGCTCTGCCTCGTCGAGGTCGACGGCATCAAGGGCACACCGGCCTCGTGCACCACGCGGTGCACCGACGGGATGGTCGTCGCGACCGACACCGACCAGCTGCGCCAGCTCCGTCGGAGCGTCCTCGAGCTGTACCTCTCGGACCACCCGGCCGACTGCCCCGGCTGCGCCCGCGGCACCTGCGAGGTGGCCGACCTCGCCCGGCGGCTCGACGTCGCCGAGGTCCGCTACGGTCTCGGCGGGTCGAACCACCTGGCCGACGAGGCCGACCGGTCCAACCCCTACTTCGACTACGACCCGGCCGCGTGCGTCGTCTGCTCGCGCTGCGTGCGCGCCTGCGCCGAGGTCCAGGGGACGTTCGCCCTCACGGTCGCCGGGCGCGGCTTCGCCTCGCGGGTCACCCCCGGCGGCACCGACTTCCTCGCCTCCGAGTGCGTCTCGTGCGGTGCCTGCGTCCAGGCCTGCCCCACCGAGGCCCTCGTCGAGAGGTCCGTCGTCGAGCTCGGCATGCCCACCCGGACGGTCCTGACCACCTGCGCCTACTGCGGGGTCGGCTGCTCGTTCAAGGCCGAGGTGCGCGACAGCGACACCGGGCCCCAGGTGGTCCGGATGACCCCGTGGAAGGACGGTCGGGCCAACGAGGGGCACAGCTGCGTCAAGGGCCGGTTCGCCTACGGGTATGCCGTGCACACGGACCGGCAGCTCGAGCCCATGGTGCGCGCCGGCATCGACGAGCCCTGGCGGACCGTGTCGTGGGAGGAGGCCATCGCCACGGTCGCCTCGGGTTTCGGCGACATCCAGGCCCGGCACGGGGTGGGCGCCATCGGCGGGATCTCGTCCTCCCGGTGCACGAACGAGGAGGTCTACGTCGTCCAGCGGATGGTCCGGGCCGCCTTCGGCAACAACAACGTCGACACCTGCGCCCGGGTCTGCCACTCCCCCACCGGCTACGGCCTCGGGCTGACCTTCGGGACGTCGGCCGGCACCCAGGACTTCGCCTCCGTCGACCACGCCGACGTCGTCCTCCTCATCGGGGCGAACCCCACCGACGCGCACCCCGTCTTCGCCTCCCGCCTCAAGCGGCGGCTGCGCCAGGGCGCCCGGATCATCGTCGCCGACCCCCGCCGGACCCAGCTCGTCCGCTCGCCGCACATCGAGGCGGCATACCACCTGCCGGTCCGGCCCGGAACGAACGTCGCCTTCATCAACGCCATGGCGCATGTCGCCGTCACCGAAGGGCTCGCCGACGAGGCCTTCCTCGCCGAGCGGTGCGAGGGAGTCGAGGACTACCTCGCCTTCATCTCACGGCCCGAGCACGCACCCGAGGCGGTCGAGGAGGTCACCGGCATCCCGGCCGCCGACCTACGGGCCGCCGCGCGCCTGTATGCCACCGCCCCCAACGCCGCCATCTACTACGGCCTGGGCGTGACCGAGCACAGCCAGGGCTCGACGATGGTCATGGGCCTGGCCAACCTCGCGATGGTCACCGGCAACATCGGCCGCGAGGGCGTCGGGGTCAACCCGCTGCGGGGCCAGAACAACGTCCAGGGCTCGTGCGACATGGGCAGCTTCCCGCACGAGCTGCCCGGCTACCGGCACGTGTCGATCCCAGAGGTGCGGGCGATCTTCGAGGACCGGTGGGGCGTCACCATCCAGCCCGAGCCGGGGCTGCGGATCCCCAACATGTTCGACGCCGCGCTCGGCGGCTCGTTCAAGGGCCTCTACGTCCAGGGCGAGGACATCGCCCAGTCCGACCCCAACACGGCCCACGTGGAGGCCGCGCTCCGGTCCATGGAGCTCGTCGTCGTGCAGGACCTCTTCCTCAACGAGACGGCCCGTTTCGCCCACGTCTTCCTGCCGGGCACGAGCTTCCTCGAGAAGGACGGCACCTTCACCAACGCCGAGCGACGCCTTGGCCGGGTGCGGCCGGTCATGCCCAGCCTCGTGGGCAAGGACGAGTGGCAGGTCGTCTGCGAGATCGCGACGGCGATGGGCCACCCGATGGCGTATGCCTCCGCCGCGGAGATCATGGCCGAGATCGCCGCGACGACCCCCACCTTCGGGGGCGTCTCCCATGCCCGCCTCGACGCCGAGGGGTCGATGCAGTGGCCGGTCACCGAGGCCGCCCCGAACGGGACGCCCACCATGCACGTGGGCGCCTTCGTCCGAGGACGGGGCCGGCTCGTCGAGACCGTGTACGTTCCCACGACGGAGCGGACGACGCGCCGCTACCCCCTCGTCCTCACGACCGGACGGATCCTCACCCAGTACAACGTCGGCGCCCAGACGCGCCGGACGTCGAACTCGACGTGGCACCCGGCAGACGTCCTCGAGATCCATCCCTCCGATGCCGAGGTCCGTGGCATCCACACCGGCGACACCGTCGAGCTGGCGAGCCGGGTCGGCGAGACGACGCTGCCCGCCCTCGTCTCCGACCGGATGCCGCCCGGGGTCGTCTACACGACGTTCCACCACCCGGTCACCGGCGCCAACGTCGTGACGACGGAGAACAGCGACTGGGCGACCAACTGCCCGGAGTACAAGGTGACCGCCGTCGAGGTCACCGTCGCCAACGCGAGCCGCGCTGGGACGAGCCGCACCGGCGGCGAGGCATGAGCGCGGAGCCGGCGGTGCTGCGGATGGGGCGCGACATCACCCGCCAGTTCGCCCACCTGCCGCCGGACCGGGCGGCGGCCGAGGTGGCCGCCCACCTGGGCAGGTTCTGGGAGCCGCGACTGCGCCGCGAGCTCGTGGCCCTGCTCGCCGACGCCACGAGCGAGGCCGACCCGGTGCTCCGGGCCGCCGCCGGCCTGCTCGGCGCTGCCGTCTGAGCGCGCGGCCTCACAGGGACAGGTGGGTCGGGCGCCCCGCGACGAAGGTCGCTGCGACCGGCACGGCACGCAGGTATGCCGCGAGCGCCCCGGTGTCCTCCGCCGGCCCGGCGAGCGGGTCCGCGTCGAGGAGGACGAGGTCGCCGCGGCTCCCCGCGGCCAGGGTCCCCTGGCCGTCCGTCGAGGCGGCGAGCGCCTCGGCCACGGTCAGCGCCTGCTCGGGGTGCCAGGGGGCCCGCTCGTCGGCGCTGCGGTGGACCGCCGCGGCGAGCGCCAGCCACGGGTCCAAGGGGGACACGGGCGCGTCCGAGCCGAAGGCCAGCCGGACGCCGGCCCGCCGCATCGAGCGGAACGCATAGGCGCGTCCGGCCCGGTCCGGCCAGTAGCGCTCGGTGACGTCGCGGTCGTCGAGGAGGTGGGCGGGCTGGACACTGGCGGTCACGCCGAGGGCGGCCATCCGGGAGAGATCGGGCTCGGTGACGAGCTGGGCATGCTCGATGCTTCCCCGGGCGCCGGTCCGCTCGACGGCGTCGAGGGCGATCCGCACCGCGCAGTCCCCGATCGCATGGACCGCGACCTCGATCCGTGCCGCGCTCGCCCGGGACAGCAGGTCGACGAGCTCGTCGAGGCTCGTGTTCTGGACGCCGCGCGGGTGCTCGAGCCCGTCGGCGTCCGCATAGGGGTCACAGCAGTGCGCGGTCCGCGTGTTGAGCGAGCCGTCGGAGATGATCTTGAGCGGGCCCATCGTCGCCAGCCCCTCCCCGCCCTCGAACGGCGTCCCGGTCGCCAGGCCCGCGGCGACGGCGTCGTCGAGGCCCGCGGCATACGTCGCACCTCGCACCCGCAGCGAGCGGACGCCGGCGGCGAACCGGGCCGGCCACACCGCCGCGTTGTCGGCGAGCTCCATGTCGACGATGCCGACCACCCCCCTGGCGGCGGCAGCGGCCACCACGTCGGCGACCCCGGCCTCGGCCGTCTCCGTGGCGCCGGGCAGCTCGGCCAACCGGGACCAGACGGGGAACCAGTCGTTCTCCTCGAGCACGCCGGCACGCGGAGCCAGACCGAGCAGGCGCAGCGCCGCCGAGCTGAGCCAGCCATGGTGACCATCGCCCGAGACGAGGACGACGGGTCGCTCGCCGCAGGCGGCGTCGAGCTCGGCGACCGTCGGCGGGCGCTGCCAGGTGGCGCTGCGATGCCCCCAACCCTGGACCACCGAGGAACCGGGGCCGACCCGATCGAGGTGGGCGCGGACCCGGCGGACGGCGTCCTGCGGGCCGGTGGCCCCGGACAGGTCGAGGCGGCGGGCCGACATCCCCCACTGGGTGAGGTGGACGTGCGCGTCCCACAGCCCCGGCAGCGCCCACCGTCCACCGGCCTCGTGGACCTCCTCGCCCGTGACGGGGGCGAGCACGGGGGCGACCTCGGTGACGACGCCGCCGCGGATCCGGAGGTCGACGGGGTGCTCGGGTGCCGGGCCGCCCACCGGTACGAGACGGGCACCGCGGACCAGGGCGTCCGGGACGAGCTCGCTCACGGCACGGTCAGAGGTTGATCATGTGGCCCGCGATGCCCTCGATGGCCTCCTTGACGGCCTCCGACAGCGTCGGGTGGGCGAAGACGTTGCGCGCGACCTCGTCGGCGGTGAGGTCCCACTTCTGGGCCAGGGTCAGGACCGGCAGCAGCTCGGTCACGTCCGGGCCGATGAGGTGCGCGCCGAGGAGCTCGTTGTGGGTGGCGTCCGCGACGACCTTCACGAAGCCGACCGCCTGCCCCAGCCCCTGGGCCTTGCCGTTGGCACTGAAGGGGAAGGTGGCCGTCTTGACGTCGTAGCCCTTCTCGCGCGCCTGGGCCTCGGAGTAGCCGAAGGACCCGATCTGCGGCTGGCAGTAGGTCGCCCGTGGGATGAAGTCGTAGTCGACCGGCATCGTCTCGGCGCCGGCGATCGTCTCGGCCGCAACGATGCCCATGGCCTCGGCGACGTGCGCGAGCATCATCTTGGCGGTGACGTCACCGATGGCGTAGACGCCCGGGACGTTGGTCCGGCAGACGTCGTCGATGGCGATGGCGCCCCGCTCGGTGAGCCGGACCCCGGTGGACTCCAGGCCGAAGCCCTCGACCCGCGGGGCGAAGCCGATGGCCGACAGCAGCTTGTCGGCCTCGAGTACCTGGCTCTCGCCGCCGGCGGCCGGGGACACCGTGACCCGCACCCCGGAGCCGGTGTCCTCGACGCCCTCGACCTTCGTCGAGAGCATGACCTTGACGCCGAGCTTCTTGTAGTGGCGCAGGAGCTCCTTGGAGATGTCGGCGTCCTCGGTGGGGACCATCCGGTCGAGGAACTCGACGATCGTCACGTCGACGCCGAAGTTCTTCATCACGTAGGCGAACTCGACCCCGATCGCTCCCGACCCGGCGATGACGATCGAGCCGGGGAGGGTGCTGTCGAGGATCTGCTCCTCGTAGGTGACGACGTTGGCGCTGACCTGGACCCCGGGCAGCATCCGGGTGACCGAGCCGGTGGCGATGATGAGGTTGTCGAAGGTGATCGAGCGGGAGCCGCCGTCGGTCAGGGCCACGTCCATGCTCGTCGGCGAGGTGAGCGTCCCCCAGCCGTCGATCTCCTCGATCGAGTTCTTCTTCATGAGGTAGTGCACGCCGCGCACGATGTTCTCGGAGACCTTCCGGGACCGGGCATGGGTCGGGCCGAAGGCCATCGTCGCGTCGCCCTCGATGCCGTAGAGGTCCTTCTCGTGGCTCAGGGTGTGCGCGAGCTCGGCGTTGCGCAGGAGGGCCTTGGAGGGGATGCACCCGACGTTGAGGCAGACACCGCCCCAGTACTTGGCCTCGACGACCGCGGCCCTCAGGCCGAGCTGGGAGGCGCGGATCGCCGCGACGTAACCACCCGGACCGGCGCCGAGCACGACAACATCGAAGTCAGACATAGGGGCCACCTTAGTCGCGGCCACTGCTTCCTCCGACCGGGTCCTGGACCCGTGAGACGGTTCCGGCCCGGCTCGGGACGCCCGTCAGAGAGCGGGGAACCAGATCCCGATCTCGCGGGCGGCCGACTCGGCGCCGTCCGAGCCGTGGACGATGTTCTGCTGGACCGCCGTGCCCCAGTCTCGACCGAGGTCGCCGCGGATCGTGCCCGGGGCGGCCGCGGTCGGGTCGGTCGCACCGGCCAGGGCCCGGAAGCCCTCGATGCACCGCTCGCCCTCGATGACGACGGCGGTCACCGGGCCCGAGCCCATGAAGTCGAGCAGCGGCTCGTAGAACGGCTTGCCCTCGTGCTCGGCGTAGTGCCGGGCGAGCAGGTCGCGCGCCGGGGTGAGGACCTGCGCAGCGACGAGGCGGTAGCCCTTGGCCTCGATGCGGCGCAGCACCTCCCCGGTCAGACCACGGGCGAATCCGTCGGGCTTGACGAGGACGAGGGAGCGTTCGGTCACGGCGCCCACCCTACCGAGGGCCCGGCGCGACGCCGTCCCGCCCCGGGCCGCCGGGGTCCGGGTCGTCGACGTCGGGCGCGCCGTCGGTGTCGGCGTCCCCAGGGGTACGGGCAGCCCCTGCGGCGTCGGCAGCCCCCTCGGCGTCGGCCGCCAGGGCCGCCTGGCGCTCGGCGAGCTGGCGCTCGGCCCGCCCGCCCTGGGCCATGAGGAGGAGCCACAGCCCGGTGAAGACGATGCCGACGCCGAGCATCGCGGGCAGGACCAGGGCCGCCAGCCAGGTCAGGACCTGGACCAGCCAGCCCAGGCTCACCCCGTAGGGCCGGCGCAGCAGGCCCGCAGCGGCCAGGGCCAGCAGGGCGAGGGCGGTGCCGAGCGCGAGCTGCGCGGTCGGGCTGGTCCCGCCGGTGGCGTGGGCGAGGCCTCGGGCCAGCGTCGCCCCGAGGAAGATGACCAGTCCCTGACCGGCGAGCACCGTGGCCAGCAGCCGCCAGGTGAAGGGCCCGAGGGTGCCATAGAGCGGGAACCGGCGCATGAGGCCCAAGGGTATGCCGCGTGCCGAGGCCCCGGGTCCGGGCCGCGTTCGGCATCGTCGGCGCCGCGGACGACTGAGGGGCCCCTCACCCGAACGGCCACGCGTTGGCCAAGGTTGCTCCCGACTCCTCAGGTCGCTCATAGCCTTCACGCAGGTCACAGACCTCCCTGGCGTCTGACTCACAGAAGGTGACTATGTCCAACTTCCCGAACGGCCTGTCACGACAGGCGCTCGTCGGCCTCGCGGCGGTCGCCAGCGCTGCCGTCATGGGCCTCGCACCGTCACCGGCCTCCGCGGCTCCGGTCGCCGCCGTCTCCGTGGCCTCGGCCACCGTTCAGCCCCCGGCCAACGGCATCCTCGGGTCCATCGCGTCGGAGCGCATCTACGACAGCCGCCTGGCGGAGGGCCCGCTCAGCGCCAAGGAGACCCGTACCGTCTGCGTGACCTCCCCCTCGGTCCCCGCAGAGGCCACCGCGGTCGTCGTCAACGTCACCGCTGTCGCACAGGGCACCGGCTACCTGACGCTCTACCCCTCCGACGGCTCGCGCCCCCTCACGTCGAACCTCAACTTCCGCGCGGACCGGATCACCCCCAACCTCGCCGTCGTCAAGCTCGGCGCCGACGACTGCATCAAGGTCTTCGACGGCAGCAACGCGAAGGTCGACGTCATCCTCGACCTCCAGGGCTGGCTCCGCGGTGGCACGGCCACCTCGCCGGGCACGGTGGCTCCCCTCGCCAGCGCCCAGCGGCTCCTCGACACTCGGGACCGCGGCTATCCCGTCCCGGGTGGAGGCTCCGTCGACGTCCAGATCACCGGCGCCAACGGCATACCGTCCAGCGGCGTCGACGCCGTGATCCTCAACGTCACGGTCACCGACACGGCGTCCTCGGGCTGGATCCGCGCGTGGCCCTCGGGCGACACCGAGCCGGCCTCGTCGTCGATGAACTACGTGCCCCAGGACATCCGGGCCTCCCTGGTCGTCAGCGCCGTCGGCAGCAACGGCAAGGTCAGCATCCGCAACGGTTCCGGTGGAGCGGCCGACATCGTCGTCGATGCGTTCGCCTACACCAAGGCGGGAGACGCCTCGGTCACCCTCGCAGGGCTGCAGCTCCAGTCGCCGATCCGCGCCTGGGACACCCGCAGCAACGGGAGCCGGCAGCCACTCGCCGGCGGCGGCACCCTCTCGCTGTCGGAGTCCCAGCTGGGGCTGCCCCCCGGCGGCGCCTCGGCGGCGATCGTGACGGTCACGGCGGTCAACGGCCAGTACACCGGCTTCCTCCAGGCCTACACGGGGTCGACGTCCCCCGCGACCTCCGTCGTCAACTACTCGCCGAACCAGGCCGTGGCCAACCTCGTCGTCGTCCGTGAGGACGGCGGGGGGATCACGATCAAGAACTCGAACACGGGCACCGTCCACGTCGTCGTCGACGTCGTCGGCTGGGTCACCGCCGAGTACGGCGCCCAGGGCACCGTGACGGACTCGGTGACCGGTCTGCCCCTGGCCCGGGTGCCGATGCTCACCTACCGGCCCTCCTACACCGGGGGCGTGACCGCCTCCTGGCAGACGGCGGCGGACGGGACCTACAGCTACACCCAGGGCATCAGCACGAGCTCGTACAAGCTGTGCTCCGGCAGCCCGGAGACCGCAGGCGGCGCCGCGACCTACAGCTACGTCCCGAGCTGCTACGGGTCGTACGGGTCACCGACCCTCATCTCCGGCATCCCGATGGGCAGCTGGGTGACCGGCGTCGACATCGCCCTCGACCCCGCCTCGACGATCACCGGATCGGTGACCGACGGTGTGGCCGCGGGCACCGGCGGCACGGTCTATGCGTCGCGCATCTCCGACGGCTGGACCTTCAGTGCCGGGGTGAGCAGCGGGTCCTACCTCGTCCGCGGCCTTCCCGCCGGGTCCTACCGGCTCAAGATCGTCAACCCGACGAGCGGTGCGTCGCACCCCTACGGCCTGGTCGGCGAGTGGTACGACGGCGTCGGGATGAGCCAGGGCGGCGACAGCGACTCGCTCCTGACCACCCTCGGGGCCCAGGTCGTCACGGTCGGGACCGGTGTGGCCGTCACCGGCAAGAACCTCACCCCCGACGGCGAGGCCCGGCTCTCCGGGGTCACGACCGACGCGCTCAACCACGTCACCTCCGGCTACATCACGATCTACCGGACCACCGGTGACGTCATGGCGACGACGAACTCCTCCGCCGTCGACGGCACCTGGTCGGTGGACCTCCACCCGGGGACCTACACGGTGTGCGCCTCGACGACGGCCGGGTCGACGAAGTACTGCTGGAACGGCAACGTGGCCCCCGCGAGCGCCACCCCCGTCACCGCCACGGCCGACCTGCCCAGCTCGAACCTCAACATCAAGCTCCTGAGCTGAGTTCGGACCGAACCGGTGGGGCACGGCCGCGACCGCGGCCGTGCCCCACCGCCGTCCGGTGGCCGGGACACCGACCGTATGCCGCCCCGCTCAGCTGTCGGTGTGGCCCAACAGCATCCGCACCTCGGCCGCCGTGACCACCGAGCCGGTGGCGAGCACTCCCCCGCTGACCCCACCCTCGTCGGCGAGCGCCGCCGCCCGGTCCAGGGCGTCGGGAAGGTCCTCGACGACGCTCACCCGGTGCTCGCCGAAGATCTCGGCGGCCAGCTCGCCGAGCGCCGCGGGGCGCATCGCCCGCGGTGAGGTGGTCCGGGTGACGACGACCTCGTCGAGGGCGGGCTCGAGGATCTCGAGCATCGTCGCGGCGTCCTTGTCGGCGAGGATGGCGATGACCCCGATGAGCCTGGCGAAGGTGAAGGAGTCCGACAGGGCGTCCCGCAGCGCCCGGGCACCTGCCGGGTTGTGGGCCGCGTCGACGAGGACGGTGGGGCTGCGCCGGACGATCTCGAGCCGGCCCGGGGAGGTCACCGCGGCCAGGCCGGCCCGGAGCACCTCGAGGTCGAGGGGCTGCTCGCCGCCCCCGACGAAGGCCTCGACGGCCGCCACCGCGACGGCGACGTTGCTCGCCTGGTGCCCTCCGTAGAGCGGGACGAACAGGTCGGGGTAGTCCCCGGCCAGGCCGCGGACCGAGACGAGCTGGCCGCCGACCGCCACGTCACGCGCCACGACCCCGAAGTCGACCCCCTCGAAGACGAGCCGGGCACCGACCTCCTCGGCCCGGGCGAGGAGAACCTCGGCGACGTCGGGCTCCTGGACACCGCTCACGGCGATGGCCCCGGGCTTGATGATCCCGGCCTTCTCGCGGGCGATCTCGACCTCGGTGGACCCGAGGAAGTGGGTGTGGTCGAGGGCGATGGGGGTGAGGACCGAGACGGCCGCGTCGAGGACGTTCGTGGCGTCCCAGCTGCCGCCCATGCCCACCTCGACGACCGCGACGTCGACGGGGGCGTCGGCGAAGGCGGCATACGCGACGGCGACGAGCACCTCGAAGAAGGTCATCCGAGGGCCGCCCTCGGCGGCCGACGCCGCGTCGACGGTCTCGATGAGCGGGATGACGTCGGCGTATGCCGCGAGGAACCGGTCCTCGTCGACCGGCACACCCGACAGCGCGATCCGCTCCCGCATCGAGTGCAGGTGCGGCGAGGTGAACCGTCCGGTCCTCAGGCCCATCTCGCGCAGGACCGACTCGATGATCCGGGTCGTCGACGTCTTGCCGTTGGTGCCCGTGAGATGGATGGCCGGGAACGTGCGCTGGGGTTCGGCGAGCAGGTCCATGACCGCCGCGATCCGGTCCAGGGACGGCTGCAGGTCGTGCTCGGGCGCGCGGGCGAGGATGGCCTCCTCGGTCAGGCGCATCCGCCGGGTGAGGTCGAGGCGGCGGGCGGCCTCGCGCTGGGCGGCGTCGGGTGCGGGAGTCACGCCCTCAATCCTGCACCACCAGGAGCGGGCCGTCCGCCGGCGCGGCTCAGGCCTGGAAGCCCGCCAGGACCGCCTGGAGCCGCGCCGCCGTGCCTGACAGGTCGTGGGCCTCGCTCTTGATGACGGAGAGCTCCCGGGTGGTCTCCTCGGCGGCCAGGTTGACCTCGTCGAGGTGCATGACCATCGTCCCGCTGGCCCCGGCCACGGAGGCGGCGCTGACCGCCATCGCCGAGGTCGTCGCCGTCTGCTCCTCGACGGCTCCCGCCACCGACGCCTGGACGTCGTTGATCCGGCCTATGACCGAGCCGATGTGGGTGATCTCGTCGGCGGCCTTGGCCACCGCCGCCTGGATCGCCTCGACCCGGTGGGACACCTTGTCCGTCGCCTCGGCCGTCTCCCGGGCCAGGTCCTTGACCTCGCCGGCGACGACCGCGAAGCCCTTGCCTGCCTCGCCGGCCCGCGCGGCCTCGATGGTGGCGTTGAGCGCGAGCAGGTTGGTCTGCTCCGCGATGGCGGTGATGACGTTGACGACGTTGCCGATCTCGCGCGAGGACTCCCCCAGCGCGGCAACCGTCCCCGTGGTGAGCTCGGCGGCCCGGACGGCCTCCGCAGCGATCCCGGCGACCGACGCGGCGTTCCGCGAGATCTCCCCGATCGAGGCGCCCATCTGCTCGGTCCCCGAGGCCACCATGTCGATCCCCGAGTCGATGTCGCGAGCGGCCGCGGTCACCTGGGCGGCCAGGTGCTGGGTGCCCTCGGCCGTCCGGGTGATCCCGTCGCTGCTCTCGACGAGCTGGGCGGCGGTCGCGTCGAGCTGGGCCACGGCGGCCGTGACCTCACGGATGACGTCCGACGAGCGGTCGAGGGTGCCGTTGAGCGCCGTCGACAGCCGGTCGAGCTCGGTTCGGCTGCTGCAGGCCTCCAGGCGGGTCGACACGTCGCCGCTGCGCAGGATCTCGGTCGCTCGGCAGATCGGGTCGATGATGCTGCGTCCGACGAGGATCGAGAGGCCGAGCAGGACGAGGAGCACGGCGAGGGCGATGGCGCCCATCGTCCGCAGCGAGGCCAGCTCGATGGAGCGCAGGTCGTCGAGATACAGGCCCGACCCGATGACCCAGCCCCAGGGCGCGTAGCCCGCCACGTAGGACACGATCGGCTTGGCCTGGCTCGACCCCGGCTTGGGCCACTGGTACTCGACGAAGCCGGCGCCGTGGGCCGTGACGACGTCGACCATCTCGACGAAGGGGTGGGTCCCGGTGGGATCGGCGGTCGCCCGGAGGCTCGTGCCGTCGAGGCTCGGGTTCATCGGGTCCATGACCATCGTCGGGGTGAGGTCGGTGATCCAGACGTAGCGGCCGGAGGTCGTGCGCGCGGCCGCCAGGTCGGCGGCGGCGGCCGCCTGGGCCTGCGCCTTCGTCATCCGGCCGGCGTCGACCTCCTTGCCGTAGCGCTGGACCACCCCCAGCGCCATCTCGACGACGCCCTTGGTGGCGTCTCGCCGCTCGGCCGAGATGCCGGAGGCGTTGCGCACGGCGGCGAAGCCGGCCGCGCCGGACAGGGCGACGGCCATGACGACCAGCAGCGCGATGAGGCGCGCCTGGATCGACAGTGACGACAGTCTGCGCACAGCCTTGCCCCTTCGGGTGCAGTTCGGTTGCCACCCACATCGGCCGTGCGGCGCCGGATGTGAGGCGCCGACCCCGAGATGGTCGACACGGTCCGCACTTCTGAGGGCGACCGATCCCGCCCGCGGGCCCGATGGCCCGCGGGGGCACGGTCAGGCCCGGACCACCCGGATGCGCACCGGCAGCCGTTCGTCGCCGACCTCGGCCACCGACACCTCGTCGCCCTCGGGGAGGTCCTCGAGGTCGGTGAGGACGCTGAGGTGGACGGCGAGCGTCTCGCCCATGACGAGCTCGCGGTGCGTATGCGCCGCGACCTGCAGGGCCTCGGCCCCCGCGACGGTGAGCGAGATCCGGTCGGTCACCTCCAGGCCCGCCTGACGCCGGGCCTGCTGCACGCCGCGGACGAGGTCGCGGGCGACACCCTCCACGGCGAGCTCCGGCGTCACCTCGGTGTCGAGGACGACGAAGCCGCCGCCCGGCAGCATCGCCGTGGCGTGGCTGCCCGCGGCCGCCTCGTCGACGACCGTCTCGAGGGTGTACTCCCCCGGCTCGAGGAGGATGCCGCCCGAGGTGACGGTGCCGTCGTCGGAGACGGACCACTGCCCGGCCTTGCTGCCCCTGATGGCGACCTGGACGTCCTTGCCCAGCCGCGGCCCGGCCGCCCGCGCGTTGACGGTCAGGCGCTGGGTGATCCCGAAGTCGGACTCGTGGGCCGAGGCGACATCGAGCACCCGCACCGAGCGGACGTTGACCTCGTCGGCGACGATCCCGGCATACGCCTCGACCTCGGCCGCACCGGCCGTGACGACGGTCAGCTCGCGCAGCGGCAGCCGGACGCGGAGTCCGACCCCCTTGCGCAGCGACGACGCGGCCGAGCACACGGCCCGGACCTGGTCCATCGCGGCGACGAGCGCCTCGTCGGAGGGCAGCAGGGTCGCGTCGGGCCAGTCGGTGAGGTGGACCGAGCGAGCGCCGGTCAGGCCGCGCCAGACCTCCTCGGAGACGAGGGGCAGCAGCGGCGCGGTGACGCGGGTGAGGACCTCGAGGGTGGTGTAGAGGGTGTCGAAGGCAGCGTGGGCGTCCTCGACGGACGCCCCTCCCGAGGTGTCCCAGAAGCGCTCACGGGACCGGCGGATGTACCAGTTGGTCAGGACGTCGACGAAGGTCCGGACCGACTCCGAGGCACCCGGGATGTCATAGACGTCGAGCTGGTCGGTCACCGTCTCGACGAGACCGCGCAGCTTGGCCAGGAGGTAGCGGTCGAGTGGGTCCGTGGACGAGGCCGACCAGCGAGCGTCGTAGCCGCCCTCCCCCAGCGCGTTGGCGTAGAGCGCGAAGAAGGACCAGCTGTTCCACAGCGGGATGATGACCTGCCGGACCCCCTCTCGGATGCCCTCCTCGGTGACGACGAGGTTGCCGCCGCGCAGGATCGGCGAGGACATGAGGAACCAGCGCATGGCGTCGGCGCCGTCGCGGTTGAAGACCTCGGTGACGTCGGGGTAGTTGCGCAGCGACTTGCTCATCTTCTGCCCGTCGCTGCCCAGCACGATCCCGTGCGAGACGCAGGAGCTGAAGGCCGGCCGGTCGAACAGGGCCGACGCGAGGACATGGAGCAGGTAGAACCAGCCCCGGGTCTGGCCGATGTACTCGACGATGAAGTCGGCCGGGAAGTGGTGCTCGAACCAGTCGCGGTTCTCGAACGGGTAGTGGACCTGGGCGAAGCTCATCGACCCGCTGTCGAACCACACGTCGAGCACGTCCTCGACGCGGCGCATCGTCGAGTTGCCGGTGGGGTCGTCGGGGTTGGGACGGGTGAGCCGGTCGATGAACGGACGGTGCAGGTCGGGCTCGCCGTGCTCGTCGACGGGCAGCCGGCCGAAGTCGCGCTCCAGCTCGGCGAAGGAGCCGTAGACGTCGATCCGCGGGTAGGCAGGGTCATCGGAGCGCCAGACCGGGATCGGGCTGCCCCAGAAACGGTTGCGCGAGACCGACCAGTCCCGCGCGTTCTCCAGCCACTTGCCGAACTGGCCGTCCTTGACGTGCTCGGGGACCCAGGTGATCTCCTGGTTGAGCTCGCCCATCCGGTCCTTGAAGTCGGTGACCCGGACGAACCAGCTCGACACCGCCATGTACATGAGCGGCTCACGGCAGCGCCAGCAGTGCGGGTAGGAGTGCTCGTAGGTCTCCTTGCGCAGGAGCACCGTGCCCTCGGTCGTCGAGCCGACCTCCCCCTGGCCGCCGAACCCGTCGACGGAGGTGCGGTTCTTGAGATGCTCGACGACGAGGGGGTTGGCGTCGAAGACGTGCAGCCCCTCGTAGTCGGCGATCGGGTACGTGAACCGGCCGTCGGCCGCCACCGGGACGACGGGAGCGATGCCGTACCTGTCGGTGAGGACCTTGTCGTCCTCACCGAACGCGGGGGCGATGTGGACCAGGCCCGAGCCGTCGTCGGTCGTCACGTAGTCGGCGGGGAGGACGACGTGGCTCTTCGGGTGGCCCAGGTAGTAGGAGAAGGGCGGGGTGTAGCGGCGGCCGACGAGGTCGGAGCCCTTCATCCGCTCGACGACGCGGGCCTGGAGGTCCTCCTCGCTCAGCGAGGTGTCACCGAACAGCTCCGCGGCATACGTGCGCAGCCGGGCCTCGGCCAGCAGGTAGCGCTCCGGGCGACCGGCACAGGCGGACTCCACGACGACGTAGTCGATGTCGGGGCCGACCGCCGTCGCGAGGTTGCTGGGCAGGGTCCACGGCGTCGTCGTCCAGACGAGCGCGAGCTCGCCGGTCTCGAGGCGGCAGCCCACGGTGACGGCGGTGTCCTTGCGGATCCGGTAGGACTCCTCGTCCATCCGCAGCTCGTGCGTCGACAGGGGCGTCTGGTCGTTCCAGCAGTAGGGCAGGACGCGGAAGCCCTCGTAGACCAGCCCCTTGTCGTAGAGCTGCTTGAACGCCCACAGCACGCTCTCCATGAACGTCGGGTTGAGCGTCTTGTAGTCGTTGTCGAAGTCGACCCAGCGCGCCTGGCGGGTGACGTAGCTGCGCCACTCGTTCGTGTAGGCCATGACCGACTCGCGGCACTTGGCGTTGAAGGTCTCGATCCCCAGCTCGAGGATCTCCTCCTTGGTCTTGATGCCGAGCTGGTTCATCGCCTCGAGCTCGGCCGGCAGGCCGTGGGTGTCCCAGCCGAAGCGCCGCTCCACCCGGTGCCCGCGCATCGTCTCGTAGCGGGGGACGATGTCCTTGACGTAGCCGGTGAGCAGGTGACCGTAGTGCGGCAGGCCGTTGGCGAAGGGCGGCCCGTCATAGAAGACGAACTCGTTGCTGCCCCGCTCCCCGGCCGCGCGGTTCTCGACGGAGGCCCGGAAGGTGTCGTCCGCCTCCCAGTAGGCGAGGACGCCCTCCTCGACCCGCGGGAAGCGGGGGTTCGAGGGGACGCCGAACGCGGCGCCGGGTCGGTCCGGCTGGTCCACGGGGGTCATGGAGACCTTGGGGTAGGTCATCGGTCGGGCTCCTGGGCGGTCGCGGGTCGTCGTGTCTGCCTGTCACGAGGACGACGACGCCGAGCCGGTATGCCGGTCGGCGGAACCGCGGTACCACCTCGCTTGCCGAGCGCAGCCGACCTGGGCCGGCGGCGGACGACCGCTCGTTCGCGGGCTGTCACGGGCCCACCCGTCCGGGTCTAGTGAGCGCCGGTCCCGTCGGCCGGGACCCGCACGCCGTTCTTCCGGAGGCTCGCCGCTGATGACGGCTCGAACGCCTTGGGACGGGAGTCTAGCGGTCGGGGCCGCCCCTGTCGGCTTCGTTCCGAGCGGCGCTCCGCCCGACGAGGGACCGCCGGGGCGGGAGTACAGTGGGCGACGCCGCCGCGAGGCGGCACCACACGCGCCCGCGAGGGGAAGCCGGTCCAAGTCCGGCGCTGACCCGCAACCGTAGGCCACCGCGAGGTGGCGAGCCGGAATGCCTCGGGAGTGCGAGCGGCTCCATCACACCGTCGAGGTATGCGGGACGGAGCCCAGGCCCGCTGGGTCCAGCGGTCCGGGGCGGTCGTCACGAACCGCTCAGGAAGGGACCCATGCCCACCGTCACCGCCCGCGCCGGCCTCGCCGTCGCGAGCGCCCTGCTCGCCGCGGTCGCGCTCGCCCCCACGGCACGCGCAGACGCCACCTCCACCGGGTCGCCCACGGCGACAGCCACGCCATCGGCGACAGCCACGCCATCGTCGACGGCCACGCCATCGTCGACGGCCACGCCGTCGGCGACGGCCACGCCGTCCCCGACGGGGACCGGCATACCCACGAGCACCGACCCGTCCCCCACCACCTCGGCCCCGGGGACGCCCACCGCGCCGAGCACCGTCGCACCCGACCCGCGGGCCAGCGCCCGCCTGCTCGCGCCACCGGCCGGCTCGGGCACGACCCAGCAGGCCCGGGACGCGGCCGACTTCGTGGCTCGCACGCTCGCCGCGGGAGGGCACCACTACGTCTGGCCGGGCACGACGTACCTCGACGGAGGCAACACCGTCGACGCGATCCTCGCCCTCGACGGGGCCGGGGTGGGCCAGAGCGAGGCCGCCGCCGCGCTGGCCTACCTCGAGGCGCACCTCGGCGACTACATCGGGACCGGCGGCGAGACGTATGCCGGGCCGACCGCCAAGGCGCTGCTTGCCGTCGTGGCGCAGGGCGCGAACCCCCACGACGTCGGCGGGACGGACCTCGTGTCGACCCTCACCGGGCTCGAGGCCGCGAGCGGCCGCTTCTCCGACGTCTCCGCCTACGGCGACTTCTCGAACACGATCGGTCAGTCCCTGGCGGTCATCGCCCTGGTCCGGGCGACCGGCTCGGTGTCGGACCGCGCCGTGGCGTTCCTCGGCTCCCTCCAGTGCCCCGACGGTGGCTTCCGCATCGACCCCGACGCCTCGACGTGCGACAGCGACCCCGACGCCACCGCCTTCGCCGTCCAGGCCCTGCTGGCGCTGCGCTCGCCCACGCTCGACGCGCCTGCTGCGGCCGCTGCCGGCCTGGACTACCTGACCGGCATCCAGGGCGCCACCGGCGGCATCGCCAGCGCCGCCGGCCCGGCGAACGCGAACACCACGGGTGTGGCGGCCCAGGCCTTCGCCGCCGGCGGACGGTCGGCGGCGCTCGCCCGGGCGCAGGGCTTCCTCGAGGGCCTGCAGTACGGATGCACCTGGCGGCCCCCGCTGCGCGGCGGCATCGCCTTCTCACCCGCCGAGCGGGCCGCCACCGGGGCCATCGGGCCCGGCGACAGCGACCTGCGCGCGACGCCGCAGGCCGCCCTCGGCCTGCTCGGCGGGACGCTGGCGACGGTCTCGTCGGAGGGGGCTGTCTCCGGGACGACGGCCATGGTCTGCGCCGCCCCGCCCACGTCGTCGACCGCCGTGCCGACGGCGAGCGACGTGGCGGTCGTCGACCCCGGTTCGCTCGCCTACACCGGCGCGCCCGTCGGTGCACCGCTCCTGCTGGGCCTCGTGCTCGTCCTCGCCGGTGTCGGAGCCGTCGTGGGAGGAACCGTCCTGGGCCGACGCGGGGCGCACCGATGAGCTCGCGGCGGTCGCGGTGGGCGGCCCTGGCCGGCGCGGGCCTGCTGGCACTGGCCGTCCCGCTGCTCGGTCAAACCCCCTCGGCCTCGGCGGCCGCCTGCTCGACCTCGAGCGGGGTGAGCGTCGTCGTCGGGGCCTCGGTGGGATGCGCCCCCGGTCACCCCTCCTCGGCCCTCGCCGCGCTGCAGGCCGCCGGTCACAGCGTGACGATGGTGGCGCGCTTCCCGGGCGCGGTGTGCCGGATCGACGGCACACCCGCCGCCGACCCCTGCGTCGTCATGCCCCCCTCGAGCGCCTACTGGAGCTTCTGGACCGCCACGCGGGGCGGGACGTGGCGCTACGCGTCGAGTGCCGTGGCGGCATACCACCCGGCGCCGGGCACCGTCGTCGGCTTCGCGTTCGGCTCCGGCGCCCCGCCGGCAGCCGCACCACCGCCGGCCCCCCGACCCGCCCCGACGACCCCCCGGCCGACCCCGAGCCACACACCGACCACCCACGGGACGACGCACGCCACGACCCGTCCGGGCCCCACGGCCCGGGTGTCGCAGACCCCCGGGTCCGGCGCCACCGTGTCGACGGCCCCGCCCTCGGCCTCGCCTGCGGGGACCGGCCCGTCGGCCTCGGCCCCGACCGCCCTCGGCCCGACCCGTGAGGCCTCGGCGGCGACCCCCCTGCCGGGCTCCGGAGCCCTGTCCGCAGGCATCGGTGCCGGCCTGGTCCTCGGGCTCGTGGCCGCCGCCGCCTACGTCGTGCGCCGTCGGCGCGTCTGATCGGACGACCCGTGCCCACTCTGCCGCGCCACCTCCATCCGGGGGCGTGGTGGCTGTGGGCGCTCGGCCTCGCCGTCGCGGCGGGCACCACGGACAACCCGCTCCTGCTCGGGCTCGACCTCGCCGTCCTGGGCCTCGTCGTCGCGAGCCGTCGCGGCGACTCGCCCTGGGCACGCGCCTTCCGCCTCTACCTCTATCTCGGCCTGGCCGTCATCGCGGTGCGGACCGTCCTCTATGTCCTCGTCGGGCTCAAGACCGGTGGGCACGTCCTGGTCACCCTGCCCAGCCCGACCCTGCCGTCCTGGGCGGCGGGGATCACCCTGCTCGGGCCGGTCTCGCTCGACGGGCTCCTCGCCGCCGCCCTCGAGGGGCTGAGGCTGGCCACCCTCATCGCCGCGGTCGGTGCCGCCAACGCCCTGGCCAACCCCAAGCGGCTGCTCCGGGCGATGCCCGGGGCCCTCGCCGAGATCGGCACGGCCCTCGTCGTGTCGGTCACCGTGGCCCCCCAGCTCGCCGAGAGCGTGCAGCGGGTGCTGCGCGCCCGCACGCTGCGGGGCCAGGCCGGGCGCGGTCTGCGGGCGATCCGCCAGGTGGCCCTGCCCGTCCTCCAGGACACCCTCGACCGGTCCCTCCTGCTCGCGGCCTCGATGGACGCCCGCGGCTACGGCAGGCGGGCGACCCGCTCCGCGGCCGCGCACTCGGTCGGCTCGGCCCTGGCCCTCGGCGGCCTGCTCGGCGCGGCTGTCGGCGTCTACGGCGTGCTCGACACGACGGCGCCCGCGGTCCTCGGCCTGCCGCTGCTCCTCGCCGGCCTCGCTGCGGCCCTCGTCGGCGGCTGGCTCGGGGGTCGGTCCGTCGTGCGCACCACCTACCGCCCCGACGTCTGGGGCGCCCCGGAGTGGCTCACCTCCGGGCTCGGGGTGCTCGCCGCGGCCGCGACCCTGGTCGCCGCCCGGCTCGACCCGGACGCGATGACCATGCCGCTTCAGCCGCTCGGGGTACCGGTCCTGCCGTGGCTCGCCACGGCCGGCACCCTGCTCGCCGCCCTGCCGGCCGTGCTCACGCCCGTCCCCCCCGCGGCGCGACCGTGTCCCGCGTCCGACCTGGCCGCTCGGAACCCGGCGGAGGTCGGCCATGGCTGAGCCCGCCGTCGTGATCGAGGGCGCGACCGTCCGGTATGCCGGTGGCGGCGCTCCCGCGTTGCGCGACGTCCACCTCGAGATCGACGAGGGCGAGCTCGCCCTCGTCGTCGGCCGAACCGGCTCGGGGAAGTCGACCCTGCTCGGGCTCGTCAACGGGGCGGTGCCGCACTTCACCGGCGGCCGGCTGAGCGGACGGGTCCGCCTCCTCGGTCACGACACGGCCACCCACCGGCCGCGTGACCTCGCCGGCCTGGTCGGTGTCGTCGGCCAGGACCCTCTCGCGGGGTTCGTCACCGACGTCGTCGAGGAGGAGCTGGCCTACGGCATGGAGCAGCTCGCGCTGCCCGGCGACGTCATGCGCCGCCGGGTCGAGGAGACCCTCGACCTCCTCGGCATCGCCGACCTGCGGGACGTCCCGCTGCGGGAGCTGTCCGGCGGCCAGCAGCAGCGGGTGGCGATCGGCGCGGTCCTCACCGCGCACCCCCAGGTGCTCGTGCTCGACGAGCCGACCTCCGCCCTCGACCCGACGGGGGCCGAGGAGGTCCTCGCCGCCGTGACCCGGCTCGTCCACGACCTCGGGGTCACGGTCGTCGTCGCCGAGCACCGTCTCGAGCGGGTCCTCCAGTACGCCGACCTCGTCGTCCATGTCGGACCGGACGGGACGGTGAACTCCGGGCCGCCGGCACAGGTCATGGCCACCTCGACCATCGCCCCTCCCGTCGTCGAGCTGGGCCGCTGGGCGGGCTGGTCCCCGCTCCCGCTCTCGGTCCGCGACGCGCGGCGCTCCGCACGCGCCCTCACCGCCGCGGCGGAGCGGTCGTCGGGCCGTCCGACATCGGCCCCGCCCACCACGGACCGGCCCGCGCTGCGGGCCCGGGGCATCGTCGTCCGGCACGGGGACGTCGTGGCCGTCGCGGGTGTCGACGTCGCCCTGGCCCCCGGTGAGGTCGTCGCGCTCATGGGCCGCAACGGGTCCGGCAAGTCCTCGCTGCTGTGGGCCCTGCAGGGTTCCGGCCTCCGGCAAGGGGGGACGCTCGAGGTCACGCCGGGCGACGCCGGCCGGAGCGCGGTCGACCCGCGGGAGCTGGCGGCCGAGCGGCGCCGCCGCCTGGTCGGCCTCGTGCCGCAGACCCCCGGCGACCTGCTCTACCTCGACTCCGTCGCCGCCGAGTGCCAGCAGGCCGACGCCGAGAGCGCAGCGCCCGACGGCACGTGTGCGGGGCTCCTGCGGACCCTCGCACCCGGCATACCGGAGGACCGCCACCCGGCCGACCTCTCCGAGGGGCAACGGCTCGCCCTCGTCCTGGCCGTCCAGCTCACGGCGGACCCGCCCGTGGTCCTCCTCGACGAGCCCACCCGCGGGCTCGACTACGCCGCGAAGCGGGCCCTGGCCTGGGTGCTGGCAGACCTGGCCCGCCGGGGGCGGAGCATCGTGACCTCCACCCACGACGTCGAGTTCGTGGCGACGGTCGCCGACCGGGTCCTCGTCCTCGCCGGCGGTGAGGTCGTCGCCGACGGCCCCACGGCCGACGTCGTCCGCTCCTCCCCCGCGTTCGCACCACAGATCGCCAAGATCACCGCGCCGAGCCGCTGGCTGACGGTCGACGACGTCGAGGCCTCGTTCCCCGAGGGGCCGCCGCGATGACGACGACCCATCGCACCTCCGCCACCACACCGGCGCCGCCGGGGGTGCAGGAACCCCCAGGCCGACGACGCCGGCCCGCCGTCGTCGCGCTGCGTCCCCGCTCGGTGCTCGCCGTGGCGCTCGTCTCGGTCGCCGGTCTCGCCGCCTTCGGCTGGCCGCTGCTCGTCTCGCCCGGATCGGCCCTGTCGCAGGGCGACACCGCACCGCTCGTCTTCGCCCTGCTGCTCCCGATGCTGCTCGGCATCGTCCTCGTCGAGGTCTCGGACGGCGGCCTCGACGTCAAGGCGGTGGCCCTGCTCGGGGTGCTCGCCGCCGTGGGCGCGGCGCTGCGCCCGCTCGGTGCCGGGACCGCCGGGCTCGAGACCGTCTTCTTCCTCCTCGTCCTCGCCGGCCGGGTCTTCGGGGCCGGCTTCGGCTTCGTCCTCGGGGCGACCACCCTCTTCGGCTCCGCCCTCATCACCGGGGGCGTCGGGCCCTGGCTGCCGTTCCAGATGCTGGGCGCGGCGTGGGTGGGCCTGGGTGCGGGGCTGCTGCCGCGAGCGCGGGGACGGGCCGAGATCGCGCTCCTCGCCGGCTACGGCGTGCTCGCGGGGCTCGGCTACGGCGTCGCCCTCGACCTGGCCTTCTGGCCGTTCACGACCGGGCTGGGCACGGGGGTGTCGTTCGTGGCGGGCGCGCCGGTCGTCGACAACCTCCACCGCTTCGCCGTGTATGCCGCCTCGACCTCGCTCGGGTGGGACGTCGGGCGGGCGGTCACCAACGCCGTGCTCATCGTGCTCACCGGACACGCGGTGCTCGGCACGCTGCGCCGGGCGGCCCGGCGCGCCTCGTTCGCCGAGACCGAGTGAGCCACCGGGGGCGCCCTGTTGCGCCGCCCCCGGGCCCTGCTGTGCCAAGATCGGCGCACGGCGCCCCGGCCGACCCGGGTCGCAGTCCGCTCAGCGAGGGAAGAGGAGCCGGCGATGAGCAACACCGACCTGGACCGCCGTGAGGGGTGGCTCAGCCGGGAGGAGCTGGAGGCGGCCCGCGGCCAGCTGCCGATCCTCTATGTCGACGCCGTCCCGGTCCGCGTCGACCCCAACGGGACGATCACCGCGGTCGGCCTGCTGCTGCGGGTGAGCGGTCAGGGGATGATCCACCGCGAGCTGGTCTCGGGCCGGGTCCTCTACCACGAGCGGGTCCGGGACGCGCTGATGCGGCACCTCGAGAAGGACCTCGGTCCCATGGCCCTGCCCCAGGTCCCGCCGGCACCCCAGCCGTTCACCGTCGCCGAGTACTTCCCGACCCCGGGGGTCACCCCGTTCCACGACCCGCGTCAGCACGCCGTCTCGCTCGCCTTCATCGTCCCGGTCTCCGGCGACTGCGCGCCGCAGCAGGACGCCCTCGAGCTGACCTGGTTCGCACCGGCCGACGCGTTGGACCCGGTGCTCCTCGCCGAGATGAGCGGCGGTCACGGTGTGCTGCTGCGCCAGGCCCTCGCGCACGCCGGCCACGCCATCTAGCTAGCCGCTGAACCTGTCCCGGGTCCGGGAGCGGTCGCGCTCGTCGCGCTCGTGGGCCTCCTCCGGGGTCGGTGCGAGGCCGCCGAGCCGCGCCGGGAGGTAGACCTGCTCGGTCCCCTCGAGCACGGGGTAGGCCGACTGCTGGGCGTGCAGCTGGTCGACCATCGCCGCCCGCAGCGCCGCCGTCGCCTCGTCGGCGTCGTCGCGACGGCCGACGAGGATCGGCTCGCCCACGGTGACGAAGATGTCGATCCGGGAGCGCCCCAGCCGCTTGGGGTGGTCCTTGGTCCAGACCCGCTGCGAGCCCCAGATGGTCGTGGGCAGGATCGGGACGCCGGCCAGCTGGGCCATCCGCACGGTCCCCGACTTGAACTCCTTGAGCTCGAAGGAGCGTGAGATCGTCGCCTCGGGGAACACCCCGACGATCTCGCCGGCCCGCAGGGCGTCGACGGCGGCCCGGAACGAGGCGGCACCCCGCTGCCGGTCGACCGGGATGTGGTGCATGCCCCGCATGAGCGGGCCGCTGACCCGGTGCTGGAAGATGCTCTCCTTGGCCATGAAGCGGACGTAGCGGCCCGAGCGGCGGGCGACCAGGCCGGCATACGTGAAGTCCATGTAGCCCGTGTGGTTGATCGCCATGACCGCACCGCCGGCGCGCGGCACCCGGTCCTCGCCGACCATGGTGAAACGCAGTCCCTGGACCGAGAAGAGGGTGCGCGCGACGCCGATGACGGATCGATAGACCGGGTCCATGGTCGAACCCTACGCTTCCGTAGGTTGCCGTGACGACCGCCCCCGCGGGCGACACGCGTGCGCAGGGAGGCCGCCGGATCTGCGAGGATTCGGGGCATGACCGAGCACCTCTCGCCATCTCGCGCTGCCTCCATCCCGGACCGGCCGTCCCTCGACGGCCTGGAGGAGAAGTGGGGCGCGGTATGGAGCGAGCAGGGCACCTACGCCTTCGACCGCGAGGCCGCCCTCGCCGGCCCCCGCGACGCCGTCTTCTCGATCGACACCCCGCCCCCGACGGCGAGCGGGTCCCTCCACATGGGACATGTCTTCTCCTACACGCACACCGACTGCATGGCCCGCTACAAGCGGATGGCCGGCTTCAACGTGTTCTACCCGATCGGCTGGGACGACAACGGCCTGCCGACCGAGAAGAGGGTGCAGAACTTCTACGGTGTCCGCGGTGACGCGACCCTCCACCACGACCCCGCCTTCGAGCCGCCGCACCGCGGCGACGTGACCAGCCTGCGGGCTGCCGACCAGCTCCCGATCAGCCGGCAGAACTTCATCGAGCTCTGTGACGAGCTGACCGTCAAGGACGAGGAGGCCTTCGAGTCCCTCTTCCGGCGGATGGGGTTCAGCCTCGACTGGACCATCTCGTACCGGACGATCGACGACCACTCCCGAGCCACCTCCCAGCAGGCCTTCCTGCGCAACCTCGCCCGCGGGGAGGCCTACCAGGCCGAGGCGCCGGGCCTGTGGGACGTCACGTTCCAGACCGCCGTGGCGCAGGCCGAGCTCGAGGCCCGCGACTACCCGGGGCACTACCACCGGGTGGCCTTCCACCGCACCGACGACGCCCGGACGCCCGTCCACATCGAGACGACCCGTCCCGAGCTCATCCCGAGCTGCGTCGCCCTCATCGCCCACCCCGACGACGAGCGCTACCAGCCACTGTTCGGGACCACCGTGACCACGCCGCTCTTCGGCGTCGAGGTGCCGGTCGTCGCCCACCCCGCGGCCGAGATGGACAAGGGCGCCGGCATCGCGATGTGCTGCACCTTCGGTGACCTCACCGACGTCCTGTGGTGGCGTGAGCTGCAGCTTCCGACGCGCTCGGTCATCACCCGGGCCGGGCGGCTCCAGCAGGACGTGCCGGCCTGGCTCGTGGGCAGCGTCGGCGAGGGGCTGTATGCCGCGGAGCTGGCCGGGCGGACGCCGCACGCCGCCCGGGAGGCCGTCGTGGCGGCCCTGCGGGAGAGCGGCGACCTGGACGGCGAGCCGACCCCCACCCAGCGCAAGGCGAACTTCTACGAGCGCGGTGAGCGTCCCCTCGAGATCGTCACGTCGCGGCAGTGGTACATCCGCAACGGCGGCCGGGAGGCCGACCTCAACGACGCCCTCGTCGCCATGGGTCGCTCCATCGCCTTCCACCCTTCGTTCATGCAGTCGCGCTACGCCAACTGGGTCGCCGGCCTCAACGGCGACTGGCTCATCTCGCGGCAGCGCTTCTTCGGGGTCCCGATCCCGGTCTGGTACCCCGTCGGCACCGACGGCGAGCCCGACCACGACCACCCGATCGTGCCGGCGGAGAGCGACCTGCCGGTCGACCCGGCGGCCCAGGCCCCGGCGGGGTACGACGAGGCACAGCGGGGGCTGCCCGGTGGCTTCGTCGGCGACCCCGACGTCCTCGACACGTGGGCGACGTCGTCGCTGACCCCTCAGATCGCGAGCGGGTGGCGGGGGACCGGCGGCGCCGAGCCCGACCCGGTCTTCGCCAAGGTCTTCCCGATGGACATGCGCCCGCAGGCCCACGACATCATCCGGACCTGGCTCTTCGCCACCGTCGTGCGGTCCTACTGGGAGCACGGCACGGCACCGTGGGCCAACGCCGCGATCAGCGGGTGGATCCTCGACCCCGACCGCAAGAAGATGAGCAAGTCCAAGGGCAACGTCGTCACGCCCGAGGACGTCGTCAAGGAGCACAGCGCCGACGCGGTGCGCTACTGGGCGGCGAGCGGGCGGCTGGGGACGGACGCGGCATACGACATCGGTCAGATGAAGGTCGGCCGCCGGCTGGCCATCAAGATCCTCAACGCGAGCAAGTTCGCCCTCGGCTTCGGCGAGGTCGAGGGCGACCTCTCCGCCGCCGTCACCGACACTCTCGACACGGCGCTGCTCGCCGGCCTCGCCGACGTCGTCGACCAGGCCGGCGCCGGCTTCGAGGCGTGGGACTACACCCGCAGCCTCGAGGTGACCGAGACCTACTTCTGGAGCTTCTGCGACGACTACCTCGAGCTCGTCAAGGACCGCGCCTACGGGGCCCGGGGTGCGGCCGGGGCCGCGAGCGCTCGCGCCACCCTGCGGATCGCCCTCGGGGTGCTGCTGCGCCTCCTCGCACCGTTCCTCCCCTACGTCACCGAGGAGGTCTGGTCGTGGTGGCACGAGGGCTCGGTGCACCGGACGCCGTGGCCGGCCCGTGACGAGCTCGCCGCCGGGCGCGAGGGCGACCCCGAGCTGCTCGTGGCGGTCGGGGAGGCCCTCGCCGCGATCCGTAAGGCCAAGTCCGAGGCCAAGCTCGGGATGCGCGCCGAGGTGGCCCGGGTGACCGTGGTCGGTCCGGTGCGGGCCCTCGACGACGTGCGGGCGGCCGAGTCCGACCTGCGGGCCGCCGGCCGGATCACCGGTCCGGTGAGCTATGCCGAAGGCGACAGCGTCGGCGCCACCGACGTCGAGCTGGTCCCGGTGGCCAAGCCCGGGGCCTGAGCGACCCTCAGGTCGTCGGCGCGGAGGCCCGCGGCGGACGGGCCAGGGCACGCGCCCACGCCGTCAGCCCGCTCGAGCGGACCGCGGTGGTGCCGGTCGGCTGGACGAGGAACCACGGCGCGTCCCACCCGGACAGGCGGAGCCGGCGCTCGGTGAAGGCGTCGCGGCGCAGGTGGTCGACGGCGCCGTCCGCCGGGTCGTAGACGGCGAGCGAGCCGGAGCCCGCACCGGGCAGGACGAGCGTCACGTGGCGCGGCAGCCGACCGTCACCGACGTAGAGCAGGGCCGGGGCCCCGTCGGTGACGACGGCGACGAGCCGGTCGAAGTCCGTGCCCAACGCCTCGCCGTCGCCCGAGCGCAGCACCGCGATCTCGTAGTCGGTCCCGACCCGCGAGGCCCCGCGCTCGAGCTCCCGGCGGGCCCCCCACGGAGCCGTGCCGAGCCGGTGCGGCCAGGGCGCGTTGAGGTGCCCGCCGGAGAGCCGCAGGCCGTTGGTCCGGTGCAGCACCACGCGCTCGTATGCCGCGAACCGCTCCTCCATGCTCGTCCCGGCCGGGGTCCCCGGCGGGTGCGGATGACCGGTCCGCACCCAGGAGGCGAACACGGCATCGAGCGTCATCCGGGCCACGGTCAGGCAGGCGGCGCCGCAGGTCGTCGGCGTGCGCTGCACCGGTCCGGTGTCGCCGGGTCGCAACCGGTACGGGGTCAGCACGGGTCCATCGTGTCACGGGTCGTGCCGCCCAGGGCTCGCACCCGACGCGTCGTGCGCCGGGGCGCCCGGCTCACGCGGAGCGCTTGCGCGCCGGACGCTTGCGACCCTCGTCGTCGCGCCGCACGATCGTCGGCAGGACGTTCTCGAGGACGACCTCGCGGGTGATGACGACCTTGGTGATCTCGTCGTCGCTCGGGACGTCGAACATGACGGGCAGGAGGACCTCCTCCATGATGGCCCGCAGCCCGCGGGCCCCGGTCCCGCGCTCCATCGCCTGCTCGGCGACGGCCTCGACGGCGGCCTGCTCGAACTCGAGCTCGACCCCGTCGATGGCGAACATCTTCTGGTACTGCTTGATGAGGGCGTTGCGCGGCTCGGTGAGGATGGTCACGAGCGCCTCGGTGTCGAGCGGGCTCACCGTCGTGATGACCGGGAGCCGGCCGATGAACTCGGGGATCAGCCCGAACTTCATCAGGTCCTCCGGCATGACGTCGTGGATCGACTCGGCGAGGTCCTTGGGGGTGTGCAGCTCGGAGCCGAAGCCGAGGCCCTTCTTGCCGTTGCGGGACTCGATGAGCTTCTCGAGCCCGGCGAAGGCGCCACCGACGATGAACAGCACGTTCGTGGTGTCGATCTGGATGAACTCCTGGTGCGGGTGCTTGCGCCCGCCCTGGGGAGGCACCGAGGCGGTGGTGCCCTCGAGGATCTTGAGCAGCGCCTGCTGGACGCCCTCGCCGGAGACGTCACGGGTGATCGAGGGGTTCTCGGACTTGCGGGCGATCTTGTCGACCTCGTCGATGTAGATGATGCCCGTCTCGGCCTTCTTGACGTCGTAGTCGGCGGCCTGGATGAGCTTGAGGAGGATGTTCTCGACGTCCTCGCCGACATAGCCGGCCTCGGTCAGGGCCGTCGCGTCGGCGATGGCGAACGGGACGTTGAGCATCTTGGCCAGCGTCTGCGCGAGGTAGGTCTTGCCACATCCGGTCGGGCCGATGAGCAGGATGTTGGACTTGGCGATCTCGACGTGGTCGGGGTCCTTCTTGCCGACCGCGCCCTCACCGGCCTGGATCCGCTTGTAGTGGTTGTAGACCGCGACCGACAGGGCCTTCTTGGCGACGTCCTGGCCGATGACGTACTGCTCGAGGAACTCGTAGATCTCGCGCGGCTTGGGCAGCTCGTCGAGGCCGAGCTCGCTGGACTCCGAGAGCTCCTCCTCGATGATCTCGTTGCACAGGTCGATGCACTCGTCGCAGATGTACACCCCAGGACCGGCGATGAGCTTCTTGACCTGCTTCTGCGACTTGCCGCAGAACGAGCACTTGAGCAGGTCACTGCTCTCACCCATGCGTGCCACGGGCCCGTCCTTCCGTCGGTCGAGGGGACAACGCCCCCGACGGTACCTGCCGGAGGTGTCTACCCCAGCCATTGAACGCCCAGGGTCGCCGGTGAGTCGCGCTTGTCCGCTGTCAGCGCAATGCCTTGACCCGGCGCCGTCGAGAGGTCGCATCAGCGCAGGTCAGGCGGCCCTAACCGGCATACCGACGACCCCGCGCGGAGGCCTCAGACGAGGATGGTCACCGTGTGCGAGTCGACCCGCTCGACGGTGTGGCCGTCGGCCATCGCGTCGATGAGCACCGCGGCGTCGTCGTCGGACAGCGCCGCCGAGAGGCGGATGCCGAGATGCCCGTCGGGGCCCTCGACGAACCGCAGCCCGTCGGCAGGCACGTCGATCCCGGCGAACGAGGCGACGCTCTCGGCCCGGTCGCGCAGGGTGGCGACCACGACGCCCGAGCAGACCCCGGAGTCGGGGAAGCACATCGCGTCACCGAGGCTGCTCGCGGCGGTGAAGACCTCGGCCGAGGCGAAGCGCTCCACGGTCAGCTCTCCTCGGAGGCCTTGCGCGAGGCGAGGACCTCGTCGATGAGGCCGTAGGCCTTGGCCTCGTCGGCCGAGAGGATCTTGTCGCGCTCGATGTCCTGGCGCACGAGCTCGAGGTCGCGCCCCGTGTGCTTGGCGATCGTCGTCTCGAGCCACTCGCGCATCCGGATGATCTCGTTGGCAGCGATCTCGAGGTCGGAGGCCATGCCGCCGGCGCCCTCCATGGCGGGCTGGTGGATGAGGACCCGCGAGTTCGGCAGCGCGAACCGCTTGCCCTTGGCGCCGGCACCGAGGAGGACCGCGGCCGCCGAGGCGGCCTGGCCGATGACGAAGGTCTGCACGTCCGGGCGGATGTACTGCATCGTGTCGTAGATCGCGGTCATCGCCGTGAACGAGCCACCGGGGCTGTTGATGTACATGAGGATGTCGCGGTCGGGGTCCTGGGACTCGAGCACGATGAGCTGGGCGATGACGTCGTCGGCGGAGGCGTCGTCGACCTGGACCCCGAGGAAGATGATCCGGTCCTCGAAGAGCTTGGTGTAGGGGTCGAGGCGCTTCATCCCGTAGGACGTGCGCTCCTCGAACTGGGGCAGGATGTAGCGGCTCGTCGGACTCGGCTGGGCGAGGCGGCCGGTGGGCTGGACGTTCATCGGGCTGGGCTTCCTTCGGGTCGTCGGGGCCGCGTCAGTTCGAGGTCACGGGGTTCTGGGCGCGGGGACCGGCCTGCGTCGCCGTCGTGATGACGTGGTCGACGAAGCCGTACTCCTTGGCCTCCTCCGCGGTGAACCACCGGTCCCGGTCGGAGTCCTTCTCGATCTGCTCGAGGGTCTGGCCGGTGTGCTCGGCGATGAGCGAGGCCATCTGCTTCTTGATGTGCAGGAGCTGCTCGGCCTGGATCTTGATGTCGCTCGCGGTTCCCCCGATGCCTCCGGAGGGCTGGTGCATCATCACCCGGGCATGCGGGGTGGCGTAGCGCTTGCCGGGGGTGCCGGCGGAGAGGAGGAACTGCCCCATCGAGGCGGCCATCCCCATCGCGACCGTCGCGACGTCGTTGGGCACCCACATCATCGTGTCGAAGATGGCCATGCCCGCGGTGACCGAGCCGCCCGGGGAGTTGATGTAGAGCCAGATGTCGGACTCGGCGTCCTCTGCGGCCAGCAGGAGCATCTGGGCGCAGATCGCGTTGGCGTTGTCGTCACGGACGTCCGAGCCGAGGAAGATGATCCGCTCCTTGAGGAGCCGGTTGTAGATGTGGTCGTCGAGGCCGAACTGCGGGTTCTCGCCCGCCGCGGTGATCTCGGTGCTGCTCACAGTGGTTTCGCTCCTTCGAGGCATCGGTGCCGCCGGACTCTCCGTCGGGCGCCGCGTGGCTGCCGTGCGGACGCCGTCTGCTGTCAGTGACCCTAACGCGGGGCGCCCCGGCGAAACTCCCCACCCCGGGCCCTGTTCGCCCTGAGCACAACCGGGGGTCAGGGCACCGGGTCGGGCTGCAGCCGCGGCTCGCGGACCGCCGGGAGGACGGCCTGGACGAGCAGCGCCATCGTCCCGACGGCGAGGAGGGCGTGGAGCACCCCGACCGTGTCCCCGAGGAAGCCGAGGGCCGGCGGGCCGGCGATGAAGGCCAGGTAGCCGATCGTCGCGACGACCGACATCCGCGCGGGAGCCCTCGCCGGGTCGTCGGCGCTGGCGCTCATCCCGACCGGGAAGCCCAGGGCGACCCCCAGGCCCCACAGGACGGCACCGGCATACGCCAGAGCGACCGGGGCCACGACGACGAGGAGCGAACCGACGACGGCGGTCGCGAAGCAGGCCCGCAGCACGGGTACCCGTCCGTAGCGGTCGAGCAGGCCGGTGCCGACGATCCGCCCGACCGTCATCGACGTGAGGAAGGTGGCGAAGGCCAGCACGCCGGCCCACGCGGGCGTCCCGTGGCCGTCGACGAAGGCCACCGCCAGCCAGTCGTTGGCGGTGCCCTCGGTGAACGCCGCGACGAGGGTGACGACACCGACGAGGAGGATGCGCGGCTCCAGCCAGGCCGACCCGTGGCCCGGGCTCCCCGCCGGTTCCGCCCCCGCATCGGGGACCGGGACGGCGCCTCCCACCGCGTCGTCCTCGGCCTCGACCGCGCGCGGCAGGAACAGCCGCAACGAGCCCACCCCGGCGGCCAGGACGAGCAGGGCGCTCACGATGAGGTGCGTGGCGACGCCGACGCGGGCCCACGACATCACCGAGCCGATGAGGGCGCTGGCCACGGTGCCGGCGCTGAAGGCGGCGTGGAAGCGCGGCATGATGCTCTGCCCGAGGAGCCGCTCGACGGTCGCCGCCTCGAGGTTCATCGAGACGTCCCAGACACCGACGCCGACGCCGAGCAGGAGCAGCCCCCCCGCGACGACGAGCCGGGAGTGCCAGACGTCGACGCCGAGACCGAGCACACCCGAGCCGACGGTGGCCATGAGGATGCCGACGAGGATGGCCCGGACCACGCCGTAGCGGTGCGCCACCCGGCCCGCCGACGGGAGGGACAGCAGCGACCCGAGGGAGGCGGCGAACAGGGTCGCCCCCAGCTGGCCGGGCGTGAGGTGCAGCTCGGCCTTGGCGTCGGCGATCCGCGAGGCCCAGGCGGCGAACTCGACGCCCGCGAGGGCGAAGACGGCGTAGACCCCGCCCCGAGCGGCCAGCACCTGGGATCGGGTGGGAGCGCTCACAGCCATGGGCCTATTCGACCATCCCCCGGGCCGGGGTGCTCACCGGGTCCGCCGCCGCGCGACACCCTCGCCGGAGGCACTCGCCGGTCGCACCGCGGGCGCCGGCCCGAGCACGGCGCCCACGGTGGAGTCGGAGGCAGGGTGCGCCCCTGCGGGCGTCAGCGTCGGACCGCGCGCACCGTCGGGACGGCGATGCGGGGCGGCTCCGGGCGCCTCGGGCCGGCGATGAACCCGCCGCTGGGCGGGGTGTATGCCGCGGCCGGCGGGTACTGCTCGAAGGTGCCGGCCACGTCGAGGGCCAGGTCGAGCGTCCCGCCCGAGCTGAAGACGGAGAACGCGTAGCTCGGGTCGAGCGGGACGAACACCGGTGCCGCCGTCGTCCGCCCGGCCCTCGGGTTGAGCGTGCTCACCCCGGGCCTGGTCGAGGAGCCGTCCCAGACGGTGAGGTAGCCGTTCTTCGTCGCGTTGATCGCCGTCATCGTGCCGACGAGGATCCAGCTGTCGGGGCCGGTCAGGGCGTCAGGGGCGGTCATGGAGTGCGTCGTCCCGGCGAGGACGGGTCCGGCGAACCCTAGACCCTTGCGGGTGTCGACGATCCGGACGGGTGTGCCCGCCACGAAGCGCTCACCGACGACCGCATCCGTGGTGTAGGCGCCGACGAGGTCGACGAGCACCTCGGTCGTCCCGGAGCTGCGGTTGGCGAGGGAGATCCTCAGGCCGCCGGACGCCGGATGGCTGACCGGCACCAGGACCATGTTGGGGACGACGTCACCGGCGGTGAAGTTGAGGGTCGAGGTACCGGGCAGGTCCCCGGTGCCGTCCCAGACGGCGAGGTAGCCGCTCCTCGTCGGCTCGACTGCGGTGACGGTCAACGCCAGGGCGGTGACCTCGTTGTCGAGGTCGGGATCGTCGGGCGTCGCGAAGGAGAGGTCGAGGGTGACGCTCTGGTTCGCCGTCATCCTGCCCTTGTCGGCGGCGGCGTCCCAGACCCTCGACTGCCGCTCGGCCGGCTGGTACTGGGCGCCCATGACACCGGTGCCGGCATGGAAGGCGTCGTCGGCGGCATACCAGCCGAGGACGTCGACGACGACGTGCGTCGTGCCGCCGCTGTTGTAGACGGCGATGGCGCCGTTGCTCCCGACCGGGACGGTCGCCATCGTCGCACCGGTCCACGAGGGCGGGAAGTTGAGGGTCGACGTCGCGGGGCGGGAGCCGCCGCCCGGGTATGCCGTGAGATAGCCGGAGGCTGTCGTCGCCACGGCCGTGAGGTTGATGACGACGGCGGAGACGCCGCTGGACGGCATACCGGCCCGGCCGAGGACGGGCACGACGACCGTGCCCCCGGCCGGAACCGGCTTGCGGGTCCCCGTCGTACGGGTGTCGAGCAGCCGGGTCGGAGGAGTGGCGTAGTAGGTGCCCGTCCCGTCGGCGACCCCACCGATGGTCAGGTGGGTCTTCGACGGGCCGTCGGCGGAGTCGTCGGCGAGGACCAGGTAGGCCGACTCCGCGTCGTCGACCGACGCGGTGGTGACGAGCTCGACGGTGCACGTCCCGCCCGGCTCGACGGTGGTGCCGAGGCAGAGGTTCCGCCCCACGGAGAAGTCCGCGGCATGGTCGTCGGCGCGCGGGTCGGCCTCGACGACGGCGTCGCCGAAGGTCACCGGCGAGGTCCCCTCGACGTGCACCTCGAGGACCCCCGGGGTGGGATAGCCGACGAGAGCCTCACCGAAGTCGAGCTCGGGAGGCTGGGAGGCGGCCGCGCCGACGACCACGGTGGCCGTCGGGATCGTGTCGCTGCGGGCCGCCGAGGCGCCGAAGCCGGGCACCACCGCTGCAGCGAGCAGGGCACTCGCCAGTCCGACAACTCGGGCACGACGAAGCATCGCGGTCACATCCTCCATGAACAGATCCGTCATCCGTGACTGATCGCGGGCGCCGGGCACCCAGGTGGGTACGCGACGATCCGCACTGCCCTATTCGGCCGCGGGACGGAGGATGTGAACGGTTGGGGGCCGCGGGTTCAGCCGAGCGGGTCCGGCCGGGCGCACCCGGCGGTGTCAGGCCTCGTCGTCGGCCTCGGCGACGGCCGTCCCGCCGGCCTCGGTCTCGCCGGACTCGACCTCGCCGGACTCGGTCTCACCGGACTCGGTCTCACCGGAGTCGGTCTGCGGGACGGCCTCGGTGAGGTCGACGCGCTGACCGGCGGTGTCGGTGACGACCGCCTTCTCGAGGACGACCGCGAGCGCCTTGCGCCGGGCGACCTCGGCGACCATCGCGGGGACCTGGCCCTGCTGGTCGATGATCTGGGCGAACTGGTTCGGGTCCATGCCGTACTGCTGGGCGCTCAGCACGAGGTACTCGATGAGCTCGGGCTGCTCGACGTCGACCTCGAGCTTCTCGGCGAGAGCGTCGAGGAGGAACTGGGCGCGCAGTGCCCGGCGGGTGTTCTCGTCGACCTCGGCGCGGTGCTCGTCGTCCTCGAGGCGGTCCTCGCCCTCGAGGTGGCTGTGCACCTCGGCCTCGACGATCCCGTCGGGCACCGGCACGTCGGTGACCTCGAGGAGGTGCTCGAGGACCTTGTCACGCGCCTGGACACCCTGCTCGCGCTTCTTGGCCTCGGTCGCCTGGCGGGCGACGTCGGCGCGCAGCTCCTCGAGGGTGTCGAACTCGGACGCGAGCTGGGCGAAGTCGTCGTCGAGGGCCGGCAGCTCGCGGACCTTGACCGAGCCGACGGTCACGGTGCAGTCGGCGTCGACGCCCTCGTGCTCGCCACCGGCAAGGGGGGCGACGAAGTCCTTGCTCTCGCCGGCGGCCATGCCGACGAGCGCGTCGTCCATGCCCTCGAGCATCGTCGCGGAACCGACCTCGTAGGAGATCCCCGAGACGGCGTCGATCTCCTCGCCGTCGATGCGCGCGGAGAGGTCGACGGAGACGAAGTCGCCGCTCTCGACGGTCCGCTCCACGCCGACGAGGGTCCCGAAGCGCTCGCGCAGGTCGGCGAGCCGGACCTCGATGTCCTCCTCGGTGGCCTCGACGGCGTCGACCGTCACGGCGATGCCCTCGAGCTCGGGCAGCTCGATCTCGGGCCGCACGTCGGTCTCGACGGTGAACTCGAGGTCCTGACCGTCCTCGATCGGAACGGCCGTGACGTCGACCTCGGGGTTGCCGATGGCGCGCACGCCCTCGGTGTCGACGGCCTCACCGAAGAGCCGGGGCAGCGCGGCGTTGACGGCCTCCTGGACGACGTAGCCGCGGCCCACGCGCTGGTCGATGATCCGGGTCGGGACGTGCCCCTTGCGGAAGCCCGGCACCTGGATCTGGCCGCCGATGTTCTTGTATGCCGCGTCGAGGTCGGGCTTGAGCTCGTCGAACGGCACCTCGACGTGGAGCTTGACCCGGGTCGGGCTGAGGGTCTCGACGGCACTCTTCACTTCAGGCACTCCGAACTGGCGGTTGGGGTCGGGCGGGGCGTCGGCCGGGTCACCGCTGCGGGACGGCCGGTGACGACGGTCCCGGCGCGACCGGCATACCGGCTCCCTGAGGGCACCGGCGCGCTGGTGTGCGACGCGGGGACCATGGTAGCGGGCGCCGACCCGGGGAGGGAAAACCCCGCCCCCGGTCAGCCCGCCGCCGACGGCCGGGCATGCTCGGGCATCGGCTGGTGGCATGTGCGGTCGCGGTCCCGGATGCCGCGCACGGCGCTGGTCACCAGGACGAGGAGGGCCAGGACGGGCCACAGGGCGATGAAGCCGAGGTCGACCCATCGGGTCACGCCGTTGATCTCCGGCTGGGTCGGGTTGGCCGGGTCGACGTAGACCGACACCGGGACCGGGGTCGCCTCGCTCGCGCTCTGGTGAGGGTTGACGACGGTGTACTGCTCGCCGCCGACGGTGTAGTAGACGAGGCCGCGGACCGAGGTGCCCTCGACCCTCGTGCCGGTGAGGTAGACCGAGTCGGAGGGGGACTGGATCTCGATCAGCAGGACCAGCACGCCCATGACGAGGAGGATGACCGCAGCGACACCGGCCCGTCGGGTGATCATCGACCGAGGGTAGGCCTTGTCCTTGGATGCCTCGGGGGCGACCGTCCTGCCCGGCGGGGCCGGTCGCGGGGGCGCGGCGGTCGCGCGGCGGGGGGCGCGGCGGTCGCGCGGCGGGGGGGCGCGGCGGTCGCGCGGCGGCGCACGGGCACGGGCACGCGGCGGTCGCGCGGCGGGGCACGGGCACGGCCGGACCCGGTCACGACAACGGCAGCCGACGGTGGGCCTGGCGGGACGCGGTTGTTGCGAGTGGACGCGGCAACGTCCGGGTCCACGGGCACGTTCCGCGTCCTCGTCGGGGCGGACCGTCCGCCGGCTCCGGCGTCCCTGGGACGAAGGGCAGCTCGAGGCGCCAGCTGCTATGGCGAGGTGGAGCGGGTGACGGGAATCGAACCCGCATGGCCAGCTTGGAAGGCTGGGGCTCTGCCATTGAGCTACACCCGCGCGCTCCCCGCGCCGGGCGTCCGGACGGGTCGAGAGCAGGCGCTAGCCTAGTGGCCGCCGTCGCGGGACCCGAAATCTCCGCCGCCGGACCGGGCTGCACCAGGCCGGCCATTCGGGACCCGGGGCGTCGGGGTATGGCGCAGCTTGGTAGCGCGTCCGCTTTGGGAGCGGAAGGCCGCCGGTTCGAATCCGGCTACCCCGACCATCTCGTGCCCACCCTGCGTCCCGTGCACGAACCTCTGCTAGCAGACCTTCGTGCAGGGCGACCGTGCTGCAACCCGGACGCCCTGCAGCAACCCGGCCATCGCGGACCCGCGACGACCTCGAGCCAGGAGCGCGACCCCGACCCCCACCACGACTCCCGTGCACGAACCTCTGCTAGCAGAACTTCGTGCAGGGGGACCGTGCTGCAACCCGGACGCACTGCAGCAACCCGGCCATCGCGGACCCGCGACGAGCCCGGGCTAGCGAGCCCGCTCGAGCGTCGCGCGGAGCTCGGTGATCGGGCGGCCGGCCGCGCGACCCTTGACCTCGAACCCGTCCAGCGGCCGCCACGCGGGTCGCTCCCCCTCGACGAGGGACCAGCGCCCGTGCTGGGTCAGCTGCTCGCGGGCATGGGCGGCATAGGCGGCATGGTCGGTCGCGATGAGCAGGTGGCCACCGGGCACGAGGCGGGCGGCGAGGAGGTCGAGGGTGTGCTGCTGGACGAACCTCCGCTTGGTATGCCGGTTCTTCGGCCACGGGTCGGGGAAGAAGAGGTGCACCGCGGTCAGCGACGCCGGGGCGACCCGGTCGCGCAGGAGGGGCAGCGCGTCGCTGGGCTCGACCCACAGGTTGGCCACCCCGGCCGCCTCCGCGGCGGCGAGCATCCGGGCGACGCCGGGGACGTGCACCTCGACGGCGAGCAGGTCGACCTCGGGGTGGGCCGCCGCGAACCCGATGGCCGCCGCCCCGTGGCCCGAGCCGATCTCGAGGACGACCGGGGCGACCCGGCCGAAGGCGACCTCGGGCTCGAGCGGCCCGTCGGGGATCCGCCGGGCGGGCAGCAGGGTGGCGATGCGCTCCTGCGTCAGGGGCGAGGTGCGCCACCGGGGCGTGTAGGTGCGCACGCCGGTGCGGGCAGCGAGGTCGGACACGGTCACCCAGGGTACGCAGCCCCGGCCACCGGTGCCGAGTCCCCGGAGCCGGGGCCGTCAGCACCACCGGTGCCGAGTCCCGGGAGCCCGGGGCTGTGAGCACCACCGGTGCCGAGCCCCACGGAGCCCGCCGCCGTCAGCACCACGGCTGTGCGCCCCGAAACTCGGGCACCACCGGGCCTCCCCTCGGCCCGACGTGACCCTCAGAGCCGCTGGACGGACATCGCCGCGCGGTCGTCCATCCGGCCGGCCCGGGCCGAGCGGCATACGGCGTCGGCGAGGCCGACCCCACCGCGCACCATGACCTGGCTCGCGACGCCGAGCATGCGGTCGACCCCGTCGTCGAGGTCGTACTCGCGGGACTCGACGACACCGTCGGTGTAGAAGAGCAGGGCGTCTCCCGGCTGGAGCCGCCCCGAGGCCCGCGGGAAGAACACCCGGTCCATCACGCCGAGCAGCGGACCCTGGGTCCCGACCATCTCCCACGTCGCCGACCCTGCGTGGTAGTGGGCGGGAGCCGGATGACCGGCGAGGCCGACGCTGAACGCCCCGGTCTCGAGGTCGAGGTCGAGGTGAGCGGCGGTCGCGAAGCCCTCGCCCCATCGCTGGCGCATGAGGAAGGAGTTGGCGGCGCTGAGGAAGCTGAAGGCGCCGACCGACCCGAGAATGCCGCTCAGCGCACCGGAGAGGAGCAGCGAGCGAGCCCCGGCCCCACGCCCCTTGCCGCTGACGTCGACGACGGCGACCTCGAGCCGCTTCCGGTCGGGGCTGAGCGAGGTGACCATGAAGTCGCCCGAGAACGCGTCACCGTTGGCCGAGTGCAGCGCCGACTCGGCGAGCCACCCCTCGGGAAGCTCGGGGAGCGATCCGTTGCGCTGGATCCGGTCGCGCAGGTCGACGAGGAGGTTCTCGCCGGTGAACCCCTGGGTGCCCAGCCGGGACCGGGACCGGCCCACGAGGAACATGAACACCATGACGGTGCCGAGAGCGAGGGGCCCCAGGAGGAAGGGGTCGTTCGGGTGGGCGAAGAGGAGCGACACCACGAGCATGACGCCGGCGACCGGGGTGTAGATGGCCAGCAGCCGGGAGACGGTGAGGAAGAGGCCGGCCAGCACGATGATCGGCGCGAACGCGGCGACGGGGATCGAGTCGGGGAACGCCAGGATGAGCACGGCGACGAGCGCCGTCGCCGACAGCAGCAGGACGAACTGGACGATGTCGGACTGACGCAGGGTCGGGTGCGTGCGCAGCCAGCGGCGCACCGCGGTGCGTCGACGTCTGCGCAGCACGACGCTGACGTTGCTTCCCACTGCCCCACCCTTGACAGTCCAGTTGTTCGCCCCAGCGTAGGGCCTGACCGTAGGCTCCGCCGCCGGGTCGGAGAAACCCGGTCGACGACGGCTCCCACCTGCAGGAACGCCGACCGGAGGCCGGCGGTTCCGGTCAGTCGGCCGCGGGAAGCGCCCGATCCTGCTCGTAGCGGGTCACCATGTCGAGGCGCCGCTGGTGTCGCGCCTCCCCGCTGAACGCCGTGGTGAGGAAGACCGTCGCCATCGAGCGGCCCTCCTCGAGGCTGTTCATCCGGCCACCGATCGAGAGGATCTGGGCGTCGTTGTGCTCCCGGGCGAGCCGCGCCAGCTCGTCGTTGTAACAGAGCGCGGCTCGGATCCCGGGCACCTTGTTCGCCGCCATCTGCTCCCCGTTGCCGGAGCCGCCGAGGACGATCCCGAAGGACCCCGGCTCCGCCGCCACCGCGGAGGCGGCGGCGAGGACGAAGACGGGGTAGTCGTCCTGCGGGTCCAGCTCGTGCGGACCGTGGTTGACGACGTCGTGGCCCTGCGCCTCCAGGTAGGAGACGAGGTCGACGAGCATCTCGTATGCCGCGTGGTCGCCGCCGATGTGAACGCGCATCGCAGCCGCCTTTCGTCAGTCGAACCGGGGCCCGACGGTACGGGTCCGCTTGAGCTCGTAGAAGCCGGGCGTCCCGGCCACGAGGAGGCATCCGTCCCAGAGCCGCCCCGCCGCCTCGCCCTTGGGCGCCGGGGTGACGACCGGACCGAAGAAGCCCACGCCGTCGACGGCGATCGTCGGGGTGCCCACGTCGTCGCCGACGAGGTCGACCGCGCGTTGGTGGCTGGCCCGCAGGGCGCTGTCGTAGCGGTCGGTGCCCGCCGCCCCGGCGAGCTCGGCCGGCAGGCCCACCTCGGCGAGCGCCTCGGCCACGACGACCTCGCGGTCGGACCGCCCGCCCGGGTGGAGCCGGGTGCCGATGGCGTCGTAGAGCGGCTTGGCGACCTGAGGTCCGACGGAGTCGATCGCCGCCGTGAGGACGCGCACCGGGCCCCAGGCCGTGTCGAGGAAGGAGCGGTAGTCGGGTGGCAGCTCGCGACCCTCGTTGAGCACCGCCAGGCTCATGACCGACCAGGTGACCCGCACCGGTCGGACGCGCTCGACCTCGGTCATCCAGCGGGACGTCATCCACGCCCAGGGACAGAGGGGGTCGAACCAGAACTCGACCTCGTGGACGTGCTCGTGGGGTGCCGGCATACGGGTCATCCTGCCATCGCGAGCCCGGGCCCCGGCGCATCCCATCCACTCCGGCACCTCGTGCGAGGATGGGGTCGGTGCGACTCCGAGCGGGCGGCGCGGCCACGGCCGAGCCGGCCGCGGAGCCGCCAGGCCGTCCCCTGCCAGCGGCCAGAGCCACCCAACCCCGGCTCGGAACCCGAGCCACCCAGCGAGCAAGGAGAGCCATCGTGCCCGGCACGAACCTCACCCGCGTCGAGGCCGAGGAGCGCGCGGCGCTCGTCGGTGACGTGACCTACGAGGTCACCCTCGACCTGACCACCGACGAGCACACCTTCGCCACGTCGAGCACCATCGCGTTCACCTGCGCCACCCCCGGTGCGAGCACCTTCGTCGACTTCATCGGCGACGCGGTCACCTCGGTCACCCTCAACGGCACCCCGCTCGAGGCGGCCGGCCTCTTCGCCGACTCGCGGATCATCCTGCCCGACCTGGCCGCCACCAACGTCGTCACCATCGAGGCGACGGCCCGCTACACCAACACCGGCGAAGGGCTGCACCGGTTCGTCGACCCCGTCGACGACGAGGTCTACCTCTACTCCCAGTTCGAGGTCGCCGACTCCCGGCGGATGTACCCGGTCTTCGAGCAGCCCGACCTCAAGGCCACCTACACCTTCACGGTCACCGCGCCCGCCCACTGGCAGCTCGTCTCGAACTCCCCCACCCCCGAGCCGGAGCCGCACGGCGACGGCACCGCGACCTGGCGGTTCGCGACGACCGAGCGGATGTCGAGCTACATCACCGCGCTCATCGCCGGGCCCTACGACGTCGTCGAGGACCGCGTCACCTCCCGCGCGGGCGAGATCCCGCTGCGCATCCTGTGCCGCAGGTCGCTCACCCGGTTCCTCGACGCCGACACGCTCTTCGAGCTGACCAAGAAGGGGTTCGCCTTCTTCGAGTCCGAGTTCGACCGGGCCTACCCCTTCGCCAAGTACGACCAGATCTTCACGCCCGAGTACAACGCCGGTGCGATGGAGAACGCCGGGGCCGTGACCTTCAACGAGATCTACATCTTCCGGTCCAAGGTGACCGAGGCGATCCGTGAGCGCCGCGGCCTGACCCTCCTCCACGAGCTGGCGCACATGTGGTTCGGCAACCTCGTGACGATGCGGTGGTGGGACGACCTCTGGCTCAACGAGTCCTTCGCCGAGTGGGCCTCGACGACGTGCCAGGCCGAGGCCACCGAGTGGACCGAGGCCTGGACGACCTTCGGCACCTACGAGAAGGACTGGGCCTACCGCCAGGACCAGCTCTCCTCGACCCACCCCATCGTCGCCCCGATCCGCGACCTGCGCGACGTCGAGGTCAACTTCGACGGCATCACCTACGCCAAGGGCGCCTCGGTCCTCAAGCAGCTCGTCGCCTACGTCGGCCGAGAGCCCTTCGTCGCCGGCCTGCGCGCGTACTTCGTCAAGCACGCCTGGGGCAACACGACGCTCGCCGACCTCCTCGACGAGCTCGAGGCGACGAGCGGGCGCGACCTGCGGACGTGGAGCAGGGCGTGGCTCGAGACGGCCGGGGTCAACACCCTGCGCCCGCTCCTCGAGACAGACGCCGCCGGAACCATCACCTCGGCCGTCATCGAGCAGACGTATGCCGCGGGCTACGAGACGCTGCGACCGCACCGCCTTGGCGTCGGCCTCTACGCCGTCGAGGGCGACGCCCTGGTGCGCACCGAGCGCCTCGAGCTCGACGTCGCCGGAGAGCGCACCGAGGTGCCCGAGCTCGTCGGCCGGCCGCAGCCGGATCTCCTGCTGCTCAACGACGACGACCTCAGCTACACGAAGATCCGCCTCGACGAGCGCTCGCTCGCGACCGCGCTGGCCCATCCCCGCGGCTTCGCCGGGTCACTCCCCCGCGCCCTCGTCCTCGCCTCGGCCTGGGACATGACCCGCGACGCCGAGATGGGCGCCCGGGCCTTCGTCGACCTGGTCCTCGACGTCCTCCCCGGCGAGGAGGACTCGACGCTGCTGCGGACCCTGATCCTCCAGCTGCACACGGCCGTCTTCCTCTACTCCGCCCCGGAGCACCGGGAGGCCACCCGGGTCCGGGTGCTCAGCCGGCTCTGGGAGCTGGCCCGGGCGGCCCGTCCCGGCAGCGACGCGCAGCTGCAGCTCGTCACGGCGGCCGCCGGGATGACCGTCGAAGGCGACGACGCGGCATACCTCGCCGCCCTGCTCGACGGCAGCGAGACCCTCGACGGGCTCGAGATCGACACCGACATGCGGTGGACGCTGCTCACCGGGCTCGCCGGGGCCAACGCGGTGGCCGAGTCGGTCATCGACGCCGAGCGCGAGCGGGACCGCACCGCGACCGGACGCGAGCGCGCCGCCCGCGCCCTGGCCGCGATCCCCACGGCCGCCATGAAGGACGCCGCCTGGCGGGCGGCCGTCGACGAGGACGGGCTGCCCAACTCGGTCGTCGACGCCGTGGCCCTCGGCTTCGGCCGGACCGGGGCTCCCGCCATCCTCGAGCCCTTCGTCGAGCGCTACCACGCGATGCTCGACCGGGTCGAGGACAAGAAGTCGCACGCGATCATCGAGGCGATCGTCGTCGGGTTCTACCCGCGGGCCCTCGCCTCGGCGCGGCTGCGGGACGCCACCCAGTCCTGGCTCGAGGGCCACCCCGACGCCGAGGCCTCCCTCATCCGGCTCGTCGCCGAGAACCGCGACGCCGTCGACCGGGCGCTGGCCGCCCAGGCCCGCGACGCCCGGGACTGACCCCCTCCCTCCCTCGACCCCACGGAAGGCATGCGAACCCTCATCGACCTCCTCGTCAGCCCCAGCTCGGTCCTGACCGCGGCCTCCTGGCACGCGGTCGGCGACTGGCTGCTCACGGACGGCCTGCGGATCCTCGTCACGCTCGTCCTCGCCGTCGCGCTGCGCTGGGTGATCCACCGCTTCATCGACCGCTCGGTGCGGCTCATGACGGCCAAGTCCGCCCGCAAGCAGGACCAGCTGAACCGGGCCGGGCGGCTCATCGCCGACATGTCCGAGACCTCTCGCGAACGCTACGTCCAGCGGATGACGACCGTCGGGTCGCTGCTGCGCTCGATCGTGACCTTCGTGATGTTCGGGATCGCGGGGCTGACGATCATGGCCCTCGTCGGCATCCCGCTGGCCCCCCTGCTCGCCTCGGCCGGCGTCGGCGGCGTCGCCCTCGGCTTCGGCGCCCAGAGCCTCGTCAAGGACTTCCTCTCGGGGATCTTCATGATCCTCGAGGACCAGTACGGGGTCGGTGACGTCATCGACACCGGCGAGGCGGTCGGGACCGTCGAGGAGGTCTCGCTGCGGGTGACCCGGCTGCGGGACGCCAACGGGGTGACCTGGTACATCCGCAACGGCGAGGTCGTCCGGATAGGCAACAAGAGCCAGGGCAGCTCCAACGCCGTCGTCGACATCCCCGTCGCCTACGACGAGGACCTGGACAAGGTCCTCGCGACGATCCGCGACGTCGCCGAGGACATGGGTCATGACACGGCCTGGGAGGACCGGCTCGTCGACGTCCCCACGGTCCTGGGTGTGGAGGCGATGACCGGGGCGATGATGACGATCCGGGTCATCGCGGCCTGCGCGCCGGGGCAGAACTGGGCCGTCCAGCGCGAGCTGCGTCAGCGGGTCAAGACGGCACTCGACGCCGCGGGCGTCAAGGCACCACCCGTCATCCCCCTGGGCGGCCAGGCGTGAGCATCTACGACGAGGTCGGTGGCGCCCCGACCTTCGCGGCCCTGGTCCATCGCTTCTACCAAGGGGTGCGCGACGACGCCGAGCTGCGGGCCCTGTACCCCGAGGAGGACCTCGCGCCCGCGGAGCGCCGGCTGCGGATGTTCCTCGAGCAGTACTTCGGCGGTCCCACGACCTACTCCGCCGAGCGCGGACACCCCCGGCTGCGGATGCGGCACGCGCCCTTCCCCGTCGACGCGGCCATGCGGGACAGATGGCTGCGCCACATGATCGGCGCGCTCGACTCGCTCTCGTTGCCGCCCGCCCAGGACCTCGCCCTGCGTGACTACCTCGAGAGGGCCGCCCACATGATGGTCAACACCGGGGTCGCGCCGCCCGGCGACTTGGCCGCGCCCCCGGCATGAGGAAGCATGGGGCGGGTGACCCTCGGCACCCCTGACACGATCCTCGAACCCCTCTCCCCGGCGCCGGGCGCGTCCGCCGACCCCGACCTCGTCGAGGTCGCGAGGACCCTCGTCCACGAGGCCGACCGCGACGACGCACCCTGGTGGCGGCACGCGGTCATCTACCAGATCTACCCGCGCTCGTGGGCGGACGGCGACGGTGACGGCATCGGCGACCTGCCCGGCATCACCGCCCGCATCCCCTACCTGCGCGACCTCGGCGTCGACGCCATCTGGCTGAGCCCGTTCTACGTCTCGCCGATGAACGACGCCGGCTACGACGTCGCCGACTACCGCGACGTCGACCCGATCTTCGGGCGGCTCGCCGATGCGGACGACCTCCTCGCCACGGCGCACGACCTCGGCCTGCGGGTGCTCGTCGACCTCGTACCCAACCACTCCTCGAGCGAGCACCCGTGGTTCAAGGCGGCCCTGGCCGCCGGGCCCGGCAGCCCCGAGCGGGCCCGCTACATCTTCCGCGACGGCCGCGGCGAGCACGGTGAGCTCCCGCCGAACAACTGGCCGTCGGTGTTCGGTGGCCGGGGGTGGAGCCGGGTCACCGAGGCCGACGGGTCCCCCGGTCAGTGGTACCTCCACATCTTCGACACGACCCAGCCCGACTACGACTGGAGCAACGCCGAGGTCCGCGAGGAGTTCCTCGCGACGCTCCGCTTCTGGGTCGAGCGCGGGGTCGACGGCTTCCGGGTCGACGTCGCCCACGGCCTGGTCAAGGCCGACGGGCTGCCCGACTGGTCGGGCCCGGTGGGCCACGGAGGCATCGACACCGACGAGGACCCCGGGGCGGCGCAGGACGAGCCGGTGCGCCTCCACGACGCCTCCCCCGAGGCCCACCCGCCGATGTGGGACCAGCCGGGGGTCCACGAGGTCTACCGCTCGTGGCGCGAGCTGCTCGACTCCTACGGCACCCCCGCTCGGATCCTCTGCGCCGAGGCGTGGGTGCGCCCCGAGTCCCGCCTCGCCGAGTACGTCCGGCCCGACGAGATGCACCAGGCCTTCAACTTCCCCTTCCTCGACACGCACTGGTTCGCCGACCGGCTCGCCCGGGTCATCGAGGACTCGTATGCCGCGACCGACGCCGTCGGTGCTCCGACGACGTGGGTGCTCTCCAACCACGACGTCGTCCGGCACGCCTCGCGGCTGGGGCTGGACCAGGGCCTGCCCCGCCCCAACGGCATTCGCGCCGAGGACCCGCAGCCCGATGCCGAGCTCGGCCTGCGCCGGGCCCGGGCCGCCACCACCCTCATGCTCGCGCTTCCCGGCGGCGCCTACCTCTACCAGGGCGAGGAGCTCGGGCTGCCCGAGGCCACCGACCTGCCCGACGCGGTGCGCCAGGACCCCACCTTCCACCGGACCGGCGGCGCGCAGGTCGGCCGGGACGGCTGCCGGGTCCCCCTGCCCTGGGTCAAGGACGCCCCGTCCTTCGGCTTCGGGCCGACCGCACGCACCTGGCTGCCTCAACCGGCGGCCTACGGCGACCTCGCGGTCGACCAGCAGGACGGCATCGACGGCTCGACGCTGGAGCTCTATCGGGCCCTGCTCGCGTCGCGGCGGCACGAACGGCTCGGTCACGGCGGCCTGACCCGCCACGAGCTGGCCAGCGACGAGGTCGTCGCGTTCGTCAACGTCGCCGGCGACGACTCTCGGCGCACCCTCGTGGTCGCGAACCTCGGCGCGGAGCCGGTCGCCCTGCCCGAGGGCGCCGTCGTCACCATCGCCTCCGGGCCCCTGACCGCCGACGGGAAGGTCCCGACCGACACGGCCGTCTGGGCCCGGCTCTGAGCGCGGCGCCGGTGCCCACCCCACGGCGGGCCGCGGACTTCCCCTACCTCGCCACAGCGCTGCCGATCGCGATGGCCCACCGCGGGGGCGCGGCCCACCCGGCCAACGTCGGGCTCGAGAACACCATGGCCGCCTTCCGCGAGGCGGTGGCCCTGGGCTACGGGTACCTCGAGACCGACGTCCACGCGAGCGCCGACGGCCGCGTCGTGGCGTTCCACGACGCGCGGCTGGACCGGGTCACCGACGCCGTGGGCGCGATAGCCGACCTGCCGTATGCCGCGATCGCGCAGGCCCGCATCGGTGGCGTCGAACCCGTCCCGCTGCTGGCCGACCTGCTCGAGGAGCTGCCCGACGTCCGCGTCAACATCGACATCAAGGCCGACGGCGCCCTCGAGCCGACGGTGGACCTGATCCGCCGGCTCGGCGTCGTGGACCGGGTCTGCGTGGGCTCCTTCTCGGAGCGTCGGGTCCGCGCGGCCCGCGCCGCCCTCGGCCCCCGGCTGGCGACGGCGGCCGGCGCGGTGGGGATCGCCGGGCTGCGGTTCGCGCCGCAGGCGCTCTCCCGTCTCCTCCACACCCCGGCCCCGGTGCTCCAGATCCCGGCGCAGCACCGGCTCGGCCCCCGCGTCGTCACCCTCGTGACGCCTCGCCTGGTCGAGACGGTCCACGCCCTCGGCAAGCAGGTCCACGTCTGGTTCCACGACTGGAGCCCCGAGGACGCCGCCGAGATGCACCGGCTGCTCGACCTCGGGGCCGACGGGATCGTCACCGACCACATCGACGTCCTCGCCGAGGTGCTGCGCGAGCGTGGCACGCCGCTGTGAGACCGCGGCGGGTCCACGATTCGGCGGCCCGGTCCGGAGCCGATACCGTGCTCGACGTGGCTGCGCAGACCCCGTCGAGGACCCCGGGGCCACTGTCGACGCAGTACGCCGCAGTCACCGTCTCGATGCTTGTCCTCGTCACGATCGTGGCCTTCGAGTCGCTCGCCGTCTCGACCGCGATGCCCACGGCGGCCGTGGACCTGCACGCCGTCCGGTCCTACGGGCTGGCGTTCTCGGTCATGCTCACGGCGCAGCTGCTCGGGATCGTCCTCGCCGGGGTGTGGGCGGACCGCTCCGGCCCCTTGCCCGGGACGTTCGCCGGACAGCTGCTCTTCGGCGTCGGCTCGGCGATCTGCGGCTCGTCGAGCCATCTCGGTGTGTTCCTCACCGGTCGGGTCCTCACCGGCCTCGGTGGGGGGCTCCTCGTCGTCATGCTCTATGTCATCTCCGGGAGGGTCTACCCGGAGGCGGTCCGGCCGCGGCTGTTCAGCCTGCTCTCGGCCGCCTGGATCCTCCCGGCCCTCATCGGACCGCCCATCGCCGCCTGGCTGACCCACGTCTGGTCCTGGCGCCTCGTCTTCTGGGTGGTCGTCGTCCCGGTCGTCGCCACCCTGCTCACCCTGCTGCGGCTGCGGGGGCGCATCGAGACCTCGCACTTCGACGGCGCATCGAGCGGCCGGGACCATCGCACCCACGTCCGCGTCGCCTGGGCCGGTCTCGGGATCGCGCTCGCCGCCGGTGCCGTGCAGCTCGGGACGTACGACCTCGTCCTGCAGTGGTCGCCGCGCACGGTGCTGGGGCTCCTCGGCCTCGCAGGGGTCGCGGCGACCGCCCCGCTGCTCGTGCCCCGCGGCACCTGGCGGATGGCCCGGGGCATCCCCTCGGCGATGCTCGCCCGGTCGCTGTTCAGCGCCGCGTTCGCCGGCGGCATCAGCTATGTCCCGCTCATGCTCGTCAACGAGCGCGGCACGTCACTCACCTTCGCGGGAGTCATCATCGCCGCCGGCTCCCTGGGCTGGGCGGCCGGCGCCTGGGTCCAGGGCCTGCCGCACGTCGCCGGCCGTCGCCCGTCCCTCGTCTCAGGCGGCGCCGCGCTCCTCCTCGTCGGGATGTCCCTCATGGCCCTGGGCGCCTACCTCACCTGGCCGGCCTGGCTGAGCGCCCCCGCCCTCGTCCTCGGCGGCCTGGCCATGGGACTGGGAGTGACGAGCACGACGGTCCTCGTCCTCGAGCTGAGCCCCGTCGCCGACCACGGCGAGAACTCCTCGTCGATCCAGCTCGCCGACGTGCTCGGCAGCGTGATGGGGGTGGCGACGGCCACGGCGATCTTCGCGGCCCTGCACACCGGCGCAGGGCACGACCGGCGCGTCTACACCCTGCTCTTCGCCGTGCTCGCGGCCGGTGCCGCCCTCGCCATCCCGGCGGGCCGGCGGATCACGACCTGAACGCGCGCCGCGCGACCCGCCACGCGGCATACCCCACCATCGGGGCGACGACGTGCGGCAGCCACCACAGGTGGCCACCGGGGTCGTGACCCGTGGGCGTGACGACGGTGTCGACGTCGCCCCCGCCGCGGTCCGTCGTGGGCAGGGCCACCACCCGCACGACCGGGCGGCCGGCGAGGTGCGCCCGGAGCTCGTCGTCGGAGACGGTCACCGGGTTGACGCCCTCGAAGACGGTCGCGAAGCCGGCGTTGCGCGCCACCGCGACGGCGGCCCGGTCCGCCTCGTCGGGGTCGTCGACGACCTCGGCGAGGCCCGCCAGCGTCCGCCCGGGCAGCCGGAGGGTGACGTGGGGGTGGTCGCGCAGGTTGGCGAGCCAGTCCGAGCGCGGCCCGAACCCGGCCAGCAGGTAGACCGAGCCGTCGAGGATCGCGTAGTTGAGCGGGGTATGCCGGGCCAGCCCGGTCCGCCGCCCGGTCGTCGTCAGCACGGCCAGGTAGCCGATGAGAGGGCTGGCCACCCAGGTGCCGGCCGGGCTCTGCAGGACCGGGACCATGAGCCGGTTGAACCGGCCGAAGGCCGTGCGCAGGCCCTCGCGGGCGGGAGGTGGCGCCATCGTCATCATGATGCTCGCCATCATGCTCCTCGTTCCCGGACGGCTCGGCCGTGCCAGCGCAGCGGGACCGGGTCGCCCAGGTGCGCGGCGAGGGTGCGGCGGTCCGCCTCCCCGACCCGGCGCGGTCGGGAGGACGCGAAGTCGTAGAGGACGAGCCCGGTCTCGGCCACGGCATACAGCGTCGTGCCGACGTCCTCCGGGTCGCGCACGGCGTAGCCGAGGTCGAAGCCGGCCCCGCCGACCGAGGTGACCCACATGTCCACCTCGATGGGGGCCGGACGGTAGGTCAGGGGTGCGCGGTACTCGATCTCGTGCCGCGAGACGATGACGCCCTCGTCGAGCACCGAGCGCCGGTCGCCGAACCACTCGCGGAAGCCGATGACCCGGGCGTCCTCGAGCAGGCGGAGGTACTGGACGTTGTTGACGTGGCCGTAGGCGTCCATGTCGCTCCACCGCAACGGCACCTGGACGCGGTACGGGCGGGGGCTGCTCGTGGCGGGGTCCATGGGGCCAGTGTCTCAGGGCGCTCTGGGGACGGCTCCGGTCGCGCCGTCGCCGGCCCCGCCTAGGGTGGGACCGTGCCTCTCGACCCGCGAACCACCGCCCGCCTCGACCACCTCCTCGCCACCGCCCAACGCACCGGCCGGGTGCCCTCCGTCGCCGCGGGGCTCGTCCGCGACGGTGCCCTGGTCTGGCACGGCGCCGTCGGGACGCTCGACGGGCGGGCGGGCGGGCCGGCGGCCGACGCCGACACCCAGTACCGCATGGGCTCGATCACCAAGACCTTCGTCGCCGTCTGCGTGCTGCGGCTGCGCGATGCCGGGGCGCTCGACCTCACCGACCGGTTCGCGGACCACGTCCCCGGGTCCCGGCTCGGCTCCGCCACCGTCGAGCAGTTGCTCAGCCACGCCGCCGGCGTCCAGTCCGAGACCCCCGGCCCGTGGTGGGAGCGCACCCCGGGCGGTGACTGGGAGGCCCTGGTCGCCTCGCCGGTCGTGCAGCGGTTCCGTGCCGGCCGGCGGTTCCACTACAGCAACGTCGGCTTCGCCGCCCTCGGCCGGCTCCTCGAGGTCCATCACGGTCGAGGGTGGTTCGACGTCGTGCGCAGCGAGCTGCTGGACCCGCTGGGGATGTCCCGGACAACGACCCGGCCCACCGGCCGGGCCGCTCAGGGGCTGGCCGTCCATCCCTTCGCCGACGTCGTCCTGCCCGAGCCCGAGCACGACGGTGGAGCCATGGCACCGGCGGGCCAGCTCTGGACGACGGTCCCCGACCTCGGGCGCTGGGCCGCCTTCCTCGCCGGAGACACCGGCGGGCTGCTGTCCACCGACACCCTGGCCGAGATGCTCGAGCCGCACCACGTCGACGACGAGCCGGGTCAGCCCTGGACCGGGGCGCACGGCCTGGGCTGGCAGGTGTGGAACGTCGAGGGTGAGCGGTATGCCGGACACGGTGGGTCGATGCCCGGCTTCCTCGCGGGCCTGCGGGTCCGGCTCGAGGGCGGGGACGGGGTCGTGACCCTCGCCAACACGACGACGACACCGGTGCTGCGCACCCTGGGGTCCGACCTGCTCGAGGCCCTGGCCGACCTCGAGCCGCACCCGGTCGTGCCGTGGTCGGTCTCGGAGGCACCCGAGCCCCTCGACCTCGTCGGCATCTGGCACTGGGGCCCGGCCACCGAGCTGGCACGGGTCGAGGACGGGCTGCTGGTCCTCGGCGAGCCGGGCCAGCGCCGGGGGTCCCGCTTCGCCCGGGTGGGCGACGACGAGTGGGTCGGCCTCGACGGCTACTACACCGGGGAGCCGCTGCGGGTGCGCCGCCGCCCCGACGGGTCGGTCTCGCATCTCGACCTCGCCTCGTTCCGGTTCACCCGGACCCCCTACGACCCCTCGGCCGACGTGCCGGGCGGGGTCGACGAGTCCGGGTGGCGGTGACCGCCGGCCCCGGGACCGACCTCGGCGAGCGCGCTGCCGCGGCGCTCGCCCGACTCGTCG
>Ga0187809_10000011_pt1 | contig 260202 bp, 229 predicted proteins | sample NC_wetland_sal_i_8_FD_132415 | JGI IMG/M metagenome (GOLD analysis project Ga0187809, IMG submission 132415) | Wetland sediment microbial communities from Neuse River Estuary, North Carolina, USA - ASW_4 | ecosystem: Environmental > Aquatic > Freshwater > Wetlands > Sediment | place: USA... | reverse complement strand
GTCACCCCGATGAAGTGGGCCCGCTCGAAGAGCTCCTCGGCGGCCTTCCAGGACAGGATCTGGGCCAGCGCGTCGGCGCCGGTGATGAAGTACAGCTCGGCACCGGGACGCTCCCGGCCGAGGACGCGCAGGGTGTCGATGGTGTAGGTCGGACCCGGGCGGTCGATGTCGACACGGCTCACGGTGAAGCGCGGGTTCGAGGCGGTCGCGATGACGGTCATGAGGTAGCGGTGCTCGGCCGGGCTGACCTCACGCTCGGTCTTCTGCCAGGGCCGCCCGGTCGGCACGAAGACGACCTCGTCGAGACCGAAGAGAGACTGCACCTCGGAGGCGGCGACGAGGTGCCCATGGTGGATGGGGTCGAACGTCCCACCCATCACGCCGAGCCGGAGGCGCGGCGTGCCCGGTGACGTCGGCGTGCTCAGTGGTGGCTGTCCGAGTCGTCGGTGTGCTCGGCCGGCGGGGCATACCGGTTGTAGGCGCCGCGGAAGGCCCAGGTCACCCCGAGGAGCAGGGCGAACCCGACGAGGGCGAGGACACCGAACATGTACTTCGGCAGCGGGATCGAGCCCGCTGCGGCCTGCGAGACCAGGCCCACCACTGACGACGGCATGGGGGACAGCCTACCGGCACGGACGGACCCCACCGCGAGCGTCACGGCCCTCCGCTCGCCGCACGTTGTCCACCGGTGTCGTCCACACCCCTGTGCACAGGTGGGCATTTGCCCTTGTCGGCCTGTGGACGACACTGTGGGAACCGAAGTGACCTCGGTTGCAGGGGTCGAACGCCTTGCGAGGCAACGGTTTTCGCACTACACATGGAGGCACGCAACCTGCCGGACCTCTGGTTCGGGCCAGCAGCCGACGGGGAGCGGGCCGGGCGGATAACGGCAGCACCAGCTCGGGAGGGGGCGTCCCGACCGAGAGTGTCGGGGGACCTCCCCCAACCTCGCCAGCGACGTGGCGGGGGTGCTTCCGCGGCCGACGGCCTGAGTCGAAGTCCGTCGCACGCGAGTGTGCCGGCGCCACCGTCGCGTGGCCTGCTGGGTGGCCTGCCGCCCGGGTGACCGACTCGACCGCTGGGCGGCACGCCGTCGCAGCCGGGGGCCCCCGATCTCATACATCGGGGGCCCTCCCGCCCACAGCGAGTGGCCGGCCGCCCTGCCCTAGGCTTGCCCGCATGTCCTCCGAGGCGATCGAGCTGAGCGTCGTTGTCCCCGCCTACGACGAGGCCGAGGTCCTCCCCTTGTTCGTCGAGCGACTCCGCCCGGTGCTCGACGGCCTGGGCGCGGCATACGAGCTCCTCGTCGTCGACGACGGGAGCACCGACGCCACCCCGGTCCTGCTCCAGCGGTTCCGGCGCGAGTGGCCGCAGCTGCGGGTCGTGCGGCTGCGGGCCAATGCCGGGCACCAGAACGCCCTGTCGGCGGGTCTGGCCCGGTCCCGCGGTGCCTACGTGATCTCCCTCGACGCCGACCTGCAGGACCCGCCCGAGGTCATTCCCGAGATGCTCGCCACGGCGCGTCGTGAGGAGGTCGACGTCGTCTACGGCGTCCGCGAGGACAGGTCGACGGACTCGGCGTTCAAGCGGCTGAGCGCGCACGCGTTCTACCGGCTCATGGCCCTGCTCTCCCGGTCGAGCGGACCCGCTCACGCCGGCGACTTCCGGCTCATGTCCCGGGCCACGGTCGAGGCCATCGGCGCGCTCCCCGAGGAGCACCGGGTGCTGCGCCTCGTGGTGCCCGCCCTCGGGTTCCCGTCGGCCTCGGTCGGCTACCGTCGCGAGGCCCGGGCCGCCGGGGGCACGAAGTACCCCCTCAGCCGGATGGTCCGGCTCTCGGTCGACAGCGTCACCGGCTTCTCCATCGCACCCCTGCGGTTCGCGACCTGGCTCGGGCTCCTCGGCGGCGTCGCGGCCGTGGCGACCGTCCTCTTCGCGCTCTTCGAGCACTTCCACGGCGAGGTCCTCCCCGGGTGGACCTCGACCGTCGCCATCGTCGCGGCCGTCGGGGCCGTCCAGCTGCTCAGCCTGGGGATCCTCGGCGAGTACGTCGGGCGGATGTACACGATGCTCCAGGGCCGGCCGGCCTACTTCGTGGCGCACGACAGCCTGGACAGCCCCCGGAGCGGGCAGGGGTCCGCGCCCGAGGACCACGCCTCGGGTCAGCCGCGGGTCTGACCATCCCCCTCGACGACCCACTTCGTCGTCGTCAGCTCCGGCAGGGCCATCGGGCCACGGGCATGGAGCTTCTGGGTCGAGATGCCGATCTCGGCACCGAAGCCGAACTCGCCGCCGTCGGTGAAGCGTGTCGAGGCGTTGACCATCACCGCGGCCGCGTCGACCTCGGCGGTGAACCGGCGGGCGGCGGCGCGGGACTCGGTGACGATCGCCTCCGTGTGTCCCGACCCGTAGCGGGCGATGTGCTCGAGGGCCGCGTCGAGGTCGTCGACGACGGCGATGCTCATCTCGAGGGCGTGGTACTCGGTCGCGTAGTCCTCGGTCGTCGCCGCCTCGTGAGGCAGGCCGGCGCGCTCCGCCTCGGCCCCCGAGCGCTCGTCGGTGTGCAGGACGACCTCGGCCGCGTCGAGGGCCGTGAGCACCTGCGGTAGGAAGGCATCGGCCACGTCGCGGTGGACGAGGAGCGACTCCGCGGCGTTGCACACGCTCGGCCGGCTGGTCTTGGAGTCGAGCGTGATCGCGAGCGCCTTCGCGAGGTCCGCGGCGGCGTCGACATAGACGTGGCAGTTGCCGATCCCCGTCTCGATGACCGGCACCGTCGAGCCGGTGACGACCGCCTGGATGAGGTCGGCCCCGCCGCGCGGGATGAGCAGGTCGACGAGCCCGCGGGCCGTCATGAGCGCATGGACGACCTCGTGGCCGCCCTCGAGGAGCGCGACGGCGTCGGCGGGGAGCCCCCGGGCGTCCAGCGCCCCGCGCAGCACCCCGACGAGGGCCCGGTTCGTCGAGGCCGCCGCCGAGCCGCCCCGGAGGATGACGGCGTTGCCGGACTTCAGGCCCAGGCCGGCGGCGTCGACGGTGACGTTCGGGCGGGCCTCGTAGATCATCCCGACGACCCCCATCGGGACGCGGACCTGGCGGATCTGCAGGCCGTTGGCGAGAGTCGACCCGCGGACCACCTCGCCGACCGGGTCGGGCAGCCCGGCGATGTCCCGCAGCGCGTCGGCGACGGCGTGGACGCGGCCGGCGTCGAGCCGGAGCCGGTCGAGCAGCCCGTCGGCCATGCCGGCGGCGCGCCCGCGCTCCAGGTCCTCGAGGTTGGCGGTGACGATCGCCTCGGTCGCGGCATCGAGGGCATCGGCGAGGCAGTGCAGGGCCGCGTCCTTGTCGGCGCGGCTGAGCAGCGCGAGCGTCCGGGCGGCGCGGCGCGCGGACCGGGCGAGGGTCGCGACCTGCTCGCGGGCGGCCACGTCGGCGGGGGTCTGGTCGGCCATGGCCCCCAAGGGTATGCCGCGGGCCCCGGTCACGACGGGGTTGCCCACCCCCCGGTCGAGGCCGGGTCCGGCGTCGCGTGGCCTCAGCCGTGCGACGGGCGGTACCGGCGGGGCCGGTCGGGCCTCAGCCGTGCGGCGGTGAAACCGGGCGGGCGTCCGGTGCGGCGAGGCCGGCCTGCCGGTCCCGGCGGGCCCGCCCGGCGGAGGCCACGACGACGAGGGCCACGACGAGCCCCACCAGCGCGACCATGACGAGGACGCCCAAGGCGATGACGGCGAAGGACAGGTTCATGGCGCTCTCCTCGGTCGGTGGCGGCCTGCGCCCACGGTACCGCCGGGCCGCGTCGGGGGCACCCGGTGCGCCGCACCACCCCGGAACCGGCGCCGGCCCGGCATACCCCAGAATGAGCCGGGTGACGACGATCCTGTCCATCCAGTCCACGGTCGCCTACGGCCACGTCGGCAACAGCGCCGCCGTCTTCCCGCTCCAGCGCCTCGGGGTTGAGGTGTGGCCGGTCGCGACGGTCCACTTCTCGAACCACACCGGCTACGGCGCCTGGCGCGGGCCGATGCTCGCGGCCGAGGACGTGCGGGCGGTCGTCACCGGCGTCGAGGAGCGCGGCGCCCTGCCGGAGGTCGACGCCGTGCTGTCCGGCTACCAGGGTGGCGAGGACATCGGCGAGGTCATCCTCGACGCCGTGGACCGGGTCAAGGCGGCCAACCCGGCAGCGATCTACGCCTGCGACCCGGTGATGGGCAACGCCGTGAGCGGGTGCTTCGTCCACCCGGCCATCCCCGTGCTGCTGCGCGAGCGGGTCGTCCCGCGGGCGGACCTGATCACCCCGAACCAGTTCGAGCTCGGGTTCCTCACCGGGACCGAGCCACACACCCTCGAGGAGGTCCTCGCGTCGGTCGACCTGGCCCGCGGGCTCGGCCCGTCGAGCGTGCTCGTGACGAGCGTGGAGCGTCCGGACCGGCCCGCCGACACCCTCGAGATGCTCGCCGTCGACGGGGACGGGGCCTGGCTCGTGCAGACACCCCGCCTCCCGCTCAAGGCCAACGGGTCGGGTGACGTCACGGCGGCCCTGTTCACCGCGCACCTGCTGCGCACCGGGGACCCGGCCCTCGCGCTGGCCCGGACGGCGTCGAGCGTGTTCGACCTGCTCGCCCGGACCCACGAGTCCGGGCGGCGTGAGCTGCAGCTGGTGCAGAGCCAGGAGGAGCTCGCCCACCCGAGGATGCAGTTCGAGGTCGTGCGGGTTCGCTGAGGGGGGCTCGGGGCCCGGGCGGGGGGTCGCCTGTCGGTCGCCTGTCGGTCGCCTGTCGGGAGGGTTCACCCCGGAACATGGTTGTTCACCCCGGAAATGTTCCGGGGTGAACAGGCAGGTTCCCCGTTCCGGCGGGAATGTTCGGGCGGGGTCAGAGGAGGGCGAGGTCGTCGCGGTGGATGACCTCCCGCTCGTAGTCCGGGCCGAGCTCGCGGGCCAGGTCCCGGGTGCTGCGCCCGAGAAGGCCCGGCAGCTCGACCGAGGAGTAGTTGACCAGCCCTCGGGCGATGACGGCCCCGTCGGGGCCGCACACGTCGACGGGGTCGCCCTCAGTGAAGGTCCCGTGCACCTCGACGATCCCGGCCGGCAGGAGCGAGGTGCGCCGGCGCCCCACCGCGGCGACCGCTCCGTCGTCGATGACGAGCCGGCCGCGGGCCGTCGTCGCGTGGGCGATCCACAGCTTGCGCGACGCCTTGGCCGCCGCGGCGGGAGCGAAGACCGTCCCGGTGTCCGCACCCGCGAGCGCGGCCTCGGCGTCCTCGAGGCGGGTGAGCAGCGTCGGGATGCCGGCGGCCCCCGCGATCGCGGCGGCCTCGACCTTCGTCACCATCCCGCCCCGGCCCACGGCCGACCCGGTCCCCCCGATCGTCACGGCGTCGAGGTCGGCCCGGGACCCGACGACGGGAACCCGGGCGCTGCCGGGCCGGCTCGGCGGCCCGTCGTGGAGCGCGTCGACGTCGGTGAGCAGGACGAGGGCCTCGGCGGCGACGAGGTGTGAGACGAGGGCGGCGAGCCGGTCGTTGTCACCGAACCGGATCTCGTGCGTGGCGACGGTGTCGTTCTCGTTGACGATCGGGACGATGCCCAGCTCGAGCAGCCGCTCGAGGGTCCGGCGGGCGTTCGTGTAGTGCGTCCGGCGGGTCATGTCGTCGGCCGTGAGCAGCACCTGGCCGACCGTCAGCCCGTGGCGGCCGAACGCCTGCTGGTATGCCGCGACGAGGGCTCCCTGCCCCACGCTCGCCGCCGCCTGCTGCGTCGCCAGGTCGGTCGGGCGACGCCGCAGGCCGAGCGGGCCCATCCCGGCCGCGATGGCGCCGGAGGACACGAGCAGGACCTGCACCCCCTGGGAGCGCCGCTGCGCGAGGAGCTCGACGAGACGCACGAGCCGGGCGAGATCGAGGTGCCCTCCGTCGGGGCTGGTCAGTGACGAGGAGCCGACCTTGACGACGAGACGCCGGGCGTCACGCACCCGGGCGCGGAGCCGGGCACCGACGTCAGTCATCGGCGTCGTCCTCCTCGACCCAGTGTCCGGCCCGGCCCTCGGCCGCGAGCTCCTCGCGGGCGGCCGTCTGGGCGTCCTTGCGCGCGTGGAACTCCTCGCGCTTCTCACCGCGGGTCTTGCGAGCGCGCTCCTCCATCCGCAGGTCCGTGCCGCGCGGTCCGGCGAGCAGCTCGGCACCGGCATACATGGTCGGCTCCCAGTCGAAGACGACGGCGTCGTCGGCGGGGCCGATGAGCACGGTGGAGCCGGGCACCGCCCCCGCCGCGAAGAGGGCCTCCTCGACGCCGAGCCGGGCGAGCCGGTCGGCGAGGTAGCCGACCGCCTCGTCGTTGCTGAAGTCGGTCTGCCGGACCCAGCGGGTCGGCCGCTCGCCGACGACGCGGAAGACCTCGCCGTCGCCGGTCTGCTCCCGCTCGACGCGGAACCCGCTGTCGTCGACCGCCGAGGGACGCAGGACGATCCGCGGCGCGTCGACGACGGCGGCCTCGGCCGCGGCGCGGGCGGCGGCGACGTGGCGGGCCAGCGAGAAGGTCAGCTCCCGCAGGCCGGTGTGGGCGACGGCGGAGACGACGTGGACCTCGAGGCCGCGCTCCTCGAGCTCGGGGCGGACGAGCTCGGCCAGCTCGAGCGCCTCGGGGACGTCGGCCTTGTTGAGGACGACGATCCGGGTCCGCTCCGAGAGCGGGCGACCGCCCAGGGTCTGGCCGGGGACGTAGGCGGCCAGCTCGGCCTCGATGACGTCGAGGTCGGTCATCGGGTCGCGCCCGGGCTCCAGCGTCGCGCAGTCGACGACGTGGACGAGGACCGAGCAGCGCTCGACGTGGCGGAGGAACTCCAGACCGAGCCCCCGTCCCTCGCTCGCCCCCGGAATGAGCCCGGGGACGTCGGCGATGGTGAACCTCTCCTCGCCGGCGGTGACCACCCCGAGGTTGGGGACGAGGGTCGTGAAGGGGTAGTCGGCGATCTTGGGCCGGGCCGCCGAGACGACCGAGACGAGGGAGGACTTGCCGGCCGAGGGGAAGCCGATGAGGGCGACGTCGGCGAGGCTCTTGAGCTCGAGGACGACGTCGCACTGCTCGCCCGGCTCCCCGAGCAGGGCGAAGCCGGGGGCCTTGCGACGCGGCGAGGACAGGGCCTTGTTGCCCAGCCCGCCCCGCCCCCCGCGCGCGATGACGACGGACGCCCCGTCGCCGACGAGGTCGGCGACGACGGTCCCGTCGGGGGTGCTCACCACCGTCCCGTCCGGGACCGGCAGGACGAGGTCGTCGCCGTCGGCACCGTTGCGCTCGTCGCCGGCCCCGGGCCGCCCGCCTGTGGCCGAGCGGTGCGGGTTGCGGTGGTAGTCGAGCAGCGTCGTGGACTGGGCGTCGACGACGAGGACGACATCGCCGCCGCGCCCCCCGTTGCCCCCGTCGGGGCCGCCGAGCGGCTTGAACTTCTCACGGCGGATCGAGGCCACGCCGTGGCCACCGTTGCCGGCCGCCGCGTGGAGGACGACCCGGTCGACGAACGTCGTCATGGGTTCTCGCCTCCGGTCGGTGGATGTCGTGGCTGCTGCGGTGCGCTGTGGGCCCGGAACGCGCGAGGGGCGAGCCGGTGGCCCGCCCCTGCGCAGCCGTGGCTGCGGCGCTGCTGTGGTCCGCGGGGCAGGTATGCCGCCGCGGCATACCTCACTGCTCGGCGGACTCCACCGGCAGCACGCTGACGACCCGGCGGCCACGCTTCGTGCCGAAGGTCACCGCGCCGGGGACGGTCGCGAAGAGGGTGTCGTCGCCACCGCGGCCGACCCCGTCGCCCGGGTGGAAGTGGGTGCCGCGCTGGCGGACGATGATCTCGCCGGCACCGACGATCTGGCCGCCGAAGCGCTTGACGCCGAGCCGCTGCGCGTTGCTGTCACGACCGTTGCGGGTCGAGGACGCGCCCTTCTTGTGTGCCATGGGGTTCTACCTACCTCGTGAGTCGCGGGTCTGGGTCCGGTCGCGCCGTCAGGCGTCGATCTTCGTGATCGTGATCATGGTCAGCGGCTGACGGTGACCCTGGCGCTTGCGGTAGCCGGTCTTGTTCTTGTACTTGAGGATCGTGATCTTCGGGCCCTTGGCGGGCTTGACGACCTCAGCGGTCACCGTGACCTTGGCGAGCGCGGCGGCGTCGCTCGTCACCTCGCTGCCGTCGACGAGGAGAACCGGGGTCAGCTGGATGCTGTCGCCGGGCTGGCCGACCTTGTCGATGAGCAGCGTGTCGCCGACGGACACCTTCTCCTGCCGACCACCTGCACGAACGATCGCGTACACCTTCGGGACTCACTTTCCTGTGTCGTGGGTGCGCACTCTCTGCGACGACCGGCCAACAGCGACCCTGTCACGCGGTTCTCACCGCACAGGACATCGGCCCGGTGGGCGCACCGACCGCCTAGGCTACCGGTCCGGCGTCTCGCCGACCAAATCTGCGGAGCCCTCGCCGAGGCCCTGCCCGGCACCGCCCGCGGCATCGTCGGCAGGGGTGTCGGTCGGCTCCTCGGCCGGGGTGTCCGTCGCGTCGTCGGCGGGGGCGTCCGTCGCCTCCTCGGTGCCACCGGACGACGGCGCCCCGTCGACCGCTCGGGGCGGTCCCGCCGGCGCGACGACCCGGCCGCGCCGGCGGCGGGTCCGGACGGGCGGCTCGACGGCCGGCGGCTCCTCGGGCACGTCGTCCTCGGCGCCCGGCTGCCCGTCCTGACCCGCGAGCGCGCTGCCCTCGCCCGCGTCGACCGGGAGCCCGTCGGTGGGCTCGTCGGCCTCGGCCAGCTCGCGGCCGAGGCCGGGCAGCAGGTCGACGAGCTCGGCCACGTCGTCCTCGGTGGGCTCCCCCGACATCCCCTTGATCGCGGCAGCGTGGGCCGCGGCGGCGATCTGGGCCGGGGTCGGCCCCGACGGCGACCTGGGGTCCTCGGTCACCGGAGCCGGGGCCTCCGCGGCGGCCTTGCCGCCACGCTGCCGGGTCGACCGCTGGCGCGAGCCGGCCGGGGGGGCGCCCGCGTCCACCGCCGCCGACCTGGCGACCGGCTCGGTGTGGATGATGAGCCCGCGACCGTTGCAGTGGTCGCACGGCTCCGAGAAGACCTCGATCAGCCCGGAGCCCACCCGCTTGCGGGTCATCTGGACCAGACCGAGCGAGGTGACCTCGGCGACCTGGTGCTTCGTCCGGTCACGGCCCAGGCACTCGAGCAGCCGGCGCACGACGAGGTCGCGGTTGGATTCCAGCACCATGTCGATGAAGTCGATGACGATGATCCCGCCGATGTCCCTCAGCCGGAGCTGGCGGACGATCTCCTCGGCGGCCTCGACGTTGTTCTTGGTGACGGTCTCCTCGAGGTTGCCCCCGGACCCGACGAACTTGCCGGTGTTGACGTCGATGACCGTCATCGCCTCGGTCCGGTCGATGACGAGCGAGCCGCCCGAGGGGAGCCAGACCTTGCGGTCCATCGCCTTGGCCAGCTGCTCGTCGATCCGGTAGTGCGCGAAGACGTCGTCCTCGGCGCTCCACCGGCTCACCCGGTCGGCCAGGTCCGGTGCGACGTCGCTGACGTAGCTGTTGACCTGGGACCAGGCCGGCTCTCCCGAGACGACGAGCGAGGTGAAGTCCTCGGTGAAGACATCGCGGATGACCCGCACCGTGAGGTCCGGCTCGCCGTGCAGGAGCACCGGCGCCCCACCGGAGGAGGCCTTCTTGGCCGCCGCGGCGGCCGCCTGCTTGGCGATGGCGTCCCAGGTGGCGGTGAGCCGCAGCACGTCGGCCCGCAGCTCCTCCTCGGACGCGCCCTCGGCGGCGGTGCGGACGATGACGCCCGCGGTGTCGGGGACGACCTCCTTGAGGATCGCCTTGAGCCGCGCCCGCTCGGTGTCCGGGAGCTTGCGCGAGATGCCGGTCATCGACCCCTCGGGGACGTAGACGAGGTAGCGACCGGGCAGCGAGATCTGCGAGGTGAGGCGGGCGCCCTTGTGCCCGATCGGGTCCTTGGTCACCTGGACGAGCACGGTGTCGCCCGAGGACAGGGCGTTCTCGATCCGCTTCGGCTGGTTCGCCTCGAGACCGGCGGCGTCCCAGTTGACCTCACCGGCATACAGCACCGCGTTGCGGCCCTTGCCGATGTCGACGAAGGCCGCCTCCATGGACGGCAGGACGTTCTGGACGCGTCCGAGGTAGACGTTGCCCGCCATCGAGGCGGTCGTCTCGCGCGAGACGTAGTGCTCGACGAGCACGCCGTCCTCGAGAACGCCGATCTGGGTGCGGTCGCCGACCCCCCGGACGACCATGATGCGCTCGACGCTCTCGCGCCGGGCGAGGAACTCGGCCTCGGTGATGATGGTCCGGCGGCGGCCCGCCTCGCGCCCCTCGCGGCGGCGCTGCTTCTTGGCCTCGAGCCGGGTCGAGCCCTTGACCGCGGTCGGCTCCTCGCGCTCCTTGCGCGGCGCGCGGACCCGCGTCACGGTGCCCGGCGGGTTGTCCGCCTCGTCGGCGGAGCCGCCACGGCGGCGCCGGCGACGACGCCGGCTCGAGCCGCTCTCGCCGTCCTCGGCCGCCTCGGCCCCCTCCGGACGGCGACCGGCGACGTCGGCCTGGTCACCCGCGTCGGCGTCCTCGCTCGCCCCGTCCTGCTCGGGCTCGCCCGTGCCTCCTCGGCCGCGGCGACCCCGTCCGCCGCGGCGGCGGCGGCGACGGGCTGCGGCGGTGTCGCCCTGCTCGTCCTCACCCTCGTCGGGGCCCTCGGGCAGCTCCTGCTCGTCGCCGGGCTCCACCGCGTCCCGCTCGCGTGGCTCCTCCTGCGCGGCCGCGGCCCGTCCGGTGCCGCGCCCGCGGCGCGGCGAGCCGGCACGCGGCGCGGGGGAACCCTCGGACGCGTCGGCATCCTGCGGCTGGTCCGAGGAGTCTGCGCGCTCCGCAGGGGCCTGGACCGGGGCGGTGGCGCGGCGATGGCGCGGGGCCGGGGCGGGGTCCGGCGCCTGGAAGACCAGGCCGAGGGACCCGCCACCCAGGGCGGCGCCGGTGGGCGCCTCCGGCGCCGGGGCGAAGGACGGAGCGGACCCGGCGGTCGCGGACGCCCGGTCGCCGCCGGCGGTGCTCGCCGCCGTGTCGGCGGGCTCACCCGGGTCGCTGCCCGTCGTGGCCGTGCGGGAGCCCGCACCCGCGGTCCGCTCGCCGGCCGTGGCCGACGTGGCCTTCTTCGCCGTGGTCGTCTTCTTCGCCGACTTGGCCTTCTTCGCCGCCTTGGCCGCCTTCGCCGCGGCCGGTGCCTCGTCCGTGGCCTCGGGCCCCGAGCCCCCGGCGGCGGCCTCGGCGGGCTTGGCCTGCGCGGCCCGGGCGCGCTTGGCGGGGGCCTTCGTGCGCGGCCCCTCGTCCTCGCCGCCGTCGGCGACCTCCGCCGCGGCGGGCGAGGTGGCCTGCGCCGCGGCCGGTGCCGCCGCGGCCCGGCGGCGGGTCCGGCGGACCGGCGCGCCCTGGTCGGGGGTGCCGCCCGCCTCGCCGGTGCCGAGGGTGGCGGGGTCGGGGGTGGAGGTGCTGTCGGATGCCATGAGTGGCCCCTTCCGTCGACCTCGCGGTCGACGCCACACCCCGGCGAGGTCTTTCGCCCGTCGACCGCGCGGTGCGGTCGCATCGTGTCGGCGTCGTCACCGGCACGGAAGTCACGATGGTTGCACCCGCTCGGCTCGCGCGTACGGCGCGGCACCGATCAGGTGCCGACGGCCTCCTTGTCGGTGGCCAACGGGTCGGCCACGCCAGCGCCGGCTCCCGTCAGGGGGCCTTGTGCCAGCCGGGTCACACGGGCCGGAACCGGCATGGGGAGCGCGGCTACGGCACGAAGTGCGGTCAGGATGTCGTCGGGACGTACGGACGGTGTGGTGTGCCGCACGACCACCTGCAGTATCGCACAGTGGTCGTCGGACCCAGGTCCGATCGCCATCGACACGACGGGCCCGCGCGCGTCGAGCGTCTTCTCGCCGGTCTTGAACATCCGCCGCACCGGCGCCTCGGCCACGCCCAGGAAGGCCGCGACGGCCGACTCCGCCACCCCGGTCGCGACGCCGGGCAGCTCGATCCGCCACTCGCTCGCCTCGAGTCGCTCGGCCAGCGAGCCCGGCCCCGCCTCGACGACCTCGATGATGTCGAGGCCCGCCGGAAGGGCCGCGTCGAGGGCCGCCCGCACGGAGTCCGGGTCGACGCGCTCGGCCAGCGAGATCTCGAGGTACTCGGCCTCGCTGGCGGCCCCGGTCGGGGCGCCGCCGGCATACGAGATCCTGGGGTGAGGATGGAAGCCGGCCGAGTAGGCCATCGGCACAGCGGCCCGGCGCAGCGCCCGCTCCAGGCTCCGGGCGAAGTCCCGGGACGAGGAGAACCGGAGCCGGGAGCGACGGGCGTAGCGGATCCGCAGCTTCTGGACCGGCGGGGGCGGGGGCGGGCCCTCGGGGGTGCGCTGGCGTGCCATGGCGCCAGGGTAGGCCGCCGCCGGGCCACGCCGCGATTCGCCGCGGCAACGCCCCGCCGGACTTCTCGTATGGCTACATTGCCCCACATGACCACGATCGACCGGGCCCGCCTCGCCGACCTCCTGCACCGCGAGCAGGCGACCTACACCGCCGACCACCCCCGCAGCCGGGCCCTCTTCGAGCAGGGGTCCAACCTGTTCGGCGGGGTCCCGATGACGTGGATGAACATGTGGAGCGGCGGGTTCCCGCTCTACCTCGACCACGCGCACGGGAACCGGGTCACGGACGTCGACGGACGGACCTACATCGACTTCGCCCTCGGCGACACCGGCGCGATGGCCGGACACTCCCCCGCCGCCACCCTCGCCGCCGTCCAGCGGCGGATGGGCGAGCTCGGCGGGGTGACGACGATGCTGCCCACCGAGGACGCGCAGTGGGTGGGCGCCGAGCTGACCCGTCGCTTCGGTATGCCGCTGTGGAGCTTCACGCTCACCGCGACGGACGCCAACCGCTGGGCGATCCGGCTGGCCCGGCTCGCGACCGGCCGGTCGAAGATCCTCGTGTTCGGGTACTGCTACCACGGCTCGGTCGACGAGACCTTCGCCCTGCCCGGCCCCGACGGCACGGCCCGCTCCCGGCCGGGGAACGTCGCGCCCCCCGTCCCCCTCGACCTGACGACGCGCGCGGCGACGTGGAACGACCTCGACTCGGTCGAGCGCGAGCTCGCGCACGGTGACGTCGCCGCCATCCTCACCGAGCCGGCGCTGACCAACATCGGCATCGTCCTGCCCGAGCCCGGCTTCATGGAGGGCCTGCGCGAGCTGGCGACCCGCTACGGGAGCCTGCTCATGATCGACGAGACCCATACCTTCTCGGCCGGCTGGGGCGGGGCCACCCGGGAGTGGGGCCTGCGTCCGGACATCTTCGTCATCGGCAAGTCGATCGGGGGCGGCATCCCCTCCGGCGCCTACGGCATCACCGAGGACGTCGCCCGGGCCGTGACCCGGCATACCGAGGCGGGCGAGGCCGACATCGTCGACGTCGGCGGCGTGGGCGGAACCCTGGCGGGCAACGCCCTCTCGACGGCCGCGATGCGGGCCACCCTGGGCGAGGTGCTGACCCCCGCGGCGTTCGCGCGCATGGCCGACCTGGCGACGGCCTTCACGGCGGGGGTCCAGGCCACGTTCGACGAGCTCGACGTGCCGTGGTCGATCAGCCGCCTGGGCGCCCGGGCCGAGTACCGCTTCGCCCGCCCGGCGCCCCGGTCCGGTGAGGAGTCCGCCGCGGCCGCCGACGACGACCTCGACGCCTACCTCCACCTCGCCCTGGTCAACCGCGGGATCCTCATGACGCCCTTCCACAACATGGCCCTCATGTGCCCCGACACCTCGCAGGCGGACGTCGACGCCCACACCGCGGTCTTCCGCGAGGTCGTCGGCGACCTCATGGCCTGACCGGCGCTCCCCCGGCGGGCGCCGGTCTCAGTCGTGGCCGAGGTCGCGGACCGGGCCGATCTGCTCGGTGGTGCCGAGGACGATGAGGGTCGTCCCCAGCTCGACCACCTCGTCGGGGTCGGGGTTGGTGACGAACGCCCCCTTGTTGGGCTTGCGGACGGCGAGCAGCTGCGAGCCGGTCGTCGCCGTGAGGTCGAGGTCGGCGACCGTACGGCCGATGAAGGGGCTGCCCTCGTGGACCCGCACCTGCTCGACGCGGAAGTCGAGCTCCTCGTCGTGCATGACGCCGTCGAGGAACTCGGCGACGTCGCCGTGGAGGGCGAACATCGCCATCCGGCGGCCGCCGATGAGCTGCGGGTTGACCGCGCGGGTCGCCCCGGCGAGGACGAGCTTGTCCTTGGTGTCGACCGTGCGGGCCCGGGCGATGATGACGAGGTCGGGACAGAGGGCGCGGGCCGCGAGGGTGAGGTAGACGGTGTCCGTGTCGGTCTCGAGGGCGCCGATGAGCGCCCGGGCCCGGGTGATCCCCGCCTCCAGAAGCACCTCGTCGCGCAGGGCGTCGCCGAGGATGTGTGGAGAGGTGAGCCCCTCGATCCGCGCCGGGTCGCTGTCGACGACGACCACCTCGTGGCCCATGCCGGTCAGATGGCTCACGGCCGAGCGGCCCACCCGGCCGTGGCCGCAGATGATGACGTGGCCGGAGAGCCCGGCGATCCGCTTGTCCATCCGTCGCCTCCCGAGGTAGTCGAACAGGTGCCCCTCGGTGACCGCCTCGACGAGCACCCCGAGGTTGTAGAGCACGGTCCCCACCCCGAGGACGATGAGGACCATCGTGAAGACCTGGCCCGCGGCCGTCAGCGGGTGCACCTCGCGGTAGCCGACCGTCGCGACGGTCGTGACGGTCTGGTAGACCGCCTCGAGCGGGGTGAAGCCGAGCAGCAGGTAGCCGACCGTGCCGACCACGGTCACCCCGACGACGGCGCCGAGCGCCACCCCCACCCGCTTGGCGGCGTCCCGGCCCTTGCGAGCGTCGCCGGCCGAGGAGGCCCGCCCCCTCGTGGCGTTGCCGAGGATCGTGCGGCGGCCCTCGCCGGGATGCCTCGGTGCCGCCACGGCGCACATCCTGCCACCGGCGCGGCCCCACCGGAGGAGTTCGGCCCGGCCTGGGACAGACTGTGACATGGCCATCACCCACCCCGTCGCGGTCGACCCCGAGAGCGTCTTCACCTACGGGGCGCCCCAGCTGAAGTTCGGCCGCGGGGCCTCGGCCGAGCTCGGCCACGACCTCGGCCAGCTCGGCGCGCGCCGCGTCCTCGTCATCACCGACGCCGGCGTGGCCGCGACCGGGGCCCCGGCCCGGATCGCCGCAGTCCTCGAGGCGCACGGCATCGAGGCGCGGGTCTTCGACGGGGTCCACGTCGAGCCGACGGACGCCAGCCTCGAGGCCGCCATCGGGTATGCCGCCGACACCGGCCCGTGGGACGCCTTCGTCGCCGTCGGGGGTGGGTCGAGCATCGACACGGCCAAGGCGGTCGACCTGATGAGCACCAACCCGGGCACGCTGCTCGACTACGTCAACGTGCCGGTGGGGGCCGGCCTGGCGCCGTCCGTGCCGCTGCGCCCCCTCGTCGCGGTGCCGACGACCACGGGCACCGGCTCGGAGAGCACGACGGTGTGCGTCCTCGACGTCCTCGACCGGCGGGTCAAGACGGGGATCAGCCACCCTCGGCTGCGGCCCACCCTCGCGGTCGTCGACCCCGACCTGACGATGACCCAGCCCGCGGCGGTCACGGCGGCGGCCGGGATGGACATCCTGTGTCACGCCCTCGAGGCCTACACCGCGCGGCCGCACACGGCATACGAGCGCAAGCGACCCGAGCAGCGGGTGCCCTACTGCGGGGCGAACCCCGTCGCCGACATGTTCGCCGAGCGGGCCCTCACCCTGCTCGCGGGGTCCTTCCGGGAGGCCGTGCGCGACGGCGACGACGCCGACGCCCGCGAGCGGATGGCCCTCGCCGCGACCTTCGCGGGAATGGGCTTCGGCAACGCGGGCGTGCACATCCCGCACGCCAACGCCTACCCGATCGCCGGGCGGGTCCGCGGGTTCCGCCCGGCGGGGTACCCCCCGGGAGAGCCGCTCGTGCCGCACGGGATGGCCGTGGCGCTCACCGCGCCCGAGGCCTTCCGGTTCACCTTCGAGGCCGACCCGGAGCGGCACCTGCGGGCCGCGCGGCTGCTCGACCCGTCCGGTCGCGTCGAGGCGGTCGACGGGGCCGAGCTGCTCCCCCGGGTCCTCATCCACCTCATGCGTGACATCGGGCTTCCCGACGGCTGTGCGAGCGTGGGCTACACCGACGGCGACGTCGACGACCTCGTCGAGGGGGCGCTGGCCCAGCAGCGGCTGCTCGCGACGTCACCGAAGCCGGTCACGGCCGCCGACCTGGCCGGCATCTTCACCCGCTCGCTGCACCTCTGGTGACCCGGCACGTTCCCGCCGGATCGGGGAACGTGTCCGTTCACCCCACACCAGCTCCGGGGTGAACAGACAGCTTCCGGGGTGGAGCTGCGAGCGCGGGAGGGGCCGGCGGGCGGGGTGAGACCGCGGGCCGGGGGCTACTCCCCCGCGCCCGAGCTCGCCACCGTCAGCGGCAGCAGGGTCCGTCCGGTCGGCCCGATCTCGATGTGGGTCCCCATCTGGGGGCAGACCCCGCAGTCGTAGCACGGGGTCCACCGGCAGTCCTCGACACCGCCCTCGTCGAGGGAGTCCTGCCAGTCGGCCCACAGCCACTCCTTGTCGAGCCCGGAGTCGATGTGGTCCCAGGGCAGGACCTCGGACTCCTCGCGCTCCCGGGTCGTGTACCAGTCGACATCCACCCCGTATGCCGCGAGCTCGCGGTCCGCGGCGGCCATCCAGCGCGCGTAGGAGAAGTGCTCGCTCCACCCGTCGAACCGGCCCCCGTCGCGCCACACGGCCTCGATGACGCGCCCGACCCGGCGGTCGCCCCGGGAGAGCAGTCCCTCGACGATGCCCGGCTGGCCGTCGTGGTACCGGAAGCCGATCGAGGCGCCGTAGCGGCGGTCGGAGCGGATCGCCGCCCGGAGCTTCTCGAGCCGGGCGTCCGTCTCGGCGGCCCCCAGCTGGGCGGCCCACTGGAACGGCGTGTGCGGCTTCGGGACGAACCCGCCGATCGACACCGTGCACCGGATGTCGCGCCGGCCGCTCACCTGACGGCCGGTCTCGATGACCCGCTTGGCGACCTCGGCGATCTGGAGGACGTCGGCGTCGGTCTCGGTCGGCAGCCCGCACATGAAGTAGAGCTTCACCTGCCGCCAGCCCGCCCCGTAGGCCGCGCTGACCGTGGCGATGAGGTCCTCCTCGGTGACCATCTTGTTGATGACCCGGCGGATCCGCTCGCTGCCCCCCTCGGGGGCGAAGGTCAGCCCGGAGCGCCGCCCGCCCCGGGTCAGCTCGTTGGCGAGGTCGATGTTGAAGGCGTCGACGCGGGTCGAGGGAAGGGACAGGCCGGTCTCGGTCCCCTCGTAGCGGTCGGCGAGGCCCTTGGCGATGGCGGCGATCTCGGTGTGGTCGGCCGAGGAGAGCGAGAGCAGGCCGACCTCCTCGAACCCGGTGGCCGCCAGGCCCCGGTCGACCATCTCGCCGATCCCGGTGATCGACCGCTCGCGCACCGGGCGGGTGATCATCCCGGCCTGGCAGAACCGGCAGCCACGGGTGCAGCCGCGGAAGATCTCGACCGACATGCGCTCGTGCACCGTCTCGGCGAGGGGGACGAGCGGGTGCTTCGGGTAGGGCCAGGCGTCGAGGTCCATGACGGTGTGCTTGGCCACCCGCCACGGCACGCCGGGCGCGTTGGGCGCCACCCGCTGGATCCGCCCGTCGGGCAGGTAGCCGACGTCGTAGAACGCCGGGACGTAGACCCCGCCCGTCCGGGCGAGCCGGAGGAGGAGCTCGTGTCGCCCGCCGGGACGACCCTCGCGCTTCCAGGCCCCGACGAGGTCGGTGATCGCCAGGACCGCCTCCTCGCCGTCGCCGACGACGGCGGCGTCGACGAAGTCGGCGATCGGCTCGGGGTTGAAGGCCGCGTGGCCCCCGGCGACGACGACCGGGTCGTCGTCGGTGCGGTCCGCCGCGTGCAGCGGGATGCCGGCGAGGTCGAGGGCGGTGAGCAGGTTGGTGTAGCCCAGCTCGGTGGAGAACGAGACGCCGAAGAGGTCGAAGTCCCGCACCGCGCGGTGGCCGTCGACCGTCAGCTGCGGCACCCCGTGCTCGCGGAGCAGGGCCTCGAGGTCGGGCCAGACGGCATACGTCCGCTCGGCGAGGGCGTCGGGACGCTCGTTGAGGACCTCGTAGAGGATCATCACGCCCTGGTTGGGCAGGCCCACCTCGTAGGCGTCGGGGTACATCAGCGCCCACCGGACCGTCGCGTCGCCGGCGACGTCCCAGTCCTTGACCGTCGAGTTGAGCTCGCCGCCGACGTACTGGATGGGCTTGCTCACCCGGTCGAGCAGCGGCTCGAGCTCGGCGAAGCGGGACTGTCCTGACACGCCCACCAGGGTAAGGCGTGCCTCAGGTGGTTCCGAAACGACGCTCAGGTACGCGGCCTACCGTCGACGCGTGGCCACCTCGCTGCGTCCGCTGCCCCGGGCCCTCGCCCTCGTCGCGGCGCTCCTGCTCGCCGGGTGCTCGGCCGCCGCGGGGACGACCACCCCACCGTCTCCCCCGACGTCACCGTCGCCGAGCGCCTCGCCCAGCCCGAGCCCTTCCACCGCCTCCCCGACCACCTCAGCCCCGAGCGCCGACGGCCTGCCGATGTATGCCGGTCGGGTCCACGTCGTCGGACTCGGGGACTCGGTCACGGCGGCGAGCAACTGCGGTTGCACCGACTTCATCACCCAGCTGGCGGCGCGTCTGCCCGCCGCGATCGGCGCTCCCGGGGCCGCGGACAACCTGGGGCGCGGCGGCCTGACCACCGCCGGCCTGCACGACCAGGTGGCCGCGGCCGGTCCGGCCCGCACGGCGCTGTCCCACGCGGGGATCGTCGTGGTGACGATCGGCGCCAACGACCTCAACCCGCTCGTCGGCACCTGGGAGAACCAGGGCTGCTCGTCCGCCGGATGCATCCGCCCAGCGGTGGCGGCGATGGGCCGGGGCCTGACCGCCGACCTCGCGCTCATCCGGGCGGTGGCCCCTGCCGGCGCACGGATCCTCGTGACGGACTACTGGGCGGTCTTCCAGGACGGCCAGGTGGCTCGGTCCCTGTTCGGGGGGGCCTTCCCGCCGTGGCAGGACGAGGTCACCCGGCAGGCGAACGCCGCGATCTGCTCGGCCGCCCGAGGGATCGACGCGACATGCGTCGACCTCTTCGCACCGTTCCGCGGGGCGGCCGGCGACCAGGACGACACCCAGCTCCTCGCCGACGACGGCAACCACCCCAATACCGCGGGCGAGGCGGCCATCGTGCGGGCGCTGCTGGCCGCCCTGCCCTGACGTCCTGCTGGGGGACACTGGTGAGGTGAGCGGCAGTGACGTCGCCGACCGGGTGGCCCGCGCGATGGCCGCCCAGCCGCGCCACCGGTTCCTCCTGCCGCACGACCGGCTCCGCGCCGGACTCGACCTGCCGCTGCCGATCGGTCACGGCCAGACCAACAGCCAGCCGAGCACCGTCGCGGCCATGCTCGCCCTGCTCGAGGTCCCGGTCGGTGCGCGGGTCCTCGACGTCGGCGCCGGCTCAGGGTGGAGCACCGCCCTGCTCGCCGAGCTGACCGGGCCGAGCGGGTCGGTCCTCGGGCTCGAGCGGGTCCCCGAACTCGTGACCTTCGGAGCGGACAACGTGGCGCGCGCCGGTATGCCGTGGGCAAGGGTCGCCGCCGCCGCCCCGGGCGTCCTCGGCGCCCCCGAGGAGGCTCCCTTCGACCGCATACTCGTCTCGGCCGCGGCGCAGACCCTCCCGAGCGCCCTGGTCGCCCAGCTCGCGCCCGGCGGGGTCCTCGTCGTCCCCGTGTCGGGCCGGATGGTCCGGGTCCGGCTCGGCGACGACGGCACCGTCCGCGCGAGCGAGCACGGGGGCTACCTCTTCGTCCCCCTCATCGAGGACTGAGCGGCTCAGCCGTCGTAGTGGGCGTCGAGCGTCTCCTTGAACTTCTCGGCGACGACCTTGCGGCGCAGCTTCAGGCTCGGCGTCAGCTCCCCGTCCTCGACCGTGAGGTCCCGCCGGAGGATCGTGAACTTCTTGATCGTCTCCCACCGGTTGAGGCCGGCGTTGAGCTCGTCGACGTAGCCCTGGACCAGGTCGCGCACCTGCGCCGAGGAGACCACCTCGTCGTAGCCGCGGTCCGCCATCCCGTGGGCCGCGGCCCACGTGGCCATGGCGTCGGGGTCCAGGGTGACCAGGGCGGAGACGAAGTTGCGCTCGGCGCCGTGGACGACGAGCTGGCTGACGTAGGGGCACAGGCCCTTGAACGCCGCCTCGATGACCGACGGCGCGACGTACTTCCCGCCCGAGGTCTTGAACAGGTCCTTCTTGCGGTCGGTGATCCGCAGGAAGCCGCGCTCGTCGATCTCGCCGATGTCGCCGGTGTGGAACCAGCCCTCGGCGTCGAGCGAGTCGGCGGTCGCCTCCGGGTTGTTGTGGTAGCCCTCCATGACGCCGGGGCCGCGCAGGAGGACCTCGCCGTCCTCGGCGATGAGGACCTCGGTACCCGGGAAGGGCCAGCCCACCGTCCCGTAGCGGTAGGCGGCCAGCCGGTTGACGAACGAGGCGGCGCTCGTCTCGGTCAGGCCGTAGCCCTCGGCGATCGGCAGGCCCATCGCGTCGAACCAGCGCGCGACGTCCTGGTTGAGCGCCGCCGACCCGGAGATGAAGAACCGCACCTGGCCCCCGAAGCGGTCCCGGATCTTCGTCATGACGAGCCGGTCGGCCAGGGCGTACTTGGCGGCGAGCAGCCCCGACGGGGCGCGGCCCTGCTCGCGCAGCAGGCTCACCTCGTGGCCCACCCCCTCGGCCCAGTGGAACAGCCGCTCCTTGACCCCGCCCTCCTCGGCCATCATCAGCTGGATCCGGCCGTAGGCCTTCTCGAAGATCCGCGGCGCGGCGCCCATGAACGTGGGCCGCACGACGGCGAGGTTGTCGACGATCCTGTCGATCCGCCCGTCGATCGCCGTGGGGAACCCGATCTGCAGCGGCAGGGTGAGCAGGACCTTCCCGAAGCTGTGGGCCAGCGGCAGCCAGAGGTACTGCAGGTCGTCGGGCCCGAGGATCCGGATCGCCTCCGTGGCGGCCGCCTCGTAGGTCCACGCGCTGTGCAGGAGCCGCACCCCCTTGGGCCGGCCCGTCGTGCCGGAGGTGTAGATGATCGTGGCGAGCTGGTCGTGCCGGGTGCCGGCGACACGACGGTCGACGACGTCGGGCTCGGCGGCGAGCCGCTCCGCCCCGAGCCGGTCGAGCTCGGCGATCGGGATGACCCAGCCGTCGCCGCCGGTGTCCACCCCGGAGTCGTCGATGACGACGACGGTGCGGACCGCCGGCACGGATCCGCGGATCCCGCGCAGCTTGTCGACCTGGACCGCGTTCTCGGCGACGACGACGACGGCACCGGAGTCGGAGACGATGAACGCGACGTCGTCGGCCATCGTCGAGGGGTAGATCGTCGTCGTGGCCGCCCCGGCACACATGACGGCGAGATCGGCGATGGCCCACTCGTAGCGGGTGTTCGACGCGATGGCCACCCGATCCTCGGGCCCGACGCCGAGGGCGACCAGGCCGGCGGCGAGGCGGTCGACGACCCCCTTGGTCTCGGCCCAGGTCACCGTCAGCCACTCGTCGGTGCCGTCCGCGGCGGGAACGGCATAGATGAACGCCGGCCGGTCGGGCATCGCCACCACCCGAGAGCGGAACAGGGCCGCCAGGCTCTCGGCGCGGTCCTCGACGAGCGAGCGGTCCACCGGCTCGTCGGCCGGGGTCGGGATCTGGGGGGCGGCGCTGAGCATGACGGTCGTCCTCATCGTCGGGGGCTACCAGTGCCCGGCATCGTGCCACACGAGCGCCGCCGTCGGGAGGGGCCGGGCCGAATTCGTTACCACCGAGTAGGGGGTGGGGGTGCCACGATGTGGCCCATGGTCACCCCTCACCCCGACAGCGTCGTCGGCGCCGATGCCGAGCCCACCTACCGCACGATCATCGAGCCGTTCCGCATCCACTCCGTCGAGCCCCTCCACATGACGACCGCCGCCTACCGGCGCGAGAAGGTGGCCGAGGCGGCATACAACCTCTTCCAGCTGCATGCCGCCGACGTGCTCATCGACCTGCTCACCGACAGCGGCACCGGCGCGATGAGCCGGGACCAGTGGGCCGCGATCCAGCACGGCGACGAGTCGTATGCCGGCAGCCCGAGCTGGTTCGTCTTCGCCGACGCCGTCCGGGACCTGTTCCCCTACCGGCACGTCATCCCCACCCACCAGGGCCGCGCCGCGGAGCGGATCCTCTTCTCGGTGCTGGGCGGGCCCGGGAAGGTCGTCCCGAGCAACACGCACTTCGACACGACGCGGGCCAACGTCGAGTTCACCGGCGCCGAGGCGCTCGACCTCGTCATCGCCGAGGGGCACGACCCGCGCAGCGAGCACCCCTTCAAGGGCAACATGGACATCGCCGCCCTCGAGGCGCTGCTCGCCGAGCGGGCCGACGACGTGCCCTGCGTGATGATGACCATCACGAACAACTCCGGCGGCGGGCAGCCGGTCTCGCTCGAGAACCTCCGGGCCGTGTCCGAGGTGGCCCGGTCCTACGGCAAGCCGTTCTTCCTCGACGCCTGCCGGTTCGCCGAGAACGCCTGGTTCATCCGGCTCCGCGAGCCCGGCCAGGGCGAGCGGGCCGTCCCCGACATCGTCCGTGAGATGGCCTCGCTCGCCGACGGCATGACGATGTCGGCGAAGAAGGACCCGATGGGCAACATCGGCGGCTGGCTCGCCCTCGACGACGACGACCTGGCCACCGAGTGCCGCAACCTGCTCATCCTCACCGAGGGCTTCCCGACCTACGGCGGCCTGGCCGGACGCGACCTCGAGGCGCTCGCCCAGGGCCTGAAGGAGGTCGTCGACCACGACTACCTCACCTACCGGATCGCCTCGACCGCCTACGTCGCCGACGCCCTGGACCGGCTGGGTATGCCGCTCATCAAGCCGGCCGGGGGCCACGCGGTCTACCTCGACGCCCGGGCCCTGCTCCCCCACATCCCGCCGCTGGAGTACCCGGGCCAGGCCCTGTCCGTCGCGCTCTACGAGCTGGGCGGGGTGCGCTCGGTCGAGATCGGCACGGTGATGTTCGGGCGTCAGCCCGACGGCTCGGAGGTGCCCGCCGCCATGGACCTCGTCCGGCTCGCCATCCCGCGCCGGACCTACACCCAGAGCCACATGGACTACGTCATCGAGGTCTGCCAGCGGGTGCTCGAGGTCGCGGGCGACCTGCCGGGCTACCGGATCGTCGAGGAGCCCCCGGCGCTGCGGCACTTCTCGGCCCGGTTCGAGCCCATCGCCTAGGACGACACCATGAACAGCCCAGCCGGCCGCCCCCTCGCCGGGCAGGTCGCCCTCGTCACCGGCGCCTCGCGCGGCATCGGCCGCGGTCTCGCGCGCTCCCTCGCCTCCGCCGGGGCGACGGTCGTCGCCGCGGCGCGCTCTGCCGACGATGTCGCCGACCTCGTCGCGGAGGCCGCGGCCGACGGCGACCGCCTCGTCGCGGCCGAGCTCGACGTCACGCAGACCGCGCGCGTCCGCGCCGTGGTCCAGGAGGTGGAGGCCGACCTCGGCCGGATCGACATCCTCGTCAACAACGCCGGCCTCGGCGCCAACCACGACGCCCTCGACGTCACCGAGGACGACTGGGACGCGATGATGGACGTCAACCTCAAGGGGCTGTTCTTCGTCACCCAGGCCGTGGCGCGCGGCATGGTGGCGCGGAGGTACGGCCGGGTCGTCAACCTCGGCTCCCAGGCGGGCCTGGTGGGCATCCGACGCCACGCGGTCTACTCGGCGAGCAAGGGCGGCCTGGGGATGCTGACCAAGGTCCTGGCCCTGGAGTGGGCTCCCTACGGCGTCACCGTCAACACGGTCGCGCCGACCTTCGTGCGGACGCCCGGAACCGCAGAGCGCCTCGACGACCCGGACGTGGCCACCGGCATCCTCGCCCGGATCCCGGTCGGCCGCTTCGGCACGACCGACGACGTGGCCGCCGCGGTCGTCTACCTCGCCTCGCCCGCGGCGGGCCTGGTGACCGGGGTGGTGCTTCCGGTGGACGGCGGCTGGACCGCCCAGTGAGACGGAGCCGGCTCGCGGCGGCGGTCGCTACGGGACGATGGTCGTCAGCAGGGTGTGGCACCGGGCCACGTCGGAGGCCATCGCCTCGAGCAGCTCGTCGATGCTGTCGAACTTCAGCGTCGGCCGGATATGGGCCGTGAACTCGACCATGACCTCCTCGCCGTAGAGGTCGAGGTCGTCCCGGTCGAGGACGTAGGCCTCCACGGTGCGCCGGTCGTTGGTGGTGAAGGTCGGGTTGGTCCCGATCGAGATCGCGGCGGGCATCGTCCGGTCGAACGCGTCCTCGGGCAGGGAGGTCCGGGTCAGCCACCCGGCATACACACCCTCGGCCGGGACCAGCCCGACCGAGTCGGGGCCGAGGTTGGCCGTGGGGTAGCCCAGGGCCTTGCCACGGTGGTTGCCGTGGACGACCTCGCCCACGACGCGGTGCGGCCGACCGAGGATGCGGCCCGCGTCGGCGACGTCGCCCTCGGCGAGCAGCCGCCGGATCATCGTCGAGGAGTAGCGCTCGCCGTCGCCGAGGTCGTCGAGGACGATGACCTCGAAGCCGAGCTGGTCGCCCATCCCCCGCAGGGTGGAGACGTCGCCGGAGTTGCGGACGCCGAAGCGGGTGTCGGCCCCGACGACGAGCACCGTGGCCTGCAGACCGCGGAGGAACACCTGGCGGACGAACACCTCGGGAGGCTGGGCGGCCAGCTCGGGGGTGAAGTCCATGACGAGCAGACCGTCGATGCCGGTCTGGGCGAGCAGGTCCTCGCGGAGCCGGCCCGGGGCGACGAGGGTCGGAGCCTGCTCCGGGCGGAGCACGGCGACGGGGTGCGGGTCGAACGTCACGGCCACGGTCGGGAGGCCGCGCTGGCGGCCGACCTCGAGCAGCGCACCGAGGACGGCCTTGTGGCCGCGGTGAACGCCGTCGAAGTTGCCCAGGGTGGCGACGCAGGGTCGCAGTCCGTCAGGGGTCGCGGTGGGGTCGGTCCAACGATGCACGAGGGACACTCTACGAAGTCACCTGGGGGAACACGACGAGGCTCCGCGCCCGAGGCCCGCTCTCGTCGAGCATCGCGACGAGGTCGCCGTCGGGTGCGAGCGCGGCGACCGGCTCCTCGCGCCCCGGTTCGGCCGACGGGATCCGCTGCCCGAAGCCGACGGCCCGCACCTCGTCGGCCCCGAGGAGCCGGACCGGGAAGGCGGCCCGGGCCGCGGCTCCCAGGGGGATGATCGGCACCGGCGCTCCCTGCGCCTCGACGAGCGCGGTGAAGTCGTGGGCCTCCTCGACCCGGAACCGCCCGACCCGGGTCCGGCGCAGGGCGGTGAGGTGCCCGGCGGACCCCAACGCCGCCCCCAGGTCACGGGCCAGGGCCCGCACGTAGGTCCCCGAGGAGACCGTGACCTCGACGTCGATGTCGAGGACGGGCACGCCGTCGGACACGGTATGCCGTCGTCCGCCGACGACGAAGCGGCTCACGACGACCTCGCGCGCGGCCAGCTCGACCGCCTCACCGGCCCGGGCCCGGTGGTAGGAGCGGACCCCGTCGACCTTGACGGCGCTCACCGCGCTCGGGACCTGGGCGATCGTCCCGGTCAGCGCGGCGACGGCGGCGTCGACGCCGGCATCGCTGATCCCGGCCGCCCCCGGCGAGCTGGTCACCTCGCCCTCGCCGTCGTCGGTCAGGGTTCCTCGGCCGAGCCGGATCGTCGCGGCGTAGTCCTTGTCGCTGCCGACGAGGAAGGTGAGCAGCCGGGTGGCGCGCCCGACGCCGAGGACGAGCACCCCCGTCGCCATCGGGTCGAGAGTCCCGGCGTGGCCGACCTTGCGGGTCCCGGCGAGCCGCCGGGTCCGCGCGACGACGTCGTGGCTCGTCCAGCCCGCCGGCTTGTCGACGACGAGGAGGCCGTCAGCGCTCACGCGCGTCGATGCCCGAGGCGCCGTCGCCGTCGGCGACGAGGTCCGGCTCGTCGCCCTCCTCGTCCTCCCGGGCCTTGCGGTAGGGGTCCGGCTCCCCGGCATAGACCGCCCCCGCCGCGGCCTCGGCCACGCTGCGGTCGCGCTCGCGGGCCTCGCGCAGCAGGTCCTCCAGGTGCGCCGCCGTCTCGGGGACGGCGTCGGCGACGAACTCGAGGGTGGGGGTGAGCCGGATGCCGAGCTGGCGACCCACGAAGGAGCGCAGCCTCCCCCGGTTCTTCTCGAGCAGGGCCGCCGTCGTGCCCCGCTGGTCCTCGTCGCCGAGCACCGTGTAGAAGACCGAGGCGTGCTGGAGGTCGCCGGTGACCCGGACGTCGGTGACGGTGACGAAACCGAGGGCGGGGTCCTTGACGATCTGCTCGAGGTTGGCGGCGGTGAGCGTCTTGATCCGGTCGGCGATCTTCTGGGCGCGGGCTTGGTCGGCCACGACTCCTCCTGACCTTCGGGGACGAGGCAACGACCACCCTAACCGTGCCGCAGACCGTCCGTGCACCGGCCGACGGCGGACCGTAGGATTCGGCCCCATGACCTCTGCGGCGGCCGGACCGGTGCGCATCCTGCGCGCCGCGCTGCTGGCCGCCGTCCTGCTCACGGGGGGCGCCGTCGCCCACGCCGTCGGTGGCGGCATGCTCCCGTCGCCGCTCGTTCTCGCCGTCCTCGGGGTGCTGCTCGTCCCGGTCGTCCTGGCCGCCACGCGGCGCCGGCTCGGCCCGGGTCGCGCCGCGGCATACCTCGCGCTCTCCCAGCTCGGCATCCACCTCGCGCTGCACTCCATGCACCCGGTCACCGGGTCGGCGAGCGCCGCCCCCGTCCACTGCGGCGACGCCGCGATGGTCGCCGCGGCCCACGCCTCCGGCGCGTTGGGTGCCACCGGCCGGCTCGACCCGGCGGGCATGGTGGGTATGCCGGGCATGGCCGACGGCGGGTTCCTCGGGCTCACCCCCGCCATGGTGCTCGCCCACGCCGTGGCCACCGTCCTGCTCGCGTGGGTCGTGGCCCGTGGCGAGGACGTCCTCTGGTTGGTCGTCTCGCTCCTGCTCCCCCGGGTGCCTCGGCCGGTCCGGCTGCCGGCCCACGCCCGGCTGCTCGTCACCCTCGCCCGGCGACCGCTGCGCGAGGGTCCCTCCTGCTCACCCCTGGGGTCTCGGGCACCTCCGGCGCCGGCCTGACCTCGCGCGCCCTCCCCTGCGGACGGGCGCCGACGTCACGTGCCCGCTGTGCCCGACCCCCCGGCCGATGTGGCGCGCCCGCGCGCCCCGGCCTCCCTTGGACAGGAGAACCACCCATGAGCACGACCCCCGGACGCCTCGGCAGAGGCGTCGTCACGCGAGGTGCCGTCGCGGCCCTCGCCCTCACCACCGCACTCGCCCTCGGCGGCTGCGGGTCGTCCTCGGCCCCGAACGCCGACAGCACCGCCTCGGCCGGCCAGAGCACGGCGGCCCCCTTGACGCTCAGCGACGGGTGGGTCAAGGCCGTCGAGTCCGTCGGCATGTCGAGCGGCTCGATGTCGCCCTCGGCGTCCCCGATGGGTTCCCCGAGCGCCTCGTCGACCGGCGGCATGGACATGTCGGCGCCGATGACGGCGATGTTCGGCACGCTCCGCAACACGAGCGGCTCGCAGCTCACCGTGACCGGAGGCTCGTGCGCGGCCGCCGGGATGGTGCAGCTGCACGAGACGGTCAAGAACGCCGACGGCACGATGCAGATGCAGCAGAAGAAGGGCGGCTTCGTGATCCCGGCGGGCGGCTCCTTCGTCCTGCAGCCCGGCGGCAACCACGTCATGCTCATGGACCTCACCCAGCCGCTCAAGAACGGTGACACGGTGGCGGTCACTCTCGAGACGAGCGCCGGCCCGGTGTCCTTCACCGTGCCGATCCGGACCTTCACCGGCGGCAACGAGACCTACCAGGCGAGCCCGAGCTCATGACCGAGGCAGCACCTCACCGTGCGGCGGGCGGCCCCGCCCGCCGCACGGTCCTGCTCTCCGGGGTGGCCGGCCTCGCCGGCGCGGGCGCGCTGGCGGGGGTGGCCGCGGCCGCGGCGGGCGCCCCCGCCGACCGGGCCGTGTCGGCCCATCCCGGCCCGTCGGCCACGACCCGGGCCCTGGGGTTCCGGGGGCGCCGGCAGGCCGGCATCGTGGAGCCTCCCCAGCCGTATGCCGCGTTCCTCGCCCTCGACCTGGCTCCGGGCGCCGACGCGGACGCCGTCCGGCGGCTGTTCACCGTCTGGACCGACGACATCGAGCGGCTGATGGGCGGTCGCGCCCCGCTCACCGATCTCGAGCCCGAGCTCGCCGAGGTCCCGGCCTCGCTCACCGTCACCCTCGGCGTCGGCCCGGGCGTCGTCACGGCCGCCGGGGCCCCGATGCCCACGTGGCTGAGGCCGCTGCCCGCCTTCCCGACCATCGACCGGCTCCAGGACCGGTGGAGCGGCGGCGACCTCGTCCTCCAGATCTGCGCGGACTCCCCCGTCACCGTCGCCCACGCCCAGCGCAAGCTGCTCACCGGAGCCGGGGACCTGGCCACCCTGCGGTGGGTGCAGCGGGGGTTCCGCGAGCCCTACGCCACCGCGGGCTCGGGTCTGCCGTTCCGCAACCTCTTCGGCCAGGTCGACGGGACGGTCCAGCCGTCGACGACCGGACCCGACGACGCGCTGATCTGGCAGCCATCGGGCGCCGACCCGGCCTGGACGGCGCACGGCAGCGCCATGGTCGTGCGCCGCATCGGGATGAGGCTCGACATCTGGGACCAGGTCGACCGGCTCTCCCGCGAGAACGCCATCGGCCGACGGCTCGACACCGGGGCGCCGGTGACCGCACCCGACGGCGCCCCCGCCACGACACCGGCCGACCTGCACGCCACGGACGAGCTCGGCTTCACCGTCATCGACGACTTCGCGCACCTGCGGAGGGCGCACGCCACCACGCCCGAGGAGCGCTTCCTGCGCCGGCCCTACAGCTATGACGACGCCCCCGAGCCCGGCGAGCTGTCGCAGAGCGGCCTCATCTTCGTGACCTTCCAGGCGGACCCGGTGCGCCAGTTCGTCCCGGTGCAGGCCCGCCTCGCCGAGGCAGACCTGCTCAACCTGTGGACGGTGCCGGTCGGCTCGGCGGTCTTCGCCGTCCTGCCCGGGGCGCTGCCCGGCGAGATCCTCGGCCAGGGCCTGCTCGGCTGAAGCCGGCCACGACGCCGGTGGGCGGCATACCGAGTCGGCATGCCGCCCACCGGTGTCGTCGCCGCGCTCAGTCGCGCGGCTTCTCGCGCATCTCGTAGGTGGCGATGAGGTCGCCGAGCTGCAGGTCGTTGAAGCTGCCGAGGTTGATGCCGCACTCGTAGCCCTCGCGGACCTCGGTGACGTCGTCCTTGAACCGGCGCAGGCCGGCGACCTCGACGTTCTCGGCCACGACGACCCCGGCCCGGGTGATCCGGGCCCGCGCGCCGCGGCGGATCTCGCCGGAGCGGACGATCGAGCCGGCGATGTTGCCGAACTTGCTCGACCGGAAGATCTCGCGGATCTCCGCGGTGCCGAGCTCGACCTCCTCGAACTCCGGCTTGAGCATGCCCTTGAGGGCCGCCTCGATCTCGTCGATCGCCTGGTAGATGACCGAGTAGTAACGGATCTCGACGCCCTCACGCTCGGCGACCTCGGCGTTCTGGCCCTCGGCCCGGACGTTGAAGCCGATGATGACCGCGTTGGAGGCCATCGCGAGGTTGATGTTGTTGAGCGTGATGGCGCCGACGCCGCGGTCGATGATCCGCAGGTCGACCTCGTCGCCCACGTCGATCTGGAGCAGGGCGTCCTCGAGCGCCTCGACCGACCCGGACACGTCGCCCTTGAGGATGAGGTTGAGCGTGTCGACCTTGCCGGCCGCGAGCGCCTCGTTGAGGTCCTCGAGGCTGATCCGCTTGCGGGCCTTGGCCAGGCTCGCCTGCCGGTCCGCGGCCTCGCGCTTCTCGGCGATCTGCCGGGCCGTCCGGTCGTCGGGGGCGACGACGAAGGTGTCGCCCGCCCGCGGGACCGCCGACAGACCGAGCACCTGCACCGGCCGCGAGGGCAGCGCCTCGTCGAGCGCGTTGCCGTGCTCGTCGAGCATCGCCCGGACCCGGCCGTGCGCCGCACCGGTGACGATGGCGTCGCCGACGTGGAGCGTCCCGGACTGGATCAGCACCGTCGCGGTCGCGCCACGGCCCTTGTCGAGGTTCGCCTCGATGGCGACGCCACGGGCGTCCCGGTCGGGGTTGGCCCGCAGGTCCAGGGCGGCGTCGGCGGTGAGCAGGACCGCCTCGAGGAGGTCCTCGATGTTGGTCCCCTGCTTGGCCGAGACGTCGACGAACATCGTGTCGCCGCCGTACTCCTCGGCGACGAGGTTGTACTCGGTCAGCTGCTGGCGGATCTTGGCCGGGTTCGCCCCGTCGACGTCGATCTTGTTGACGGCGACGACGATCGGCACGTCGGCGGCCTGCATGTGGTTGAGCGCCTCGATCGTCTGCGGCATGACGCCGTCGTCCGCGGCCACGACGAGGATCGCGATGTCGGTGACCTTGGCACCACGGGCGCGCATGGCGGTGAACGCCTCGTGACCGGGGGTGTCGATGAAGGTGATCGCCCGGTCGACGCCCTCGTGCTCGCGGTGGATCTGGTAGGCGCCGATGTGCTGGGTGATGCCACCGGCCTCGCCCGCGACGACGTTGGCGTTGCGGATCGCGTCGAGGAGGCGCGTCTTGCCGTGGTCGACGTGGCCGACGACGGTGACGACCGGCGGCCGCGGCTGCAGGTCCTCCTCGTCCTCGGTGTCGATGCCGATCTCGAGGTCGATGTGGAAGGAGTCGAAGAGCTCGCGCTCCTCCTCCTCCGGCGAGACGATCCGGATGTCGTAGCCGAGCTCGGAGCCGAGCAGCCGGAAGGTGTCCTCGTCGAGGCTCTGGGTCGCCGTGGCCATCTCACCGAGGTGGAACAGGACGGTGACGAGCGAGGCGGGGTTCGCGTCGATCTTGTCGGCGAAGTCGGTCAGGGTCGCGCCCTGGCGGACCCGGACGATCGTCGTGCCGTCGCCGCGGCGGACGCTCACGCCACCGATCGTCGGCGCCTGCATCTCCTCGAACTCCTGGCGCTTCGCGCGCTTGGACTTCCGGCCGCGCTGCGGACGGCCACCGCCGCGACCGAAGGCGCCCTGTGTGCCGCCGCGGCCGCCGGGGCCGCCGAACCGGCCACCGCCGCCTCCCGGACGCCCGGCGAACCCGCCGGTGCCGGTGCCGGCACCGGCACCGGGGCGACCGGCGCCTCCGCCACCGGGACGGGCGCCACGGGCCGGACGGTCACCCGGACGGGCGACCGCGCTGCGATCGGGCATCATGCCCGGCGTCGGCCGGACCCCACCGGGACGCGGACCCGGCGCACCGGGGCGCGGGCCACCGGGGCGGCTCTGCGGGCGCGGCATACCCTGGCTGGCCGCGAAGGGGTTGTTGCCCGGACGCGGGCCGCCGGAGCCACCGCCCTCACGGCCCTGGCGCATGCCCTGACTGGGCGCGAAGGGGTTGTTGCCCGGACGCGGCTGCCCCGGGCGCGGGGCGGGACGCGGCGCGGTGCCCCCCGGGCTCGCGGCGCCACCGTCGGCGCCGGACGAGGTACGGGCCGCCGGCGCCTCCGGGGTGGGGGCGCTCGGAGCGGGTGCGGCCGGGGCCGGCGTCGCGACGGGTGTCTCGGCGACGGGGGCGGCCGGGGCCGCCGCTGCCGGGGCAGCAGGCGCAGCCGCTGCGGGCGCAGCGGCTGCGGGCGCAGCGGCCGGGGCCGGGGCCGCGGAGGCCGCCGGAGCGGGAGCCGCTGCGGGCTGCTCGGCGGGCTGCGCCGCCGGGGCCGGGGCCGCCTTCTTGGCGGGAGCCTTCCTGGCCGGAGCGGGCGCGGCCTGCTCGGCCGGGAACCTCTCGTGGTACTTCTTCACGACCGGAGCCTCGATCGTCGAGCTCGCAGTCTTGACGTACTCGCCCATGTCGTTGAGCCGCTCGAGCAGAACCTTGCTCGGGACTCCGACTTCCTTGGCGAGTGCGCTTACACGGACCTTTGCCACGTTTCTCCTGTCTGGGGTCCGTGCCAGGCGGGCGCGGACCGTCGTTACTGCTGGGTGGTCATCGCTGGGTGCTCATCGGGTGCTCATCAGCGTCAAACCCGCTCTCGGTTCCCTGGTGGACGGTGCGTACTCCCTCGAGTGACCGGACGTATGCCGTGACCGCCGTGGGGTCGACCGGCGCGTCGACACGCAGCGCCCGGGCGAAGGCCCGCCGGCGGAGGGCCTCGTCGAGGCAGCGGAGGCTCGGATGCAGCCATGCGCCGCGCCCGGGCAGCCGCCGTCGGGGATCCGGGACGAGCACGGCCTCGCGGCCGTCCTCCTCGTCGGGTCCGACGACCACTCGCAGGAGTACCGACCGGTCACCCGTCCCGCGGCACCCCACACACGTGCGGGTGGGCTCCATGAGTCGACCCTTCGCGTGTGTGATCGGGGTGCCCGGCCGAGATCTGCTGGCCGATCGGCGCTGCCAGTCTACCCGCTAGGACCGCGGGGCGGCGCCAGGGGCGTCGTGGCCGCCGTCGCGACCGCCCGGCACGGCCCCGACGGCCGGCGCGTCCGACGGGTCGGTGCCGCCGGTGTCCGGGCGGATGTCGATCCGCCAGCCGGTCAGCTTGGCCGCGAGGCGGGCGTTCTGCCCCTCCCGCCCGATCGCGAGGGACAGCTGGTAGTCGGGGACGATGACCCGCGCCGAGCGCAGCGTCGGGTCGACGATCTCAACCGACGTCACCCGCGACGGGGAGAGCGCGGCGGCCACGAAGGTCGCCGGGTCCTCGGCGTAGTCGACGATGTCGATCTTCTCGCCGCGCAGCTCGGTCATGACCGCCCGTACCCGGGCGCCCATCGGGCCGATGCAGGCCCCCTTGGCGTTGAGCCCGGGGACCTTGGAGTGGACCGCGATCTTGGTCCGGTGGCCCGCCTCCCGGGCCAGCGCGGCGATCTCGACGCTGCCGTCGGCGATCTCGGGGACCTCGAGGGCGAAGAGCTTGCGGACGAGGTTGGGGTGGGTACGCGACAGCCCGATCTGGGGGCCACGCGGTCCTCGCTTGACGCTCACGACGAAGCAGCGGAGCCGCTCGCCGTGGACATAGGTCTCGCCGGGGACCTGTTCGGCCAGCGGCAGGATCCCCTCGACCGCGCCGAAGTCGACGGTGACGTGCCGCGGGTCGGGACTCTGCTGGATGATCCCGGCGACGACGTCGCCCTCGCGGCCCTTGAAGTCGCCCAGGATCGCCTCGTCCTCGATGTCGCGCAGCCGCTGGACGATGACCTGCCGTGCCGTCGCGGCGGCGACCCGGCCGAAGCCGCTCGGGGTGTCGTCGAACTCGGGGCCGAGCTCGCGGCGCGGGCGGGCCGGGGCCGGCTCCTCGTCCTCGCTCTCGCCGGCCGCCTCCTCGAGGACCTCCTCGGGAGGCAGCTCGAGCTCCTCGCGGGCCCAGACCACGACGTGGCCCGTCTTGCGGTCGAGCTCGGCCCGGGCGTGCTTGTAGGCGCCGTCGGTGCGGTGGTAGGCGAGCAGCAGGGCCTGCTCGATGGCGGGGATGAGCACCTCGAGGGAGATGCCTCGCTCCCGCTCGAGCGCGCGCAGGGTGGCCAGGTCGATGTCCATGTCAGGTCTCCTTCTCGCCGTCGTCGCCGGCCGGCTCGCCGCGGGAGAACTCGACCTCGACGACGGCACGGGACAGGTCGGCATACGCGAGCTCGCGCCGGACCGCCCGGGAGCGTCCGGCCGCGGGCAGCTCGAGGGTGAGGTCGGCGGCTCCGGCGCGCACGAGCCGGCCGGTTCTCGGCTCGCCGTCGGTCCCGGTCACGGTGACCAGCCGCCCCACGTTGCGCTGGAAGTGCCGGGGCTGCGTGAGTGGGCGGCCCACCCCCGGCGAGGTCACCTCGAGGGTGTAGGGCTGCTCGCCGAGGGCGTCACCGGCGTCGAGGACGTCACCGACGAGGCGGGTCGCGTCGGCGACCTCGTCGAGGCTGAGCGGGTCGGTCGGCGTCGTGACGTCGCCGGTCGGGGCGAGGAGCCGGTCGACGACGACCCGGACGACGCGGCGGCGTCCGGCCGGGGTGATCGTCACGTCCTCGACGAGCAGGCCCGAGCCGACGAGGGCGTCGTCGAGGAGGGGACGGAGCCGGTCGGTCACGGCCATGACGTCGTCCTCTCTCTGCAGTTCTCGGGCGGTCGTCAGCGCGACCGGCGTACCCACTGTAGCCACGGCGTCGGCGACGATGCACCGTGCGATGATCGACGCCATGCCCGAGCCCAGCGGACCGCCCCCTCGGGTGGCCCGTCGCCGGGTGCTCACGGCCGCGGGCGGTCTCGTCGGCACGATGGCGCTGGCCGGGTGCGGCATCCGGCTCGAGCACGACGCGCCCGACCTGCCCCTCATCCCCCGGCAGCCGATCCCCGCCGAGGACGCGCTCGTCGCCCTCACCCTCGAGTGCGCCGCCCTGGCCGAGCAGGCCGCCGCCGCGGGAAGCACACCGCTGCTCACGGCCCTGGCCGGCCTCCACGCCCGCCAGCACGACGTCCTCGTCACCGCCCTGAGCGCCAAGGGAGTGCCGAGCACGGCCCTCGCCCCGCCGACGCCCTCGACGACGTCGGCCGGCACGGCCACCCCCTCGGGCACGCCGTCGACGTCCCCGTCGTCGGGTGTGTCGCCATCGCCCGGAGCCACACCGGCCACCCCGGCCGGCCCGACCCCGCAGGCCCTCGCCGCCCTGGCCGCCGCCGAGGCCGCCGCCCTCGACCGCCGGGCGGCCCTCGTCGCCGCGGAGCCCGACCTGCGGCCGAGCGTGTGCGCCGTGCTCGCCCAGCGGTATGCCGCGTCCGCCCTCCTCGGTGGCCGTCCCCCCTCGCCGACCCCCGACCGGACCTCCGGCGCCGGCACCGCCGGCGGCTGGGCCGTCCCGGCCGACGCGGTGCCCCTGCTGACCGCGACGAGGAGCGCGGCATACGCCCTGGAGGTCGTCGCGGCGCAGAGCAGCACCACGCAGCGGCGGCGGGCCCTCACCGCGCTCCGGACGCTCTCGGACCTGCTCGCCGAGCAGGCGGCGACGCTCGGCGACACGACCCCCGAGCCCCCTCTGGGCTACCAGCTGCCCTTCCCGGTGACGACGCCGGCCGAGGCCGATCGGCTCGCCACCCTCGTGCTCACCCGGCTGCGCGGTGCCTACGGTGCGACGCTCGGGCCGCTCACCGACACCGCGGCCGCCGCGGCCTTCGAGCGGCTGCCGTGGTGGCTCGGTCGGGTCGAGGTGCTCGCGCACGGGTGGGACGCGCCACTGCAGGCCTTCGCGGGCCTGAGCTGACCGGCCGGACCATGACCGACGCGCTCGTCCCGGCCGAGTGGCTGAGCTGGGTCTCCCGACTGCCCGCGGACGGGGGACCCTCCGGGGCCGAGTGGGCGGTGCGGGCCCCGCGCCTGGTCGAGGAGGCGCTGCAGGCCTGGGACCTGCGCCCGACGGGGCACGCCCGAACCGGCTGGACCGCTGTGGTCCTGCCCGTCGAGCGGGCCGGCGAGGCGTTGGCCCTCAAGGTCGGCTGGCCGCACACCGAGTCGGCGACCGAGCACATCGCGCTGCGGCACTGGGGCGGGGTCGGTGCCGTCCGGCTCGTCGCGGCCGACCCCGGCCGCGGCGCCCTGCTGCTCGAGCGGCTCCGTGCCGGACGCGACCTGCGCGGCCCCGACGTCGACACCGCCTGTGAGGTCATCGGCACGCTGCTCGGGCGCCTCCACGTCCCTGCCCCGCCCACGGTCCCGCTGCTCTCGCACCGGGTGCGCTCCCTCATGACCCGGCTCGCGGTGCGAGAGGACGTCCCGCGCCGGGTCCGTGCCCGCGTCTGCGGCCTGGCCGAGGAGCTGCTCGGCGACCCGGACGTCGATGCGACCTTGCTGCACGCCGACCTGCACTTCGAGAACGTCCTCGCCGCCGACCGGGAGCCGTGGCTGGCGATCGACCCCAAGCCCGTGGCCGGGCACCCGGGGTTCGAGCTCGCCCCGGTCCTGCACAACCGCGTCGAGGACCTCGGGACGGGGTCGGGGTTCCGGTGGAGCATCAGGCACCGGCTCGCGGTGACCGCCGAGGCCGCGGGCGTCGACGAGGAGGCGGCGCGGCTGTGGTCGATCGTCCACACCGGCATCGAGGCGCTGTGGGCCGCCGAGGACGACGACGCGACGGCCCTGTCGCTCCACATCGCGACGCTCAAGGCCCTCGAGGACTGATCCGGCCGACGGTCGAGGGGGCTCGGGCCCCGATGGGCCGGAGCCTCAGGCCTCGAGCGAGGGCTCGTCCGGCGCCGACAGGCTCAGCGTCGCTGCGACGACCGCCGCGGACTCGCACAGCCGGGCCTCGAGCGCCCGCAGGCGCAGCGCCACGGCCGTCTCGCGCTCGTCACCGACGAGGTCGACGTCGCCGACGATGCGGACCTGACGGGGACCCACGACCTCGAGGTGGAGGTAGGTGAGCCGGTCGACGTCCGGCAGCGCCAGGATCGCGCGGACCGTCGCCGCCCGGATCCTGGGGTCGACCTGTCGGCCGACGAGGAACTCGACGTTGCGCGTGACGAGGACGAGGGCGACGAACCCGAGCACCAGACCGACGAGGATCGACCCGACGGCGTCGGGAACCGGCGACCCGGTCACCTCGTGCAGCCCGAGACCCGCCCCGGCGAGGACGACACCGACGAGTGCGGCCGAGTCCTCGAAGACGACGGCGCGCAAGGTGGGGTCCGAGGAGGCGAGGACGTGCTCGAGGAGGTCGCGGCCGAGGCTGGCCGCCTCCGGACGCGCCTGACGGACCGAGCGGAGGAACGAGACGCCCTCGAGGACGAAGGACAGGGCCAGCACGGCATACCCGGCGGCGAAGTCCTCGGCCGGCTCCGGCGAGAGCAGGCCTTGGATGCCGTGCGTCACCGAGACCGCTCCCCCGGCCACGAAGAGCCCGAGGGCGGCGAACATCGCCCAGACGTAGGCGCTGCGGCCGTAGCCGGCCGGATGGTCGGCGTCGGCCTCGCGACGCGAACGCCGGTCGGCGAGGAGGAGGAAGACCTCGTTGCCGGAGTCGGCCCACGAGTGTGCTGCCTCGGCGAGCATCGACGCCGACCCGGTGAGCGCCGCGGCCGCCGACTTCGCCACCGCCACGAGCACGTTGGCGACGAGGGCGACGACGACGGTGAGGGTGCTGTCGGACCCGCCGTCCTCGGCCATGCCGGCGAGGAGGTCGGCGGGTGCGTCCCGCGCCCCGGTCCGCGACGCGCCCTCGCCGACCGGTCCGGGACCCTCTGGCGCCGACACGTCTGGCGAGGTACCCCGGCAGGACCCGCGGAAACGGCCGGCGCCGCCCGGCGGCCTAGGCTGACGCCGTGCTCGTCGTCGTCGCCGCCCTGCTCGTCGAGGGCTCCCGGGTCCTCGCGGCGCGACGGCACGAGCCTGCCGGCTGGGAGTTCCCCGGCGGCAAGGTGGAGGCCGGGGAGAGCGAGCCGGACGCCGTGACCCGTGAGTGCGCCGAGGAGCTGGGGCTGCGCCTGCGCGCCACCGACCTGGTCGGCGAGGCACGCGACACAGGGGTCACCCTGCGGCTGTGGGCCGTCGCGGCACCTCACGACGCACCGCAGCCCCTCGACCACGCGGAGCTGCGCTGGGTCGAGGTCGAGGACCTCGAGGACCTGGGCTGGCTCCCGCTCGACCGGGCCCTCCTGCCCGCTGTGCGGGCCCACCTCGACGCCGCGGCCACCGGGCCACGCTGACCCTCGGCGCCCTCGTCGCACGAGGTCCCCGCGGGTCCATCGGACCGGGGCCCGCCGGGGCGCGGCATACGGTGGACGCATGCCCAACCGCCTCGCCGACGCCACGAGCCCCTACCTCCTCCAGCACGCCGACAACCCCGTCGACTGGCAGGAGTGGGGCCCGGACGCGTTCGACGAGGCCCGCCGGCGCGACGTGCCCGTCCTGCTGTCCGTCGGGTATGCCGCCTGCCACTGGTGCCACGTGATGGCCCACGAGTCCTTCGAGGACACGCAGGTGGCGCAGGTCCTCAACGCGGACTTCGTGAGCATCAAGGTCGACCGCGAGGAGCGGCCCGACATCGACGCCGTCTACATGGCGGCGACGACCGCGCTGACCGGGTCCGGTGGCTGGCCTATGACCTGTGTCCTCACCCCCGACGGCGACCCCGTCTTCGCCGGGACCTACCTCCCCCGGCCCCAGCTCCTCGCGCTGCTCGACGGCGTGACCCGGGCCTGGCGCGACCGGCGGGCCGAGGTCGTCGGCTCGGGCACCCGGATCGCCTCCCAGCTGCGTGAGCTCGCGGTGCCGTCGCCCCCGCACCCGGTCGACGCCGACCTCCTCGACAAGGCCGTCGTGCGGCTCGACCGGGTCCGCGACCGGCATCGAGGAGGCTTCGGGGGGGCGCCGAAGTTCCCGCCGTCGATGGTGCTGGAGTTCCTGCTGCGGCACCACGACCGCACCGGGTCGGCGCAGGCCCTCGCGATGGTCGAGGAGACCTGCTCGGCGATGGCCCGCGGCGGCATCTACGACCAGCTCGGCGGCGGGTTCGCCCGGTATGCCGTCGACGCCGGCTGGGTGGTCCCCCACTTCGAGAAGATGCTCTACGACAACGCCCAGCTGCTGCGGGTCTACGCCCACCTCTGGCGGGCGACGGGGTCGCCCCTGGCCCGTCGGGTTGCCCTCGAGACGGCGGACTTCATCGTCCGCGACCTCGGCACCCCTGGCGGAGGGTTCGCGGCCTCCCTCGACGCCGACACCGTCGTCGACGGCCACGGCGTCGAGGGGCTGACCTACGTGTGGACCCCCGAGGAGCTGAGCGCCGTCCTCGGGCCCGACGACGGCGCCCGGGCCGCGGAGCTGCTCGTCGTCACCCGCGGCGGGACCTTCGAGGGCGGCGCCTCGACCCTCCAGCTGCCCGAGGACCCCGACGACGAGGAGTGGTGGCAGGGGACCCGGCAGCGGCTGCTCGACGCCCGACGTGGCCGCCCTCAGCCGGCCCGCGACGACAAGGTCGTCACGTCGTGGAACGGCCTGGCCGTCGCAGGGCTCGCTGATGTCGGGGTCCTCCTCGCACGGCCCGACCTCGTCGAGGCCGCCCGGCGCGCCGCGGCCTACGTCCTGGACCACCACATCGTCGACGGCGGCCTGCGCCGCGCCTCGCGCGACGGCCGGCTCGGGTCGGCGCACGCCGTGGCCGACGACGTGGGCAACCTCGCCGAGGGGCTGCTCGCCCTGCACCAGGCGGGCGGCGAGCCACGCTGGCTCGCCGCGGCCGACCGGCTGCTGCGGGAGGCCCTCGAGCGGTTCGGCGACGGCGACGGCATCCTCCACGACACCGCTGCCGACGCCGAGGGGCTCTTCATGCGACCGCGTGGCGAGTCCGACGGCGCCGAGCCCTCGGGGGTCTCGGCGCTCGCCGGGGCGCTCCTCGGCTGCTCCGCGCTCACCGGTGCCACCGACCTGCGCGAGGCGGCCGACGCCGCACTCACCTCGGTGGGCCGGGTCGCGGAGCGGGACCCCCGCTTCGCCGGGTGGGCCCTCGCCGTCGCCGAGGCCGCTCTCGCCGGCCCGGTCCAGGTGGCCGTCGTCGGCACCGGCCCGATCGCCGACGAGCTCGTCACGGTCGCGCGCCAGTCCACCTCCCCCGGCCTCGTCCTCGTGGCCGGGGCACCGGACGCACCCGGCGTCCCGCTGCTCGCCGACCGCCCCCTCGTCGACGACGGCCCGGCGGCCTACGTCTGTCGCGGCTTCGTCTGCGACCGGCCGGTCACGACGGCCGGCGCGCTGGGCGCCGCCCTGGCCCGCGCGACCGGACCGGAGGGTGGCCTCGAGGTGCCTACAGGAGGATGAGCCCGTAGGCCGGGTCCCGCTCGGCCATGAGCCGCTCGGCCCGGTGGGGGTCGACCCAGGCCGCCGTCGCCCAGATGTCGGCCCATGTCAGGTCGGGCCCGACCACGGTCGCCGACCCGGGCCGGTCGATGCCGAGGCCGGTGGCGGGGTCCACGACGTGGGCGCCGCGCGCGCCGGCGCCGGAGGTGGCGAGGCCACCATGGGTCAGCGTGACGACGTCGGCCACCCGGGTGCGGTCGCGCGGGTCCTCCAGCCCGATCCGCCAGCGCGGCCAGGCGGGCTCGGCATGGGCCATGAGGCGGCCCACGCCGACGGCGATGTCACCGCCGGCGTTGACCGACCAGGCGATCTCGTCGACGGTCTCGAGGTGGGCGGCGGCCCGGGCGACGGCCCACCCCTTGACCAGACCGGTGGGGTCGAAGAAGCGGCGACCCTGCGGCCGCGACCGCCACGCCCGGAACAGCCCGTCGGTGCGGTCCTCGGCCTCCAATGACAGCTCGGTGACGTCGGCGACCCAGCCGTGCGCCTCACCCGGGTCGAGCTCGCCGTGCTGGAGGCGGAGCAGGTCGCTGTCGGCACGCCAGGTCGACAGGACCGCTTCGACCTTGCGCAGGTGGGCGTACACCCGCCCGACGGCGGTGACGATGTCGGGACGGCTCGGCTCGGTCGCGCGGACGTGGACCGAGACCGGCATACCCATGACCGGCTCGACCCAGGCTCGGCGCCCGAGCGGTGGCGGCGCGGCGGCGGTGGTCCGCAGCGCGGGGATCTCGGTGGTGATCACAGGTGTGCCTTGTCGATAGCGGACTGCAGCGAGGCCGTGTAGCCCTGCCAGGTCACCGTCGCCCCCGAGATGGCGTCGATCTGCGCGCTCTGCTTGTCGACGGCCTCCTGGTTGTAGATCGGGACCGCGTAGGAGTTGATCGCCTGGTCGCGGCCGTTGTTCCACGGGACCTGGATGACCTCGGCCTTGACGATCTTGCCGCCCGAGACGGTGATCTGGACCTGGACGGCGCCCCAGCGGGTGTCGACCGTGTCACCGGCGACCGTCGTGCCCGTGGCCGACCCGGAGCCGGAGCCCGACGCGGAGCCGGAGCCGGACCCCGAGCCCGAGCCGGCGCCGCTCTGGCCCGAGCCGGCCGCCGCGGCGCCCTGGCCACCGGCGACGGCCGGGCCGAGGATCGAGGTCGTCGCGGCCTGCGAGCTCGTCGAGGTGTGGTAGGTGAAGAGCAGGACCAGGGCCGAGAGGGTGCTGAGGGCCCAGATCGTGATGCGTCTCATCGTCGGTGTCTTTCCGGGAGCCGGGGTCAGTAGCTGAAGCGTTCGAGGTGGACCTGCTGGTGCGGTACGCCGGCCTCGTGGGCGGCCGCCTCGACGGCGTCCATCCACCCGGCCGAGCCGCAGATGTAGACCTCGTGCTCCTCGACGTCGGGGACGAGCTCACGCAGGGCCTGCACGTCGTCGAGGTGGCGCGCCTGCTCGGGCAGCCAGGACGCCCGCTCCCGCACCCGCGGGCCCTCGACGAGGATGTAGCGGGCGCCGCGCGCCGCGGCGATCCTGGTCAGGTCGCGGTGGAAGACGGCCTCGGCCCGGGAGCGCACCCGGTGGACCACCGTGACGTCGCCCGGGTAGGCCGGCAGCTCCTCGAGCAGCGCCTTCATCGGGGTGATCCCGATGCCGGACCCCATGAGAAGGACCTTCTGGCAGGTCCGGACGCCGGGGTGGAGCCGGCCGTAGGGCCCCTCGACGAGGACCCGGGTCCCGACGCGCATCCTGGCCAGCCGGCTGGTGCCGTCACCCACCTCGGCCACCGTCACCTGCAGGCTCCGCCCGTCGGGCGCCGCCGAGATCGAGTAGGGATGGCCGCGGGTCCAGCCCGGACCGTCGAGGAAGCGCCACTGGAAGAACTGGCCCGCGCGCACCGGCATCCGGGCGACCCCCGGGCCGGTCACCCGGACGGTGACGACCCCGGGCAGCTCCCGGCGGACGTCGGAGACCCGCAGGCCGCCGCGCACCGAGCGCCACAGCGGCATCCCGACGCGGTAGCCGAGCACCGCGCCGACGCTGAGGGCGTAGAGGGTCCACCAGAAGACCGTCGAGGCGGTCGAGAGGAGGAACTCCTGGCCGGTCCACAGCTGGTGCGGCAGCGCGAGCCCGGCGCCGAGGTAGGCGTAGAGGTGGAGCAGGTGCCACGACTCGTACCTCAGCCGGCGCCGGGCGGCCTTGACCGAGGTGAGCGCGACCATGACGAGCGCGATGGTGCCGGCGAGGGCGATGAGCATCCCCGGGTAGTGCAGGACGAGGTCGACGGCGGTGCCGACGAGCCCCTGGGGCGAGCTCGCGGCATACCCGAGGGTCACGAGAACGACGTGCGCGAGCATGAGGGTGAACGAGGTGAAGCCGACGAGGCGGTGCAGCCGGGCGAGGTCGTCCTGACCCCAGGCCTGCTCGAACCACGGTACGCGAGCCATGAGCAGCACCTGGACGAGCAGCAGGGCCGAGGCGACGAGGCCGGTGATCCGGCCGAGGGAGATCAGGGCGCTGCCGACCGCCCCGAGGTCCTGGATGCCCCCGTTGCTCACCCACAGCACGGTGACGAAGAGCAGGACCGCCCAAAACGCGGCGCCCGAGGCGTCACGCCACCACAGGGGCACCGCCCGCGGGTCGCGCTGCGGTGCCCTGCGCACCCTGTCGAGGCGCTGATCCACGGGCGCACCCCCCACTCGTGCCAGGCTCGTCATGGGCTGCACTGTGCTGACCGATCCTATGGACCGGCTGTGACAGCGGTTCGGGATGTCCGTGAGCCGGTGGAAACGGTTGCACGTCGTCCGCCACAATGTGGGTCGTGACATCGCACTCGGGCCCGGACATCGCCGTCCGGACACTCCTCACCGGCCTGTCGGCCGACCGCATCGAGATGTTCTGCGCCCGGCTGCGCCGGTGGTGGCCGGACCTGGTCGACGGGCTGGTCCCGCTCTACGGCCTGGACCGGGCGCCGGCCCTCGGGTCCGGCCTGGTCGAGCTGGCCGCGCGGGCCTACCGGGACCGCCCCGAGGCCCTCCACGCCCGCGACCTGGAGCGCCTGCTGCGCCCGGACTGGCTCCAGGACCCCGCGATGGTCGGCTACGCGGCCTACACCGAGCGGTTCGCCGGTGACCTGCATGGCGTCACCGAGCACATCGGCTACCTCGACGAGCTCGGGGTGCGCTACCTCCACCTCATGCCGCTGCTGCGCCCGCGCACGGGCGACAACGACGGGGGGTATGCCGTCGCCGACTACCGCGAGGTCCGCCCCGACCTGGGCACGATGGACGACCTGGCCGACCTCGCCGACGCCCTCCACGAGGCGGGGATGAGCCTGGTCCTCGACCTCGTCCTCAACCACGTCGCCGAGCAGCACGAGTGGGCCCGGCGGGCCCGCGCTGGCGAGAGCGCCTACCGGGAGTACTTCCACGTCTTCCCCGACCGGACGATGCCCGACCGCTACGAGCGCACCCTGCCCGAGGTCTTCCCCGACTTCGCACCGGGCAACTTCACGTGGAACGACGAGCTCGCCGGCTGGGTGTGGACGACGTTCAACGAGTGGCAGTGGGACGTCAACTGGGCCAACCCGGCCGTCCTGGGCGAGTACGCGTCGATCATCCTCGACCTGGCCAACCGGGGCGTCGACGTCTTCCGCCTCGACGCCATCGCCTTCATGTGGAAGCGGATGGGGACCGACTGCCAGGGCCAGCCCGAGGTCCACGCGATCACCCAGGTGCTGCGCGCGGTGACCCGCATCGCCTGCCCGGCGGTCGCGTTCAAGGCCGAGGCGATCGTCGCGCCCACCAAGCTCCTCGCCTACCTCGGCGCCGGGGAGTTCACCGGCAAGGTGAGCGACCTGGCCTACCACAACAGCCTCATGGTGCAGATCTGGTCGATGCTCGCGGCGAAGGACGTCAGGCTCGCCGCCCGGGCCCTCGGCCGGCTGCCCGCCAAGCCCGCGACGGCGACCTGGGTGACCTACCTGCGCTGCCACGACGACATCGGCTGGGCCATCGACGACGAGGACGCGCAGGCCGTCGGGGTGACCGGCCCGGGGCACCGCAGCTTCCTGGCCCACTGGTATGCCGGTGACTTCCCCGGCTCCCCGGCCCGCGGCCTGGTCTTCCAGCACAACCCCGCCACCGACGACCGGCGCACGAGCGGCAGCGCGGCGAGCCTGGTCGGGCTCGAGTCGGCCGCCACCGTCGAGGAGGTCGCCGCGGGCGTCGCCGCGCTACGGCTGGCCCACGCCATCGTCCTCGGGTGGGGCGGGGTCCCCGTCCTGTGGAGCGGCGACGAGCTGGGCCAGCTCAACGACCCGGCCTGGGCGAACGAGCCCGGGCACGAGGACGACAACCGGTGGGCGCACCGACCCCGCCTGGACTGGGAGCGGGCCCGCTCCCGCCACGACCGGGCGAGCATCGCCGGGAAGGTCTTCGAGGACCTGCTCGCCCTCGTCGCGGCGCGGCGACGGCTGCCGCACCTGCACGCCTCCGTCGACACCCGGGTCGGCCCGGTCGACGACCCCGGCGTGCTCGTCACGATCCGCCGGCACCCGATCGGTGACCTCGTCGGCGTCTACAACGTCACCCCGCAGTGGCGCAGGTGGCCCGGCTGGCGGGTCCACGAGCTCGGCATGGCCGACGCCGTCGACGCCATCACCGGCGACCCCGTGCCCTGGGGAGGCGACGGCGACGTGTGGCTCCCGCCGTATGCCGCCCTCTGGCTCACCACCTGACCGGTCCCCCGGCGCCGGCCGGCACGCATCGACGCGGCGCCCGCCCCGCGGGGGACGGGCGCCGCGTCGGTGCCGTCAGTCGAGCGCCTCGATCTCGGCCTTGATCTTGTCCATGGCGTCCCCGGGGACGAGGGCGCCCGCCATGCCCATGGCCTGCGCCGCGGTCATGCCCTTGGCCATCCCGACCATGGGGTTGGAGCTGAGCCCGGGGGCGTGCTTGTCGAAGATGGCGACGACCTCGGGGTCGTCGAGGAGCTGTCCAAGGGTCGTCGTGTTGACGTCATAGCGAGCCATGGGGACATCATTACTTACCGGTAACGCTGCGGCAATGGCTGAGGCCACCCACCTCGCGAGGACCGTGAGGTGGGTCGGCCCGGCGCTGTAGCCCCGCCTCCCACGCCACGGATGCGGGTCACCAGAGCCCGAGGAGCCCTCCGCCGATCCGCACGGCGAACCCGCCGACGACGACGACGAAGACCACCCGGACGAACCGGCTCCCCCGCGCCACCGCGGTCCGGGCGCCGGTGTAGCCGCCGATGAGGTTGGCGCCCGCCATGACGAGGCCGACCCGCCACAGGACATGGCCGCCGGGTACGAACACGGTCAGCGCGCCGAGGTTGGTCGCCGCGTTGGTGATCTTGGCCTTCGCGCTGGCCTCGAGGAAGGCGTAGCCGAGCAGCCCGACCAGGGCGAAGACGAGGAAGGAGCCGGTGCCCGGCCCGAGCGCCCCGTCGTAGACGCCGATGACGAGCCCGACGGCCACCGCCGTCGAGGTGTGCCGCACCCCCGTCCACCGCAGCCGGGTCACCTCGCCCATCGCGGGCCGCAGGAGCGTGTACGCCCCGACGCCGAGCAGGAGCACCAGGATGATCGGGTCGAAGGCGCTCTTGGGGATGTGCAGCCCGATCACCGCGCCGCCGAGGGCCCCGGCATACGCCACCGCGGCCATCGGCAGGGCGGTGCGCAGGTCGGGGTGGATCCGCCGGCCGTAGGTGACCGCGCTCGTCACGGTGCCCCAGACCGAGCTCAGCTTGTTGGTGGCGAGGAGCTGCGCCGGGGCCGCGGCGGGGAAGGCGAGGAGCAGCGCCGGCAGCTGGATGAGCCCGCCACCGCCGACGACGGCGTCGACCCAGCCCGCGGCGAAGGCGGCGAGGGCCAGGAGGAGCAGGGTCGCCAGGCTCGGGTCGCTCACTCCCCCGCTGACCACCCGTCGACGATGGCGAGGACGTCGAGGAGCTCGTGGGCCCTGGCGTCGGGCTCGGCCTCGACGGCCACGCGCTGGCTCGGCGGGATGTCCGAGTGCGGGACCCACACCGCCCGCATGCCGATGCTCTGCGGACCGTGCACGTCCTCGAAGATCCGGTCGCCCACATAGACCGCCGCCTCGGGCTCCACCCCGACGGCCCGGCAGGCCGCGCGGAAGGCCTCTGGGTGGGGCTTCACGTGCTCGATCTCGGAGGAGTAGACGTCGGCGTCGATGAGATCGAGAACGCCGTCGCGCTCGAAGATCTCGCGGTGGTAGCCACGCGTCCAGATCGTGTTGGACAGGATCCCGACCCGGATGCCGCGCTCGTGCAGCCCCTCCCACAGCGGCCGCACCTGGGGGTCCGTCCAGGTGTGCGGCTCCCAGAACCGTCGGTATGCCGCGAGCGCCAGCAGGTGCCGGTCATGCTCCGGGTCGACCCCGGCGGCGGCGAGGACGTCGGCGATCGCCGCGCTCGAGTGGTCCTCGCGGCCGCGTCGCCACACCGCCTCCTCGGCCCGCATGAGCCGGTCGGCGAGCTCGTGGGCGGCCGCGAGGTCCTGCTCGGCCACCTCGCTGGACCCGACCGGGATGCCGTGGATCTCCCGGGCGTAGACCCGCCACTGTTCGGGAAGGTCGACCTCGTGCCACGGGGTGAGGGTGCCGCCCCAGTCGAAGATGACGGCGTGGACGGCGCGGCTCACGCCCGGCCGACCTCCGCCAGGACGGCGCCCACCGCCTCGGCCAGCGCCACCTCACGGCGCTCCCCGCTACGCCGGTCCTTGAGCTCGACGACCCCGTCGGCCAGCCCGCGGCCGACGACGAGGATGGTCGGGACGCCGATGAGCTCGGAGTCCTTGAACTTCACCCCCGGGCTCACCTGGCGGCGGTCGTCGTAGAGCACCGTGCAGCCGGCCGCCTCGAGCTCGATCGTCAGCCGCTCGGCCTCGACGAAGACCGCCTCGTCCTTGCCGGTGGCGACGAGGTGGACATCGGCGGGCGCCAGGGCCCGCGGCCAGACCAGGCCGAGCTCGTCGTGGTTGCCCTCGGCGACGGCGGCCACGGCCCGGGAGACCCCGACACCGTAGGAGCCCATGATGACCGTCTGGAGCCGGCCGGTCGCGTCGAGGACCCGCAGGTCGAGGGCCTCGGCGTACTTGGTCCCGAGCTGGAAGATGTGCCCCATCTCGATGCCGCGGGCGGACTCCAGGCCGTGCCCGCAGACCGGGCAGGCGTCGCCGTCGCGGACCTCGGCCGCCTCGATCGTCCCGTCGGGCGTGAAGTCGCGACCCGCGACGAGCCCGATGACGTGGCGCCCTGCGGTGTCGGCACCGGTGACCCAGGCCGTGCCCGTCGAGACGCGGGGGTCGACGAGATAGCGGATGCCGCTGGCGTTCTCGGAGCCGAGAACCCCCGGGCCGATGTAGCCCTTGGCGAGCACCGGGTGGGCGGCGAAGTCCACCTCGTCGAAGGCCTCCACCGTCGCCGGCTCGACCTGGGCGCCGAGCCGCTTCTCGTCGACCTCGCGGTCGCCGGGGACGCCGATGGCCAGCGGCTCACGGGTCCCGTCCGGGTGGACGAGCACGACGAGGACGTTCTTGAGCGTGTCGCCGGCCGCCCACGGGCGGTCCTCGCGCGGGAAGGCCGCGTTGAGGTGGTCGACGAGCGTGTCGATGGTCGGGGTGTCGGGGGTGTCCTCGACGTGCGCGGCGGGTCGCCCCTGGGTCGGGACCGGCTCCGGGGCAGGCACCTTTACGGCCTCGACGTTGGCGGCATACCCGCAGCTCGTACACCGGACGTAGGTGTCCTCGCCGTTGTCGGCGGTGGCGAGGAACTCCTCGGACTTGCTCCCGCCCATGGCGCCGGCCATCGCCTGGACGATGACGTAGTGGAAACCGAGGCGGTCGAAGATCCGCACGTAGGCGTCGCGGTGGAGCTGGTAGGACTTGTCGAGACCCGCCGCGTCGATGTCGAACGAGTAGCTGTCCTTCATGACGAACTCGCGCCCGCGCAGCACCCCGGCACGCGGGCGGGCCTCGTCGCGGTACTTCGTCTGGATCTGGTAGATCGACAGCGGCAGGTCCTTGTAGGAGCTGAAGAGGTCCTTGACCGCGAGGGTGAACATCTCCTCGTGGGTGGGGCCCAGGAGGTAGTCGGCCCCCTTGCGGTCCTTGAGCCGGAAGACGTTGTCGCCGTACTCGTCCCACCGACCCGTCGCCTCGTAGGGCTCGCGCGGCAGCAGGGCCGGGAAGAGCAGCTCCTGGGCGCCGATGGCGTCCATCTCCTCACGGACGATCTGCTCGACCCGGCGCAGGACCTTCAGCCCGAGCGGCAGCCAGGTGTAGATGCCCGGCGACACCCGGCGGATGTAGCCGGCGCGCACGAGCAGCTGGTGGCTCGGGACCTCGGCGTCCGCGGGGTTCTCGCGGAGGGTCCGCAGGAACAGGGACGACATGCGCATGGCCACGGGGAAGCTCCTGGGTGTGAGACGGGCCCGGTCAGGATATCGGGATGCCGGGGCCGTCTCCGCCCGGCCGCCGGCTCAGGACCGGCGCTTGTGGTCCCAGCGTCGGAAGCCGGCCGCCTCGGCACTCTCCTCGTCGCGGAACCACACCTCGGCCTTGGTCCGCGCGTAGTAGGGGCTGGTGCTCGGGTGGTAGAGCATCGAGTTGGCGTTGCCCTTGATCGGGTGGCCCTCGGGGGCCGACCCGTCGGGCAGCGTGGCGGCAGAACCCTCGCCGTAGGGACCGCCACCGGGCTGGGCCGCCGCCTCGACCACCACCGGCCCGTCGACCACCGCCGGCTCGTCGACCGCCCCCGGCTCGTCGACCACCGCCGACCCCTCGGGCATCGGCTCCTCGACAGAGACCGGCTCCTCCGGCATCGGCCGGACCGGTGTGGCCCAGGGGTCGCCGCCGATGGCCTGCTGCCCGCGGCGGCGGGTGTGGAGGACCCACCCGACGGCCCCGGCGGCGAGGGTCAGGACGAGGGCGGCGAGCCAGCGCCGGGCCCGGCGTCGATGGTCAGGTCGGCTGGTGCAGGGGGCCATGCGGCCATCATGGCGCATCGACGGCGGTTCGGCCGCCGGTGCGCACGTCGTGCGCGGTGACACCCGCGATGCCGTGCGGCCGGGCCCGACGGCTCAGCGCTCCTCGTAGCGGGCCCGCGTGCCCCTCGCGCGGAAGCCCAGCCGTTCGTAGAGCGAGCGGGCCGGGTTGTCGACGCTCACGCAGAGCCAGGCGTCGGGCTCGCCGGTGCGCTTCAGCACGCTGAGCGAGCGCACCACGAGGTGGGCCCCGAGCCGGCGGCCGCGCCACTCGGGGACCGTCCCGACGGCCTCGATCCAGTTGTCGTCGAGGATGACGAAACCCACGGGGTGGTCGCCCGGCCCGAGGGCCACCCGGGAGTCACCGGGCCGGAACCCCGGGTCCGCGCGCACCGACTCGAGCCACTCCTGCGCCGAGGGGTCGGCGAACCCCGGCCGCTCGGCGAACGAGCGGCGGTAGGCGTCGAAGAACAGGTCCGCGGTCTCGTCGCCGAAGGCGAGGACCCGGACCCCGTCGGGCCGCGGGACGGTCGGGATGTGCCGCAGCTTGTGTCGCATGACCGTCTCGGCCCAGGTGCGCCGCAGCCCGCTGCGGGCGAACAGCTCCTCCGCCTCGAGCGACATCGTCTCGGCGATGACCCGCAGGGGCAGGCCGTCGGCGTGGGCGCGGGCCCAGTCGACGAGCGCCTCCCCGTGCCCCTGGCGGCGCAGCGAGGGGTGGACGAGGCCGGAGACGGTGCGCCGGCCCACCCTGTCCCAGGACAGGGCCACGACGGCGACGAGCTCGCCGATGTCGTCGCGGCCGCCGATGCTCGTGTCGGTGACGAACAGCCGGCGCAGCATGGGCTCCCCCGCGAGCTGGGGGAGGCCGCCGTCGTGGCGCAGGCAGGCCCTGGCCAGCGAGGCCAGCTCGGGCAGGTCGGCCTCGGTGACGGGTCCCCACTCCAGCGTCGACATCGACGGTCCTACCGCCGCCCCGCGGCACGCAGTGCGGTGCGGATCATCGGCCACTGCAGCGGCAGCCGGAGCACGGTCCCCGCGAGCATCGCGCGGGACCGGGCGTCGCCGCGCCGGTTCGCGTGCCGGGCCCAGTCGGCGGTCATCTGGACGTTGGCCGGGAAGACGGCCGCCAGCAGCGTGGCGCTGGCGAGCCCGGCGGTCCGGCGGGTGGGACGCACCAGCAGGCCGAGACCACAGGCGATCTCGGCGACCCCCGAGCCGTGGACGATCTCGCGCTTGTAGGGCAGCAGGTGGGGGACGATCGGCTCGAACACCTCCGGTCGCAGGAGGTGGATGGCCCCCGAGGTGAGCAGGATCGCGGCGAGACCGACGACGTCGGCCGAGAGCGGCGCCGTCCCGGCGGGGGTCGTGTCCGGCATACCTCATCCAAGCACGGACGGGTGCCGCGCGTCGGTGGACGTGACCCGCGTCCTGCGGGTCCGCTCAGAGCAGCACCGTCGTGAAGTCCCCGACGGTGCGGAAGCCGAGCCGCTCGTATGCCGCCCGCGCCGCGGTGTTGAAGTCGTTGACATAGAGCGACACCGTCGGCGCCGGACCGGCCATGACCTGCTCGATGACGGCGGCGAGCAACGGCACCGAGAGGCCCTGCCCGCGCAGCCGCGGGGCGAGCCACACCCCTTGGAGCTGGGCGCAGCCGAGCGCCAGGCTGCCGATGTCGGTCTTGAAGACCACCTCGTCACCCTCGAGGACGACGTAGGTGTGGCCCCGGTGGACGAGCGAGGCGATGGACGAGCGGTAGCTGCGCGAGCTGCCCGTGAAGGGCGGGTAGCCGATCTCGGCGGTGAACATGTGCACCGCGGCCGGCAGGACGAGGTCGATCTCGTCGGGCCGGGCGGGACGCACCCTGGGGTCGGGGACGATGCCGAGCCGCGAGGGCGGCTCCTGAAGGACCATGAGGGGCTGGTGCTGCCGGATCGTCCGGGCACCTCCCCAGGTCGGGCCGAGCTCTTCCCAGAGGCCGAGAACCTCCTCGCGAGGGCCGAGCAGGGAGGCCGAGCGGCCGCGCCAGCGTCGCATCCGCTCGGCGAAGGCAGCCCGGCTCTCGACGGTCGTCTCGACGGGGACGACGTTGGCGCTGGCCCAGCAGACCGACTCCAGGCGGCCCTCGGGCCGGTAGCCCAGGAGGGTCCCGAAGGCACCGGTCCGGGCGCCCTCGAGGACCCGGGCGGCGACGAACACGTTGCGGACGATGTCGCGCTCGCAGAGCTCGAGCACCTCGTCCCCGTCGACGGGGGTGAGGGTGCGGACCGGGCTCTTCGTGCGCAGCACCCGCTCAGCGTATTCGTTCGGACCTGGCCGAGCAGGTCAGCGCGGACCGCCTCGTGTCGCGTCGTCAGCCGATGAGGACCTGCGGACCGCCGCCGCCCTCCTCGGCGACGGGCTCCCCCATCTCCTCGGCGATCCGCATCGCCTCCTCGATGAGGGTCTCGACGATGTCCTTCTCGGCGACGGTCTTGATGACCTCGCCCCGGACGAAGATCTGGCCCTTGCCGTTCCCCGACGCGACCCCGAGGTCCGCCTCGCGTGCCTCGCCCGGGCCGTTGACGACACAGCCCATGACCGCGACGCGGAGGGGGACGGTCATCCCCTCCAGCCCGGCGGTGACCTCCTCGGCGAGGGTGTAGACGTCGACCTGGGCCCGGCCGCACGAAGGGCAGGAGACGATCTCGAGCTTGCGGGGCTTGAGGTTGAGCGACTGGAGGATGGCGTTGCCGACCTTGACCTCCTCCACCGGCGGCGCCGAGAGCGAGACCCGGATCGTGTCGCCGATGCCCTGGGAGAGCAGCGCCCCGAACGCGGTCGCCGACTTGATCGTGCCCTGGAACGCCGGGCCCGCCTCGGTCACGCCGAGGTGGAGCGGCCAGTCCCCCCGCTGCGACAGCAGCTCGTAGGCACGGACCATGACGACGGGGTCGTTGTGCTTCACCGAGATCTTGAAGTCGTGGAAGTCGTGCTCCTCGAAGAGCCCCGCCTCCCAGACGGCAGACTCGACGAGGGCCTCGGCGGTCGGCTTGCCGTACTTCTCGAGGAGCCGCCTGTCGAGCGAGCCGGCGTTGACCCCGATCCGGATCGAGACGCCGGCGTCCTTGGCTGCCTGGGCGATCTCCTTGACCTGGTCGTCGAAGGCCCGGATGTTGCCGGGGTTGACCCGCACGCCCGCGCAGCCCGCCTCGATGGCGGCGAAGACGTACTTGGGCTGGAAGTGGATGTCGGCGATGACCGGGATCTGGCTCTTGCGGGCGATCTGCGGTAGGGCGTCGGCGTCGTCCTGGCTGGGACATGCGACGCGGACGATGTCGCACCCCGCGGCGGTCAGCTCGGCGATCTGCTGCAGGGTCGCGTTGACGTCGGTCGTCGGGGTCGTGCACATCGACTGCACCGAGATGGGGGCGTCGCCGCCGACCTCGACCTTGCCCACGCGGATCCTGCGGGTCGGGCGGCGCGGGGCGAGGACCGGGGCGGGGCCGGACGGCATACCGAGCGAGACAGTCATGGGGCCAGTATCACCCGGGCATCTGGGCGGACCACACCGCCGGCGGGGGCGCCCGGCCTGCGGCGGGGGGCCGCCGGCGGCCGGAACGGCCTGATCCCAGGCGCCTCAGCCGCCGAGCTTGATCGGGTTGATGAGGTCGGCCGCCGAGAAGACGACGGTGATGAGGATGAGGACGAGCGAGACGGCATACGTCATCGGCAGCGCCTTGGCGACGTCGACGAACCCGGGGTCCGGGCGGCCACGCAGCCGGGCCCAGCTCCGCTTGACGCCCTCCCACACCGCACCGGCCGCCTGGCCGCCGTCGAAGGGCAGCAGCGGGATGAGGTTGAAGATGAGCAGCATGATGTTGAGGGAGCCGATGAGGGAGACGAAGAAGAACACCTTGTCCCCGATGGTGCTGAAGCCGGAGAGCTGCCCCGACACCGCCTCGCCGGCGATCCGCCCGACACCGACGACCGACATCGGGCTGTCGACCGGCCGCGGCGTGCCGTTGATGCTCGAGGTCACGGCGGTCACGACCGCCTTCGGGAGACCGACGAGGACCGACGCCGTGCCGGCGACCTGGGAGCCGACGAACCCGGGCAGTGCGGTGACCGGCTGGCGCTCGACGACGACGTGGTCCGTCGAGCTGACCCCGAGGAAGCCGGCGTCGACGTAGGTCGGCTTGCCGTCGGCACCGAGGACGGGCGACCCGTCGGCGTGGACGGCGGGCAGGGTGTTCTCGATCGGGGTGGCCCGCAGGGTGAGCCGGCTGCCGCCACGCTCGATGACCAGCGTCGTCGCCAGGCCGACGCGCGGTCGGATGAGCCGGCCCACGTCGGCCGAGCCGTGGACCGTCGTGCCGTCGACGCTGAGGATGACGTCGCCCGGGCGCAGCCCCGCGAGGTATGCCGGGGTCTTCTGGGCGTCGGGCCGGCAGGTGGTCGTCGTGGTCGCCTGGGACGCCGGGACGACGCACTCGCTGACGGTGGCGACCTCCGCGCCGGGCTCCTGGGTGGGGACCCCGTGGACCATGAGGACGAGACCGAACATGATGCTCGCGAGGATGAGGTTCATCGCGAGGCCCCCGAGCATGACCAGCAGCTTCTTGTGCACGGGGAGCTTGTAGAAGACCCGGTTCCCGTCGCCCGGCTGCAGGTACTCGGCCTCGGCCTTGCGGGCCTCGTCGGCGAGCTGGGCGAACCGGCTCGCCGTCGTCCGCGTCGTCCCCGGCTCGTCCTCGGGGCGCGGGGGGAACATCCCGATCATCCGGACGTAGCCCCCGACGGGCAGGGCCTTGACGCCGTACTCGGTCTCGCCGATGGTCCGGGACCACACGGTGGGCCCGAAGCCGATCATGTACTGCGGTGCCCGCACCCCGAAGTGCTTGGCCGGGATGAGGTGCCCGAGCTCGTGGACGGCGATCGACAGCCCGAGCCCGAGGACGAAGACCAGGACCCCGATGAGGTAGGCCAGGACGGTCATGCAGGGTCTCCTGAGGTCGACAGCGGAGCACGGGCACCGGCTCGGGCGTACCGGACGCCGGCACGCTGATACACCCAACGTATCGGCGGCCCGATTCCCTCCCATTGTGCCGCGGGGCTCCGCAGGGGGTGTACGGACGACAGGGGATGGCCCGATCGGTCGGTGCCCCCGTAGCCGGTCGGGTCGATTCCGGCCACCGGGACCGTCGAGCGCCGGGTGGGCGCCGTCGCCCTCGTTAGCGTGGGGACATGCCCGATGTCGCGACCGCGACCACGACCCCTGGGGAGGCCGTGGTGGTCTTCCCACCCCTCGCCGGGGACGGCTGCGCCACGGACCGCGCGACCGCCATCATCGAGGCCTCGCTCAACGCGATCATCACCATCGACCGGGCCGGCACCATCGTCGAGTACAACCCAGCGGCCGAGCGGCTCTTCGGGTGGCGCCGCGAGGAGGCCCTGGGCCACCCCCTCGACGCGTTCATGGTGCCCTCGGAGTTCAAGGGTGCCGCTCGGCGCGAGATCGACCACTTCCTGGCCACCGGCGAGGAGCGGGTCCTCAACCAGCCGATCGAGCTGCCGGCCCGGCGCAAGGACGGCACCGAGCTGCTCGTCGAGCTCACCTCGGTCCCCCTCCTCCACGACGGCCGGCACGAGTTCACGGGGTTCGTGCGCGACGTGACCGAGCTGCGCCGCACCCAGGAGCGCCTCAAGGCCTCCCAGGCCCGCTACCGCGCGATCGTCCAGCACTCGAACCGCGTGCTCATGGTCTCCGGCCCCACGGGCCGGGAGGCGGCGACCTTCCTCAGCGGCGAGGACATCCTCGGCCACCAGCCCCAGGCGACCCTGCCGGGCGGGTTCCTCTCGGTCGTCCATCCCGACGACCTCGTCCTCGCCGAGGCGTTCATCGCCGCCGTCCACGCGGGCACCCAGTCACCGCGCTCGGGGGTCGACATCCGGCTGCGCCACCACGACGGCGCCTACCGGGTCTGCGAGGTCATCGGCGAGGACCTCACGAGCCACCCGACCGTGCGGGCCATGCTCATCCGGGCCTCCGACGTGACGCGCGCCCGGGAGCGCGAGCACCAGCTCGACGTGTCGCGGGCACAGATGCGGGCCCTCATCGACCACCTCGGATCGGCGGTCCTCCTCGAGGACGAGACCCGTCACATCCGGGTGACGAACGACGCCTTCGTCGAGATGTTCGACATGCAGGCGGCGCCGGACGACCTCGTGGGCGTCGACTGCTCGAACGCGGCGGACTACATCAAGCACCTCTTCGCCGACCCCGAGGCCTTCGCCCACGGGGTCGAACATCGTCTCGCCGACGCCGTGCCCGTCATCGGCGAGGTCCTCCCCATGACCGACGGCAGCACCCTGGAACGCGACTACCTGCCGATCGACATCGCCGGCCTGCCTGCCGGCCACCTCTGGGTCTACCGCGACATCACCCAGCAGATCGTGGAACGCCAGCTCCTCACCGACCAGAACCGCTCGCTCGCCGAGCTCGCGGCCCTCAAGAACGAGTACATCGCGACGGTCTCCCACGAGCTGCGGACCCCGCTCACCTCGGTGGTCAGCTTCGCCGAGCTGCTCGGCGACCACGACCTCGGAGAGCTGACCGAGGAGCAGGCCTACTACCTCGACATCATCGACCGGAACAGCAAGCGGCTCCTGCGGCTCATCGAGGACCTGCTGCTCATGGCCAAGCTCGAGTCGAACACCCTGCCGCTCAGCCTCGGCCGGGTCGACCTCCCGGACATCACCCACCAGGTCGTCGCCGAGCTCAACCCCCGCGCCCAGGACAAGGGCATCGCCCTGCGCGTGTCGAGCTCGACCGGTCCGCGGGTGACGGCCGACTCGGTGCGCCTGCAGCAGGTCATCTCCAACCTCGTCGGCAACGCCATCAACTACACCCCGTCGAGCGGGCTCATCCAGGTCAGCGTCACCCCCGAGCACGAGGCCCGCGAGTGGGTCCTCGAGGTCTCGGACACCGGCCTCGGCATCCACCCCGACGAGGTCCCCCACGTCTTCGACGCCTTCTACCGCGCGTCCAGCGCGGCCGCCGGACAGGGCGGCACCGGGCTCGGGCTGTCCATCAGCCGGCTCATCATCGAACAGCACCACGGCAGCATCGCGGTCGACAGCACCCCGGGCCACGGGACGACCATGACAGTGCGACTGCCCTTCGAGGAGGACTGACCCATGGCTCGCCTGCTCATCGTCGAGGACGAGGCGGACATCGCCCTGGCCATGACCGTGCTGCTCCGACGGAGCGGACACGAGGTGACCCGTGCGGCGGACGGCCCAGGGGCCCTGCGGGCCGTCTTCGAGGTCAAGCCCCAGCTCGTCATCCTCGACATCGGGCTGCCCGGCATGGACGGCTGGGCGGTCCTCTCGCGGATCCGCGACCTCAGCGACATGCCCGTCCTCCTCGTCACGGCGGCCGGTCGCGACGAGGACAAGGTCCGCGGGCTGCGGATGGGCGCCGACGACTACCTCACCAAGCCCTTCGCCAACGCCGAGCTCGCCGCGCGCGTCGAGGCCCTGCTGCGCCGGGCCGGCGAGGCCGCCTGGGCCGGCGCCGACCTCGGCCACGGCCCGGTCATCCTCTCCCTCTCCCGGCACAGCGTGACGGTCAACGGCGAGGACGTCTCGACGACCCCGCTCGAGTTCCGGCTCCTCAGCACCTTCCTGCGACACCAGGGCCAGGTCCTCACCCCCGCCCAGCTGCTCGCCGCCGCGTGGGACGACCCGAGCGGCACGGGCACCGAACGGGTGAAGTTCGCCGTCCTGCGGCTGCGTCGCAAGCTCGGATGGGGCGACACCGAGACCTCACCGCTGCGGGCGGTCCGGGGCATCGGCTACCGCCTCGACCCCGTGCACTGAGCCGGCCGGAACCGCACCCGGGCCGCACCCGAACGGCACCGGCTCCTGCACCGGTCGTCCGCGAGGCTGTGGCCATGGCACCGGCACCCACCCCGCGTCGGCCGAGCACCCGGCACCACCGCCGGATGACCGGTCGCCCAGCGGGGCGGGGCCGGGCCGCCAGGATCCTCACCCTCGGGGCGGGCGCCGCTGAGTGCGTCACCCACGTCCGCCCCCCGGCTCCCGCCCCCAGCGGGTGCGCCTGCGTCGTCGCCACCCCGGTGGATGAGCGCGCGCGCCTGTCAGCGGCACCGTCCGCGGTGGTCCTCCTCCCCCACTGCGCACGGCCGCCCCTGGGGAGTGGTCCACGTCGCCACCGAGGTACGGGCCAGGGACCCGTGCCGACGTGCCGACGGAGCCGGACCCCGGTGCGGACCCGCCTGACCAAGGCCGTGTCTGAGGGGGCACGCAGGCGGGTCCGCACCCTACGCGCCGCTCAGCCGATGATCGCCGCGGCCTGACCTCGGGCCCACTCGTCGGCGGCCAGCACCCCGTCTACCGTTGCGCTGTCGAACCGGCCCGCCTCGTGCGCACCGACCACCCGGGCGACGGTGTCGACGATCTCGAGGAACCCGATCCTGCGGTCGTGGAACGCATCGACGCACACCTCGTTCGCCGCGTTGTAGACGGCGGGGTAGGTCCCTCCGGCCTCGCCGACCTGTCGGGCCAGGGACACCGCGGGGAAGGCCACGTCGTCGACGGGTTCGAAGGACCACGACTGCGGGGCGGTCCAGTCGCAGGGCACGTCGACGTCGGCGAGCCGGTCGGGCCAGGACAGTCCGAGCGCGATGGGGACGAGCATCCGCGGCGGCCCGAGCTGCGCGATCGTCGACCCGTCGCGGAACTCGACCATCGAGTGGATCTGCTGCTGCGGATGGACCACGACGTCGATCCGGTCGAAGGGGATGTCGAAGAGCAGGTGCGCCTCGATCACCTCCAGGCCCTTGTTGACGAGGGTTGCGGAGTTCGTCGTGATGACCCGGCCCATCGCGAAGTTGGGGTGCGCCAGCGCCTGCTCCGGTGTGACCCCGGCGAGCTCGGCCCGGGTCCGCCCCCGGAACGGTCCCCCGCTGGCCGTGACGACGAGCCGCCGGACCTCCTCGGCCCGGCCGCCGCGCAGGCTCTGTGCGATCGCGGAGTGCTCCGAGTCGACCGGCACGATCTGCCCCGGGGCACACGCGGCGGTGACGACCGGACCGCCGACGATGAGCGACTCCTTGTTGGCCAGGGCGAGGGTCGAGCCGGCCGCCAGCGCCGCGAGGGTGGGCCGCAGCCCGATCGACCCGGTGATCCCGTTGAGGACGACGTCGGCGCCGCACCCCGCCGCGACCGTGGCCGCCTGCGCACCGACGACGACCTCCGGGGCGTAGGCCGCCTCCGGCGCCGCAGCGGCATACACGGCGATCGCGGCGCGCACCTGCTCGGCCGACCCGGCGGCCGCGGCGACGAGCCCCGGGCGGAACCGGACGGCCTGCTCGGCGAGGAGGTCGAGGTTGCTGCCGGCCGACAGGGCGGCGACCGTGAACAGCTCAGGGTTGCGGGCGATGACATCGAGGGCCTGGGTGCCGATGGAGCCGGTGGAGCCGAGCAGGGCGACGGAGCGCGGGGAGGTCACGGCGCCATTCTCGCCTACCCCGGGGCGGGTACGGCCGGGCGCGGGCACGGGCAGCCGCGGGTCGGGTCAGCCCGCGCGGCCCGGGTCAGCCGGTCGGTGGTCGGGACGTGGGGCGCGGTCCGACGACCGTGACGCGGGTGCCGGGCTGGGCGGCCGACAGGGCGAGGATGTCGACGATCCCGGCGTAGTCGGCGGGGTGGGTCGTCACGAGGTGGTGCGAGGGCACCCAGACGAGCCACCAGCCCTCGACCCGGGCCCGGCGCTGGGCGTCGTCGGGCAACAGGTCGGCGAGGGCGTCGAGGTTGTGCCCGAACCAGTTCGGGAAGCCGAGGACCTCCCCGAACTGGGCGATGGCGTCCGCCTTGTGCCAGCCACCCCGGACGACCGCGACGAGGGCCGCGGCCCGTGGGCCGTGCGCACCGGCCGCGGCCTGCTCGGCCTCGGCCGGCACGGCGTCGGCGAACTCGATCATGTCCCCTCCCTCACCTGCTGGAACGAGTCGTAGTGGTCCGCGGTCCAGAAGATCTCGCCGCCCTGGCCGAGGACGAGACGCCAGGGCCCGCGGTCGGGCTCCCCCGGTTTGGGCACGGTGTACTCGTGGTAGTAGCCGCTCCCTTGGTGCGGCAGGATCCCCTCGCGGTTCTCGAAGACAACGCCGTCCTGGGCGTAGGGGAACGGGCCACCCGCGTCGATGAGGGCGAGCGTCTGCCGCGCCGCGGCCGGCAGCCTGCTCTCGGCCACCGTCGCGAGGCCGGAGTCCGGGGTATGCCGGCCCTGCGACGTGGCGCTCGGCGCGGTGGCGGCCGACGTCCCGGCGTCATGGTGGGCCTGCCACCATCCGGCGCCGAGGCCGACGAGGACGACGACGAGGAACAGCCAGGCCGGAAGGGCGCGGCGCCTCGCGGCGGTCGTCGGCACGGGGCTCATTGTGCCGCGACCGGGCCGAACGACGTCGGCGCCCCGCCGGGCCGGTCAGGTCCGGGGGGCGCCGACGGGTGCGTCGTGGGCGACGCCCGATGACTCAGGGCGCGATGCCGACGTACTTGGTCTCGAGGTACTCCTCGATGCCCTCGAAACCGCCCTCGCGGCCGAAGCCCGAGGCCTTGACCCCGCCGAAGGGGGCCGCCGGGTTGGAGACGACGCCCTGGTTGATGCCGACCATCCCGAACTCGAGGGCCTCGCTGACCCGGATCATCCGGGACAGGTCGCGGGTGTAGACGTAGGAGACGAGGCCGAACTCGGTGTCGTTGGCGAGGCGGATGGCCTCCTCCTCGGTCGCGAACGTCGCGACCGGCGCGACCGGGCCGAAGATCTCCTCGTGCATCATCCGGGCGGTGAGGGGCACGTTCGCGATGACGGTGGGGCGGTAGAAGAAGCCGCGTCCCTCGCCGGCCATGCCGCCGGTGAGGACCGACCCGCCGACCGCCTTGGCGTCCTCGACGAGCTCGGCGACCTTCTGCCGGGAGGGAGCGTCGACGAGCGGACCGACGTCGACGCCCTTCTTCGTCCCCTTGCCCACGGTGAGCTTGGCCATCCGCTCGGCGAACTTGGCGGCGAACTCGTCGGCGATGCCCTCCTGGGCGAAGAACCGGTTGGCCGCCGTGCAGGCCTCGCCGATGTTGCGCATCTTGGCGAGCATGGCCCCGTCGACGGCCGCGTCGACGTCGGCGTCGTCGAAGACGATGAACGGCGCGTTCCCGCCGAGCTCCATCGAGACCCGCAGGAGCTGCTCGGCGGACTGTTCGACGAGCCGGCGGCCGACCTCCGTCGAGCCGGTGAAGGTGAGCTTGCGCAGCCGCGGGTCACGGATGAGCGGCTCCATGACCGCTCCCGTGCGGTGCGTCGTGATGACGTTGAGGACACCCTTGGGCAGGCCGACCTCGTCGAGCAGGGCGGCGAGGGCGAGCATCGACAGCGGCGTCTGGCTGGCCGGCTTGACGACCATGGTGCAGCCGGCGGCGATGGCCGGTCCGATCTTGCGGGTACCCATCGCCAGGGGGAAGTTCCACGGCGTGATCATGAGCGTCGGGCCGACCGGCATCTTCATCGTCAGGAGCCGGGAGGCGCCGTTGGGGGCCGTCGCCCAGCGGCCGTGGACGCGGACCGCCTCCTCGGAGAACCAGCGGAAGAACTCCGCGCCGTAGGCGACCTCGCCGCGGGCCTCGTGCAGCGGCTTGCCCATCTCGAGGGTCATGAGCAGGGCGAACTCCTCGGTCCGCTCCGTGATCAGCTCGTAGGCCGCCCGCAGCAGCTCGCCGCGCTCGCGCGGCGGCACCTTGGCCCACTCCGCCTGCGCCGCGACGGCCGCGTCCAGGGCGGCGGTCCCGTCGGCGACCGAGGCGTCGGCGACGGTGGTGAGCACCGAACCCGTCGCCGGGTCGTGCACCTCGATGCTGCCCCCGTCGGAGGACTCCCGCCACGTGCCCCCGATGAACAGGCCCTTGGGGACGGAGTCGATGAGGGCCTTCTGCGTGATCGCCATGGGTGTCTCCTCGGCAGGTGTGCCGGACTCGGGTGTGGTCGTCCGCGGTGGTCCGCGGTGGTGGTGCTGCTAGGTGGTGCTGGTGCTGCTCGAGGCACCGGCAGTGGTCCGGGTATGCCGCCCTCGCCACGACCGGGGGCCGCGGAACGGCCCGTGTCGTCGGGCCCGGCGACCGGCCGGCCGGGGCGCGGGTGGCCGGTCCTGGTCCACCCGCGCCCCGTCACGACGGGTCGTCCTCCGGTCCCCGGCTCACGCCGAGGGGTCCCGACGGCAGGAGGCTACCGATCCTCCATGCCCCACATCGAACCGTAGCCCTCGGGCTTGGGCGCCTTGAGCAGCTCGAGGAACGGCACGGCGTCGAAGGCCTCGGGCCCGAGGACCCCGGAGCCCTTCCACACGCCGGTCGCCAGGAGCTCGAGGGCGACCACCGGGTTGACCGCGGTCTGCCACACGACGCACTGGGAGTCGTAGTCGCGCATCGTGTCCGCGTTGTCCGACACGTGGTAGAGGTAGGTCCGTCGCGGCTGGCCGTCCTTGCCGGTGCCGGTCACCCAGACCCCGGCGCACGTCTTGCCCTCCATCCGCGGCCCGATCGTCGCCGGGTCGGGCAGCACCGCGGCGACGACGTCGCGGGGCGCGACCTGGGTGCCCTTGACCGAGACCGGGCTGGTGCCGTCGAGGCCGAGCGTGTGCAGCGTCTGGAGGATGCCGATCATCTCGGAGCCCAGACCGTACTTGAAGGTGACCTTCTCGGCGTCGAGCCACCGCGGCATGAGGAGGACCTCCTCGTGCTCCACGTGGACGCACTCGACCGGCCCGATCCCGTCGGGGAAGTCGAACACCTCCGGCTCGCTGAACGCCGGCAGCGTGTACCAGCCACCGCCGTCCTCATCGGCCCGGGCCTTCTCGAAGACGACCGGCGGGTTGAGGCACTCCTCGATGATCGTCCACATCGAGAAGCCGGGGGCGAACACCTCGTTGCCGGCCTCGTCACGGATGACGAGGTTGGCGCCGTCGCGGGTGCCCAGCTCGTCGATGTGGCTGAAGAGGTGGTCCTGGGCGTAGCGGGCGAAGATGTCGGACAGCCCGGGCTCGACGCCGATGCCCAGCAGGGCCAGCCGACCCGCGGCCTCCCACTCCCCCGCCCGGGCGAACTGCTCGTCACCGAGCTTGGTGCCGACCTTCGCGTAGGGCTCGCTCGGGTGCTTGACCGACAGGCTCATCGCCATGTCGAGGTAGTCGGCTCCGGCAGCGAGGGCGCCCTCGAAGATGGGCATGACGAAGCGGGGGTCCACGGCGTTGAAGACGTGGGTGGCCTGCACCTCCCGGGCCAGGGCGGCCACCGCGTCGGCCGAGCCGGCGTCGACCTGGGCGGCGGAGAACCGGGATCCATCACCCCCTCTGTCGCGGGCCGCCGCGACGGTCCGCTCGGCGCGGGCGAGGTCGTAGTCGGCGACCACCCAGGCCTCGTAGAAGTCCCTCTCGGCCGCGATCTTGGCAGCGGCGTCGCCGACGCCTCCGGCGCCGATCATGAGGATTCGCATGGTGAACTCAGACCTTTCGGTTCCTCCGGGCGCCGACGATCTGTGCGGCGCCGACGATGGCGAGGGCACCGAGGAACATGACGGTGCCGATGACATTGATCTGCACCGGTATGCCGCGCTGCGCGGCCCCCCAGACGTACATCGGGAACGTGATCGAGGTGGGACTCGCGTTGAAGTTCGTGATGATGTAGTCGTCGAAGCTCAGGGAGAAGGCCAGGAGTGCACCTGCGGCGATGCCGGGAGCGACCAGCGGGAAGGTGACCCGCCAGAACGTCTGGGCCTCGTTGGCGTAGAGGTCGGCCGCGGCTTCCTCGAGCCGGGGGTCGAGGGAGGCGACCCGGGCCTTGACCGTGACGACGACGAACGAGACGCAGAACATGATGTGGGCGATGAGGATCGTCAGCTTCCCGGTGGGGATCCCCATGGCGATGAACAGGGTGAGCAGGCTGGAGCCCATGACGACCTCGGGGGTCGCCATCGGCATGAAGATGAGCAGGTTCGTCGCCGAGCGGCCCCGGAACCGGTGCCGGCCGATGGCGAACGCGATCATCGTGCCCATGACGGCCGCCACCAACGAGGCGACGATGCCGATCTGGAGGCTGAGCCCCAGCGCCGAGCACATGCCGGGCGCCGCGCAGGGATGCAGCCACGCGTTGAGGGTCGGGTGGGCCAGGTCGAGGGTGAGGTTGTAGCGACCCTTGGGCTGGTTGAAGGAGTAGAGGATGACGACGATGTTGGGCAGCAGGATGTAGCCCATCACGAGCAGCCCGACGATGACGACGAGGTGGCGCCTGACCCAGGCCATCAGAGAAGCTCCTCGGTCCCGGCCCGACGCACGTACGTCATGACGATCACGATGATGATGAGCATGAGGATGAACGACAGCGCGGCAGCCGTCGGGTAGTCGAGGACCCGGAGGAACTGGGAGTCGATGACCTGACCGATCATCACCGTCTGGGTGTTCCCCAGCAGGACCGAGTTGATGTAGTCGCCGGCCGCCGGGATGAAGGTCAGCAGGGTGCCCGCGACGACGCCCGGCAGCGACAGCGGCCAGATCACCTTGCGGAAGGTCTGCGTCGGCGAGGCGTACAGGTCGCCGGCGGCCTCGACGAGGCGCAGGTCGAGCCGCTCGATGTTGGAGTAGAGCGGCAGCACCATGAACGGCAGGAAGTTGTAGGTCAGCCCCGAGATGACGGCGAACGGCGAGAACATCAGCTGGTCCGTCGAGATGAGGTGGAGCGCCCGCAGGCCGCTCTTGAACCAGTCGAGCAGGAAGGTCAGGTGCGTGAAGGAGGCCGTCGACTCCAGGAGCCCGGAGTTGCCGAGGATGTTCTGCCAGGCCAGGGTCCGGATGAGGAAGCTCGTGAAGAACGGGGCGATGACGAGGACGAGCAGGAAGGTCTTCCACTTCCCGGAGCGGTGCGCGATGAACCAGGCGAGCGGGTAGCCGAAGAGCAGCGCCAGCGCCGTCGCGACCCCGGCATAGATGAGGGAGCGGACCATCTGGGGCCAGAAGAACCGCGAGAGGGCGTCGGCATACGTCGCCCAGTGCCACGTCAGCGCGTAGCCGTTGTCGACGTCGCCGGTCTGGAGGGACTGCGAGGCGAGCGAGAGGGTCGGCAGGACGAAGAAGATGGTCAGCCAGATCATGCCCGGCGCGAGGAGCGCGTAGGGCACCCAGTTGCGCCGCTTGTAGGGCTTCGGGGCACCGGTCGGCGCATCCGCCCGGTCGGCGGTCACGCTAGTCATCGTCGGCCCCCATGCCGGCATCCTCGTCCTGGCTCTGGTCGAGGATGAACTCCTGACCGGGGTCCCACGAGACGGTCACGTTCTCACCCACCTGGGCGCGCGTCGAGCCGTCGTTCTGCTGGACGACCATGACCTCGAAGCCCCACGGCAGCCGGACGAGGTACTGCGTCGACACTCCGGTGAAGGAGGCGTCGGTCACGTTGCCCTGGAGCGCGTTGCGCCCACCGGGTCCCAGCCGCAGCTTCTCCGGTCGCACCCCGATCCAGACGTCGGTCAGGCCCTCGGGGACCCGCGCGGCAGAGACGAGGACGTCGATGCCGTGCGTCGTGGCGTGCATGAGGCCGCCCTCGGCGGGACCGGTGATCCGCGCCTCGAGGAGGTTGGACTGCCCGAGGAAGTTGGCGACGAAGGTCGACGCCGGGTTCTCGTAGAGGGTGGCGGGGTCGCCGAGCTGCTCGATGTGGCCCGCGTTCATCACGGCGATGGAGTCGGCCATCGTCATGGCTTCCTCCTGGTCGTGGGTGACGTGGACGAACGTCAGCCCGACCTCCGACTGGATCCTCTTGAGCTCGATCTGCATCTGGCGGCGCAGCTTGAGGTCGAGGGCGCCGAGCGGCTCGTCGAGGAGGAGGACGTCGGGGCGGTTGACCAGGGCCCGCGCGAGCGCGACCCGCTGCTGCATGCCGCCGGAGAGCTGGGTGGGCTTCTTGCGGGCGACCTGGCTGAGCTCGACGAGGGCCAGGGCGTCCTCGGACTTCTTCTTCCAGTCCTTGTCGCCGCGCCGGCGCAGGCCGAAGGCGACGTTCTCCAGGATGTCGAGGTGCGGGAACAGGGCGTAGGACTGGAACACCGTGTTGACGTTGCGCTGGTAGGGCTTGAGCCGGGTGATGTCGCGGTCGGCGATCGTGATCGTCCCGGCCGTCGGGTGGTCCAGCCCGGCGACCATGCGCAGCGTCGTCGTCTTGCCGCAGCCGGAGGGGCCGAGGAGGGCGAAGAACGAGCCCTGCGGGATGGTCAAGGTGATGTTGTCGACGGCCCGGAAGGCGTCGAACTGCTTCGTGACGGCGGTGATCGTGAGGTCGCCGCTCTCGCTGGCCGCCATCAGCCCGTCACCAGGGTCTGGAAGATCTGGTTGTACTTCGTCTCCTCGGCCTGGCTCAGACCACGGAAGACGTGGGCCCGCGACAGGGTCGCGGCGTCGGGGAAGATGAGCGGGTTCTTGGCGACGGCGGGATCGCTCGCCGTGAGGATGTCCTTGGTGCCCTGGACCGGCGAGATGTAGTTGACGTAGTCGACGACCTGCGCCATGACCTTGGGGTCGTAGTAGTAGTTGATGAGGATCTCGGCGTTCTTCTTGTGCCGGGCCAGCGCCGGGATGACGAAGTTGTCCGACCACAGCGTGCACCCGGTCGAGGGCAGCGCATAGCCGAGGGAGGGGTTGTCGAGCTGGAGCTGGACGACGTCACCGGTCCACGCGATGCAGGCCGCGGTGTCGCCGGCAGCCAGCGGCTTGGTGTAGTCGTTGCCGGTGAACCCCTTGATCTGGCCGGCGTCCTTGGCCTTCTGGAGCTCGTCGATCGCCGCCTGGAAGTCGGCGTCGGTGAAGCTCTCGATGCTCTTGCCCATCGCCATCAGGACCAGGCCCACCGTGTCGCGCATCTCGGTGAGGAGGGTGACCTTCCCCTTGAGGGTCGGGTCGGTGAGCAGCTGGTCGACCGAGGTGACCTGCTTGCCACCGGTCGCCTTGGGGTTCCAGGCGATGCCCGCGAACCCGCTCTGCCACGGCAGCGAGAAGAGGCGGCCCGGGTCGAACTCGACGTTCTTGAGCGAGGAGTCGACGTTGTCGTGGTTGGGCATGTTGGCCAGGTCGAACTTCTGGACGTAGCCCTGGCGGATCAGGCGGGCGACCATCCAGTCGGTGCTGCACCACGTGTCGCGCCCGGTGTCGCTGCCGGCCGCGAGGAGCGGACGCACCTTGGCGTAGAACTCGTCGTTGTCGTTGTAGTCCTCGGTGTAGTTGGCCTTGATCCCGGTCTGCTTGGTGAAGGCGTCGAGGGTGGGGTGCGACCCGTTCTTGTCGTTGACGTCGATGTACTCGGGCCAGTTCGACCAGTTGACGACCTTCTCGGTGTCGGACATGTCCTGCGCGGCCTTGGCGGTCGGGGTGGACGTGCCGCTGCTCGTCGGGGCGCGACCCTTGGAGCCGCAGGCGCTCAGGGCGGCGGCTGTGCCGAGCCCGAGGGCACCGGCCATGACGGTGCGCCGGGTCAGTGCTCCGCGGGCGAAGGCGGCCTGGACGCTCAGGGGAAGCTGGTCGGTCATGGGCGGGACTCCTCAGGGGTGGGTCAACGGTCTCGGCATGGGCGACACCGCCGGTGCCGCGTCGGTCAGGGTCACGTCGTCGTCGGGTCGGGTCATCGGTTCGTGTCGGATCGCGTCGGTTCTCGGTCGGTGCGGGGAGGCGCCACGGGCGGAGCGGGTATGCCGCCGCCGCCCGCGGTCCGGTGCGCTCAGCTCTGGATGTTGGCCATGACGTGCTTGATGCGGGTGTAGTCCTCGAAGCCGTACATCGACAGGTCCTTGCCGTAGCCCGAGCTCTTGTAGCCGCCGTGCGGCATCTCGGACACGAAGGGGATGTGGGTGTTGATCCACACGGCGCCGAAGTTGAGCCGCTTGCTCATCCGCATCGCGCGGCCGAAGTCCTTGGTCCACACGCTCGAGGCCAGGCCGTACTCGACGTCGTTGGCGTTGCGCAGCGCCTCGGCCTCGTCGTCGAACCGCTGCACGGTGATGACCGGCCCGAAGATCTCGGACTGGATCGCCTCGTCGGTCTGCTGCAGCCCGCTCACGACCGTCGGCTCGAGGAAGTAGCCGTCGCCGAGGGACTGGATGCGCGACCCGCCGGCGGCGATGGTCGCGTAGTCGGGCAGCCGGTCGAGGAAGCCGGTCACCCGGGTCAGCTGGTTGATGTTGTTGACCGGGCCGAACAGGACGTCCGGGTCGTCCGGCATACCCGCCTTGGCGTTGTTCTTGGCGTACTCGGCCAGCGCCGCGACGAAGTCGTCGTGGATGCCGGCACCGGCGAGCACCCGGGTGGCGGCGGTGCAGTCCTGGCCGGCGTTGAAGTAGCCGGCGACGGCGATGCCCTCGACGGCGGCCTCGATGTCGGCGTCGTCGAAGACGATGACCGGCGCCTTGCCGCCGAGCTCGAGGTGGACCCGCTTGACGGCCTTGGCGGCGCTGCCCGCCACCTCCATGCCGGCCCGGACCGACCCGGTGATGGCGACCATCGCCGGCGTGTCGTGCTCGACGAGGAGCCGCCCGGTCCCGCGGTCGCCGGTGACGACGTTGAAGGTGCCCGCCGGCAGGAACTCCGAGGCGATCTCGGCGAGGAGCAGCGTCGTCTCGGGCGTGGTGTCACTCGGCTTGAGGACGACGGCGTTGCCGGCGGCGAGCGCGGGCGCGATCTTCCAGATCGCCATCATCATCGGGTAGTTCCACGGGGTGACCTGGCCGATGACGCCGATCGGCTCACGCCGGATCCAGCTCGTGTGACCGGCCATGTACTCGCCGGCCGAGCGCCCCTCGAGGATCCGAGCGGCCCCGGCGAAGAACCGGAGCTCGTCGATCATCGGCGGGATCTCCTCGCTCTCGGTCAGGCCCACCGGCTTGCCGGTGTTCTCGACCTCGAGGCGGACGAACTCGTCGGACCGCGCCTCGACGGCGGCGGCGAAGTCGAGGAGCGCCTTCTGGCGCTCCTTCGGCGTCGAGTCGCCCCACACCTCGAAGGCGCCGGCGGCGGCGGCATACGCGGCGTCGATGTCGGCCTCGGAGCTGACCGGGGCCTTGGCGACGACCTGGCCGGTCGCCGGGTTGATGATGTCGGTGACCCCCTCACCCCTCGCCTCGACGTACTCGCCACCGATGAAGTTGCGCAGTTGACGGGGTTCGCTCACGGGTCTTCGCTCCCATCCAGGGGGTCGGGGGTTGGCGTGTTGACGGCACTCTAGACCTGAGACGGCGCATTTCAACAGGTTGGATGTTTCCAGCGTGTGAAATCGTTACCCGGCCGCCCGGAACGCCACTGATTCCGTCGTCCCAGCACTTGCCAAGCCCCTCGATCCGGGACACGATGTGCCCCGTGGCGAGAGCGGCGAAGGGCGGACCGTCGGCCCCCGAGGTGCGCCTCGACGAGGTCGCGAAGACCATCATCGAGCTGCTCCAGGAGGACGGCAGGCAGTCGTATGCCGCGATCGGCAAGGCCGTGGGCCTGTCCGAGGCCGCCGTGCGCCAGCGGGTCCAGCGGATGCTCGACTCGGGGCTCATGCAGATCGTCGCGGTGACCGACCCGCTCCAGGTGGGCTTCCGGCGCCAGGCGATGATCGGCGTCCGGACCTCGGGGGACCTCATGGGCCTCGGCGACGCGCTGAGCCGGCTGCCGGACGTCGACTATGTCGTGACGACCGCCGGCAGCTTCGACTTCCTCGTCGAGGTCGTGTGCGAGGACGACGACCACCTCCTCGAGCTGCTCTCCACGCAGATCCGGGCGCTGCCCGGGGTGAGCGAGACCGAGACCTTCGTCTACCTGAAACTCAACAAGCAGCACTACAACTGGGGTACGAGATGACCACCGAACCGTCAGCGATCTGGGAGCCCTCCTCCGACCGACACACCCCGACCGGCGCGCTCTACGCCGAGGCGGCGCGCGACCACCTGTGGATGCACTTCACCCGGCACTCGGTCTTCGAGGACCCCGTGGGGGGCGGCCTCGGCCACTCGGTGCCGATCATCGTCCGCGGTGAGGGCTACAAGATCTACGACGACCGCGGCAAGGAGTACATCGACGGTCTCGCCGGGCTCTTCGTCAACCAGGTCGGGCACGGCCGGACCGAGATCGCCGACGCGATGGCCGCCCAGGCCCGCGAGCTCGCGTTCTTCCCGCTGTGGTCCTACGCGCACCCGCGCGCCATCGAGCTCGCCGAGCGGCTCGCCGACCACGCGCCGGGCGACCTCAACCGGGTCTTCTTCACGACCGGCGGCGGTGAGGCCGTCGAGACCGCCTGGAAGCTGGCCAAGCAGTACTACAAGCTCATCGGCAAGCCGACGAAGACGAAGGTCATCTCCCGGTCCGTCGCCTACCACGGCACCCCGCACGGGGCCCTGTCGATCACCGGCATACCGGCGGCCAAGGCGACCTTCGAGCCCCTGGTCCCCGGGGCGATCAAGGTGCCCAACACGAACTTCTACCGGGCCCCCGAGCACCTGCGTGAGGACGAGAAGGCCTTCGGGCTCTGGGCCGCCGACCGGATCGCCGAGGCGATCGAGTTCGAGGGCCCCGACACGGTTGCCGCGGTGTTCCTCGAACCGGTCCAGAACTCCGGCGGCTGCTTCCCGCCGCCGCCCGGCTACTTCGACCGGGTCCGCCAGATCTGCGACGAGTACGACGTGCTGCTCGTCTCCGACGAGACGATCTGCGCCTTCGGACGGATCGGCTCGATGTTCGCCTGCGACGACTTCGGCTACGTCCCCGACATCATCACCAGCGCGAAGGGGATCACCTCCGGCTACGCGCCCCTCGGGCTCATGGTGGCGAGCGACCGGATCTTCGAGCCGTTCCGGTCCGGCACCACCTACTTCCCGCACGGCTACACGTGGGGCGGGCACCCGGTCAGCGCCGCCGCGGCGATGGCCAACCTCGACATCTTCGAGGCCGAGGGGCTCAACGACCACGTCAAGGAGAACGCCCCACGCTTCCGGGCCACCCTCGACAAGCTGCGCGACCTGCCGATCGTCGGCGACGTCCGCGGGGCCGGGTACTTCTACGGCATCGAGCTCGTCAAGGACAAGGACACCCGCGAGACGTTCGACGACGACGAGTCCGAGCGGCTGCTGCGGGGCTTCTTGTCCAAGGCGCTCTTCGACGCCGGCCTCTACTGCCGGGCCGACGACCGCGGCGACCCCGTCGTCCAGCTCGCGCCCCCGCTCATCGTGGGCCAGGAGCAGTTCGACGACATCGAGCAGCGGCTGCGCTCGGTCCTCACCGAGGCCCTCAACCACCTCTGAACGGGTACCGATGGTCTCCACCGGCACCCTCCCCTTGTGGTGGGACGACGCGCCAGAGCCCTCCGGCGGCATACCCGACCTGCCGCCGCGCACGGATGTCGCCATCGTCGGCGGCGGCTTCACCGGACTGTGGACCGCCTACTACCTCCTGCGTGAGGACCCGTCGCGGTCGGTGACCGTGCTCGAGGCGGAGCACGTCGGGTTCGGCGCCAGCGGCCGCAACGGCGGCTGGGTCTCGGCGCTCTATCCCGTCGCCGCCGACACGATCGCCGCCGAGCACGGCCGGACGGCGGCGCTGGACCTGCTGTCGGCATTGCGGGACACCGTCGTCGAGGTCGGTGCCGTGTGCGAGGCCGAGGGCATCGACGCGGGCTTCGTCCAGGGGGGGACGGTCCTGGCCGCCCGCGGGCCCGCGCAGCTCGCGCGGGCCAAGGAGTATGCCGCGCACGGCTCGGCCTGGGGCGACGGGACGACGTGGCTCGACGCCGACGAGCTCGCGACGCATGTCGTCGTCGACGGCGCCCTCGGCGGGACGTTCAACCCGCACTGCGCCCGGGTGCAGCCGCGCCGGCTCGCCGACGGCCTCGCCGAGGCGGTCCGCCGGCTCGGCGGAACGATCGTCGAGAGGGCCCGGGTCGACGACCTCGCCCCGGGGCGCGTCCGCCTCGCCGACGGGCGCCGGATGGAGGCCGACCACGTCGTCCGGGCCACCGAGGCCTACACCGCGCGGCTGCCCGGGCTGCGTCGACGGATCACGCCGGTCTACTCCCTCATGGTCGCGACCGAGCCCCTGTCGCCGGCGCAGTGGGACACGATCGGGCTGCGTGGCCGCGAGGTGTTCGCCGACCACGGGCACGTCGTCATCTACGGCCAGCGGACCGTCGATGACCGGATCGCCTTCGGCGGCCGCGGCGCGCCCTACCACTGGGGTTCCTCGATCGAGGCGGGCTTCGACCACGACGAGCGGGTCTTCGCGCAGCTGCGCACGACGCTGCGTCAGGTGTTCCCGACGCTCGGCGGGGTCGGCTTCACCCATGCGTGGGGCGGCCCACTCGGCATCGCCCGCGACTGGCACCCCGCGGTCGGCTACGACGCCGCCGCCCGGGTGGGCTGGGCCGGGGGGTACGTGGGCGACGGCGTCGCGGCGACCAACCTCGCCGGGCGCACGCTCGCCGACCTCGTCTCGGGGCGGCATACGGTGCTGACCCGGCTGCCGTGGGTCCGACACCACTCCCCCGCCTGGGAGCCGGAGCCGTTGCGGTGGCTCGGGGTCAACGCCGGGCTGCGGGTGGCCGGGCTCGCCGACCGGGAGGAGCGGCTGACCCGGCGCCCGGCGCGGCTGGGCCGGCTGCTCGACGCGCTCACCGGCGGCTGAGGGGCGCTGCACCCGGGAAGGTGTCTGTTCACCCCGGAACAGTTCCGGGGTGACGTGAGGGTTTCCCCGATCCGGCGGGAAAGTGCCACAGGGCTGGGGTCCTACAGTGAGGCGCATGCGACGGCAGCGCTCGGAGGTCCAGACCCTGGCCGAGCTCGTCGAGCTGCTGCACACCGGGGCGAGCCTGACCGGCCGTCGGCTGCAGGGCCTGGACCTGCGCACCGTCGAGGCGACGCTCATGCGGCATACCGACCTCGACGGACTCGTGGTCCTCGGCGGCACCCTCTCCCCCGAGCTCGAACGGCACCTGCGGACCCACGGTGCCCTCGTCTTCCCGTCCGACCCGGCCATCCCCGTCGACCCCTACCGCGGGCACCTCTACACCGCCGACGAGCTGTACGCCGGGCTCGCCGAGCACGGCTACCCGGCCACACCCGACGCCCGGGCGTACCACTGGTCGCTCGACCGTCGCACGAGCCGGGACATCTACGCCACCTTGCTGCGCGCCATCCATGACGACGCGATGACCGACGCCCTCGACGAGTGGCTCGACGCCCTCCCGGTCGTCGGCGTCATGGGCGGGCACGCCGTCCGGCGCGGGACCGGCGAGTATGCCGCCGCCGCGCGCCTCGGCCACCGGCTCGCCGAGGCCGGGCTCGTCGTCGCCACCGGTGGCGGGCCGGGCGCGATGGAGGCGAGCAACCTCGGGGCTGCCGCGCGCGACACCACCGCCCTCGAGCAGGCCCTCGTCGCACTGGGCGAGGTGCCCGGCTGGGACCACGACGTGACCGGCTGGGCCGCCAGCGCGCTCGCCGTCCGCGACCGGCTGCTGCCGGGGACCGACGGCCACGGCATCCCGGAGCGACCGCGCAGCGTGGGGATCCCCACCTGGTACTACGGTCACGAGCCGTCGAACGTCTTCCCCGACGCCGTCGCGAAGTACTTCTCCAACGCCCTGCGCGAGGACGGTCTGCTCGCGCGGTGCACCGCCGGGATCATCGTGCTCCCCGGCGCCGCCGGGAGCGCCCAGGAGATCTTCCAGACCGCGACCCGGCTCTACTACGCGACGGAGAGCGACCCGGTGCCACCGCTCGTCCTCGTCGGGGAGCGTCAGTGGACCGAGACGGTGCCGGTGTGGCCGGCGCTCCGGGCGCTCGGCGAGGGCCGGCGGATGGGCGGGGCCATCCGCCTCGTCGGCGACGTCGACGAGGCGGCCGAGGTCGTCCTGGCGACGGCGCCGCCGCAGCCCGGGGCCTGACCGCCGGCTCGGGTCCTAGGCCGTCGCCGCGGCGAGCTGGCCGCAGGCGCCGTCGATGTCGGACCCTCGGGTGTCGCGGACCGTCGTCGGCAGGCCCCGGGCGCGGAGCCGCTCGACGAACTGCTGCTCGACACCGGGCCGGGACGCGGTCCAGGTCGAGCCGGGGGTGGGGTTGAGCGGGATGGGGTTGACGTGGACCCAGCCGCGTCCCCGGGCGAGGAGCTTCTCGGCGAGCAGCTCGGCACGCCAGGCCTGGTCGTTGATGTGGCGGATGAGGGCGTACTCGATGCTCACCCGGCGCCCGGTCACGTCGAAGTAGCGCCGGGCGGCGTCGAGCGCCTCGTCGACCGAGAAGCGCGTGTTGAGGGGGACCAGCTCGTCGCGGAGCTCGTCGTCGGGGGCATGCAGCGACAGGGCCAGCGTCACCGGCAGCCCCTCCTGGGCCAGCCGGTCGATCCCCGGCACGAGCCCGACCGTCGACATCGTGATCCCCCGGGCCGACAGGCCCAGCCCCTCGGGGGCGGGCGAGACGAGCCGCCGGACGGCCGCGACGGCGGCCCGGTAGTTCGCGAGCGCCTCACCCATCCCCATGAAGACGACGTTGGACACCCGGGTCGCTCCGCCCCGGCCGCCATCGGGTATGCCGTCGCCGTCCTCGCCCTCGGCGCCCAGTTCCGCGGCGGCGCCACCCGCTGCGGCCGCGACCTCACCCCGGGCCAGCCTGCGGGCGGCGTCGAGGACCTGCTCGACGATCTCGGCCGTCGACAGGTTGCGGGTGAGCCCCTCCTGCCCGGTGGCGCAGAACGGGCAGTTCATCCCGCACCCGGCCTGGCTCGACACGCAGACCGTCGCCCGGTGCGGGTAGCGCATGAGGACCGACTCGACGATCGCGCCGTCGTGGAGGCGCCAGGCCGTCTTCACCGTCGCCCCCCGGTCGGCGGTCAGGGTTCGGATCGGGGTGATCAGCCTCGGCAGCAGGGCGGCGACGAGGTCGTCGCGACCGGCCTTGGGCAGGTCGGTCATCTCCTCGGGGGAGTCGACGAGCCGCTCGAAGTAGTGGGTGGACAGCTGGACGGCGCGGAATGCCGGCTGGCCGAGCTCGGCCACCGCCGCCCGGCGCTCGGCGAGGTCGAGGTCGGCGAGGTGGCGCGGCGGCTTCGGCCGGCGCGGCGCCACCATCGTCAGCTCCCCGGGGCGGGGACGGCCCGGGGACCGCGGGTCGGTCATCGTCCTCGCCTCACGGGAGCGGCACGACGACGCGGAGCATCGCCCAGATGAGCGGGGCGACGATGACGAGGGAGTCCAGCCGGTCCATGAGGCCGCCGTGGCCCGGGAGGATCGTGCCCATGTCCTTGATGCCGAGGTCACGCTTGATGGTCGACTCCATGAGGTCGCCGAGGGTCGCGGCCGCGGCGGCGACCGCCCCCATGAGAGCCCCGGCCCACCACGGCCCGCCGAGGAGAAGGGCGATGGCGACCGCTCCGACGGCAGCGGACCCCCCCACCGAGCCACCGAAGCCCTCCCAGCTCTTCTTCGGGCTCACCGAGGGCGCCATCGGGTGCCGGCCGGCGAGGACGCCGACGGCATACCCGCCGATGTCGGAGAAGACGGTGACGAGGAGGAAGAAGACGATCCGGCGCACCCCGTCGCCGGGGGTGAGCATGAGGACGGCGAAGCCGGCCAGCAGGCCGGGGTAGAGCGTGACGAGGACCGCGCCGCCGAGGTCGCGCGCCGCGCCGGCCACCCCGTCCGCGGCCCGCCAGATGAGCAGGGCGACGACCGTGAGCCCGAACGAGACGAGCAGACCCTCGCCACCTTGGACGGCGGCGCTGACGATCATGCTCGTCGTCCCCAGCAGCAGCGGGACGACGGGGACGAGCAGGCCGGCGGTCGCGAGGGCTCGGCGCATCTCCCAGGCGCCGACCGCGACGGCCCCGGCGATGATGACGACGAAGCTCGGCTTGTAGAGGATGAGCGAGGCGAGGACGAGGATCCCCAGGGCGACGCCGACACCGACGGCGGCCCGCAGGTCACGACCGGCCCGGGAGAAGGGCGCCACGACCGCGTCGGGAGCGACCCCCACCGCCGCGGTCGGCGGGTCCGCGGGACCGAACGCCCCCCCGGCGGCCGGAGCCGGCGAGGGGGTCGCGGACGCCCGGATCCCCGCCGCCGGGCGGGGATCCGGACTGTCGGTCATGGCGCTCATCGGGTCGGGCTCGCTCAGACCTCGAGGAGCTCGGCCTCCTTGCCCTTGAGCAGGTCGTCGACGGTGTCGACGTACTTCTTGGTCAGGCCGTCGAGCTCCTTCTCGGCCCGCACCCCGTCGTCCTCGCCGATGTCGCCGTCCCTGATGAGCCTCTCGAGGGCGTCCTTGGCGTGCCGGCGGATGTTGCGGATCGCGACCCGCCCCTCCTCGGCCTGGTGGCGCGCCATCTTGATGTACTCCTTGCGGCGCTCCTCGGTCAGGGCCGGCATGTTGATCCGGATGATCGTGCCGTCGTTGTTGGGGTTGACCCCGAGGTCGGAGTCGCGGATGGCCCGCTCGATGTTGTGCATCGACCCCTTGTCGAAGGGGCTGATGATGATGGTCCGCGCCTCGGGCGTCTGGAACGACGCGAGCTGCTGCAGCGGGGTGGGGGCGCCGTAGTAGTCGACGAGGATCTTGTTGAACAGGCCCGGGTGGGCGCGTCCGGTGCGCAGCCCGGCGAAGTCCTCCTTCGTGACGTCGACGGCCTTCTCCATCTTCTCCTCGGCCTCGAACAGGGTGTCTTCGATCATCGGGCTCGTTCTCCTCGAACTGGTGGGCTGCCGCTCAGTGTCTCAAACCCGGCCGGGCTGTGCGCGCACAGCGTGCGGCGCGTCCGGCGCGACCCACGCGGCGGCGGGATGCCGGATCCAGCCGACCCGGAGCCCGGTGCGCCCCGCGGCTCGGGACACCGTCGGGGCGACGGGTCGCAGGTCGGGGTCGCTCAGTCGGCGGCGAGGATGGTCCCGATCCGCTCGCCGCGCAGCGCCCGGGTGATGTTGCCCTCGCCCTCCATCCCGAAGACGACCATGGGGAGCCGGTTCTCCATGCACAGGCTGAAGGCCGCGGCGTCGACGACCCGCAGCCCGAGCCGGAGGGCGTCCTGGTAGGTCACCTTGTCGAGCTTGCGGGCCTCGGGCGTGCTCCGGGGGTCGGCGTCGTAGACCCCGTCGACGCCGTTCTTGGACATGAGCACCTCGTCGCACCCGATCTCGAGGGCGCGCTGGGCGCTCACGGTGTCGGTGGAGAAGTACGGCATACCGGCACCGGCCCCGAAGATGACGACCCGGCCCTTCTCGAGGTGGCGGATCGCCCGGCGCGGGATGTAGGGCTCGGCGACCTGGCCCATGGTGATGGCCGGCTGCACCCGGGTGTCGACGTCCTCCTTCTCGAGGAAGTCCTGCAGGGCGAGGCAGTTCATCACCGTGCCGAGCATCCCGATGTAGTCGGCCCGGGAGCGCTCCATGCCCTTCTGCTGCAGCTCGGCGCCTCGGAAGAAGTTGCCCCCGCCGACGACGACCGCGACCTGGATGCCCTCTCGGACCGCCTCGGCGATCTGATGGGCGATCCCGCGGACGATCTCCGGGTCGACGCCCAGCCGGCCGCCGCCGAACGCCTCACCCGAGAGCTTGAGCAGGACCAGCCGCGCCCCCGGGTGGTCCGACGGGTCCTCCGGGAGGTCGGTGGCGGCGGTCGTCGTAGAGGTCGTCGTCACGGGGTCTCTCCTCGTCTCGGGCGGTCGCTCGATCTTGTCATACCCACGCTGGAGCGGCCTACCGGTCGGCCGCGCACCGCCGCCTCGTTCCCCGCGCGGGCCCACCGACCCGGGTATACCGTGGCGTCGCGGACCGACCACCGGCGGCCGGTCCGCGCTCGGAGGGGTCATGGTCGTTCGTCGGCTGCTGGGCGTCCTCGCCCTCGTCATCGGTACCACCGCTCTCCCGGCGGCCCTCGTGCCGCCCGGGGCAGGGGCCGCCACCTCGACCGGGACGCGCCCCGCCCTTGCCGCGGTCGCCGAGCCGGTCCCGGCAGGGGTGGTCCCTGTCCCGGCGAAGCGGATCCTCGACACCCGCACGGGCATCGGCGCCCCGGCTGGGTCGGTGCCGGCCGGCGGTGTCGTCGTGCTGCAGGTCACCGGCCGGGGCGGGGTCCCCGCCGACGGGGTCCAGGCGGCGTTCCTCACCCTCACGGTCACCGGCGCCACCGGCGACGGCTACGTGACGACCTACCCGGCCGGGCGGGCCGAGCCGCTTGCCTCGACGGTCAACGTCACGGCTGGGACCACGGTGGCCAACCTGGCCCTGGTCGCCCTCTCGCCCGACGGGAAGGTGGCCCTGCGCTTCCACTCGGGCGGCGGGCGAACCGCCCACCTGGTCGCCGACGTGACCGGCTACGTGACCAGCGGTCCGGCGACGGACCCCGGCGCCCTCACGTCGCTGGCCCCGACCCGCATCCTCGACACCCGCCGCGCGCTCGGCGCGCCGGCCGGCCCGGTCGCCGGCGGCACGACGGTGCACCTCCAGGTCACCGGGACCGGGGGCGTCCCCGCGGGCGCCGGCTCGGTCGCGCTCAACGTCACGGTCACCGGCAGCACCCGGACCGGCTATGTCACCGTCGCCCCCGGCGGGACGGCGGCCTCCGGGACGTCGACGCTCAACTTCGCCGCCGGCGGCACGGTGGCGAACCTCGCACTGACCTCCCTGTCGCCGGACGGCGCCGTCGACCTGACCGTGGCCGGTGGCCCGACCCAGCTCATCGTGGACGTCACCGGGTATGCCGCGCCCGGCACCCCCACCGGTGACGGCGCCCTGGCCACCGTGACCCCGAACCGGGTCCTCGACACCCGCGCCGGCCCCGGCGCGGGCCCGCTCTCGGCCGGGCAACGCCGCACGGTCACGGTGACCGGCGCCGGCGGCATACCCGCCTCCGGGGTCGCAGCGGTGGCGCTCAACCTCACCGCCACCGACGTGACCAGCCCCGCGGTCGTCACCGCCGTCGCCGGCGGGGCCGGCCTGCCGGGCACCTCGAACCTCAACGTCCTCACCGGCCGCACCGTGGCCGACCTCGTCCTGGCCCCGGTATCCGCAACCGGCACCGTCGACCTCGCCGTCCTGTCCGGCGGGACCGACCTCATCGCCGACGTCACCGGCTACGTCCTCGGCCCCCCCGCGGACACCACCCCACCCGCCCCGGTCACCGACCTCACCGCATCGGCCTCGGGCCGACAGGGCATCGCCCTCTCGTGGACGCCCAGCCCCGACGCGTCGGCCGTCGGGGTGATGATCCGCAGGGCCGCGGGTACCGCTGCCCCTGCGGGTCCCGAAGCCGGGGTGCTGGTGGCCGTGCTCGACACGGCGACAACGGCCTTCACGGACAGCGGCCTGCCCGCCGACTCGCTCTACTCGTACGCCGCCTTCGCCTTCGACGACACCCCCAACTATGCCTCCCCCAGCGCAGTGAGCACGGCGACAGCGCCGGTCGTGTGGACCGTGGCCGAGTCGGATGCCTGGAAGGGCTCGCCTGCGGACGTGTCCTGCCCGAGCCCGACGTGGTGCATGGCCGTCGACGGCGCCGGCGACGCGCGGACCTTCACCGGCTCGAGCCGGGGCTCGCCCGTCCGTGTCACCCAGCCCACGCTCGACGGGGGCTTCCGCGGTGGTGACGGCCTGCGCTCGGTGTCCTGCACGTCGACCGACTTCTGCTTGGCGAGCGGGCAGAACGGGGTCTTCGTCTACCGCAGCGGAACCTGGTCGACGCTCGCCGGCGACTCCGCACAGTTCGGGGAGGTCGAATGCTCCTCTCCCACGATGTGCCTCCTCGTCGAGAGGGGCAGCAGCCGTACCGCCCGGTTCGACGGAACGTCCATCACGACCGCTCGGGCGAGCACCGGCCTGTTCGCCATCGACTCCATGTCGTGCGTGTCGACGACCTTCTGTATGGCCACGGGCGAGACCAACACAGCGGTGGTCAAGGTGCTCCGGTGGGACGGGAGCACGTGGCACCAGATGACCGCCAGCACGGGAGGCGCGGAGATCCTCTCGCTCTCGTGCCCGTCCACCCAGTTCTGCCTGGCCGTGACCAGCTGGGCCGGCTACCTCACCTTCAACGGGACGTCCTGGTCGAGCGCCCATGGCTACAGCACGACCGCCTTCAACCCCGTCCAGGTCTCCTGCACCGCGTCGACATTCTGTTGGGCTGTGGGTCAGGACTACAGCTGGGGGTCGTGGAACGGGCACGGCTGGAGCCTCCACCTGACCGACCACCTGGTGGCGGGAAACGACTACGCGCTCCTGGCGATGGACTGCGGCGCGCCGAGCCTCTGCGTCGTCACCGACACGTTCGGCCGGTATGCGCGGTACTCGAACGGCAGCCGGAGCATCCCGACCTTCTTCGACCGCTCGAGCGGCGGCATCTCCGCCGTGTCCTGCCCGACGCCGACGTTCTGCATGACCAGTGACTACAACGGCTCCGTCGAGCGGTTCACCGGCACCGCCTGGACTACGCCGTCCTGGCCGTGGGACCGGTACACCGTCGTGAGCTGCGCCTCCGGCTCCTCGTGTCTGGGCGTCTCAGCCGACGCGGTCTGGCGGTCCTGGAACGGGACGGCCTGGTCGGCATCACACGGCGCCCCGTCCGATTTCCTCGACCAGCAGCTGAGCTGTGTCGACTCCGCCTGGTGCATGGGACTCGACTACCTCGGCACGGCGGAGCGGTTCACCGGTGCAGGCTGGTCGAGCACCACATACAGAGTGCTCCCCGGCGGCTCGGCGTTCAACCGCCTCTCGTGCACGGGTCGAACGTTCTGCATGGCCGTTGACCAGAACCTCGTGTGGTCCCGATGGAACGGCTCTTCATGGACGACACCTCGCGGCATGACGGGGCTGCCCCTCTCGGACTACGACCAGGTCAAGCTGTCGTGTTCCGGGCCCTCGCTCTGCGTCGCCACGGCGAGGGAGGGGACCTGGGTGTTCACCGGGGCCTCGTGGCGCCAGCTGCGGAACCCCGGGTTCTACGACGCTCCGGCCGCGGTGGCCTGCACCCGGGCAGGCTTCTGTACCGCCTTCGACGGACAGGGCGATCGGTGGACGTACGACGGACACGAATGGGCACCATCGGCCTCGAGGCCGGACATCGTGAGCGTCGACTACGCCGCCTGCCCGTCGACCACCAGGTGCGTCGTGGCCAACCGGACGACGACAGCCTGGTCGTCCTGACCTGACAGCACCCGTGACCGCCCGGGCGTGCCGTGGCGCCCGGCGGGCGACCGCAGCGCGGCCTGGACGGGGCGACGGGACCGTCCCCCGGCGGGCGGCACTTCGGCGGACATCCTGGGCGGCATACCTGGGCACGGGGTCCCCTCGACGCTACGGTGAGCGGACGGCGGTCGCTGGGGAGCGCCGGTGCGCGGGAGGGGGCGCGATGAGTCGACGCTGGGTTGCCGTGGTGGGTGTCGTCCTGGGTCTGGCGGTGCCCGGACAGGGTGCCTCGACGGCGGCGGTGCCGGTGCACGCACCGGTCGCGGCCGCCGTGGATCCCGGAGGCAGCGTCCACCCGATCCCCGCCAAGCGCCTTCTCGACACCCGCTACGGCGTGGGCGCCCCCGTCGGCGCGGTGGCGGCCGGAGGCGTGGTCACCGTCGGGGTCGAGGGCTACGGCGGCGTGCCCGGCGCGGGTGTCCAGGCCGCCTTCCTCACCCTCACGGTGACCGGCGCGACCGGGGCCGGCTACGTCACGGCATACGCCCACGGCGCGACCGAGCCGCTGGCGTCCACCGTCAACGTCGTCCCGGGCCGGACGGTCGCCAACCTCACGCTCGTCGGGCTCTCCGCCGACGGCCGCGTCGACCTGCGCTTCCACAGCGGAGCCGGCACCCACGCCCAGCTCATCGCCGACGTCACGGGCTACCTCACCGGCGGCTCGGCCGGTACCCCGGGTCTGGCAGGCCGTCACCCAGCGCCGGGTCCTGGACACCCGCAAGGCCCTCGGCGCCCCGGCCGGTCCGGTGGCCGGGGGCCGCACCGTCCGCCTGCGCGTCGCCGGGACGGCCGGAGTCCCGGTCGGTGCCGGCGCCGTCGCCCTCAACGTGACGGTCACCGGCTCCACCCGCGGCGGCTACGTGGCGGTCGCCCCCGCCCGGACGCCGGCCACCGGCACGTCCACGCTCAACTACCCCGCGGGCGGCACGATCGCCAACCTCGCGCTCGTCGGGCTGTCCTCCGACGGCTTCGTGGACCTCACCGTGGCCGGCGGGGCGACCCAGCTCATCGCCGATGTCACCGGGTATGCCGTCCGCGGCACCCCCGCGGCCGACGGTGCCTTCGGGGCGGTCCCGCCCGTCCGCGCCCTGGACACCCGGGCGACCGGTGACCCACTGACCACCGGGCAGCGGACCGCCGTCAAGGTCACCGCCCTCGGCGCGGTCCCCGCGACCGGGGTCGCCGCCGTCGCCCTCAACCTCACGGCGACCCGGGTCACCCTGCCGACGACCGTCGTGGCGGTGGCCGGCGGTGCCGGCCTTCCCGGGACCTCCAACCTCAACGTCGGCACCGGGGCGACGACCGCGAACCTCGTCCTGGCCCCGGTGTCGGCCTCGGGGACGGTCGACCTCGCCGTCCTGGCGGGCCGGGCCGACCTCGTCGTCGACGTGACCGGCTATGTCCTCGGGCCGCCCGCCGACACCACGCCTCCTGGCGCGGTCACCCGCCTGACTGCGGTGCCCTCCGCCGACCGGGTGACGCTGGCCTGGACGGACCCCTCCGCCACAGACCTCAGCGCGGTCGTCATCCGTCGGTCGGTGGGGCCGGTGGCGCCCGCGTCGCCCACGGCAGGGACCGCCGTGGCCACGGTCGCCCCGGGAACGGGGACCTACAGCGATCTCGCGGTGATGCCGGGAGCCCTGTACTCCTACGCCCTGTTCGCCCAGGACACGACGCCCAACTACTCGCCGGCGGCCGCCACCACCGCGACGGTCCTCGAGCAGTCGTGGGGCCCCGCGGCCCTCGTGGACCCCTCCCGCGGGGCGCCTGCCGACATCTCGTGCCCGACGGCGACGTGGTGCCTGGCCGTCGACCGGTCCGGGCAGGCCCTGACGTACGACGGCACAACGTGGAGCGCCCCCTCGCTCGTGCAGCCGATCGGTGACGGGACGGCGGGCTTCACCGCGGTCTCGTGTCCGACGACCCAGTTCTGCTTCGCCATCGGCAGCGGGTTCACCGCCCGGCTCACGGCCGGCACCTGGACCGTGACGCCCTCCACGACGGCGTGGTCGGCGGTCAGCTGCTCGTCCCCCACGCAGTGCCTCCTCCTGCGCGACGTCGAGGGGGCCAACTTCAGCTGGCACTCCGTCGTGGCGTCCTGGGACGGCGCCACGATCGGCCCGGAGCGCACCCTCGACGACGTGCAGCTCGGCTCGGTGAGCTGCCCGTCCGCGCTCGCGTGCTTCGTCGCCGGTAACCGGGTGACGGCCCTAGGCATGGCCGTGTACGACGTCACGGCCACGTCGGCGACCGAGACGGCCCTTCCTGCGACCGGCTACTCCGCGCCCACCGACATCTCCTGCCCCTCGACGACGTCGTGCCTCGCGGCGGCCGGCTCGTCGGCCTGGCAGATGTCCGGCACGACGTGGAACTCCCTGCCGCCCATCGTCAGCTCCGGCGGCCTGACGATGAGGGCCGTGGACGTCTCCTGCAGCTCGGCGTCGAGCTGTGCCGTCACCGGTGGCTCGATGGTGGCCCGGTGGGACGGCGCGGCGTGGCGCTTCCACACCCTGACCACGGCCATCGTCACGACGACGGGTACGGCGTGCCCGGCCTCGACGATGTGCGTCGTCGCCGACACGACCGGGCACGCCTACCGCTGGAACGGGTCGGCGTGGTCGGACCGCCAGGTCTTCGATGTCACGTCGGGCGGTCTGCACGACCTGTCCTGCTCCACGCCGACGTGGTGCCTGGCCACCGACGAGGCGGGCATGGTGCTGTCGTGGAACGGGTCCACCTGGTCCTCCCCCCAGCCGCTGCTGGAGAGCGCCACCGACGTCGACTGCGTGCCGGGCGGCTGGTGCATGGCGGTCGACACGGTGCAGGGCACCTACCGGGTCTACTCCTCAGGTCACTGGTCCGCCACGTCGACCATGCCGAAGCCGGGACCGACCTCCGGGCTGACCTGCTCGACCTCGCAGCTGTGCTTCACCGCCGACGAGAACGACGTCCGTCAGTGGAACGGGTCGACCTGGACCGCGGCGCTGCCGGGCCCGAGCGTGATGGGTGGCGGGATCGTCGTCGAGTGCGTCCCGTCGTCCTCGTGCCTGCTCGCCGAGCCTGGGCGCTCCTACGTCTACAGCAACGGAGCCTGGGGCCATGTCGCGTCCGCCCCGTTCCCGCGGGTGAACTGGCTGTCGTGCGCGACCCCGTCGTGGTGCATGGTGGACGCCAACGCGAACTACTCCGTCTTCGACGGCACGAGCTGGTCCGCCGCCCGGACCGACCAGGACCGCGTGCCCGGGACCTGCGTGCCCGAGAGCGGCTGCACGTCCTACTCGCAGGCCGACCGCCACCTGTGGCGCTGGAGCGGCAACTGGCGGGACACGGGCACCGTGCTGCCGCTCATCCCCCGGCTCACCGAGTGCCCGACCCCGCGCTGGTGCGTCGCGGTCGACAACCAGTCCGCCACCCACACCCTGTGACGACCCCGGCTTCGACACCGGCCGCCGACCGGCCAGAATGGGCACGTGACCGAGCAGCGTGAGGTGTTGACCTGGACCGACTTCGAGGCCGCCGTGTGGTCCCTCGCCGAACGCGTCGCCGCCGACGGCATGCCCGACATGGTCCTGTCCATCGCCCGCGGGGGCCTGCTCATCGGCGGTGCGCTGGGCTACGCCCTGGGCATCAAGAACACGTACACGATGAACGTCGAGTTCTACACCGGCGTCGACGAGCGCCTCGACGTCCCGCGGATCCTGCCCCCGGCCCCGGACTTCGTCGACCTCCATGACGCCCGGGTCCTCATCGCCGACGACGTGGCCGACACCGGGCTCACCCTCGCCTCGGTCCACGACTTCGTCCGTGGCAAGGTCGCCGAGGTGCGCACAGCGACGATCTACGCCAAGCCCCGCTCGGTCGTGCGTCCCGACTACGTCTGGCGCGACACCGACCGGTGGATCACCTTCCCGTGGAGCGCCCGGCCCCCGCTGACCCGGGGCGCGGTCACCGACGTCTGACCCCCGACGCAGGTATGCCGCCCGCTCGGGTGAGCGGGCGGCATACCGGATGGTGCGCGGCCGGGCCGGAACTGGCCGGTCGGGGGTCGGTCAGACGCCGACCTTGAACCGGGCGAACCCGGTGGCGGTGGCGCCGGCGTCGGTGAGCACGGCGGCGACGGTCTTCTTGGCATCCTTGGCGAACGCCTGCTCGAGCAGGACGTTCTCCTTGAAGTAGCCGTTGACCCGACCCTCGACGATCCTGGGCAGGGCGGCCTCGGGCTTGCCCTCCTCCTTGGCGGTCGCCTCGGCGATGCGGCGCTCGTTCTCGACCGTCTCGGGGTCGACGTCCTCGCGGGCGAGGACCGTCGGGCTGAAGGCCGCGATGTGCATCGCGATGTCGCGGGCAATGACGTCGTCGCCGCCCGCGGTCGCGACGAGGACGCCGATCTGCGCCGGCAGGTCGGGGCTCGTCTTGTGCAGGTAGGACACGACGTGCTCACCCTCGACCCGAGCGACCCGCTTGACCTCGATCTTCTCGCCGATCGTCGCGTTCGCGTCGTCGAGGAGGGTCTGCACGCTCACCCCGTCGGGCATCGTGCTGGCGAGGAGCTCCTCGGCGCTGGCGGCCTTCGTCGCGACGGCCTGGGCGAGCACGGTGTCGGCGAGCGCGATGAACTTCGCGCCCTTGGCGACGAAGTCGGTCTCGCACAGGACCTCGACGAGAGTGCCCACGCCGTCCTCGACCTTGGCGGCCACGAGGCCGTTGGAGGTCGTGCGACCCTCGCGCTTGGTCACGCCCTTCTGGCCCTTGATGCGCAGGATCTCGGTCGCCTTGTCGCGGTCGCCATCGGCCTCTTCGAGGGCCTTCTTGACGTCCATCATCCCGGCGCCGGTGGACTCGCGCAGGGCCTTGATGTCAGCGGCGGTGAAGTTCGCCATCGGTGATGTGTCTCTCTGTTCGTCCGGTGTCGGTAAGGGTCAGGCCTCGTCGGCGACGGCCTCGGGGGCCTCGGCCGTCTCGGCAGCGGGAGCCTCGGCAACCTCGGCGACCGGGGCCTCGGCAACCTCGGCGACCGGGGCCTCGGGAACCTCGGCCTCGGGGGCCTCGGCGACCGGGGCCTCGGCGGCGACGGTCTCGGCAGCGGGAGCCTCGACGGTCTCGGCAGCGGGAGCCTCGGCAACCTCGGCAGCCGGGGCCTCGTCGGCGGCGGCCGCGGTCGACTCGGCACCGAGGAGCTCGCGCTCCCACTCGGCCAGCGGCTCCTCGGCGGCCGCGGCATCCTCGCCGGCGTGCGCGCCCGAGCGGGCGATGAGACCGTCGGCGACGGCGTCGGCGATGACCCGGGTCAGGAGGGTGACCGAGCGGATCGCGTCGTCGTTGCCCGGGATCTTGTAGTCGACCTCGTCGGGGTCGCAGTTGGTGTCGAGGATCGCGATGACGGGGAGCCCGAGCTTGCGGGCCTCGTCGACGGCGAGGTGCTCCTTCTTGGTGTCGACGATCCAGACCGCGGACGGGACGCGGCCCATGTCACGGATGCCACCGAGGGTCTTCTCGAGCTTGTCCTTCTCCCGCTTGAGGATGAGGAGCTCCTTCTTGGTGTGACCCGAGCCGGCCACGTCGTCGAAGTTGATCTCCTCGAGCTCCTTGAGCCGGGTGAGCCGCTTGCTGATCGTCGTGAAGTTCGTGAGCATGCCGCCGAGCCAGCGCTGGTTGACGTAGGGCATCCCGACGCGGGTCGCCTGGTCGGCGATGGCCTCCTGGGCCTGCTTCTTGGTGCCGACGAAGAGGACCGACCCGCCGTGGGCGACGGTCTCCTTGACGAACTCGTAGGCGCTGTTGATGTAGCTGACCGACTGCTGCAGGTCGATGATGTAGATGCCGTTGCGCTCGGTCATGATGAAGCGCTTCATCTTCGGGTTCCACCGGCGGGTCTGGTGCCCGAAGTGGACGCCGCTCTCGAGGAGCTGGCGCATGGTGACGACGGCCATGCCGTGGGTCTCCTAGCTGTGAGGTTGTCAGTTCCGTCGGTGCGCCGGGACCCGCGAGCGGGCCGAGGCCACCTGCCTGGCGCCTGCACGCACCCCGCCGGTCGCCGCGGACGAGGGCCGTGACGGTCGGACTGCCGTGGTGCGCCCCGGGCGGGAGAGTCTCGAGCCCGGTGGAAGACGCGCGAATTCGACCGGACGCGCTCACGCGCGACCTGTCGTGGGTCGAGTCTACGGAACCGGCGCCCCGGGACGCGAATCCGCCCCCCGCCCGGCTCGGTCAGGAGACCGACAGGACCCCGTCCTCGAGGACCGCGCGACCACCCATCCACCAGGCCAGGTTGGGCTGGTCGTGCCCGATCGGGGCGTCGGCGACGACCGGGACCCCCAGGGCGCGCAGCCGCTCGGCCATCGTCACCCGCACCTGGTCTGGGTCCCCGCACCCGGTGAACCCACCCAGGACCACGCCGCGGACCCCCTCGAACCACCCCGACCGGAGCAGCTGGGTCACGAGACGGTCGAGCCGGAAGGGGGTCTCGTCGACGTCCTCGAGGACGGCGATCGCCCCGTCCGCCGGCAGCAGGTCGGGTGTGCCGACGCTGGCCGCGAGCAGCGCGAGGTTGCCGCCGACGAGCGGGCCCTCGGCACGCCCCGGCACCAGCGTCGTCAGCCCCTCGGCGAACGGTTCGGTCCGGGCCTCCCCGACCGACGTCCCGAGGAGCAGCCGGCGCAGGTGCTCGCGGGAGGCCTCGTCGCCGTCCCCGATCCCGGTGACCACGGGCCCGTGGACGGTGGCCACCCCGAGCCGGGCGCCGATCCCGTGCAGCAGCGGGGTGATGTCGGAGAAGCCGAGGACCGGCTTGGGTCGGGCCCGCCCCATGGCCGACCAGTCGAGCAGGTCGAGCAGCCGCGGCACCCCGTAGCCGCCGCGCCCGCAGAGGACCGCCGCGACGTCCGGGTCGAGCCAGGCCTCCTGCAGGTCACCGGCCCGGTCGGCATCGGCACCGGCGAGATAGGGCAGGTCGGGGTCGGTATGCCGCAGGTGCGGTGCCTCGACGACCTCCAGACCCCAGCCCCGAAGCACCGCGAGCCCGGCGTCGAGCCGCCCGACGGGAACCGGGCTCGACGGTTCCACCACGACGACGACGGCGCCGGGCCGGAGCAGGGGCGGTCGGACGAGGGCGGAGGCGGCCCTCACGCGGTGGCCCCCCATGGCGCCGGCAGGAGCGGCCAGGGTCGGGTCCGCTCGAGCTGGGCGGCCACCGCGAGGAGGAGGCCCTCGTCGGAGGCCGTCGTGAGGAGCTGGACGCCGATCGGCCAGCCCTCGCGACTCAGCCCTGCCGGTACGGAGACGGCAGGGTGACCGGTGACGTTGAGGAGCGAGGCGAAGGCGATCATCGGCAGCGAGCGGACCTGGGCGTGCAGGCTGCCGACGCCGTCGAGCCGGCCCAGCGGTGGAGGCACGGGCGCGATGGTCGGGGTCAGCACGACGTCCCAGCCGGCGAGCCGCTCCACCAGGGCGGCGGAGACCCGCTCGCCGGAGCGTTCGGCAGCGGCGACGACGCCGGGGCGGGCCCAGCCGCCGAGCCGCGCCGTCGACCTGGTCCGCCACTCGAGCCGGTCGGGATGCTCGACGAGCCCGACCTCCTCGCGGATGGCGCCGAAGAACTGCGGGAGGAAGGCGAGGGTCGGGGTGGGCCAGCGCGGCTCGATCCTCTCGACGTGGTGCCCGAGCTCGGCGAGAGCCGCAGCCGTCGCCTCGGTCGCCGCGGCGACCTGGGGGTCGACCCGGGTGCCCGGCAGCATCCCGGTGGTGGTCCAGCCGATGCGCAGCGGCCCCGGCTCGGTCCTCGCCGCCTCGAGGTAGGGGCGGGCGGGAGCCGGTGCGCTCCACCTGTCGGCCGAGGTCGAGCCGGCGAGCACGTCGTGGACGAGCGCCGTGTCCGTGACGGTGCGGGTCAGCACGCCGAGCGTGCCGAGCGCACCCCACAAGGCGGCATACGGGCCGGTGCTCACCCGACCCCGCGTCGGCTTCAGACCCACGAGACCACAGCACGAGGCCGGGATCCGGATCGAGCCGCCGCCGTCGCCGCCCATGGCGACCGGGACCATGCCAGAGGCCACCGCGGCCGCCGACCCGCCGCTGCTCCCACCGGTCGAGCGGCTCGTGTCCCAGGGGTTGCGGGTGATGCCGAGCGCCGCGCTCTCGGTGAAGGGGAACTGGCCGAACTCCGGCATGGCGGTCTTCGCCACGACGACGGCCCCGGCCGCCCGGAGCCGTCGGACGGACTCGCAGTCGGCCGGCGCGGGGGTCGTGTTGCCCCGGCCGCCGAAGGTCGTCACCATGCCGGCGACGTCGAGCTCCTCCTTGATCGCGACGGGGACGCCGGCCAGGGGTCCGTCGTGGCCGGGTCCTCCGGCGTCGAGCGCGTCGGCGTCGGCGAGGGCCGCGTCGGCACGCACCACGCTGACCGCGTTGAGCCCGGGGTTGCGCTCGGCGATCCGGGCGAGCGCCGCCTCGGCCACCACGCGGGCGCTGACCCGTCCGGCACGAACAGCCGCCGCGGTGTCGATGGCCGAGAGCCGACCGAGGTCGAGGGTGGGGTCCGCCGTCATGGCCCCGAGCCTAGGGGCGGGCGCCCGGGCCATGTGAGCCCCCCGCCGCAGCGGTCACGACGTAGCCTGCGGCCATGGACTCACCCCTCGTGGAGCGGATGCGCGCCTTCGGGACGACGATCTTCGCGGAGATGTCGGCGCTGGCCGTCGAGACCGGAGCGATCAGCCTCGGCCAGGGCTTCCCGGACACGGACGGCCCGCGCGAGGTCCTCGACGCTGCGGTCGAGGCCATCCGCACCGGCCGCAACCAGTACCCGCCGGGTCCGGGCGTCCCGGAGCTGCTCGAGGCCGTCGCCGCCCACCAGGAGCGGTTCTACGGGCTCCGCCTCGATCCGCGGTCCCAGGTCCTCGTCACGGTGGGCGCCACCGAGGCCATCGCCGCCACGATCCTCGCGCTGTGCGAGGCCGGTGACGAGGTCGTGACCTTCGAGCCCTACTACGACAGCTATGCCGCCTCGATCGCCCTGGCCGGGGCGGTGCGCCGGACGTCGGTCCTGCGCTTCCCGGACTTCGCCGTCGACGAGGCCTCCCTGCGGGCGGCGTTCTCACCGCGAACCCGGCTGGTCCTGCTCAACACCCCGCACAACCCCACGGGCAAGGTGTTCAGCCGCGCCGAGCTCGAGCTCATCGGTGAGCTGGCGCGGGAGCACGACGCCTGGGTCGTCACCGACGAGGTCTACGAGCACCTGACCTTCGACGGGGTCGGCCACCTGCCGGTGGCCTCGCTGCCCGGCATGGCCGAGCGCACGCTCACCATCTCCTCGGCGGGCAAGACCTTCTCGACGACGGGATGGAAGGTCGGCTGGGTCACCGGCCCGGCCGCGGCCGTGTCGGCCGTCCGGACGGTCAAGCAGTTCCTCACCTATGTCGGCTCCGGGCCCTTCCAGCCCGCCGTGGCCGTGGGGTTGGGCCTCGGCGACGAGGTGTATGCCGCCGTCGCCGGCTCCCTGCAGGCCAAGCGGGACCTCCTGGTCGCCGGGCTGCGACGGGCGGGACTGGAGGTGTCCGTCCCGCAGGGGACCTACTTCGTCATCGCCGACGCCGCGCCGCTGGGGGCCACGGACGCCCTCGAGTTCTGCCGCGAGCTCCCCCACCGGGCCGGGGTCGTCGGGGTCCCCGTGTCGGTGTTCCACGACGACCCCGAGGTTGCGCGGACCCTCGTCCGGTTCGCGTTCTGCAAGCGGGACGAGGTCCTCGACGCCGCCGTCGACGCCCTGGCCGGGCTACGCGGCTGACCGACCGTCCACACCTGGGGCGGCAGCACCCGCTCGTCCACAGGTTCGCCGGCCCACCTGGCCCGGGACGGCGGCCCGGTCGAGACTCGGCAGATGCTGTCGAGCTGGGTTCGGACCATGGTGGCCGCGGTGGTCGGGGTCGCCGCGGCGGTCTCCCCGACCCCGCCCGGCGGCCACCCGTCGGCCGGTTCCGCCGTGCCGCGTGGTGCCGCCGGGGCCCTCGACCCCGCCCGCGCCGTCCCTGCCCCGGTCGGGGCGTGGGCCTGGCCGCTGCGGCCGGTGCCGGAGGTGAGACGGGGTTTCGACCCGCCGTCGACGGCATACGGGCGCGGTCACCGTGGGGTCGACCTCGCCCCCCGGGCACCGGGGACGGGCGCGGTGCCGGTCCGTGCCGTGGCCGACGGGGTCCTCACCCACGTCAGTGTGCTGGCCGGGCGGGGCACGGTCACGGTGACCCATCCCGGTGGGCTGCGCAGCACCTACGAGCCGGTGACGAGCGCCCTGCCCGTGGGGACGGTCGTGCACCGCGGCGACCGGGTCGGCACGCTCGAGGGGCCGAGCCACTGCGACCCTGCGCTGACCTGCCTGCACCTCGGGGCGATCCGCGACGGGGTCTACGTCGACCCCATGAGGTTCCTGCTGCCGCGGCCGGTGATCCTGCTCCCGCTGCCTTGACACAGGTGTCCCGTCGGGTGCCTGCGCCCGGTGCCGGCGGGCCCGGTGCCGCTCCCGGAGCCGGCGGGCCCGGTGACGCTCCCGGAGCCGGCGGGCTCAGGCGACCGACGGCCAGGGGTTGATCGTGCACCCCTGCATGCCGAGCGTCTGCTGCTGCATGGTCGGGGCGGGCCGCCCGGCGCCCGGGCACTGCTCGTGGCCGTGGCCGAGCCCGTGTCCGACCTCGTGGTTGACCATGTAGATGCGGTAGAGCCCGAGGTGGCCCTTGTAGTAGGGCACGCCGGTCAGCCATCGGGCGGCATTGAGGACAGCCCGATGGTTGGCGAAGCACGACGTGTAGCCGTTCGTCGTCAGCGGCGCGCAGAGCCGGTCGACGGTGTCGGGGCTGGCCAGCCGGATCGTGATGTCGACGGCGCCGCGAGCCAGCTGGGCGGCCGTGACGAACTCGAACCGGACCCGGTCGGTGGGCTCCCAGCCGCGCCGGTCGAGCAGGGTGCTCGCGATCGACTGGGCCACTGGGGCCGGGTCGATGCCGATGCCGTTCTCGACCTGGAAGGCGACCCTGACCAGGCGGGCCCCGGCCGGTGCGGCCGAGTTGGCGAGGGCCGGAAGGGCGACCGTCGTGAAGGTGCCGGTGCCGTGCCGGACGACCGTCGGGGTGGCGGTCGGTGTCGGCGAGGGGGTGGGCGTCGGCGCAGCCGTCCCGGTGGAGCTCGTCGTCGACGACGCGGGGGTCGACGGGGTCGTCGGTCCTGACTGCCCGCCGGACCTCGCTACGCGCGCGTCGGCGGCCGGCGCCTCGGAGTGCAGGTAGATCGCGAGGCCACCCACGAGGACCAGCGCGGTGCTCGCCGCGATCGTGCGATGCAGCCGCACCCGCCGGCTCGGGCCGCGGTGCCGGGCGCCGGGCGGACGGTGCCGGCTGCCGCCGGCGCTCGCCGCGGTGGGTCCCGGGTCGCCGTCGGTCGCGACGACCGGGGCGGACCCCCGCTGAGCCGGTCCTCGGACCGGGCCGCCGGCGGCGCGCTGGACGGGCCGCCGCTCGGCGGCCTCCCGCTCACGCGCCTCCCGCTCACGCGCCGCCCGGACCCCCCGACGGGTCAGCGGCGCCGTGGCCTCGGTCGGCAGGGCGTCGGGAGCCATCGTCCCGGTGGGCTCGCCCCGCTCGGACACCCACTCGGGGATGTCGAAGTCCTCAGGCACGAGGATGCGCCTGCGCGAAGGACCGCTTGAGCCGGTCGATGGAGACGTGCGTATAGAGCTGGGTGGTCGCGAGCGAGGCGTGGCCGAGCAGCTCCTGGACCATCCGCACGTCGGCGCCCCCTTCGAGCAGGTGGGTCGCGGCCGTATGCCGCAGACCGTGCGGACCGACGTCGGGCGCGTCGGGCACGTGGCCCATCATCTCGTGGACGAGCGAGCGGACCTGACGGGCGTCCACCCGGCCCCCGCGGCGGCCGAGGAACAGGGCCGCCCCGCTTCCGTCCCTCGCGAGCCGGGGCCGGCCGCTCTCGAGCCACGCGGTGACGGCGCTCCGGGCGGGCCCGCCGAAGGGGACCGCGCGTTCCTTGGCGCCCTTGCCGAGGACCCGCACGACGTTGAGGGCGAGGTCGAGGTCGTCGACGTCGAGCCCGGTCAGCTCGCCCACCCGGATGCCGGTGGCATAGAGCAGCTCGAGCACGGCCCGGTCGCGCAGGTGCACGGGGTCCGCATCGTCCGCGGCCAGCGCGGCGACCTCGAGGAGGGCGGTGACGTCGCGCGCCGCCAGGACGGGAGGCAGCGACCGGTGACGCGTCGGCGCGGCGAGCCGCAGGGACGGGTCGGCCGGGATCCGGCCGGTGCGGGCCGCCCACCGGAAGAACGTGCGCACCGCGGCGGCACGGCGGGCCAACGTCGCCCGGGCCACCCCCTCGGCGGCCAGCGCACCCAGCCAGGAGCGCAGGTCGGCGAGGCTGACCTGGTCGAGGCGGACACCGGCGACCGCCGCCTCGGCCGCGGTCGCGGCGCCCCCCGACGCCCCGGCGAGGTAGGTGAGGAGGGAGTCGAGGTCGCCGAGGTAGGCACGCACGGTGTGCTCCGAGCGGCCCCGCTCGGCGCGCAGGTGACGTGCGAACGCGGCGCGCGCCTCCGATGCCGAGCCGTCGACCATTCACCCACCGTGGCAAATGGGCGGGCCGCTGGCAACCGACCCGCCGGGGAGGATCTGCGGCCTGTGCCGAGGCAGGAGCCGCCGCTCGGCCTCGAGCGACCCACCCGGGAGGACCTGCTGTCGCTCGGGCGCGACCCGCCGTCCGGCTCCCAGCGGTCCGGCTCCGGCCAGGGTTCCGGCTCCCAGGGGTCGGGCTCCGGCCAGGGTTCCGGCTCCCAGGGGTCGGGCTCCGGCCAGGGTTCCGGCTCCCATGGGTCGGGCTCCGGCCAGGGGTCGGGCCGCCGCGCGGGGTCCGCGTCTGCCTCGGGATCACCCGCTGCGCGGGAGCGGCCGCTTGAGCCACGCCTCCCCCTCACGTCGAACCAGCCCGAGCAGCTCGAGCCGGGCGATGGCGGCCCGGACGACGGCGGTGCTCTGACCTGTCACACCGGCGACCTCGGCGACCGTGCTCGCCCGTCGGACGGGGACGGCGGACCACACCAGGTGGTCCTGCGGGTCGAGGTTGCCGTCCGGCGAGTCGTCCGCCCGGATGGTGTCGACGCCGTCCAGGCCCAGCCGACCCATGAGGTCGAGGACCTCGGCGGCGTCGGTCACGAGGGTTCCGCCCTCCCGGATGATCCGGTGGCAGCCGGCGCTCACCACCGAGGTCACCGGCCCGGGCACCGCGGCGATGTGGCGGTGGTAGCGGCGGGCGTAGCCGACGGTGTTGAGCGAGCCGGACCGGACGCCTGCCTCGACGACGACCGTGCCGAGGGTCATCGTCGCGATGAGCCTGTTGCGAGCCAGGAACCGGCTCCGCAGCGGGGCCCAGCCGACGGGGACCTCGGTGACGACGGCGCCGGTCGCCGCGATCTGGGCGAGGAGCGCCCCATGGCCCTGGGGGTAGACCCGGTCCGGGCCGCAGGCCAGGACCGCCACCGTCGGCCCCTCCCCCGCCAGGGCGCCCCGGTGCGCCGCCCCGTCGATCCCGTATGCCGCCCCCGACACCACCGTCGCGCCGCGCCCGACGAGCCCCTCGCCCAGCTCCCACGCCGTCTGGGTCCCATAGGCCGTCGCGGCCCGGGACCCGACCACGGCGACGCTGCGCTCGAGGGCCGGTCCGAGCGGCAGCGGCCCTCGGACATAGAGGCACGGTGGGGGGTCGGTGAGGATGTCCAGGCCCGACGGCCACTCCTCGTCGCCGGGTACGACGACCCGGACGCCGAGGACCCGCAACACCCGAGCGACGTCGTCGAGGTCGATCTCGCCGGCCCGGGCGGCATACCCCTCGGCCTCGCCGAGCCGGCCCGAGCGCAGCCGCTCCAGGGCACCGACCGCGCCGTGCGCCTCGATCCACCGGCCGACGCGCTGGACACCGGGCTCGGCGATCCGGCTCCACGCCACCCTGGCCCAGCGGTCCTCGGCCCACCGGTCGCGGGGGCTCATGCCGCCACGCTGCCCTGGTGGCGCAGGCCGAGAGCCAGCCCCACGTCGTCCGCCGACGGCGAGACCCGGCCACCGAGATCGGCGACCGTCCACGCAACGCGCAGCACCCTGTCGTAGCCGCGCAGGGTCACCAGGCCGCGGTCGAGCGACCGGTCCAGGAACCCGGTCGCCCCCGACGACAGGCGCCACGGTGGACGACGCAGGACATGACCGGGCACCTGCGCGTTCGTCGACCAGCCCAGGGTCGCCCACCGCTCCCGCTGGGCCTCCCGGGCCGCGGCGACCCGCTCCGCGACGGCGGCGCTGGGCTCCCCGCCCTTCTCCCCGAAGGCCGACCGGCCGACCGGGGGGACGAGCACCTGGAGGTCGACCCGGTCCATGAGCGGGCCGGACAGCTTCGCGGCATACGACCGGAGCTCCTGTGGCCGGCACGAGCAGTCCAGCCCCTTGCCCCATGCCTTCCCGCACGGGCAGGGGTTCGTCGCGAGGACGAGCTGGAAGCGGGCCGGGTAGCGGACGACGCTGCGGGCCCGGGCGATGACGACCTCACCGGACTCCAGCGGCTGGCGCAGCGTCTGGAGGACGGCCATCGAGAACTCGGCCGCCTCGTCGAGGAACAACACCCCGTGATGGGCCCTGGACACCGCTCCGGGCACGACCAGTCCGGAGCCGCCCCCGACGAGGGAGGCGACGGTCGCGCTGTGGTGGGGGGCGACGAAGGGCGGCGTGAGGTCGAGGCCGGTGACCTCGCCGATCGACCCCGCGAGCGATCGGATCGCCCCGCTCTCGAGGGCCTCGTCACGGGTGAGCCGGGGCAGGATCGTGATGAGGCGCTCGGCGAGCATCGTCTTGCCCGCCCCTGGAGGCCCGTCGAGGAGGAGGTGGTGCGCACCGCTGGCCGCGATCTCCAGGGCGAGCCGGGCCTCCGGCTGCCCGACCACCTCGGCGAGGTCGGGGCGGGGCCCGGTCGGTGCCGACGGCACCGACGGCACCGACGCGCTGGGCAGCGGGGTGCCCGTCGCGACCGCGGCATACCACTGGACGAGCGTCGCCAGGTCGGGGGCGGCGTGGACCCTCACCTGCTCGACGAGGGCGGCCTCGGCGGCGTTCTCGACCGGGACGACGACATCGCTCACTCCGTGGCGGGCCGCGGCGAGCACCGCCGGGAGGACGCCGCGGACCGGCCTGACCCGGCCGTCGAGCCCGAGCTCTCCGAGATGGACGACCCGCTCCGCGACGACCGAGCGGATCACCCCGGCCGCGGACAGGATGGCCACCGCGATCGCAAGGTCGAACAGCGATCCCTGCTTGGGGATCGAGGCGGGCGACAGGTTGACCGTCACCCGGTGGGGCGGCACCGGCACGCCGCTCGTCGCCGCCGCCGACCGCACCCGGTCGGGGGCCTGGGCGCAGGCCGCGTCGGGCAGGCCGGTCACCGTCATGTGTGGCAGGCCGGGGGCGATGTGCGCCTCGACGTCGACCATCGCCCCACCGATGCCCTGGAGGGCGACGGCCCGGGTCCGGCCCAGGCTCACGACCCGACCCCGGGCACGTAGTGGACGCGCGGCGGTCCGTCGAGCGGGGCCAGGACGCCCACGACGTCGATCCGCACCGACGCCACGGCGTCGTCATGGGCGTGCAGCCAGGCCGCCGCGAGCCGCCGCAGCCGCAGCACCTTGGCCCAGGTCACTGCCTCGACGGGCAGCCCGAACCGCGAGCCGCGCCGGGTCTTGACCTCGCACACGACGAGGCAGTCGCCGTCGCGGGCGACGATGTCGATCTCCCCGGCCTCGCAGCGCCAGTTACGGGCGAGCACCACCATCCCGCGGTCCCGCAGGAAGCGTGCGGCGAGGGCCTCGCCGTAGTCGCCGAGGCCGCGCCGCGGGTCGCTCGCCACCTCAGCCCGGCCACCGGGTGCTCGGGGCTGGGGGTCGTCCCGCGGGTCCGGGGCTGCCAGGGGTGCCATGCCGACCACGCTCGCAAGCCGAGGCGGTGGTGGGCGAGCCGGTGCGGGACATCTGTGGACGAATCACCGGCCATGACCGCGGCTGTGGACAACCGGCTCCGCCCCCGCCGGCGGGCTCCACCCCGCCAGCGGGCTCCACCCCGCCGGACCGGATCCACCCCGCCGGGGCGGCTGCACCCCGCCGGACCGGGTACGTCTAGTCCCCCGAGACCGCCTCGGCCCACTCCTGCACCCGCCAGGTCGCGACGACCCCGTGCCGGACGAACGGGTCCCCCGCGGCGAAGGCCTCGGCGGCCTCGCGGGTCGTGAACACCGCCATCGCGCCCAGGGTCGGCGGGAGGAAGGGGCCGATCAGGGTGAGGGTGCCGTCGTCGAGGAAGCCCTGCCACCAGGCACGATGGGCCGGACCGTGCTGCGCCGCCCCGGCCAGGCCCTCCGGCGAGGAGTCGTAGAACAGGACGTACCTCACGACCTACGACAGCCCCTTCGGGAGCTCCAGGTCCGACTTGGCGAGCTCCTCGATGTTGACGTCCTTGAAGGTCACGACGCGGACCGTCTTGGCGAACCGGGCCGGCCGGTAGATGTCCCACACCCAGGCGTCGTACATCGTCACGTCGAAGAAGACCTCGGCCCCGTCCCCGCGGACCTGCACGTCGACCGAGTTGCAGAGGTAGAAGCGGCGCTCGGTCTCGACGACGTGGCTGAACAGCCCCACGACGTCGCGATACTCCCGGTAGAGCGCGAGCTCCATCTCGCTCTCGTACTTCTCGAGGTCCTCGGCGCTCATCGTCAGCTCAGTCCTTGCTCGGCGGGGTGGAGAAGCGCCCCGTCGAGGCGCCCGACCGTCGCCGACACCACCTCGTCCGGGGCCGTCTCCGACGGCACCGACCCATCATCGTCCATGGTCCCGGGCAGTCGCCACGAGGTCCGGTGCAGCGGCGAGGGCCCGAGCCGGCGCAGCGCGGCGAGGTGGTCCGGCGCGGCATACCCCTTGTTCTCGACCCAGCCGTATGCCGGGTGCGCGTCGTGCGCCGCGACCATGAGCGCGTCGCGGGTCACCTTGGCGACCACGCTGGCCGCCGCCACCGACGAGCAGGTCAGGTCGGCCTTGACCATCGTCGTGACCGGCGGGGTGAGGTGCGGGCCGTCGATCGCGAAGGCGAGCAGCCCGACCTCACCGGGCGGGGTGAGCCAGTCGTGGTTGCCGTCGAGGATGACCAGGTCGGGGACGACGTCGAGCTGGGCCAGGGCACGGGTGCCGGCCAGCCGCAGCGCGGCGATGATGCCGAGCGCGTCGATCTCCTCGGGCGAGGCGTGCCCGACCGCGTGGCCGACGCACCACCGCTGGATCCTCGGGACCATCGCCACCCGGGCGGCGGGGGTGAGGAGCTTGGAGTCGCGCACCCCGACGGGTGCGGACGGCGAGGACTCGTCGATGACGACGACCCCGACGCTGACCGGCCCGGCCAGGGCGCCTCGACCGACCTCGTCCATGCCCGCGAGGACCCGGAAACCCTGCCGCTGCAGAGCCCGCTCGGCCCGCAGGCTGGGCGAGCGCGGGCGACGGCGGGAGGGCGGCACGGACCGGCTCCGCTCAGCCGGCCGCCGGGGCCGACGACGTGGCGCCGGGGGCCGGGACGGTGCCGAAGGTCGCCGGCTGGTCCGAGAGCCAGGTCGCGTGGTCGAGCGGCCAGACGATGGCGACCGCCCGGCCGGTCACGTCGCTGATCGGCACCGACCCGCCGGCGCCGGTGCCCTGCGGGTCGTGGTAGCGGGAGTCCTCGGAGTCGGAGCGGTGGTCGCCCATGACCCAGATCCGCCCGGCCGGGACGGTGATGTTGAACTCGATCGTGCTGGCCACGTCGCCGGGGTAGACGTAGGGCTCCGAAAGAGGCACGCCGTTGACCTTGACGACGTGGTCGGCGCCGCAGCTGACGTGGTCGCCCGGCAGCCCGATGACCCGCTTGATGAGGTGGTCGTCGGAGGAGTCCGGCAGGAGCCCGACGAAGGTCAGCGCCGAGTTGACCGCGTTGAGGACCGGCCCCCGGTCGACCGGGGTGGCCGGTGGCAGCCAGCCGCCGGGGTCCTGGAAGACGACGATGTCGCCCCGGTGCAGGCTCATCGGACTCGGCACGAGCTTGTTGACGATGACCCGGTCGTTGATCCGCAGGGTGTTCTCCATCGACCCCGAGGGGATGAAGAACGCCTGGAACAGCCAGGTCTTGACGACGAACGACAGCGCCAGGGCCATCGCCACGACGAGGACGAACTCCCGGACCGCCGCCCCCATGGTGGCGGCCGGTCCGCGATGGTCCGGCCCGTGCCCCGCCGGGCCGGACGCCGGCTCGGCGGGGTCGCCGAGGGCCTCGGTGTGGTCGGTCGTCGTCACCGGGTCCTCTCGGGGATGCGGTCGGGCGGGGTCACGACGCCACCGTCAGGCGGCGTGCGGTGTCGCCACGAGGGTAACGCCTGGGCCCGCCGAAGACCCTGGATGCCGTGAAAGGCGCCGGTCAGGAGGCGGGGGTGTCCCGCTTCTCCTTGATCTTGGCGGCCTTGCCGCGCAGGTCGCGCAGGTAGTAGAGCTTGGCGCGCCGCACGTCGCCGCGGGTGACGACCTCGACCTTGTCGATGATCGGGGTGTGCAGCGGGAAGGTCCGCTCGACGCCGACGCCGAAGGAGACCTTGCGGACCGTGAAGGTCTCGCCCACACCACCACCGTGCCGCCGGATGACGACACCCTGGAAGACCTGGATCCGGGACCGCGTGCCCTCGATGACCTTGACGTGGACCTTGACCGTGTCACCGGGACGGAAGTCCGGGAGGTCGGTCCGCATCGACGCCTTGTCGATCTCGTCGAATCGCTGCATGGCTTCGTTCGCTTCCTGCCGGTGCCACAGGTCACCCGCGGTGATGGTGCGCTGATGTCGGTATGCCGTCCGGCCGGACCGCGCGAGAACCTCGCTCCCCCTGTGGCAGGGGCCTGGTGGCGCCGGACGCAGTGGACCAGTCTGCCAGAGCGGCGCGCCCGCCGTGAAATCCGGCGACCGACCGGGCATTCGGCAGACTGTCCTGCGTGAGCGTCAACCCCGGGTGGTCCGTCGGCATCGCCATCGTCCTCCTCCTGGCGATGACCGTGGTGATGTATGCCGTCGGGAGGCTGCCGCACGCGAACGGGACGCTCTTCGCGGCATTCCGGGCCATCGCGCAGCTGAGCGTGGCCGCGCTCGTCATCACCGCCGTCATCCGCTCGCTGTGGGCCTCGATCGGCCTGCTCCTCGTCATGTTCGCCGTTGCGGTCGCGACGACGGCGCGCCGGGTCGAGGTGACCCGTGCCTGGCCGTGGGCCTCGCTGGCCATGGCGGCCGGCCTCCTGCCGGTCGTCGCGGTCATCCTGCTCACCCGCACCGTGCCGGTCTCGGGGCTCGCCCTCGTGCCCGTCGGGGGCATCCTCCAGGGCAACACGATGAACGGCCACACCCTCACCGGCCGGCGCGCCTTCGCGGCCCTGCGCGAGGAGAAGGGGCAGTACGAGGCGGCCCTGTCGATCGGCCTGACCCGCAGCCAGGCCATCGGCGAGGTGATCCATCGTCGGGTCCCGGAGGCGCTGATCCCCGGTCTGGACCAGGTGCGCACCGCGGGCGTGGTCACCCTGCCGGGGGCCTTCATCGGGGTCCTGCTCGGCGGGGGCTCACCCGCCCAGGCCGCGGCGGCCCAGATCCTCGTCCTCATCGGGATCATGGCGGCCCAGACGACGACCGCGGTCGTCGCCGAGCATCTCATCCGCCAGGCCCGGCTGCTCCCGGCCGACCTGGCCTCGTCGCTGCAGCCCTGAGGCCCCTCCGTCGGGGGAACGCGCCACGACGACGCCGGGGGCCGAGGTCAGCGCCGGGGCTTGACGAGGTCGACGGTCCCCTCGACCGCTCCGGGCCCCTGGACGACCCGGTAGCCCGCCCGCTTGTAGCGGCGGATGTTGCCCTCGCTCGTCCGGCCGGTGTTGAGCCAGAAGGTCCGCACCGACGGCGGGGCCAGCGACTCCGACAGCGCGAGCAGGTCGCGGCCGAGGCCCCGTCCCTGCAGGTCGGGCGCCACCATGAGCCGTCCCGTCTCCCACACCTCCTCGGCACCGGGGCGCAGGCGGCAGCGCACCGAGCCGACGAGCCGGCCCGGGCCGGCGGCGTCGCCGCGCACCCGGGCGGCATACGTCGTCCACCGCGGGAGCGCCGCGAGGACGTCGTCGAGGGTCTCGACGAGCGGGGGGACGACCCACGAGTTCGCCAGCTGTCCCTCGGGCAGCCAGCAGGCCCGCTGGAGCACGAGGATCTCGGGTGCGTCGGCGGCCGTCGCGACGCGGACGTCGAGGTCGGCCAGCGTGCCGACGGTGGCGGACGGCGCGAGCAGGTCGGGGCGACGCCGGGCGGTGCGCTCCAGCCGCTGCGCGTGACGCCAGGCGGCGATCGCCGCGTGGTCCCCCGAGAGGAGGACGGCAGGGACCTCGCGGACCGTCCCCGCGTCGTCCCAGCTCGCCGGCTTGGTGTAGACGGGGTACTCGAGCAGGCCCCCCTCGTGAGACTCCTCGACGAGGGACTCGGCGTTGCCGACGACGCCGGGCAGCAGCCGAGCGACGGCCTCGACCATGGCGAGCACCGCCACCTCGCCGCCGTTGAGGACGTAGTCGCCCAGCGAGACGACCTCGACCCGCAGTCCGAGGGTCGACGCCGCGTGCTCGTGGACGCGCTCGTCGATGCCCTCGTAGCGCCCGCAGGCGAAGGCGAGCCAGGGCTCCTCGGCCAGCTCGCGGGCCATCGACTGGGTGAACGGCGTCCCACCCGGCCCGGGCACGACGAGCAGCGGCCGGTCCCCCGCGCCGGCGGACCGGCCGTCCTCGACGAGCCGGTCCAGGGCCGCCGCCCAGGGCTCGGGCTTCATGACCATCCCGGCGCCGCCGCCGTAGGGGGTGTCGTCGACGGTGCGGTGCCGGTCCTCGGTGGCGTCGCGCAGGTCGTGGACGTGCACCGAGAGGAGGCCGGCCCGCTGCGCCCTGCCGATGAGCGAGAGCCCGAGAGGGGCGAGGTAGTCGGGGAAGATCGTCACGACATCGAGGCGCATGCCGACCCTCCGTTCACGGGGCGCCGAGCTCGAGCAGCCCGGGCGGGGCGTCGATGACGACCCGGCCGCCGGCGACGTCGACCTCGGGGACGAGGGCCGTGACGAAGGGGACGAGGGCCCGGCCGCCGGCGTCGAGGCCGATCTCGAGAAGGTCCTGGGCCCCGCCCACGGTGAGCCCGACGACCTCGCCGAACCGCTCCCCCGCGGGGTCGACGGCGACGAGGCCGACGAGCTCGGTCTCGTACCAGGCGTCCTCCTCCTCGTCGTCGACGGCCGGCCGGGCGTCGCCGCCGGCCGCCTCCTCGACGAGGAGGCGGGTGCCCCGCAGCCCCTCGGCGCCGGTGCGGTCCGGGATCTCGGCGAAGGCCACGAGCCAGGTCCCCTGGTGCAGGCGGGCCGAGCTCACGGTGAGCTCGCGCGGCACGCCGGAGCCGCGCTCCGCCTCGGTCGCCAGCACGGTCCCGACGGCGAACCGGCCCTGCGGGTCGTCGGTGTGCAGGCGCAGGGTCACCTCGCCGCGCAGGCCGTGCGGCTTGCCGATGCGCGCCACGAGCCGTTCCATGTCACTCCTGTGCTGGGCCGCCGAGGCGGCCGGTCGGGGGGCCGAACGACGACGGGCGGGGTATGCCGGCCGGTGCGGCCGCGGCATACCCCGCCCGTCGGTCGGCGGAGCTGACCGGTCAGCGGACCCGGTCTGTGTCGACGATGTCGACGCGGACCTGGCGGCCGCCGGCGAGGGCGGTCATGACGGTCCGCAGCGCACTCGCGGTGCGCCCGGACCGACCGATGACCCGGCCGAGGTCGTCGGGGTGCACGCGCACCTCGAGGATCTCGCCCCGGCGCAGCGCCTTACGGCGCACGACGACCTCGTCCTTGTGGTCGACGATGCCGGTCACGAGGTGCTCCAGGGCCTCCTCGAGCACGGTCACGCCTCGCTGTCGGCGGCCTCGGGGGCCGGCGCAGCGGTCTCCTCGACGGCCTCGGGCGCGCTCTCCTCGGCGGCCTCGACCTTCTTGGCGACCCGCTTGCGGGGCGTCGTGGCGCCACTGCCGTCCGCGTCGGCGCTCTTGCCGGCAGCGGCGACGGCCGCTTCGTAGAGCTCCTTCTTGGTCTTGCCCGTGGCCTTGACCTTGAGGGTGCCCTCGGCGCCGGGCAGGCCCTTGAACCTCTGCCAGTCGCCGGTGACCTTGAGCAGCGCCTCGACGGCCTCGGTCGGCTGAGCGCCCTGCGCCAGCCAGTACTGGGCCCGGTCGGTGTCGATCGCGATGAGCGACGGCTCCTCGGTGGGGTGGTACTTGCCGATCTCCTCGATCGCCCGGCCATCACGCTTGGTGCGCGAGTCCATGACGACGACGCGGTAGTACGGCGCGCGGATCTTGCCCATCCGCTTGAGTCGAATCTTGACGGCCACTGGAGTGGTGTCTCCTGTTTCTCGTTCGAGGCGGGCGCGCGTCACTCCTGGTGGGGAACACGGGGAGCGGCGAGGGCCCTGGTGGACACGCCTGATCGGGTGAGAGGGTCCCGGACGGACGAGTACAGCCGGACATTCTGCCAGATCCGGGGGCCTGGTCTCGAACCCGTCCCGGTCAGCGGTTGGCCCAGGCGTCCGGGATGTCGGCCAGCTGGCGGACGTGGTCGGGGAGGCGATCCTCGAGCAGGGCGTCGAGGGTGACCTCGTCGAGGACGCTGCGGATCGCCGCACGCAGCGAGACCCACACGGTCGGCAGGACCGTCGCGGGCTCGTGGTATGCCGTCTCGTGCGGCCGGAGCCCGCGCACCTCGGCGAGCGGACCGTCGACGGCGCGGAAGATGTCGCCGAGCGTCACCTCGGCGGCCCGACGCGCGAGTGCGTAGCCCCCGGCGGACCCCCGGGTGCTCACGACGAGCCCGGCCCGGCGCAGGTCGCGCAGGATCGCCTCGAGGAACTTGCGGGGGAGCCCTTGGCTCTCGGCCACCTGGTCGGCCGTCACGGGGCGGGGCGCGGACTCGTCCGCGCGCTGTTCGGACGCCAGGACGAGCATTGCGCGGACACCGTAGTCGACCTTGGCGGAGATATTCATCGGTTCCTTTGTACCCCACGGCATCGGTCGGCATACCCGGTTCGGCCCAACGACGCGGGGGCTTCCGGCCGACGAGGCCGTCCCCCCACGGACGACGCGGGTCCTCCGGCGGACGACACAGGGCGCCCGGGCCGCTGTGCCGCCCGGGCGCCCTGGCCGCGCCCCCTGCGCGCGGCCCGTTCACCCCACGAGCACGCCCCGGCCGCGCCGGATGGCGGTGTCGACGACGGTGAAGACGGTGTCGACGAGAACCCCGATGAGCAGGATGGCGATCATGATCGCGATCATGTAGGCGGGGTCTCCCAGCTCGCGGCTGTTCGAGAGGTAGGCCCCCAGGCTCGGCCGGTTGGCGATGGCGACGATGAGCTCACCGGCGAGCAGCGAGCGCCACGCGAAGGCCCAGCCCTGCTTGAGCCCGGAGACGACGCTCGGCAGGGCGGCCGGCAGGACGACGTGGCGGTACATCGCCAGGCCGCTCGCGCCGAGGTTGCGCCCGGCCCGCACGAGCGTGGGCGGGACGTAGTCGACGCCGCTGATGACGCCGTTGGCGATCGAGGGCACCGCCCCGATGAGGATGACGAAGAGGATCGCCATCTCGCTCAGCTGGAACAGCAGGATGGCCAGCGGGAACCACGCTATCGACGGCATGGTCTGCAGGCCGGTGATGAGGGAGCCGATGGCCGAGCGCAGGAAGCGCGAGCGCGAGACGAGGATGCCGAGGGCGAGTCCGATGACCGAGGCGATCGTGAAGCCGGCCACGCCACGGGTGACGGTGACGGCCACGGCGTGCCAGAAGGTCGACAGGCCGAGCTGCCGGGCGAACTCCGAGAGCGCCTGGGCCGGTGAGGGCAGGACGTACTCGGGCTTGAGGCCGAGCAGCACCACGCCCTCCCAGAGCCCGAGGACGATCGCGACGGCGACGACCTTGGGGGCGATGCCGTGCCAGAGCCGCGACCCGAGGGACACTCCGTCGACGTGGGTCTCGAGGGTGTCCAGACCGCGGATCTCGGTGGCCAGGACGGTGTCAGACGCCATGACGGGCCACCTCCGCGCGCAGGGCGGCCGTGATGTCCCCGGAGGCCGCGGTGACGGCGGGGTCCTCGAAGCGGCGCGGCCGCGGCAGGTCGACGCCGAACTCCTCGACGACCCGGCCCGGGCGGCTGGACAGCAGGACGACGCGGTCGGCGAGGCGCACCGCCTCCCGGACGTTGTGGGTGACGAAGACGATCGTCAGGCCCCGGGCCCCCCAGATCGACTCGAGCTCGTCGTGCAGCAGGTCGCGGGTCATCGCGTCGAGCGCCCCGAAGGGCTCGTCCATGAGGAGCACCGACGCCTCCATCGCCAGGGTGCGGGCGAGCGCGACCCGCTGGCGCATCCCCCCGGAGAGCTCGTGCGGACGGCGGTCCGACCACTCGGCGAGGTGGACGGCCGCGAGGAACTCCCGCGCCGCGTCCTGGCGGTCCGCGCGGGTGCGCCCCGCCAGCCGCATCGGCAGCGCGACGTTGTCGAGCACGGACAGCCACGGCATGAGCGCGTGCTCCTGGAACATGAAGGCCGGGCGCCCCTCGACGCAGATCTCGCCCGAGGTGGCCTCGTCGAGACCGCTGACGAGGTTGAGCAGCGTGGACTTCCCGCAGCCGGAGGCCCCGACGACGCAGACGAACTCGCCGCGCTGGATGGCCAGGTCGATGCCGTCGAGGGCGAGCGCACCGCGGGGACCGGCATACCTCTTGGTGACCCCCCGCAGGGTCACCGCCTCCCGGCCGGCGGCGAGGACGGGCCGCGGGGCCCGCTCGGTGAGCTGGGTCATGACGAGGCCACCTCCGCCTTGCCCGCGGCCTTCAGCACCTCGTTGAGGAGGGTGAGGTCGACCATGCCCGTGAGGTCCGGGTCCTTGGTGAGGATGCCGACGGCGCGTGCGTGCCGGGCCCCCTCGAGGATCGCCGAGGGGACCGGGTCGTTCGTGAACTCGAGGTTCTTCCAGGCCGCGGCGATGACCGCCGGGTCGAGGGCCTTGCCCGAGACGGCCTTGATGACCGCGCCGACGTCGGCCTGCGCCGTCGCCGGGTCGGAGGCGATGAGCGCCTCGGCGTCGAGCTGTCCTTGGATGAGCGCCTTCACCGTGTTGGGGTGAGCCGCGAGGAAGTCGGGCCGGACCGCCAGGACGGTCGTCGGGAACTTCCCGCCGGGCCACAGCGAGTGCTCGTCGACGAGGACCGTGCCACCGAGGGCGACGAGCCGGGTGACATAGGGCTCGGGGACCCAGGCTCCGACGATGAGGTGCTGGGCGAAGGAGTCGAGGATCGCCGAGTTGTCCATCGGCGTCACCGACACCTCACCCCCGCCCTGCAGGTCGGTCGTCAGGCCCTGCTGCTGGAGCCAGTAGCGCAGGGCGATGTCCTGGGTGTTGCCCAGCTGGGGGCTGGCCACCTTGGCGCCCTTGAGGTCCGCCGCGCTGGTGATCGAGGGGGCCACCACGAGGGCGCTGCCACCGGTTGCGGCGCCGGCGACGACGGTGACGGCCTTGCCACCGGAGTTGAGGAAGGCGTTGGTCGCCGGTCCGGGTCCGACGTAGGTGGCGTCGATGGCCCCTGACTTCAGGGCCTCCATGGCGGCCGGTCCCGCGTTGAAGGTCGTGACCTTCAGGGCCGTCGAGCCGAGGTGCCTGGCGTAGAAGCCCTCCTTGTCGGCGACGATGGGGACCGCGTGGGTGACGTTCGGGAAGTACCCGAGCCGTACCTGGTCCGGTGCCCCACCCGTGGCCCCTGCGGTGCCCGAGCAGGCGGCCGTGCCGAGCCCGCCCGCGAGCAGGACGGCCGCGAGGACCGCCCTCCTCGTCGTCCTGCGCGTTCCGGTGTTCGTCGTTCTCATGTCCGTCCTTCCCCCTGGTCGGGCCGTGGCGACGGTGACACGGCCTCTTTCCCCTTTTCCCTACCAACCATATAGTGTTGATGGATGTGATAGTCAAGGAACGGCAGATCTGGTCCTGAGCCGTCGCACCGCGACGGCATCCTCGGGGGGTCCGGGGCGGCCGCGGCCCGGCGGAGACGGACGCCGGGTCGCGGTTACCCGACGACGCGGCCGCGCAGCACGATGGCTCGCGGGGTGCGCAGGGTGCCGACCCCGAGGCGCGGGTCCTCCTCGAGCACGAGGAGGTCGGCGTCCTCCCCCTCGTCGAGCCCGGGACGGCCCAGCCACGACCTCGCCGCCCAGGTCCCGGCGGCGAGCGCCTCGACGGTGGACAGCCCGGCGGCGGCGAGCTCGTGGATCTCCTCGACGACCAGACCGTGGCGCAACGAGCCGCCGGCATCGGTGCCGACGAAGACCGGGATGCCCGCGTCGTGGGCCTGTCCGATCGTCGTATGCCGCCGGGCGTGCAGCTCGAGCATGTGCCGGTGGTAGGCCGGGAACTTCTCCCTCGCCGGCTCGGCGATCGCCGGGAAGGTGGCGATGTTGACGAGGGTCGGCACGATCGCGATGCCCTGCCGGGCGAAGGCGTCGATGCTGTCCGGCTCGAGGCCGCAGGCGTGTTCGATGCAGTCGGTTCCCGCTGCCGCGAAGTCGTGGAGCGACTCCTCGCCGAAACAGTGCGCCGTCACCCGGGCACCCTCCTCATGGGCGGCGGCGACGGCCTCCGCGAGGACCGCCCTCGGCCAGCAGGGGGCCAGGTCGCCGCGCTCGCGGTCGATCCAGTCGCCGACGAGCTTGACCCACCCGTCACCGGCGCGCGCCTCCGCGCGCACCCGGCTCACGAGCTGGTCCGGTTCGACCTCGTGGGCGTACCCCCGGATGTAGCGGGCGGTCCGGGCGATGTGCCGGCCCGCCCGGATGACCTTGGGCAGGTCGTCGCGCCCGTCCATCCATCTCGTGTCCGCGGGCGAGCCCGCGTCGCGGATGAGCAGGGCCCCGGCGGACCGGTCCCCGAGGGCCTGCTCCTCGGCACGCGCCGCGTCGACCGCCCCCTCCTTGGCGAGCCCGACGTGGCAGTGGGCGTCGACCAGCCCGGGGACGACCCACCCCGGCACGGTGACCACCTCGGCCCCGGCCGACGTCGGCCGCTCGTAGGTCAGCCGTCGGCCGACGACCCACGCCTCGGGGCGGACGTCCTCGGGCCCGGCGAGAACGGGGCCGCTCAGGTGCAGGACAGGGTCCATGGCCCGACCCTACCCACCGGTCCCCCGTCCGTCCGCGCGCACCCGCGACGGCCGGCCCGGGGTACGCCTCAGGTCAGCCGGTAGCCCGACACGAGACGCCACAGCAGCGTCACGTCCCAGTCGTGGGTGACCGTCTCGGTGGTACCCGTGCGGACCGTCGCGCCGCCGGGGAAGACGTGACCCCCGCCGTGCACGGTGAGCAGGGTGACCCGGGTCCCGGCCGCGCACGACCAGGTCTGCTCCGTCGTCGTCGTGCCGTCGTCGACCCGGTCCGGCAGCGACGTCGACCGGGGCGTGGGGGCGCACCGGTCGCGTGCGACCCATCCGGCCGTGCTCGCAACGGCGCCGATCTTGGGCCTGGGGTCCGGGTCGGCACACGCCCGCGTCGAGGACCCATAGGTCCAGCAGTCGTCGGCGGTCCCGTGGACGTCGACGACCGGGACGGGACGGACCGGGTCGCACGGAGCCGCCGTCGCGTACTCGTTCTCGCCGGAGACGGGGACGACGGCCGCGACGACGTCGGCCATCTCGCAGCCGACCCGGTGCGCCATGGCCGCACCGTTGGAGAAGCCCATGACGTAGACCCGCGTGGGGTCCACGGGGTAGCGCCGCTCGAGGTCGGCGACGAGGGCGCGAAGGTAGCCGATGTCGTCGGCCTGGGCGTCGCAGGCGTACCCGGAGGCGCAGGCGTAGTCGGTGCCACCCCCGGCGTTCCACGTCCGCAGCGCCGACAGGTGGGGGTTCGGGGTGCCGCTGGCGTAGACGGTGATGAAGCCCTCCCGCCGGCCCAGGGCCTGCAGGCAGGTCGCGCTCGTCGGGTCACCGTCGGCGCACGTCGTGCCCTGCGCGTTCGTCGCGTTGCCCCCGCCCCCGTGCAGGAAGAGGACGAGGGGCACCCGGCGGCCACCGACGACGGTCGGGAGGTATGCCGCATACGGGCGCCCGGCGAGCATGCCGGTCTGCGGCGCGACACCGGACCCGGCGAGAGTGCCGGTGCCGGAGGCGGCGGACCCGGCGGGCGCGGCCCCGGCGCGCGGGAGGGCGCAGGCGGCGGTGACGAGGACGGCGACGAGGGGGACCGTGAGCGCGGTCCGACGGGCGAGCAGGCGCATGGCCGGAACGCTAGGAGGCGGACCTCGCGTTGCACTCGAGGGTTCCTGGAGGTCTCCGGGAGGTCGGGGTGCAGCCCGTCAGCCGAGGAACTTCTCGAAGCCCTTGGGCAGGTTGCCGGGGTCGAGGTCGTGCAGCTGCGAGCCGCCCTGGGCGCCGGCCCCGAATGCCGCGCCGGTGCCGGTGGCACCGGTCTGCTCCCGCTTCTGGGCGGCCGCCCGCTCCTCGGCGGCCCGCTTGGCGGGGTTGCCGGACTTGGACTTCTTGCGCGGTGGCGCGACCTGCTTGCCCTTGCGACGCGCCATGCCCGGCATCGGCGGCAGCCCGGGGATGCTGCCTCCGCGCGCGAGCTGCTTCATGACCTTCTGGGCCTCGCCGAACCGCTCGAGCAGTCCGTTGACCTCGGAGGCCGACACCCCAGAGCCCCGCGCGATCCGGGCCCGGCGCGAGCCGTTGATGATCTTGGGGTGGGTCCGCTCGTCGGGGGTCATCGACCGGACCATCGCCTCGATGCGGTCGAACTCGCGCTCGTCGAGGGCGTCGAGCTGGGCACGCATCTGACCCATGCCCGGCATCATGCCGAGCATCGACTTCAGCGACCCCATCTTCTTGATCGCTGCCATCTGCTGGAGGAAGTCCTCGAAGGTGAAGTCCTCCTGGGCGAGGAACTTCCGCTCCATCTCGGCGGCCTGGCGGGCGTCGAACGCCCGCTGCGCCTGCTCGATCAGGGTGAGCACGTCGCCCATGTCGAGGATCCGCGAGGCCATCCGGTCGGGGTGGAAGACCTCGAGGTCCTTGACCTGCTCCCCCGTCGACGCGAACATGATCGGCCGTCCGGTGACGGTCGCGACCGAGAGTGCCGCACCGCCTCGGGCGTCGCCGTCGAGCTTGGTGAGGACGACCCCGGTGACGTCGACGCCGTGGAGGAAGGCCTCGGCCGTCTCGACGGCCGCCTGCCCGATCATCGCGTCGATGACGAAGAGGACCTCGTCGGGGTCGACCGCCGCGCGGATGTCGGCCGCCTGGCGCATGAGGTTCTCGTCGATGGCCAGCCGGCCCGCCGTGTCGACGATGACGACGTCGTGCTGGGCGGTCCGGGCGCGCTCCACGCCGGCCCGCGCGACGGCGACGGGGTCACCGTAGGACCGGGTCCCCTCGACCTCGCCGGTCACGGCGTCGTGGCCGTGGACGTTGCCCCGCTCGGGCGCGAAGACCGGGACGCCGGCCCGCTCGCCGACGACCTCCAGCTGGGTCACCGCGTTGGGGCGCTGCAGGTCGGCGGCGACGAGGAGGGGGGTGTGCCCCTGCTCCTTGAGCCAGTGGCCGAGCTTGCCGGCGAGCGTGGTCTTGCCCGACCCCTGGAGCCCCGCGAGCATGATCACGGTCGGCGGGTTCTTGGCGAAGCGGATCGTCCGGGTCTGGCCGCCGAGGATCGCGACGAGCTCGTCGTTGACGATCTTGACGACCTGCTGCGCCGGGTTGAGCGCCTGGGACACCTCGGCGCCGAGGGCCCGCTCGCGCACCTGGTGGGTGAAGGCCTTGACGACCGGCAGCGCCACGTCGGCGTCGAGGAGGGCGAGCCGGATGTCGCGGATCGTCCGGTTGACGTCGGACTCGCTGAGGCGGCCCTTGCCCCGGAGGTTGGCGAAGGTCGCGGTCAGGCGGTCGGACAGGCTCGTGAACACCGACCAAGGCTAACGAATCACCGGGCGGTTCCCGTGCGCCCTCCCCCGCGACCGGCCGGACGCCGCGACTCAGGCGCCGTCGCAGGTGTCGATGATGAGGCCGACGACCTGCGCGACGGCCGCCGGTGCGAGCTGCTGACCGGTCACGTCGGTGAGATAGAAGGTGTCGAGGGTCTGGCCGGCATACGTGGCGATGTGGGCCGACCGGACCGACACCCCAGCGCCCGCGAAGGCGAGGCCGAGCTCGTGGAGCAGCGCGGGCCGGTCGTCGGCGCGGACCTCGAGGACGGTCGCGTCGGCGCTGGCGCCCGGCACGACGAGCGCCCTGGCCTGGCCGGGTGAGCCGGTGACGGCACGTGCGGCGGGGCGCCCTGCAGCGGCCCGTCGTCGGTGCAGCGACTGCAGCGGCCCCTTGTCGCCGGCGGCGAGCCGGGTCAGCCCGCGCACCAGCCGATCGGCCTCGGGGGCCGCCCCGCTCGGGGACTCGATGTGCCACTCGTTGGCGGCCACGGCGTCGACCGTCCGCAGCACGGCCGTCCGGACGACGAAGCCCTCGGCGGCCAGCAGGCCCGCCGTGTCGGCGAAGAGTCCGAGGCGGTCCTGGTCGACGATGTCGAGCCGGAAGGACCCACCCCGGGGCCGGACGGTGACGACGGGCTCGCCGCCGCGCAGCGAGGGCAGGATGTCGGTCAGGTTGGCCGTGGGCTCCGCCTCGAGGACCCTCCCGGAGGTGTCGAAGCGGGCCCGGACCGCCTCGGCGAGCTGGGCCAGCAGGGCGGCCCGCCAGTCGGTCCACGCCTTGGGTCCGGCGGCCGACGCATCGGCCTCGGTGAGGGCGAGCAGGAGCTCGAAGAGGTCACGGTCGGAGCCGACGGCGTCGAGCGCCGCCTGGACCGTCGCGGGGTCCTGGTGGTCCCGCCGGGTCGCCAGCTCGATGAGGGTGAGGTGCTCGCGGACCAGCCGGACGACGGTGGCCACGTCCTCGGGTGGGAACCCGAACCGGGTGGCCATGGCCTCGGCCAGGGGGGCGCCGCTCGCCGAGTGGTCGTGCGACCCCGGCAGCTTGCCGATGTCGTGCAGCAGCGCCGCGACGAGCAGCAGGTCCGGCCGCGAGACGTCGCGGACCAGGCCCGTGGCGCGCACCACCGTCTCGATGAGGTGCCGGTCGACCGTATGCCGGTGCACCGGGTTGTGCTGCGGGCGCGAGCGGATCGCCGACCACGCCGGCAGCCACTGGTCGACGATGCCGACCTGGTCCAGCCCCTCCCACACCGTGACCAGACCCGGCCCGCTGGCCAGCAGGTCGGCGAAGAGGTCGCGAGCCAGCTCGGGCCAGGGCACGGGCAGCGGCGGGCAGCGGTGCGCGAGGTTCTCCAGGGTGGTCGGCCCGACGGGCATGTTCCCGCGCGCGGCGACGACGGCGGCCCGTAGCGGCAGGAGCGGGTCGTCGTCGAGGAGCCGGCCGGAGCCGAGGACGACCTCGCCGTCGTTCTCGAACAGGCCGAACCCGAGGGGCGCCATCTGCGGCCGGCGCGGGCCGACCCGGAGCACCCGGGCGCGCTGCGACTGGGTGGCCCGGCGGACCGTCCCGTCGAGGGCGTAGGCGATGGTTCGCGCGGCCCGCGAGACGTCGGTCAGCAGGTCGTCGGGGTCGGTGTAGCCGAGCAGGGCAGCGACGGCGTCACGGTCCTCCTGCCCGAGACGGTCGCGGTGTCGACCGGTGACGACGTGGACGGCGTCGCGGACATCGAGGAGCCGGCCGTAGGCACGGTCGACGTCGCCGTGCGGGCGGTCGGCCAGCCATGCCTCGGTGAGGGCGCGCAGGACAGTCATGTCACGAAGGCCGCCGTGGGCCTCCTTGAGGTCGGGCTCGACGGCCTGGGCGAGGTCGCCGTGCCGGTGGTGCCGGGCGAGCAGCGCCTCGGTGAGCTGGGCGAGCCGCTTGCGGGCGTTGCCCCGCCAGTCGTGGGCGACCGTCGCGCGCGCCGCCGCGACGATCTGGGCGTCGCCGGCGACGACGGCGAGGTCGAGGAGGCCGACGGCCGCGGTGAGGTCGTCCGCCGCGACGGTGCGGCACTGGTTGACGGTGCGGACCGAGTGGTCGAGGCGGACACCGGCATCCCAGATGGGGTACCAGATCCGGTCGGCCAGGGCGGTGATGTCGTCCGCACCCAGGACCCGGCCGGAGTGGACGAGGACGAGGTCGTAGTCGCTGAGCGGGCCCGCGTCGCCGCGGCCGAGGCTGCCGACGGCGGCGAGCGCGATGCCGTCCTCGCGCAGGCCGCTCGTGGCGGCGGCCCAGACCTCACCGAGCCACTCCCGGTTGAAGTCGGCGAGGGCCCGGCGGCGGGCGGGCCCGGCACCCGGCGTCGCGAAGCCACGCGTCCCGGCCAGGTCGAGCCGCCGCGCCGTCACGTCGGTCGTCTCGGACCCCATCGTCGTCCTCCTCGTGCTCGGGCTTCGGTCTGCGCGGTTCGGGCCGTCCGTGGGCCACGGGGCACCCTCCCGTGACCCACGGACAGAACCTGCTAGACCGCCTCGGCGCCGCGTTCGCCGGTGCGGACCCGCGCGACGTCCTCGACCGGGGTGACCCAGATCTTGCCGTCACCGATCCGGCCGGTCTGCGCGGCCTTGAGGACCACGTCGACGACCTGGGCGGAGTCGACGTCGTCGACGAGGACCTCGAGCCGGATCTTCGGGACGAAGTCGACCGTGTACTCGGCGCCACGGTAGACCTCGCTGTGACCGCGCTGACGACCGTAGCCGGAGGCCTCGCTGATCGTCATCCCGCTGATCCCGAAGGCCTCGAGGGCCTCCTTGACCGTCTCGAGCTGGTGGGGCTTGATGATGGCGGTGACGAGCTTCATCACTTGGCTCCTTCCAGGGCGGTGGCGGACGTCGGGACGGCCGCGCTGACGGCGCCGCCCAGCCGGCCCCCGAAGCCGCCGAGGTCGTAGGCCGCCTCGCCGTGCTCGGTGAAGTCGATCCCCTCGACCTCGGCATCGTCGGCCACCCGCCAGCCGATCGTGTACTTGATCGCCAGGGCGATGATCGCCGTGCCGACGCCGGTCCACACGAGCGTGAACAGCGCCGCGCCGGTCTGGTTGAGCAACGAGCCGACCCCGCCTCCGTAGAAGAGTCCGTCGATGCCGCCCGGAGCCGCCGACGTCGAGAAGAACCCGATGAGGATGGTTCCGGCGAGGCCGCCGACGAGGTGGACCCCCACGACGTCGAGCGAGTCGTCGAGGTTGAGCTTGTACTTCCAGCTCACGGCCCAGGCGCACAGTGCGCCCGCGATCGCACCGACGGCGATCGCGCCGACGAGGTTGACCGCACCGCACGACGGGGTGATGGCCACGAGGCCGGCGACGATGCCCGAGGCGGCACCGAGCGAGGTGGCCTTGCCGTGGACGACCCGCTCCACGGCGAGCCAGGCCAGCATCGCCGCGGCGGTCGCGATCGTCGTGTTCATGAAGGTGAAGCCGGTCTCGGACATGAACTGCGCGGTGTTCGCCGAGGCCGAGTCCCCGGTGAGGACGACCGAGCCGACGTTGAAGCCGTACCAGCCGAACCACAGCAGCCCTGCACCGGCCATCGTCAGGGTGAGGTTGTGCGGCTTCATCGGGTCCTTCGCGAACCCCTTGCGCCGGCCGATGATGAGCGCCAGGACGCCACCGGCGATGCCGGCGTTGATGTGGACGACCGTCCCGCCCGCGTAGTCCTGCTGGGCCAGGTGGCTGTAGACGAAGCCGCCGGCCCAGGTGTTGTGGGCGATCGGGAAGTAGCACAGGGTCAGCCAGATCGGGACGAACACCATCCACGACGAGAACTTCACCCTGTCGGCGATGGCACCGGAGATGAGCGCCGCCGTGATCGTCGCGAACGTGAGCTGGAACAGCACCCCGACATAGGGGCTGCCCGTGCCGGTGGCCTCGCTCTGCCAGCTGACCCCGCTCAGGCCGAACATCTCGAACGGGTTGCCGATGAGCTTGCCGTTGCCGGCGCCTCCCCAGCCTTCGGACCAGCCCCACAGCACGAAGACGATCGCCCCGATGCCGAAGGCACCGTAGGACATCATCATCATGTTGAGCACCGACTTCGACCGGCTCATGCCGCCGTAGAAGAGCGCCAGGGCAGGAACGGTCATCATGAGGACGAGGGCCGTCGCCACGAGCATGAAGGCGTAGTAGCCGTCCAAGGGACCTCCAGAGATCGATCGGTGGGCAGGCGTCCCGGGGCTGTCCGTCCCGGCACGTCATCCCGCCCTCGTACCCGGACAGCGTTGGGCCCGGAGGTTTCGCCGTGCCGACCCGCGTGTTTCGGCGATGTTGCGGAAGGCGACGGGGTGTAAGCATCAGGTAACCCACCCCTCGACGTCCCGCTCCCTGAGACGCGGGCCCGAGGGAGACTGGGGGGATGAGCGGTCTCCTCGTCTATGACGGCGGCTGCGGGATGTGCACCTCCGCCGCGACGTTCGCGGCGCGGCGGTTGCGCCCGAGCGGGGGCTACAGCGTCGCGGCATACCAGGACGCCGACCTCGACGCCCTGGGGCTCACCGAGCAGGAGTGCGCCGAGTCGGTGCGGTTCGTCGACGCCGGCGGCCGCCGGTATGCCGCCCAGGACGCCGTCGCGCGGACCCTCATCGCGTCCCGCTGGTGGGCCCGTCCCCTCGGCGCGGCGATCCTCGTGCCCGGCATCCACGCCGTCGCCGGCGTCGTCTACCACTGGGTCTCGCGTCACCGCGACCGGATGCCGGGAGGCACGCCGGCCTGCCGGCTGCCGGAGGGCGACCGGCCGCACTGACCGCCCCTGCGCCTCCCCCCGACGGCTACTCGAGGATCGCGTCGACGAACGCCTCGGCGTCGAAGGGGGCGAGGTCGTCGGGCCCCTCCCCCAGTCCGACGAGCTTGACGGGGACGCCGAGCTTGCGTTGGACGGCGACGACGATGCCGCCCTTGGCGGTCCCGTCGAGCTTGGTGAGGACGATGCCGGTGATCCCGACGACCTCACCGAAGACCTCGGCCTGACGCAGGCCGTTCTGGCCGGTCGTCGCGTCGAGGACGAGCAGGACCTCGTCGATGGGCGAGCGCTTCTCGATGACCCGCTTGACCTTGCCGAGCTCGTCCATGAGCCCGACCTTGGTGTGCAGGCGCCCGGCCGTGTCGATGATGACGACGTCGGCCTCGAGCTCGCCCGCCGCGGCGACCGCGTCGAAGGCCACCGCGGCCGGGTCGGCTCCGTCGCGGTCGGAGCGGATGGTGGGGACGCCGACCCGCTCGCCCCAGGTCTGCAGCTGGTCGGCCGCCGCGGCCCGGAAGGTGTCGGCGGCACCGAGGACGACGTCCTTGTCCTCGGCGACGAGCACCCGGGCCAGCTTGCCGGCCGTCGTCGTCTTGCCCGTCCCGTTGACGCCGACGACGAGCACCACGGCCGGCCGTCCGTCGACCCGGGTGGACGCGACCGAGCGGTCCAGGCCGGGGTCGACGAGCCGGAGCAGGTCGGCCCGCAGCCAGCCCCGCACGGTCGCCTCGTCGGTCGTCCCCTCGACGAGAACCTGGGTGCGCAGCGCCTCGACGAGCTCCGTGCTCGCCTCGACGCCGAGGTCGGCGGCGAGAAGGGTCTCCTCGACCTCCTCCCATGCCGCCTCGTCGAGGTGGCCGCGCGACAGCAGCGCGAGCAGCCCCTGGCCGAGGCCGGTGCGGGAGCGGGCGAGCCGGGCCCGCAGCCGCCGCAGCCGTCCGGCCGCGGCCTCGGGCCGCTCGATGGCCGGGGCGGGCTCCGGTGAGGGGAGGGTCTCGGCCTCGGGCGCCGTCGCGACCGCCACCCCTCCGGCGCCGCTGTCGGTGTCGCCGCCGCCGTCGGCGTCGCGGTTCTCCCGCTGGGCGGCCCACTCGGCCTGCCGCTCACGGATGCCGCTGATCTCCCCCCGCTCGTGGCGCCGCCGCGCCCGGACGAAGCCGACGGCGAAGGTCACGAGGAGGAAGAGGAGGACGAGCGCGATGACGACGTAGCCGATGACCACGCTGCTGTGGTTGTTCACCGGCCCATCCTCGCAGCCGGGCCCCACGTGCCCAAGCCGGGCCCGGCATACCCCGTCGTCCGGCCGGCCCGCACCGGCGGCCCCGACGCCGGGTCAGAAGATGCGGACCCGTTCCTCCTCCGGGAGCCACATGCCGTCGCCCGGTACGACGCCGAAGGCCTCGACGAACTCGACGAGGTTGCGCGCGATGTTGGCGCGCAGCTCGGTCGGGCTGTGCGGGTCGATGGCCACGAGCCGCTTGGCCTCGGCCTCCCGGGCCCGTCCCCGCCAGACGGTGGCCCAGCCGACGAAGAACCGCTGCGGCCCGGTCAGCCCGTCGAGGACCGGTGGCTCGGCCCCCTCGGTCGCGATCCGGTAGGCCGCGTAGCCGATCGTCAGGCCGCCGAGGTCGCCGATGTTCTCGCCGACGGTGAGGGCGCCGTTGACCTTCGTCCCGGGCGCGTCGCGCGGCTCCAGGGCGTCGAACTGGGCGATGAGGGCCGCGGCCCGCTCCTCGAAGCGGGACCGGTCCTGCTCGGTCCACCAGTTGCGCAGCCCGCCCTGGCCGTCGAAGTGGGAGCCCTGGTCGTCGAAGCCGTGACCGATCTCGTGCCCGATCACCGCCCCGATGCCGCCGTAGTTGACCGCGTCGTCGGCCTCGACGTCGAAGAACGGCGGCTGGAGGATCGCCGCGGGGAAGACGATCTCGTTCATCCCCGGGTTGTAGTAGGCGTTGACCGTCTGCGGGGTCATGAACCACTCGCTGCGGTCGACCGGCGCCCCGAGCTTGCGCAGGTTGCGCTCCACCTCGAACGCAGCGGCCCGGCGCACGTTCCCCACGAGGTCCCCGGGGTCGACGACGAGCGAGCCGTAGTCCCGCCACGTGTCGGGGTAGCCGATCTTGGGTGTGAACGCCTCGAGCTTGCCGAGCGCCTCGGCGCGGGTGGCGTCGCTCATCCAGGGCAGCGTCGTGAAGTCGCGCCGGAAGGCCTCGACGACGTTCTCGACGAGGTGGACCATCCGCTCCTTGGCGTGCGGCGGGAAGTGCCGCTCGACATAGAGCCGGCCGACCGCCTCGCCGAGGGCCTCCTCGACGAGGGACACCCCGCGCCGCCACCGCTCGCGCATCTGGGGGACCCCGGACAGGGTCCGCCCGTAGAAGTCGAAGTTGGCCTCGACGAGCGCGCTGGACAGGTAGGGCGCGGCCTCGTGGACGATGTGCCACCGCAGCCAGTCGCGCCACCGCTCGATCGGTTCCTCGGCCAGCGCGGTGGCCATCGCCGTGAGGTAGCTCGGCTGCCGGGCGATCGTCGCGTCGAAGGCCCCGGACGGTGCGCCCAGCGCGGCGAGGTAGGCGTCCCAGGGGACGCCCGGGGTGAGCTCGCCCAGGGCGGCCCGGTCGACCTTGGTGTAGGTCGCGATCGGGTCCCGGTTGGCCACCTTGTCCCAGTGCCCCGCGGCGAGCCGGGTCTCCAGGGCCATGACGCGTGCGGCCGCCGCTGCGGGGTCGGCGTGGCCGGCGAGCCCGAGCATGGTCTCGAGGTGGGCGAGGTATGCCGTGCGCACGTCGGCGTGCGCGTCGTCGCGGTAGTACGACTCGTCGGGCAGCCCCAGACCGGCCTGCTCGAGGTAGACGATGTAGCTGTCGGGGTCGCGGTCGTCGGTGCTGACGATGGGGTGCACGAGCCCGCCGACGCCGCCCCGACCGAGGGTCCCGAGCAGGGCGAGCACGTCACCGGGGGCCGCGACCTCGTCGACCGCGGCCAGCTGGGCGGCGATGGGACCGGTGCCGAGCGCCTCGACGGCCTCCTCGTCCATGAAGCTCCGATAGAGGTCGCCGACCTTGCGGGCGACCGTACCCGGCTCCGGTGCCCCGGCGGCCACCTCCTCGATGATCTCGCGGACGTGCTCCTCGGCCTCCTCCCGGAGGATGTCGAAGGTCCCGTAGCGGCCGCGGTCGGCCGGGATCTCGGTCCGTGCCACCCACCTGGAGTTCACGTGGCCGAACAGGTCGTCCTGGGGGCGGATCGCGGGGTCGAGCTCGGTCGGGTCGATGCCGGACTTCACGCTGTGGCTCCTCTCGGTCCAGGTCATCGAACCACACCCCGTCCGTCCCGGCTCGCTCTGCGGGGTCCGCACCCGCGCCATGCCGTCGTCCGGCGCCGGGGTGCGGCCCGGCGGGTAGGCTCCGGCACGTGACCGAGGCCGCGCCGACCCGCCGCCGACGCCTGCGGCGGCCCCGGTGGGCACCGCTGGTCGAGGTCGTCGTCGCGGTCCTCGCGGTCGCGCTCGTCCAGGCCCTCGTCGTCAAGCCGTTCCAGGTCCCCTCGCAGTCGATGGAGCGGACCCTGGGGATCGGCGACCGGATCGTCGTCAACCGCACCGACCACACGGTCGAGCGCGGGGACATCGTCGTCTTCGGCCACGGCAGCACCTGGGCGGACCCCCACCTCCCGCCGTCGTCGAACCCCCTCGTCCGGGTCGTCCGCTGGGTCGGTGACGTGACCGGCGTCGGGCCCTCGAACACGGCATACACGGTCAAGCGGGTCATCGGGCTGCCGGGCGACCACGTCCGGTGCTGTTCGGCCGACGGGCGGGTCGTCGTCGACGACCGGCCGCTCACCGAGCCGTACGTCGACAACGACCCGGCCTTCACCCCCGGCGTGCGGGACTGTGCGACGTCGCCCCGCTCGACCCGGTGCTTCCCCGACATCGAGGTGCCCGAGGGGATGCTTCTCGTCCTCGGCGACAACCGGGGTGAGTCGGCCGACTCGGTGGTCTCGTGCCGTGGGTCGGTCGCCCAGACCGACTGTGCGAGGTTCGTCCCCGAGGACCGGGTCGTCGGTCCGGTCGTCGCGCGGTTCTGGCCTCTCGACAGGCTCGGTGGCGTCGGCCCGTGAGGTAAGGCTCACCTCTCCGGTTGCCGGACCCCGCCGGCGGTGAGACCGTCAAGGATCCCGAGACCCGGGAGATGCCGACGGACCACAGGAGGTCCCATGTCGCCGCTGACCCACACCCATCGACACCACCGGGGCGCGGCAGGCGCCCTCGGGACCGCCCTGGCGGCCATCGTCCTCGCGGCCGGACCGGCCGTGGCGACCGGGGGCTCGCCCACCCCCCTGACCGGAGCCGCGGCCCGAGCCGCCGAGCGCCATGCCGCCGTCGCCGCGGCCGAGGCACGGTCGAGCACGACCGCCGAGAGCGACCTCGGCGACGCGCTCGAGGTCGCCGACCGCGCCGAGGAGTTCGCCGCCGAGCGCTCGGCCCCGGCCGTGACCGCCCCCGCCGCCGCGCTCGTGGCCGCCCAGGCCCACGCGGCCGCGATGCCCACCTCCGGGGCGAGCGTGACCGAGGTGACCACCTCGCCGTACCAGGCCGAGCCCGCCGGCTACACCGACCCGGAGTGGTCCAACGCGGGTGCCGGCTTCGGCGTCGTGAGCGGGCGGGTCACCGCCCTCGCGACGGACGGCACGACGATCTACGCGGGCGCGGCGGACGGCGGGGTCTGGCGGTCCACCGACGCCGGCGGCTCGTGGACGCCGATCTGGGAGGACCAGCCGACCCAGTCGATCGGCGGGCTCCTCGTCGACGCCTCCCACGCGCTGTGGGTGGGCACCGGCGAGGCGAACACCAACAGCGACTCCTACCTCGGCATCGGGGTCTACCGCTCGACGGACGGCGGCGCGACGTTCGCCCGGGTGGGCGGCACCGAGCTCCAGGACGCCCAGGTCTACCGGCTGCGCGACGCCGGTGACGGGTGGGTCTTCGCGGCGACGAGCCGCGGGCTGTGGCGGCACCGGTCGAGCACCGACTCCGGTGCCTGGCAGCTCGTCCTCAAGCCGGACCCCAACCCGACCGGCTCCCCGTACCTCACGTCGATGATCACCGACGTCGTCATCCGTCCCGGCACGTCCGGTATGGACGTCACCGCGGTGCTGGGCTGGCGCAACGGCTCCTCCTACAACGGCTTCTACCGCTCGACGAGCGGAGGCGGCGCCGGGTCCTTCCAGGCGATCACCCCGACCGGCGCGATCCACGCCGACGACATCGGCCGGACGACGATGGAGTACGCCGCCGACGGCTCCCGCCTCTACGCCATCATCGAGTCGCCGGCCAAGCTGCTGGCGAACCTCGCCACGAACCTCGGCGGCGTCTACGTCTCCCCCACCGGGGACCCGACCGGTCCGTGGCACCTCATCGCGACGTCGGCGAAGCTCGGCGCCTCGGGGTCGGCCCTGGCGCACCTCGCCGGCTACCACGTCGGCGTCCAGTCCTGGTACAACCAGGCGCTCTCCGTCGACCCGGCCGACCCGATGCACGTCTACGTCAGCCTCGAGGAGGTCTTCGAGACGCGGGACGGCGGGGCGACCTTCACGACGGCCAGCCCGTACTGGAACTACGGCCTCGCGTGCGGCAGCACCTGCCCGCCGACGACCCACCCCGACCAGCACGCCCTCGCCCTGACCTCGGACGGCCGGGTCGTCATCGGTAACGACGGCGGTGTCTACAGCCGCCCGCTGACGGCCTCGGGCTACGGCCACTGGAGCGACCTCAACGCCGGCCTGCGCACCCTGCAGTTCTATGACGCCAAGGACGGGAAGTCCGGGTCCTCGGTGGGCTACTGGGGCGGCCTGCAGGACAACGGGACCGCCAAGGTCTCGGCCACCGGCCGCTCGATCGAGCCGGCCGGCGGTGACGGCGGCATGGTCCTCGTCGACCCGCGTTCGGCCCAGCGGATGGTCGGCGAGTACACCTACCTGCAGATGTACCGCACGAGCGACGGCGGGCACTCCTTCACGAGCCTGAGCCCCCTCTGCGGCATCTACACCGGCAGCGACTGCGACCCGACGGCCCGCTTCATCGCACCCCTGGCCATGGACGTCCACGACCCGTCGCACTGGGTCGTCGGCGGCACGGCGGTCTGGGACTCCACCCGGGGCTGGTCGACCTCGTGCGCCGGGGCGACGTGCGACTTCACCCGGGTCCACGACCTGGGCCTCGACAGCGCCGGCGGCGCCAACGTCGCCACGGCTCTCGCCGTCAGTGGCGTGACGACGTATGCCGCGTGGGTCGGCAACGGGGGCAACCCCGGCCCGGCCTTCGCGTCGGGGATCGACACGAACTACGGCGGCTCGTGGCACCGGATCGCGGCGCCGACCCTGCCGAACCGCTACCTCGCGGGGCTGACCGTCGACCCGGCCGACCCGGCACACGTGTATGCCGTCTTCAACGGCTACTCGCGGCGCTGGATCCCCGGCGGCGGTCAGGGCGTCGTCTTCGAGTCCCGCAACGGCGGCTCGACGTGGCGCAACATCAGCGGCAACCTGCCCGACGCCCCGGGTGACGCCCTCGCCGTCGTGGGCGGGACCCTCGTGCTCGGGACCGACCTCGGCGCCTTCACCGCCGCCGCCTCGGCACCGACCCGCTGGTCGCGCGTCGCCGGGCTGCCGAGCGTCGTGGTCAACGACGTGTCGACGTCGGCCGACGGCTCCGCCGCGGTCCTCGGCACCCATGGCCGGGGGATCTGGCGTCTGACGCCCTGACCCCGCAGCCGCGAGGCCCCGCCCGGCGGCCGCCGGGCGGGGCCTCGTCGTCGGCCGCGCCGGCGCGGCATCCGGACCGGTCAGGCGGACGCGGCGACGTCGCGGATCCGCTGCGAGACCACCGTCGTCACGCCGTCGCCGCGCATGCTGACGCCGTAGAGGGCGTCGGCGATCTCCATCGTCCGCTTCTGGTGGGTGATGACGATGAGCTGGCTGGAGTCGCGCAGCTCCTCCAGGAGGGTGATGAGCCGGCCGAGGTTGGTGTCGTCGAGAGCGGCCTCGACCTCGTCCATGATGTAGAACGGGCTCGGTCGGGCCTTGAAGATGGCGACGAGCAGGGCCACCGCGACGAGCGAGCGCTCGCCGCCGGAGAGCAGCGAGAGCCGCTTGACCTTCTTCCCCGGGGGCCGCGCCTCGACCTCGATGCCGGTCGCCAGCATGTCGCCGGGGTCGGTGAGGACGAGGCGGCCCTGGCCGCCCGGGAACAGCCGCTCGAAGACCCGCTCGAACTGCACGGCCGTGTCCTCGAAGGCCTCGGTGAAGACCTGCTCGACGCGCTCGTCGACCTCACGGACGATGTCGAGCAGGTCGCGCTTGGACTTCTTGAGGTCCTCGAGCTGCTCGGTGAGGAACTTGTGGCGCTCCTCGAGGGCGGCATACTCCTCGAGCGCGAGCGGGTTGACCCGGCCCAGGGCGGACAGGCCCCGCTCGGCCCGGCGCAGCCGCTTCTCCTGCTCCTCGCGGACGAAGGGACGCGGTAGCGGCTGCTCGTCGGGGTCGGCCGGGTCGTCGGGGCCGGGGATGACGGGGATGAGCTGGTGCGGCCCGTAGTCCTCCATGACGACATCCGGGTCGACGCCGAGCTCCTCGACGGCCCGGGCCTGGAGCTGCTCGATGCGGGCGAGCTGCCGGGCCCGCGCGACCTCGTCGCGGTGGGCCGAGTCGGTGAGCTCACGCAGCTCGTCCTGGTGGGTCGTCATCTCGGCGCGGACGGCCTGGAGCGCCCGGTCGCGCTCGAGCCGGGCCCGCTCCGCCTCGTCGCGGGCGAGGGTGGCCCGCTCCAGGGCGTCGGTCACGCGGTCGTGGGCGTAGGCCGCGGCCCGGGCCACGGCGTCGGCGATGGCGGCCTCCCGGTGGCGGCGCTCGCGGCGCTGCCGGAGCCGCTCCCGCGCGGCCAGCTCGCCCTGGGCGGCACCCTCGAGGGACTCGGCGCGGCCCTTGAGGGCACGGGCGCGCTCCTCGACGGTCCGCAGCGCGAGCCGGACCTCCGTCTCGGCGGTGCGGGCCCGGCTCGCCTCGAGCTCGAGGCGGTCGCGGTCGTCGGTGTTGGGCTCCTCGGTCTCGGCCGGCTCGGCGCTGGCCTCCTCGAGCCGGGCGCTCAGCCCCTCGAGCTCGGCCCGGTCGGCCTCGAGCGCTGCCTCGGCGTCGGCGATGGCCCGCTGGGTGCGCTCCGCCTCGGCCCGGGCCGAGCGCATCGTCGCGCCGAGCTGACCGAGGCCCTCGGCGACGGCCGCCATCTTGGCGTCGGACTCGTGCAGGGCGTCGAGGGCCGTGTCGACCCGCTCCTGGACGGTCACCGCGCGGCCCTCGGCGGCCGCGAGGGCGAACCGGGCCTGCTCCGAGGCGGCGGTCGCGACGGCCACCGCGGTGCGCGTCTCCTCCAGGGCGGCCTGCAGCTCGAGGACGCTCTCGCCCGAGGAGCTGCCGCCGCGGACCCAGCCGGGGCCGTAGACGTCGCCGTCGGAGGTCACCGCGGTGATCCCCTCACCGCGGGTGACCAGGGCGATGGCGTGGGCGGAGTCCGGAACGAGGGCGACCCGCTCGAGGAGCTGCTCGAGCGCCGGACGGACCTCGGCCGGGGCCTCGACGACCTCGCGGGCCCACACGGCCGGCGCCTCCAGGCGGGGCCAGCCGGCCGGGTCGGCCGGGCGGGCCGTGGCGCCCACGAGGAGGGAGGCCCGGCCGCCGTCCTCCTGGCGCAGCTGCGCGACGGCCCGCGCCGCCTGCTCGGCCGAGCCGACGACGAGGGCCTCGGACGCCCAGCCGAGAGCGGCCGCGACGGCACCCTCGTGCCCGGCGGCCACGTGCAGGAGCGCGGAGACGTGACCGCGGATGCCGTGGTCGGCCTCGGCCGCCTCGAGCAGGGCGGCGGCGCCGTCCTTGCGGCGCAGCGACAGCTCGAGCGCCTCGACCCGCGCGGTGGCCCCCACCCGGTCCCGCTCGGCGGCCTGCTCGGCCGCCCGGAGCCGCCCGATCTCGGCCTCGATCTCGTGCAGCTCGGCGGCGGCCTCCTCGAAGGCCGAGTCGAGACCGACCTCGCCCTCCTCGTCGACCGCGACGGTGGCCTCGAGCGCCGCGAACTCCCTCTCGGCCTCGGCGGCCCGCTCGGTCGACGCCGCGACGATGGCGTGCAGCCGGCCGATCTCGGCCTCCCCCGCCTCGATCCGGCTCCGCCGGGCGCCGACCTGGCCGGCGAGCCGGGCCAGCCCCTCGCGGCGGTCGGCCGCCGCCCGGGCGAGCCGGGACAGGCGGGCCTGCTCGGCGGCATACGCCGCCTCGGCCGCCTCGCGGGCGGCCACGGCGGTCGCGAGCGCCTCGGTGGCCTGCGCGACCTCGGTGAGCAGGGCGGACTCGGCGGCGCGGGCCTGGGCCGCCTGGGCCCGTAGCTCCTCGGGGTCCCGCCCGCTCGTCGCCTCGTCCTCCTCGTCCTGGGAGAGAAGGCGGACCCGCTCGCGCGCGACCGACGCGGTCGACTCGAGGCGGTCGCGCAGCGAGGTGAGCCGGACGAAGCGGTCCTGGGCACGGGTCAGCTCGGGGGTCGCCTCGGCGGCAAGACGCTCGAGGTCGCCCAGCTGCTCGCGCAGGAGGGTCAGCGCGTCCTCGACGGCCGTACGGCGCTCGATGAGGGCCGTCTCGTCGGCCACCTCCTGCTCGAGGGTGGAGGTGAGCTGGACGAGGTCGTCGGCGAGGAGGCGCAGGCGGACGTCGCGGGCCTCGGCCTGGATGACCGCGGCCCGCCGGGCGGCCTCGGCCTGGCGGCCGAGCGGACCGAGCTGACGGCGGATCTCGCCGGTGAGGTCACTGGCCCGGGTGAGGTTGGCCTCCATCGTCTCGAGCTTGCGCAGCGCCCGCTCCTTGCGCTTGCGGTGCTTGAGGACCCCGGCTGCCTCCTCGATGAAGCCCCGGCGCTCCTCGGGCGTCGCGCGCAGGACGGCGTCGAGCTGGCCCTGGCCGACGATGACGTGCATCTCGCGGCCGATGCCGCTGTCGGAGAGGAGCTCCTGGATGTCGAGGAGCCGGCAGGCGGTGCCGTTGAGGGCGTACTCGGAGCCGCCGTTGCGGAACATCGTCCGGCTGATCGTCACCTCGGTGTAGTCGATCGGCAGCGCCCCGTCGGAGTTGTCGATCGTGAGGGACACCTCGGCCCGGCCGAGCGGCGGACGCCCCGGGGTGCCGGCGAAGATGACGTCCTCCATCTTGCCGCCGCGCAGGCTCTTGGCCCCCTGCTCGCCCATGACCCAGGCCAGGGCGTCGACGACGTTGGACTTGCCCGACCCGTTGGGGCCGACGATGCACGTGATGCCGGGCTCGAGGCGCATCGTCGTCGCCGAGGCGAAGGACTTGAAGCCCTTGAGGGTGACGGTCTTGACGTACACGGTGGCGCGGGTCGGCTTCCTCGTCGGTGGTCGGGGGCGGGCTGGGCCCGGCCCCGCGGGCGGGTTCGGACCGGGTTTCGCGGCCCGGGCGGATCGGCGTTCACTGTACCGGCGGTGCGTCGGGGCCCGGGGACGCCGACCCCGGCACACCGGCCGGTGGGGCGGGTGGGACGACAGTGGCGGATGAGCCGCCCGAACCGCCGGTGTCGCGGCTCAGGCCTCCCGGCGGACCCCCTGGCCCCCGGCGATCCGCTCGTGGTGGTGGATGACCTCGGCGATGATGAAGGTGAGAAACTTCTCGGCGAACTGGGGGTCCAGGCCCGCCTCGTCGGCGAGGGCCCGCAGCCGGGCGATCTGGTCGACCTCGCGCTCGGGGTCGGCGGGCGGCAGACCGAGGGCCGCCTTGAGCTCCCCGACCGACTGGGTCGCCTTGAAGCGCTCGGCGAGCAGATGGATCACCGCCGCGTCGATGTTGTCGATGCTCGCGCGCAGGCGCGCCAGCTCGGGGGGAACCTCGCTCACGCCGCCATCGTAGGGACGGCGGCGCGGCCCGGGCAGGGACGTCTCAGGCGCCGGTATGCCGGTTCCGTGCCACACGCCGTGGCGACCGGGCCCCGGACGGGCTGCGGGCACCGGGCCGGGCCGGGACAGCGCCCAGGGCCTCAGCGCTCGCTGAACCCGCGGGCCTCCCCCAGCGGCCGGGCCCACAGGGGGCTGGACAGCCCCACGACATGTCCCGGGCGACGGGTCGTGCTCGGGTACTCCTCGAGGAGCAGCAGGAGCCGGTGGATCGCGGCCTCGGTCCCCTCGGCGACGATCTCGACGCGGCCGTCGTCGGTGTTGCGGGCGTGCCCGACGAGGCCGAGCTCGAGGGCCCGCGCGCGGGCCCACCACCGGAAGCCGACCCCCTGGACGTCGCCGCGGACGAAGACGGTCATCCGGCGGACCAGGTCGGGGGTGCTGCCGTCGGTCACGGCACCCACCCTAGCCACCCACCGGGCGCGGTCCCACGCGGTCCCACCCGGTCCCACGCGGTCCCGTCGGCGCCGGCCCGCGGCGGCACGCGCCCTGCCCGGTCAGCCGGTCCCGGTCCTGGGCGGGCGGGGCGCGGGCTGGCACCGTGGGCAGAAGAACGAGGACCGGTTCATGAAGGCCGTCCGGCGGATGAGGGTCCCGCACCGCTCGCACGGGCGCCCCTCGCGGCCATAGGCGTGCAGGGACCTGTCGAAGTAGCCCGAGGCGCCGTTGACGTTGACGTAGAGGCGGTCGAAGCTCGTCCCGCCCTGGTCCAGCGCCGCGGCCATCACGTCGCGGGTGTGGTCGAGCAGCCGCGAGATCGTCGGTCCGGTCAGCCGCGAGGCCAACCGCTCACCATGGATCCCGGCCCGCCAGAGCGCCTCGTCGGCATAGATGTTGCCGATCCCGGAGACGACCTGCTGGTCGAGGAGGACCCGCTTGATGGCACTGTCGCGCGACCGGATCCGCCGGACGACGGCCGGTTGGTCGAAGGCGGGGTCGAGCAGGTCGACCGCGATGTGGGCGACCGGCTCAGGTATGCCGTCCGCGTCGAGGTCGGCGAGCAGCAGACCCCCGAAGGTGCGCTGGTCGACGAAGCGGAGCTCGGGGTCGCCGTCGGTGAAGCGGAACCGGGCCCGCAGGTGCCGTTCGCTCATCGCCGCCGAGCTCTCGACGAGGAGCTGGCCGCTCATCCCCAGGTGGATGACGAGCCCGCGCTCGTGCGGCAGGGCGAGCCAGAGGTACTTGCCCCGGCGCCGGGCCGCCAGGACCGTCGCGCCCTGGAGCCGGGCCGTGAGGTCGACGGGCCCCGGGAGGTGGCGGCGGACCACCCGGGCACCATAGAGCTCGGCCGCCGCGATCTCGCGCCCGACGACGTGCTCGGCCAACCCCCGTCGGACGACCTCGACCTCGGGGAGCTCAGGCATCCGCGATCCGGGACCCGATCGTCGTCCAGGCCTGGGCGGCCGCCTGCTGCTCGGCGTCCTTCTTGGTGCGCCCGGTGCCCTTGCCGAGCACCTCGCCGCCGACGAGGACCTCGGCGAAGAACGTCTTGGCGTGCTCCGGGCCGTCGTCCTCGACGCGGTACTCGGGCGTGCCGAGGCTCTGCTGGGAGGACAGCTCCTGCAGGCTCGTCTTCCAGTCGAGCCCGGCACCCATCTGCGCGGACTCGCTGATGAGCGGGTCGAGGAGGTGGTGGACGAACTGACCCCCGGCCGTGAGGCCGGCGCTGAGATAGACGGCGCCGATGACCGCCTCCATCGTGTCGGCGAGGATCGAGTCCTTGTCGCGCCCCCCGGTGCTCTCCTCACCCCGGCCGAGGAAGAGGAAGTCCCCGAGCCCGATGGTCCGGGCCACCTCGGCGAGCGCCCTCATGTTGACGACGGCCGCCCGCAGCTTGGCGAGCTGGCCCTCGGCGAGGTCGGGGTGGGCGGCATACAACGTGTCGGTCACCACGAGCCCGAGCACGGAGTCCCCGAGGAACTCCAGCCGCTCGTTGTGGGGCAGCCCGCCGGACTCGTAGGCGAAGGACCGGTGCGTGAGGGCGCGACGAAGCAACCCGGGGTCGATCGCCGTCCCGGTCACCGTCCGGACGTAGTCCAGCAGCTCCTCGACGGCACGCGGCGGGCCGGCCAGGCCCTCGGTGCTGCGCCCCACGGTCCGACCGCTCCGGTCAGCCCTGGTGCTCGGTGCGCTCGGCGGCCTGGTAGTGGCGGCCCTGGTAGGTCCCGCACGACGGGCAGGCCTGGTGCGGCTGCATCGGCGCCTTGCACTGCGGGCAGGTCGTCAGGGTGACCGCGACGGCCTTCCAGTTGGCCCGCCGGGAACGGGTGTTGGAGCGAGACGTCTTCCGCTTCGGAACAGCCACGTCAGGTCCTCTTCTCTTCGATGTCGTGCGTGGCCGGCTCCGCGAGGTCGCGCAGCGCCGCCCACCTGGGGTCGATCACATCGTGCCGGTGGTCCGGGTCGTCCGCGAGCCTGGCGCCACACTCGGAGCACAGGCCCGGACAGTCCGGGCGACACACGGGTTGGAACGGTAGTGCCGGCACCACCGCGTCCCGCAACACCGGTTCGAGGTCGATCAGGCCGTCCTGGATCCGGTACTCGTCGGCTGCCTCCTCGTCCCCCACCTGCTGGTGGTGGGCCGCACGGTCGGCGTAGGCGAACAGCTCCTGGAACATCACGTCCACCTCGTGGTGGAGCGGGTCCAGGCACCGCACGCAGGCGCCGCTCGCCGTGCCGCTGACCGAACCGGTGACCAGCACTCCCTCGACGACGGACTCGAGCCGCAGGTCGAGGTGGAGGGGATCACCCTCCTCGACCCGAAGCACCTCCGTGCCGAAGTCGGCTGGTGCCTCGGCCACGCGGGTGAGCTCGGCCATGGACCCGGGGCGACGACCGACCTCCTTGGTGTCGAGCACCAAGGCAGAGCGGGGATCGAGACGAGTCATGACCTTGTTCACGTGGACGAGTGGTCCGGCTGCGCCACTGCGGACACAAACCGACTCGAAAGACTACCGGAGCACCGAACCCGCGCCCAAATGCTCCGACCGGAGGGCCTCCGGGGCGGGCGGCACGCTACCCGACGTCGGTGCGCCGGGCGACCAGCGCGTCGCGCACGACGTCGGGGACGAGCCCGGTCACGTCGCCTCCGAGCGCGGCGACCTCCTTGACGAGGGAGCTCGACACGTGGCCGTATGCCGGGTCCCCCGGGACGAAGACCGTCTCCAGCCCGGTGAGGTGCCGGTTCATCAGGGCCATCGGCAGCTCGTAGGCGAAGTCGGTCCCGCCTCGCAGTCCCTTGAGCACGACGTCGGCCTCGACGTCGCGGCATACGTCGACGAGGAGCCGGCCGCCGAAGGCCTCGACCCGGACCCGGCCGGTGGTCCCCGCCATCGCGGCGACGGCCTCCTCGATGAAGGCGACCCGCTCGGCGACGGTGAAGGTGCCCGCCTTCGCGGGGTTGTGCAGGACGGCGACGACGACCTCGTCATAGAGGGCGGCCGCCCGGCCGATGACGTCGAGATGGCCCGAGGTCACCGGGTCGTACGACCCCGGGCAGACGGCGCGGCGGACCCGCTGCTCGCTCACGAGCGACAACCTAGCGCGCTCACAGGGCGACCCGCCCGAGGATGCACGGCACCGTGTCCCCGCCGACCCAGATCTCGCCGCCCTCGGCGACGACCCGGACCCGCCCGCGCCGGCCGAGGACGGTCCCCTGGGAGACGGTGTAGGCCGGCTCGGCCCGGCCGCTGCCGATGAGCCACTGGGCGAGGCCGGCGTTGAGCGAGCCGGTCACGGGGTCCTCGCCCATGCCCAGGCTCGGACAGATGGCGCGCACCTCGTAGTCCGCGCCCACCCGCTCGGCGTCGGCCGCGGCATACCGGCCGATGACGCCGACCTCGACGGTGCCGAGCCCACGCAGGTCCGGGGTGAGGGCGAGGACGGTGTCGGCGCCGTCGAGGAGGAGGCCGAGCCAGCCGGGCCCGTTGTCGACCCACTCGGCCGCGACGAGCGAGCCCTCGGGCAGGCCGAGGGCCGTGGCGACCTGGGCGAGGGTCGCCTGGTCGACCGGGCCGGAGCGGACGAGCGGCGGTGCGGCGAAGGCCAGGCCGCGGGCGTCGTCGCGGACCGTGACGAGACCGGCGGCGCACTCCTGGACGAGGCGCCCGGGCGTCGCCGGCGAGCCCCCCGCATCGAGCCAGGCCCGGGCGCTGCCGAGGGTCGGGTGGCCCGCGAAGGGCAGCTCCCCCGCGGGGGTGAAGATGCGCAGCCGATAGTCCGCGGCGGGGTCGGTCGGGCTGAGGAGGAACGTCGTCTCGGACAGGTTCGTCCAGCGGGCGACGGCCTGCATCTGGTCCTCGGAGAGCCCGTCGGCCTGGTGGACGACCGCGACGGGGTTGCCGAGCCAGGGCTCGTTCGTGAAGACGTCGACCTGGCTGAACGGGCGCATTGCGTGAGGCTACCGCGCTCGTGGCAGGGGCCCGCGGGGCCGCCGACGGACAGGTTCCTGCCGTACGGGGGTGGTGCAACCCGGACGCCCTGCACGACCTTCTGCTAGCAGAAGTTCGTGCACCGGGCCGGGCGGCGCGACGGCGGGGGGCGGTCCGGGGGTCAGGCGCGGGTGGCGATCCAGATCGTGGTGTCGCCGTAGCGCCGGGGCTTCTCCGGCACCAGGTCGACCGGCCAGGACGGCTCCGGGGACCGGGAGGACCGCTCGACGACGACGACGGCCCCGGCCGCCAGCCAGCCTCCGGCCAGCCGGTGCAGGTCCGCGGCGAGCTCGTCCTCGGCCAGGAGGTACGGCGGGTCCGCGAGGACGAGGTCGACGAGGTCGGCCGGCTCGCGGGCGAGGGCCGCCCGCACGCTCGACGCGACGACGGTGCACCGGTCGCTCACCCCCAGGGCCGCCACGTTGGCCCGGACGACGGCCGCGGCCCGGCGGTCGGACTCGACGAACAGGGCGCCGGCCGCCCCCCGGCTCACCGCCTCCAGGCCCAGGGCGCCGGACCCGGCATACAGGTCCAGGACCTGGGCGCCGGTCAGGGCGCCACGCGCCTCCAGGGCGGAGAACAGCGCCTCGCGCACCCGGTCGCTCGTCGGTCGGGTCCCGGCGCCGGGAGGGGTCTGCAGGGCGCGTCCACCGGCCGCGCCGGCGATGATCCGGGTCACCCGTGGCTCACCTCAGCCCCGCTCCAGGTATGCCGCCTGCTCGGCGTCCAGCCGCTGCGCGAGGGCCGCCGCGAGCGCGGGGTACCCCGCGAGGTCCGGGTCCTCGGCGACCAGGGCGAAGGCGTCCTCGCGGGCCGCCTCGATGAGGTCCTCGTGCTCGAGGATGTGCAGGAACTGCAGCTGGGAGCGCCGGCCGCTCTGCGCGGCGCCGAGGATGTCGCCCTCGCGGCGCTGGGTGAGGTCGAGGCGGGCGAGCTCGAACCCGTCGGTGCTCGCGGCGACGGCGTCGAGCCGGGTGACGGCGCTCTCCGCCTCGGTCCCGGTCACGAGCAGGCACAGCCCGGGGTGCCCGCCGCGGCCGACCCGGCCGCGCAGCTGGTGCAGCTGGGAGACCCCGAACCGGTCGGCGTCCATGATGACCATGACGCTGGCGTTGCCGACGTCGACGCCCACCTCGATGACCGTCGTGGAGACCAGGACGTCGACCCGGCCGTCCTGGAAGCGGCGCATCACGGCGTCCTTGTCCTCGGGAGCGAGCCGCCCGTGCAGGACCTCGATGGTGAGCCCTGCCAGGGCGGGGTCGTCGACCAGGGCGGCGTGGACGGCATACACGCTGGCCAGCGGCCGCTCGGGCGCCGGGACCGGCCCGCCGTCCTCGCCGTCGCCGACGGCGTCCTCGTCGACGGGCTCGCTGAGGATCGCCGTCTCGGGGTCCGGCTCGTCGTCGTCGCCGATCCGGGGGCACACGACGTAGACCTGACGGCCGGAGCGGACCTCCTCGGCCACCCGCTCCCAGGTGCGCTGCACCCAGGCCGGCCTGTCGAGCGGGACGACGTGGGTCGTGATGGGCGCCCGGCCGGCGGGCAGCTCGCGCAGCGTCGAGGTCTCGAGGTCCCCGAACACCGTCATCGCCACGGTGCGCGGGATGGGCGTGGCCGTCATGACGAGGACGTGGGGCGGGGTGGTTCCCTTGCCGCGCAGGGCGTCGCGCTGCTCGACGCCGAAGCGGTGCTGCTCGTCGACGACGACGAGGGCGAGGTCCTGGAAGTCCACGGCGTCCTGGATCAGGGCATGGGTCCCTACGACGATGCCGGCGTCGCCCGAGACGATGTCGAGCAGGGACCGCCTGCGGACGGCGGTCGGCTGGCTCCCGGTGAGCAGGGCCACCCGGGTCCCGATGTCGGACCCACCGAGCAGCCCGCCCTCGGCGAGGTCACCGAGCATCGCCGTGATGGTGCGGTGGTGCTGGGCGGCCAGGACCTCGGTCGGGGCGAGCAGGGCCGCCTGCCCGCCGGCGTCGACCGCCGCGAGCATCGCGCGCAGCGCGACGACCGTCTTGCCCGAGCCGACCTCGCCCTGGAGGAGGCGCTGCATGGGTACCTCGCGGGCCATCTCGGCCGCGATGGTCTCGCCCACCTCGCGCTGCCCGGCGGTCAGCTCGAACGGCAGCCGCCCGTCGAAGGCCTCGAGCAGGCCCCCCGGGCGGGCCGCCCGCGGACGGGTCCGCTCCCCCGCCACCCGGGAGCGCCGGCGAGCCAGGGTGGCCTGGAGGATCAGCGCCTCCTCGTAGCGCATCCGTCGCCGGGCCCGCTCCACCTCGGGCCAGGAGCGGGGGGTGTGGATGCCGCGCAGCGCCTCGATCCGGCTCGGCAGGTCGCGACGGGCGAGGATCTCGGCCGGCAGCGGGTCATCGGCCTCCTCGAGCTCGCCGAGCACCGCCCGGACGACCTCGGTGACGGTCCACGTGTGCAGGTTCCCGACCCGCAGGTACACGGGGATGAGGTCGGAGCGCTCGCCCTCGTCGACGTCGTCGAGCGGGGTGTACCCCGGGTGGGTGAGCTGCCGGCGTCCCCGGTAGCTGCCCACCGTCCCGGCGAACAGGCACCGGGCGCCCACGGTCAGGGCGCGCTCGTGGCCGTAGGCGCTGAAGAAGGTGATGTCGAGGTCATGGGTGCCGTCGGTGATGACGGCACTGAGCCGGCGACCGCGCCGGTTGCGCATCGGCACCGTCTCGACGGCCTTGACCTCGGCGACGACGACGGCATACTCCCCGACCGACAGGTCCGCGAGGTTGCTCTCCCGGGTGCGGTAGCGCCGGGGCCAGAAGCCGAGCAGGTCCCCCACGGTCTCGATGCCGCGGTCCTTGGCGAACTTCGCGGCCTGGTTGGGCCGGATGACCTTGGTGAGCCGGGAGGACTCGGTGAGCACGCCTACTCGACCCCGATGAGGAGGGGGTAGCTCGCCTGGCCCCCGTCGATGACGATGACCTCGACCTCGGCGTGGTCGTGGTGGAGACCGCCCTGCACGGCCGCCAGCAGGTCCGGGTCGGCCCCGGCGCCGGTCACGAGGGTGACGAGCTCGCCACCGGCGGCGAGAAGGCGACCGAGGACGTCGCGCGCCGTGGCGGCGAGGTCGTCGCCGATCAGCGCGATGTCGCCGTCGATGATGCCGAGCACGTCACCGGGCTGGCAGACCCCTGCCCAGGTCAGCGCCTCGCGGACGGCCACCGTCACGGCGCCGTGCCGGGTGGCCACGGCCGCGCTCGTCATGGCGAGGACCGTGTCGTTGACGTCCTGCCCCGGGTCGTAGACGGCCAGCGCGGCCAGCCCCTGGACCACCGTCCGGGCCGGCACCACGCGCACGGTGACGCCCTCCTCGGCGGCCGCCGCACCCGCGGCCTCGGCCGCCAGGACGGTGTCCTTGTCGTTGGGCAGCAGGATGACCGTGGGGGCGCCCGCCTCGCGCACCGCGTCGAGGATCGCGCCCGCGGAGGCGCGGTGTCCCGGCGCCGAGTCGACGGTCAGTGCCCCGGCCTCCGCCATGAGCGCGGCGATCCCGGGCCCGGCGGAGCAGGCGACGACGGCGGTCTCGCCGGTCGGCCCGGCGGCCGACGGCGCTCCGACCTGGGAGGCGAAATGGGTGATCCGGATGCGATGCGGTCGCCCCGCCTCGATGCCGGCCTCGACGGCCGCACCCGGGTCGTCGACATGGACGTGGACGTTCCACAGGTCCGGTCCGCCGACGACGAGCAGGCTCTCGCCGAGGGCGTCGAGGACCCGGGTCAGGGTCGAGACGGCGTCGGCGTCGGTCCCGGACAGCAGGTACATGACCTCGTATGCCGGCCCGCCGGCATACCCGGCCAGGTCGCCGGCGCGGTGCGGCACGTCCGCGAGGTCGGGGTCCGTCGGACGCACCGAGGAGGTCGGTCCGACGTGCCATCCCTCCCGTGGTCGCAGGGCCGGACCTCCACCCAGGGTCCCCTCGGGGTCGGCGGTCCAGGTCCCCGACACGACCCGGTGCAGGGCCTCGACCATGAGGACGAGGCCGGCCCCGCCCGCGTCGACCACGCCGGCACGGGCGAGGACCTCGAGCTGGTCCGGGGTCCGGGCGAGGGCGTCGGTGGCCGCCTGCACGGCGGCGTCGACGACCCCGGCGAGCGGGCGGCCCTCCCGCGCGGCGCTCCGGGTGGCGGCGGCGACCGCGTCGGCGACCGTGAGGATGGTGCCCTCCTGGGGGTGGGCGACGCAGGCCCGGGCCAGCTCGGCTCCTCGGGCCAGGCCGGCCGCGAGCAGCCCGGCGTCGAGGAGGTCGGCATCGGCCTCGACGACGACCTGGCACAGCCCGCCGACGATCTGGCTGACGATGACACCGGAGTTGCCGCGGGCGGCGAGCAGGATCGCGCGCGCCAGGGTCCGGCACTCCTGGACCAGGGTGGCCGTCCCGAGGATCCCGGCCTCGTCGTGGGCGGCGACCGTCGCCTCGATCGCACCGTCGATCGTGAGATAGAGGTTCGTCCCGGTGTCGCCGTCGGGGACGGGGAAGACGTTGAGCGCGTCGATCTCGCTTCGCCGGGCGGCGAAGGCGGCCCGGGTGAGCAGCGCCCAGTGGCGGGCGTCGTCGGCACTCAGGGCTTCGGCCACCCTCGGAGGGTAACGGCCCGCCCGCCCTCGCTCCCAGCACCGACGCCGGAGCGCCTCTCCCCTGGGCCGCCCGCGGCGGCGCCCTCGGGACGGAGCTGGGCCGCCCGCGGCGGCGGCCTCGGGACGCGGTGGGCGCAGGTGCCGTCGGCGTTTTGGAGAGACCCCGTCCCCTCGGCTACCCTTGTCAGGTTCCGCGCGAGCCTGCCTCCGCCCGGGACGGGAACCGGACCTCGAGCCGGCCCGACCCCGGAGCGACCGGCCAGTGAGCGGCGCGGCACCGACCAGATCGTGACCTTCTGAAGGAGTACTCCCGTGGCTGCCACCTGCGACGTCTGCGGCAAGGGACCCGGCTTCGGGCACAGCATCTCGCACTCGCACCGCCGGACCAAGCGCCGCTGGAACCCCAACATCCAGCGGGTCAAGGTCCTCGTCGGCGAGGCCGGCGTCACCCCCAAGCGGATGAACGTCTGCACCTCCTGCCTCAAGGCCGGCAAGGTCACCCGCTGACCCCGCACCGTCTCGGGCCGCGGCCCGGACACGCGACGGGCCGGTCTCCTGCACGGGAGACCGGCCCGTCGCGCATGTCCGGCCGGTATGCCGCTCAGCCGGCGAAGTGGTCCCAGCCGCCCTCGGGGACGCGGCGGCCGTCGACGGTGACCTGCGCCCCCTCCGGCCCGGCCTCGAGCACCCTCCCGACGACCCGCCACTGACCACCCGGCGGCACCTGCTCCAGGGCGGGGAAGCAGGCCAGCAGCGAGTGCTCCTCACCGCCGGTGAGCACCTGGCGCCAGGCCTCCTCGGCTCCGACGGCGGGGGCCAGCGGGGCGGCATACGCCTCGCGGAGGACGCCCTCGGACAGGTCGAGCCGCACGCCGCTCGCGCCGGCCACGCGCCCGGCATCGCGGAGCAGGCCGTCCGAGATGTCGATCATCGCCGTGGCGCCCGCCTCGGCGGCCCGCGGCCCGGCCGCATAGGGCGCCGTGGGCGCCCGGTGGGCGGCGACGGCGGCGGCCTCCTGCGGGGACCAGCGGTCCGCGCCCTCGGCCCCGTCGCGGGCCAGGACGACCAGCCCGGCCCCGGAGCGGCCGAGGGACCCGGCCACCGCCACGACGTCACCGGGGCGCGCACCGGAGCGCAGGACGGGGCGGCGGTCGCCGAGGTCGCCCAAGGCGGTGACCGCGACCACGACGACCCCGGCCGGGGCCCCCGACAGGTCACCGCCGACGACCGGGACGGCGGCCTGCGCCGCCGCGGCGGCGATCCCGTCGGCGAGGTCGCGCACCCAGGCCAGCTCGGTGTCCGGGTCAGCGACGAGGGCGACGAGCAGCCCGGTCCCCACGGCGCCCATGGCGGCGAGGTCCGCGAGGTTCTGTGCCACGACCTTGGCGCCGACGTCGCGCCCGCTCGACCACTCGTCGCGCCAGTCCCGGCCCCGGACCATCGTGTCGGTCGTCGCGACGACCGTCCCCGACGCGACGGCGAGCACCGCGGCGTCGTCCCCCGCGGGCACGACGACGGCGGAGGAGGCGGAGCCGTCGCCCCGCAGCCGGGGCAGGATCTCGGCGAGCAGGTCCGCCTCGCTCATCCCCCGCAGCGTGCTCGGGGCGGGCGTCGCGGGGCGGCCTGCCCTGCCGTGGCCGGCCACGTCAGCGGGTCCGGCCGTCGTCCGGTCGGCCGCCGGGCCCTCGCCGGACCCCCGCGATAAGGCCATCCTCACCACCTCCTCGTCCTCCCCCGACACGCGCGACGGGTCACCGGCACGGTAGCGTCTGGGTGCAGCGGCGTCGTCATCGACCGCGACCACCCTCGTGCCGAGGCGTCCGTCGTCCGCCATCCGAGGGGCCCGCCTGGGTCCCTGACCGTCGACGAATGAGGTGGTTTTCCCGTGGTGCAGGCGTACATCCTCATCCAGACCGAGGTCGGGCGGTCCGCGGCCGTCGCCCAGGCCATCGCCCAGATCGACGGGGTGACCATGGCCGAGGACGTCACCGGGCCCTACGACGTCATCGCCCGGGTCGAGTCCGGCACGGTCGACGACCTCGGCAAGCTCGTCATCGCTCGGATCCAGGACGTCGAGGGCATCACCCGCACCCTGACGTGCACCGTCGTTCACGTCTGAGCGAGTATCCCCCGCGGGTGACCGGCCCGCTTCGCCACCTCCGGCGGCCCGGCAGCGTCGGACGTGCGGTCCTCGGCGTGCTCGTCCTCGCCCTCGCCGGCTGTTCCGGTGCGGTCGAGGTGACCGCACCTGCCGGGGCCGACACCCCGGCCTGCACCGCCGCGGCCGCCCACTGGCCGGCCGCGGTCTCCGGCCTGGCCCGCCGTGACACGACGAGCACCTCTCCCGCGGTGGCGGCGTGGGGCGACCCGGCCGTCATCGCCCGGTGCGGGCTCGACGCCCCGGCCCCCACGACCGACCCCTGCCTCGAGGTCGACGGCATCGGGTGGGTCCAGGTCGCGCTGAGCGACGGGAAGCGCTTCACGACGTTCGGGACGGACCCGGCGATCGAGGTCCTCATCCCGAACGCCTACTCCCCCGAGGGGTCCCTGCTCCCGGTCTTCACCGCCGCGGCCCGGGCCCTCCCCTCGACCGGCCACCACTGCACCTGACCCCGACTTTCCCGCCGGAACGGGGAAGGTGCTGGTTCACCCTGGAACAGTTCCGGGGTGAACCACCAGGTTCCCGGGTGAGGCGACCGGTCAGCGGAGCCCGACCCGACGCTCCAACGCCAGGGACACGAGCTCGTCGATGAGGTCGGGGTAGCTCAGCCCGGTCGCCGCCCACATCCGCGGGTACATCGAGTGGGGGGTGAACCCGGGCATCGTGTTGACCTCGTTGATGAGCACCTCGCCGTCCTCGGTCCAGAAGAAGTCGACGCGCGCCAGCCCCTCACAGCCCGCCGCGACGAATGCCGTGGCCGCCATCCCCCGGATCCGCTCCGCCACGGCGTCCGGCACCTCCGCCGGGGTCACGAGCCGGACGTCGTCATCGGCGAGGTACTTGGCCTCGAAGTCGTAGAACTCGTGGTTCTGCACGACGATGCACTCCCCCACGACGCTCGTGCGGGGTGGCTCGACGCCGTGCCCCTCGAGGACCCCGCACTCGATCTCGCGGCCGAAGACGGCCGCCTCGACGATGACCTTGGGGTCGTGCGCCCGGGCGGCCTCGACGGCCGCGGCGAGGTCGCCGCGGCGACCGACCTTCGTGATGCCCATGCTCGACCCGGCCCGGGAAGGCTTGACGAAGACCGGCCAACCGAGCGCCTCCACGGCGTCGAGGCGGGCCTCCGGGTCGGCCCGCCACTCGCGGTCGGTGATGACGACGTAGGGGCCGACGGGAAGCCCGGCCGCGGCGAACACGAGCTTCATGTAGTGCTTGTCCATCATCATCGCCGAGGCCGCCACCCCGGAGCCCACGTAGCGCACGTCCGCAAGGTCGAGGAGCCCCTGGATGGTCCCGTCCTCGCCGAACGGACCGTGCAGCAGGGGGAAGACGACGTCGACCTCGCCGAGCGCCCTCGGCGGCCGGCCGGGCTCGAGGACGACGAGCCCGCGCTCCGAACCCCCGGTGGGGACGAGGACGCCGGGCCCGGCCGGGTCGACCTCGGGGATGTGGCCGGGCTCGAGGCGCAGGGCGGCCGGGTCGTCCGGGGCGAGGACCCACCGCCCGTCACGCGCGATCCCGATCGGGACGACCTCGTAGCGGTCACGGTCCAGCGCGGTGAGGACGCTCGCGGCGGTGGCGCACGACACCGCATGCTCGGAGGACCGCCCGCCGAAGACGACCGCGACCCGGATCCGGCGCGACGGGTCGGCCCCGCCCGGGCTCTGCTCGCTGCTCATCGGCAGCGACTCTATCCCGCCGGAGCTCCCCAGCCCGCCAGCCGCGGGCACCCCAGCCCGCCAGCCGCGGGCACCCCAGCCCGCCAGCCGCGGGCACCCCCGGCCGCCGGGCCGGCCGCGGCATACGCTCTCCCTCGTGGACGCCGACCGACTGCACCCCGCCACCCGCCTCGTCGCGCTCGGCCGGACGCCGGCCGCCCCGGGCGAACAGGTCGGGGCGCCGCTGGTCCTCACCTCGACCTACCACGCCGACGGGGCGGACAGCTACGCCCGCGAGTCGAACCCGACCTGGGCCGCGTTCGAGACCGCCCTCGGAGCCCTCGAGGGCGGCGACGCCCTCGTCCTCGCCTCGGGCATGGCGGCGGCCTCCGCGGCGCTGAGCCTGCTGCCGCTCGGCGGGACCGTCGTCGCGGCACCCTCGGTCTATCTCGGGGTCCTCTCGCTCCTCGCCGACCGGGTCGCGGCCGGCACCGCCACGGTCCGCTCGGTCGACACCTCCGACACCACCGCCGTCGTGGCCGCCCTCGACGGGGCCGACCTGGTCTGGCTGGAGTCGCCGAGCAACCCCCTCCTCACGGTCACCGACCTGCCGACCGTCCTCGCCGCCGCGCGCGAGCGGGGCGTGCTGAGCGTCGTCGACAACACCTTCGCCACCCCGCTCCTCCAGCGGCCGCTCGAGCTGGGCGCCGACCTCGTCCTGCACTCGGCGACGAAGTACCTCAGCGGTCACAGTGACGTCGTGCTCGGTGCCCTCGTCACGCCCGCCACCGATGCCGGGAGCGAGCGGTATGCCGCCCTCGCCCACCACCGCCTCCTCGGTGGCGCCGTCGCGGGGCCGATGGAGGTGTGGCTCGCGCTGCGGGGCCTGCGCACCCTCCACCTGCGCCTGGAGCGGGCGAGCGCGAATGCCGCCGAGCTCGTCGCGCGGCTGCGCGCCCACCCGCGGGTCGAGAGGGTTCGCTACCCCGGCTTCGCAGCGATGGTGTCGATCGAGGTGGCGGGCGGCGCCGAGGCGGCCGAGGCGGTCTCGGCGGCCACCGAGCTGTGGGTGCACGCGACGAGCCTCGGCGGGGTCGAGAGCCAGCTGGAGCGACGCCGTCGCATCCCGTACGAGCCCGAGGTCGTCCCCGAGAACCTGCTCCGCCTCTCGGTCGGCGTCGAGGACGTCGAGGACCTCTGGGCCGACCTCGACGCGGCGCTGCGGGCCTGAGCCCGGGCCGGCCCGACAGTCAGGGGCGCCCGGTGGCGCGGGCGGGCAGGCCGCGCAGGGCGGGCGTCACGAGGGCGGCCATGACGAGCAGGACCACCCCGCCGGCGACGTAGGTGCGCTGGATCCCGATGGCGTGAGCGAGCAGGCCGGCCCCGGCCGCACCGACGGGGATCGCGACGAAGGCGAGCATCCGGTAGGCGCTGGTGACCCGGCCGAGCAGGGGACCGGGGACGGCCCGCTGCCGGTAGGAGAGCGTGACGACGTTCCACGCCGTGCCCGAGAGCCCGCCGAGGGCGAGGATCACGACGACCACCGCGACGTCGGAGGTGAGCCCGAGTGCGGCCGCGGCCACCCCGAAGAGGACGAGTGAGCCCATGACGACGCCCCGCTGGCCGACCCGCCGGGTGAGCACCGGTGCGACCGCCGCGCCGAGCAGGCCGCCGACGGCGAAGGCCGCGACGACCCAGCCGAAGGCCGCCTCGGGAAGACGGAGGATCTCGAGGACATAGAGGACGAGGACGGCGACCACCCCGTTGAGGACGGCGTTGACGACACCGACGGCGATGGCCAGGGTGCGCAGCACCCGGTCGTGCACGAGGAAGCGGACGCCCTCGGTGAGCTGCGTCCACGTCGAGGTCCGGTCCCGGACGGGCGGCCGTCGCGGCCTCGACCTCGACACGGCGAGGACGAGCGCCCCGGCGAGGACGAAGCTCGCGGCGTCGACGACGAACGGGGCGCCGGACGCCACGACGAAGAGCGTCGCACCGAGGGGAGGCCCCACGAGGTTGCTCGCCAGCGACAGCGACGCCTGGGTCACCGAGTTGGCCCGCTCGAGGGCCCCGTCGGCCACCAGCTCGGGCACGACGGACGACGCCGCGTTGTCGAAGAAGGCGCGGCCAGGCCGAGCAGGAGCGACGTCGCATAGAGCAGCCCGAGCCCGACGTGACCGGTGAGCACCAGCGCGGCGAAACCCGCCATGACGAGGCCGCGCACCAGGTCGACCCGTCCCATGAGGGCGAGCTTCTCGACTCTGTCGACGACGACGCCGGAGACCAGTCCCAGCAGCACCCAGCCGAGCATGGTGAGGGCGTCGACGAGGGAGATGAGCCGCGCGTCGCGGGTCAGCGAGGCCGCGAGCAGGGGCATGGCACCGCCGACGACGCCGTCACCGGCATACGACACGGTCCCGGCCGTCCACACGGTCCAGAACGCCCGCCCGAGCCCCCGCTCCGCCGGCTGTCCAGTCATCGGCCCGACCGGTCAGGCCGTCTCGGCCTTGCGCGCCCGCGACAGCAGGCTCTCGACGACCTCCTGCGGAGTGCGCCCCTCGTGGACGACGGCATGGACCTGCTCGATGATCGGGACGTCGATGTCGTGGTGCCGGGCCAGGTCGAGGATCGAGGCGCAGGACTTCACGCCCTCGGCCGTCTGCCGGGTCACCGCGACCACCTCGGCGACGCTCATCCCCCGACCGAGGTTCACCCCGAACGTGTGGTTGCGCGACAGGGGCGACATGCAGGTGGCGATGAGGTCGCCCACCCCGGCCAGTCCGGCGAAGGTCGCCGGGCTGCCGCCCAGGGCGGTGCCGAGTCGGGTCATCTCGGCGAGCCCGCGGGTGATGATCGACGCCTTGGAGTTGTCACCGAAGCCGAGGCCCTCGGCCATCCCGACCGCGAGCGCGATGACGTTCTTGACCGCGCCCGCCAGCTCGGTGCCGACGACGTCGGTGCCCGTGTACGGACGGAAGTATGCCGCCGCGCAGGCGGCCGCGACCTGTTCGGCGCGGGTCGGGTCGGCAGACGCGACGACGCTCGCGGCCGGGTGCCGCTCGGCGATCTCGCGCGCGAGGTTGGGCCCGGAGACGACGACGACCCGCTCCGGCTCGACACCCGCGACGTCGGCGATGACCTGGCTCATCCGCATCGTCGTACCCAGCTCGACGCCCTTCATGAGCGAGACGACCGACGCCGTGGGCGGAAGCAGCGCCCCCCAGGCGACGAGGTTGTCCCGCAGCGTCTGGCTCGGGACCGCGAGCACGACGACGTCGGCCCCGGCGGCCGCCTCGGCGGGGTCACCGACGGCACGGATGCCCGGGGGCAGGGCCAGCTCGGGCAGGTAGTCGGTGTTGCGGCCGGCGTTGACCGCGTCGACGACCTCGCGGCGCCGACCCCACATGGTCACCTCGCTCCCGGCGTCGGCGAGCACGGCGGCGAAGGCCGTGCCCCAGCTCCCCGTCCCGAAGACCGCGGCCCTGGTCATGCCTTCTCCTCGTCGCGCCTGGCGCCCTCGCCGACCTGGCGGATCCGGCCCGTCGTCGTCTGCCCGTGGTGGCGCGGGTCCCACAGCTGCGGAGGCGGCGACCCGCCCCTGAGCACCTGCAGCTCGGCCGTGATGGCCCGCATGATCCGGTCGGTCGCCTCCTCGAGGACGTCGCGGGTCAGGTGCTCGTCGTAGAGGTCGTCGAGGGCGACGGGCGCGCCCGCTCGCACCTGCATCGTCTTGCGCGGCAGGACGTCAGGGACCTTGGCGTAGGGCGCGAGCAGGTCCTGAGGCCCCCACTGGGCGACGGGGACGACCGGGCACCGGGTCTGCAGCGCGATCCGCGCCGCGCCGGTCTTGCCGCGCATCGGCCACAGCTCCGGGTCGCGGGTGAGCGTTCCCTCGGGGTAGACGGCGACGCATCGTCCGGCCTCGACCGCGGCGACGGCCGCCCGGTAGGCGCCGGCGGCCTGACCGGTCTCGCGGTAGACGGGGATCTGCTCGGCACCGCGCAGGATCGACCCCACGACGGGCACACCGAAGATCTCCACCTTGGCGAGGAAGAGCGGGACGTGCCCGTTGTCGAAGAGGAAGTGGGCGAAGGCCAGCGGGTCGACGTGCGAGATGTGGTTGGGGCAGACGACGTAGCCGGAGTCCGTCGGCAGGTTCTCGACCCCCGACCACTCGCGTCGGGTCATCGCCATGAGCGGCGGACGGAGGATGCCCGCCGCCAGCCGGTAGGCGGGCGTCAGCTTCCGTCGGCGCTGGGGGGTGGACACGCTGGGCTCACTCTCCTCGGGGACAGTGAGCCATCTTCGTGGGGGCGAGGGGGGATGTCGAGCATCCCGGCGCGGCTTGACAGGATCAGGGCATGCACGCACCCGACTGGTTCGTCGTCGTCCCCGTCAAGGGCGGCCTGGGCGCCAAGAGCCGGATGGCGGTCGGCGACCGACGGCTCCGGTCGGCACTGGCCACGGCGCTGGCGCAGGACACCGTCGCCGCAGCCGTCGCGGGTATGCCGCCGGGCCGCGTGCTCGTCGTCACCGCGGACCCGGTGGTCCTGGGATGGGCCGGATCCCTCGGTGCCATCGGCGTCCGTGACGAGGGCCGAGGGCTCGACGCGGCCGTGCTCACCGGGGCGCGAGCGGCCTACGACCTCGGTGCGCGCGATGTGGCGGTCCTGCTCGGCGACCATCCGGCCCTGCGCCCCGCCGAGCTGACGAGGGCCCTGGAGTCCGCGAGCGGGGTGCCGCGAGCGGTCGTCCCCGATGCCACCGGCACGGGCACCGCCCTCCTCACGGCCCGTGGGGTCGAGCTCCTCCCCCGGTTCGGGCCCGACAGCGCCGCCGCGCACGAGGCCACCGGCGCGGTGCGGCTGGAGCCGGGACTACCGGGGCTGCACCACGACGTCGACGACCTCGTCGACCTCGGTGTCGTGGCGGCGATCGGGGTGGGGCCGGCAACCGCTGCCGCGATGGCCGCTAGCCTGGGGTCTGTGCAGGCGAGCATCCACACCTTCGATGACGACAGCGGCGGCGGCAGCGCCCTGCTCGATGACGGCCGCGAGGTCCGCTTCGGACCTCAGGCCCTGGCGGACAGCGGTCTCCGCTTCCTCCGGCCCGGACAACGGGTGAGCATCGAGGTCGACGAGGGCTCCCTCGTGGCGACCCGGGTCTGGATCGTCGGCATCGGCGACACCGAGGTCATCCGCTAGCTGTCGCGGGTTCGCAGCGGCGACGGTTCCGGTCTCCGCCGACCTCTCCCGGTCGCCACCACGACCCACCTCGACCGCTGAGAGGCCGGACGACGACGGACGACGACGGGCCGGCGCCCCGCGAGGGGTACCGGCCCGTCGTGCGATGCCAGGTCAGGCCTTCTTCGCGGCCTTCTTGGCGGGTGCCTTCTTGGCGGGTGCCTTCTTGGCCGGTGCGGCCTTCTTCGCCGGGGCCTTGGCGGCGACGACCTTCTTCGCCGGCGCCTTCTTGGCCGGTGCGGCCTTCTTGACCGCGGCCTTCGCCGGGGCGGCCTTCTTCACGGCGGCCTTCGCCGGAGCGGCCTTCTTGACCGCGGCCTTCGCCGGAGCGGCCTTCTTGACCGCGGCCTTCGCCGGGGCGGCCTTCTTCACGGCAGCCTTCGCCGGAGCGGCCTTCTTGACGGCAGCCTTCGCCGGAGCGGCCTTCTTGACGGCAGCCTTCGCCGGGGCGTCGGCCTTGGTCGCCGTGCCGGCAGCGGCCCGCGCGGCGGCCGGAGCAGCCTTCGGGAGCTTGCTCGGGGACTTCACGTAGGTCTTGAAGGCGGCGCCGGCGCGGAAGCGCGGGGCCTTGGACTTCGGGATCCGGACGCTGGACCCGGTGTGCGGGTTGCGGCCCGTGCGAGCGGCGCGCTCGACGCGGTCGAAGGTGCCGAAGCCGGTGATGCCGACCTTGCCGCCCTTGGTGACCTCGCGAATGATCGTGTCCAGAACGGCCTCGAGAGCGTCGCCGGCGGCCTTGCGGCTCCCGAGTCGCTTCTCGAGCTCGCGGATGAGCTCTCCCTTGTTCACTTCACGCTCCACTTCGTCTGATGGGTGCGACGCCGTGCGGCGCCCGAACGGGCCGTTTGTCCCGGTCTGGGTCGACGGTATGCCGCGTTCCGCGACGAGTCCATCACCCTGGAGTGTGTTCCGTTGTCGCACAATGGCTTTCGATCCACCCGCGGATCGCTTCCGTTGGGGGTTCCGAACGGCCCGACCTGACCTCGGCCGTCGCATCCAGTCGTCCGAGGCGGACCGGATTCGTTGCAGGACAACCATTTCCGCCCGCCTCCGGCGCCCCATGAGCGGCGTCCGCCCACGGGAGCCGTCGCTCCCCTCACTTCACTTCAGCCACACCAGTAACATCGCTGACCGGCCCCGCCGGCCGGCAGACGTCCTGCGCGACACGCCGATACGGCGTGTCGCGCAGGCGGACAAGGGTCAGGCCGAGGTGGTCACCGGCCGCCAGGTCGGCCGGGTTCCCTCGAAGGACGTGATGGCGTCCTCGTGGCGCAGCGTGAGGCTGATGTCGTCGAGGCCCTCGAGCAGGCGCCAGCGGGTGTAGTCGTCGATGTCGAAGGAGGCGACGACGTCGCCGGCCGTGACCGTCCGCGACGCGAGGTCGACGGTGACCGAGGTGCCCGGCTCGTTCTCGAGGAGCTTCCAGAGCAGCTCGACGTCGTCCTGGGCGCACTGCGCCGTGAGCAGTCCCTGCTTGCCGCTGTTGCCCCGGAAGATGTCCGCGAAGCGCGACGAGATGACGACGCGGAAGCCGTAGTCCATGAGGGCCCAGACGGCATGCTCGCGCGAGGAGCCCGTCCCGAAGTCGGGACCGGCGACGAGGACCGAGCCGGCGGCATACGCCGGGTTGTTCAGGACGAAGGTCTCGTCGCCACGCCAGGCCGCGAAGAGGCCGTCCTCGAAGCCGGTCTTCGTCACCCGCTTGAGATAGACGGCCGGGATGATCTGGTCGGTGTCGACGTTGCTGCGGCGCAGCGGCACGCCGACCCCGCTGTGGGTGGTGAACGGCTCCATGGCTCAGAGGCTCCCGTCGGTGTCGTCGAGGTCGGCCGGGCTCGACAGCGTCCCTCGCACCGCGGTGGCCGCGGCGACGAGCGGGCTGACGAGATGGGTGCGACCGCCCTTGCCCTGGCGGCCCTCGAAGTTGCGGTTCGACGTCGAGGCGCTGCGCTCCCCCGGTGCGAGCTGGTCGGGGTTCATGCCGAGGCACATCGAGCACCCCGGCAGACGCCATTCCGCCCCGGCCTCGGTGAAGACCGCATCGAGGCCCTCCGCCTCCGCCTGGATGCGGACGCGGGCCGAGCCGGGGACGACGAGCATCCGCACCCCGTCGGCGACGTGCCGGCCCTTGATGACGGCGGCGGCCGCACGCAGGTCCTCGATCCGCCCGTTGGTGCAGGAGCCGACGAAGACGGTGTCGACGTGGATCTCGCGCAGTGGCGTGCCCGCGGTGAGGCCCATGTACTCGAGCGCCTTGGCGGCGGCCAGCTTCTCGTGGTCGTCGGCCAGCGCCTCGGGGTCGGGCACCGCCGAGCCGAGCGGCGCCCCCTGGCCGGGGTTGGTGCCCCAGGTGACGAAGGGGGTCAGCTCCGCGGCGTCGATGACCACCTCGGCGTCGAACTGCGCGTCGTCGTCGCTGCGCAGCCGCGACCAGGCCGCGACGGCCGCGTCCCAGTCGGCGCCGGTGGGCGCGTGGTCCCGTCCGTGGAGGTAGGCGAAGGTCGTCTCGTCGGGCGCGATCATGCCGGCCCGGGCGCCGGCCTCGATCGACATGTTGCAGACCGTCATCCGCCCCTCCATCGACAGGGCGCGGATCGCGCTGCCGCGGTACTCGAGGACGTAGCCCTGGCCACCGCCCGTCCCGATCCGGGCGATGACGGCGAGGACGATGTCCTTGGCGGTCACGCCGGGCGCGAGCTCCCCGTCGACGGTGATCGCCATGGTCCTGAACGGCTTGAGCGGTAGGGTCTGGGTGGCCAGCACGTGCTCGACCTCGGAGGTGCCGATGCCGAAGGCCAGCGCGCCGAACGCCCCGTGGGTCGACGTATGGCTGTCGCCGCAGACGATCGTCATGCCCGGCTGGGTCAGCCCCAGCTGTGGGCCGACGACGTGGACGATCCCCTGCTCGGCATCGCCCATGGGATAGAGGCGGACCCCGAACTCCTCACAGTTGCGGCGCAGCGTCTCGACCTGGGTGCGGCTGACGGGGTCGGCGATCGGGCCGGGCGTCGTCGGGACGTTGTGGTCCTCGGTGGCCAGGGTGAGCTCGGGTCGGCGGACCGCGCGCCCCGACAGCCGCAGGCCGTCGAAGGCCTGTGGGCTGGTCACCTCGTGGAGCAGGTGCAGGTCGATGTAGAGCAGGTCGGGCTCGCCCTCGCTGCGTCGGACGACATGCTCGTCCCAGACCTTCTCGGCCAACGTCCCCGCCATCAGCTCCACCTTCCGTCCCGCTCGGAGGGGTCGCCCGGGACCTGGGCGCCCTCGTCCTCAGGCGAGGTTCGCACGACACCGACCCTCCGGAACTTGCGTCTCAGGCAATGAGACGGCAATATCATCACATGGACAGCAGTAGCGGAGTCGGCGTCCTCGACAAGGCCGCCGTCGTCCTGGGCGCCCTCGAGGCGGGTCCCGCGACCCTCGCCCAGCTCGTCACGGCCACCGGTCTGGCCCGCCCGACGGCCCATCGGCTCGCCGTGGCACTCGAGCACCACCGCCTCGTCGCGCGGGACCTGCAGGGTCGATTCGTGCTCGGACCGCGGCTGGCAGAGCTCGCAGCGGCCGCCGGCGAGGACCGCCTGCTGGCAGCGGCCGGGCCCGTCCTCGGCGCGCTGCGCGACCACACGAACGAATCTGCGCAGCTCTTCCGGCGCCAGGGCGACCACCGGGTCTGCGTCGCCTCCGCCGAGCCCAACGTCGGGCTGCGCGACTCCATCCCCGTCGGGGCGGCCCTGTCGATGCTCGCCGGCTCGGCGGCCCAGGTGCTGCTGGCCTGGGAGGAGCCCGACCGCCTCCACCGCGGCCTTCAGGGGGCGGCCTTCAGTGCGACGACGCTGTCCGGCGTGCGCCGTCGCGGCTGGGCCCAGAGCGTCGGCGAGCGCGAGCCGGGCGTCGCCTCGGTGTCCGCCCCGGTGCGTGGCCCCTCGGGCCGGGTCATCGCCGCGGTGTCGATCTCGGGCCCCATCGAGCGGCTCTCGCGCCAGCCGGGTCGGCTGCACGCGGCGACCGTCATCGCCGGCGCCAACAAGCTCACCGAGGTGCTCGCCCGTCACGCCGCGGCCCAGGAGGCCCAGAACAAGGGCTGACCCGAGGCACCCGAGCGGCGACCCACCGCGGCGCCGCGTGCCCTCGGCTCAGGCCGACGAGTCCTGCTCGGCCAGCCCCATCCGCTCGCGCGCCCGCTCACCGCGCCGGGCGACCGGCACCGTCCCGTCGATCGCCCCGAGCCCGAGGCTCACCGGGCCGGCATAGATGCTCTCGTGGGCACCGGCGGGGACGGCATACGTCTCGTGCCAGATGGTCACCGCCTCGGGGTCCTTGCGCGCGTACTCGTAGAACCGGCGCCAGGCCGGCCGATGCTCCAGGCTCGGTTCGCTGGCGTAGGCATAGATGTCCTCCACGCTGCGCCACCACTGGACCGTCGTGGCCCCGAGCCCGTCGACCATGGTCCGGGCGCCGAGGAAGCCCAGCGGCTCGGCCTCGCCGCGCTCGGCGGCGGCGGCGTTGTGGCCGAGCTCGCTCAGCATGCGGGGCATCGCGGCGAGGACCGGGCCCACGATCCCGACCCGCCAGGGCTTGTGGATCCGGACGCCGATGAGGAACAGGCCGAGCGGCCCCTCGTAGGAGTGCGTGACACGGTTCATGACGTCTCCTCGTTGGATAGTGACACTCTCCAAGAGGGCTATTGTTAGATAGTTCCACTACCCGTTGTCAAGGGAGGTCTGGTGCGGATCTCGGAGCTCGCGGAGCGGACGGGCGTCCCGGTGCCCACGCTCAAGTACTACCTGCGCGAGGGCCTGCTCATGCCCGGCGTCGCGACCGCACGCACCCGGGCGGAGTATGCCGCGGAGCACGTCGAGCGCGTCCGCCTCATCCGGGCCCTCACCGAGCACGGCAACCTCGGGCTCGCGGCGGTCCGGTCCGTCCTCGACGCCCTCGAGCACCCGCCGGCGTCCCGGCACGAGTTCCTCGGGGCGGCCCACTGCGCCCTGCCCACCCCGCACGGGGACCATCCCGCCGATCCCGACGTCACGGCGGTGATCGAGCGTCTCGGCTGGGCGGTCGACCCCCGCACCCCCGTCCTGGGGATGCTGTCGGCGGCGGTCCAGGCGGCCCGAGCCGCCGGCATACCCGTCGCCCGGGCGAACCTCGAGCGGTTCGCCCGGGCCACCCGACGGATCGCCGAGGTCGACCTCGACGTCGCGACCGCGGCCGCGTCGCCCCAGGAGGCGCTGACGATCGTCACCGTGGGGACCGTCATGCTCGACCCGGTCATCATCGCGCTGCGCCGGCTGGCCCAGGAGGCCGTGAGCGCCGAACGCGCTCGCAGCTGAGGACGGGTCGGAGCCGTCGCGGCCCGGACACGGCGAAGGCCCGGCCGGATCGGCCGGGCCTTCGCTCGTGGTAGCCCCGACGGGATTCGAACCCGCGCTACCGCCTTGAGAGGGCGGCGTGCTAGGCCACTACACAACGGGGCCACGAGCGTGCGCCCGTCGCCGCGAGGCGTCGGGCACGGAGGGCAACCCTACCGGGTGGCGGGGCGGATCTCCGAATCGCGGTCGGCGCGAACGCCGCTCGCGAGAGCTGGGGTACCAGGACTCGAACCTAGAATGGCTGAACCAGAATCAGCTGTGTTGCCAATTACACCATACCCCATGGGGGTATCACGCCCCACCGGGCTACGGGGCCGGTGACGGTGAACCGAGGGTCGATACTACCGGCTCGCTCGCGCGCGGGGAAATCGCCCCTGCGAGCCGCAGCCGTCGTGCATGCCGGCCCCTCGCCGGGGTAGGCGCCACGGCATCCGAGCGAGCACTGGAGGTGCCGACCATGACCGAGCGGGGACCGGGTCCCGTCGACGTGAGGCGCCTGGCTGCCGTGGACCTGCACGGCGCCGCGGGGAGCGTGCTGCGCCGTCGCGTCATCATCACCGAGTTCGTCCTCGGGACGGTGGGCTGCGTGGCCCTGGGTGTCGTCCTGCTGTCCTTCGGGTCCTGGGTCCTGGCCCTGTGGGTTCTCGGCGTCGCTGCGAACTACCTGCCGCTGGCGGTGCACGCCGTGTCGATGGCGGACCCCGCCCGGCTCGCCGAGGAGCTCGACGGCGTGGACCTCCCCCGGGCCATCGCCCACTACACCCGCACCCAGTTCTGGGTGTTCGTGCCCTTCCTGCTCGCCGTCCTGGCCCTGGCCCAGCCGCGGTCCGCTCCGGTGGACCACGGCGATCGGTGAGGGCGAGGGCTCAGCCCCGCTGGACGAGGTGGCGCACCTCGCCGTCGGGGACCTCGAGCAGGTCGAGCACGAGCGTCGGCAGCACGGGGTATGCCGCGACCTCGGCGAGCGGGAGCCACCGCAGCCGCCCCGTCGCGCTGTCGAGGATCGACGCCCCGTCCGCCACCTCCGGCGGGTCGCTCATCCGCAGGTAGAAGCCGATCTCGTGCTGCGGCCCGTGTGAGCCGCCGAAGAAGTTCTCGACGACCGCGACGACCCGCATCGGGCCGGGGGCCAGCCCCGTCTCCTCGGCCCACTCCCGGGCCGCGCACTCCACCACGTCCTCCCCCGTGCCGAGTGCACCGCCCGGCAGGAACGCGAAGCCGAGCCCGTCGTCGACGTTGACGAGCAACCGGCCCTCGCGCACGCACAGCAGGGCCACCCGCACCGAGAACCTCAGCCCGCCGAGCAGCAGCCGGATGTCCACCACGAGCTGTCTCAGAGGGTCGCGCGCAGGGCCCTGAGCCGGGCCAGCGTCGAGGCCTTGCCGAGGATCTCCATGGACTCGAAGAGCGGCGGGCTGACCCGCTGCCCCGACAGCGCCGTGCGGAGCGGGCCGAAGGCGACCTTGGCCTTGAGCCCGAGCCCGTCGACGACGGCGGCGCGCAGGTCGGCCTGGATCCGCTCGGCGTGCCAGTCGCTCTCGCTGCCCAGCATGCCGGCGCCCTCGTCGCTGATGGCCCCGAGGGCCTCGACCGCCGCATCGAGGACGCGCGGCGCGTTCTCGTCGAGCTGTCCCCGGGCGTCGTCCGCGACCGCCACCTGGTCGTCGGCGACGTAGAACGGCCCGACGAGCGCGGAGGCCTCGGTCAGGTGGGCGATCCGGGTCTGGATGAGCTCGGCGACGCTGCGCAGCCGGGCCAGCTCACCGAGCGAGGGGTTTGCACCCAGGACGCCGTCGGCCACGAGGTAGGGCAGCAGGCGCGAGGCGAACTCCCCCGGCTCGAGCTCACGGATATGGACGCCGTTGAGCCAGTCCAGCTTCTTGAGGTCGAAGACCGGACCGACCGGGTTGACCTTGCCCCAGTCGAACCGCTCGCTGAACTCCTCGAACGTGAAGACCTCCCGCTCGGTGCCGTCGGGGTCGACGGCCGGTGGGTAGGCCAGCAGGGCGAGGAAGTTGACGAGCGCCTCCGGCAGGTAGCCCTGCTCCCGGAACCACGTCAGCCGGGCCGCGGGGTTCTTGCGCTTGGAGATCTTCGAGCTGTCGGTGTTGCGCAGCAGGGGCATGTGCGCGAACGCCGGCGGCGTGAGACCCAGCCACTGGTAGAGCAGGACGTGCTTGGGGGTCGAGCTGATCCACTCCTCGCCGCGCACGACGTGGGTCACGCCCATCTCGTGGTCGTCGACGACGACGGCGAGGTGGTAGGTCGGGAAGCCGTCGGCCTTGAGGATGACCTGGTCATCCGGCCTCGGCGCGGCCACCCGCCCGCGGATGAGGTCCTCGAAGTGCAGAGGCACGTCGTCGGGGATGAGCATCCGCACGACCGGGGTCTCGGTGAAGCCCGGCAGGGCGGAGCGCTCCTCCCGGGTCAGGCCGTGGCACATCCGGTCGTAGCCGGTGGGCTCCTTGCGCCGCTGTTGCTCGGCGCGCATGTCGGCCAGCCGCTCCTGGGAGCACCAGCAGTAGTAGGCCCGCCCCTCCTCGACGAGCCGGTCGACGTAGGGACGGTAGGTCTCGAGCCGCTCGCTCTGCCGGTACGGCGCGACGGGGCCGCCGATGTCGGGCCCCTCGTCCCACGTCAGGCCGAGCCAGTGCAGGGTGTCGAGGACCTGGGCCTCGCTCCCCTCCTTGAGCCGGGTCCGGTCGGTGTCCTCGATGCGCAGCAGGAACCGGCCGTGCTGCTGGCGCGCGAAGGCGAGGTTGAACAGGGCCATGTATGCCGTGCCGACGTGTGGGTCGCCGGTCGGCGACGGCGCGACGCGCAGCCGCACGGCGCCGGGGAGGTCCTCGGTCCGCGGTCGGTCGGTGGGCAGGGCGGACGGGGCGGGGTTCTGCTCGGTCATGGTGGGGGCCAGCCTATCGGCGGACGAAGGGGTTGCTGAGCACGCCGATGGCGTCGATCTCGACCTCGACGCGCTGGCCGGGCCGGACCGGCCCGACGCCGGCCGGGGTGCCGGTGAGGATGACGTCCCCCGGGAGCAGCGTGAACGCCGCCGAGGCGTGGGCGACCAGAGCGGCGACGCCGTGGACCATGTCGCCGGTGCTGCCGTCCTGCACGGTCTCGCCGTCGAGCCGGGTCCTCAGGTGGAGTCCGGTCGGGTCCAGGTCGGTCTCGACCCACGGGCCGAGAGGGCAGAAGGTGTCGAAGCCCTTGGCCCGCGACCACTGCCCGTCACTGCGCTGGAGGTCCCGCGCGGTGACGTCGTTGGCGCAGGTGTACCCGAAGATGACCGAGCGGGCGTCCTCGGGAGCGACGTCCTTGCACATCCGCCCGATGACGACGGCCAGCTCGCCCTCGTAGTGCACCTCCGTGCTCTGTGGTGGCATGACGACCGGGTCCCCCGGCCCGACGACGGCGGTGTTCGGCACGAGGAACATGAGCGGCTCGGCCGGCGCCTCGCCACCCATCTCGGCCGCGTGGTCGTGGTAGTTCTTGCCGATCCCGATGATCTTGCTCCGCGGGATGACCGGCGCGAGGAGCCTGACCTCCTCGACGAGGTGGGTCGTGCCGGTCAGCTCGATCCGGTGGTAGAGAGGGTCGCCGGTGACCTCGGCGATCTTCTCACCGGCCCCGTCGACCAGCCCGTAGAGCGGCTCGTCACCGATCGTGAACCTCGCGATGCGCATGGCCCGAGCCTACGGGTCGGTCCGGGCGCTCAGAACACGGCGATGCCCAGGGTCGCCAGCACGGTCCGGGCGAGCGCGGCATACCCGGCGTCGTTGGCATGGATGTCGGCGGCCGTGCACATCCACGTCCACGAGCAGATGAGGTCGACGTTCTTCGGCACCGGGCCGAAGGCGCCGCTCTGGACGGTGCGCCACGTGTGCGTGCGGAACTCCTTGGCGACGTCGGCCACGTCGACCCGCTGGCGTTCTGCGGCCCGCTCGATCTGGACGTTGAGCGCGTCGCCGATGGCGAGCGACTGGGTCGCGAGCGCCTGCCCACCCGGACCCAGCAGCCAGGCCGCGAGGAAGGGGTCGTAGTAGGTCAGGGCGACGATCTCGGCGTGCGGGGCGGCGTCGCGCAGGCGGTTGAGGATGAGCCGGAGGTTCGTGTGCACCTCCGCCATCCCCGCGGCGACGCAGGTGGTGTCGATCGAGCCGGCGACGACGCACCGCTGGATGTCGTTGGCGCCGATGTCGATCGTGATGACGCTCGTCCGTCCGGGGTTGGCCCGCAGGTAGTCGAGCGCCTGGGCCAACTGGCTGCCGGCGGGGTAGGTGTCGCAGTGGCCCCCGGAGACCATCGACGCGGCGGTCTCGCCGGAGCAGGCGAGGTTGACGAGCTCGGTCGGATGGCTGGCGGTGTTCAGTCCCGAGAGGACCTGTCCGACGTACCCCCCGGATCGGTTCTCGCCGAGCCCGGGCTGGTACCCCGCGGCGAGCGAGTCGCCCAGGGCGAGGTAGGTGGACGGGGTCGGGTCGGCGCCGTTCGCCGTCGTGGACGCCGCCACCGGCGTGGCCGTCGCGGCCCCCGCGGTCCCGACGAGAGTGACAGCGGCAACGAGAACAGCCAGGACGCGACGGCTCATGGGGTCCCCTTCCGAGACGGCGGCGACCCCGGTGTCGCCGCTACGGTCCACCTTACGGGCGACTAGCGTGCCGAGAGTGGATGCCCAGGTCTGGAGCTCGGCGCGATGGCAGGCCGCCGAGGCGGCGCATGCCGCACGGGTCGACCGCCTCCTCGCCGGCCACCTCGCCCGTCGGGCCCGCGGCGAGAAGCACCCGGTCGAGGACTTCCTCCACACGTACTACCGCCATCCGCCGGGGCGGTTCCGGCGGTGGCACCCCGGTCCGGGGGTCGTCCTCGAGGGAGCCGCACGCACGCCGCGCGCGGGCTGGCGCTTCGTCCGGGCCGTGGGCGACGGCCTCACCCTCGACACCGAGGCCTTCCTGCGCGAGCGCGCCGTGACGGTGGACTTCGTGGCGTCGCTCCTCGGCTCGACCCGGGACCGGCCGCCGGCCATCGGCTGCCTCGCCCTCCACGAGTGGGCCATGGTCTACCGGCTCGGACCCGAGCAGGTGCGCCATGTCGGCCTTCCGCTCCGGCTCGGCCATCGCGGCAGCGACGCCGTCGTCGAGGGCCACGCCATCCGGTGCACCCATTACGACGCGTTCCGGTTCTTCACCGAGCCCGCCCGGCCGCTCAACGGCGTACGGCCCACGCGGGAGACACAGGTCGGGCTCGAGCAGCCGGGCTGCCTCCATGCGGGCATGGACCTCTACAAGTGGGCGGTCAAGCTGACCCCCGCCGTGCCGAGCGAGCTCGTCGCCGACGCGTTCGAGCTCGCCCGCGACCTCCGCGTCCTCGACATGCGGGCCTCGCCCTACGACGTCCGGGTCCTCGGCCTGGAGCCGGTCGCCGTCGAGACACCCGAGGGGAAGGCGGCTTTCGTCGCGGCCCAGAGGGCCTTCGCGACCCGGGCAGCAGGGGTGCGCTCGCGGCTCCTCCAGGTGCTCACCTCCCTCACCGACGCCGAGGACTAGTCGGCGGCCACGAACCACCCGTCGACAAGGAGGGGGACGACGTCGGTGCAGTCGGCATCGGCCGCCATCTCGACGTCCTCGGGGTAGCCGCGCTCGATGAGCTCGCGGCCACTGCCGCATCGCTGCAGGGTCGGCAGGAGCGCCCCCCGGACCGCACCGTATGCCGCGGCCGCGGCGCCCGCCTCGGGGCTCACCTCGAGGCCGGGACGTGCGGCGAGGAGAGCGGCGACCACCGCGCCGGCGCCCAGCTCGTCCTCGAGCGCGGGGCGCAGCGAGTCGTCGTCGCCCCAGCGCTCCCCCGCCGGCACGACGGCGACGGGCCCGTCGACCCGGGCCAGTCGTGCGGCCACGGCGTGCGCGGTCCGGAGGCAGGCCGCCACGACGGGCACGCCCTGCCCGGCGACCTCGGCACAGATCGTCGCCCCGTTGGGAGAGGGCAGGACGACCCGGGACACCCCCTGGGCTCGGGCCAGGCTCGCCGGCGACAGCGAGACGCTGCCCGGGCCGGCGTGCGAGCGCCACACCGCAAGGACGGCCCCGCTGCTCCGGGCGATCTCCGCCGCCGAGGCCTCACCCCACCGTAGGGGCCGGACGGCGATCCCGCGCTCGACCGCGACGGCGACGGCCGTCGTGAAGGACAGGACGTCGACCACGGCCACCGCCGCCGCGCCGGGCAGCACCTCCCGGGCGCCGCGCAGTCCCCAGGCGAGGCGGACGGCATACCGGCTCTGGTCGAAGGCGGAACTCATCGGGTCATCCTCGCGGCAGCACCGGCCGACGGCCACCGGGGAGGGTCGGGCCGGGCAGGAGCGGCCGGCTCAGGGCAGCGGCACGGGCGGCAGGTTCTGCATCGCGGTCTCCATCACCGACTTCCAGATGGGGGCGGCGATGCTCGCGCCGTAGATCTGGGGGTAGTAGCGGCCGCCGACCGTGAGGTTCGTCAGGCGCACCCGGGTCGACCGGCCGTGCGAGACCCGGCCCGGGTCGCCGACCCATACGGCGGTGCTGCGCTGGGCGGTGTAGCCGACGAACCACGAGTCGTAGGGGCCGTCCGTCGTGCCGGTCTTGCCCGCCGACTGCCACGGCGACAGGGGGCCGGTCGAGGCGGCGGTCCCCCGCTGGAGAACCTGCTCGAGCGCGGTCGACACCCCGGAGGCGACCTGCGGGCTGAGGACGTCCGTGCACGAGGGCTTGGCCGTGAGGACGGTCTTCGGCTTGCCACCGCCGAGGCCTCTCGTGGACACCGAGGTGACCGGCAGGGGTGCGCAGTAGGTGCCACCGGAGGCGAAGCCGGCGTAGCCGGCGGCCATGGTCAGCGGCGCGATGTCCTCGACGCCGAGCGTGAGCGAGGGCAGGCAGGTCGGCAGGTCGGTGGTCGCCGTCCCGCCCGCCGTGCAGACCGAGGGCTGCGGGCTGGCCAGATGGACCCCCAGGCTCTGCGCGGTCTTGGCGATGGTGCACAGGTCGAGGCGGGTCTCCATGTCGACGTAGGCGACGTTGACCGAGTTGACGGTGGCGTCGAGCACGCTCATCGAGCCGGTCTCGTTGCCCTCGGAGTTGCCCGGGACATAGGGCTGGCTGCCGCTCAGTGGGCTGCCACAGCTCGTGAAGTCCGAGAAGGGGAACCCCCGCTTCGTCGCGTTCACGACGTCATAGAGCGAGTGCCCGGAGGAGAGCCAGGCCGCGAGGGTGAACGGCTTGAACGACGAGCCCGTCTGGAAGCCGCTCGCACCACCGACCGCGCTGTCCGTCGTGTAGTTGATCGAGGTCTTCCCACGGCCGGCGGTGTTGGAGTAGGTCCGGTTCTGGGCCATCGCGATGACGTGGCCCGTTCCCGGCTCGACCGTCACCGCGGCGGCACCCAGCTTGCTCGGGTCCTTGGCCGGGACGTAGGCGTCGACGGCCTTGACGGCGGCCCGCTGCGTCGCCAGGTCGAGGGTCGTCCTCACGACGAGCCCCCCGGTGAGCAGGGTGCGCTGGCGCGCCGACGGGGTGGAGCCGAGGGCCGCGTATGCCGGGTCGTGGAGCAGCGCGTGGACGACGTACTCGCAGAAGAAGCCGGTCGTGCCGGCGGTCGCGCAGCCGTTGGCGAGCGGCTTGCCGGTGACCTTGACCGGGGTCTTCAGGGCCGCGGCATACTGCGCCTGGCTGATCATGCCCTGGGCGTGCATGTCGGCGAGGACCTCGTTGCGCCGGGTCGTCGCGTTGCGCGGATGGGCGGCCGGGTCGAAGGCGGTCGGGTCCTCGACGATCCCCGCGATCGTCGCGGCCTCGGGGATCGTCAGCGTGGCGGCGGGGACCCCGAAGTAGCGCTCGGCGGCGGCCTGGACGCCGTAGACGCCCTCGCCGAAGTAGACGATGTTGAGGTAGTTCTGCAGGATCTGCTGCTTGCTCTCCTTCTGCTCGATCGAGATGGCGAGCTTGAGCTCGCGGAGCTTGCGGTCGACCGTCTTCGCGGTGTCCGACTGGGCCGCCGCGGCGTTGCCCGACTGCAGGTCGCGCTCGAGGAGCAGGTTCTTGGCGTACTGCTGGGTCAGCGTCGACGCCCCCTGGATCGGGTCGCCCATCGCGTCGTCGACGACCGCCCTGGCCAGCCCACGGGGGTCGATCGGTCCGTGCTGGAAGAAGCGCGAGTCCTCGATCGCCACGATGGCGTGCTGGATGTTCGGCGACATCTGCGACAGGGGGATGGCCGTCCGGTTCTCGGAGTACAGATAGGCGATCGGCTTGCCGTCGGCCGCCTCGAGCTCGGCGGTCTGGGGCAGGTCGACCTGCGGGATCGGCTCGGGGTCGGTCGTGAGGACGTCCGTGCCGGCCTGGACCGACGAGGCCGCCGTCGCGACGAGAGGCAGGGCGAGGCCGGACCCGGCGACCCCGGCCAGGACGCTGAACGCGACGAAGCCCGCGAACAGCCGCCACATCGGGGTCCTCGGACGGTATCCGTCCTGTGCCACCTGCACTCCCCTCGCTACTCCGTACCGTCGTCACGACAACATGGCGACGCTAGGAAAGGGGTCTGGACGTGCGCTGGACGTCGTCGGGGAGTTGAGGGTGAGGGGCCGCCCGGCCTACGGTCGGCGCGGCGCCACCCCTGCCCGGACCAGCCCGTAGGTCACCCCGTCGACGAGGGCCTGCCACGAGGCCTCGACGATGTTGCCGGCCACCCCGATCGTGGACCACGACGTCTCGCCGTCGGAGGTCTCGATGAGGACGCGGGTCACGGCGTCGGTGCCGTGGGCTGCATCGAGGATGCGAACCCGGTAGTCGATGAGCTCGAGCCCGGAGATCTCGGGGTAGGCCGTCGACAGCGCCTCGCGGAGCGCGTGGTCGAGGGCGTTGACCGGTCCGTTGCCCTCGCCGGTCTTGACGTAGCGCTGGCCGTCGGCGACGACCTTGACCGTCGCCTCGGACAGGGCGTCGCCGGCGCCGCCGCGGTCGGTGATGACCCGCCACGACTCGACCTCGAAGAACGGCGGGAGCGAGCCGTCGAGCTCGCGGCGCAGCAGCAGGTCGAAGGAGGCGTCAGCGGCGTCGAAGGTGTAGCCGCGCAGCTCGAGCTCCTTGACCCTCGCCAGGACCCGCTTGAGCGTGGCCGCGTCGGTCTCGTCGGAGGCGTCGAGGTCGAAGCCCAGCTCGCGGCTCTTGAGCTCGATCGAGGCCCTCCCCGCCATGTCCGAGACGAGCATCCGCATGTCGTTGCCGACGAACTTGGGGTCGGTGTGCTGGTAGAGGTCCGGGTCGACCTTGATGGCGCTCGCGTGCAGTCCCGCCTTGTGGGCGAAGGCGCTCGCCCCGACGTAGGGCTGGCGGCTGTAGGGCGGGACGTTGGTCACCTCGCTGATGGCGTGCGCGATGCGGGTGGACTCGGCGAGGCGGTGCGGCTCGAGGAGGTCGCGCCCCTGCTTGATCTGCAGGTTCGCGACGACGGTGAGCAGGTCGGCGTTCCCGGTGCGCTCGCCGTAGCCGTTGATGGTGCCCTGGACGTGCATGGCGCCGGCCTCGACGGCCGCCATCGAGTTCGCGACGGCACAGCCGGTGTCGTTGTGGCAGTGGATGCCGATGTGCCCGCCGGTCGCCGCGACGACGTCCCCGACGACGTCGGCGACCTGGTTCGGCAGCATGCCGCCGTTGGTGTCGCAGAGGACCGCGACCTCGGCCCCGGCCTCCATGGCCACCCGGACCGTCTCGACGGCATAGTCGCGGTTGGCGGCGTAGCCGTCGAAGAAGTGCTCGGCGTCGAGGAAGACCCGCCGGCCGTGGCCGGTCAGGTACGTCACGGTGTCGCGGATCATCTCGAGGTTCTCCTCGAGGGTGGTCCGCAGGGCCCGCTCGACGTGGCCCGGGTGGGACTTCGCGACGAGGGTCACGACGGAGGCACCGGAGTCGAGCAGCGCCCGGACGAGCGGGTCGGTGGCCGCGGTGCCCCCTGCCCGTCGGGTCGCCCCGAAGGCGGCGAGGGTGGCGTTCTTGAGGGCGAGCTCGGTGCGGGCCCGGGCGAAGAACTCGGTGTCCTTGGGGTTCGCCCCGGGCCAGCCGCCCTCGATGTAGCCGACGCCGAGCTCGTCGAGGTGCATGGCGATGGCCAGCTTGTCCACCACGGACAGGTTGAGCCCCTCCTGCTGGGCGCCGTCGCGCAGCGTGGTGTCGTAGACGTGCAGGTCGGTCATCGTCCGTGCCTCGTTCTCGGTCTCGGTTCGATCGCGGTGCCGGGTCCAGCGGGTATGCCGCTGTCCGGCGGGTGTGCCGGTGTCCGGCGGGTCGGCGTGGGAGCACGCCGGCCGGCCGGGTCGGCGACACCCAGTGTGGCGAACACGCTCACGATCGGCTCGCGCCGCCGTCGTCGGCCCCGGGGTGTCGGGCCGTCGACGTCGCTGCGCCGGTCCCGTCCTCGAGGTGGATGACGGTCCCGACAAAGCAAAAGACCCCCCGGGTGTGGGAGGTCTGCGCGACGAGAAGGTCTCGTCGCGCTAGTCGATAATGACCGTGGCGGTGGCCACGTCGGTGAACGTCACGGCGTAACCGTCCCACACCGGCCGGCCCGGATCACCAGGTGGTCCACATAGTGGCCGCTCCCCACCCTCCCTCCCCCGACGCTCGTTCTGCACGGCGGGCGGGGGTCACGGGCCCCGGGGTCAGGGGGCCAGGGCCGACCACCAGCCATCGGGCGCCAGCGGGGCGGAGACGTCGACGAGCTCACCGGGCCGGGGGACCGCGACGGCTGCCCCTGACACCGCCGCCTCGGCGAGCAGCCGGTCGATCGGCTCGGCCCACGGGTGCATGGCGAGCACGAACGTCCCCCAGTGCACGGGGACGAGCAACCCGCCCCCGACGTCGAGGTGCGCGGCGACCCCCTCCTCGGGGGTCATGTGGATTCCCGGCCAGGCCCGGTCGTAGGCCCCGATCTGCACGAGGGTCACGTCGAACGGACCGTGGTCGGCACCGATCGCGGCATACCCGGCGAAGTAGCCGGAGTCCCCCGTGTAGTACGCCCGGTGCCGAGGCCCCGCGATGACCCACGACGCCCACAGGGTGCGGTCGCGGCCGAACCCTCGCCCCGAGAAGTGCTGCGCAGGAGCCGCGACGAGGCGCACCCCGTCGGCCACCTCGTGCTCCTCGTCCCAGTCGAGCTCGATGATCCGCCCGGCGGGGACCCCCCACCGCTCCAGGTGCGCCCCCACCCCGAGGGGGACGACGAAGGCCGTCTCGGGCCGGGTCGCCGCCAGGGTCCGCACCGTCAGCATGTCGAGGTGGTCGTAGTGGTCGTGGGAGACGACGACCGCATCGAGCGGGGGAAGGCGGTCCAGGGCGATCGGCGCCGGATGCAGCCGCTTCGGGCCGAGCTCCTGTGACGGCGACACCCGCTCGCTCCACACGGGGTCGACGAGCAGCCGCGCCCCGTCGACCTCGACGAGGGCCGACGCGTGCCCGAACCAGGTCACCCGTATGCCGCCCGCTCCCCGACCGTCGGACCCTCCCGCGTCGCGGGCGTCGCCGCCGAGGGACGGCGTGAGCGGCGGCGTACGCAGCGGGAGGGGGCCGAGGGGCTTGCGGTCGGGAAGGCCGGCGGCCACCCGCTGGAGCAGGTCGCGCATCGCCCCGGACGGCCCCTCGGCGATCGGCGGGTCGTTGCGGAAGGTCCCGTCCCGCCATCGCGGCGACCTGGCCACCCGGTCGGCCCGCGGCCCCTCGATCCGACCACCCATCGCCTCCGGGACGTCCCGGGCGGACAGCACCGCCCGTCCCGTCGCCCCGACGGCCCCCATGGCGCGGTCCACCGCGCTCGACAGTCTGCTCACCGGCCCAGTCTCACAAATGGTGGGGCGCCCGGCCTGTGACCCCCGGCGCCGCGCGCGTCGTCGGCGCCTCCCTCCGCCCGACGGGACCGGTCGGGCGAGCCCTCAGGAGGTCGGCCGAATGCCGTGAGCCCGGCACTCGGGGACCGCGGTCCCGGGATGCTCACCGCTCGCGGGCGGCCTCGACCAGGGCGGCGAAGAGCCGGTTGTCCTCCCCCGCCTCAGGATGCCACTGGACGGCCAGCCGGAACCGGGCGCCGGGGTCGACCATCGCCTCGAGCGTCCCGTCGGGGTGCCGGGCGGCGGGCTCGTAGCCCGGGTGGGACTCCACGCCCTGGTGGTGGTACGTCGGCACGCTGAGCTCCTCCTCGCCGAGGATCGCGGCCACCGGCGTCCCGGCGAGGGGCCTCACCTCGTGGGCGGTGTAGACGCCGGGGACCGGCAGGTGGTCGACCGACCCGACCTCGTCGGGCAGGTGCTGGGAGAGCCGCCCTCCGGCCGCGACCGCCATGATCTGCATGCCCCGGCAGATCCCGAGCACGGGGATGCCGCGGCGCTCCGAGACCCGGGCGAGGGCGATCTCCCACCCGTCGCGGTCGGGTCGCGGTGGCTGGGAGGTCGGGTGCGGCTCCGCGGCATACCGGCTCGCCTCGACATCGGCCCCCCCGGCCAGGATCAGCCCGTCGAGGCCGTCGAGGACCCGTCCGGCGCGCTCGTCGAGCTCGTCGTCCGACGGTGGTCCGAGAGCGGGGTCGGGGGGCGGCAGGATGACCGGCAGCCCCCCGGCCCGCTCGACGTGGGCGAGGTACATCTGCGGGAGGACGGCGCTGAGCTGCTGGCGCCAGGGGTCACGGTCGACCGCCTCGACGTAGCAGCTGACGCCGATGACCGGCGGCCGGGCCCGCACCGGGCCGTCGCCGGCTCCGTCCTCGCCCACGACACCCACGTCAGCTCCTCACAGAGGCGTGACGTAGGCGCCGGAGATCCCACCGTCGACGAGGAACGTCGAGGCGGTCATGAAGCTCGACTCGTCGGAGGCGAGGAACAGCACCGCGTTGGCCATCTCCTCGGGCTCGCCGAAGCGCCCCATGGGGATGTGCACCAGCCGCCGCGCGGCCCGCTCCGGGTCCTTCGCGAAGAGCTCCTGGAGCAGCGGGGTGTTGACCGGGCCGGGGCACAGGGCGTTGACCCGGATCCCCTCTCGGGCGAACTGGACCCCGAGCTCACGGGTCATCGAGAGCACCCCGCCCTTGGAGGCGCTGTAGGAGATCTGGGACGTGGCGGCGCCCATGACGGCGACGAAGCTCGCGACGTTGATGATCGAGCCCGACTTCTGCTCGAGCATGTACGGCAGCGCCGCCTTGCAGCACAGATAGACGCTCGTGAGGTTGACGTCCTGGACCCGGCGCCACGCGTCGAGCTCGGTCTCGAGGATCGAGTCGTCGTCGGGCGGGCTGATCCCCGCGTTGTTGAAGGAGATGTCGACGCTGCCGTACTTCTCCTTGGCGAGCGCGTACATCGCGTCGACCTGTTCCTTGCTCGTGACGTCACAGTGGACGTAGGAGCCGCCGACCTCGTCGGCGATCGTCGGGCCGTGGTCGTCGTCGATGTCGCCGATGACGACCTTGGCACCCTCCTCGGCGAACCGGCGCACGGTGGCCAGTCCGATGCCGGAGCAGCCGCCGGTGATGACCGCGACCTTGCCCTCGAGCCTGCCTGCCATAGTCTGTCTTCCTCGATTCTGTTGTGCCACAATGGCTCTGATGGTGTTGGGTCAGCTCTCGGTGCTGATGAAGACGTTCTTGACCTCGGTGAACGAGTCGAGCGCGTCCGGACCGAGCTCGCGACCGAGGCCGCTCGCCTTGAAGCCGCCGAAGGGCGTCGAGTAGCGGACGCTGGAGTGGCTGTTGACCGAGAGCGCCCCGGTCTCCACCCCGCGCGCGACCCGGATCGCGCGGCCGACGTCGCGGGTCCAGATCGAGCCCGAGAGCCCGTATGCCGTGTCGTTGGCCTTGGCGATCGCGTCGGCCTCGTCGTTGAAGGGCATGACCGCCACGACCGGCCCGAAGATCTCCTGCTGCCACACCGCGTCGGCCGTCGACTCGGGGCGGACGACCGTGGGGGCGTACCAGTAGCCGGGGCCCTGCGGGGAGCTGCCGCGGAAGGCGACGTCGACGGGGATCCTGGCGTCCTCGACGAAGGCGCGCACGGCCTCGCGCTGGCCGGCGCTGATGAGCGGGCCCATCTGGGTCGACTCGTCGCCGGGGTCACCGACCGCCACGGCCTTGATCGCCGACTCGAAGCGCTCCATGAAGGCGTCGTAGGCGGAGCGCTCGACGAGGATCCGGCTGCGGGCGCAGCAGTCCTGTCCGGCGTTGTCGAGGAAGGACATCGGGGCCGACGAGGCCGCCGCGTCGAGGTCGGCGTCGGCGAAGACGATGTTGGCGCTCTTGCCCCCGAGCTCGAGGGTGACACGCTTGAGCTGGTCGGCCGCCTTGCGCATGATGCCCTGGCCGACCTCCGTGGACCCGGTGAAGCAGATCTTGCGGACGGCTGGGTGGCTCGTGAACCGCTCTCCGACGACCGACCCCTTGCCCGGCAGGACGGTGAAGACGCCCTCGGGGAGGCCGGCCTCGAGGGCCAGCTCGCCCAGCCGCATCGCGGTGAGCGGGGTGAGCTCGGCCGGCTTGAGGACGACCGTGTTGCCCGCCGCGAGCGCCGGCGCGAAGCCCCAGCCCGCGATCGGCATGGGGAAGTTCCACGGCACGACCACGGCGACGACGCCGAGCGGCTCCTTGAAGGTGATGTCGAGGCCGCCCGCGACCGGGATCTGCCGGCCGAAGAGCCGCTCGGGGGCCGCGGAGTAGTAGGCGAGCACGTCACGGACGTTGCCCGCCTCCCACCTGGCGTTGCCGATCGTGTGGCCCGAGTTGGCCACCTCGAGCTGCGCGAGCTCCTCGTTGTGCTCGCCGACGATGTCGGAGAACCGGCGCAGCAGCCGGCCCCGGTCCGCGGGCGAGACGGCCCGCCAGGCGGGTCCGACCTCGACCGCCCGGGCGATCGCCTCGTCGGTCTCCTCGAGCCCGACGAGGTCGATGGTGCGGACGACCTCCTCGGTCGCAGGGTTGATGACGTCCTTGGTCCGCGGCGCGTTGGCCGGGGATGCCGTCGTGGTCACAGCCGTTCGAAACCTCTCACTCGTTCCCAGTCGGTCACGGCCCCGTTGAAGGCCGTGAGCTCCACGTCGGCCGCGTTGACATAGTGGTCGACGACGTCGTCGCCGAACGCCGCCCGGGCCACGGCCGACCCGGCGAACAGGTCCCGCGCCTCGGCCAGCGTGCTCGGCACGTGCTCGAGGTCGGCGGCATACGCGTTCCCGACGAACGGCTCGCCGAGCGCCAGCTCGTGCTCGATGCCGTAGAGACCGCCGGCCAGCATCGCGGCGATGCCGAGGTAGGGGTTGACGTCACCGCCGGGCACCCGGTTCTCGACGCGCAGACCGGCTCCGTGACCGACGACGCGCAGGGCGCAGGTGCGGTTGTCGCGGCCCCAGGCCACCGCCGTCGGCGCGAAGGTCCCGGGCTGGAACCGCTTGTAGGAGTTGATGTTCGGGGCGTAGAAGAGGGTGAGCTCGCGCAGCGTTGCCTGGACGCCGGCGAGGAAGTGGTCGAAGACCGGGCTGTGGCCGCCCGGGCGGCCGTCCTCGGCGAAGGCGGTCGAGCCGTCGGTGCCCCGCAGCGACAGGTGGATGTGGCAGGAGTTGCCCTCACGCTGGTCGTACTTGGCCATGAAGGTGATCGACTGGCCGTGCTTGGCCGCGATCTCCTTCGCCGCCGTCTTGTAGATGACGTGGTTGTCGCAGGTCCGCAGGACCTCGTCGTAGAGGAAGGCGATCTCGTGCTGGCCGAGGTTGCACTCCCCCTTGGCCCCTTCGACGGTCACCCCGGCGGAGAACATCTCGTTGCGGATCTCGCGCAGCACCGGCTCGACGCGGGTGCCACCGAGGATCGAGTAGTCGACGTTGTAGCGGTTGGCCCCGGTCAGTCCGCGGTAGCCGCTGTCCCAGGCCTGCTCGTAGGACTGCTCGAAGAGGATGAACTCGAGCTCGGTGCCCGCGAAGGCGACGTACCCGAGGTCTGCGGCGCGGGCCACCTGGGCGGCGAGGACGCTGCGCGGGGACTGGCGGACCGGGCCGGAGCCGTCGAGCCAGGCCAGGTCGCACTGGACCGTGGCCGAGTTGGGCTGACCGGGAGTACGGCGCAGGGTCGACATGTCGAGGACGAACTCGAAGTCCCCGTAACCGGTCTCCCAGGAGGAGATGGCGTACCCGTCGACGGTGTTCATCTCGACGTCGACGGCGAGGAGGTAGTTGCAGCCCTCGGTCCCGTGCGGGAGCACCTGGTCGAGGAAGAAGGAGGCATGCAGGCGCTTGCCCTGCAGGCGGCCCTGCATGTCGGTGAACGCGACGATGACCGTGTCGACGTGTCCGGCCTCGATGTCGCGCCGGAGCTCCTCGATCGGGTAGTGCCGCGGGTGGTGGCTCGTCGCCATGTGCGCTCCTCGTCAGCCGATCAGCCCCCGCAGCAATGCGGAGGTGGCATCACAATGTTCCTCCATGACGGCGCGGGCCCGGTCGGGGTCGCCGCGCAGGACCGCGTCGACGATGTCGGCGTGCTGGCGGTCCGAGTGGTCGATGTTGCGTCGCAGGACGGGGATCGCCGCGAGCAGCTCCTGGAGCGCCGCCTGGGCGCGGGTGACGGCCTCGATGAGCATCGGCGATCCCGACAGGGTCGCGATGGCGAGGTGGAGGCGGCTGTCGGCGAGCCGGCGCGCCCCCGGGTCGGCCGCGTCGACGGCGTCGGCGAGCGAGGCGGCGATCCAGGCCCGCTGGTCGCCGGACAGCTCACCCGAGGCCGCGAGCCACGCGGCGCCGGGCTCGACGACCCGCCGGAAGTCGAGCGCGTCGCGCAGCGCCGAGCCGCGGCGCACCGGGGCCCGGCCGGTGCCCGGCTCCGGGGCGGCATACGTGACGACGGTGCCACCCCCGCGGCCGCGGGTCGTCTGCACCAGCCCGGAGTCGCGCAGGGCGGCGATGGCCTCACGCAGCGTGTTACGGCTGACCGCCAGCCGCTCGGCGAGCTCACGCTCGGGGGGGAGGTGCTCGCCCTCGACGAAGACGCCGAGCCGGATCGCCGTGGCGAGCTGCTCGACCGTGAGCTCGAAGGCGTTACCGGCCGTCGGGCGCAGGACGGCATCGGGCAGCGCGGGGCCGTCGACGGCCCGGACCGCTCGCGTCACCCTCGTGCTCCCGTCATCAATGGTGCTTCGTTGAACCATAGCGGCCTCATCCTCGGTCGAGGCGGGCACCCTCGGGGTCGACCGGCGCCCGCAGCCCGACCGTGAGCGGGACCGCTCGGCCCAGGAGGTCGAGCTCCCAGCGGCCGGACCGCAGCCAGTCCCGCGTCGCCGTCCCCGCCGACCGGTCACCGACGAGGGCGAGCCCCACGAGACGGCCCGCAGTGGCGCCCCAGGCCACGCTCGTGACCTGGCCGACGGGCTCGCCGTCGCGCAGGACCAGCTCACCGCCCCAGGCGTATGCCGCGGGGTCCTCGACCGTGACCGAGACGACCCGGCGGGCCGGGCCGGACGCCCGGCGCTCCTCGAGCGCCGCCCGGCCGACGAAGTCGAGGTCGGTCCCGAGCTTGCACGCGAAGGTGAGGCCGGCCTCGACCGGCCCGATCTCGGGCGTGAGCTCCCGCCCGAAGGCCCGGTAGCCCTTCTCGAGCCGGAGGGCCTCGATGGCGTAGTACCCCGCGAGCCGCAGACCGAGCGGTGCGCCGGCGGCGGTCAGCGCGTCGAAGACCCGTTCCGCGTCGGCCATCGGCACGTAGAGCTCCCAGCCCAGCTCGCCGACGTAGGTGATGCGGGTCGCCCGGACCTCGACGCCTGCGAGGTCGACGAGCCGGCTCGTCGCGAAGGGGAACGCCGCGTTGTCGAACCGGGCGGCCGAGACGGCCTCCAGGACCTCGCGGGAGCGCGGCCCCATGAGGCCCAGGACGGCATACTCCGTGGTGACGTCCTCGACGACGACGGCCCCGCCCGGTGCGACGTGTCGACGCAGCCAGTCGGCGTCGCGGGTCCTGGACGCGGAGCCGGTGACGACGAGGAAGTCCGCCTGGCCGGTCCGGGTCACCGTGACGTCGGCCTCGTAGCCGCCGCGGCTGTTGAGCATCCCGGTGTACGTCGCCGTCCCGACCGGACCCGAGACGTCGGCGGTGCACACATGCTGGAGCAGCGCCAACGCATCCGGTCCCGAGACGGCGACCTTCGCGAAGGACGTCTGGTCGAACAGGGCGACCGCGGACCGGGTGGCCTGCTGCTCGGCGTCGACCCAGTCCTGCCAGCCGGGACGCTCCCAGCCGTAGGGCACCGACGGGTCGGACACCCCCGGGCCGGCGACGTAGTTCGCCCGCTCCCAGCCCATCTTGGAGCCGAACCAGGCCCCCGCCGCGGCATACCGGTCGTGCAGCGGCGACCTCAGCTGGGGACGTCCCGACTGCAGCTCGCGGGTGGGCCAGGGCACCGCGTAGTGCAGGCCGAGCACCTCGCTCACCCGGGAGCGCAGCCACGGCGTCTCGCCCTGGAAGGGCGCGAACCGGCGGATGTCGGCGCTGACGAGGTCCATCGTCGGCTCACCCTCGACGATCCACTCGGCCAGGGCGCGCCCGGCGCCGCCGGCCGAGGCGATGCCCACCGAGTTGAACCCCGCGGCCACGAAGAACCCCGCGACCTCGGGGGCCTCACCGATGACGAACTGGTTGTCGGGGGTGAAGCTCTCGGGGCCGTTGTAGAACTTGCGGATGCCGGTCTCGGCGAGCACCGGTATCCGGTGGATCGCGCTGTCCATGAGGACGGCGAAGTGCTCCCAGTCCTCGTCGAGCAGCTGGAACTCGAAGGGGTAGGGGATCGCCTCGGGGGCGACCCAGGGCTTCGCCTCGGGCTCGAAGCCGCCCACGAGGAGGCCGCCGACCTCCTCCTTGACGTAGGTGTAGCCGTCGGGGTCGCGCAGGACCGGAAGCCCCCGGTGGACCCCCTCGATCTGGTCGGTGACGACGTAGAAGTGCTCCGCAGAGTGCAGGGGCACCGTGGCCCCGGCGAAGGCCGCGACGGCCTTGGCCCACTGGCCGGCGCAGTTGACGACGACCTCCGCCTCCACGTCGCCGTGGTCGGTGCGCACGCCGGTCGCCCGTCCGTCGGTCACGTCGACACCGGTGACGCGGACGCGTTCGAACACCCGGACCCCGCGCATCCGGGCGCCCTTGGCGAGCGCCTGAGTGAGGTCGGTGGGGTTCGCCACGCCGTCGCCGGGCAGCCAGATCGCGCCGACGAGGTCGTCGTCGCGGATGAGCGGGTAGCGCTGCTTCGCCTGCTCCACCGTGAGCAGCTCGCACTCGAGGTCGTACGCCGCGGCGTTCGCCCAGGTGCGGCGCAGCTGGACCATCCGCTCCGGGGTGCGCGCGAGCGTGAGCCCCCCGCAGACCCGGTACCCGGTGGCCAGGCCGGTCTCCGCCTCGAGCCGGGAGTACAGGTCGGTCGAGTACTGGACCAGCCTCGTGCTGGCCTCGGTGGCGCGCAGCTGCCCGACCAGCCCGGCGGCGTGCCACGTCGTGCCGCACGACAAGGTGCCCTGCTCGAGGAGGACGACGTCGGTCCACCCGAGGTGAGCCAGATGGTAGGCGACGCTCGTGCCGATCACCCCGCCGCCGATGACGACGACCCGGGCCCGGCTGGGAAGGTCGGTCACCGGCCCTCCCCCACCCGGTCGAGCAGGCCCGGCAGCCGTGGGTCGGCGAAGCCCGCCCGGGCCGCGTCGTACTTCGCCACCGCCCACGGCGTGAAGTCGACGTCGAGGTCGCTGACGCCGGACTGGATCGAGCCCCAGAGGGTCCACGTGTAGGCGGCGACGGTACCGAAGACCGCTGCGCGGGCCGCGCGGGCCGGGTCCGGCCGGCCGGCGTATGCCGCGACGAGCTCGGCGAGGTGGTCGGGGGTCAACCGGGCCTCCTGGATGAGGTTGCCGAGCTCGAAGGACGGCTCGTTGAGCCCGGCATACTCGTAGTCGATGATGCGAACCCTCTCACCGTCGTCGAGGAGGTTCGCCGGCAGCAGGTCGTTGTGGCAGGAGACGAGCGGCTCGGGGTGGACGGCCAGCGCGGCCCGGCACCGCTCGAAGACCGGCCGGTAGTCGTCGTAGCCCTCGGGAGTGGGGAACCCGTGCTCGGCCACGATGGCGCGGTAGTGAGCCTGGACCGCGAAGATGTCGAACCGGCCCTGGAACCGCTCCGCCTCGTGGAGGCGCCGCACCGCGGGTCCGATCCGCCCCAGGTTCGCTGCGACGTCCTCGTCGCCGAAGGTGTGCGAGGGGAGGAAGCCGACGACGAGGACACCACGTCCGGGGAGGTAGTCGACGACGGGAGCGCCGACGCCGACCGCGGCGGCGCGCACGGAGTTGACATACTCACTCTCCCGGTCGATGGCCAGCAGCGAGCTCGACGGGTCGGACACCCGCACGACGACGACCCCGGTGTCGGTGTCGACCCGGTAGTTCCGGTTCGTCAGCCCGCCGGACAGTGGCGCGTGGGCGCGCCACCGTCCGGCGAGCGTCGGGAGCTCGTCGAGCAGCCGCTCGAGGGCGGGGTCCTCGCCCGTCAGCTGTCCTCCGGCTCCCACTCGTGGACCTCGCCGCCGTGGGCCGACTGGTGGTGGTGCTCCAGGGCGATCTCGTCCGCGCCGCTGACGCCCTCGGGCAGGTCGATGGTCGTCTTGGGACCGGTGAACCACTTCTTGGCCGAGAGGTGCCAGCCGATCCACAGGGCGATGAGCGTCCCACCGGTGAGGATCGGCGCGTAGTTGACGTACTTCCAGGAGAAGTCGGCGTTGCCCGGGACCGCGGCCGGGGTGAACGGCAGGATGAAGTAGATGCTCACGATGACGATCTCGGCGACGGCGATCGGCGCCATCCACCGCCACTTGGTGCCGAGGTTCCACGGTCCCTGCTTGAACGCGTCACCGACCCGCCAGCGCAGGAAGATCGGGATCGCGAAGGCCAGGTAGAGGCCGATGACCGCGACGGACACGACGGCGTAGAAGGCCACCGGCACGGGGGCGCCGTTGATGTCGACCTGCTTGAGCGCGGGCAGCGTGATGATGGCAGCCACGACCGAGGACACGATGACGGCGTTGGCCGGGACCTTCTTGCTGTTGAGCTTGGCCCAGCGAGAGGCACCGGGGACGGCACCGTCACGGCTGAAGGCGAAGAGCATCCGGCTCGTGGAGGTCATGCAGGCCGTCGTGCAGAAGAACTGTCCGATGCTGGCGATGAGCAGGACGATGCCGGCCCACGTCGAGCTGAGGGCCTGGGTGAAGATCACCGCCACGCCGCCACCGGCCTTCGTCAGGGCGGCCGGGTCCTGGATCGCGAAGAGGAAGGCCAGCAGGAGGATCCAGCCACCGATCGCCGAGTAGAAGATCGACTGCCAGATGCCGCGGGCGGCACCGTCTGCGGCGCCCTGCGTCTCTTCCGAGAGGTGGGCCGAGGCGTCGTACCCGGTGATCGTGTACTGCGTGAGGAGGAAGCCCAGAGGCAGCACGTAGAACCAGAACGTCAGCCCGTGGTTGCTGCCGTTGGCGAATCCGCTGTTGTTGACCCGCATGGAGAAGACGTCGGCGATGCTCATGTGCGACTTCGGCAGCACGATGAGGATGACGACGACGGCTGCGGCACCGAAGACGTGCCACCACACCGAGACGTTGTTCATCAGGGCCATGAGGTGGCCGCCGAAGATGTTGACCAGGGCCGTGAGGGCGAGGATGACGAGGAACATCCAGAAGACCCGGGTCAGGCTGTACCCGGCGGCCCACGAGGCGCTGAAGGTGCTGAAGGTGAGGTCGAAGAACGTCGCGGCGCCGTAGGCGACCGAGGCGTCGACGGCGAGGAGGCCGATGAGGTTGAGCCACCCCGTGTAGTAGCCGGCCTTGGCCCCGCCGAGCTTGGAGGCCCACCAGTAGATGCCACCCGAGGTGGGGAAGGCGGACACCAGCTCGGACATCGTCAGCCCGATGACGAGGATGAAGGCCGCGACGATCGGCCAGCCGATGGAGATGGCGATGGGACCGCCGTTGTTCCACGCCTGGCCGAAGGTCGTGAAGCAGCCGGCGAGGATCGAGATGATCGAGAAGGAGATCGCGAAGTTGGAGAAGCCGGACCAGGACCGGTTCAGCTCTTGTTTGTATCCGAGCTCGGCGAGTGTTCGCTCGTCGTCTGACAGCTGGTGCGTATCGGACATCAGGGGCTCCTCAGGCGTCTGCTGACGGGTGAGGCGATGCAACACCACGGCGGATGACGTGTCAATGGTCCGTCCGCGAACCTTTTAGCCCGCCTCGGTCAGCCCCAGCGCCGCCTCGAGGACCTGGGCCACCCCGTCGTCGTCGTTGGCGGGGCATCGATGGGTCGTCCGGGCCAGGACGTCGGGATGGGCGTTCGCCACGGCGAACGACACCCCGGCCCAGGTCAGCATCGGCAGGTCGTTGGGCATGTCGCCGAAGGCCCAGACGTCGGCCGCCGCGATGCCGAGCCGCTCGCACCACCGGGCGAGGGCGGCCGCCTTGGTCACCCCCGGCGCCGAGATCTCCGCCAGCCCGCTCACGCCGGAGAAGGCGACGTTCCCGCGCACACCGACGACCTCGCGGACGTGCGTGAGGAACTCGGCGTCGCCCATCGACGGGCAGGTGACGAGGAGCTTGCCGACGGGCACGTCGTCGAGGTCCTCGAGGGCCTCGACCCGGATCCGGTCGGGCAGGTCCTCGCCGTGCGGGGAGACGTAGCCACGCTCGGCCCGCATGCCGTCGCGCCGCTCGACGGCGAACCCGGCGCGAGGCATCCAGGCCCGCAGTCCGGCCACGAGGGACAACAGCTCGTTTCGCTCGAAACCGTTGTCCGACACCACCTTTCGCGTCGGCACGTCATAGACGAAGGCGCCGTTTCCGGCGAGCACCGTCCCGTGTCCGGCGACGAGGTCGGCGAGGCCGTCGATCCACCTCGGCGGCCTCGCCGTGACGATGACGACCTCGATCCCGGCCTCGTCGACGTCGACGAGGGCCGCACGGGACCGGTCGGACACGGTCCCGTCCGATCGGACGAGCGTGCCGTCGAGGTCGGTCGCGACCAGCCGCGGACGGCGGGACGGCAGGGTCAGGCCGGACACGGCATACCCACCACCTCGACGGGCGCGTGAACCGGGCTCAGGCGAGCCGGGTCAGCCAGCCGTGCGTGTCCTCGACCCGCCCGTACTGGATGTCGAGGAGGTTGCGCCGGATCGCGTTGGTGACCTCGCCGCCGTTGTCGCCGGCCGTCGAGGCGGCCGAGCCGCCCTCCCAGCGCAGCTCACCGACGGGGGTGACGACGGCCGCCGTCCCGCAGGCGAACACCTCGGTGATGTGCCCGGAGGCGACGCCCTCCTCCCACTCGGCGATCGGGATGCGCCGCTCCTCGGGCGACAGGCCCATCTCCTTGGCGATCTCGAGGATCGAGGCGCGGGTGACGCCCTCGAGGATCGTCCCGGTGAGCTCGGGGGTGAGCAGCCGGCCGTCGGCGGTGACGAGGAAGACGTTCATCCCGCCGAGCTCCTCGATGTAGGTGTGCGTGGAGGAGTCGAGGAAGACGGCCTGGTCGCACCCGTGCTCGATGCCCTCGAGCTGGCCGGCCAGGCTCGAGGCGTAGTTGCCGCCGCACTTGGCGGCGCCGGTCCCGCCCTCGCCGGCGCGGGCGTAGTTCGTGGAGACCCAGAGGTTGACCGGCTTGAGGCCTCCCGCGAAGTAGGCGCCGGCCGGGGAGGCGATGACCGTGTAGGTGACCTCACGGGCCGGCCGGACCCCGAGGAAGGACTCCGAGGCGTACATGAACGGGCGCAGGTAGAGGCTCTTCTCGCCACCCTGGGCGTCGGGGACCCACCCCTTGTCGATCTCGACGAGGGCCTTGAGAGAGCCGATGAAGTCCTCGTCGGGCAGCTCGGGCAGCGCCAGCCGCCGGCAGCTGCGCGCCATCCGCTGGGCGTTCGCCTCGGGGCGGAACGCCCAGACCGAGCCGTCCTCGTGGCGGTAGGCCTTCAGCCCCTCGAAGACCTCCTGGGCGTAGTGGAGGACGGCGGCGGCGGGCATCAGGGTGATCGGCCCGTAGGCGGCAACGGTGGCGTCGTGCCAGCCGCCGTCCGGGGTCCAGGTGGCCGTGACCATGTGGTCGGTGAAGTGCAGCCCGAAGCCGGGGTCGGCGAGGATCTGCGCGCGCGCCTCGTCGGTCGCCACGTCGGTGCGGGGCCGGACGTCGAACGTGAGGGAGCTGGTCATGACTGGGGTCCTTCCTGGGCTGTCCACGTGGCGGGGGCGCTCCTCGCAGGGTAACCCGCCGGCCACCACGCTGTGAGAGGGGTGGGGTCGAACACGGCCCCCGGTGGCGGGTTCGCCGTCCGGGGGCCGTGGGAAGCGCTGGGGTGCAGTCGCTAGAGCCGGGCGGCGATGTCGTCGCCGACCTGGGCCGTCGAGCGGACGGAACGTCCACGCTCGGCGAGGTCGGCGGCGACCGCCTGCTCTACTCGCTCGGCCTCGGCGGTCCGGCCGAGGTGGGCCAGGAGCATCGAGACCGACAGGACGGTCGCGGTGGGGTCGGCCTTGGCCTGACCGGCGATGTCTGGCGCGGAGCCGTGGACCGGCTCGAACATGCTCGGGTATCGGCCCTCGGGGTTGATGTTCCCACTGGCGGCGAGCCCGATCCCGCCGGCGATCGCCGCGGCGAGGTCGGTGATGATGTCGCCGAAGAGGTTGTCGGTGACGACGACGTCGAACCGCCCGGGGTCCGTGGCCATGAAGATCGTCGCCGCGTCGACGTGCTGGTATGCCGTCTCGACGTCGGGGAACTCGGCGCCCACCTCCTCGACGGTGCGCCGCCACAGATGTCCGGCGTGGGTGAGGACGTTGTGCTTGTGGACGAGGGTGAGGTGACGGCGCGGCCGGGCCTGGGCGCGGGCGAAGGCGTCACGGACGACGCGCTCGACGCCGAACCGGGTGTTGACGCTCACCTCGGTGGCGATCTCGTTCGGGGTGCCGGTCCGCAGCGACCCGCCGTTGCCGACGTAGGGACCCTCCGTGCCCTCACGGACGACGACGAAGTCGATGCCACCGGGCGCGACCCGGGCGACGTCGAGCGGGCTGGCCACGTCGGCATACAGCTTCGCCGGCCGGAGGTTGACGTAGTGCTCGAGGGCGAAGCGCAGCGGCAGCAGGACGCCGCGCTCGAGGGTGCCGCTCGGGACGCTGGGGTCGCCGATGGCGCCCAGGAGGATCGCGTCGTGCTCCCGCAGCTCGGCGAGGACGGTGTCGGGGAGCGTCTCGCCGGTCGCGTGCCAGCGCCGGGCACCGAGGTCGTAGTGCGTCGTGGCGACCGAGACGCCGCTGCCGGCGGTGACCGCCTCGAGCACCTTCAGGCCCTCGGCGACGACCTCGGGGCCGATCCCGTCGCCGCCGATGACGGCGATGTCGAGGGCGGTGTCGTTCGTGGTCGGCATGGCCGTCAGCCTAGGGGGCCGTCCCGTGATGCGGACACGCCGTCTCGCATAGCGGCGCGAGTGGTCAGGCGACGGGTTCGCGTCGTGCGCGGCGACGGGGTGCGCCGGGTTGCGACGGCAGGCGCCCGGGTTGCGCCGGGTTGCGCCGGGCCGCGCCCGGGTTGCGCCGGCCCGCGTCGGGAGGCGGGGTGGTGCCCGACCGGCTCAGCTCTGGCTGTGGCCCTGGTCGCGCAGGTCCATCGACTCCTGCAGGGCGCGGCGGGCGCCCTCGTCGTCGGGGGTAGCCAGGTCGGGGTTCATCGCGGACACGTCCTTCTGCGGCCATGACGGGCCGATGCTCGGGTTGCGAGGTCGGGGGCTCGAGCCGGGTGGGCGAGCCGGTCAGCAGGGGCTGCGGGGTCTCCGCGGCGGGAGCGCTGAGGGCCGGACCTCGCCGCGGTGGGGAACGCACGGTCCGTTCCGGCGCGGCATACCCCACGGTACTCGGACGTCCTAGCATCCGGCAGACCCCGGCTCCGGGCCGACACGAACGCCGGAGCGGGCCCTCCCCCGTTCGCCCCAGCGGACAGGTGCACCCCCGCGGGACGACCGCCACCGACGGACAGGTTCGTGCCGGCCGTCCGTGGTGCACCATCCCCGTTCTGCACGAAGCTCTGCTAGCAGAAGTTCGTGCACGGGAGGGCAGCGGTATGCCGCGGGCTCACCCCACGCAGGTGGGCCCGCGGCATACGACGCGTTCCCGCCCCCTCGACGGGAACACGTGCTCGGGGGACGTCAGTCCAGGTCGACGACCTTGACGACGTCGGCGCCGACCTCGGCACCGATGGCCGCGACGACCTCGGCCGGGATGGCGCTGTCGACGGTGAGGGCGACGAGCGCCGTGCCGGTCTCGTCGTTGCGGGCGACCTGCATGCCCGCGATGTTGACCTGGGCGTCGCCGAGGAGGCGGCCGATGGCACCGACGACGCCGGGCCGGTCCTCGTAGGAGAAGAACGCCATGTGCTGGCTCAGCGCCACCTCGAGGTCGAACCCGTTGATGCCGATGACCTTCTGGACCATCTTGGGGCCGGTGAGCGTCCCGGCGACCGAGACGCTCGACCCGTCGGCGAGGGTGCCGCGCAGCGTCGTGACGTTGCGGAAGTCCTCGGCCACCGGGGAGGTCTGCAGGCGCACCTCGCAGCCGCGCTCCTTGGCGATGAGCGGGGCGTTGACATAGGTCACCGGGTCCTCGGTGACGTCGGCGAAGAGCCCCTTGAGGGCCGAGAGCTCCCAGACCGAGACGTCGTGCTCGGTGATCTCCCCGCGCACCTCGACGTCGAGCTGGACGGGCACGCCACCGGCGACCGCGGTGAAGATCCGGCCGAGCTTCTCGACGAGGTCCATGCCCGGACGGACCTCCTCGGCGACGACGCCGCCCGAGACGTTGACCGCGTCGGGGACGAGGTCGCCGGACAGGGCCAGCCGCACCGACTTGGCCACGGCGACGCCGGCCTTCTCCTGGGCCTCAGCCGTCGACGCACCGAGATGCGGCGTGACGACGACGGACTCGTGCTCGAAGAGCGGGCTCTCGGTGGTCGGCTCGCTGGCGAAGACGTCGATGCCGGCCCCGCCGACCCGCCCCTCGGCGATCGCCGCGGCGAGCGCGGCCTCGTCGATGATGCCGCCACGGGCCGCGTTGACGATGATGACGCCCGGCTTGACCTTGGCGAGAGCGTCCTTGCCGATGAGGCCGAGGGTCTCGGCGTTCTTGGGCAGGTGGATCGTGATGAAGTCCGCCTCGGCCAGCAGCTCGTCGAGGGAGACGAGCCGCGCGCCCGCCTGCCCGGCCTTCTGCGCCGACACGTAGGGGTCGTAGGCGAGGATCTCGACACCGAAGCCCTTGAGCCGCTCGGCGACGAGCTGGCCGATCCGGCCGAAGCCGACGATGCCGACGGTCTTGTCGAAGACCTCGACGCCGGAGTACTTGCTCCGCTTCCAGGCACCGCCCTTGAGGGCCTCGTTGGCCGGGGCGATGTTGCGGGCGGCGGACAGCAGCAGCCCGATGGCGAGCTCGGCGGCGCTCGTGATGTTGGAGGTCGGGGCGTTGACGACCATGACGCCGGCCTTGGTGGCGGCGTCGACGTCGACGTTGTCGAGGCCGACGCCGGCGCGGGCGATGACCTTGAGGTTCTTGGCGGCGGTGATCGCCTCGGCGTCCATCTTCGTGGCGGAGCGGATGAGGACCGCGTCGACGTCGGCGAGGGCGGGCAGCAGGGCGGAGCGGTCGGCCCCGTCGGTGTGCCGGATCTCGAAGTCCGGACCGAGGGCGTCGAGGGTGGCGGGCGAGAGCTCTTCGGCGATGAGGACGACAGGCTGGGTCACGGAGGTCCTTCTCTCGTGGGAGACCCATCCGGCGACCACGACGGCTGGGTCGGTCCGCCCGCACCGGGGTCGGTGGGGGCGCGGCACGCCGGTGTACCTGGTGCCATCGTATTGAGCCGCCCGCATGCCGGGCACCGCGCCCAGGATGTGGAAACCGCCTCACTTCTCGTCCGGGCGTCCCGGATCACAGCGAGCCGGCCGGCCGCCCACACGGGGCGACCGGCCGGCATACCCGGTCCGCGGCCGGCGCTCAGCGCGCGGCGGAACCCTCGACGTAGTCGGTGTCCTGGTCGGTGTTGACCCAGGCCATGAGCTTGCGCAGCTCGCGCCCGGTGGCCTCGATCGGGTGCTGCGCACCCTTCTCGCGCAACGCCGCGAACTCGGGGGCGCCCGCGTCCTGGTCGGCGATGAACCGGGCCGCGAACGTCCCGTCCTGGATATCCGCGAGGACGGCCCTCATGTTGTCCTTGACGTGCGGGTCGATGACCCGCGGGCCGGACACGTAGTCGCCGTACTCGGCGGTGTCCGAGACCGACCAGCGCTGCTTGGCGATGCCACCCTCGACCATGAGGTCGACGATGAGCTTGACCTCGTGCAGGCACTCGAAGTACGCGACCTCGGGCTGGTAGCCGGCCTCGGTGAGGGTCTCGAAGCCGTACATGATGAGCTGGCTCAGGCCACCGCAGAGGACCGACTGCTCGCCGAAGAGGTCGGTCTCGCACTCCTCGGTGAAGGTCGTCGCGATGCCGCCGGCCCGCAGGCCGCCGATCGCCTTGGCGTAGGACTTGGCGAGCGCGAACGCGCCCCCGCTCGGGTCCTGCTCGACCGCGAGGAGGACCGGTACGCCCCGGCCGTCGACGAACTCGCGTCGCACGAGGTGGCCCGGCCCCTTCGGGGCGACCATGATGACGTCCGAGGTCGCCTCGGGCTGGATGTAGCCGAACCGGATGTTGAAGCCGTGGCCGAAGAGCAGCGCCGCGCCCTCCTTGAGGTTCGGCTTGATCTGCTCGGCGTAGACGTGACGCTGGACCTGGTCGGGCGTGAGGATGACGACGAGGTCGGCCTCCTTGACCGCGTCGGCGACCGAGAGGACGGTCAGCCCCTCGGCCTCCGCCTTGGCCTTGGACCGGCTGCCCTCGGCGAGCCCGACCCGGACGTCGACGCCGGAGTCGCGCAGGTTGAGCGAGTGGGCGTGGCCCTGGCTGCCGTAGCCGATGACGGCGACCTTGCGTCCCTGGATGATCGACAGGTCGGCGTCGTCGTCGTAGAACATCTCGGCCATGAGTGGCCTCTCCTTCGTGGGGTCGGGGTGCGGTGCGTGCGATGCGGTGGTGCCGGACGGGTTCGGGTCGAGGGTATGCCGTGCCGCCGGCGGGGGCGGGCGGTGTCCGTCAGGCGCTGCGCAGCGCCCGGTCGGTGATCGAGCGCGGACCCCGCCCGATGGCGACCATGCCCGACTGGACGAGCTCCTTGACACCGTAGGGGTCGAGCACGTCGAGCAGCGCCCGGAGCTTGTCCGCGGTGCCCGTGGCCTCGATGGTGAGCGACTCGGTCGCGACGTCGACGACCTTGGCCCGGAACATCTGGACCATCTCGAGGACCTGGCTGCGGGTCGCCGCGTCGGCACGGACCTTGATGAGCATGACCTGGCGCTGGACGGCCGCGCCGGGCTCGAGCTCGACGACCTTGAGGACCTCGACGAGCTTGTTGAGCTGCTTGGTGACCTGCTCCAGGGGCAGGTCCTCGACGTCGACGACGACCGTCATCCGCGAGATCTCGGGGTGCTCGGTCTCGCCCACGGCGAGGGAGTCGATGTTGAAGCCCCGCCGGGAGAACAGGCCGGCGATCCGGGCGAGGACGCCGGGCTTGTTCTCGACGAGGACGGACAGGGTGTGCTTGGACATGGGGTGGGCCTTCTTCGTTGTCGGGGGCGCGGATGCCGCGGGCCGGCTGCCGGACCCGGGTGCCGGGCCGCCCGTGACGGGCGGCCCGGCGCGCCCGGCTACTCGGCGCCGGCGGAGGTCGCGGCGGCTGCGGGTGCGGTGGCTTCGGGTGCGGTGGCGGCTGAGCCGCTGTGGTCGGCGTCCTCGGCCTGCTCGAGGGCCTCGGACTCCTCACGGTCCCACTGCGGGGCGGTGTTCTTGGCGAGCAGGATGTCGTCGTTGCTCACCCCGGCCGGGACCATCGGCCAGACCATCGCGTCGCGGTGGACGACGAAGTCGATGACGACCGGGCGGTCGGTGATCTCCATCGCCTTGCGGATGACGTCGTCGACGTCCTCGGGCTTCTCGCACCGCAGCCCGACGCAACCGTAGGCGTCGGCGAGCTTGACGAAGTCGGGGGTGCGCCCGCCGACCGAGGTGTGCAGGTCGGTGTTGGAGTAGCGCTCGTTGTAGAAGAGCGACTGCCACTGGCGCACCATGCCGAGGCTGGAGTTGTTGATGAGGGCGACCTTGATGGGGATGTCGTTGATGACGCAGGTCGCGAGCTCCTGGTTCGTCATCTGGAAGCACCCGTCACCGTCGATGGCCCACACCTGACGGTCGGGTTCGCCGACCTGGGCGCCCATCGCCGCGGGGATCGCGTAGCCCATCGTCCCGAGGCCACCGGAGTTGAGCCAGGCGTTCGGCCGCTCGTACTGGACGAACTGGGAGGCCCACATCTGGTGCTGGCCGACCCCGGCGACGTAGATGGCGTCCGGCCCGGCGAGCGCGCCGAGCCGCTCGATGACGTACTGCGGGGCGAGGCTCCCGTCGCCCGGCGGGGTGTAGCCCACCGGGAAGGTCGTCTGCCAGCCGCTCGTCCGCTCCCGCCACTCGGCGTAGTCGCCGGCGTGGCCGGCGTCGATGTCGGCGTCGACGGCGTCGATGAGGTCGGCGATGACCGCCTTGCAGTCACCGACGATCGGGACGTCGGCCTTGCGGTTCTTGCCGATCTCGGCAGGGTCGATGTCGGCGTGGATGACCAGGGCGTCGGGGGCGAAGGACTTGAGCTGGCCGGTGACCCGGTCGTCGAAGCGGGCGCCCAGGGCGATGATGAGGTCGGACTTCTGCAGGCCGGTCACCGCGGCGACCGAGCCGTGCATGCCCGGCATACCGAGATGGAGCGGGTGGCTGTCGGGCAGCGCACCGCGGGCCATGAGCGTCGTGACGACCGGGATCCTGGTGAGGTCGACGAACCGCCGCAGCTCCTCGGACGCGTGGGCCCGGATGACGCCGCCTCCGACATAGAGGATGGGGCGCTCGGCCTCGGCGATGAGCCGCGCCGCCTCCCGGATCTGCTTGCTGTGCGGACGGGTCACCGGGTGGTAGCCGGGCAGGTCGATGCGCGGCGGCCAAGAGAACGTCGTGCGGGACTGCAGGGCGTCCTTGCTGATGTCGACCAGGACGGGGCCGGGCCGGCCGGTTCCGGCGATGTGGAACGCCTCGGCGATGATCCGCGGGATGTCGTCGGCGTTCGTCACGAGGTAGTTGTGCTTCGTGACCGGCATCGTGATGCCCCGGATGTCCGCCTCCTGGAAGGCGTCGGTCCCGATCGAGCTCGAGGTCACCTGGCCGGTGATGGCGACGATCGGCACCGAGTCCATGTAGGCGTCGGCGATCGCCGTGACGAGGTTCGTCGCGCCGGGGCCGGAGGTGGCCATGCAGACCCCGACCTTGCCGGTGGCCGACGCGTACCCCTCGGCCGCGTGTCCGGCGCCCTGCTCGTGGCGCACCAGGATGTGGCGCACCTTGACCGAGTCCAGGAGCGGGTCGTACGCGGGCAGGATGGCGCCGCCGGGGATGCCGAAGACCGTGTCGACCCCCATCGCCTCGAGGGCGAGGACAAGGCTCTGGGCACCGGTGACCTCGACCGGGGCCTTGGGACGGCTCTGCTGGGGCATCTGGGCGGGCGAGGGCGCGCTCCGGGGAGCCGCCGTCGGGGTGTCACTCACGTCGTCACCGCTTCCTGGTGTCACTGCTGGTTCCTGCATTGTCGTCCCTCGGCCCCGCGGGGTCCCGCGGAGCCGAGGACGGCGGTGAGCCGCCCGGGTCGGCCCACAAAAAAGCCCTCCCGTCCCGATGGTGGGGGACGCCGGAGGGCGCGCGCTCGGCAGACGGGTCGGTCAGCCGGCGCGCTGGGGAAGTACGAGGACTCGGGCCACGGGGCAACTGTCCCGCTCGTCGCGAGTGGTGTCAATCACTGAGACGCGCGATCCCAGCATCCGGGAACGATCCCCGCCATGATGACCCCGTGAGGCCGGATGAGATCGTCGTGCACACCGAGCGATGCACCCGGTGCCAGACCCCGCTCATCGGTCGTGGACGCGGTGGTATGCCGTGGTGCCCCGCCTGCGAGTGGGACCTCGAGGCCTTCGACCCGGCCGACTCGCCGTGGGCCATCGCGCGCCCCCTGGCGCGCTGGGGGCATCGGCGGGCCCGTCGTCGCGACCCCGTCCTGCGCGCGTCCTTCGCGCCCGACCTGTCCGGACGCTCGACCTCCGACGGCGCCGTCTCGCTCCTCGCGCTGCTCTCCACCGTCGTCCTCGCCGGCTGGGCCGTCTCGCTCATCGCCCTCGTCGTGCTCTGGTGGGGGGACCGCTGGCTCGCGGTGTGGCTCACCGCTCCGCTGCTCCTCCTCGCCTGGCTGTGCCGGCCCCCCTGGGGGCGCACCCCCGTGGCCGAGCGACGTGACCCGCACAACGCGCTCGACGCCGTGGTCGGGGAGGTCGCCCGGCAGGTCGGCGTGGCGGCGCCGGCCGTCGTCGCGCTCGACCACTCCCCCGTCATCCGGTTCCAGCGGCGCGGGCTGCGTCAGCGCGGGGTCCTCACCATCGGCCTGCCGCTGTGGCTCGCCCTCGACCCGGCCGCCCGGGTGTGCGCCCTGGCGCACGAGCTGTCGCACGAGGCCACGACGGATGCCGCCCGGGCCTGGCTCGAGCTGCCCGCCCGGGCGGCCACCACCCGGCTCGTCGCGGTGCTGCGCGGCGCCGGGGCGCAGAGCCTGCTCACCCCACGCCGCCCGTCGGCCAGGGGGTCCCTCGACGCGCTGCGAACGGTGATCTTCGCCGTCGTCGGAGTGCTGCGGGTCGTCGCCGTCGCGCTCCACCTCGCGGTGGCCACCGTGGGCTGGGAGGAGCGCCGGACCCGCGAGTACCGCGCCGACGTCGAGGCCGTGCGGGTCGGCGGCACGGCGGGCTTCGTCCTCTGGCAGGACCAGGCGCTCCTCGTGCCCGGCCTGCTCATCCAGCTCTGGCACCTCGCGCCCCGCTACGGCGAGGAGGCCTTCGCCCTGCTCGCCGCCGAGTTCTGGGCCGGCTCGCAGGACGCCCTGGCCGCCCTGCGCCAGCACACCCGCCGGGTCGACGACATCTGGGCGGTCGAGCCCCCGGCGGCCGACCGGTCCGCGCTCGCCCGCGCCCACCCGGTCGTGCAGCCCTCGCTCGTCCTGGCCGACCACCTCTGGCGGTCCGCCGACGCCGAGCTCGTACCGGCATACCGGGCCCTGCACCGCCGGCTCCTCGGCACGCGCGACCGGTACGCGGTCTGACCGGCCGGGCCGGCCCGGCCTACATCTGGGCCCGGGCGAGCAGCCCCAGCATCTCGGGGCCCTGGGCGTCGAGCCGCCGCCCGCCGAGGACGACCGCGGCGCCGAGGACGGACAGGCCCCAGACGAGCCCGATGCCGAGGACGAGCCAGCGCAGCGGGGAGGACGCGGTCAGCACGGCCGGCACCGCGATGGGGACGAGGAGGGCGGCCGGGACGACGAAGGACACGAGCGCGGTGACGCAGCCCTGCGCAGCGGCCCCCGACTGGGCGGCGAACGGGTTGCCGCCGGTGCGCGGGGCGGTGCCCGGCAGGTAGGAGCCCACGAACGCGGCCGTCCCCATGCTGCACAGCAGCGCCGAGACGACGACCGTGAGCCAGGCGACGGGGTGGGCGACGAGGCCGAGGCCGACCGACACGGCATACGTGAGGAGGGTCAACGGACCGAAGACGACCCCCGTCGCGATGACCCGGCCGAGCCGGTCGTCGCGCCCCGGCACCCCCGTCGCGAGGTGGACCCACCAGGGCGGGCCGTCGAAGGCGAGGTCGTTCATGAGGGTCAGCCCGGAGAAGACGGCCAGGATGACCGCGCCCATCGGCGCGAGGGGGTTCGCGCCCCCCGCGAGGAGCCCCTGCGCGATGAGGACCACGGGGAGGATCACCGTGCGCAGGCCGATGCTCACGAGGCGGCTGTCCCGGCGCCAGGCACGGATCCGCCGGATGGCGATCGCGGCCGCGGGGCCGTCGCCGAGGAGACGCGGCAGCAGCCGGCCCGGCCCGATCCGCTGACCGCCACCGGTCACGAGAGGGGAGGTGAGGACCCGCGCGAGCAGCCGCACCCAGGCCCACCAGAGGCCGGCGACGAGGAGCAGGGCCAGGGCGGCGTGGATGCCGGCGGCGGCCCAACGCCCTCGGGCGAGGTCGTCGGGCAGCGCCCACGCCCAGCCGACGGGCGTCCAGCCCGCGAGCACGGCCATCGGCTCGGCGTCCAGCGTGCGCACGTCGAGATGGGCGCCCCGGCCGATGAGAAGGTTGAAGCCCATCGGGGCCAGCGTGATGAGCGAGACGACGATCGCCCCGATCTCGCGGCCGCGGCGTGAGGTCATCACCCGAGCGAGCGCCGTCGTGAGGACCCGCGACAGCAGGACCGCCGTCGCCACCCCGAGGACGGCGCCGAGCAGCGCGCCGGGCAGGGCGACCGGGTGCGTCGCCCAGGACGCCACCTGGGCCAGGGCGAGGCCGAGGGTGAAGATCCCCGGGATGCCGACGAATGCCGCGGCGAACTGGCCCGGCACGAGCTGGCGGGCCGGGACCGGCAGCACGGCGAACCGGGCCGGGTCCAGGGTCTGGTCGACGCCCGCCGCGACGAGCGAGAGGACCGCCCAGAGCAGGGTGAGGGTCGCGAAGAGCGGCACCGTCGCCGCGGTCACCCGCAGCGGCTGGGTCGACATGAGGACGAGCGTGGGGACGAGGACGGCCCACCCGATGAGGGCTGCGACGCCGCCGATGACGACCGAGGCGATCCGCGGCGGGCTGTGGCGCAGGCCGTGCCGCCACAGGTCGAACCGCAGCCGGACTAGGAGTCCAACCACGTCAGCCCGCCCACCCCGGCGTCGCTCGCGCCGACAAGCTCGAGGAAGCGCTCGTGCAGCGTCTTGTCGCCGCGCAGCTCCTCGAGGGTGCCGGCGGCGCGGACCCGGCCGTCGACGATGACGGCCACCCGGTCGCACAGCCCCTCGACGAGCTCCATGACGTGGCTGGACATGATGACCGTGCCGCCGCCCTCGACGAACCGGCGCAGGATGGTACGGATCGTCTGGCCGGACACCGGGTCGACCGCCTCGAACGGCTCGTCCAGGACGAGGACCCGCGGGGCGTGGATGAGCGCCGTGGCGAGGGCGATCTTCTTGACCATCCCGGCGGAGTAGTCCGCCACGACGACGTCGGAGTCACCCGCGAGGCCGAGGACGTCGAGGAGCTCCGCGGTGCGCTGGGCGGCGGTCGCTCGCGGCATCCGGCGCAGGGCACCGACGTACTCGAGGAGCTCCCGCCCCGAGAGCTGCTCGAACAGCCTCATGCCGTCGGGCGCAACCCCCATGAGGGCCTTGGCGGCCGACGGGTCGGCCCACACGTCGGCGCCGAGGATCCGTGCGGTCCCGGCGTCGGGGCGGAGCAGCCCGGTCGCCATCGACAGGGTCGTCGTCTTGCCCGCCCCGTTGGGCCCGACCAGCCCGAACATCGACCCGCGGGGCACGCTCAGGCTCAGCCCGTGGACGACCTCACGCCCGTGGAAGGACTTGACCAGACGGTCGCACTCGAAGGCCGCGCCCGGCTCGGCGCCGGGCGCCGGGGTCCCTCCGAGCGTCATGCTCGTGAGTCTAGGTCGGGCTCGTGAGGGGCGTGGGGCGGTTGGGGCGAATCGGGCCGTTCGTCCCGTGGGTCAGCCGCGGGCGACGTGGAAGCGGTCGAGGACGGCCGACGACTCGGTCAGGTCGGTCCAGTGCCCGGAGTAGCGCAGGACGGCCATCGCGCACGTCGGGAAGCCCTCGGACATCAGCTGGTGGGCCTCGCGGCTCCCCTCGCCGTCGGCGAGGGCCGAGGCCAGGGCGGGGATACCGGGCGCGTGCCCGACGACCATGACGACCGCCGCGTCGGGGTCGGCGTCACGGACCACGGCGAGGAGGGAGTCGGGTGAGGCCAGGTAGATCCGCCGGTCGTAGTGGACCTCGCCCTCGGGCACCCCGGACTCCCACAGCTGCTCGGCCGTCTGCTGGGTGCGCACCGACGTCGAGCAGATGACCTCGTCGAGCCCGATCCCGTGCTCGTGCAGCCACTGGCCGGCCGCGGCGGCATCGCGGCGACCCCGGCCGGTGAGGGCCCGGTCGTGGTCGTTGTCGAAGCCGCCCTGCTCGGCCTTGGCGTGCCGAAGCAGGATGAGCATCCGGTCCTCCGCTGCGGTCGTCATACCTCGATCTTGCCCCCCGCCGCGAGGCTTGTCAGCCAGGTCCGTCCGCGGCGCCCCGCACGAGGCTGTGGGGCTTCTCACCAGCGGCCACCCTGCCGAGCTGGGCGCGCAGCATCGCCAGGGCCCGCGGACGGAACGCCGACGTCGCGCCACCGACGTGCGGGGTGACGAGCACCCCCGGCGCGCGCCACAGCGGGTGGTCCGGGGGCAGCGGCTCCGGGTCGGTGACGTCGAGGGCGAAGGCGAGCCGCCCGGCATGGCGCAGGATCGCCCCGGTGTCGGCGACCGCGCCCCGGGCCACGTTGACGACGAGGGCGCCGTCCGGCAGCGCCGCGAGGAGGTCCTCGCCGACGAGGCCCCGGGTCGCGTCCGTGAGCGGCACCGCGACAACGACGACGTCGTGCCCGGGGAGGAGCGCGGGCAGCTCGTCGACCCCGTGCACCGTGTCGACGAGGTCGTCACCGGCGCGGGCCCGGCTCGCGACCGCGGTCAGGGCCACCTCGAAGGGACGCAGGCGTCGCGCGACGGCCCGGCCCACCCCGCCGTAGCCGATGACGAGCACGCGCCGGTCGGCCAGGGCGCGCCGACCGGCCAGACGCGACCACTCCCCCTCGGTGGCCGACCGCACCGCCTCGGGTATGCCGCGCAGCGCGGCGAGGGCCAGGGTCACCGCGAGCTCGGCCGTCGAGGTGTCATGGACGCCGTCGGCGTTGGCGACGGCGACTCCCTCGGGGACGGCCTCGAGGACGCCGTCGAAGCCCGCGGTGAGGAGCTGCACGAGCCGGACGGACGGCATACCCGCCACCGCCGCGAGCTCCCGCGCGGGGCGCAGGTAGGGCGCGACGACGACCTCGACGGGCAGGTCGGGCACCGGCTCCCTGGGGTCCCAGACGACGGCGCGCACGCCCTCGATGGGGCCGACGTCGTCGAGCCAGGACTGGTCGGGGAAGGAGACGACGGTCATGGCGCCACCCTAGGCGCGGCCGCTGCCATCGGGGCCCTCGGCCCCCACGGGAGCGGTCGGCACCCGCCCCCGCGCCCGCTCAGGACGGACCGAGCCGCTCCAGGATCAGCTCACGCACCCTCGCCGCGTCGGCCTGGCCCTTCATCGCCTTCATGACCTGGCCGATGAGGGCACCGGCGGCCTGCACCTTGCCCTCACGGATCTTGGCGGCGATGTCGGGGTTGGCGGCGATGGCCTCCTCGACGGCACCCTCGAGCGCGGTGTCGTCCTGGACAAGCTCGAGACCGCGGGCGTCGGCCACGGCCGTGGGCGTGCCCTCACCGTCGAGGACGCCGTCCCAGACCTGCCGGGCCATGGCGTCGTTGAGCCGCCCCGACGTCACGAGCGACTCGAGCTCGACGACGTGGGCCGGGGTGACACCGAGCGAGGCGGCGAACGTGGGCACGTCCTGGCCCTCGGCGCTCGCCCGCCGCGCGACCTCACCGGACCACCACTTGCGGGCGCCGGGCGCGGTCGCGCCCGCCGCGACGGTCTCCTCGATGAGCTCGACGAGGCCGGCGTTGACGACGTCGCGCATCTCGAGGTCACTGAAGCCCCAGCCGGTCTGCAGCCGCCTGCGCCGCTGGGCGGGCGGCTCGGGCAGGGTCCCACGGAGCCGGTCGACGAGCTCGGCGGACGGGGCCACGGGGACGAGGTCGGGCTCGGGGAAGTAGCGGTAGTCCTCGGCGTCGGACTTCTCGCGTCCGCTCGTCGTGATGCCGGTGTCCTCGTGCCAGTGCCGGGTCTCCTGGACCACCCGGCCGCCGCCGTCGAGGATCGCGGCGTGCCGCCCGATCTCGTAGCGCACGGCCCGCTCGACGGAGCGCAGCGAGTTGACGTTCTTGGTCTCGGAGCGGGTTCCCAGCGGCACCGAGCCCTGGTCCTGCCCGGGTCCGGCCTTGGGACGCAGCGAGAGGTTGACGTCGCAGCGCATCGAGCCCTGCTCCATCTTGACGTCGGAGACGCCGAGCGCCTTGACGAGGTCCCGCAGGGCGGAGACATACGCCCGAGCGACCTCGGGGGCCCGCTCCCCCGCCCCGGTGATCGGCTTGGTGACGATCTCGATGAGCGGGATGCCCGCGCGGTTGTAGTCGACGAGGCTGTGCGTGGCACCGTGGATGCGACCCGTCGCCCCGCCGACGTGCAGCGACTTCCCGGTGTCCTCCTCCATGTGCGCCCGCTCGATGTCGACCCGGAAGGCGGTGCCGTCCTCGAGCTCGATGTCGAGCCACCCGTCGTGCGAGATCGGCTCGTCGTACTGCGAGGTCTGGAAGTTCTTCGGCATGTCCGGGTAGAAGTAGTTCTTCCGGGCGAACCGGGACCAGGGAGCGATCTCGCAGTTGAGCGCCAGGCCGATCCGGATCGCCGACTCCACGCCCTTCTCGTTGACGACGGGCAGCGCGCCCGGCAGGCCGAGGCAGACCGGGCAGACCTGGGTGTTGGGCTCCGCGCCGAAGGTCGTCGAGCAGCCGCAGAACATCTTCGTCGCCGTGTTGAGCTCGACGTGGACCTCGAGGCCCATGACCGGGTCGTATGCCGCGACCGCGGCGTCGTAGTCGACGGTCGCCTCGGCGCCGCTCGGGTTCGTCGTACCGGCCATCGCTCAGCCCTCCTTCGCCAGGGTCGTCAGGTCGGGTGCCTTCGACAGGAGCGAGGCGCCCCACGCCGCGTGCAGCCGACGCTCGAGAGCCGCGCCCACGGCATACAGGCGGTCGTCGCGCAGCGCGGGGGCGATGACCTGGAACCCGGTCGGCAGGCCGTCCTCGTCGGCGAGACCGCTCGGCAGCGACATGGCCGGCACCCCGGCGAGGTTGGCCGGGATGGTCGCGATGTCGTTGAGGTACATGGCCAGGGGGTCGTCGAGCTTGTCCCCGAGGCGGAAGGCCGTCGTGGGTGCGGTCGGGCTGACGAGGACGTCGGCCTTCTCGAAGGCGGCGGCGAAGTCGTCGGCGATGAGCCGGCGGACCTTCTGTGCGGAGCCGTAGTAGGCGTCGTAGTAGCCCGAGGAGAGGGCATAGGTGCCGAGGATGATCCGGCGCTTGACCTCGGGCCCGAAGCCCGCGTCCCGTGACGCCGCCATGACCTGCTCCGCGCTCGCGTCGTCGACCCCCTCGGGCCAGACCCGCAGGCCGTAGCGCATGGCGTCGAACTTGGCGAGGTTGCTCGACGCCTCGCTGGGCAGGATGAGGTAGTAGGTGGCCAGGGCGTAGGTGAAGCTGGGCGCCGACACCTCGACGACCTCGGCCCCCGCCGCGACGAGGTGCTCGACCGCCTCGTCGAAGCGCCGCTGGACCCCCGGCTGGAAGCCCTCGCCGGTCAGCTCCTTGACGATGCCGATGCGCATCCCCGCGACGTCGCCCTTGGTGGCCGCCTCGACGACCGGCGGGACCGGAGCGTCGATCGACGTCGAGTCCATCGGGTCGTGGCCGCCGATGACGGCGTGGAGGAGTGCGGCGTCGAGGATGGTCCGGCTCACCGGTCCGGCCTGGTCGAGGGAGGAGGCCAGGGCCACGAGACCGTAGCGGGACACCCCTCCGTAGGTCGGCTTGGTGCCGACGGTGCCCGTCACCGCGGCGGGCTGGCGGATCGAGCCGCCGGTGTCGGTGCCGATGGCGAGCGGCGCCTGGAACGAGCCGACGACCGCCGCGGACCCACCCCCGGAGCCGCCCGGGATCCGGTCGAGGTCCCACGGGTTGTGGGTCGGGCCGTAGGCCGAGTGCTCGGTGGAGGACCCCATCGCGAACTCGTCCATGTTGGTCTTGCCGAGGATCGGCATGCCGGCGGCCCGCAGCCTGCGCACCAGCGTCGCGTCGTAGGGCGGCACCCAGCCCTCGAGGATCCGGCTGCCGCAGGTCGTCGGCAGGCCCTTCGTCGCCATGACGTCCTTGACGGCGATCGGCACCCCGGCCATGACGTGGAGCTCCTCGCCCGCCGCCCGGCGGCGGTCGACCTCGCGCGCGGTCGCGATGGCGCCCTCGGCGTCGACGTGCAGGTAGCCGTGGATCTTCCCGTCGACGGCGGCGGTGCGGTCCAGCAGCGCCCGGACGACCTCGACGGAGGAGGTCTCCCCGGTCGCCATGAGGTTGGCCAGCGCGGCGGCGCTGGCCCGGGTCAGGTCGGTGGTCACGGTCGTGAGGTCCTTGGGGTTCGGTCCGGTCTGGTCTCGGCCCGGTGAGGGCCCGGGGTATGCCGCCGGTGCCCGGCGGCGCTCGTCTCAGTCCTCGTCGAGGATCCTCGGCACGGAGAAGCGCTGCTGGTCGGCCTCCGGCGCTCCGGAGAGGGCGTCCTCGGGGCTCAGCGACGGGCGGACCTCGTCCGGGCGGGTCACGTTGACGAGCGGCATCGGGTGCGACATCGGCTCGACACCGGCGGTCGGCGCCTGCTGGACCGTCGCGACGGACTCGAGGATGACGCCGAGCTCGCCGACCATGCGGTCCAGCTCGGCGTCGGAGAGGTCGATGCGCGCGAGCCCGGCCAGGTGGGCCACGTCCGCGCGGGTCAGGTCAGCCATGTGGCTCAGTCTATGGGCGTGGTCTCGACGGCCTCCGGACCCGTCACCATCCGGCCTCCGGCGTGGCGGACCCGGACCGCCGCGTCGATGGCCACCGCGGTCGTCGACGCGACGACGGCACCCGGCCGGGGCGGCATACCGGTCAGGTCGTCGGACGGAACCCGTGCCGGTCACCGAGGGCGAGGCAGTCGGCGACGCCGAGCACCCCGTCGGAGGTGCCCTCGCCGCGCAGGCAGGCGGCGGCGGCGCATACCCCCGCGCGCAGGCAGTCGGCGACCGGCCAGCCCTCGTGCAGGCCGAGGACGACGGCGGCGGCGAAGGCGTCCCCGGCCCCCGTGGCGCTGCGGATCTCGTCGCGGGGCAGCAGCACCGAGCCCTGCCGCCACACCAGGCCGCCGGGGGCGGCGGCGACACAGCCCGCGGGCAGATGCACGGCGGCGAGGGTGCTCACCCCCAGCCCGACGAGCCGGGTGGCGACCCGCTCGAGGGCCGCCCAGTCCACGGCGCCGTCCGCGCCGACGGGGGCCAGCTCCTCACCGGCGAGGGCGGCGGCCTCGATCTCGTTGACGATGATCGAGTCGAGGTGGGGCAGGCAGGCTCCGGCGACGGCGCGGATCCGGTCCGGTTCGAGGGAGACGAGCTCGAGGTTGGTGTGCATCCCCGCGGCCTGCGCCGCGGCCAGGGCGCTCACCCAGCCGCCCGCGGCATCCATGGCCGGGTGCAGCCCGGGCGCACCGAGGTGGAGGATCCGGGCGGTCGAGGACGCCGGGTCGACGTCGGCCGGGCCGAGCAGGTCGTTGGCGCCGATGTGGTGGAAGAACGTCCGTGTCCCGCCGTCGCGGACGACCATGGCGTCGGTGAACGACGTCGCCGCCCCGTCGGTGCGGCGGATCCGCGAGGTGTCGATGCCGTGCTCGGCCAGCGCCTCGACGACGAGGTCCCCATGTGTGTCCTCGCCGACCACGCCCGCGACGGCGAGCGGGAAGGGAGCGCCGAGCCGGGCCAGGTCGACGGCGAGGTTGAGGGCCGGGCCGCCGGTGCTGAGGCTGACCGACTCGATCATCGCGAGCCGCTCCGGGGCGGGGTAGACGTCGATGACCTTGCCGACGTCGACCATGACCGAGCCGGCACACAGCACGCCCGAGCGGGCTGGGTTCACGCGTCCGCCCGCAGGACCGCCTCGGTGACCTCCTGGTCCTCGGCGAGGGAGCGGTCCGGGGCGATGCCCTTGGCCTGGAGGGCCTCGTGGTAGGCCGCCACCGCGTCGACGGGCGTGATCCGGCCACCGACGACCTCGCGCATCAGCCGGAGCAGGTCGAGCTGGGAGCGGGCGTTCTGGACCTTGCGCCCGAAGAGCGCCACCCGGGCACCGTGCCGCTCGCCCTGGGCGAGCAGCTCGAAGGTGTCGCGCGTCGTGCCGGCCCCGCCGCCGAGGATGCCGACGACGAGCGAGGGGTCGTGGGCGACGAGCTCGCCGAGCGCATCGGCCCCGTTGTAGGCCACCTTGAGGAAGAGCGGCCGCTCGGCGAGGGTCACCCCGGCGAGCATCCGGATGATGTGGTCGTTGACGAAGGGACCCACCTCGTCCGGCGCGAGGTCGCGGGGGGCGTTGGGGTTGAAGACCTCGAGGAAGTAGCGCATGCCGACCTCGTGGGCGTCGGCCCGGAACTGCGCGAAGCCCTCGAGGGTGGCCAGGTCGTGCTCGAGGTCGTTGTTGAACGTGACCGAGTAGAGGACGAGGGAGCAGAACTCCCGGATCCGGGCGAGATGGGCCGTGCGGAAGGGGCGTGACGCCCGCTCGGCGTAGCGCCCGCCCCGGGGGTTCCAGATGTCGGTGGAGTCGTTGCCCCGAACGGCGAGGGTGATGGTGCTCGTGTCGAGCAGACCCTCGCGGGTGAGCCGCTCACCGTTGGAGGCCGACGTGAGCATGATGTCGACGGCGCCGGCCTCGATCTCCTCGGCCATCGCCGCGAGGTATGCCGCGCGGCCCCGGAACGCGCCGGTCTCGGGGTCGCGCCCGGGGGCCTGGACCCCGAACGCCATGTCGGCGTCCTTGGCGTCGGCGAGGATGAACTGGTTCGGGGTGTAGGTGCCGGCGGCGATGGCGGCGAGCTTGCGGTCGAGGGCCTTCATGCCCGCCACACTAGGGATTCGCCACGGGCCGTGCCCGCTCGGCGCGCCCGGACGACGGGCTCGGGGCTGTGGCGCGGACCACCCGGGCCCCGGACCCGACACCGCTCGGGACCGAAGACCCACCAACCCGATCGTGTATCACGGGCTCGGCGTGTCCCCTCTGCACTCTCGTCACCGCCCGCAGGGGGTGGGCGGTACCGACGCAGGGGGACGCACCATGCCAACACGCAAGCAGCCTTCAGACAATCAGCCGTCACGCGGGCTCGACGTGCCGCAGGAGGTCTCGGCCCATCTCGCCGAGGTCCTCCACAGCAGCGACGTCGAGATCACCGCTGTCACCACCGTCACCGTCGCCGGGCTCGGGCACGTCCGCGCGGTCCACGCCGCCGCGCCCGGGAAGCCCAACGTCGTCGCGTCGACGACCGTGGACGCCGACGGCGTGATCCGACCCGTCGAGGAGATCGTCGCCCTCGCCGGGCGCGACGTCCTCACACCGGACTTCCCGGTGCCGGCCGTGCTCACGGCGGCCCCGACGCTGCCGATCACGATCGACCCGACCACCAACGACTGGACACTCAACAGGTGCGACGAGCACCGTGAGACGATCACCGTCACGATCCCGAAGGGCGCGGCGCCGAAGGCCGACGTCTACCTGCTCGCCGACACGACGGGGTCGATGGGCCCGGTCATCGACGCGGTCAAGGCCGGCGCGAGCGCCATTCTCGGAGCCCCGGGCCTGACCGGCTACGACGTGGCCTGGGGGGTGGGCAACTACCGGGACTTCCCCGTCGGAACGGGGCTGAACAGCTACGCCTTCCAGCACCAGCTCGCACCGACGACCAGCCATGCTGCGGTGGACGCGGCCCTGTCGACGTGGTCCGCCAACGAGGGGTCCGACGGGTCCGAGGGGCAGCTCAACGCCCTGCAGACCCTCGCCACCGACCCCGGCATCGGCTGGCGTTCGGATGCGAAGAAGATCGTCGTCTGGTTCGGCGACGCCCCGGGTCACGACCCGATCTGTGCCTCGGTGACCGGGCTGGCGGCCGACATCACCGAGGCCACCGCCACGGCCGCCCTCGTGGCCGCAGAGATCACCGTGCTCGCCGTGAGCACGACGACGGGCTTCCCTGACGCCCTCGACGACGACCCGAACGCGGACGCCGCGGACTACGGGGCCTGCACGCCGGCCGGCTCCGCGGGCCAGGCGTCGCGGATCACGGCGGCCACCGGCGGCACCCACACGACCGGCGTCGACCCGACCGCCGTGGCGGCCACCCTCGCCACGGTGATCGCCGACGCCGTCGCGACCATCGGCAACGTCCACCTCGAGGCGACCGGCGACACGGCCCAGTTCGTCGACTCGATCACGCCGGCCGGGGGGTACGGGCCCCTCACGGGGGACACCGAGCACGTCCTCACCTTCGAGGTGCTCTGGCGCGGGACCCGCGCCTGCTCCGACCGCCCGCAGCAGTTCACCGGCACGATCGACGTCGTCGCCGACGGGACCGTCGTGGCACACAAGACGGTGCGTGTCGCCGTGCCACCGTGCCGCTACCACCACAGCGTCGAGTTCCTCTGCCGCACCGAGAGGCCCGGCGACGGCGACGACAAGCGTGAGTGCCACACGGTCGAACCCGGGCACTACTCCACCGTCGTCACGATCTACAACCCGAGCAGCTGCTCCGTACGGGTCGAGAAGCGATTCGCCCCGCTCGTGCGCAACGGCGAGGCCGAGGGTCGCGAGCCCCGGACCCGGCCGGCCAGGCCCTTCGCGACGATCGTCCTGGGCCCGGGCGAGGCGACGATGGACGACTGCTGCGCCATCGCCGAGGCCGTCGGGACCGACCCGCGGCTGCTCGTCGGGGTCCTCGACCTCGTGGCGAGTCATCCGCTCGACGTCACGGTGACCCACACCGTCACGGGCGCGCGTGAGGGCGGCGCCTCCGGCATCACGAGCCGCACGGTGCGGCCGCGCCGGGCTCCGTGAGTGCAGGTCGGCGCAAGAGGCGGGTGGGGTGTGCCGCGAGGGCGGCATACCCCACCCTCGTCAGCCCCGACCGGCCGCCCCGCCCTCCGGATCTGGTGGGCCGTTCTCGAGGAGGGCCACGAACTGCGCCTCGTCCAGGACGGTCAGGCCGAGCTCACGCGCCTTGGTCTCCTTCGACCCCGCGCCCGGACCGACGACGACGAAGTCGGTGTTCTTGGAGACCGAGCCGGCGGCCTTCCCGCCGCGGGCCAGGATCGCCTCCTTGGCCGAGTCCCGGGAGAAGCCCTCGAGCGACCCGGTGACGACGACGGTGCGGCCGGCGAGGGTCTGCTCGAGGCCGTCGTCGCGTTCGTCGACCATCCGCACGCCGTCGACGGCCCACCGCTCGACGATCATCCGGTGCCAGTCGTTGTCGGGCCGGTCGAACCAGTCGCGCACGGCCTCGGCGATCACGGCCCCCACGCCGTCGACGGCCGAGAGCTCGTCCACCGAGGCCGCCCGGACCGCCGCCATCGAGCCGAAGTGCTGGGCCAGGGCGCGGGCGGCCGTGGGCCCGACGTGCCGGATCGACAGTGCGACGAGCACCCGCCAGAGCGGCTGGCTGCGGGCGGTGACGAGGTTGGCGAGCAGCTTCTCGCCGTTGGCCGAGAGCACCCGACCGTCGATCACCGCGTCCGGCGGGTCGCCCTTCTTCGCGGCGCGGGTATAGAGCGGCACCCGTGCGACGTCGTCGCGGGACAGCGCGAAGAGCCGGGCCTCCGTCGGTCCGCCGAGGGCGGGGTCGTCGAGGACACCCGCATCGAGCAGTCCCTGGACCCCCTCCCAGCCGAGTGCCTCGATGTCGAAGGCGCCCCGCGAGGCGAGCCCGAAGAGGCGCTCGCGCAGCTGGGACGGGCAGGACCGCGCGTTGGGGCAGCGGATGTCCTTGTCACCCTCCTTCTCGGGCGCCAGGGGCGACCCGCACGACGGGCAGGTCGTGGGCATGACGAATGCCCGCTCGGTGCCGTCCCGGAGCGCGACGACCGGGCCGAGGATCTCGGGGATGACGTCGCCGGCCTTGCGCAGGACGACCGTGTCGCCGATGAGGACGCCCTTGCGCTCGACCTCGTGGGCGTTGTGCAGCGTGGCCATGGAGACGGTCGAGCCCGCCACCGTCACCGGCTCCATCACCCCGAACGGCGTCACCCGGCCGGTCCGCCCGACGTTGACCTGGATGTCGAGCAGCCTGGTGTTGACCTCCTCGGGCGGGTACTTGTAGGCCATCGCCCACCGCGGCGCCCTCGAGGTCGTGCCGAGCTGGCGCTGCACGGCGATCTCGTCGACCTTGACGACCACGCCGTCGATCTCGTGCTCGACGCTGTGCCGCCGCTCGCCGAAGTCGTCGACGTAGGCCTGCACCTCGGCGAGGGTGGCGACCACGCGGAAGTGGCGGGAGACCGGCATACCCCAGTCGCGGAGCAGGTCGTAGGCCTGGCTCTGCCGGTCGATGTCGAAGCCGCGCCGGGCGCCGATCCCGTGGACGAGCAGGTGGAGCGGGCGGGTCGCGGTGACCCGCGGGTCCTTCTGGCGCAGCGAGCCGGCCGCCGCGTTGCGGGGGTTGGCGAACGGCGCCTTGCCAGCCTCGACGAGGCCGGCGTTGAGGTCGCCGAACGCCTCGAGGGGGAAGAACACCTCGCCCCGGATCTCGACGAGCTCGGGCACCCCCTCGCCGGCCAGCTCGCCGGGGACCCCGTCGATGGTCCGGACGTTGAGCGTCACGTCCTCGCCGGTCCGGCCGTCGCCGCGGGTGAGTGCCCGGGTGAGCCGGCCGTTCTCATAGAGGAGGTTCACCGCCAGCCCGTCGATCTTGAGCTCGCACAGATAGTGGTATGCCGCCCCACCGGCCCCCCGCTCGACCCGTGCGGCCCAGGCCGCGAGCTCGTCGGGGCTGAACGCGTTGTCGAGGCTCAGCATCCGCTCGAGATGGTCGACCGCCTGGAAGTCGGTCGAGAAGACCGCCCCGCCGACCTGCTGCGAGGGGCTGTCCGGGGTACGCAGCGACGGGTGCGCCTCCTCGAGGTCGGTGAGGTGGCGGACGAGCCGGTCGTACTCGCCGTCGCTGACGGTCGGGGCGTCCTTGACGTGGTAGGCGAACTGGTGGCCCCGGATCTCGTCGGCCAGCTCGGCCCACTCCCGGCGCACCTCGGCGGGGACCTCGTCGGCCGCGGTCGCGGCGGCCGGGTCGGCGGGTGTCTCGCTCACCCGCCCATCCTGCTACAGACCCCCGACACGAGGGGTCGGCGAGCAGGCGTGGCCCGGCCACCGCGTCGACCCTCGCGGGCCCGCGGCCGCCGGCGCCCTGGCCCCAGGGTGTCTCTGGGACCACAATGGCCGCGTCCGACACCGGCGTCGCCCAAGGAGCCTCGATGACCAACCTCGCCACCAACCTCACGACCACGGCGGCGACCTCCCCCGACCGCAGCGCCCTGACGATCGAGCACCGCTCGGTCTCCTACGCCCAGCTCGCCGCGATGGCTGCGCAGGTGGCCGGAGGGCTCCAGGCCTCGGGGGTCCGGCCGGGCGACCGGGTGGCGATCATCCTGCCCAACGTGCCGGCATTCCCGGTGACGTTCTTCGGCGCCCTCATGGCCGGCTGCACGGTCGTGCCGATGAACCCCCTGCTCAAGGCCGGGGAGATCGACTACTTCTTCACCGACTCGGGCGCCACGCACGCCTTCGTCTGGCCCGACTTCGTCGGTGAGGCCACGAAAGGGGCGGTCGGCTCGGGAACCCGGATCGTCGAGTGCGGGCCCCTCGGCCCGGCCGAGGGGGCGCTGGCGCAGGGCACGCCGCTCGCCGCGCCGGTCGAGCGCGACGACGCGGACACCGCGGTCATCCTCTACACCTCCGGGACCACGGGCCGGCCCAAGGGCGCCGAGCTCACCCACCGCAACATCCACCTCAACGCCCTGCGCAGCGCGACGGTCATCCAGGAGCTGCGCGCCGACGACGTCGTCATGGGATGCCTGCCCCTCTTCCACGTCTTCGGCCTCACCGTCGGGTTGAACGCCTCGGTCATCGCCGGCTCGACGCTCGCGCTCATCCCCCGCTTCGACCCGGCGACGGCCATCGGTGTCATCGGGACCGAGCGGGTCAGCATCATGCAGGGGGTCCCGACCATGTATGCCGCGATCCTCAACCACCCGGCGGCCGCCGACCTGGACGCCTCCTCGCTGCGCACCTGCGTCTCCGGGGGCTCGGCGATGCCCCTGGAGGTGATGCGCGGCTTCGAGGAGAGGTTCGGGACGGTCATCCTCGAGGGGTACGGCCTCTCCGAGACCTCCCCCGTCGCCTCGTTCAACATGCTCGACCGGGAGCGCAAGCCGGGCACGATCGGGGTGGCCATCCCCGGGTGCGAGATGCGCTGCGTCGACCTCGAGGGCGTCGAGGTGCCGGTCGGCGAGGTGGGCGAGATCGCCATCCGCGGCGACAACGTCATGAAGGGCTACTGGAACAAGCCCGAGGCCACTGCCGAGGCGATCCCCGACGGGTGGTTCCGGACGGGGGACCTGGCGACGATGGACGAGGAGGGCTACTTCACCATCGTCGACCGCAAGAAGGACATGATCATCCGGGGCGGGATGAACGTGTACCCCCGCGAGGTCGAGGAGGTCATCTACACCCACCCCGACGTCCTCGAGGTGGCTGTCGTCGGGGTTCCCGACGACCTCCTGGGCGAGAACGTCGCGGCGGCCGTGGCGCTGCGTGCGGGCTCGACCGCCACCGCCGACGACATCGTCGCGTACACGAAGGAGCGGATCGCGGCATACAAGTACCCCCGCCACGTCTGGGTCGTCCCCGAGCTGCCCAAGGGGCCCACAGGGAAGATCCTGCGCCGCGAGGTCAAGCCCCCGAGCGCCTGAGCCCGAGCCGGACCGAGGAGGATGGCATGCCCCGACATCGGATCTTCGCCGCGAGCGTCGCCGACATCTATCCGCTCTATGTGGCCAAGGTCGAGCGGAAGGGCCGCACCCGCGCCGAGGTGGACCAGGTCATCACCTGGCTGACCGGCTACGACGACGCCGGGCTGCGGGCCGCGATCGCCGAGGGGGTCGACCTCGAGACCTTCTTCGAGCATGCGCCGAGGTTCAACCCCGCGGCGAGCCTCATCACGGGGGTCATCTGCGGGTATCGGGTCGAGGACATCGAGGACCCGCTCATGCAGCGGATCCGCTACCTCGACAAGCTCGTCGACGAGCTCGCCCGGGGCAAGGCCATGTCCTCGGTCCTCAGGGGCGGCTCGGGCGGGTAGGGCGGGTAGGGCGGGGCACCCGGTGCACCGACGGTAGGGCGTCCACGGCGTCGACGCGTCGACGGCGTCGCGGGGCCGGGGCAGTCGCCGACGGACAGGTTGCTGCCGTCCGGGTATGGTGCAACACCCCCCTGGTGCACGACGTTCTGCTAGCAGAGGTTCGTGCAGGGGCTGGTCTGGGACACCGCGGCGGGTGGGCTCAGGTGGCCGGTCGGGTGCTGGGCGCGGCTGGGCTCGGGTCGGCTTCGCGCTCGCAGCGGCTCTGCCGGCTCGGCGTCAGCCGTCGGCGAGGCGGGCGGGGAAGCCGCCCGTCGCGACCGGGCCCCACCGTCGCGGGGTGATGCGCAGCAGCGACTTGCCCTGCTCCACCATGGCCCGGCGGTACTCGTCCCAGTCCGGGTGCTCGCCGGCGATGACCTTGTAGTACTCGACGAACGGCTCGACGTCCTCGACAGCATCGACGACCTCGCAGTCACCGTCGACCTGCACCCAGGCCCCACCGAAGTCATCGGACAGGACCAGCACGCCGACCCGCGGGTCCCGCCGGACGTTGCGCACCTTCGCCCGCTCGGGATAGCTCGTGACGACGATCCGGCCCGCCCCGTCGACCCCGCCGGTGACCGGCGAGGCCTGCGGCGTCCCGTCGGCGCGGGTCGTGATGAGGACGAGCCGGTGCCGGGGTCGGACGAAGTCGAGCAGCTCCTCGAGGTCGACCGTCGTGGTCGTCGCGATCGTGCGTGCCATCCACCCAGCGTAGGCCGCGCCCACGGTATGCCGCCCCGCCGGCACCCGCCCCCGCCGGCACCCGGCCCCGCCGGCACCCGCCCCCGCCGGCACCCCCCCCCGCCGGCACCCGGGGTCGCGGGCGCCCGACCGTTGCCCCGAGGCGCCCGGTCCCGTTGAATGGGCGAACCCTCGGCGAGGCGGCCTCGCCGGGGTCAGGACGAGGGAGTTCACATGGGTTCTGGCACGGGCGTCACCGCCCACACGACCGACACGGCGCGGCTGCGGATGCACTGGGTGGAGTCCGGGCCGCAGGACGGCGAGCTCGTCGTCCTCGTCCACGGCAACATGTCGACGGGCCGCTTCTTCGAGCACCTGCTCCCGCTCGTCCCGGACCGCTACCGGGTCCTCGCCCCCGACATGAGGGGCTTCGGACGCACCGAGCACCGGCCCATCGACGCGACGCGCGGCCTGCGCGACTGGTCCGACGACCTCCGCTCGCTCCTCGAGGCCCTCGGGCTGACCGGGCGTCCGGCCCACCTGCTGGGTTGGTCGACCGGCGGTGCAGCGATCAGCGCCTATGCCGTCGACCACGGCGAGGTCGCGTCGCTGACCTATGTCGACCCCGTCTCGCCCTACGGGTTCGGGGGCGTGCGCGCCGACGGCAGCCCGTGCTTCGCCGACTGGGCGGGGTCCGGGGGCGGGGTGGGGTCGGCGGACTTCGCCGCGGCGGTCCGCGACGGCGACCGCGGCACCGACAGCCCGTTCTCACCGCGCAACGTCATGCGCTCGTCGTACTGGTCGCCCGACCACACCGTCCCGGCCGAGCTCGAGGACCTCCTCGTCGACGAGGTGTGTCTCACCCTGACCGGCGACGACGGCTACCCCGGCGACTCCACGCCGTCGGAGAACTGGCCCGGGGTCGCGCCCGGCACCCGCGGCATCCTCAACGCCCTCTCACCGAAGTACTGCTCGTGGACCGACATCGTCGACCTCGAGGTCAAGCCGCCGGTCCTGTGGACCCACGGCGGGGCCGACGTCGTCATCGCCGACGCCTCCGCCTGGGACATGGCCACCCTCGGCGCGGCGGGGGTCGTGCCCGGCTGGCCGGGCCCCGAGGTCGTCCCGTCCCAGCCGATGGTGAGCCAGATCCGGGAGGTCCTCGACAGGTATGCCGCGGCCGGCGGGACGGTGCGTGCCGAGACCTTCGAGGGCTCGGGGCATGCGCCGTTCATCGACGCGACGAAGGAGTGGGCGAGCCTCTGGCTGGCCTTCCTCGACAGCGCCGGGCGCTAACGCGCGGCGGACGGGCGGCGAGCGCCGCGCCGCGGGGCGTTGATGACGAGGGCCGCCCCGAGGACGACGCCGAACCCGACGAGCTCGGCCCACCCCAGGGACTCACCGAGGACGAGCACCCCGAGGAGCACCGAGACGACCGGGATGAGGTAGGTGATCGTCGAGCCGACCATCGGTCCTGCGCCTCGGACGACGTCGAACTGGAGCATGTAGGCGAACCCGGTGCCGACCAGCCCGAGGACGAGGATGCAGGCGAGCGGCAGCCAGTCTCGGGCGCCGCGTCCCGCCTGGTCGTAGTGCCACAGGGCCGAGATGCCCGTCGGCTGCCGCACGGCCCACACGAGGACGACGGGCACGAGGAGGGCGAGCCCCGTCGTCAGCGTGGCCGCCGGCTGGGACAGCCCGCCGAGGTCCGCGTGCGCGAGGAAGCGCCGGTTGTAGGTCCAGCCGACCCCATAGCTGAGCCCTCCGGCGAGGGCCATCGCGAAGCCCACGAGGTCCGGCCGCTCGGCGGTCCACGGCTGCATGATCGTCACGACCCCGAGGAAGCCGACACCGACCGCGACCAGCCGCCGGCCGGTCGCCCGCTCCCCCGGCAGGATGACGAGCGTCGCGAGCACCGTGGCGATCGGCGTCGTCGCGTTCCCGATCCCGGCGAGGGCGGAGGCGACGCGGGTCTCGGAGGTGGCGAAGAGGGCGAAGGGCAGCGCGGTGAGGAAGAAGCCACACACGAACAGATGGCCCCACACCCGCGGCTCGCGAGGGAGCCTGCCGCCGCGGGCGACGAGCAGCCCGAGGAGGACGAGGGCGCCGCTGAGCACCCTGAGCCCGGCGATCTGCAGCGGCGCCAGGGCCTCGAGCCCGACCTTCATGAGCAGGAAGCTCGACCCCCAGATGAGGACGAGCGCGACGTACTTGACCGGCCAGGCGACCCGAGGGGTCGCCACGACAGGAGGGTTGCTCGTCGTCATCGTCGCCATCGTCAGCCCTCCGCCAGCTCGGTCAGTGCGTGCGCCACCTCGAGCGCCACCCGATGAACGTCGCGGGCCCCCTCGGCCGTGAGCCCGGCCAGGCCGCAGGTCGGGGTGACGACGACCCGCCTCAGCGCCGCGGCGTCGAGCCCCGCCCGCTCCATCCCGTCGACGACCGTGGCCCGGGCCGTGCGCGCGGTGGCGGAGCCGTCGGTGGCCAGGACGCCGGCATACACCTCGATCCCGTCCTCGAGGGTGGCCGCGACGGACTCCCAGCGGGCGGGCGAGGCGGCCGTGAGGTCGACGGACACCGCCGTGGCGCCGGTGGCACGCAGGAGCGGGAGGGGGGCGCGCGGGTGGCAGGAGTGCACGACGGTGGGCCCGTCGGCCGCCGCCAGGACCCGCCGCAGCCCTTCGGCGACGACCTGGGGGTCGACGGCCCGGACCCGTCCGTAGCCCGAGGCCGTGGGCAGCGAGCCCTCGAGCACCGCCGGCAGCGACGGCTCGTCGACCTGGAGGACGACCCGCGCGCCGGGCACCTGGCGCCGCAGGTCCGCCAGGAGGGCGCGGACCCCCTCGGCGAGGGACTCGACGAGGTCACGGCTCGCGCCCTCGTCGACGATGGCCCGCTCCCCCCGGGTCAGCTCGACGGAGGCGGCCAGGGTCCAGGGTCCGGCGACCTGGACCTTGAGGTCGCCGGCATACCCGTCATAGACCTCGGCGGCGACGTCGAGCTCCTCGCGGCGCAGCGCCGCGGTGCGGGCCGCGTCGCGTCCGGGTCGGTCGACGAAGCGCCACCCGGCGGGCTGGAGGTCCACCGGCAGCTCGACGAGCAGCCCCGCGCCCCGGCCGATGAGGTCGGCACCCGGGCCGCGCGCGGGCAGCTCGGGCAGGTAGGGCAGGCCGCCCCCGTCGAGCAGCAGGTCGCGGACCGTGACCGTCGCCTCGCGGACGTCGGTCCCGGGCCACGACCCGAGCCCGGTCGCTCGGGTCACGGCACCCGCCGGGCGTCGAGCACGGCCCGGACCGAGGCGGGCACCGGGGTACCGGACGGGGTCCAGGGAGAGGTCTCGAGGGACCCGGCGACCGTGTGGAGCGGGATCACGCCGCACCAGGCGTCGGTCGGACCCTCGGGCGCCTCGGGGCCACCGGTGCGGGCCTTGTAGACCCAACCGCCGTCGACGATGGGCAGGGCGAGGACGATGGTCGCCGCCTGCTCCTTGACCGTCATCGGCTGCACCTCGCCGGTCCGGCCGGGCAGCACCTTGTCGGAGAAGGCGTTGAGCGCGGCCGTCTTCGCCTCGCCGGTCACGACATCGACGACGCCGTGGACGGTCGCCGAGCGGTAGTTGGCCGAGGACTCGAAGGTCGAGTGGGCGACGACGACCCCGTCGAGCGCGAAGACCGTGAGCACCACCGGCGCCCCCGCCGCGGCCGCCCGCAGCGCGCCGGCGCCGGTCGACCCGTGGAGGAGGACCCGGTCGCCGTCCCGGGCGAAGAGCAGGGGCACGACCCACGGCCGCCCGTCGACCGACAGTGCCAGGGTCCCGGCCAGCTGGTCGTCGAGGAGGGCGTCGAGCTCGACACGGTCGCTGCCGCCGCGCTCCGGGTGCCGGCCCAGCGTCGGTATGCCGGTGGGCTGGGCGGGCTCGGCCGTCGCGCCGGGCGCCTCATCGAGGGATGCGGAGGGGGAGGCGTCGGGCGACGCGGAGGGGGCCGCGACGGGGTCGGGCCCGAGGTCGGGGGTGCTCATGTCGTCAGTCAACGCCTATTCTGGCCTTCCGCCAAGGTCCGCTATGCCACGAAGTCGCAGGACCAGTATGGTGCGGTCATGGCCCGCACCCCCCAGGTGTCCACGGTGGCCCTGCGGCTGCCCGAGGGTAGCGCCCCGCTGCGACACCGGATCGCCGACGCCCTGGTGCGTGAGCTGCGGGACGGGCGGCTGCGACCCGGGGACCCGCTGCCCTCGACCCGAGCCCTCGCGACGCAGCTCGGCGTGTCGCGCGGACCGGTCGTCGCGGCCTACGACGAGCTCCTCGCGGCGGGCTTCATCGTCAGCCGGGCGGGCTCGGGAGCCGTCGTGGCGGCCGAGGCCGACCTCGCGGCGGAGGCCGGCGCGGCGAGCCACGTCCGGCCCCCGCGGAGCTCGCGGCGCCGGGCCGCGCCCCCGTCCGAGCGCCCGGCCCGCTGGGACCTGCGGCCGGGTCGTCCCGACACGACGCTCATCGACCAGACCGCCTGGCGCCGGGCCTGGCGGGCGGCGGGGACCGGGGTTCCGGGCAACGACGCGGGGGCGGGCCCGCGGCATACCCGGCTGCGCACGGCCCTCGCCGACCACCTGCGCCGCACGCGCGGCGTCGGCTGCGACCCGGAGGACCTCCTCGTCGTGCCCGGCGTCGCCGCCTCGCTGCGGGCCCTGCCCGAGGCCCTGGGCCTCGTGGGGCGGGTGGCCGTGCTCGAGGACCCCGGCTACGTCGAGGCCGTGACCGCCTGGGCCGACAGCGGCGTGCGGGTGCGGACCGTGCCCGTCGACGGCGACGGCCTCGACCCGGCGAGCCTGCGCGACGACGACGCGGCCGTCTATGTCACCCCCTCGCACCAGTACCCCCTGGGCGCCCGGATGCCGGTGGGCCGGCGGGCCGAGCTCATCGCGTGGGCCCGCGAACACGGCTCGGTCGTCGTCGAGGACGACTACGACGGGGAGTTCCGCTACGACGTCTCGCCGCTGCCGGCGCTGCGCGCGCTGCCGGGGGCGACCGACCACGTCGTCTATGTCGGGACCGCCTCGAAGGTCCTGGCTCCCAGCCTGCGGGTGGCCTGGCTCGTGCCACCCCCGCACCTGCGCGAGCCGCTGCGGGTGTCGCTGGAGCAGCGCGGCCTCATCGTCAACGAGGCCACCGGCGCGGCCCTGGCCGAGTTCATCGCCTCCGGTGCGCTCGCCGGCCATCACGCGCGGGCCGCCAGGACGTATGCCGCCCGCCGCGCCGGTCTCGTCGGGGCCCTGGGGCGGCACCTGCCCGGGCTGTCGCTCGACGGGGTGGATGCCGGGCTGCACGTCGTCGTGCGGCTGGCCGAGGGTACCGACGACCTCGAGGTGACGCTCGCCCTCGAGCGCCGGGGGCTGGCGGCCAGCCCGCTGTCGGCCTACTGCGTCGAGCGCGACCTCAGCGGGCTCGTCCTGTGCTACGCCGGGCTGCCCGAGTCACAGGCCGACGCGGCGGCCCGGGTGCTGGCGGACGTCGTCGGCTGACGACGTGCCGGGCGCCTGGCGCACAGGGAGCGTCGCGGGACGGGTGCGAGGCTGCGCGGCATACCGGGCCGGGGTGCGGCGGGCGGTCCGGGCGCGGTGTCGGGACGGTCAGGGGGTTCCCCAGGGCTCGACCCCCGGCGGCTCCTCGGGGCCCGGCTCGCTGTGGTCGGTGGGCGACCCGGCGGGTGGCTCGTCGTCGCTGCCGACGTGGTCCTCGGCGTTCGGACGGTCCGCGCTGGACCAGGTCCCGCCCTGGCGCTCGGCCATCCCCTTGAGGTCGCGCGAGACCTCGGCGAACGTCGCGCCGAGGGCCTCGACGAGCGAGCTGCCGACCCGGCGGACCTCGTCCTTGACGGCCGGGTCGTTGGCGGCCGAGCCCAGCGCCTCGACGGCGTCCTGGATCGCCGCGCCGAAGCGTCGGGCGGCCTCGCCGAGGTCGTCGGCCGGGGCGGCGCCGGCGGCGCGTTCGGCGTCGAAATGCGCCTTCAGCGAGCTGCCGAGGGCGGCGAACCGTTCCCCCGTGTCCTTCCATGCGGATGCGGCGTCACTCATCCTCCATGCATACGCCCTCCCGGCCCGGGCCGCCAGAGGAGGGCCTGCTGCGGTGGGCGCCGAGGCGGGCGGTGGCCTCACCCCGGAAGGTGTCTGTTCACCCCGGAGATGTTCCGGGGTGAACAGACACCTTCCCCGTTCCGGCGGGAAACGTGAGTCAGCGGGTGCGGGTGGCGGCGGCGATCGTCGCGGACCCGACGACCCGGGTGCCGTCATAGAGGACGACGCCCTGGCCCGGAGCCACCCCGCGGACCGTCCTCGCCAGCCGGACGACGAGCCCGCCGTCCCGGGTCGGGTATGCCGTGGCCGGCACCTCCTCGCCGTGCGCCCGGACCTGGGCCCCCAGCGCCGTCGGGCCGGCCGGAGCCTCGCCGCACCAGCGGGGCTCGACCCCGGTGATCTCGTCGACGCCGAGGAGGTCCTCGGTGCCCACGACGACCCGGTTGGCCGCGGCGTCGACCTGAAGGACGTAGCGCGGGGTGCCGTCCTGGGCCGAGCGGTCCAGGCCGAGTCCTCGGCGCTGGCCCACCGTGAACCCGTAGCTCCCCCGGTGCTCCCCCACGACCTCGCCCGAGGGGTCGACGATCTCGCCGGCCCGTTCGCCGAGCCGCTCGGCGAGGAAGGCACGGGTGTCGCCGTCGGGGATGAAGCACACGTCGTGGCTGTCCGGCTTGGCCGCCACCGAGAAGCCCCGGTCGGCGGCCTCGGCACGGACCTGTGCCTTGACCGACCCGCCCAGCGGGAAGAGCGCCCCGCCGAGCTGCTCCGCGTCGAGCACCCCGAGCACGTAGGACTGGTCCTTCGCCGCGTCGGCGGCCCGGTGCAGCTCGCGCCCCCCGTCGGCGCGCTCGACGATCCGGGCGTAGTGGCCGGTGGCGACGGCGTCGAAGCCGAGCGCCCAGGCCCGGTCGAGCAGGGCCGCGAACTTGATCCGCTCGTTGCACCGCAGGCACGGGTTCGGCGTGCGGCCGGCGGCGTACTCGGCGACGAAGTCCTCGACGACCTCCTCGGCGAAGCGGTCCGCGAAGTCCCAGACATAGAAGGGGATGCCGAGCCGGTCGGCGACCCGGCGGGCGTCCCCGGCGTCCTCGAGGGTGCAGCAGCCGCGGGCGCTCTCGCGCAGCGTCGGCGCCGACCTCGACAGGGCGAGGTGGACCCCGACGACCTCGTGACCGGCGTCGACCATCCGCGCCGCCGCGACCGCCGAGTCCACGCCCCCGCTCATCGCGGCGACGACCCGCATCAGGCGCTCCGGCTGGCCCGCGCGTCGGACCCGGTGGGGTGGAGCGGGGCCGCCCCGCCCAGGCTCGCCGCCACCCGGGCCCGCCGGCCCGTGCGACCGGCCCCGGAGGCGCGCCGGGCCCGCTCGATGACGCCCGGCAGGGCCGCCACCGCGGCATCGACGTCCTCGGCCGTCGTCGTGTGCCCGAGGGTGAGCCGCAGCGCACCGCGCGCCTGCGCCTCGGGGTAGCCCATGGCGAGCAGGACGTGGCTCGGCTGGGGGACCCCCGCCTGGCAGGCGGACCCGGTGCTGCACTCGACGCCGGCGGCGTCGAGGAGGTAGAGCAGCGAGTCGCCCTCACATCCGGGGACGGTGAGGTGGACGTTCCCCGCGACCCGCCGGGTGATGTCGCCGGGCCGCCAGGTCCCGGTCACGGCGATCCCGAGGCCGAGGCCGAGGGCGCCCTCGATGAGCCGGTCGCGCAGCACCGCGACCCGGCGGGCCTCCAGGTCTCGATGGCGCGCGGTGCGCTCGACCGCGACGGCGAGCGCGGCGATCGCCGCGGCGTCGAGGGTGCCGCTGCGGATCTGGCGCTCCTGCCCGCCGCCGTGGACGAGCGGGACGAGGGAGAGACCGCGGCGGGCGAGCAGGACGCCGATGCCGACCGGTCCACCGATCTTGTGACCGGTCAGGGTGAGCAGGTCGGCGCCGCTCGAGGCGAAGTCGACCGGCAGGGTCGGCATCGCCTGCACGGCGTCGGTGTGGAAGGGGATGGCGTGCTCGTGGGCGAGAGCGGCGAGCTCGGCGACGGGCTGGACCGTCCCCACCTCGTTGTTGGCCCACATGACCGAGACGAGCGCGACGTCGCTGTCGTCCGCCTCGATCGCGACGATGAGGTCCTCGGGGTGGATGTGCCCGTCCCGGTCCGGCTCGAGCCAGGTGACGGCGGCGCCCTCGGTGCCGACGAGGTGCTCGATCGGGTCGAGCACGGCGTGATGCTCGAAGCCACTCGCGATGATCCGGGTGCGGCGGGGGTCCGCGGCCCGCCGGGCGGCATACGTGCCCTTGACGGCGAGGTTGTTCGCCTCGGTCCCGCCCGAGGTGAAGATGACCTCAGAGGGCCGGGCGCCGAGCGCCTCGGCGATCCGCTCGCGCGACTCCTCGACGACGGCGCGGGCGGCGCGTCCGGAGGTGTGCACCGACGAGGGGTTGCCCACGGTCGCGGCCGTCTCGCAGAACACCGCGATCGCCTCGGGCAGCATCGGCGTCGATGCGGCATGGTCGAGGTAGGCGGTCACGGCGCTCGATTCTACGGTTCGGGCGAGACGGTGCTCGCCCGTCGGCGGGGCTGCCCGGACGGGCACGGATGCGTCACCACGGCAACCGCCGACGCCCCGTCGTCATTCCCCGCACCCGGCGTGGTTCGTCCCCTGCGCCGGTCCGGACGCGGCGGAGGGTATGCCGCGTGGTCGCGGCATACCCTCCGGGGTCCGTCGGGCGAGCGCCCGGGGGCGGCTCAGCCCTTGACCTTCTTGATCGCCTCGGTCGCCTGGGGCAGGACGGTGAAGAGGTCGCCGACGATCCCGAAGTCGACGAGCTCGAAGATCGGGGCCTCCTCGTCCTTGTTGACGGCGACGATCGTCTTCGAGGTCTGCATGCCGGCCCGGTGCTGGATGGCCCCGGAGATGCCGGCCGCGACATAGAGCTGCGGCGAGACCGTCTTGCCGGTCTGGCCGATCTGGGTGCTGTGCGGGTACCACCCGGCGTCGACGGCCGCGCGGGAGGCGCCGACCGCGGCACCGAGGACGTCGGCCAGGCCCTCGATGGGGGCGAAGTCGCCGTTGACCCCACGACCGCCGGCCACGACGATCGCCGCCTCGGTGAGCTCCGGGCGGCCGCTGGCGGCCTTGGCCTGGGTGTCGACGATCTTCGCGGCCTTCGCGGCCTCGGAGATCGTCACGTCGACGGGCTCGATCGTCCCGGCCGCGGGCGCCGCCGCGATCGGCACCGAGTTGGGCTTCACGCAGACGATGGCCGAGCCCTGGGTGACGGTGGCGACGACGGTGAACGAGCCGGCGAAGACCGACTGCGTCGTCTCGACACCCTCGGCCCCCGCGGTGACGTCGACGGCGTCGGTGATCAGCCCGGAGCCGGTCTTGATCGACAGCCGGGCGGCGACCTCCTTGGCCGCGTTGTCGCTGGGGAGCAGGACGGCGACCGGTGAGGTCCGCTCGACGAGGGCCGCGAGGATCTCGGCCTGGGGGGCGATGAGGTGCTCGCGGGCGTCGGCACCGTCGTAGACATAGACCTTCTCGGCGCCGTACTTGGCCAGCGTCTTGGCGGCGACGTCGGCGCCGACCCCGATGTGCACGGCCGACGGGGTGCCGAGGCGGCGCGCGAGGGTGAGCAGCTCGGCGGTGGCCTTGCGGACCTTGCCGTCGGCGTGGTCGACCAGAACGAGAACTTCAGCCATGGTGAACGTCTTCCTTTCGTCCTGGCGGGTCAGAGGAACTTGCGGGCGGAGAGGAACTCGGCGAGCTTGGCGCCGCCGTCCCCCTCGTCGGTGACGACCTCACCCTGGGTCCGCGGCGGCCGCTTGGTGAAGGAGAGGACCTTCGTCCAGGCGCCGGCGAGCCCGACCTGGCCGGGGTCGACGCCGAGGTCGGCGAGCGACCACTCCTCGACGGGCTTCTTCTTCGCGGCCATGATCCCCTTGAAGGAGGGGTAGCGCGGCTCGTTGATCTGGTCCGTGACCGACACGAGCGCCGGCACCGTCGAGGTGATCGTCTCCGAGGCCGTGTCGCCGTCGCGGCGGATCGTGAGGGTGGTCCCGTCGACGGTGAGCTCGCCGGCATACGTCACCTGGGGCAGACCGAGGCGCTCGGCGAGCATCGCCGGGATGACCCCCATCGTGCCGTCCGTCGAGGTCATGCCGGTCATGACGAGGTCGTAGGACCCGATCTTGCGCACGGCCTCGGCGAGGACGAGCGAGGTGCCCGCCGCGTCGGACCCGTGGATCACGTCGTCGGTGACGAGGACGCCCTTGTCGGCACCCATCTGCAGGGCCTTCTTGATCGCGTCGGCCGCCTGGGCCGGTCCCACCGTCAGCACGGTGACCTCGCCCCCGCCCGACTCGACGAGCTTGAGGGCCTCCTCGACGGCGTACTCGTCCAGCTCGCTCAGCAGCCCGTCGACGTGAGCCCGGTCGGTGGTCTTGTCGGCCTCGTCGAACGTCCGGTCGCCCTGGGCGTCCGGGACGTACTTCACGCATACGACGATGTTCATGCGTGCTCGTCCTCTTCTCGCTTGGTTACGGAGCCGTTGTTACCAACGGGTAGGGATAGTCCATCGTGCCAGCCACCCCGGGTCCGTCGCACGGCCGGGGGACGGTGAGATGGCGGACACTCCGGGGGGCATAGCCAGGTTAGGTCACCCTACGCGACGCCCGAGACCGCACGGAGCGTGACGATCACCACAGTGCCGCCGACGACGACCCGGGCGTCGGCGGACGGTGCGGACCCGGAGGCCACGGCCGGCCGGCCCTCACGGTCCCCGGGACGGGCAGCGTCATGGGGCAGAATCGAGCGCCATGACGGCCGCCCCGCACGACCGGGTCCCCGGGGCGTTCGCCCTCGTGGCCGCCGCGCACCTGCCCTGGCTGGCCGGCCGCCCCGGCGCGACGGGCGAGGACCGCGTCCACGAGATGCTGGCCCGGCGCCTCGTCCCCCTCGTCGACGCCCTCGACCGGCTCGCCGGCGAGGGCGTTCGCGACGTCCTCACCCTCGCCGTCTCGCCGCTGCTCGCCGCCCAGCTCGACGACCCCGAGCTCCTCGCCCGCAGCCGCACCCGGGCCGCTCTTCCCGACGGCGGCGGGCTCCCGAGCGCGCCGCGGGTCGGCGAGCTCCTCGACACGCGATGGCGCGGCGGGGTCTCGCCGGTCCTGCGCTCCCTGGCCGACCGCGGCGTCGTCGAGCTCCTCGGTGGGCCGCTGGGCCATCCCCTCCTCCCCCGGCTCCTCCCGGAGGTCGCCCGGTTCGAGCTCGAGGCCGGGCTCACCGACTCGGTGCTGCGCTACGGCGCCCGGCCGCGCGGCTGCTGGCTCCCGGAGTGCGCCTGGGCGCCCTGGCTCGCCGACCTCGTCGAGTCCGCCGGGGTGGGTCACCTCGTCGTCGACGCGGCTCTCGTCGAGTCGGCCGGCGGCCACCCGTATGCCGCGTGGCGGCTCGCCGGGCACGGCACCCTCGCCGTCCCGCGGGACCGGCGGCTGAGCGACCTGGTGAGCGGCGGGCTCGCGGCAGCGACCCAGGACGCGGGACCCGGCTGGGTCGGGCCGCTCGTCGAGGCGGTGGTCGCCGCCCTGACGGCCGCCGCCGATGCGCTCGGCGAACCCGGGCTCGTCGTCGCGGCCTACGACCTCGGGGCCGACGTGCCGGGAGGGTCGGGCGGCCTCGAGGACCTCGTCCGTGGGCTCCGCGCGGCCGGCGTCACGCTGACCACCCTCGGCCACGCCGTCGACGGTGGCCACGTCGCCGACGAGCTCGACCTGGGCGAGGGGTCCTGGGCGGCCGACGGGGGGTTCGCGACGTGGACGGGCGCCGCGGCCGGTGACCTCGCCCGGGAGGGCTGGTGGGTGCAGCGCCGCTTCGTCGACATCCTGGGCCGGGAACGCGACCGCGCGACGCTCACCGCACGCCGGCCCGACCTCGACCAGCTCGCGCGGACCATGACGCTCCTGCTCTCCTCCGACTGGGCCGCGATGGCCGGCTCGGCCGGCTCCGCCCAGGAGGGGCGGGCGCGCGAGGGCGAGCTGCGACGGGCCTTCCACGGGCTGGCCCAGCTCGTCGAGGACGGCCGGGCGTTCGACGCGGCCGCGGAGGCGGGGCGGCAGCGCGAGGCGGAGCCGGCGTTCCCCAAGCTCGACGCCCGCCGTGCCGTGCCCGACCGTCCAGCGCCGGCCTAGGCCCTAGGCGCCCTCGAAGCTCGCCTTGCCCGGCCCCTTCTCGACGAACGAGCGCATCCCGATCTCCCGGTCCTTCGTCGCGAAGAGGCCGGCGAAGAGGGTCCGCTCCAGCTCGAGGCCGGTCTCGAGGTCGACCTCGAGGCCCCGGTCGATCGCCTCCTTCGCCGCCCGCAGCGCATAGGCCGGGCCGCCGACGAAGCGGCGCACCCGGGCCAGGGCCGCGGCATACACCTCCTCGTCGTCGACGACCTCGTCGGCGAGGCCGATCGACAGGGCCTCGTCGGCGTCGACGAACCGGCCGGAGAAGACGAGCTCCTTGGCGCGGGCCGGCCCGACGAGCCGGGCCAGCCGCTGGGTACCGCCGGCGCCCGGGATGATGCCGAGGAGGATCTCGGGCTGACCGAGCTTCGCGCTGCGCCCGACGACCCGGAAATCGCACGCGAGGGCGACCTCGCAGCCACCGCCCAGGGCATAGCCGGTGATCGCGGCGACCGTCGGCTTGGGGACCCGGGCCAGGGAGCGGGTGAAGTCCTGCAGGAGCGCCGCGTGGTCGACCATGTCCGTGAAGGACATGTGCTCCATCTCCTTGATGTCCGCCCCGGCGGCGAAGACCTTCTCGCCGCCGTAGACGATGACGGCGGACACGTCCTTGCGCTCGGTCACCTCGGCGCAGGCCGCGACCAGCGCGCGCTGGATCTCGGCGTTGAGGGCGTTCATCGGCGGGCGGTCGAGCCGGATCGTCGCGATGCCGTCCTCGACCTCGACGCGGACCAGGTCACTCATCGGGGGTTCCTTCCGGGCCGCCCTCGGGCGCACCGAAGGCCCGCTCGTGCCAGATCTGGACGGTGGACAGGATGATCTGCGTCGTCACCTCGACGAGCTGGCGCACGTCGGCGCCCGGGGTGACGAGATGCTCACCGGTCACGACGAGGGTGGTGTTGGCGATGCCGGTCTTGACGCAGTTGAGGGTCAGGTTGATCTCGTTGCACGTCTCGAGCAGGTGCTCGGTGTCGACCGAGAGCGCCTCGGCGATCTGCCACTGACCGAAGACGCGCATGATCTGGAAGTCGCCCTCGGAGCAGCGGACGAAGAGCTGCTGGTCGTTGGCCTTGTAGGCGACGTCGCCGTCGGAGTCGATGTCCGGTCCGAGACCCATGTCGAGGAGCGCGTCGAGGACCCGGCCGCGGAGCGGGTGCTCGTCGGGCGAGGGCGGGAAGTTCGGCAGCGCGGTGGGATCGGTCATGTCCTCACCGTAACGACTCCCTAGGCTGGACTCCATGCTCCCCCCCGCACACCGCCCCGGGTCGCACCCCGAGCCGCCCCAGCGCGACCTGCCTCCGGCACCCGGTGTGACCCTGCTCGAGGGCGGCGCCGACGTGTCGGTGTATGCCGGTCACGCCGACGCGGTGACCCTGTGCCTCTTCGACGCCGATGACCGTGACGGCCACTCGGAGCGGCAGGTCCCGCTGACCGAGCGAGCGCACGGCTGGTGGTTCGGCTTCGTGCCCGGGATGGGGGTCGGCCAGCGCTACGGCTTCCGGGTCGAGGGCGAGTGGGCCCCGGAGTCCGGCCAGCGGCACAACCCGGCCAAGCTCCTCCTCGACCCCTACGCCCGGGCCGTCGAGGGTGACGTGACGTGGGGGCCCGAGGTCTTCGGCCACGTCGTCGGCCCGGACCTGACGGGCGACGGCGAGACCCGGTCCGACCTCGACGACGTCGCCGCCACGCCACGCAGCGTCGTCATCGACGACGCGTTCGACTGGGGGGACGACGCACCACCACGGCGCAGCCGCGCCGAGACGGTCATCTACGAGGCACACGTCAAGAACCTCACCCGCCGGCACCCGGACATCCCCCGGCACCTGCGGGGCACCTATGCCGGGCTCGCCCACCCCGCGACGGTCGAGCACCTCACCTCCCTCGGGGTGACCGCCGTCGAGCTCCTGCCCGTGCAGGCGTTCGTGGCCGAGCCGGCCGTCGCGCGCCGCGGGCTCACCAACCACTGGGGCTACAACACCCTCGGCTTCTTCGCCCCGCACGCCGCGTACGCCGCGGCCCGCGACCCCCAGGGGGTCGTCGACGAGGTCAAGGGGATGGTCAAGCTCCTCCACGCCGCCGGGATCGAGGTCATCCTCGACGTCGTCTACAACCACACCGCCGAGGGCGACCGGACCGGGGCCACCCTCGCCTTCCGTGGCCTGGACAACCGCGCCTACTACCGCCTCGACGAGCGCGGCACCGACATCGACGTCACCGGCTGCGGCAACACCCTCGACCTGCGCCATCCCGTCGTCGCCCGGCTGGCCCTGGACTCGCTGCGCCACTGGGTCAACGAGTTCCACGTCGACGGCTTCCGGTTCGACCTGGCGGTCGCCCTGAGCCGGGGCCGTGGCGACGACTACGACCCCGACCACCCCTTCCTCATCGCCCTGCGCACCGACCCCGTGCTCTCCCAGGTCAAGCTCATCGCCGAGCCCTGGGACCTCGGCATGCACGGCTGGCGGACGGGGCAGTTCCCGCCGCCGTTCAGCGAGTGGAACGACCGGTTCCGGGATGCCGCCCGGACCTTCTGGGTCCAGGACCTGCGCGCCCAGCTGCACGGCGAGCCGACCCACGGCATCCAGGACATCGCGACCCGCCTCGCCGGCTCCCGCGACCTGTTCGGCCAGCGCGACCGTGGCCCCGTGGCCTCGGTCAACTTCCTCACCGCCCACGACGGGTTCACCCTCGCCGACCTCGTCTCCTACGACGTCAAGCACAACGACGCCAACCTCGAGGACAACCGGGACGGGAGCGACGGCAACCGGTCGTGGAACCACGGCGCCGAGGGCCAGACCCGTGACCACGCGATCCTCGAGGCTCGCCGCCGTACGATGCGCAACCTGCTCGGGACCCTGATCCTGTCGACGGGCGTGCCGATGCTCACCAGCGGCGACGAGTTCGGCCGGACCCAGCGCGGCAACAACAACGCCTACTGCCATGACAGCACCCTGACCTGGCTCAGCTGGTCGCTGCGTGAGTGTCAGAAGGACCTGGCCGCGACGGTCGCGCGGCTCACCGAGATCCGCCGGGAGCTCCCGGTGCTGCGCCAGCGCACCTGGTCGGTCGGCCGGCAGGTCGACGACGACGGCTCGGTCGACCTGTCGTGGTTCGGCGTCGACGGCGAACCCATGGACGGTCGCTGGGCCCACCACGAGACGATGACCCTCCAGATGCTCGTCAACGGGGGCTGGATGGGTGCCCGGTCGGCGCTCCTCGTCCTCCACGGCGGGATCGCCGACGTCGAGCTGACCCTCCCGGGGCTGCCGCGGGTCGCGGCATACCAGCTCCTCTGGGACAGCGCCTGGCCGCGGCCCGAGGCGCCCGGTCCGGCCGCGCCCCCGGGAACGGTGACGCTGGCCGGGCCGAGCATGCGGGTCTATGCCGTCGACGAGACGCTCGGCTGAGGACCGGACGCGGCCCGGACCCGCCCGAACCGACCGTGGCCACGACCCGTCGCCCGGTGGGGCGGGTCGTGGCCACGGGCCGGTCGCGCGTCAGGCGTTGGCGACGAGGCCGAGCTCGCTCGCGGCCCCGAGGTGGGCGTGCTTGGGCAGGACCCGGACCGTGTAGCCGAAGGCACCGGAGGTCGCCAGCTGGAGCGAGCCGAAGAACTGGTGCCGACCGTGCTCGTAGGACTCGGTGAGGGCCAGCGGCTGGGTCGCCACGTCATGCAGCTCGTCACCGTGGTGGTTGGTCCGGCCGTGGACGAGCTGGACCTCGACGTCGGCCGGGTCGAGCTCGCCGAGCGAGACGTAGGCCGCCACGTGGAGCGTCTCGCCGATCTCGGGCGTGTCGCCGACGCCGGCCGACTCCACGTGGTCGACGTGGACCTGGGGCCACGCCGCGGTGACCTTGGCGCGGTATGCCGCGAGGTCCTTGGCCCCGGCGTAGTCGTCGGCGGCAATGGCCCAGCCGGCCCGGGCCGCCGGGACGTAGAGGCGCTCGGTGTAGTCACGCACCATCCGTGACGCCCGGACCTTGGGGCCGAGGGTCGTCACGGTGTGCAGGACCATCGAGAGCCAGTTCTGCGGCAGGCCCTCGTCGTCGACGTCGTAGAACTTGGTCCGGACCTGGTTCTCGATGAGGTCGTAGAGCGCCGAGGCCTCGAGGTCGTCGCGGTGGTCGGGATCCTCGACACCGTCGGCCGTGGGGATCGCCCAGCCGTTGTTGCCGTCGAACCACTCGTCCCACCACCCGTCGAGGATCGACAGGTTGAGGGCGCCGTTGAGCGCGGCCTTCATGCCCGAGGTGCCGCAGGCCTCGAAGGGGCGCAGCGGGTTGTTGAGCCACACGTCGCAGCCCGGGTACAGGTGCAGGGCCATGGCGATGTCGTAGTTGGGCAGGAAGGCGATCCGGTGTCGGACCTCCGGGTCGTCGGCGAACCGGACCATCTGCTGGACGAGCTGCTTGCCGGTGTCGTCGGCCGGGTGCGACTTCCCGGCGATGACGATCTGCACCGGACGTTTCGGGTCGAGGAGCAGCTTCTTGAGCCGGTCGGGGTCGCGGAGCATGAGGGTGAGCCGCTTGTAGGTCGGAACCCGGCGGGCGAAGCCGATGGTGAGGACGTCGGGGTCGAGGATCTCGTCGGTCCAGCCCAGCTCGGCGGCGGAGGCGCCGCGGTCGAGCCAGGACTGCCGGATCCGGCGGCGGGCCTCGGTGACGAGCTGGGCGCGCAGCTCGCGCTTGGTCCGCCACACCTCCGAGCGCGGCACGATGTTGAAGGACTCCCACGCCTCCTGGCTGTCGAGGTGGTGGACGTCGGCATGGGTCCGGGCGAGCTCGAAGACCCGGCGGTCGACCCAGGTCGGGCCGTGGACGCCGTTGGTGATCGAGGTGATGGGGACCTCGGCGGGGTCGAAGCCCGGCCACAGCCCGTCGAACATCTCCCGGCTGACGACGCCGTGGAGCTTCGAGACGCCGTTGGCCCGCTGGGCGAGCCGCAGGCCCATGACGGCCATGTTGAAGACGCCGGGTGCACCGCCCTGGTAGGTCTCGGCGCCGAGGGCGAGGAGCCGCTCGACGGGCACGCCCTCCTGGGCCAGCGGCCCCCCGAAGTACCGCTCGATGACCGAGGCGTCGAACCGGTCGATGCCCGCGGGCACCGGGGTGTGCGTCGTGAAGACGGTCGAGGCGCGCACGGCCGCGAGCGCCTCGTCGAACGTGAGGCCCTGGCCGGTGACGAGCTCGTGGATCCGCTCGACGCCGAGGAACCCGGCGTGGCCCTCGTTGGTGTGGTAGACGTCCGGCGTCGGTGCCCCGGTCAGCCGGGACCACAGGCGGAGCGCCCGCACCCCGCCGATGCCGAGGAGGAGCTCCTGCTGGAGGCGCTGCTCGCCGCCACCGCCGTAGAGACGCTCGGTCACCGCCCGGGCCGCGTCGTCGTTGCCCTGGACGTCGGAGTCGAGCAGGAGGAGCGGTACCCGGCCGATCTGCGCCTTCCAGACGTAGGCCCGCAGGTCGCGGCCACCCGGCAGGGGCAGCGTGATGACGCAGGGCTCGCCGTCCGGCTCGCGGAGCAGGGCGAGCGGCAGGCCGTCGGGGTCGAGGACCGGGTAGGTCTCCTGCTGCCAGCCCTCGCGGTTGAGGCTCTGCTTGAAGTAGCCGGTCTTGTAGAACAGCCCGACGCCCACGATCGGCACGCCGAGGTCGGAGGCGGACTTGAGATGGTCGCCGGCGAGGATGCCCAGGCCGCCGGAGTACTGGGGCAGGGCCGCCGTGATCCCGAACTCGGGGCTGAAGTAGGCGATGGCCGCCGGTGCTCCGGCGCCGTCCTCGGCCCGGGCCCACTCCTGGTACCACCGGTCCTCGTCCATGTAGCGGTCGAGGGCCTCCTTGGCGCGGTCGACCTGCGAGGCGAAGTCCTCGTCGGCGGCGAGGCGGGCCAGCTCGGCCGGCGAGGTCGCCGACAGCATGGCCACCGGGTCCTGCCGGACCTGACGCCAGCGGGCGGGGTCGATGGTCTCGAAGAGGTCCCCGATCGGTGGGTGCCAGCTCCACCGGAGGTTGGTGGCGAGGTCGCCGAGAGCGGCGATGCGCTCGGGCAGGACGGGACGGACGCTGAAGCGACGGATGGCCTTCACGGGGGGCATCCTAAGGGCAAGCGTTTACGCACGGGGGACACGTTCGCGCACCGGGTGCCGGAGCGGACCGGTCGAGGGCAGATCGGGTCCGCGGGACCGGCCGCGCCGGGGCCCTGTCAGGAAACCACGCGGCGAGTCCTCGCCCACACCCATGAGGACGCCCCGGGTTGGGTAACGTCGAGCCTGTGACAGCCAAGCGCCGCTCAGCCAAGCTGCCCAAGCCGACCCTGTCATCACCCAGGTCACCCGCCCCGCTCCCCCCGGCCGGCGCCGTCACCGACCCGGGTCCTGCCAGCGCGGTCCCCGACCCCGGCTCAGCCGGCTCGGCACCCGCACCGGCCGCGACCGCCACCGCTCCCACAGCGGCCGCGACCGCCACCGCCCCCACACCGGCCGCCGAGCCCCCGGTCGCCGCCCCGCCCCAGCATCCCTTCGGCCGGATCCCGGTCCAGGACGTCCGGCCCCTTGTCGACGCGGGCGCCCGCCCCGCGAAGTCGGTGGTCGGCGAGGAGTTCGACGTCACGGCCGTCGTCTTCCGCGAGGGCCACGACGCGGTCAACGCCTCGGTCGTCCTCACCGACCCCGACGGCGTCGACCACGTCACGACGATGACCTGCACCAACGAGGGCCTCAACACGTGGGAGCGGACGGTCAGCGCGGACCGCACGGGAGCCTGGACCTACCGGGTCGAGGGCTGGTCCGACCCCTATGCGACCTGGCGCCACGACGCGACGATCAAGGTCCAGGCCGACGTCGACACCGAGCTCATGCTCGAGGAGGGCGCCCGGGTCCTCGAGCGCGCCCTGGCCGAGGTCGACCGGCCGGCCGTGGGCCGCGCCGCGCTCGACGACGCCGTCGCCGGGCTGCGCGACGCCGCGCGACCGGCCCAGGTCCGGCTGCACGCGGGCACCGACGCCTCCGTCGTCGCCGAGCTCGCGGCGCGGCCGCTGCGCGACATGGTCAGCCCGTCACCGGCATACCCGCTGCTCGTCGAGCGGGAGCGGGCCCTGGCGGGGGCGTGGTACGAGCTCTTCCCGCGCAGTGAGGGCGCCCACTACGACCCCGTCGAGCACCGCTGGACGACCGGCACCCTGCGCACCGCGGCCGAGCGGCTGCCCGCCGTCGCGGCGATGGGGTTCGACGTCGTCTACCTCACCCCGATCCACCCGATCGGGACGACAGCGCGCAAGGGGCCGAACAACACCCTCAGCGCGAGCGAGGGCGACCCCGGCAGCCCCTACGCGATCGGCTCCCCGGCCGGGGGCCACGACGCGATCCACCCCGACCTCGGCACCTTCGAGGACTTCGACGCCTTCGTGGCCCGGGCGGGCGAGCTGGGCCTCGAGGTGGCGCTCGACATCGCGCTCCAGTGCTCGCCGGACCATCCCTACGTCGCCGAGCATCCCGAGTGGTTCACCACGCGCGCCGACGGCACGATCGCCTACGCCGAGAACCCCCCGAAGAAGTACCAGGACATCTACCCGCTCAACTTCGACAACGACCCGCCGGGGGCGTATGCCGAGATGCGCCGGGTCATCCAGGTCTGGCTCGACCACGGGGTCCGGATCTTCCGGGTCGACAACCCGCACACCAAGCCGGTCCGCTTCTGGCAGTGGCTCATCCAGGACGTCGCCCGCGACCATCCCGAGACGATCTGGCTCGCCGAGGCGTTCACGAAGCCGGCCATGATGCACTCCCTCGCCAAGGCCGGCTTCCAGCAGAGCTACACGTACTACGCCTGGCGCAACGCCAAGTGGGAGCTCGAGGAGTACCTCACCGAGCTGTCCGGCGAGGCCGCGGCCTATATGCGGCCCGCCTTCTGGCCGACCACCCACGACATCCTCACCCCGTACATGCAGTTCGGCGGCCCCGCGGCGTGGAAGCTGCGGGCGGCCCTCGCCGCGACGCTCGTCCCGACCTACGGCATCTACGCCGGCTACGAGCTCCACGAGCACGTGGCCCGGCCCGGGGTCGAGGAGCAGATCGACAACGAGAAGTACCAGTACCGCGACCGACGTTGGGCCGACTACGAGCCCGGGGGACCCAAGGAGGGCCGGTCCCTCGCGCCCTACCTCACCCGGCTCAACGAGATCCGGCGCGCCCACCCCGCCCTGCTGTGGCTGCGCAACATCTCCTTCCACCACGTCGACGACGAGAACGTCATCGCCTACTCCAAGCGCCGCCTCGTGCACGGCCCCGACGGCGACCACGACGACGTCGTCCTCGTCGTCGCCAACCTCGACCCGCACAGCACCCGGGCCACGACCGTGCGCCTCGACCTCGAGGCCCTGGGGCTTCGGCCCGGGGCGACCTTCGTCGCCGAGGACCTCGTCACCGGCCAGTCGTGGCCGTGGTCCCAGGACAACTACGTCCGCCTCGGCCCCGACGGCGAACCCGTCCACATCATCGCGGTCCGGGGGTCCTGAGGTGAGCACCCAGGGACTCGGGCTGACCCAGCCCGGCCTGCGCCACGACCCCGACTGGTTCCGGACGGCCGTGTTCTACGAGGTCCTCGTCCGGGCCTTCGGCGACTCCAAGGGCTCGGGCGCCGGGGACTTCACCGGGGTCATCAACCGCCTCGACTACCTCCAGTGGCTCGGCATCGACTGCCTCTGGCTGCCCCCGTTCTACGCGAGCCCGCTCCGCGACGGCGGCTACGACATCGCCGACTACACGGCCGTTCTGCCAGAGTTCGGCACCCTGCCGGACTTCACGAACCTCATCACCGAGGCGCACGCCCGCGGCATCCGCATCATCACCGACCTCGTCATGAACCACACGAGCGACCAGCACGCCTGGTTCCAGGCCTCCCGGTCGGACCCCGACGGCCCCTACGGCGACTTCTACGTCTGGTCCGACACCGACGACAGGTACACCGACGCCCGGATCATCTTCATCGACACCGAGGTCTCGAACTGGACCTTCGACCCGGTCCGGCGACAGTTCTTCTGGCACCGCTTCTTCAGCCACCAGCCCGACCTCAACTTCGAGAACCCCGCGGTCCACGAGGCGATGTTCGACGTCGTCCGCTTCTGGATGGACCTGGGCATCGACGGCTTCCGGCTCGACGCGGTGCCCTACCTCTACGAGGAGGAGGGGCACAACGGCGAGAACCACCCGAGGACCCACGCGTTCCTCGCCGACCTCCGCGCGATGATCGAGGCGGAGTACCCCGGCCGCATCCTCCTCGCCGAGGCGAACCAGCCACCGCGCGACGTCGTCGACTACTTCGGCACCGAGGAGGCGCCGGAGTGCCAGATGTGCTTCCACTTCCCGCTCATGCCGATGCTCTTCTACGGGCTGCGCGAGGAGCGGGCCACCGCCATCGTCACCGCCCTCACCGAGACGCCGCCGATCCCGGCCGGCACCCAGTGGGGCACCTTCCTGCGCAACCACGACGAGCTGACCCTCGAGATGGTGACCCCCGAGCAGCGCGCCGCGATGTACGGGTGGTACGCCCCCGACCCCCGGATGCGGGCCAACGTCGGCATCCGCCGCCGGCTCGCCCCGCTCCTCGACAACAGCCGGCCCGAGATCGAGCTCATCCACGCCCTGCTGCTCTCGCTGCCGGGCTCGCCCTGCCTCTACTACGGCGACGAGATCGGCATGGGCGACAACATCTGGCTGAGCGACCGCGACGCGGTGCGGACCCCGATGCAGTGGACCCCCGACCGCAACGCGGGGTTCTCCTCGGCGGACCCGGGGCGGCTCTACCTGCCCGTCATCTCCTCGCTCGTCTACCACTACAACACGGTCAACGTCGAGGCCCAGATGGCCACCGGCAGCTCGCTGCTGCACTGGGTCCGCGGAATGCTCGCGATCCGGCGTCAGCACCCCGTCTTCGGCGTCGGCGAGCTCGCGCTGGCCACGACGACGAACGACCACATCCTCGCCTTCGTCCGCATCGACCGCCGCGACCGCGCCACCGAGGACCGGTCCGCCCGGGCCGTCCTGTGCGTCGCCAACCTCTCGTCCAAGCCGCAGGCCGCCGTCGTCACCCTCCCCCCGGAGCTGTCCGGGCACCGGACGGTCGACCTCTTCGGCGGCTCCGGCTTCCCCGACATCGGCGACGACGGCACGGTGCAGCTCACCCTGGGGTCGCGTGACTTCTTCTGGCTCGCCCTGGAGACGACGCAGGGGGCCGGCCGTGGCTGAGATCCACGAGAACGCCACCCTCGTCCCGTCCAAGGTCGAGCTCGTCGAAGGCTGGATGGGCGAGCAGCGCTGGTATGCCGCCAAGGGCCGCCGGCCCCGGCTGCGCCTCCTGGGCCGGTGGCGGCTCGACGACCCCGAGGGCGAGGTGGGCATCGAGACGCTCATCGTCGCCGACGACGCGGGCGACGAGACGGTCGTCTACCAGGTCCCGCTCACCTACCGGGGCGAGGCGCTGGCGAGCGCCGACCACGCCCTGGTCGGGACGACGGAGCACTCCGTCCTCGGCACCCGGTGGGTCTACGACGCGCCCCACGACCCGGTCTACGCCGCCCAGCTCCTCGACCTCGTCCTCGGCCGGGCGGTGCCCCAGTCCTCGCGCCGCTCGGGCGAGGTCGACCCCACCGTCGCCGGCACACCTCACCCCTCGTGGACGCGGGCCGTTCGGGCCTGCGCGTCGCGGGTGCTCTCCGGCGAGCAGTCCAACACCTCGGTCATCCTCGACTGCGCCGAGGACGACGCCGCCACGGGCCACAGGGTCCCGCTCATCGTCAAGGTCTTCCGGATGCTCCAGGCCGGGGACAACCCCGACGTCGTCCTCCAGAGCGCCCTCGTCGAGGCCGGGTGCCACCGGGTGCCCGCGGTGGTCGGGTCGGTGGCCGGCGAGTGGGAGGACCCCGGCGACCCGGCCCACCGGCTGCGCGGACACCTCGCCTTCGCCCAGGAGTTCCTGCCCGGCGTCGAGGACGCGTGGCGGGTCGCGCTGCGCGCCGTCGAGGCGGGAGAGGACTTCACCGACCGGGCCCGCGCCCTCGGCGAGGCGACCGCAGAGGTCCACGCCGTGCTCGCGTCGGCCCTGGGCACCGAGCCGACGACGCCCGAGAGCCGCGACGTGACCCTGGCGGACATGCGCGCCCGGGCGGCCACGGCCGAGGCGGAGGCCGAGACGCTCGCCGAGCACGCCGACAGCATCGAGGCGGCCATCGCCGCTGCCGCCGAGGTCGACTGGCCTGCGCAGCAACGGATCCACGGCGACTACCACCTCGGCCAGGTGCTGCACTCCCCCACCCGTGGCTGGGTCCTGCTCGACTTCGAGGGCGAGCCCCTGCGACCGCTCGCCGACCGCTCGCAGCCGGACCAGTGCCTCCGGGACGTGGCCGGCATGCTCCGCAGCATCGACTACGTCGGCGGCACCTGGGAGCTCGCGCACGACGGCTCGGCCCGCCGATGGGTCCGGGACACCCAGTCCGCCTTCCTCGACGGGTATGCCGCTGCCGCCCCGGTGGACCCCCGGACCCGCCCCGACCTGCTCGCGGCCTTCGAGCTCGACAAGGCCCTCTACGAGGTCGTCTACGAGGCCCGCAACCGGCCGACCTGGGTGACCATCCCCCTCCACGCCGTGGACCGGCTCACCGCCCGGTTCGCCACCCCGGCGTCCCCCGCTCCCGACCAGGAGGACCGAACGTGACCCCCGTCCAGCCCAGCCCCGAGGTCAGCGGTGCCATCACGGCCCTCGTCCAGGGGCGACACGCCTCGCCCCACGACCTGCTCGGCCAGCACCTCGAGGGCGGTGGGCTCCGGATCCGGGTGCTCAAGCCGCTGGCGACCTCGGTCCGGGTCCGGTTCGAGGACGGCATCGAGCTCACCCTCGACCACGAGGCCGAGGGGGTGTGGACCGCGGTCCGGCCGGGCGCCGCCCGGACGATGGACTACCGCATCCTCGCGACGTGGGGCGACGGGGTCGAGCACGAGCAGGACGACCCCTACCGGTTCGCGCCCACGCTCGGCGAGGTCGACCTCCACCTCGTCGGCGAGGGGCGCCACGAGCAGCTGTGGACGGCCCTCGGAGCGCGGGTGCGCTCCTACGACGGCCCGATGGGCCCGGTGACCGGTACCTCCTTCGCGGTGTGGGCGCCTCGGGCGAAGTCCGTCCGGGTCGTCGGCGACTTCAACGACTGGGACGGGCGCGTGCACCCGATGCGCAGCCTCGGCAGCTCGGGGGTGTGGGAGCTGTTCATCCCGGGCGTCGGGGCCGGCAACATCTACAAGTTCGAGATCCGCGGGGCCGACGACGTCGTCCGGGCCAAGGCCGACCCGCTGGCCCGGCGCACCGAGGTGCCCCCCAACACCGGGTCGATCATCGAGGACTCGGCCTACGAGTGGGGCGACGCCGGGTGGATGGAGCGCCGCGCGCGGTCCAACCCGCACACCGGGCCGATGAGCGTCTACGAGGTCCATCTCGGCTCGTGGCGTGAGGGGATGTCGTACCGGGACCTCGCCGAGCACCTCGTCAACTACGTCGCCGACCTCGGCTTCACCCACGTCGAGCTCCTGCCCGTCATGGAGCACCCCTACGGGCCGTCGTGGGGCTACCAGGTCACCGGCTACTACGCCCCCACCGCCCGGTTCGGGACACCCGACGACTTCAAGTACCTCGTCGACGCCCTGCACCAGCGCGGCATCGGGGTCATCCTCGACTGGGTGCCCGGCCACTTTCCCCGGGACTCCTGGGCGCTGGCCCGCTTCGACGGCCTGGCCCTCTACGAGCACCCGGACCCGCGGCGCGGCGACCAGCCCGACTGGGGCACCCACATCTTCGACTTCGGCCGGCTCGAGGTGCGCAACTTCCTCGTGGCCAACGCGCTCTACTGGCTCGAGGAGTTCCACGCCGACGGGCTGCGGGTCGACGCGGTCGCGTCGATGCTCTACCTCGACTACTCACGCCGGGACGGGGAGTGGATCCCCAACCAGTACGGCGGCCGCGAGCACCTCGAGGCCATCGGCTTCCTCCAGGAGGCGAACGCCACGGCATACAAGCGGGTCCGCGGGATCGTCACGGTCGCCGAGGAGTCGACGTCGTGGCCCGGCGTCACCAAGGACACGACGAGCGGTGGCCTCGGTTTCGGGCTGAAGTGGAACATGGGCTGGATGAACGACTCGCTGCGCTACCTGCACGAGGAGCCGATCCACCGGCAGTACCACCACAACCTGCTGACCTTCTCGCTCATGTACGCCTACAGCGAGAACTACCTGCTGCCGATCAGCCACGACGAGGTCGTCCACGGCAAGGGCTCGCTGCTCGGCAAGATCCCCGGCGGCCGCTACGACGCCCTGGCGACCCTGCGGACCTACCTCGCGTACCTGTGGAGCCACCCCGGCAAGCAGCTGCTCTTCATGGGCAGCGAGTTCGCCCAGGCCTCGGAGTGGTCCGACGCCCGCTCACTCGACTGGTGGCTCCTCGACCATGCGGCGCACTACCGCGTCCACAACCTCGTCAAGGAGCTCAACCGGATCTACCGCGAGCACCCCGCGATGTGGGCGCTCGACTCCCAGCCCGCGGGCTTCGAGTGGCTGGACGCCAACGACAACACCGGGAACCTCTTCTCCTACCTGCGCTTCGCCGACGAGCACCGCCAGGGCGAGGAGGTCGTCGCGGTCGTCCTCAACTTCAGCGGCCTGGCCAAGGAGTGGGTGCGGGTCGGGGTGCCCCGGCCGGGACGGTGGCGGGTCATCCTCGACACGAGCGGCTACGACGAGTTCGGGACGCCGAGCCAGGCCGACGCCGTCCTCGAGACCGAGGACACCCCGTGGCACAGCCAGCCCTGGTCGGTCACGGTCCGGGTCGCCGCGCTGTCCGGCGTGTTCCTCGCCCCCGACCGGCCGGAGGCGAGAACCGCCCCGGATGCCGCGACGTCCGCACTGCCCGAGGCCGTCGCCGCTCTCGAGACCACCGCGCTCCTCGGCGCGGCGCCGCCTCGTCGGCCCGCCGAGGCGCTCGTCACCACCCCGCGCGGCCGGGCCTGAGCCGACGAAGCGGCCGCGTCTCCTCTTGAGGAGACGCGGCCGCTTCGTGGTGAGGAGGGGTTGCCCCGGGGCCGGGACAGGTAGGGACCCCGGGGCAACCACGTTCATCAGACGGAGGCGGCCTCCCGCTCCCTCTTCGACGCGGCCAGCGAGTGGAAGAACAGCGCCACCGGCCGGTAGATCGCGTGGGCGAACTTGGTGAAGGGGAGGAAGAGCACGAGCTCCATGGCGATCGCCACGTGGGTGAGGAAGAAGAACTGGCCCCAGGCCGTCATGTTGGTGACGCTGTACTGGACCAGCTCGATGAAGAACCCGGTGAAGCCGGTGATCCACAGCAGCACGAGGAACAGCCAGTCGGCGCCCGAGGACGTCGTCGAGGTCCGGTCGTGCTTCTTCCAGCGCCAGATCATGAACATCGTCACGCCGTAGAGGAAGGCCAGGCCGGAGACGGTCCCGAGCAGGCGCACCGGGTACCAGATGTGGACCGGCGTGCCCGTGGCCTTGATCCCCAGGACGTCGAGGACGTAGTTGATCGTCGTCGCCGCCAGGAGGCCGAGGAAGCCCCACAGGGTCAGCGCGTGGACGAACCAGCGACGGACGAAGAGCGGCTCGACCGGCTTGTTCTCACCCTTGCAGTCGTCGCGGTAGCGGCGCTGCCCGATCGACTCCAGGCCCACCGAGTACCAGAGCGCCTTGACGGTGGCCGCCCGGCCCTCCTTGGAGCCGAAGATCGTCGACAGGGTGATCCCGTCCCGCTTGGCCAGGCTGCGCGCCATGGTCGCGACCCCGACGAGGCCGGCGATGGCGACGAGCACCATCAGGGCCATGCCGATGTTGTGGATCGGGTGGTAGGGGATGAAGTCCCAGAAGGTCTTCGCGGCCGGCGACGTCGGCGAGTCCTCGCGGAAGCCGAAGAGGAGGAACGCGAAGGCGAAGAAGAACACCAGGCCGGACAGCGTGCCCGCGATCGGCCGGGTGTACATCAGCTTGGCGAGGCCGGTCTTGTCGTAGCTCGCGATCGCGTAGCGCCGGGCGGTCGCCATGAACTCGCCCGGGTCGGCCTCGGTCGGGCACGCGTCGGAGCACTCGCCGCAGTGGTAGCAGGTCCACAGCTCCTTGCTCGACCGGAGCTCGTCGGACAGCCCGACCATCGCATACCGGATCATCCGGCGGGGGAACAGCCCGTCGGCATCCGCCATCGGGCAGATGGCCGTGCAGTTGCCGCAGCTGAAGCACGCGGAGATCTCGGCGGCACCGAACTTCTGCAGGTCGGCCAGCAGGTTGGTGTCTGCGACGGCGGTCATCAGTACTCACACTCCTCGAGCTGGGCGGGTTCCATGACGCCACCGACCGCCGCGTAGCGGAAGTAGCCGTCGTCGTCCGCCTCGGGAAGCTCGACGACCTTGCCGTAGCGCCGCATCCCCATGACCCAGAAGAGGGCCTCGTCGGACGGGTGGCCGATGCGCTCGCCGATCTCGGGGATGGTCAGCGCACCACCGGCCAGGGCCTCGAGGATGGGGGCGTGCATCAGGGGCTCCTCGCGGATGATCTCCCTGGTCTCTCTCAGAGCGGTGCTCATGCCACTGGTTCCTTCACCGGTTCGCTGGCCAGGCCATCGATGGCGGCCATCATCTGTGCGTTGGTGTACCCGAGCAGGTCGATGGCGCTGTCGGGGCAGTACGGGACGCAGCCGCCGCAGCCCTTGCAGACCGACGGGGAGATCTGGGCCTTGTGGCCCTCGTCGCAGACGTAGGTCGTGATCGCGTCGTAGGGGCAGCTCGTCAGGCACTCGTCACAGCCCGTGCACGCCTCGGCGTGGACGGTCGCCACGAGCGGGTCGAGCTCGGCGAACCCCTTCTTGAGGAGCGCGGCGCTCTGGGCGACCGCGGCCAGCCCCGAGGCAACGCTCTCGGGCGCCGTCTTCGGACCCTGGCAGCTGCCGGCGATGAGGACACCGTCGACGACCGTCTCGACCGGGCGGAGCTTGGGGTGGATCTCGTTGTAGAACCCGTCGCTCCCGAGCGGCAGCTTGAGCAGGTCGGTCAGCCCCTGGTTCTGGCGCGGGACCATACCGGTGACAAGGACGACCAGGTCGACCGGGACGGTGACCTCGGTGCTCTCGGTGAGCAGGTCGGTGGCCGTCACGTGCAACCGGTCCTTGACCTTCGCCACGGCCGGCGGGGTGTCGGCGTCGAACTTCATGAACACCGAGCCCTTGCGCCGGGCCCGGGTGTAGAGGAGCTCGTGCTTCCCGTAGGACCGGATGTCCCGGTACAGGTGGTACTGCCGGATCGAGGGGTCCAGCTTGGCCGCGGCCAGCGAGGCGTGCAGCGTCGCGGAGCAGCAGAACTTCGAGCAGTACTCGTTGCCCGGAGCCGGCTGACGGTTGCCGACGCAGTAGATGTAGGCGACCGAGCGGACCTTCCGGCCGTTGTAGCTCAGCGGGCCGTCGGCGGAGTCGACGAGCGTCTTGTACTCCGGCAGGGTGAGGACCCCGTCGATGCCGTAGCCGTACTCCCCGACCTCGGGCTCGTAGCTGTCGAAGCCGGTCGCCACGACGATGGCGCCCACGTCCGTCGGGATGACGTCGGTGCTGCCGTCCTCCTTGGTGACCGTGACCTCGGCGACGTAGTTGCCGAAGCTGCCGGACTTGCCGGTGAGCTCGGCGCCGGTCCACACGGTGATGGCCGGGCGCTTGGCGACCTCCGCCTTGAGGTGGGCGATCTGCTCGCGGCCGTCGTGCTCGTTCGGGAACATCGGCCCGAAGGTCCCGACCCACCCGCCGAGCTCATGCTCGCGCTCGACGACGAAGACGCTGAGGCCGACGTCGGCGAGCCCGATCGCGGCGCGCAGACCGGAGATCCCGCCACCGACCACCATCGCCTTGGCCTGGGTCTCGACGACGAGGGGCACGAGCGGCTCGGAGAGCCGGGTCTTACCGACCCCGGCCGCGACGAGGCCGATCGCCTTCGCCGTCGCCCCGGCCCGGTCGTCGGTGTGCGCCCAGGAGGCCTGCTCACGGACGTTGACCTGGGTGTAGGCGTAGGGGTTGAGGTCCGCCCGCTTCGACACGTTCCGGAAGGTCGTCTGGTGCAGCTTCGGCGAGCACGAGGCGACGACGAGACCGTCGAGGTTCTTCGAGCGGATGTCGTCGATCATGTCCTGCTGGGTGCCGTCGGAGCACGCGAACATCGTCGTCGTCGAGACGACCACGTCGGGGTCGTCCTTGAGCGAGTCGGCGACCGCCTGCACGTCGACGTAGTCGGAGATGTTCCCGCCGCAGTGGCAGATGTAGACACCGATCCGGCGGGCGGCACATCCGCCCTCGGCGAGCGGGAGGAGTGGACGACCACCCTCACCCTCGGCCACGGGTTCCTCGGCCATGGGGGCGCCAGCCTCCAGTTCCTCGCTCATGCGAGCACCTCCGCTCCGGTCGCGACGTGGGTATCGACGGCGGCATGCTCCGTCAGGTGGGCGGCGACCTGGGCCACCGCGGCACCGGCGTGGAGGATCGTGTCGACGATGTCCTTGGCGCCCGCGGCCGTCCCGGCGACGAACACGCCGGGGATGTCGGTCTGACCGGGGTTGAGGTCCTCGCTCGGCTCCGCCACGTAGTGGTACTCGTCGGTCCCGAGCGTGACGTCGGAGAACAGGTGCTCGACCTCGCGGTTGGGCTGGATGCCGACGGCGAGGACGACGAGGTCGTACTCCCGCTCGACGATCCCGCCGCCGTTCTCGATGTCCTCGAAGCGGAGGATGAGGTCGCCGTTGTCCTTCTCGGTGATCTTGGAGACCCGGCCCTTGATGTACTCGGCGCCCATGTCGCGAGACTGCTCGTAGAACTCGTCGTAGCGCTTCCCGGCGGCCCGGACGTCCATGTAGTGGTAGGTGACGTCGGCGAGGGGCAGGGTGCCCATGATGAGCTGGTTCTGCTTCACGGAGTACATGCAGCAGAACTTCGAGCAGAGCTCGTTGCCCACCTGCTTGTCCCGGGACCCGGTGCAGGCGACGTAGGCGATCCGGTCCGGCACCTTGCCGTCGCTCGGCCGCAGGATCGTGTTGAACGGCCGGGTCGGCGCGAGCAACCGGTCCATCTGCATGCCGGTGATGACGTTGGCGTACTGGCCGAAGCCGTACTCGGGCTTGAGGTCGGCGGCGAACAGCTTGTGGCCGGTCGAGACCACGACCGCGCCGACCGTGATGTCGGACTCCTTGTCCCTGCGGGTGAAGTCGATGCAGTCCGGGACGGGACAGGCGTCGACGCACTCGTGGCACTCGGAGCAGACGCCGCAGTCGAGACAGCTGCCGGCACCCGAGCGGGCCTCCGCGTCGGTCAGCGGGCCCTCGATCTCGTGGAAGTCGCGCGGGTTCTTGACCAGGTCGACCTCGCTCTTGATCGGGTTGCGGTGGCCGTATGCCGTCTGCCGGGCGAGGACGTCCTCGTGCGTGACCGTGTCGAGGCGGTCGTCGAGGGCGACGAACCCGGTGAAGGGCTCGTGGTTGATCCAGCGGTCGACCATGTGGGCGGCGCGGCGACCGGCCCCGATCGCCGTCGTGATGTCCGTGGCGCCCATCGTCACGTCACCGGCGGCGAAGATGTAGTCGACCTCGGTCTGCAGCGAGTGCGGGTCGACCTTGATCCGCTTGCTGCGGCCGACGCCCACGCTCTGCTCGTAGAGCGTCGCGTCGGGGCTCATGCCGATCGTCGAGATGACCATGTCGCACTCGACGACGGACTCGGCGCCGGGGACCGGCTCCGGGCTGCGGCGACCGGAGGCGTCCGGCGCACCGAGCTGCATCTTCTGCATCCGCACGCCGGTGACCTTGCCACCGGAGGAGAGGACCTCGAGCGGGGTCACGAGGAACTCGAAGACCGCACCCTCGGCCTCGGCGTCGTCGGCCTCGACGTGGTGCGCCGGCATCTCGGCGCGGGTCCGGCGGTAGACGACCTTGGCCTCGGCGGCGCCGAGCCGCAGCGAGACGCGGGCGGCATCCATGGCGACGTTGCCGCCACCGACGATGACGACCCTCTTGCCGGTGAGGTCGGGGGCCTTGTCGTTGGACACGTCGGCGAGGAAGTCCAGCCCGTTGACCGAACCCTCGGTGTCCTCGCCCGGGACGTCCATCCGGGTGGCGTTCTGGGTGCCGGTGGCGACGATGACGGCGTCGAAGCCCTGGTCCTGCTTGAGGCCGGCCAGGTCGGCGACCGTGGCGTTGCACTCGATCTCGACACCGATGGAGGTGAGGTTCGCGATGTCGGCGTCGACGACCTCGTGCGGGAGGCGGTAGACCGGGATCGCGTGGCGCAGGTAGCCACCGGGGGTCTCGCGCTTCTCGAAGATCTTGACGGCATACCCCTTGCGGGCGAGCTGCCAGGCGGCGGTCAGGCCGGCGGGGCCGGAGCCGACGATCGCGATCCTGCGCCCGTTCGGCTCGTCGACCTCGATGGCCGGGCCGGTCGGGGTCTCGCCGTGGGTCGCGTAGTGCTGGTCCGCGGCATACCGCTTGATGAGGCGGATCGGGACCGGGCCCTCGAGCTTGGTGCGGGTGCACTCGCCCTCACAGGGCGCGTAGCAGGCGCGACCGAGGGTGCCGACGAGCGGGGTGGCGTCGAGGACGAGCTTGAACGCCTCCTCGTCCTTGCCGGAGCGGACGAGCGAGACGTAGCCGTGCGCCTTGATGCCGGCCGGGCAGGCGCCGATGCACGGCGAGGTGCCGGCGCGCTCGAGGACGGCCTTCTTCGGGACGGCCTGCGGGAAGGCGATGTAGGCCGCGCGCCGGGCCGAGAGGTTGGCGTTGAACTGGTCGGGGACCGCCACCGTGCAGGCGTTCTCACAGCTCTGACAGCCGGTGCAGGCGTCGATGTCGACGAACCGCGACTTCTCCTTGACCTTCGCGGTGAAGGTGCCGCCCTCGCCCCGCGTGATCCCCATGACCTCGCTGTAGGTCATCGTCGTGATGTTGGGGTGGTTGATCGTCGAGGACATCTTCGGGCCGGAGATGCAGCTGGCGCAGTCCAGGGTGGGGAACACCTTGGACAGCAGGATCATCCGCCCGCCGACGCTTGCTTCCTTCTCGACCAGGAGGACCTTGTAGCCCATGTCGCCCAACTTGAGCGAGGACTCCATGCCTCCGATTCCACTGCCAATGACGAGGACGTCATAGTCCATTGCTTAACTCCAGTCCCTGACCTGAGGGGGCAGCGCCCGGCTCATCCCCCGCGGGTCGCGGGGGATGAGCGCGAGCCATCCGCCTAGATGAAGAGGTTGACGTTGGCTTCGTCCGCGTCGCCCAGGTAGCTGGCGACGCCGGCGTACTCGATGCCGTCGATGAGCTCGTCCTTGCTCACGCCCATGACGTCCATGGACATCGTGCAGGCGATCATCTTGATCTCCTGCTCGATGGCGATGTTGCGCATCTCCTCGATGGAGTCGACGTGCTGCTCGCGCATGACCTTCTTCATCATGCGAGAGCCCATCCCGCCCATGTTCATGCGGGAGAGGGGTGCGTCGCTCGGCGTCTTGGGGAGCATCTTCGCGAACATCTTCTGGAGCGAGCTCTTGCCCTCGGGCGAGGAGGCGCCGTCCTTGCGCAGTGCGTTGAGACCCCAGAACGTGAAGAACATCGTCACGTCGTCGCCCATGGCCGACGCGCCGTTCGCGATGACGAAGGCGGCCAGCATCTTGTCGAGGTCTCCGCTGAAGACGATGATCGTCTTCTTTGTGGTATCCACGGTGGGTCTTTCCTTTCGACTCCGGTCAGCCCACCGGCACGGGCACGGGGCCCAGCTCGGCCAGGGACGCGGAGAACTCCCGCATATGGTTGACGAACGGCTCGGCACACACCGAGCAGACGGCCGCCAGCTTGAGGCGTGAGGGCTCGATGCCCTTCTCCCTCATGACGTCCTGCGCCAAGGTGGCAAGGCGGGCCGTCCGCTCGGAGCAGTCGGGCAGGTACGCGCACTCTTCGCCGTCGGACGCGATGAACACCCCGTCGATCCCGCGCTCGAAGGCGTGGACGATCCAGGACGGCTTGATGCCGCTGCTGCACGGGACACTCAGCGTCGAGACGGTGGCCGAGTAGTGCAGGTGCCGGCTGCCGGCCAGGTCGATCCCGGGGTCGGAGATGTTGTTCGTGGAGAAGACGAGGATGCGCGGTGTGAACCCGCCGTCCGAGTGGTCGGACACGGTCTACCTCACTTCATCTTCTTGAGGAACAGGCGCAGGTAGCCGGAGTCCTCGAAGTGACCCAGGTAGTCGTGACCCATCTTCTTGCACCAGGCGGGAAGGTCCTTCAGGGTCCCGGAGTCGGTGGCCTGGACCTCCATGACGCCACCCACCGGAACCTTGCCGATGCTCTTCTTCGCGGCAAGGATCGGGCCCGGGCAGCCTGTCCCGCGGGCGTCGACGACGGTGTCAGCGTGAAGCTCCTTGAGCTCCTCCATGGCAGTACCTCTCTAGACGGTGGCGCGTGGTGGTGCGCCGGCGGTGGTGAACCCCTTCATCGGGGCCGTCGTGTGGGGGCGGCAGTTGTGTCGTCCGCGGCGGTGTCGGGAGGGGTCTGAGAGGGCCTGTCCGTATGCCGTCGAAAGCTCGAATACCCTTGTGCGAGCGGCCGATTGACGTCGTCCGCCGGATCGCGTCCCGGGGCAGAGCTCCACGTAGCAAACGTAACCCCCATAAGCCCCCGGGGGTACCGAATCCGCTGTGATCTATTACACGGCTGTAACGTCGCCTGTTCATCTATCTGGACAGGTGAGGTGCGCCTACCTAGCCTGTCGTCCCATGGCCGACCCCACGAGCGAACCGTCACGAGCGGGGCGCCAGCGCGACCCCCTGATCGACGAGGCGGTCATGACCGTCGCCCTGGAACACTTGTCCAGGAATGGAATTGGTGGCTTCTCCATCGCAGCCGTCGCCTCGGACGCCGGGACGACCCGGCCAGCCATCTACCGGCGGTGGAACGGCAAGATCGACCTGCTCATCGCGGCGGTGGCCTGGCTGGCGAGCACGGAGCCCCCGACGAGGACCGGCCGGCCCTATGCCGACCTGGTTCGTGAGATGCAACACTTCCGGCACTGCATCAGCCATGTCGGGGCCCTCTCCCTCGCCGGCGTCATGCTGACCGACGGCGTCGAGGAGCCGATCAGGTCGACCTACCACGAGCAGATCGCCCACCCCCGGTGGCGCCGCCTCGGCGAGACGCTGCTGCTCGCCGTCGACCTCGGCGAGCTGCCCGGCGACGCCGACATCGAGCTCGGCACCTCCCTGCTCACCGGCTCGTGGTACGCCTTCGCCTGGTCCGGGCGCGACCCCGGGGAGGACTGGCCCGAGAGGGTCGTCGCCGCGACGTGGCGTGCGTTGGGCGGGACGCCGGAGGCGGGGCTGGCCGCGGCGGTGCCGGGCGAGGCGGCATACCCACAGGTCACGGGCCGGGAGGATTAGCCCCGGCGATGCCAAGATGGGGCCATGACCGACTCTCGCGCCGGAACCCCTGCCCAGCCCCAGGACCTCGTCGACGTCGCCTCCCTCGTCACGGCCTACTACACCCGGGTACCTGACCCCGAGGACGTCGACCAGCAGGTGGCCTTCGGCACCTCGGGGCACCGCGGCTCCAGCCTGCGGACCTCGTTCAACGAGACACACATCCTCGCGACGACCCAGGCCATCTGCGACTACCGCCGCGCCCAGGGATTCGACGGGCCGCTGTTCGTCGGGCGCGACACCCACGGGCTGTCGGAGCCTGCGTGGAGCACCGCCCTGGAGGTGCTGGCCGCCAACGACGTCGTCGTGCTCGTCGACGACCGCGACGGCTACACCCCCACCCCGGCGGTCAGCCACGCGATCATCCGGGCCAACGACGGGCGCACGAGCGGCCCCGGTCTCGCCGACGGCATCGTCGTGACGCCCTCGCACAACCCGCCGAGCGACGGCGGCTTCAAGTACAACCCGCCGCACGGCGGGCCGGCGGACACCGACGCGACCAAGGTCATCGCCGCCCGTGCCAACGAGCTGATCCGGGCCGGCCTGGACGGGGTGCGACGGGTCCCCTTCGCGACCGCCCGGGCCGCCGCTCAGGGCTACGACTTCGTCGGCACCTATGTCGCGGACCTGCCGGCCGTCCTCGACATCGACCGGATCCGCCAGGCCGGCGTCCGGATCGGGGCGGACCCCCTCGGCGGGGCGAGCGTCGGCTACTGGGGCGAGATCGCCGAGCGCCTCGGGCTCGACCTGACCGTCGTCAACCCGCTCGTCGACCCGACCTGGCGGTTCATGACCCTCGACTGGGACGGCAAGATCCGGATGGACTGCTCGTCGCCGTCGGCGATGGCCTCGCTCATCGAGCGACGCGAGGAGTACGACCTGGCCACCGGGAACGACGCCGACGCCGACCGGCACGGGATCGTCACCCCCGACGCGGGGCTGATGAACCCCAACCACTTCCTCGCCGTCGCGATCCGCTACCTCTTCGGTGGAGCCCGACCGGACTGGCCGCAGGGCGCACGCATCGGCAAGACGCTGGTGTCGAGCACGATGATCGACAAGGTCGCCGAGGAGCTGGGCCGCCCGCTCGTCGAGGTGCCGGTCGGGTTCAAGTGGTTCGTCCCGGGCCTCATCGACGGCTCGTTCGGCTTCGGCGGCGAGGAGTCGGCGGGGGCCTCGTTCCTGCGTCGCAACGGCCGGACCTGGACGACGGACAAGGACGGCATCCTCCTCGCCCTGCTCGCCTCCGAGATCCTCGCGAGCACCGGGCTCACCCCGAGCGAGCACTACGCCGAGCTCACGGACCGGCACGGCGAGCCGGCATACGCCCGGATCGACGCCCCGGCGAACCGGGACCAGAAGGCCAAGCTGGCCGCCCTCTCCCCCGACGACGTCACCGCGGACACCCTGGCGGGCGAGCCGATCACGGCCACCCTCACCGCGGCGCCCGGCAACGGCGCGCCGATCGGCGGGCTGAAGGTGGTCACGGAGTCGGCCTGGTTCGCCGCACGACCCTCCGGCACCGAGGACGTCTACAAGATCTATGCGGAGTCCTTCCGCGGGCACGACCACCTCACCCGGGTCCAGTCCGAGGCCCGGGAGGTCGTCGCGGCCGCCCTCGGCTGACCGCTCGCGACGCCCGGCCAGCGCCGCACGGACAGCGACGTCCGGGCCGGCGGCCGTGCGGGGCAGCGGCGACCGGCGCCGGCCTCAGAACAGGGCGCTCATGAGGGCCGTGCGGCCCTTCTTGACGCGCTCGTCGGCGTTCCCGACGACGGCGAAGAGCCCGATGAGGTGGGTCCGCACGCGGTCCCGGTCCTCGCCGTCCGTCACACGGACCAGGTCGAGCAGCCTCCCGAAGGCATCCTCGACGTGGCCACCGGCGACGTCGAGGTCCGCCACCGCGAGGGCGGCATCGAGGTCGGCGGGGTCGGCGGCCGCGGCCGCGCGGGCCGCCGTCACGTCGAGGCCGCTCACCCGCTCGAGGAGGCGCACCTGGGCCAGTCCGAGCTCGGCGTCGTGGTCCTTGGGGTCGGCGGCGAGGGCCGCCTCGTAGGCCGCGGCGGCCGCCGCCAGGTCGCCACGCTCGATCGCGTCGACCGCCTCCTGGTGCAGGGGGGGCAGCTCGTCGTCGCCCTCGACCGGCGTGAGCTCGACCCGGCCGCTGATGCCGTTGCGCACGGCGAGCTCGAGCAGCTGGTCGATCACCCCACGGATCTCCTGCTCCTCGGCCAGGCCGGGGAACAGCGGCGCCGGCTGGCCCTGGAGCAGAGCGAAGGTCGCCGGGATCGCGGGCTGGCCGAAGGCCTGGACGAGCAGCGGCTGGAAGGCCTGCAGCAGCCCGGGGTTGGTCGCGAGGTCCGCCGAGACGACGAAGACCCGTCCGTCGTAGCCGGCCGCCACACCGGCGAGGGTCTGCACGAAGTCGGCCGACTGCGGGTGCTGCGAGGACCAGACGACGAGGATGCCGGGGGCCGCCAGGCTCTTGGTGATCGCGTCCTGGAACGTCGCGTCCGTCGCCTCGACGACGAGCCCGCCGGGCAGGGCGCGGCGCGGGGCGGCGTCCGGCCCGGGCCGGGGCCCGGCACCGCCCGTCGCGGCGGTGGGCGTCGTCATCGCCTGGATCGAGGAGAGGTCGACGGCGCGGGAGGTCCCCGGGGCGCTGGGCTGGTCGGTCATGTGGGTGATTCTCCCAAACGGGTCGAGGAGGGGGGCGGGCGGTCAGTGACCGGCGACGGAGACGAGCTGCTCGTCGCCACCGACAGCCGTAGCGGTGCCGGAGGTGGGGATGACGAGGACGACGGGCTCCAGCGAGACGACCGTGACGCTCTTGGTCACCGTCTTCTTCCCGCTGAGCCGGGCGTAGGCCGAGGGCAGCTTCAGCTCCTTGGCCGACTTGGCCAAGGTGATCGTGTCCACCCGCTTGAGCAGGCCGAAGGTCACGGCTCCCCCGTCGGCGAGCCGGAACGAGATCGTGTCGTCCGCGACGACGCTCTGCTTCTCGGCGAGACTGCCGAGCTTGCCGAGCGAGGCCGTCTGGCTCTGGGCGTTGGCCAGCAGGCTGCGGGCGAACGGGTCGGTGGGAGGGATGGTCGGGGCGCTCTGCGCCTTGGGGTAGGCGAGCGCACCGGCATACTCGGCGAGGAGGTCCTGGGGAGCAGCCACCAGGCCCGTGGCGTCGCTCGCGGGGACGAGGGGCGCGCCGTCGGCGAGCGTCCCGAGCGAGGGGATGCTGGCACCTGCGTGCATCGGCACGGTGTACGCGAGCCGGAAGGGGTCGGTCGGCGAGGAGGAGACGAGCACGTGGAGGTACTGCCGGTTCGCCGTCTCGTCGAGGGTCGCCGCGAGGATCGCCCGGGGCCACGTGCGGCCCTGGGACACCGCGAGGACCTTCGGGGCGCCGGGGTTGGTGAGCGGGTCGGGGGCCGTGGCGCTCGCGCTGTGGGTGGCGACGGCCGCCTGGCCCACGGCGAGGGCGGCCCCGGTGAGCGCCGCCTCGAGAGCGGTCGCGGCGTCCGTGCCGGTCTTGGCCTGGGCCGACTGCGCGGCACCGAGGACCCGGGCCGCGATGCGCTGGGCGTTGTCCTGGTCGACGGCGGCCACCGACCGGTCCTCGGCCGGTGCGGCGTGGATGCCGACGACGGCGTCGGTGACCCCGCAGCCGCCCATGGCGAGGGTGGCGGCCAGCGCGGCCACGAGTCCGGCGGCGCGGCGAGCGGCGGGACGGGTGCGGGCTGCTCCGGTGCGGGTCATGCCGCCACCCCCAGCCGCGAGGCCCCCGCCGACGCACCGTCGTCGTCGTCATCGTCGGCGCGCGGCCACAGGAGCAGCGCCCCCCCGGCGAGGAGGGCGAGCCCGACCAGGACGGTGACGATGGCCTGGACGAACCACGCCTTGTGCACCCACGAGAGGGTGACCGTCTGCAGGGTGCCGCCCGAGCCGGCGACGACGAGGGTCTGCGGCGCGTCGGCCTGGCGCACGGTCAGCGTCGCCGTGCCGGTCCCCGAAGCCTCGGTGCGCCACACGTCCGCCGTCGTGAGCCCCTGGGCCGCGCCGGAGCCGCTGTGGTGGGTCACGGCCCGCCAGTCCCGGATGCTCACCCCGACCACGGTGTCCCGCTCGGCGGACCCGAGGACCGCCGTGGCGTCGGACGGCGCCGCGAGGCCGACCCACACGGCGGTCCCCTTGGTCCCGGTGGCGGTGACGCGGACCGGGCCGTCGACCCGGTCGAGCACGGAGGGCCCGACGACGAGGACGGCGGTCGAGCCGGGATGAGCGGCGAAGGTCGCGGTCCCCGTCCCCCCGAGATGGGCGGCGAACCAGGACCCGGCGCCGGTCAGCACCAGCCCGAGTAGGGCCAGGACGACACCGACCACCTTGGCGGCGGTACGGGACATGCGGTCAGATCCTCACGTACGGGGGTCACGCCGGGGTGCCGGCGCGATCGAGTCTGCCTACCACGATGACAAAGTGGGGGCGCGGGTTCCAAATCCATGCCGCAGACCGACATTCCCCCGTCCCGCCCGTCACACGGGTCACGCGGTCACCTCAGCCGGCGTCCGGGTCGAAGTCCCCGACGTCGATCCGCACCCGACGCAGGATCGCGAAGAGGGCGGCGTGCTCCTCGTCGCTGAGCATCCCGAGCCCGAAGTCGACGCCCTCGAGGTCGGCCGTCGTCGCCTCCATGGCGGCCCGACCGGCCTCGGTGATGACGGCGAAGGTGCCGCGCCGGTCGGTGGGGTTGGGCACCCGCTCGACGAACCCGTCGGCCGCCAGTCGCTGGATCGTGTTCGTCGCGCTCGTGGGGTGGACCATGAGGCGCTCCCCGATCCTGGTCATCGACAACCGCCCGTCCCGGCTGAAGGCGAGCAGGACGAGCGCCTCGTAGCGGGCGAAGCTGAGGCCGTGCCGACCCGCGATGGCGTCGAACCGGGCGAGGAGCAGCTGCTGGACCCGCATGAGCGAGGTCGCGCTCGCCATCGAGTGCGACCGGGACCCGCTCCCCCACCGCCGCCGCCAGAGCTCGGCCGCCCGGGCGATCGGGTCGAACGGCAGACGGGCATCCTTCGGCACAGCGAGCACGGTACTAAAGGGGCGGCTCAGGTGAGGGCCGCGACGACGGCGTCCGCAGCGGCATACGGGTCGATGCCGCCGTCGACGACCGCCTCGGCGAGGACCCGCACCCGGTCCTCGTCGCCGACGCCCCCGAGGCGGGCCCGGAGCTCGCCGAGGGCGAGGGCCGCGATCTCGTCGGCGGCGCGGCGGACGCGGCGCTCACGCAGCCCGCCCGTCGCGCGGAGATGGGCCAGGTGGCCGTCGATGGCCTCGGCCACCTCCCGGACGCCCTGTCCGGTCGTCGCGACGGTGGCGAGGACCGGGGGTACCCAGCCGTCCCGCGGGGCGGCGCGCTCGACCATCGTGCGCAGGTCGCGCACGGTCCCCGCGGACCCCGGCCGGTCGGCCTTGTTGACGACGAGGATGTCCCCGACCTCGAGGATGCCCGCCTTCGCCGCCTGGATGCCGTCGCCCATTCCCGGAGCGAGCAGGACGAGGGTCGTGTCCGCGAGCCCGGCCACCTCGACCTCAGACTGCCCGACCCCGACCGTCTCGACGACGACGACGTCGCACCCGGCGCCGTCGAGGACCCGCAGGGCCTGCGGCGTCGCCCAGGACAGCCCGCCGAGGTGGCCCCGGGAGGCCATCGAGCGGATGTAGACCTCGGGGTCGGTCGTGTGGTCCGCCATGCGCACCCGGTCACCGAGCAACGCGCCACCGCTGAAGGGCGAGGACGGGTCGACGGCGAGCACGCCGACCCGGTGGCCGGCGGAGCGCAGCGCGGCGACGAGCGCGCTCGTCGAGGTGGACTTGCCGACCCCCGGAGCCCCGGTCACGCCGACGACGTGGGCGTGACCGGTGTGCGGCGCGAGCGCCGCGATCGCCTCACGCAGCTGGGGGTGCCCGTCCTCGACGAGCGAGATGAGCCGGCCCACCGCACGCGGACGCCCCGCCCTGGCCTCGGCGACCAGGGCGGGGACGTCGACGGCGTCGGCGATCGGCCCGGCCGTTCGGCGCGCGCCGGTCGGTCAGGCCTGCGCCGGCACGCGGACGATGAGGGCGTCGCCCTGCCCGCCGCCGCCGCACAGGGCCGCCGCACCGACGCCGCCACCACGGCGCCGTAGCTCGTGCGCGAGGGTGAGCACGATGCGTGCGCCGGACATCCCGAGCGGGTGGCCGAGGGCGATGGCGCCGCCGTTGGGGTTGACGATCTCGGGGTCGAGGCCGAGCTGGCGCGTCGAGGCGAGCCCGACGGCCGCGAAGGCCTCGTTGATCTCGACGACGTCGAGCGCCCCGGGCTCGATGCCCTCCTTGGCGCAGGCCGCCTTGATGGCCTCGGCCGGCTGCGACTGGAGCGTCGAGTCCGGTCCGGCGACGACGCCGTGGGCGCCGATCTCGGCGAGCCAGGACAGCCCGAGCTCCTCGGCCCTGGACCGCTTCATGACGACGACGGCGCAGGCCCCGTCGGAGATCTGGCTGGCCGAGCCGGCGGTGATGGTGCCGTCCTTGGCGAAGGCGGGTCGCAGCCCACCCAGGGACTCGACCGTCGTCTCCGCGCGGATGCCCTCGTCGGTGCGGAACTCCAGGGCGTCGCCGCGCCGCTGGGGGATCGACACGGTGATGACCTCCTCGTCGAAGTGACCGTCCTTCCAGGCCCGGGCGGCGAGCTGGTGGCTCCGGGCCGCGAAGGCGTCCTGCTCCTCACGGGTCACCGCGACGTCGCCGACGTTGGCCGACTCGGTCAGCGAGCCCATCGCCTGGTTGGTGAAGATGTCGTGGAGGCCGTCGAAGGCCATGTGGTCGTGGAGGTTGACGTCGCCGTACTTGAACCCGTCGCGGCTCTTCTCGAGCAGGTGCGGGGCGTTCGTCATCGACTCCTGGCCCCCGGCGACGACCACGTCGAACTCCCCCAGCCTGATCAGCTGGTCGGCGAGGGCGATGCTGTCGATGCCCGAGAGGCAGACCTTGTTGACCGTGAGGGCCGGGACGGTCATCGGGATGCCGGCCTTGACGGCCGCCTGGCGGGCCGGGATCTGGCCCTCGCCGGCGGTGAGGACCTGGCCCATGATGACGTAGTCGACGTCCTCCGGTGCCACGCCGGCCTTCTCCAGGGCGCCGGCGATGGCGAAGCCGCCGAGGTCGGAGGCCGAGAAGCCCTTGAGGGAGCCGCTCATCCGGCCCATCGGGGTACGGGCGCCGGCGACGATGACTGTGGGATCAGTGGTCATGGTGGGCCTCCAACGTCGTTGTCTGGGTTCGCGCGGTCATCGGGAACCCTCCTCGCACTCTACTTCGGCACGCGGGGAGCGACCGAGGCCGGTAGGGGTGACCGCGACCACCGGCCGGTGCCCGCGGGCCGGTGGGGTATGCCGCGCGCCCGGCGGCATACCCCGTCCCCCGACCGGTCCGAGGTCACCGTGACCAACGGACACCCTCCGAGGTCACCGTGACCAACGGCTCACCCTGGGCGGTCGGGACCGCCACCGGACGAACCTAGGCTGGAACCATGACCGAGGAGACCACCAGCCTGTTCACCGCCATCGACCACGTCGGCGTGGCCGTCGCCGACCTCGACGCGGCCATCGCGTTCTACCGCGACACCTACGGGATGAGCCTCGCCCACGAGGAGACCAACGAGGAGCAGGGCGTCCGCGAGGCGATGATGGCCGTCGGCGACTCCGGCAGCCACATCCAGCTGCTCGCCCCGCTCACCCCGGAGTCGACAATTGCCAAGTTCCTCGAGCGCTCGGGCCCCGGCATCCAGCAGATGGCCTACCGGGTCACCGACCTCGACGCCGTCAGCGCGACGCTGCGCGAGCGGGGCATGCGCCTGCTCTACGACACCGCGAAGCGGGGCACGTCGGACTCGCGGGTCAACTTCATCCACCCCAAGGACGCCGGCGGCATCCTCGTCGAGCTCGTCGAGCCGGCCGCCCACTGACCCTTGAGCTGTCAGGTAACGCCTAGCCCGCTCCCAGGTTCGGTCCATCCCGCGTCCAGGAGCGGCTCAAGGTCGTTTCCTAGTCTGCGGGCATGACCGTGTCCCCGGCCGTCCCTCGGCGCCGCACCGGCGAGAGGGTCGCCCTCGGGACCGTCCTCCTCGCCGCGGCCGTCCTCTACCTGTGGCGGATCGACTCCGTCGGCTGGATGAACCAGTACTACACCGCCGTCGCCCAGACCTCGGCGGCCAGCTGGCGCGGCCTGCTCTTCGGCAGCCCCGACCTCACGGCGCTCACGTCGACCGACAAGCCGCCGCTGGCCTTCTGGCCGATGGCCCTGTCGGTCCGGGTCCTCGGCCTGCACCCGTGGAGCGTGGCCCTCCCCCAGGTCCTCGAGACCCTGGCCACGGCCGCGCTGCTGTGGGCGACCGTCCGGCGGGTGGCGGGCCGGACCGCCGGCGTCCTCGCCGCCGCGGCCTTCGCGCTCACCCCCGTCGTCGTCGTGCTCGCCCGGTTCGACGACCCCGACACCCTCCTCGCCCTGCTCCTCACGGCGGCGGCGTACGTGACGGTCCGGGCGGTCCGGTCACCGCAGCGCCGCTGGCTCGTCGCACTCGGCGTGCTGATCGGGGCGGCGTTCCTGACCAAGTGGGCGGCGGCCCTCGTCCCGGTGCCCGCGCTGGGGGCGGTCCTGCTGCTCCACCACGTCGGCGGTCACCGCTCCCCGGCCCGCGGCCTGCAGCGGTCGGCCGTCGTGGCGGCCGCGGCCGCCGCAGCCACCGCGGCCTGGTTCGTCCCCGTCCTGCTCACCCCGGCGACGCAGCGGCCCTTCCCCGACTCCCCGACCGGCAGTCTGGGCGCGCTCGTCCTCGGCCAGGACGGCATGAGCCGGGTCCTCGCCTCCGGGCCGGTGCCCGCCTCGACGATCAAGGGCCTGCCGGGCCTGACCCGCCTCCTGGCCGCCCCGTTCGCCGGCCAGATCGGCTGGCTGCTCCCCGCGGCGGCCCTCACCCTCGTCGTCGCCCTTGTGCGCTGGGCCGGACCCCGGTCCCGGCGAGTGCCACCGAGCGACGGCATGCTCCTCTTCGGCGGCTGGTTCGTCCTCGCGGCAGGGGTCCTCAGCATCATGGGTGGGGCGATGCACCCCTACTACACCGCCCTGCTCGCCCCCGCCTCGGCGGCTCTCGTGGGGATGGGGTCCGCCGACGCCGTACGGGCCCTGCGCTCACCGGAGCCCCGCTGGGGCCTGCGGGCCGGTCTCGCCGTCGTCGTGGCCGCCCTGGCGGCGTATGCCGCGTGGGTCCTCGGCCCGTACCCCGCCCTGGCCCCGTGGCGACCGGTCGTCCTGATCGCCGCCGGCGTCACGGTCGTCGCGCTGGTGGCCGGGGGGCTGCACCGGGACGAGGGCCGCGTGCGCCGCTGGCCGCTCGCCCTGGCGGCCGGGTCGGCCACGGTCGCGCTCGCCGCCGGACCGACCGCCTTCGCCGCCTCGACCCTCGGCCATCCGGTGCTCGGCGCCAACCCCCTCGCCGGGCCCGTCGAGACCGGCACCGGCCACGCTCCCTACAACGGCGCCCTCGTCGACTACCTCGAGCGGAACAACCCCGCGTCGGCGCGATGGCTGGCCGCGGTCGTGACCTCGACGGCAGCGAGCGAGCTGCAGTTGCAGACGGGGCGGCCGGTCCTGCCCTTCGGGGGGTTCACCGGCCAGTCCGGCTTCCCCGCCCCGGACCAGGTGCGCACCTGGGTGGCCGACGGGGCGCTGCGCTTCATCGTTCTCGCCGGGCCCTACTGGCAGTGGCACGGGGGCGCGCAGCCGCCCGGCATGCGGACGACGTCGACCGCCGCGGTGATGACGTGGGCCGGACAGGTGGGCTGCATCGTCACGGTTCCGGGTGGTGGGTACCCCGTCCTCGACCTGGCACCGACCGGGCCGTGCGACGCGACCGCCCAGCACGCCTGAGCGCTCGCTCGTCGACCCGGTGAGGGAGGTCACCGGGACCCCGCGAGACCGGGATCGCCGTGGGAGGTGAGGTCAGGCTAGGTTGACCCTGACCGAGGAGTCACCATCGACGTGGTGCGACCAGCCCGACCCGAGGAGGACCCCATGGAGCAGATCCGCGCCGCCATCATGTCCGGCGACCGCACCCGCGAGACCTACGAGGCGCTTGCCATCCCCGAGTCCTACCGGGCCACGACGGTCCACAAGGACGAGGTGGAGATGTTCGAGGGGATGCCCTCGAAGGAGAAGGACCCTCGCCGGTCCCTCCACATCGACGACGTGCCGGTCCCCGACCTGGCCCCCGGTGAGGCGCTCGTCGCGGTCATGGCGAGCGCGATCAACTACAACACCGTCTGGACCTCGATCTTCGAGCCGATGTCGACCTTCTCCTTCCTCGAGCGCTACGGACGGCTCTCCCCCTATGCGAAGCGGCACGACCTGCCCTACCACGTCATCGGGTCCGACCTCGCCGGTGTCGTGCTGCGGACCGGTCCCGGTGTCCACCTGTGGAAGCCCGGTCAGGAGGTCGTCGCCCACTGCCTCTCGGTGGAGCTGGAGAACCACGACGGCCACAACGACACGATGCTCGACCCGGAGCAGCGGATCTGGGGCTTCGAGACGAACTTCGGCGGCCTCGCCGAGCTCGCGATCGTCAAGGCCAACCAGCTCATGCCCAAGCCGGACCACCTCACCTGGGAGGAGGCGGCCTCTCCCGGCCTGGTCAACTCCACGGCATACCGCCAGCTCATCTCCAAGAACGGCGCGTCGATGAAGCTCGGCGACCGGGTCCTCATCTGGGGCGCCTCCGGGGGGCTGGGGTCCTACGCGACCCAGATGACGCTGGCCGGCGGGGGTACCCCCATCTGCGTCGTGTCCAGCCCCGAGAAGGCCGAGATCTGCCACGCCATGGGTGCCGAGCTCGTCATCGACCGCAACGCGCAGGGCTACCGCTTCTGGAAGGACGAGCACACCCAGGACCCGAAGGAGTGGCGCCGCCTCGGCTCCGACATCCGCGACCTGACCGGCGGCTCCGACGTCGACATCGTCTTCGAGCACCCCGGGCGCGAGACCTTCGGCGCCAGCGTCTTCGTGGCCCGCAAGGGCGGCACGATCGTCACGTGCGCCTCGACGAGCGGCTTCATGCACGAGTACGACAACCGGTACCTGTGGATGAACCTCAAGCGGGTCATCGGCTCGCACTTCGCGAACTACCGCGAGGCGTGGGAGGCGAACTCGCTCGTCAAGCGAGGCCTCATCCACCCGACCCTGTCCAAGACCTACCCGCTCGAGGAGGTCGGCCAGGCCACCTTGGACGTCCACCGCAACCTGCACCAGGGCAAGGTCGGCGTCCTCGCGCTGGCCCCCGAGCAGGGTCTGGGCGTGACCGATCCCGAGAAGCGGGCCCGGCTCGAAGGCCCCATCAACCGGTTCCGCAACGCGTGATCTCCGACAGAGCGCCCGGTTAGGGTGCGGGGATGAGGCTGTCCACCCCGCTCGGTCAGGTCCGCCGGTGGGGCGAGTACCGCCGTCGTCAGCGCTCGCTGCTCCACGACGCGTCGGTCTCGCACCACGAGTCGGACCGGCCCTCGAGCGAGCCCGGGGCGGCCTACGGGACGCTGGGCACCCCCATCAACCGGCACTCGCCCTTCTACCTCGGCTTCTTCGGGGCCCTGGGCGCCCTGCTCGCCATCAGCCTGTGGACCGCCCTCGGCCAGCTGGCGACGGTCGCGACGATCCTGCTCGTCTCGCTCTTCCTCACCCTCGCGCTCGACCCGATCGTCGAGGGGCTGGTCGCACGTGGCCTGCGGCGCGGCTGGGCGGTGCTCACCGTCTTCGTCGGAGCCATCGCCGTCTTCACCCTGCTCGGGATGCTCGTCATCCCGCCGGTCGTCACGCAGGGCGGCGACCTGGCCCAGCAGACCCCCGGCTACGTCCAGCACCTCGTCGGCTCCCGCTGGGTCCAGCGCCTCGACCAGCACTACCACGTCGTGGCCAAGCTCCAGCAGGAGCTCTCCAACAAGGTGACCGACCAGGCGTTCATCTCCGACGTCCTCGGCGGCATCCTCGGCGTGGGCCGGGTCGTCCTCACCGGCGTCTTCCAGACGTTCACGGTCCTCGTGCTGACCCTGTACTTCCTCACCTCCCTGCCGCGGATGAAGCGGGCCGCGTATGCCGTCGTGCCGGCGAGCCGGCGGGAGCGGGTGCAGACGCTCTCCGAGGAGATCATGCGGCGGACCGGCTCCTACGCCATCGGCCAGGTCGCCGTCGCCAGCGTCAACGGGTTCATGTCCTGGATCATGATGACGATCGTCGGGATCCCGTATGCCGCGGTCCTCGCCGTCGCCGTCGGCCTCCTCGGCCTGGTCCCGATGGTCGGGGCCACCCTCGGCGCGGTCGTCGTCGCCACCGTCGCGTTCTTCGACGACCCGACCAAGGCGCTCGTCGCGATCATCTACTACGTCGTCTACCAGCAGGTCGAGAACTACGTCGTCATGCCGCGGATCATGTCGAGCACCGTCTCCGTCCCCGGGGCGGTGACCGTCGTCGCGGCCCTCGTCGGCGGCACCCTGCTCGGGGTGCTCGGCGCGCTCCTCGCGATCCCCGTCGCCGCCGGTCTGCTCCTGCTCTACGACGAGGTCGTCATCCCCCGGCAGGACCGCCACTGAGCCGGCCGGTGGCGCCCCTGCCCCGCCACGGCGCCGCCTCGTGCTCCTGGACCCCGTCCCAGTGCTCCGGGAGGGGTGCCCGGGACGGGGCCACCCTCGCGACGATCTCGTCGAGGACCCGGCGGACGTAGGGCTCGCCGACCCACAGGTGCTTGGCGCCCTCGACCGCGACGACCTCGGCCTGCGGCACGACCGCGAACCGCTCCCGGGCCTGGGCCGGACGCAGGTAGTCGTCGTGCTCGGGGACGAGCGCGAGGAGCGGCTTGCCCGACACCGCCCAGGCGGTGAGGTGCTCGGCCGAGCTGTAGCGCAGCGGGGGGCTGAGCAGGACGGCCCCCTCGATGCTCGGGTCCAGGCCGTGCATGAGGGCGAGGTCGGTCCCGAAGGACCAGCCGACGAGCCAGCGGTTGCCCAGCGGGGGGTGCTCGTGGAACTCCGCATACTCGATGGCCGCCGCGACGTCGAAGCGCTCGCCCCTGCCGCCCTCGAAGCTCCCCTCGGAGGTTCCCCGCGGGGAGGTCGTCCCGCGCGTGTTGAAGCGAAGGACGGCGAGGTCGGCGAGGGCGGGAAGCCGGTAGGACGCCTTCTTCAGGACGTGGCTGTCCATGAACCCGCCGTGCGTCGGCAGCGGGTGGAGGGTGATGAGGGTCGCGACGGGGTCCCGCTCGAGCGGGAGGGCGAGCTCACCGACCAGCCGGAGCCCGTCGGCCGTGTGGAGCTCGATGTCCTCGCGACGGGCGGGCAGGATCGACCCGGCCCGGATCTCGTGCTCGGCACGCGTCATCGGATGGGTCCTCGGGGGTGGCGACGCTCGCGCGCGGTCCAGCAGGGTCCGTGCCAGTGACGGCGGTCGGTGACGCCTCCGGCGCCGTCGGCCGGCCAGACGACGACGTGCGGCGTGCCCGGTGCGATGTCCTGCTCGCAGCCGGGGCAGCGGTAGGCCCGCTCCGACGTCGCCCCGGTGAGCCGGCGCACGCTCCAGAGCCGGCCGGCATACCGCTCCTGCGTCGTCACCGCCCCGGCCAGGCGGCCGAGGTCGAGCGGGGCATCGTCGCGACGACGCCGGTTGGCACGGGGCATGCCCGACATTCTCCCAGGTGAGGCTCCCGGGCCGGACGGCACCGAGGCCCTTGGGGACATGAGAAGGGCGAGCATGCCGCCCCTGCCGCGCACGCTCGCCCTTCCAGTCGGACGCGTCCCCTGCACGTGTCCAACCTCATAGACGCGCAGGCCCGCAGAAAGGTTGCCTCTGCCTCGGGCGAGATTTCCCACGTCCCTCGGCCGGCTCGGCCCGCCCGCCGGGCGGCGCTGCCCCCTCAGGCGGTCACCCGGGCGTTCGTCGGGTCGTAGAGGGGACGCAGCGAGACGGTCGCGAGGTGACGGGTCCCGGCGACGTCGACCTGCCAGGTCGCCGAGGACAGCCAGTCCCCGGTGACCGGCTCGTCCGCCTCGACCATGGCCAGCCCGACGGCGGACCCCAGCGTCCAGCCGTAGGAGCCGGCCCGGACGTCCCCGACCGGGACCCCGTCGCGGTAGACCACCTCACCGTGGAAGAGCAGGGGCTCGGGGTCGGCCAGCTGGACCTGGACGAGGCGCCGCCGCGGCACCCCCTCGGCCTTGCGGGCGGCCAGGGCGTCACGGCCGACGAAGCCACCGGGCTTGTCGAGGGCGACGGCGAAGCCGAGGCCGACCTCGAGCGGGGAGTCGGTGTTGTCGATGTCGTGGCCGTAGTCGCGGTAGCCCTTCTCCATCCGCAGGCTCGAGAGCGCCTTGAGGCCGACGTGCTCGAGGCCGAGCGCCGCCCCCTCCTCGACGAGCCGGTCGTAGACGTGGCCGGCCAGCTCGGCCGGGACGTAGAGCTCGTAGCCGAGCTCGCCGAGGTAGGTGATGCGGACACAGAGCACCCGCGCGAAGCCGACGTCGACGTAACGCGCGGCCCGGTAGGGGAACGCCTCGGTCGAGAAGTCCACGGACGACACGGCCGACATGAGCTCGCGCGACCGCGGACCCTGCACGTTGAGCTGGGCGTAGGCGCCCGTGACGTCGTGGATGCTCACCGCCGCGTCCCCCGCGGACCGTCTCAGCCAGGCCAGGGCGTGCCCGTGGGCGGTGTCGGAGGCCACGACGAGGAACCGCTCCGGTGCCAGCCGGGTGACGGTCACGTCGGCCTCGATGAGGCCGTCCTCCCCCAGCCACTGCGTGTAGGTGATGCGACCGACCTCGCCGGCGACGGCGCCGGCCGACGTCCGGTCGAGGACCGCCGCGGCGTCCGGGCCCTCGACGAGGTACTTGGCCATGAAGGACATGTCCATGAGACCGACGCCCTCGCGGACCGCCCGGTGCTCGGCCGCCCACCGCTCGAACCACGGTGCGCGCCCCCAGGTGGGCTCGGCGGCGGGCTCGGCGCCCGGACCGGCATACCAGTCCGCGCCCTCCCAGCCGCTGACGTCCCGGAAGAAGGCCCCCTGGGCGGCGAGCCGGTCGTGGACCGGGGAGCGGCGGATGCCACGGGCCCGGGTCAGCGCGGTGCCCGGGGTGTGGGCGGCATACACGGTCCCGAGGATCTCCGCTGTCCGGGCCGAGCGGTAGGCCGGCGTGAGCTGGTAGTCGTGGAAGCGGTCGACCGAGATGGCGGTGACGTCGGCGTCGGGGCGTCCGGTGGTGAGCCAGTGCGCCATGAGCCGGCCCAGGCCTCCGCTGGAGAGGATGCCCACCGAGTTCATCCCGGCGGCGACGAAGTAGCCGTGGATGCCCGGCGCCTCACCGACCGCCGGCGAGAGGTCGGGGGTGAAGGACTCCGGCCCGCAGAAGAAGGTGCGGATGCCGGTCTCGAGGGTGACCGGGACCCGGGCCATGGCCTTCTCGAGGAACGGCCCCATCCGCTCCCAGTCCGGGGGCAAGGTGCCGAAGGAGAACGACGGGGGTATGCCGTCGACGCTCCAGGCCGCGGCACGCGGCTCGAAGAGGCCGACCATCATGCCGCCGCCCTCCTCGCGGTAGTAGCCGTAGGACGAGGGGTCCTCGAAGATCGGGGCGTCCGGGCTCATCCCGTCGATGTGCTCGGTGATGAGGTAGTAGTGCTCGGCGGCCTGGTTGGGGATGACGACGCCGTTGCGCTGGCCCAGCTCGCGGGCCCACATCCCGGCGCAGTTGACGACGAGCTCGCACTCGACGTCGCCGGCATCGGTCCGCACCCCGGTCACCCGCTCGAGGCGCCCGGCCGGGGCCGTGACGACCTCGGCGACGCTCACCCCCTCGACGACCCGGACCCCGCGGTTCTTGGCGCCCCGCGCCAGGCTCATCGTCAGGTCGACCGGGTTGACCCGGCCGTCACCGGGCACGTAGAAGCCGGCGAGCAGGTCATCGGTCCGGGCGAGCGGGAACATCTGCGCCATCTCGGCGGGGCCGATCTCGTGGATCTCCAGGCCGAGCCGGCGCTGGAACGCTGCGACCCGGCGGTACTCCTCGAGCCGGTCGGCGTCGGCGGCGGCCTCGATGAGCCCGACCGGCCGGAACCCGGTGGCCACCCCGGTCTCGGCCTCGAGCCGGGAGAAGAGGTCCCGGCTGTAGAGCCGGTTCTCGGTCGAGGTCTGCGAGAAGCTCCCGAAGCACGTCATCAGGCCGGCGGCGTGCCAGGTGGTGCCCGAGGTCAGCCGGTCGCGCTCGAGGAGGAGCACGTCGGTCTCGCCGAGGAGGGCGAGGTGGTAGGCGATGGAGGTCCCGATCACCCCGCCTCCGATGATGACGATCCGGACACGGGAGGGCAGGACGGGCGCGGGGCTCACGTGCACACCGTACGCGCCCGGCTCCACGGCGCAGGAGGGGAGGGTGGTGGTTCGGCCGCCTTGGCACTGTGGTGACCACATTGTCCGGCGAGTCCCGAGTTGGAGTGGACAGAGTGGGCAGATTTTCTACTTGATTGTGGGCGACTTGTGCATCGCCCGACGGATGCCCATGCTGGGACGGCATACCCCCGCCCCCGAGGAGGACACCCCCACCATGCGCACCGCCGAGCCCTATCGGATCAAGATGGTCGAGCCGCTCGCCGTCACCACCCGCGACGAACGCCAGCAGGCCGTCGAGGAGGCCGGGTACAACACCTTCCTCCTGCCCAGCCGGGTCTGCTCCATCGACCTGCTCACCGACTCGGGGACCTCCGCGATGAGCGACCGGCAGTGGTCGGCCCTCATGATGGGCGACGAGGCCTACGCGGGCGCCCGCTCGTTCGACAACCTCGTGCGCGCGGTGCAGGAGACCTACGGCTTCCCGTTCGTCGTGCCCACCCACCAGGGCCGAGGCGCCGAGCACCTCATCAGCAAGATCCTCATCTCCCCCGGCCAGTACGTCCCGGGGAACATGTACTTCACGACCACCCGGCTGCACCAGGAGCTCGCCGGCGGCACGTTCGTCGACGTCATCATCGACGAGGCCCACGACCCGAGCAGCCTGCACCCCTTCAAGGGCAACGTCGACCTGGCCAAGCTCGAGCGGCTCATCGCCGAGGTGGGCGCCCCGAACATCGCCTACGTCAACGTCGCCGTGACGGTCAACATGGCCGGCGGCCAGCCGGTCTCGATGGCCAACCTCCGGGCCGTGCGGGAGGTCTGTGACCGCCACGGCATCATCCTGTGGTCGGATGCGACCCGGCTCGCCGAGAACGCCTTCTTCATCCAGGAGCGTGAGGAGGGCTACGCCGACCGGTCGTGCGCCTCCATCGTGCTCGAGATGATGTCGCTCTTCGACGGCCTCACGATGTCGGGCAAGAAGGACGCGCTCGTCAACATCGGCGGGTTCCTGGCCATGCGCTCGGAGGAGATCCTGCTCAAGGCCCGCGAGCTCGTCGTCGTCTACGAGGGCATGCCGACCTACGGCGGTCTCGCCGGACGCGATCTGGAGGCGATGGCCGTCGGGCTGCGCGAGGCCGTCGACGACCACTACCTCGCCAACCGGGTCGGCCAGGTTCGCTACCTCGGCCAGCAGCTCATCGACGCGGGCGTGCCCGTGATCCAGCCCATCGGGGGCCACGCGGTGTTCATCGACGCCGCCGCCTTCCTCCCCCACCTGAGCCAGGACGACCTGCCCGCCCAGTCCCTGGCCGCGGCCCTGTTCGTCGAGTCCGGCGTCCGGGCCATGGAGCGCGGAATCGTCTCGGCGGGCCGGACCCCCGAGGGGGAGAACCGTCACCCCAAGCTCGAGCTGGTCCGGCTCACCATCCCGCGCCGGGTCTACACCGACCGGCACATGGACGTCGTCGCCGACGCCGTCATCGAGCTCTACCGACGCCGCGAGACGATCCCCGGTCTGCGCTTCGTCTACGAGTCCCCCACCCTGCGGTTCTTCACCTCCCGGTTCGAGCCGCTGCCGCTGCCCAGCGCGAACGCCGCCGCCGGCGAGCCGGCCCTCGCCGGAGCCTGACCCGCGCGGCCCTCGACGAAGGCGGCCGCCCGGGGACAACGAGGTCCTCGGGCGGCCGCCTCCCTGTCAGGAGCCTTTGCGGATGCCGCGACAGCGCCCCCGCCGGGGCGGCTGGGCGGCATACGGCTCCGGTCAGGAGTAGACGCGGAACCCGCGGCCGGCCTTGCGGCCGAGGTAGCCCGCGGTGACGAGGTGCTCGAGCAGCGGCGCGGGGGCGTACCCCGGCTCGCGGAACTCGGTGTAGAGCTCGCGCTCGATGGCCAGGGAGACATCGAGACCGACGACGTCGAGGAGCTCGAACGGTCCCATCGGCAGGCCGCAGCCGGTCTTCATCGCGGTGTCGATGTCGTCGGCCGTCGCGTAGTTGGCCTCGAGCATGCGCACCGAGTCGTTGAGGTAGGGGAAGAGCAGGGCGTTGACGATGAAGCCGGAGCGGTCCCCGCACGTGACGGCGTGCTTGTCGACGGCGGCGCAGAGGCTCTCGACCGTCGCGACGACGTCGGCGTCGGTCGAGACGGTGTGGACCACCTCGACGAGACGCATGACCTGCGCGGGGTTGAAGAAGTGCATCCCGATGACGTCCTGCGGACGGTTCGTCACCTTGGCGCAGTCGATGATCGGCAGCGACGACGTCGTCGTCGCCAGGATCGCCCCCGGCCGGCAGATCCGGTCGAGGTCGCGGAACAGGTCCTGCTTGACGGTCAGGTCCTCGGCCACGGCCTCGACGACGAGGTCCGCCTCGGCGAGGTCCTCGCGCGAGGTGGTCCCGGTCAGCCGGGCCAGCGTCGCGTCGGCCTCGTCCTGGGTGGTCCGGCCCTTGTCCACGGCCCGGCCCAGCGAGCGGGCCACCGCGGCGCGCACCGCATCGACCTTGTCGGCCGAGCGGGCCACATAGGTCACCGGGTAGCCGGCCCGGGCGAAGACCTCGATGATGCCGGTCGCCATCGTGCCGGAGCCGACCACGCCGACCGTGGTGACCGGCCGCAGCGACACCCCGTCGGGGAGTCCGTCCGCGGGGGTCTGGGCGTCGGCGACGACCTCGGGACTGCCGGGCGCGGCATACGTGTAGAAGCCCCGCCCGCTCTTGCGCCCGAGCAGTCCGGCGCTGACCATCTGCTTGATGATCGGGGTCGGCGCGTGCAGCCGGTCGCGACCCTGGCGGTACATCGTGTCGAGGATCTCGTAGGCCGTGTCCAGGCCGATGAGGTCGAGCAGCGCCAGCGGGCCCATCGGGTACCCGCAGCCCAGCCGCATCGCCGCGTCGATGTCCTCGCGGGTCGCGTACCTGCTCTCGTACATCGACACGGCGTGGTTGAGGTAGCCGAAGAGGAGGGCGTTGGCGATGAAGCCGGCCTTGTCGCCCACGACGACGGGCAGCTTGCCCAGCCGCTCCGCGAAGGCCTTGACGTCCTCGAAGACGTCCTCCGCGGTGATGACGGTGCGGACGACCTCGACGAACTTGAGCACCGGCGCCGGGTTGAAGAAGTGCATCCCGACGACCCGGCTCGGGTGCTGGGTGGCCACCGCGATCTCGGTGACCGGCAGCGAGGAGGTGTTCGTGGCGAGAACGGCGTCCTCGGCGACCGCGGCGTCGAGACCGGCGAAGATTCGCTTCTTGAGCTCGAGGTTCTCGGGGACGGCCTCGATGACGAGCTGGCAGGCCGCCAGGTCGGCGAGGTCGGTCGTGAAGGTCACCCGGGCGTGGAGGGCCTCGTGCTCCTCCGGGGTCATCTTGCCCCGGTCGAGCGCCCGGGCCGTGCTCTTGGCGAGGACGCCCTTGCCGCGCTCGACGGCCGCGTCGTCGACCTCGACGGCGAGGACGTCGATCCCGTTGCGCGCGATGACCTCGACGATGCCGGCACCCATCGTGCCGAGTCCGATGACACCCACCGTGGTGAACTCTCGAGCCATGTCTGAAGATCCTCGCATCCGCGCGTCGGGGTCAGCGGCTGGGGTGAGGCTGTTCACCACCGGCCGCGAGCAGGCTACCCGGCGCGCCGGTGGGGCACCGCATCGGCTCCCCCCGCCGGCGCTGGTCGGGCGCCCCCCTTCGGTGGGCGGACCCGGGCCGGCGGTGACCGGCGCCTCACCAGTCGTGACCGGCGCCGATGAGCGCCTCCTCGGCGGTGAACCGCTGGTTCGCGGTGAGCGGTGCTCGCTCGGCCGGGACCGGCACGTCCAGGCTGCGGCAGTACTCCAGCAGGACGTAGTCGTAGGCCGACGTCGAGGCGGCCAGCCGGGCCGCCTTGGCCGGCTGGTTGCCCTCCTCGACCTTGCGGATCTCGACGGTCAGTCGGCGTAGCTCGAGCGCGAGGAGGACCGGGGGCAGCGGCTCGTGGAGCCTGCGGTGCCGGCGCAGGTGCTCGCCCAGCCAGCCGATCGGCGCCCGGAGCAGCCGGGGCGGCCGGTCGGTGGTGAGCCAGTCGAGGAGCACGCCTTGGGCACCGAAGACGGCCCAGGGCACGGCGAGACAGACGACGATGCCCAGGACGACGGCCATTGTCCTCACCTCACGTCGAGTGTGCGACGTGAGGCCTGGCCCTGGCAACAGGGCCGGCGGTCAGCCCGTCGGAGCGACGGCGCGGTATGCCGCGAGCCGCTCGGGGGGGACCCCGCTCACCTCGGACGGGACGGCGGCCACGGCCGCGAGGACGGCGTCGACGAGGTCGAGGGCGCTGGTCGCGGTCAGCTCCAGAGCGACGCGCTGGTCCGGCGCGCCACCGGCCGCTACGAGGTCGATGTTGAGGGTGTGCTCGGCCAGGGCGGCCACCGGGTGGTCGAGGTAGACGGTGGCCTCGCTGACCCGGACCCAGCGCTGGGGCCCCTTGCCGGCGCCCGCCACGGCGCACCGCTCGGTCGTGTAGGTGCACATCAGGACCGCCCCCATCCGTTCGGCACGCCCAGGTGCTGGGCGAGGAAGTCGTGGACGAGCTCCCAGCCGTCGGTCGCCGCCACGACCCGGTAGCTCGGCCGGTTGACCGCGAAGAACCCGTGGCCTGCCTCGTCGAAGGTGTGGAAGGTGTGCTCCTTGCCCGCCGCGGTGAGCACCGCGTCGAGCTCGGCCACCTCGGCCGGTCCGGGGAAGGAGTCCTCCGCACCGAAGAGGCCGAGCAGGGGGCAGGAGAGGTCCCCGAGGATCGGGCGGAGGCTGCCCGGCGCGATCGCGGCCCGCTCGGGCGGCGGGTCGGCCAGGACGAAGGCGCCGTAGCAGTCGACCGCCGCATCGAGGTCGAGCGAGCAGGCGGCCAGCACGCTCTGCCGCCCGCCGGAGCAGAAGCCGATGACCCCGACCCGGCCGTTGCTCCCGGGCACGGAGCGGAGCCGGTCCGCGGCCCCGGCGACGTCCCCGACGAGCCTGGCGTCCGGGACCCCGCCGTTGGCGCGGTTCGTGGCGGCGGCGTCGTCGGGCGCCGCACCGGGGGCGTCGCGGTGGTGCAGGTTGGGGCAGATCGCGGCATACCCCCAGGAGGCGAACCGCCGGGTGATCTCCTTGGTCGCCTCGTCGAAGCCGGGCATGTGGTGGATGACGACCATGCCGCCGGCCCCGGTGGGCTCGACCGGCGTCGCGGCATACGCCTCGATCTCGTCGCCGCCGTGGCCGATGACCGTCGTCGTGCCGGAGCTGAATGCGTCGGCCATCAGCGGGCCTCCTCCATCGTCGTCGGGGACGCACCGGGGCCGGGGGCCGGGGCCGGGTGCTGGGGGTCTGCCGCCGGCCCTGCCGGCTCGGTGTCGCTGAGCCGCCGGTCGGCGAGCTCGCGCAGGACGGGGACGGCGGCGGCCAGGGCCTGCCGCGCCCCCTGCTCGAGCTCGGCGAGGTCCTCGCTCAGCTCCCGGACGCTCTCGCTGCGCACGCCGTCGAGGGTGCTCCGCCCGCGCTCGGAGAGCTGGAGGACGTAGGCGCGCTGGTCGAGCTGGTCGCGTTCGCGGACGACCCAGCTCGCCTCGAGCATGATGTCGACGAGCCGGGTCATGCTCGCCGCCGAGACCCCCATCTGGGTGGCCAGGTCGCCTTGACGGAGCCCTTCGGGGCGCTTCGCGAGCGCGGCGAGGGCGGCCATCCGGGTGGGGGTGACACCGAGCCGGGTCGCCGGGGTGCGCAGGTGGTAGGCGAGCCGGCTGACGACGGTGTGCAGCTGCGCTGCCAGCTCGAGGACCTCGGTGTCGGCGACCATCAGGAGGCGACTCCTTCGAGCTCGGGACGCGGCGGGGAGCCCGGCGCCGGGGACACGATGTCGCCGACGGTGTCGTCGTCGACGTGGACGTACTTCTTACCACGCAGCCACGAGGCCCAGGCCGCCACGAGACAGGCGACGATGGCGAAGCCGAAGGCAACCTCGAGGCCGCTGTGGAACGGCCCGGACACGAGCGTCGGGAAGAACGTGTGGCCGGTCAGGTATGCCGCGTCGGAGCTCGACAGGTGGGCGAGGGCCTGGCCGCCGAGGATCGACTGGATCGGGTTGTAGCCGAGCAGCGAGGCGAAGAGGACGGCCACCGGCGGGAGCGAGGCGACCTGCTGGGCCTGCGCCGCCGAGACGCCGTGGGCGGTCAGCCCGGCGGTCATCGCCGTCGGGAGCGACCCCGCGAGGCCGCCGACCATGAGCGAGAAGAACACCCCGATCGACAGGACCATCGCCGTGTTCTGGAACGTCGTGCTCATCCCCGCACCGACCCCGCGCCGGAAGGCCGGGAGCGCGTTCATGATGCCCGCCCGGTTCGGGGAGGCGAACAGCCCCATGCCGAGCCCGTTGAAGAACAGCGCGCCGGCGAAGGGCAGGTAGCTGAACTCGACGGGCAGCACGAGGAGCCAGCCGAAGCTCGCGGCGGCGATGACCATGCCGCCGGTGGCGAACGGCCGGGCGCCGTAACGGTCGGAGAGGTAGCCCGAGACGGGACCGGCGACGAGGAAGCCGAGGGTCATCGGGAGCATGAAGATCCCGGCCCACAACGGCGTGGACGCGAAGGAGTAGCCGTGCTCGGGCAGCCAGATGCCCTGGAGCCAGATGATGAGGACGAACATCAGGCCACCCCGGCCGAGCCCGGAGAGCAGGCTGGCGACGTTGCCGGCCGTGAAGGCCCGGATGCGGAACAGGTCGATGTGGAACATCGGGTGCTCGACGCGGGTCTCGACCCAGGTGAAGGCGGCGAGGAGGAGGACACCGCCGATGAGGGCCGTGAGGACCCACGGGTTCGTCCAGCCCATGATGTGACCGCCGTAGGGCTGGATGCCGTAGGTGATCCCGGTGAGGATCGCGATGAGCCCGACGCCGAAGGTGACGTTGCCCCACCAGTCGATGCCGCCGGGGCGCCGCTCGCCGGTGTCCTGGAGCTTGAGGTAGGCCCAGACCGTCCCGAAGAGGCTGACCGGCACCGAGACGAGGAAGACGAGGCGCCAGTGGATGGGCGCGAGCAGCCCGCCGATGACCAGACCGAGGAAGGACCCGGCGATGCCGGCGACCATGTTGAGGCCGAGGGCCAGGCCGCGCTGGTCGCTCGGGAAGGCGTCGGTGATGATCGCGTTGGAGTTCGCCATGAGCAGGGCCCCGCCCACGCCCTGGAGGACGCGCATGACGATGAGCCAGAGGGCGCCGGACGTGCCGGACATCCAGGTCACCGACAGCAGGATCGAGAAGACCGTGAAGAGGGCGAAGCCCGCGTTGTACATCCGCACCCGCCCGAACATGTCGCCCAGCCGCCCGAAGCTCACGACGAGCACGGCGGTGACGACGAGGTAGCCCATCATGAGCCAGAGCAGGTAGCTGCTGTTGCCCGGGGCGAGCGGGTTGATGCCGAGCCCGTGGAAGATGTCGGGCAGGGCGATCAGCAGGATCGAGCTGTTGATGGTCGCGATGAGGACGCCGAGGGTCGTGTTCGAGAGGACGACCCACTTGTATCGGGAGGGAGCTGTCGTATTCATTAGTTCGAGTGTACTAACGATCTGGATATTAGTTCAACCTGGCTAACCAGTTCGGTGCGAGGCGAGAGGCGAGGGTATGCCGCCTGCTCCCCCACGCAGGTAGGGTGGCCGCTCGTGCGGATGGTCATCGCGACGTGCAGCGTCGACTACGAGGGGCGCCTCACCGCCCACCTGCCGCTGGCGACACGCCTGCTGCTCGTCAAGGCCGACGGGTCCGTCCTCGTCCACTCCGACGGCGGGTCCTACAAGCCGCTGAACTGGATGTCGCCGCCCTGCTCGATGGCCGAGGTGGCCCCGGACGACGACGAGGTCGCCGACGGCGTCGCCGCGGTCTGGGTCGTCCAGCACGCCAAGTCCGAGGACCGGCTCCGGGTCCGGATCCACGAGGTGCACCACGACTCCCGTCACGAGCTCGGGGCCGACCCCGGGCTCGTCAAGGACGGGGTGGAGGCCCATCTGCAGGCCCTGCTCGCCGAGCACATCTCGACCCTGGGCGAGGGGTGGACGCTCGTGCGCCGCGAGTACATGACCCCCATCGGGCCGGTCGACATCCTCTGCCGGGACGCCGCCGGAGGCACCGTCGCGGTCGAGATCAAGAGGCGGGGCGAGATCGACGGGGTCGAGCAGCTCACCCGCTACCTCGAGCTGATGAACCGCGACCCCCACCTCGCTCCCGTCACGGGGATCTTCGCGGCCCAGTCGATCAAGCCGCAGGCCCGGACCCTGGCCGAGGACCGCGGGATCCGGTGCGTCGTCCTCGACTACGACGAGCTGCGCGGCATCGACACGAGCGCGCACCGCCTGTTCTGACGGGCCCGACCCGCCCTCGGGCCGCGGTGCCGGACCCACCGGGAGGCGGCCCGCTCAGGGGAGTACCCGCCACCCGTCGTCGCCGATCTCGAGCCGCTGCAGGTCGTGCTCGACGTGCCCGGTCAGGACGAGCACGGTCTCGCCCCGGTGCAGGTCCGCGATCTCGTCGAGCGCGGCGCGGTAGGCGCCGTCGGCGCCGGTGGACCCGGCCGCCTCGGGTTCGACCCCGGCCAGGACGACCGCGTCCACCCCGAGCAGGCCCGCCGCGAGGCGAGCCTGGGCGCGGGCGGCCGGCGCCGACCCGGACCACACCCTCGCGACGTGCTCGGCGCGGACCCGCTCCGCGACCGATCGGGTCCACTGCTCGTCCCCCAGCCGGGCGAGGAGCAGGGTGGCGGCACAGTGCAGGGCCATCCGGCGATCGTACGCCGGCCGCTCGCCCCGGCCGGAGGCCCGAGCCGGTCCGGGCAGCCGTCAGGGAGAGGGAGCAGTCGGGGCAGCGGTCAGCCGGCGGCCGTCGCCAGGGGAGCCAGCCCGTGGGCGGCCCGGATGACCTCGACGAAGCGGGCCATGATCTCGGTCAGCCCGAAGTCCTTGGGCGTGAACACCGCCGCGACCCCCAGCGCCAGAAGTCGGTCGGCATCCGCCTCGGGGATGATGCCGCCGACGATGACCGGGATGTCGTCGGCGCCGGCGGCGCGCAACCGCTCGAGCACCTCGGGCACGAGCTCCATGTGCGACCCCGAGAGGATCGACAGGCCGACCAGGTGGACGTCCTCGGCGATGGCCGCGGCGACGATCTGTTCGGGGGTGAGCCGGATCC